>Ga0210400_10000081_pt1 | contig 129124 bp, 123 predicted proteins | sample IncBWH26MmetaG_FD_155456 | JGI IMG/M metagenome (GOLD analysis project Ga0210400, IMG submission 155456) | Forest soil microbial communities from Barre Woods Harvard Forest LTER site, Petersham, Massachusetts, United States - Inc-BW-H-26-M | ecosystem: Environmental > Terrestrial > Soil >... | reverse complement strand
GATCGTCGACGAGGTGGACTCCATCCTGATCGACGAGGCGCGCACGCCGCTGATCATCTCCGGCCCCACCGAGGACCGCAGCGAATTCTACAAGACCATCGACCTGCTCGTGAAAGAGTTGATCAAGGACCCGACCACCTACGACTTCGACGAGAAGCAGCGGCAGGTGATCCTGACGGAAGACGGGTCCGAGAAGATCGAAGAGATGCTGATGGAAGGCGGCCACCTGGCCGAGGATTCCGCCGGCCTCTATGACGCGGCCAACGTCTCGGCGGTGCACCACGTCAACCAGGCGCTCCGCGCCAACGTCCTCTACCAGCTCGACAAGGACTACATCGTCCGCGCCGGCGAGGTGATCCTGATCGACGAGTTCACCGGCCGCATGATGCATGGCCGCCGCCTGTCGGAGGGCCTGCACCAGGCGATCGAGGCCAAGGAAGGCGCGGTGATCCAGCCGGAGAACCAGACGCTGGCGTCGGTCACCATCCAGAACTACTTCCGGCTCTATTCGAAGCTGTCGGGCATGACCGGGACGGCCTCCACCGAGGCGCAGGAATTCCTCGACATCTACAAGATGGACGTGGCCGAGATCCCGACCAACCGGCCGGTGGTCCGCATCGACGACGACGACGAGGTCTACCGCACCTCCGCCGAGAAGCACGTGGCGATCATCGGCCTGATCGAGGACTGCTACCGCCGCGGCCAGCCGATCCTGGTGGGCACGGTCTCCATCGAGAAGTCGGAGCAGCTGTCCGACATGCTCAAGGCCCACAAGTTCGAGATCGACGGCAAGAAGCAGACCGGCGTCCCGCACAGCGTGCTGAACGCCCGCTACCACGAGCAGGAAGCCCTGATCGTCGCCGACGCCGGCGTGCCCGGCGCGGTGACCATCGCCACCAACATGGCCGGCCGCGGCACCGACATCCAGCTCGGCGGCAACGTCGACATGAAGGTCATGGCCTGGCGCGACGAGCAACGCGCCCAGGGCGTCGAGGTGACCCCGGAGATGGCGCTGGAGCACAAGGCCCGGATCGAGGGCGAGATCGCCGCGCTGAAGGCCCAGGCCCTGGCCGCCGGCGGCCTCTTCGTGCTGGGCACCGAGCGCCACGAGAGCCGGCGCATCGACAACCAGTTGCGCGGCCGCACCGGCCGCCAGGGCGACCCGGGCCACTCCAAGTTCTTCCTGTCCTGCGAGGACGACCTCCTGCGGATCTTCGCCGGCGAGCGCCTGGATTCGATCATGCGCACCTTCGGCGTCCAGGAAGGCGAGGCGATCACCCACAAGTGGCTGAACTCCGCCATCGCCACCGCCCAGAAGCGCGTCGAGCAACGCAACTACGAGATCCGCAAGAACCTCTTGAAATACGACGACGTGGTGAACGACCAGCGCAAGGCGGTGTTCGAGCAGCGCGCCGAGTTCATGGCGGCCGCCGACATCTCCGACGTGGTCGCCGAGATGCGCAACGACACCATCGAGGACTTCGTCACCCGCTTCCTGCCGCCCAAGGCCTATGCCGAGCAGTGGGACATCGACGGGCTCGACGAGCACGTGCGCGGGTTCCTGGGCCTGGAGCTGCCGCTGAAGGAATGGGCGGCCGAGGACGGCATCGCCAACGAAGAGATCGAGCAGCGGATCGTCAAGGCGGCCGACGCCCGCGCCGCCGAGCGGAACGTCCAGGTGGGCGACCACATGCGCACGGTGGAGAAGAGCTTCGTCCTGCAGATGATCGACCTGCAGTGGCGCGAGCACCTGATGCACCTCGACCACCTGAGGAACGTCATCGGCCTGCGCGGCTACGGCCAGCGCGACCCGCTGAACGAGTACAAGACCGAGGCCTTCAGCCTGTTCGAGACCCTGCTGACCGACCTGCGCCAGAACGTCACCCGCTGGCTGATGACGGTGGAATTCCAGTTCGAGGCCCCGCCGCAGCCGCCGCCGGGCCGCTTCCAGGAAGTCCACCTCGATCCCCTGACCGGCGAGAACGCCGCCCAGATGGGCGCCCTGCCCGACGGGCTGAACGCCGAACAGCGCCAGGCCCTGCCGGTCACCGCCCTGCCGGAAGGCTGGGAGAACACCGGCCGCAACGCCGCCTGCCCCTGCGGCTCAGGCAAGAAGTTCAAGCACTGCCACGGGGCGCTGGTCTGACCGGCCAGCGGCCTAACGCGGGCGCTTAAGCCGTTTCTGCGCGGCCTTGGCTGACGCCACCGCGAGCGCCTTGCGGGCCCAGGCCGTCGCGTCGTCCGGATCGTCCAGCGCGGCCTCGGGCAGGCGCCAGTAGGAGGTGTTCTCCATCGGCTCCGGGCGGCCGCGGTAGACCCAGCTCACCGAGCCTTCGGCCGCAAGCTCCGCCTTCAGCGCCTCGTCGGCCTTGAGGTAGATGGTCTCGTCGTCGATCAGGCCGAACATCACCTCGCCGGCATAGACGCCCGCGCCGCCGAACATGCGCCTGATGCGCACCGGGCCCAGGCCCGCGAACAGTTCTTCGACGAAGGCGTGGAAGTCGCTCATGCCGGGCAAGGTTCTACGCCGGATGAAATCCTGCGGCCAACCGGCGCCATGCAACCGTTAGCGGCGACGCTCGTTTTCCAGGCTCAACCTTGGGGGTTCCGCCCATGACCACCTACCGAGCCTATCGCCTGGACGACCGCCGCCGGATCCTCAACGGCCAGTGGATCGAAGCGCCCGACGACGCGGGGGCCGTCGACCAGGCCGAGGAGCTCTGCGACGAGGCCGCCCCGACCATCGAACTCTGGCAGGCGACCCGCCTGGTGGATGAGATCGAGTGCGGCGACGACGACTAGAAGCCCAGCGGCAGCGGCGCGGCGCGGGTGACCCCTAGGCCCGGCCACAGGTCCGGCAGCGGCGCTAGCGCATGGTAGCGCAGGCGCAGGCGATAGGGCGCCAGGGCCGCCGAGACCGCCCAATCGCCGGTCAGTCCGTCGTCGCCGCGCCACTGGAGGCGGCCCTCGCGAAGCGTCAGGCGCGCGGCGACCGGGATCTCCAGCGCCTCGCCCGGCGTCAGCGTCCGGACGTCGGCGGCATGCGCAACCCGCCCCAGGTTCGCGCCCCCGGACATCGCCTCAGCGCGCCCGGAGGCGTCCACCAGTTCCGGAAGCATCGAGGCCACAGTGACGAACGCCAGGGGGCGAGCGGTGCGGTTGACGATCCGCAGCGACGCCTGGAGCCGCGAGCCCTGGGCGGTCACCGGCGAGGGCTGCACGGGCGGCGAGGCGAACCGCGCCTCGAAAGCGACACGGTCCGCATCCGCCTCCGCCACGCCGGTCAGGCCCCAGCCCGCGAGGGCGGCGGCCGCGCCTCGTCGCGTCCAGCCACGGCGCCCGGTGGGTTTTCCGCCGCCCAAGGCCGGATCATCCCTGCGCCATGACGGTCTCGCGCCGGCGGCGGACCAGGGCCCCGACGACGCCGAAGCCGAGGATCATCATGGCCCAGGCGGCCGGCTCGGGCAGGGCTTCCCGGGTCGCGCCGAAACGCGTCTGCCATCCCCATTCGACGCCGTCATAGACCGTCAGGTTGCCCTCGCCGTCGTCCGAGACGAGATAGAGGTCGGCGGTCCAGTTGATGACCGGATTGGCCGCGTTCGGCTCTGGCCGCTGCGAGAAGTCCTCGAAGTGCGGCGGGTCGGTGTTGAAGTTGTTGGGCGGCGGCTGGGCCTTGGACGCGTCGTCGTAGTAGGGCGAGGCCACCCCGGGCGCGTCGACGACGTTCTCCGGCTGGCCCCGCCCGGTCGGGGCGCTGAGGTTGTTTCCGTTGACGCCGGTGATGTTCCAATTGTCCGTGACGATCTGAATCCAGTGCAAGTTTTCCGGCGGCGTAAAGCCGCGCTGGCCGGTGTAGTCGACCTCCAATTGTCCGCCGCCGGACGTACCGTCGTTCACCGCCAGATAGTCGGTGATGACGAAATTGATGTCGAGCTTGGCGCCGTAGTTGGTGATGCCGTAGCCCGGCTTCTGGGCGGTGAGGTCATCGCTGAGCACGGTGGTGTTGGCGGCTGTCATCGCCCCCAGATCGACGACCTGCGCCGGCATCAGCCGCGTCTGGCAGAAGCCGCCGGCGCAAGCGACGACGCCGCTGTCCGGTCTGTAGGCCGCGCCGGTCGCCTGAACGATGGTGAACGCGGCTTGCGCCGACCCGGCCGACAGCGCGACCGCCACGGGCAGTCCGATCGTCGCCAGGATTTTCAGGTGGGTCTTCATTGCGCTTCAGCCCCTTTCCATGCGGCCTTGGGGCCGGCATCGGACGGGCGGGTGCACCCAAAGCGACAGTGGAGGAAACGCGGAAGCGCGCGGGCCCCGCCCTTCGAATACCCGTGCTATCTGACCTTAGCCCTGCCCGGGCGCCGCGCAATCGAATGCGCCTGAGAGGTGAAAAACACCCGCAGGGCTCCCCTGGCGGACCGCTCCGGTTGTGGCCAGGGCTTTAGAAGCTGACCCAGTTGCCGTGGAAACCGAACGGCACGCGGCGCGGCATCTGCGCCGTGGCGATCGGGCCCTTGGCGACGTCGAGCGCGTCGAACACCAAAAGGTCGCTGCGGTCCTCGCCTGCGCGGTAGACGACCGCGGTCAGCCAGCCGTCGCCCTCGTCGGCCGTGGCGGCGCGCGGTGTGAACACCGGCTCCGAGGTGCGGTCGCCGCCGTCGAGCTCGTAGACCTGCCGCCGGCCGGTCATCAGGTCGAGGTGGGCGATGGCGTTCAGGCTCACGGTCTTCGAGCCGGTCGGATCGGCGGCGTACCAGCCGTGGCGATGCTTGCGGGTCTCGACGCGCGGGTCGACGCGGGGGAACTCGCCGTCGAGGTCGTCGAGCGCCTCTTCCCTGATGGCGTCGGACGTCCCGGCCAGGTCGAAGGTCCAGCGCACCAGGCGCGCGGCGGCCTTGTCGCCCGGCGAGCCGTCGGCCTTGGGGAACAGCGGAGCTACGTCATAGCGCATGACGTCGCAGAAGATCTTGTCGCCCTCTTCCCAACTGTTCAGCGGGTGGAAGACGTAGCAGGCCTCGGTGTTGAACCAGCGGATCGAACCCACGTCCCCATCGCGGCGCATCACGCCCACGTGGGAACCCTTGTCCGGCTCCCAGGCGAAGGGCGGCAGGCCGCTCATCACCCGCTGCAGGCTGCCGGTCAGGGGCAGGACCGGGAATAGGACGTGGTTCTCCGTGGTCATGAAGTCATGGACCATCGACGAGAACGGCGCCTGGAAGTCATCGCGGCGGACCACGGTCCCGTCGGCGGCGGTGACGCCATAGCTCATGCCCGCCGACAGCGGCATGTCGCCGACGCCGTAGGCGAACCAGACCATCTCGCCGGTCACCGGGTCGACCTTCGGGTGGGCGGTGACCCGGCCCTTGTAGGCGCGGACATAGCCTTCCGAGGCCAGGGTCTGCGCGTTCATCTCGAAGGGCTGATGAGCCTCCTCCAGCGCCATCAGCCGGCCGGCGTGCCAGACGATATTGGTGTTGGCGACGCCGCCCTCGTTGCCGGCGGTCAGCGGATCGCTGGTCAGCGGGTTGCCCATCGAGCCGAACAGCGCGCGGCCGTGCTGGTGCTCCAGCTCCCACTTGGGCGTGCGGACGTAGCGGTTGCGGTAGCGGACCTTGCCGTCCTCGACATAGAAGCCGTGGACCATGCCGTCGCCGCCGAACCAGTGGTGCTGCTCGGGGTCGCGGGGCTCGAACTGCGGATTGGGGCCGATGCGGAACAGCGCCCCGCGCAGGCCCGCCGGGATCTCGCCGCGCACCGTCAGGTCGAAATCGTCCTCGCTGCGGATCGGCGCGAAGTTGCCCGTCAGATAGGGGTTGAGACGCACATTTCCGTCCATCGCAGGGCTCCCTTATCGCTTACTTCGTAAATTTATTACGTAAAACGTAGCGCGTCGCAAGTCTTTTCGTGCAAGTTCGGAATCGCCCATGCCCCGCGTCCTGTCCGATACCGATGTCGCCGATTTCCGAGAGCGGCTTTGCGCGGCGGCCGAGCGGCTGTTCGCGGAGCGCGGCCCCGACGCGGTGACCATGCGCCAGCTCGCGGCCGAGCTCGGGGTGTCGCCGATGACGCCCTACCGCTACTTCGAGGACAAGGAAGACATCCTGGCCGCCGTCCGGGCCAACGGGCTCAGCCGCTTCGCCGAGGCGCTGGAGACGGCCCGAGCGACGGCGCAGGGCGCACGCGCCATCGGCTCGGCGGTGGGCGAGGCCTATGTGGACTTCGCCCTGTCCAACCCCCACGCCTACAAGCTGATGTTCGACGTCAACCAGCCCCACGTAGAGAAGTACCCCGAGCTGGTGGCGGCGGGGCAACGCGCCCAGAAGACCATGACCGGCTTTGTCGAGGACGCCCTGAAGGAAGGGCTGATGGCCGGCGATCCGCAGCAGATCGGCCTGATGTTCTGGGCGGCCATCCACGGCGCGGTGATCCTGGAGCTTGCCGGCATGCTGCCTCCGGGCGGGGCGCGGCAACTGCATCGGAGCCTCGAACCCGCCCTGATGCGCGGCGTGCGCCCGCAGGACTGAGCGGCCGCGGCTTGACCGCTCCGTCGCCCTGCCCGAAGTGTCCTCCCCGTCCGGGAGGCCCGCGATGCCGACGATTGTGCCATTCGAGGTGAGCTGGAGCGAGACCGCGGTCGCCGCCGTGCTGGACCGGGTGCGCGCCTATCCCTGGCCACCCACGCCGCAGGTCCCCGACGGCTGGGCCTATGGCTGCGACGGCGCCTGGCTTCGCGGGCTCTGCGAGCACTGGACCGGCGCCTATGACTGGCGCGCCGCCGTGGCCGACCTCAACCGCTTCCCCCAGTTCATGGCCCAGGTCGAGGACTTCGACCTGCACTTCCTGCACGTGGTGGGCGAGGCGGGCGGCAAGCGGCCGCTGATCGTCAGCCACGGCTGGCCGGGCTCGCACTACGAGTTCTGGGGCGCGATCGAGAAGCTGGCCTTCCCCAGCCGGTTCGGCGGCCAGGCGGAGGACGCCTTCGACCTGGTGGTTCCCTCCCTCCCCGGCTTCGGCTTCTCCTCGAAGCCCGCGCGCCCCATCGGCCAGCGGACCACCGCGCGCCTGTTCAACACCCTGATGACCGAGGTTCTGGGCTACGAGACCTATCTCGCCCAGGGCGGCGACTGGGGTGCGATGGTAACCTCCTGGCTCGGCCGCGACCACGGCGCCCACGCAAGGGCCATCCACCTCAACATGCTGGGCTTCCGCCCGCACGGCGGGCCCCAGGGCGAGGCGGAGGTCGCCTGGGCCCAGCGGCAGGCGGGGATGATGGACGTGATGGGCGCCTACTTCCGCCTGCAGGTTTCCAAGCCGCAGTCGATCGCCTGGATGGGCGCGGGCAATCCGGTGGGTCAGGCCGCCTGGATCTGCGAGCGGTTCCACGACTGGTCGGACTTGTCGCGCAAGAGCCTGGACCAGGCCTACGGCAAGGACGCGCTCCTCACCAACATCATGCTCTATGTGATGACCGACAGCTTCGCGACCGGAGCCTGGTACTACCGCGGCCTGGTGGAGGAAGGCGGCCTCGCCTTCGCGCCCGGCGAGCGCTGCGAGACCCCCACGGCCTTCGCCAACTTCCCCGGCGAGCCGCTGTACCAGGCGCCGCCGCGGTCCTTCGCCGAGCGCGCCTACAACATCGTGCGCTGGACCGACATGCCGCGCGGCGGCCACTTCGCGGCGATGGAAGAGCCGGATCTGTTTGTGGAAGAGGTCCGTAGCTGGGCCAGGGAGTTTTGATGAGCGTTCGATACGACTTCGCCTCCGACAACACCGCCGGGGCGACGCCGGAGGCCATGCAGGCGCTCGCCGCCGCCAACACGGGCTTCACGGCCGGCTATGGCGCCGACACGGTGAGCGCGCGGGCCGCAGACCTGGTCCGCGCCCTGCTGGACGCCGACGCCGAGGTGCGGTTCGTGGCCTCAGGCACGGCGGCCAACGCCATCTCCCTGGCGGCCCTGGCGCGGCCGTTCGAGGCGGTGCTGGCCCACGCCCACGCCCACATCACCACCGACGAGACGGGCGCGCCGGGCTTCTTCGGGCACGGCTCCCAGATCATCCCGCTGTCCGGCCCCTCCGCCCGTATCGACGAGGCCGCCCTGGCGGCCGCGCTCGACTTCGCCGACAGCGCCCACCACCAGTCGCCGGCGGCGCTGTCGCTGACCAACGCCACCGAATACGGCGCGGTCTACGCCACCCAGCACGCCGCCGCCCTGGCCAAGGCGGCGAAGGGCAAGGGCCTAGGCGTCCACCTCGATGGCGCCCGGCTGGCCAACGCCGCGGTCGACGGCTTCGACCTGAAGGCGATCGCCCGGATGGGCGTCGACATCCTGGTGCTGGGCGGGACCAAGGCGGGGATGCCGCCCACCGAGGCCCTGGTGGTCTTCGACCGCAAGCTCGCGCCGCGCTTGGACGCGCGCCTGAAGCAGAGCGGCCAGCTCCCCTCCAAGGGCCGGTTCTACGCCGCGCCCTTCATCGGCATGCTGGAGGACGGCGCCCTCCTGCGCCACGCCGGCCACGCCAACCTGATGGCCCAGCGCCTGGCCGAGCGGACGCCGTTTCCGGTGAACCACCCGGTGGAGGCCAACGGCGTCTTCATGGCCATGGATGAAGCCGCCCACGCCCGCCTGACGGCCACCGGCTGGCAGGTCTACCGGGTGCTCGACGGCTCCGTGCGCTTCATGTGCTCCTGGGCCACAACGCCTGAGACGGTGGATGAGCTGGCGGAGGCGCTGAAGGCGATCCGCTGAGTCGGCCCGCCCGATTCCCGCCACATTTTCGCCGCATCGCCCGCAACCTGGGCGCGGCAAGTCGCATCCTCCGGTGGAAATGTGGCAGCAAAACCGCACTTGCCGGTGAATTTGCTTCCATAGGTTGCGCGAAATGTGTCCGCGAGACGCTTTTCGTTGCGGATGCGACGGCCGCGTGACAGCCCTGTGTCATGCCGTAATTTTGCGCGGGCCGGGCATTCGACGCAGCTTTTTGCGGGAACGCCCCCTTCGCACCAGGACGGCGCCGTGCGCACGGCGAAACGGCTCGTGCGCGTCCACAAAAGCCAGGCCGGGGGGCCTCCGAATGAAAGCTGTAAACACGGGTTTGTTTCGATCGTTGCTGTTCGCGTCGGTGGCCACGGCCTCCTGTTTGACGGCGCCCAGCCTGGCCCTCGCCCAGCAGGCGTCGGCCAAGACCGCAGCCAAGGACGCCGACGTTTCAGAAGTGGTGGTGACCGGTTCTCGCATTCCGCGGGCCGACCTGACGTCCGTCCAGCCGATCCAGGTCATCAGCAGCGAGAACATGGACCGCCGCGGATTCGTCAACGTGGCCGACGCGCTCAATGACCTGCCCAGCGCCGGCGTGCCCGTCAGCCCGCTGGGCGATCAGGGCGGCTTCGGAACGGGCCGCAACTTCATCAATATTTTCAACCTGGGGTCCCAGCGGACCCTCGTGCTGGTGAACGGCCGGCGGTTCGTCGGCGGCAACCCTGCCTCGGTGTTCACCGGCGCTGCGGCCGGCGGGCAGGTCGACCTGAACTCCATCCCCACCGGCCTGGTCGACCGCATCGAGACCATCCAGGCGGGCGGCGGCGCGGTCTACGGCTCGGACGCGATCGCCGGCGTGATCAACATCATCACCAGGACCGATTTCGAAGGCGTCGAACTCGACGGCCAATACGGCCTCTCCAGCCGCAGCGACGCCCAGAACTGGCGCGCCCGGATCATTGCCGGCCACAAGTACCTGGACGACCGGCTGAGCCTGATGGGGAGCTACGAGTACAATCAGACCGACGCGCTCGCCTACACCGACCGGCCTGTCACGGCGCGCCAGATCGCCTTCGCCAACAACCCGGCCAACACCGGCCCTTCGGACAACATTCCGGGACAGATTCTGATCGTGAATCGGCGCATCGCCGAGCTGACCGCCGGCGGACTACCCTACCGCAACGGCGGCTCGACCCTCTCGAACCAGTTGACGATCGCCGACCCGAACAACCCGGCCGCCAGGGTGTTCGCCCAGTTCGCGCCCAACGGCACGCTCGTCCCCTACAACCAAGGGGTCTTCTACCAGCCGACCATCGAGTCCGGCGGTGACGGCCTGAACCTCGCGCAGCTGACCTCGCTGCAGTCGCCCGTGAAGCGGCACGTGGCCAACGGGTTCGCCAAGTACGATCTGACCCCGAACATCAAGTTGTCGGCGGAGCTCCTCTACGCCCACGCCGACTCCGTCGAACCGTTCAACCAACCGATCTTCAACGCCTCGCTGTTCGGCGGCACGTCGGGCGCCCTGCGCTTTTCCACCGCCAACCCGTTCCTGTCGGCGGCGACCCGCGCGCAGATCCTCAGCCAGCCGACGCCCCTGCCGGCGGACACGGCCTCGCCCGGCGACCAGATCTTCTTCCTGGACCGCGCCTCGGTGGACATCGGCAGCAACGAGACCTTCTCCACGGACGATACCTATCGCGGTGTGTTCGCCGTTGACGGCGACGGGGTCTACGCCGGCCACAAGTACTTCTGGAACGCCTCGGCCAACTTCGGCGAGAACAAGGGCCACTTCCAGTCGCCCAACATCGACCAGTCGAAATTCCTGCTGGCCATCGACGCCGTGAAGGACGCCAGCGGCGCCGTCGTCTGCCGTGATCCCGCCGCACGGGCCGCTGGCTGCGCCCCGCTCGACCTGTTCGGCCTCGGCGCCCCGAGCCAGGCGGCGCTGAACTACGTCGGCGTGACCCTGGCGACGAATTTCTCGAACAAGCAGACCGACTACCAGGCGAACTTCGGGGGCGATCTCTTCACCCTTCCGGCGGGGGCCTGGAGCGCCGCGGTGGGGCTTGAATACCGCAAGGAAGAAGCCGCCTTCACCCCGAACGACGCGGAACGCATCGGCATCGGCCGGACGGCGCCGATCACCGCCATCTCAGGCAGCTATCACACCAACGAGTGGTACGCCGAAACGACCTTGCCGGTGTTCGGCAAGGACTTCGGCTTCCCGCTGATGCGGCGCCTGGAGTTCGACGGGGCCTATCGCTCGGTCGACAACTCCTCAGCCGGCCACGACACGGCCTGGCAGTACGGGGTGCAGTGGTATCCGTTCAACGACCTGCTGATCCGCGGGCAGAAGAGCCACTCGTTCCGTGCTCCGGCGATCACCGAGACCTCGCTGCCTACGGCGACCATCTTCACCACCGCCACGGATCCCTGTGACAAGAACAACATCAACATCGGCCCGAACCCGACCGCACGGGCCGCCAACTGCGCCGCCGACTTCGCGGCCCTCGGGCTGCCAGCCAACTTCCAGCTAACGTCACGGGTGCAGGCGGCCACCGTTCAGGGCACCACCGCGGGCAATCCGGATCTGAAGAACGAAGAGGGCGCGCAGTGGACGGTCGGCTTCGTCTATCAGCCGCATCAGGTCCCAAGCCTGGAGCTCCACGCCGACTGGATCCACATCGACCTGACGAACGCCATCGCCAACTTCTCCCTGAGTTCGATCCTGCAGGTCTGCTACGACTCGCCCGGACGCTCGGCGGACGCCTGCAGCCGTTTCCAGCGGGGCGCCGCGGGCGGCGCCTTGGCCGGCCAGATCCTGGGCAACGGCGACCCGGGCGCCGGCGGCGTGTCGGCGGGGCCGCGCACCGGCTTCATCAACGCGGGCTACATCCACTTCGAGGGGCTCACGGCTGGCGCCAGCTACCGGCTCCAGTTCGCCGACTTCGGGGCCGAATGGTTCGACCATGACCCCGGGGCTCTCGACATGAAGCTCGACCTGTACCACGAGGCGCGGCGCAACACCTCCGTCACCGGCCTCGGCTTCGACCTCGTGCGGTCCGCCGGCACGATCGGCGATGCGAAGTACGCCTACAACGCCCAGTTCGAATACATCCGCCAGCCGTTCACGGCGACCTGGATCGTCAACTACATCTCGCGGTCCAGCTTCAACAACGACTTCACCTTGGAGACCCGCTACCCGCTGACGGTCGCGCCCTACTACCTGCACGACCTGGCCTTCACCTACGATCTGTCCTCATGGGCGGAGAAGGCACACATCGGCCTGACCGGGGCCAAGGCGCGTTTCATCGTGAAGAACGTGTTCGACACTGAGCCGCCGTACGGCACGACGGGGATCGGCGTCTATGACGTCATCGGCCGCTTCTACGAGGTCGGCCTCACCGGACGCTTCTAGAAGGCGACGACCGCCAGCGGCCGGTCTGCATGAGATGGCGAAGCCGCTGCCCCTCCGGGGCGGCGGCTTCTTCTTGCAGCCCTCAGGCCTCCGCCATCCGGCGGGCGCCGGCCATGCGGTCGAGGCGGGCGTGGATGATGTCCTCGGCTTCGCGGACGATGCGGTGGATCAGCTCGGCGCAGGTGGGGATGTCGTGGATCAGGCCCTGGACCTGGCCCGCCGACCAGATGCCGGCGTCGTTGTCGCCGACCTCGTAGACGCTGCGTCCGCGGGTCCCGGCCACCAGTTCGCGCACATCCTCGAACTTGGCCCCCTCGCGCTCCATGGCCACCACCTGGGTCGAGATGACGTTCTTCGCCACGCGCGAGGTGTTGTGCATGGTGCGGAAGATCAGCTCGGTGGCCCGCTCGTCGTTGGCGACGATCTGCTGCTTGATGTTCTCGTGGATGGGGCTCTCCACCGTCGCCATGAAGCGGGTGCCCATGTTGATGCCCTCGGCGCCCAGAGCGAGCGCCGCAACGAGACCCCGCGCGTCCCCGAAGCCGCCGGAGGCGATCATCGGGATCTTGATCTTGTCGGCGGCCGCCGGGATCAGGATCAGGCCCGGCACGTCGTCCTCGCCGGGATGGCCGGCGCATTCGAAGCCGTCGATGGAGATGGCGTCGACGCCCATCCGCTCGGCCGACAGGCCGTGGCGGACCGAGGTGCACTTATGGATCACCTTGATCCCGTGCTTCTTGAACTCCTCGACGTGCTCGATGGGCTTGTTGCCTGCCGTCTCGACGATCTTGATCCCGGCCTCGATGATCGCCTGGCGGTATTCGGCGTAGGGCGGCGGCTTGATCGCCGGCAGGATGGTCAGGTTCACCCCGAACGGCTTGTCGGTGAGGGTGCGGCAGCGCGCGATCTCCTCGGTCAGCTTCTCGGGCGTCGGCTGGGTCAGCGCGGTGATGAAGCCCAGGCCCCCGCCGTTGGCGACCGCGGCCACCAGCTCGGCGCGGCCGACCCACTGCATGCCGCCCTGGACGATGGGATGCTCGATCCCGAACAGCTCGGTGAACCGGGTCTTCAGCGCCATGGCCGCGTCCTTCCAAACATCTGTTTGGATGACAGTGAACAGGCAGACGCAGGGTCAGGCAAGCTCTCCCGCCGCTGCGGGGGACGTCGCTACTGCAGGCCCGCGCGGCCGATGGCGTAGAAGCGCTCGGCGCGCCGTTTGCGCAACTCGTCGGGCGTGAGCCCCTCCAACGCCTTCAGCTCTTCCTCGACGGCGTCGCCCACCGCCTTCAGCGCGGCTTCCGGGTCGGAGTGCGCGCCGCCCGGCGGCTCGGGGATGATCCGGTCGACGATCTTCATCCCGAGCAGGTCCTGGGCGGTGATCTTCAGCGCCTTGGCGGCCTCCTCCGGCGTGCGCGCGCCACGCCACAGGATCGAGTTGGCCCCTTCCGGCGGGATCACCGAATAGACCGCGTGCTCCAGGATCAGCACCCGCGAGCCGCAGGCGATGCCCAGCGCGCCGCCCGAGCCGCCCTCGCCGGTGACGATGGAGACCATGGGCACGCCGAGTAGCAGGCTTTTTTCGGTGGACCGCGCGATGGCCTCGGCGACGCCGCGCTCCTCCGACGCCACGCCCGGATAGGCCGCCGTGGTGTCCACGAAGCTGATCACCGGCAGGTTGAACCGTTCGGCCAACTCCATCAGCCGGATCGCCTTGCGGTAGCCCTCGGGCCGGGCGTAGCCGAAGTTGTGCTTCACCCGGGTGACGGTGTCGCGGCCCTTCTCGTTGCCCATGACCACCACGGGGCGCCCGCGGAACCGGCCGAGGCCGCCCATGATCGCCTGGTCGTCGGCGAACTTGCGGTCGCCCTTCATCTCCACGAACTCATCGATCAGGCCGGCGGCGTAGTCGACGAAGTGGGGCCGGTCCGGGTGGCGGGCGACCTGGGTCTTCTGCCAAGCGTCGAGCTTGGAATAGGTCTCGCGGCGCATCTCCTGGGTGCGCGCGCGCAGGGCCTCGATCTCGGCGTCGAAGGCGCCCGGGTTGGCGGTTTCCGAGAGCTTCGAAAGCTCCTCGATCTTGGCTTCGAGGTCGGCGATCGGGCGCTCGAACTCGAGGTAGTGGGCAGCCATCCGGGGACCTGATCCTTCATATCGAAGCGGGGCCGGAACCTATTCGCGATGCGGCCGCGTCACAAGAGCGCCAGGGTGTTGGCCCGGGTTCCTGGAACGCCGTTCGATGCAACCTCGCGCGGCCCCGGGGGTTGTTGCGGCCGAAGACGCGTCTCGGCCTGACACGCCCCGCGCCTTGGAGAGAAACGGAGAGACCCATGAAGAAATCGATCAATCTGGGAATGGCCTCGATCCTCGCGCTGGCCGCCGCCGCGCCTGCATTCGCCCAGTCCCCGCAATATCCGGCTCAGCAATATGAGCAGCAGCCGCAGTACCAGCAGCCCGGGCCATCCTATCAGCCGGCGCCGCAGTACCAGGAGCAACAGCAGCAATACCAGCAGGACCGCCGGGACTACGAGGTCCGCAAGGACGCCTATGACGCCCGCCGCCAATCCTATGACGAGCGGCGCGACAACTACGAGGCCAGCCGCGCGGGCTATGAACAGGCCAAGGCGGACTATGACCGCCGCCACGCCGCCTGGGAACGCGCGCGCGCCGACTATGACGCCCGCTACGGCTACGGCGCCTATGTGCGGGTCTACGGCCCCGCGCCGATCTGGGATCAGCAGCGTTGGGCGGTCTATGGCCCCGCGCCTGACGCGGGCTACTACGCCCGTCCGGCGGCCGCCTACGCGCCGACGACCACTTGCCGCAACGACCACAGCGCCGCCACCGCCGGCGCCGTCCTGGGCGCGCTGGCCGGCGCGGCCCTGGGCTCCAACATCGCCGCCAGCGGCCACCGCACCGACGGCTCGATCCTCGGCGGCGTCGTAGGGGCCGGCATCGGCGCCTCGGTCGGCAACGCGCACGACCGCTACCGCTGCGACACCCGCGGGCCCTACTACAGCTACGGCGACACCATCGCCTACCGCGAGGACCGCGACTACCGCAGCGGGCGCTATGACTACAGCTACTACAGCCGTATGCGCTGCCGCCTGGCCCCCGCGCCGGTCGACAGCTACGGCGAGGACGTCCGCTACGTCCGCGTCTGCCCCGACCGCAGCGGCCGCTACCGCATCACCGGCTAAGCCGCCGGGCGATCCGACCCGATGACTTCCAAGGCCGCTCCCTCGGGGGCGGCCTTTTTCCTGGGCTCAGCGCTTCTTCGCCAAGGGGTGCCTGGTCGCCACCACCTGCGCCAGGCGGTCGCCCGCCACGTGGGTGTAGATCTGGGTGGTGCCGATGTCGGCATGGCCCAGCAGGGTCTGGACGACCCGCAGGTCGGCGCCGCCCTCCAGCAGGTGGGTCGCGAAGGCGTGTCGCAGGACGTGCGGGCTCACCCGCGCCGGGTCGATTCCGGCGTGGGCGGCCGCCTCGTCCAGCAACTGGGCGAAACGGCGGGGCGTGAGGCGGCCTTCCTTGCCGCGCGAGGCGAAGAACCAGGGATTGGCCTTATCGCCCTTCGGCAGGAACCCGGGGCGAACCTCGAGATAGGCCTTCACGGCCGTCCGTGCGGCGGCGTTGAGCGGCGCGAGCCGCTCCTTGCCGCCCTTGCCCTTGACGATCAGATAGGCCGGGTCGCGGGCCAGGGCCGCCAACGTCAGGCCGGTGAGCTCGGAGATCCGCAGGCCGGAGGCGTAGGCCAGCTCGACCATGCAGGCGAGCCGCAGGCCCTGGGCGCCGTCCTTTGCGGCGGCGGCGGCGATCAGCCGGTCGACCTCGGCACGGCTCAAGACCTTGGGCAGGGCGCGCCTCTTTTTCGGCGCCTCGACGCGGCGCGAGGGGTCGTCGGCCCGCCAGGCCTCACCCAGCACGAAACGGTAGAACTGGCGCACCGCCGCACGCCGCCGCGAGGCCGTCGCCGGCGACAGGCCACGTTCGCTCAAGGCCACGAAATAGGCCTCCACGTCCTCGGCCGTCGCATCGGCCAGGTCGCGGCCCCGACCCGCCAGGAAGCCGGCGGCGTCGCCCAGGTCGCGGGAGTAGGCGGTGAGCGTGTTCCTGGCCGCCGCGCGCTCGACGGACATCATCTCCAGGAAGGCTTCGGCCCAGGAGGCGCCCTGCCCGGTCATTTCAGCGCCAGCAGGCCTTCCAGGGCGAAGGCGCGGGCGTCGGCCTCCAGGCCCACGAGGTGCAGGGCGCGGACGATCCGCACCCGGTCGCCGATCGCGGGCCCGGTCGCCCCGGCCTCGGCGCAGGTCCAGAGCGACAGCATCGCCGCCTCGCCCATCAGCCCGGCCTCGCCCGCGCTCTCAAGCCCCAGGTCGCGGCCCACCGGCGCCTTGCCCTCCGACAGGGTCAGGGCCGCCATCTGGCTGCGGCTCTCCGCCGTCAGGGGGCCTCCAAGCGCCAGACCCAGCAGCAGCGCCGCCTGCCCGCGGGCGCGGGTCTTGGGTTCGCTGGAACCGGCTGGCTCGGCCAGCGCATGGAGGACGGCGTCGCTGACGGCCTGGCCCCGCATCAAAGCGTCCACGAGCGGCGCCACGTCGGGGGCGGCCGCGGCCGTGTCGAAGCTGGGCTCCCCTGGATCGCCGCCGAACAGCGCCGCGGCCACTGCGGGCGAGGCCTTGGCGGCGCCGAGGTCGAGGCCCAGGCTGTGCGACAAGGCGTAGTCGAGGCCGTTCCTCAGCGACGCCGCGCCCGGATTGCCGGACCCGGCCAGCTTGGCGGTCATCAGCCGGGCGAAGACCGGGTCCTTGGCCTGGGCCTGGGCGAGGTCGAAGGTGAGTTGGGCCTGGTCGGCGTGGCCGCCGATCGCCTGGCAGTACGCCCGCAGGCGCAGCCAGTAGACGTCGTCGCGGCCCTCCGTCAGGCCCTCGGCCACGGCGCAGGCGCGCGCATCGTCGCCGGCCAGCAGCGCGCTCTCCGCCGCCGCGTGGGCCAGGGCCGGCGAACGGTCGGCGCCCGGCGCGCGAGCCAGGATGGCGGCGGCGGCCTTGGCGTCGCCCTGCCCCAGGAGCGCGGTGGCGCGCGCGCCGGTGAGCGCCGGATCGCTCGCCCCCGCCGGCCCCGGCGCACCGGTCGCCAGGACGCGGCGGGCGAGCGCGGCCGCCGCCGGGCTGAGCGGCTTGGCGGCGATCAGCGGCAGGACCGCCTGCGCCGTCTTCAGCGAGGCGCCGCGCCAGAGCGTGGCGGGCAGGCCGGTGTTGCGGCCAGGGGTGGTGAAGGCGTCCGGCGCGGCCAGGGTCTCGACCTGGACGCCACGGTCGGGCGGCGCAGGGGCGACAGCCGCCGGCGCGACGGCCGCCGCAGGCCCGCCGGGCGGCGGCGGCTCCTGCGCGGCGGCTCCCGTGGCCGAGGCTGCGAGAAGCGACAGGACGAGAAGACCGGGGGAACGCGACATAGTCGCGAGCATAGCCGCGGCACGAAGTTGGCGCGAGAGCGGCGGCTCGTGTAGACCTGGGCCTTCCATGGACCGCTATGCACCGTTGCGCCGCCGCACCATCGCCCTCGTGGGCCTGATGGGCGTGGGCAAGTCGAGCGTCGGGCGGCGGCTCGCCAACGCGCTCGAGCTGCCGTTCCGCGACACCGATTCGGAAGTCGAGGCGGCCGCCGGCTGCTCGATCTCCGACATTTTCGCCGACCTGGGCGAAGAGGCCTTCCGCGAGGGCGAGCGCCGGGTGATCGCGCGCCTCCTGGAGCAGGAGCCGCATGTGCTGGCCACCGGCGGCGGCGCCTTCATGAACGAGCAGACCCGCGCGCTGATCAAGTCCCAGGCGGTGTCGGTCTGGCTGAAGGCCGACCTGGACGTCCTGGCGCGTCGCGTCTCGCGCAAGGACACCCGGCCCCTGCTGGCCGGCAGGGACCCCCTGGAGGTGCTGCAGGCCCAGGCGGCCGTGCGCTACCCGGTCTATGGCGAGGCCGACGTGACGGTCGAGACCGGCGATGCGGCGCACCACGTCACCGTCGACCAGGTGATCCGCGCGCTCGGCGTCCACCTCGAGGCCTCCGAGCCCAAGGCCTCGCTGTCATGAGCCGTAGGATCGCGGTCGGGCTGGGCGCACGCAGCTATGAGGTCCTGGTGGGCCCGGGCCTGATCGACCGGGCCGGGGAGACCCTCGCCCCCTTCCTGAAGCGGCGCCGGACCGCCGTGGTCAGCGATGAGACCGTCTGGGGTCTGCACGGCGAGCGCCTCACCGCCGCGCTCGAGGCCGCCGGGATCGCCGTCTCGCCGGTGATCGTCCCGCCAGGCGAGCAGACCAAGAGTTTCGAGGGCCTGGCCGAGGTCAGCGACCGGCTGCTGGCGCTGGAGCTCGACCGCGGCGACGTCGTGACCGCCTTCGGCGGCGGCGTGGTGGGCGACCTCGCCGGCTTCGCCGCGGCGATCTACAAGCGCGGCATCGACTTCGTGCAGATCCCGACGACCCTGCTGGCCCAGGTGGACTCCTCGGTGGGCGGCAAGACCGCTATCGACACGCCGCGCGGCAAGAACCTGGTGGGCGCCTTCCACCAGCCCCGGCTGGTGCTGGCCGACCTCGACGTGCTGGCCACCCTGCCGGCGCGGGAGATGCGCTGCGGCTACGCCGAGGTGATCAAGTACGGCCTGCTGGGCGACTTCGCCTTCTTCGAATGGCTGGAGGCCAATTCGGCCGCCGTCCTGGCGCGCGAGCCGCAGGCCCTGGCCGAGGCCGTCGCGCGTTCCGTGGAGATGAAGGCTGAGATCGTGGCCGAGGACGAGACCGAGCAGGGCCGCCGCGCGCTGCTCAACCTCGGCCACACCTTCGGCCACGCCCTGGAAGCCGAGACCGGCTACGGCGAGGCCCTGCTGCATGGCGAGGCCGTGGCCGCGGGCATGGCGCTGGCCTTCCGCTTCTCGGCCGCCCAGGGCCTGTGCGAGGCGCAGGAGGCCAGACGCGCCTCCGCCGCCATCGCCGCCTCCGGCCTGCCGACCACCCTGGTCGAGGTCTCGGACCGGGCCTTCGACGCCACGCGGCTGGCCCGCCACATGGCGCAGGACAAGAAGGCGCAGGGCGGCCGGTTGACCTTCATCCTGGCCCGCAGGATCGGCGAGGCCTTCGTCGCCAAGGACGTGGACGCGGGCGCCGTCACCGCATTTCTCAGACAAGAAGGGGCGACCTGATGGCCGCCGTCATGGCTCTTGCGCCGATCCTGTTCCTGCTCCTGGGACTGTCGGCGCTGTTCTCCGCGGCCGAGACCGCGCTCACCGGCGCCAGCCGAGCGCGCATGCACCAATTGGAGCGCGACGGCGACGGCGGGGCCCGGCGGGTCAACCAGCTCCTCACCGACCGCGAGACGATGATCGGGGCGGTGCTGCTCGGCAACAGCCTGATCAATATCCTGGCGTCGGCCCTCACCACCCAGGTGATCACCCGCGCCATCCCCGGCGCCTGGGGCGTGGCCGCCGCCACCGGCATCATGACCGTCCTGATCCTGGTGTTCGCCGAGGTGTTGCCGAAAACGCTGGCCATCCTGCGCTCGGACGACGTGGCCCGGTTCCTGTCCGCGCCCACCCTGCTGGTGGTCAAGGTGTTCGGCCCGATCATCTACGCGATCCAGTACGTCGTCCGGAAAACCCTCGGCCTGCTGGGGGTTCACCTGGGTATGGAGATGGACGTGCTGGCCGCCCACGAGGAGATCCGCGGCGCGGTGGAGTACCACCACTCCGAGGGCCTGGTGGAGAGCCACGACCGCTGGATGCTGGGGGGGGTGCTGGACCTGGCGGAGATGGACGTCAGCGAAGTGATGGTCCACCGCAAGGAGATCGCCACCCTCGACGTCAGCCTGAGCCCGCGGGAGATCGTCGAGGACGTGCTGGAGAGCGGCCACAGCCGCGTGCCGCTCTACCGCAACGACCCGGAAAACATCGTCGGCATCCTGCACGCCAAGGACGTGCTGCAGGCGATCACCGACGCCGACGGCAAGATCGACACGATCGACGTCGCGGCCATCGTCCGCGAGCCGTGGTTCATCCCGGAGACCACCAGCCTGAAGGACCAGCTCGCCGCCTTCCTGAAGCGGCGCACCCACTTCGCCCTGGTGGTCGACGAATATGGCGCCCTGCAGGGCCTGGTCACGCTGGAGGACATCCTCGAGGAGATCGTCGGCGAGATCGAGGACGAGCACGACGAGGCGGTCAGCGGCGTGAAGCCGGCTGAGGACGGCTCGATCATGGTCGACGGCTCGGTGACCATCCGCGACCTCAACCGCGCGATGAACTGGGACCTGCCCGACGACGAGGCGGTTACCATCGCGGGCCTGCTGATCCACGAGGTGCGGCGCATCCCCGATCCGGGCCAGACGTTCACCTTCCACGGCCACCGGTTCGTGGTGCTGGAGCGTAAGGTCAACCGCATCACCCGGCTGCAGATCTGGCCGGCCGCGGAGCGCCAAGACGGGTGACCAAGAGTCGGCCCCCCGACACAACTGAAGATCGCACTTGATTAGACGCGGCAACGTCTGTTGCTCTCCGCCCACAACGCGCCTGCAGGCCCTGGAGCCCATGGAATGACCGACACCTCCCAACTCGCCGGCCTGAGGGTCCTGGTGGTGGAAGATGAGATGATGGTCTCGATGCTGATCGAGGACATGCTGACCGACCTGGGCTGCCAGGTCGTGGGTCCGGCCTCGCGCCTGGACGAGGCGATGGAGCTGGCGGCGAGCAGCGAGCTCGACTGCGCCGTGCTGGACGTGAACCTCGGAGGCCAGCCGATCTTCCCCCTGGCCGATGTGCTGCGCGAGCGCGGCCGCCCGTTCGCGTTCGCGACCGGCTATGGGGATGCGGGACTGAGAGAGGTGGACCGGGGCACGCCGGTCCTGCAGAAGCCGTTCCGCGAAGGCGACCTGGCCCGGGTGCTCGGCGAGCTGTGCGCCAAGGTCGGCTAGAGGTAGCTGAGCGCGCCCGCGCCCCAGCCGTTGAACAGCAGGGTCAAGGCGCCGGCGAGCGTCGCCAACGGCAAGATGAGTTTCACGTCCCGTCTCCTCGAAGTCTTGAAAGCTCTGCCTTCAAGACGCCTGAGATAGGTACGATGCGACATGGTAAAAGACGCCAATTCCGAACCGGTGTTTTGCGGATTCGGAAAAGGTCGCCTCGCCGGCGGGCCGGGATCGAGGTCGGGTCAGGCCCCCTTCGCCGCCAGGGCGGCCAGCAGCTTGTCGGGGGTGATCGGGTAGTCGCGCACCCGCACGCCGCAGGCGTTGTAGATGGCGTTGGCCACCGCCGCCCCGGCGCCTGAGATGCCCAGTTCGCCGACCCCCTTGATGCCCATCGGGTTGGCCTTGTCGTCGACCTCGTCGAGCATGATGGCGTCGAGCTCGCCGATGTCGGCCTGCACCGGCACCAGGTAGCTTGCCAGGTCCTGGTTGATCAGAGAGCCGTAGCGTGGGTCCACCGAATTGCCCTCGGTGAGGGCCGACCCGACGCCCCAGATCATGCCGCCGGTAAGCTGGCTGCGCGCGGTCTTCCAGTTGAGGATGCGGCCGGCGGCGAAAACGCCCAGCATGCGCCGGGTGCGCACCTCGCCGGTGACGGTGTCGACGCCGACCTCGACATAGTGCGCGCCGTAGGTGTGCGAACTCCACTTGGCAGCGTCGGCGGCTGGGCGGATCTCGCCCTCGACTGTCATGCCGTCGGGGCGGTTGCGCCGGATCAGGTCCGACAGCCGTTCCGAACGGTTGGCGATGGCGATGACGCCGTCCTGGAAGACGATGTCCTGCGACGGTCCGCCGAACAGCGGCGAGGCGGGGTCGGCGACGGCGATCTCGGCGATCGCCGCGCGCAGGTTCATGCCGGCGTCCAGCGCCGCCGAACCCGCCGTGGCCGCGCCGAACTGGCCGCCCGAGCCGGGGGCCGGCGGCAGCTCGGAGTCGCCGATCTCCACGCGGACGTCGCCCAGCGGCACGCCCAGGGTCTCAGCCGCGATCTGGGCCAGCACCGTGTAGGTGCCGGTGCCGATGTCGGTCATCCCCTGCCTGACGGTGATCACGCCCATGGCGTCGACCGTGAAGCTGGCCTTGGCGGGCAGCAGGAAGTTGCCGCGGATGGCGGCGGCCATGCCCACCCCGACCCGCCAGCGCCCGTCGCGAACCTGGCCGGGGATCGGGTTGCGGTTGTCCCAGCCGAAGATCTGAGCGCCTTCGCGCATGCAGCGCACGAGCTGGCGGATGGAGAACGGCTTGCCGGTCTCCGGGTCGGACTCCGGCTCGTTGAGGATGCGCAACTCGACCGGGTCGATACCGAGCTTTTCGGCCAGCTCGTCCATGGCGACTTCCAGGCTGAGCGTCCCCGACGCCTCGCCCGGCGCGCGCATGGCGCTGGCCACCGGCAGGTCCAGGCGCACCAGGCGGTGGCCGGTCAGCCGGTTCGGCGCGGCATAGAGGCTGCGGGCGAAGTTCGAGGCGTGCTCGGTGAAATTGCCGCGCCGGTCGCAGTGGGTGGTGGTCATCAGCGACATGGCCGTCAGCCGGCCGTCCGGCGTGGCGCCCAGCCGAACGCGCACGTCCGTCGCCGGGCGGTGCACCGTGCCGTGCATCATCTGCTGGCGGGAGAGCGCGATCTTCACCGGCCGGCCGAGCTCGCGCGCCGCCAGGGCGGCCAGCACCAGGTCCTCGTAGAACGACCCCTTGCCGCCGAAGCCGCCGCCCACATAGCGGGTGAGCAGGCGCACGTTCCGGTGCGGCACCATCAGGGTCTCGGCCAGCGAGTTCTGCGCGAACCGGACCATTTGCACCGAGGTGTGGACCGTCAGGTTGTCGCCCTCCCACCAGGCAGTGGTGGCGCAGGGCTCCATCTGGCAGTGGTTCTGCAAGGGGGTGCGCCAGACGTCGTCGACGGTCACCGGGGCCGCGGCGAAGGCCGCCTCGAAGTCGCCGATCTCGACGTCGGATTCACCGGGCGGCTGGACCGCCTCGTCGAAGTGGTCGTGGAAGATCACCGCCTGGGCGTCGTCCTCGAAGCCGAGCTTCACCAGGGCCGCGCCGGCCTGCGCGTTCTCCAGCGTGTCGGCGACCACCACGGCCACCTGCTGGCCGAAATAGTAGACCTGGTCCGACTCCAGCGCCGGCCGCGGCGAGGGCGTGAAGAAGTCGTAGCGCGCCGGGCGCGGGCCCTGGGCCGGCGCGTTCCTGTAGGTCCAGACCAGTCGGACTCCTGGGGAGGCCTCCGCGGCGGAGGTGTCGACCGCGGTGATCCGGCCCTTGGCGATGGGGGCGGAGATCAGCACGCCATAGGCCGGCGGAGACGGAGGCTCGACCTCATAGGCGTAGGGCGCGGTCCCGGTGACCTTCAGCGGGCCTTCGTAGCGGTCCACCGCCTTGCCGATGTTGCCGGCGCGGTTCTCCTTGACCGGATTGCTGGCGGCTTCCCAGTCGCTGACGGAGCTCATGCGCCCCTCCCTTGCTCGCGGGCTTCGGCGATGGCCGCCGGGACCAGGCGGCTGATGAGGTCGATCTTGAAGCCGTTGCGGCCGTTCTCGCTGGCGGCCTCCAGCTCGCGGCCGATGGCCTCGGCGGGCGAGGCGCCGGCCTTCAGCGCGGCCTCCGCGTCGGTGGCGCGCCACGGCTTGTGGGCCACGGCGCCCAGCGCCAGGTTCCCGCCCGCCACCGCGACGCTGACCAGGCCGCCGGCGTAGGAAGCCCGGTCGCGCACCTTGCGGTAGACCTGCCCGCCGGTGGGCGGCGGCGGCACGACAACGGCGGTGATCAGCTCGCCCGGGATCAGGTGGGTCTCGACGTCCGGCGTCTCGCCGGGCAGGCGGTGCAGCTCCAGGATCGGGAAGGCCCGCGCCCGGCCCGAGGGCGAGAGGGTCTCGACCGTGGCGCCGAGCGCGGTCAGGGCCACAGCCATGTCCGACGGGTGCGTGGCGATGCAGGCGTGGCTGGCGCCGAAGATCGCGGAGTTGCGGTTCAAGCCCTCCAGCGCGCCGCAGCCCGAGCCGGGCGCCCGCTTATTGCAGGGCTTGGTGGTGTCGTAGAAGTACGCGCAGCGGGTGCGTTGCAGCAGGTTGCCGCCGGTGGTGGCCTTGTTGCGGAGCTGGCCGGAGCCGCCCGACACGATGGCCTGGGTCAGCACCGGATAGCGGGCGCGCACCCGGGCGTCGGCGGCCACGTGGCTGTTGGTGGCCATGGCGCCGATGCGCAGGCCCCCCTCGGGCGTCTCCTCGATGTCCGCCAGCGGCAGGCGGCCCACGTCGATCAGGTGCGCCGGATGCTCGATCTCCAGCTTCATCAGGTCCAGCAGGTTAGTCCCGCCGGCGATGAACTTGGCGTTGGGGGTCCCGGCCGCCGACTTGACGGCGGACGCGGCGTCGGCCGCCCGCTCGTAGGTGAAGGGCCTCATGCGACCTCTCCCGCCACCGACCTGATGGCCGCCACGATCTGCGGATAGGCCGAGCAGCGGCAGATGTTTCCGCTCATCCGTTCGCGCAGTTCGTCGTCGGTCAGCTTGATCCGGCCGGTGAGGTCGGCGGTCTCCTGGCTGGGCCAGTTGTCGGCCACTTCGGCCAGCATGCCGAGCGCCGAGCAGATCTGGCCGGGCGTGCAGTAGCCGCACTGGAACGCGTCCTCGGCGAGGAAGGCAGTCTGGATGGGCGCGAGTTTGTCGACCGTGCCGACGCCCTCGATGGTGGTCACCTTGTCGCCGTCGTGCATCACCGCCAGCGACAGGCAGCTATTGATCCGCACGCCGTTCACCAGGACCGTGCAGGCGCCGCACTGGCCGTGGTCGCAGCCCTTCTTGCTGCCGGTGAGCCGCAGGTGCTCGCGCAGGGCGTCGAGCAGGGTGGTGCGGGGGTCGAGGTCGAGCGCCCTCGCCTGCCCGTTGACGGTGATGGTGGTCTTCAAGCCAGAGACTCCCCGTGCCGATATCGGCCGCACAGCCCACCGCAGAATGGGCGACAGCTCTTCAAACGCTTGTTTAGCCTAGCGTCCCAAACACCGCTCGGCCACAGGCTGAAAGGCGGTCTGGAACTATTCTTCGGCCGTTTCCCCGCGCCGCGCCAGATCCCCGCGGCCGGGAGCGGTCACCCCTCGCCCGGCGCCAGCGCCTTCACCGAAAGCGCATGCAGCCGGCCCGCCAGTTCGTCGGCGAGCGCGTGATAGACCATGCGCTGGCGGGCGACCTTGGCCGCGCCCTCGAAGGCGGCGGACTCGATCAGCACGTTGAAATGGCTCTCCCCGTCCGGGTGGGCGCCCGCATGGCCGGCGTGCCGGTCGGAGTCGTCGTGGATCTCCAGACGGGTCGGCGCGAACGCCGAGGTCAGCTTGGATTGGATGGCATCAAATATGGCGCCCATCGGCTGCATCTTCAATTCTTGAAAGGGATTATCTCGGCCCCATACTTGGCCCATGCCCGCTGCGTTTCAATACAAGCCGCGTTTCGTCGACATCCGGGTGCGCCCGCCCTCGCCGGAGGAGGATGCGCGCGCCGAGGACGTCACCGCGCTGAAGCCCGGCGAGCGGGCCTGCGACCACCCCGGCTGCATGAAAGCGGCCACCGCGCGGGCGCCCAAGTCGCGCGACATGCTGAACGAGCACTACTGGTTCTGTCAGCCGCACGCGGCCGAGTACAATCGCAACTGGAACTTCTTCGCCGGCCTCAGCGAGGCCGAGATCCGCCGTCGCCAGCAGGACGAGCTGTTCACCGGCGGGCGGCCCACCTGGGAAATGAAGGCCGGGCGGATGAGCCGCGAGGCCGCGGCCTTCTCCAATAGGTTCAAGAAGGGCGAGGGCTACCGCGACCCGTTCAACCTGTTCGGCAAGAACGGCGGCAAGCCGATGCCCGAGGCCGAGCCGCGCCACCTCGGCAAGATCGAACGCAACGCGCTGGCCGACCTCGACCTGGATGCGAACGCCGACGGGCCGAAGATCCGCACCCGCTACACCGAGCTGGTGCGCCGCCTGCACCCCGACGCCAACGGCGGCGATCGGGCCGGCGAGCATCGCCTGCAGCGGGTGATCAAGGCCTACCAGACCCTGCGCAAGGCGGGGATGGTCTGAGCGCCATGCGTGGCGGGGCGTTCCTTACGGGACTGGCCCTCGCCTTGGCGGCGCGCTGCGCCCTCGCCCAGCCGACGCCGACGCCCGCTCCGCCTTCCACGACCGTGGAAGGGATGACCGTGGTGGCGCCCAAGGCGGAGCAGGAAAAGCTGCCCGACCTGGTCGACAGGTTCGTCCAAGGGCATGGCGCCGCCAGCCGCATCGACCAGCTCTCGCGCTGGTCCGTTCCGCTCTGCCCGCAGACCGGCGGCCTGTCGGCGCCGTTCAACGCCTATGTCACGGCGCGGGTGAAGCTGGTGGCCGCGGCCGTGGGGGCGCCCCTCGAGCGTCATCCCAACCGCAACTTCCCCTGCAAGACCAACCTGCTGATCATCTTCACCACCACGCCGCAGGCGCTGATGGACGACGTCCGCAAGCATCACGCCGACGCGCTCGGCTTCCACTACGCGGCGCAGGCCGAGCGGCTGGCCCGGTTCGATCGGCCGTTCAAGGCCTGGTATGTGACCGGCACACAGCCGGAAGGCGGCCTGGTCCAGGAGGACAAGGAGTTCAGCCCAGTGCCGGGCGGCACGGCCGGGAGCCGCCTGACCCGGCGCCTGGCGAGCCGGTTCATCGGCATCCTGGTGGTCGTCGACGCCAACCAGATCGTCGGCCACCAGATCCGCGCCATCGCCGACGACGTGGCCATGCTGGGCCTGGCCCGCGCCGCCGACCTGAAGGGCTGCAGCGCCCTGCCGACGATCCTCGACTTCCTGAGCCCGGACTGCCCCGCGAGCGGCGACCCGGAGGGCCTGACGGCCTATGACGTGGCCTATCTGAGGGGCCTCTACTCCACTGACCCCGAACAGCTCCTCGCCGCCCAGCGCAGCGAGATCGGCAGCCGGATCCTGCGCGAGGTCCCGGCGCGCTGAGACCTGCTCAGCGCCGCTCGTGATACTCGTGATACTCGCCGCGGCCGGGGCGCCAGTCGGGGCGCCAGTAGGTGTTGTGGGTCCAGTACCAGTAGCGGTAGGGCCGGTAGACCCAGACGCCGCCTTCGAACAGCCACGGATTGTACCACTCCGGCGCATAGGCGACCGGCGGCGGTCCGTAGGGCGGTGGCGGGTAGTAGAAGCTGGGCGCGCCGGACCGCACATAGTAGCCCGGCGGGCAGTCGGCGGAGTTCGCCGAGTTGGAGCCGATGGCCCCGCCGGCCACGGCGCCAAGCGCCCCGCCGATGATCGAGCCGCCGGTCTTCGAGCCGCGGCCGGAGACGTTGGAGCCGACCACCGCGCCCAGGATGCCGCCGATGATGGCGCCGGCGGCGGTGTTGTTGTTGCGCCGGTCGACGCAGTACTGCTGGGCCCAGCGGGAATAGCGGTCCGCGTAGTCGCGGTCATAGCGCTGGGCGCGGTCGTCGTAGACGGCGCCGGGGCGCTCGTACCCCGGCGGCGGCGGCGCGTACTGGCCCGAAGGCGGGGCGATCGGCGGGGCGCCGGGCGGCCCGTAGGCGGGGGGCTCGCCGGCGCGCTGGTCGTAGGGCGGCGGCGGAGGCGGCTGGGCGGAGGCGGAGGCGGCCTCGAGCGTCAGGCCACAGACCAGGGTCAGGGCCAGGAGCTTGGCGGCCACGCGGGTGGGCTTGGTCTGCATCGCGATCTCCTCAAGCGCGGCGGATCAATCGGGTCCGCCCACGGCTAAGCCTGATTTGGGGCCGAGATATGGAATTCCTAGGACCCTTCTGTTTCAAAAGGCCCTGCCCAGGGTCAAGGCCAGGGCGTAAGCGCCTCGCGCCGGCAGAGCTCCGCATAGGAGCCGAGCGCGCCCATACGAGCCAGGTAGGCGGCGAGTTCGGGGTGCTCGCTGGCGGGCCGGGCCATGTTCCGTGACCAGCGCATCAGCATGGCCGCCAGGTAATCGGCCGCGCCGGGCGCGTCCCCGAACAGGAAGGGTCGGCCGTCCGACAGCGCGGCGGCCAGCCGGGGCCAGGCGCCCTCGATGCGGCTCCTCGCCAGCTCGCGCACGGCGTCCGCGCCGGCCGGGGCGCCGTCCTTGTCGGCGTAGAACCAGTCGCGCATGGCCGGCGACACGGTATTGGCGAGGAAGACCATGGTCTCCAGCCAGCGGGCGCGCTGCGGGTCGCCCGGCGGCGGCGCCAGGCCGGCGTCCGGATGGCGCTCGGCCAGCAGCATCACGAGCGCGGCGGATTCGCTGTAGGGCCGCCCGTCGATCACCAGGGTCGGCACCCGGCCGGACGGGTTGAGCCGCAGATAGGCCGGGTTGCGCTGCTCGGCGGCGTCGAAGTCGAGGCCGATCGCCTCGAACGGCACGCCGAGTTCGATCAGGGCCCAGTGGACCGCCATGCTGGCCGTCCCGGGCGAATAGTAGAGCGTGTAGGTCATGGCGCGGCTCAGGCGTCGGCTTCGGCGGGGGTGCGCTCGGTGTCGACGGTGGCCTGCATGAAGGCCGGGTAGCGCGAGCCGGTGACCGTGCGCGCGTTCACCGCGGCGTCGACGCGGGCGACCATGTCGGCGGACAGCGCGACGGCGGCCGCGGCGGCGTTCTCGCGCATGTGGTCGGGATTGGCCGTGCCGGGGATCGAGACCAGGGTCGGGTCCTTGGCCATCAGCCAGGCCAGGCAGAGCTGGGCCGGCGTGCAGGGGACCTCCGCCGCCAGGGCCTCGAAGCGGGCGAGCAGCTTCAGGTTGGCGGCCAGCGCCTCGCCCTGGAAGCGCGGCATGGCGGCGCGCATGTCGCCCTCGCCGAACTTCGACGGGTCGCTGACGCCGCCGGCCAGGAAGCCGCGGCCCACCGGCGAGAAGGCCACCAGGGTCACGCCCAGCTCATGGCAAGCGTCCAGGAGCGCGATCTCCGGATTGCGGGTCCAGGGCGAATATTCGTTCTGCACCGCGGCGATGGGGTGCACGGCGTGGGCGCGGCGCAGCGTCGGGCCGCTGATCTCGGAGAGGCCGATGGTGCGGATCTTGCCCTCGGCGACCAGATCGGCGAGCGCGCCGACGCTGTCCTCGATGGGCACGCGCCGGTCCCAGCGGTGCAGGTAGTAGAGGTCGATGACCTCGGTCTTCAGCCGCCGCAGGCTGCGCTCGCAGGTGTCCTTGATATTGGCCGGGCTGCCGTCGAGGCCGCGCTCGTCGCCCACCGTGAGGCCGCACTTGGACGCCAGCACGAACCGGTCGCGATGCGGCCCCAGCACCTCGCCCACCAGGGTCTCGTTGTGGCCCAGGCCATAAACCGCGGCGGTGTCGAAGAAGGTGTAGCCCGCGTCCAGCGCCCCCTTGAGCACCTGCTCCGCCCGCTCCCGCGGCGCGGCGGGGCCATAACCGTGTGAAAGCCCCATGCACCCCAGGCCGATGGCCGAAACCTCGAAGGGACCGATACTGCGCTGTTCCATGGGGACCTTTCGGCTGGAGTTTCGCCGCGCAGAAGCCGACTGGGCGGATCGGCGTCAAGGCCTTAGCTCCTCCCCGCACCGCAGAGTGCGGGGGAGGTGGATCGGCGCGGCGCGCGACGAGACGGAGGGGGGGCGTGGCAGGCTCCTTTTGAGGGCCTCAGAGATTGGTGGCCCGCGCGCGCGCCCTCCGTCGGCTTCGCCGACACCTCCCCCGAAGTCTTCGCTTCGGGGGAGGTGCGATGTTCCGCTCGTCCCTTCCCGCCCGCCGCTGGTCACGGGCGCGGCGCCGGATGGCCCGGTGGCGGCGCCGCTGGTCACTGGGCGGTGGCGGCGCGAGAGGGCAGGATGATCTTGCCGCCAGATCGTCCTTTGAGGGAGCAAGGCAGATGCGGAAGATCATGATGCTGGGCGCGGCCGCGGCGGCGCTGGCGGGCGGGGCGGCCCGGGCCGACGAGTGGGGCGCCTATGGGCGCGATCCGGGCGGCACGCGGTTCTCGCCCCTCACCCAGATCTCGGCGGCCAATGTGGCGGGGCTGAAGCCGGCGTGGACCTTCCACACGGGCGACATCTCCGACGGCAAGACCAAGGGCGGCGGCCCGCGCAGCGGGTTCGAGACCACGCCTCTGATGCTGGACGGCCGGCTCTATCTGACGACGCCGTTCAACCGGGTGATCGCCCTCGACCCGGCGACGGGCAAGCAGCTCTGGGCCTACGATCCCAAGCTCGACCGGGGCAAACCCTATGGCGACGGCCTGATCAACCGCGGCCTGGCCGCCTGGCGCGATCCGAAGGCGGGCAAGACAGGCGCCTGCGCCCTGCGGCTCTACGAGGCGACGCTGGACGCGCGGCTGGTGTCGGTGGACGCCGCCACCGGCCAGGTCTGCGAGGGCTTTGGCCAGGCCGGCGAGGTCTCCCTTCGCGAGGTCGCCCGCTATACCCCCGGCCAGTACCACATGACCTCGCCGCCGGTCGTGGTGGACGGGGTGGTCGTCGTGGGCTCGGCGATCGACGACAACGCCCGCGCCGACATGCCCGATGGCGTGGTCCGGGGCTTCGACGCGCGAACCGGCAAGCTGATCTGGTCCTGGGAGCCGATCCCCAAGCCGGCGAACGTGGCCGACAAGGACTGGAAGACCGGCGCCGGCAACGCCTGGTCGGTGCTGAGCGCCGACCCCAGGCGCCACCTGGTCTATGTGCCCACCGGCAGCGCCAGCCCCGACTACTGGGGGGGCCTGCGCCCCGGCGACAACCGCTGGGCCAATTCGGTGGTGGCGCTGGACGTGCGCACGGGCAAGCTCTCCTGGGGCTTCCAGCTCGTGCACCACGACCTGTGGGACTACGACACCGCCGCCGCGCCGCTCGCCACGACTCTGAAGCTGAAGGGCAAGGCCACGCCGGTGGTCATCGCCGGCAACAAGACCGGCATGGTCTTCGTGCTCGACCCGGCCACCGGCAAGCCGGTGCTGCCGGTGGAGGAACGGCCGGTCCCGCAGAGCACCCTCTACGGCGAGAAGAGCTCGCCCACCCAGCCGTTCCCCATCGCCACTCCGGCGCTGGTCCCGCAGAGCCAAGGCCCCGAGGCGGTGTGGGCGATCTCGGACGGCGACCGCAAGTTCTGCGCCGACGCCATCGCCGGCATGTCCGGCCACGCCATGTTCTCGCCGCCCAGCGAGCAGGGGACGCTGGCGATCCCCGGCAATGTCGGCGGGATCAACTGGAGCGGGTTCGCCTGGGACGCCGGCCACGGGCGGCTGATCGTCTCGGTGACCAACCTGCCGGCCAAGGTCCGCATGATCCCGGCCGCGAAGTTCGTGAAGGGCGACCACGGCGACCTGCGCGCCGAGACCACCATGCAGGTGGGCACGCCCTACGCCATGAGCCGCGATTTCCTGCGCGCCCCGTCCGGCCTGCCCTGCATCAAGCCGCCGTTCGGCGAGCTGATGGCGGTGGACCTGGACGCCGGCAAGATCGTCTGGCGGGTGCCCCTGGGCGCCCTGGAGGAGATCGCGCCGGGCGTCGGCCACATCGCCAAGGGCTCCATCGTGCTGGGCGGGCCGATCGTCACCGCCGGCGGGCTGATCTTCCAGGGCGGCACCATGGACCGCACCCTGCGCGCCTTCTCCGCCGCCGATGGGAGCCAGCTCTGGAGCGCCGAACTGCCGGCCAGCGCCCACGCCACGCCCATGACCTACGAGGTCGGCGGCAAGCAGTATGTGGTGGTGGCCGCCGGCGGCTCCGCCAAGGTCGACGAGGAGCGCCAGGGCGACGCGGTGGTGGCGTTCGCCCTGCCTTAGCCGCTCGCCAACTTCGCCTCCAACGCAGCGAGATCGTCCAGGAACCACACCGTGGTCCCGCGGTTGGATTCGCGGATGAAGTCGCGCAGGGGCTGGCTCCCGGCCGCGGCGGCGGAGACGTCGCCCAGCACGGCGATCCGGAAGCGGTAGTTGACCAACTTCTGCAACACGTGGCCGGCGACGCCGGTGGAGAGCCGCAGGAAGTCCGGGCCCAGGCGCGCAAGCGGCGCGGCGACGAGCTTGGCGCGCGCCCCGTACAGCTCGCCGATCAGGCCGGACAGCGCCCTATCCTCGACCAGGGACGGGCCCGCCTCGGGGCAGACGAAGACCCGGACGCCGGCGATCTCGCGCACGGCCATGGCTCAGCGCTCCGAGAGCACCTGCACCATGCGCAGCATGGAGGCGGTGTCGGCGGGGGACCCCACGATGACGATCTTCACGTGCCGGCGGGCGGTGTCGTAGGCGACGTCCAGGCTCATCGGCTCAGCCGGCGCCTCCTGGCCCATGCGCACGGCCGGCAGCGCGCGGGCCAGGTGCTGGGCCAGGGCCGGGTCGACGTCGGGGATGTCGACGATGCTGGTGACGCGGGCGGCGGCATCGCCCGAGCCCCTGACGATCCCGGTCATGGCCTCCAGGTCGGTGCGCAGGATACGGTAGGACTTGCCCACCTTGACCGCGCGCAGGCGGCCCTCGCGGATGAAGCGCAGCACGGTCTTCTTGTGCAGCTTCAGCCGTTCGGCGAACTGCTCGACGGTGTAGACTTCTTCCGACATGGGGAGTCGGGGCTCCAGCGCAAAAGACCTTATCGTTCCCTATCACTCCCTATTCAGGAGTCAATTACGGTGAAAAAGGCTTTATTGGGAACAATGGCAGGGCTGGCCGCCACGGGCGCGGCGCAGGGAGCGGAGCCTGGCCGTTACCTGCTGGAGCCGGCGGCGGTGTGGAGCGCGGGCGATCCGGCCCCGCACGCCGGCTGGGTCGTGGCCGTCGAGGGCGACAGGATCGTGGCCGTCGGCCCCAAGGGCTCGGTGAAGGCGGGCGACGGCGCTCAGGTCGTCGCCCTGCCCGGCCAGACCCTGGTCCCCGGCCTGATCGAACTCCATTCGCATCTGCTGCTGCACGCCTACAACGAGGTCGTCTGGGACGACCAGGTGCTGAAGGAGCCGCCCGCCTACCGCGTGCTGCGCGCCGGCCGGGACGCCGCGCGCACCCTGATGAGCGGCTTCACCACCGAGCGCGACCTGGGCACCGAGGGCGCGGCCGACGCCGATGTGCAGCTCAAGCGGGCCATCGACGAGGGCATCGTCGCCGGACCGCGCCTGTTCGTGGCGACGCGGGCGATCGTGGCCACCGGCTCCTACGGGCCCAGGAAGGGCTTCCGCGCCGACCTGGAGCTGCCGCAGGGCGCCCAGGAGGTCTCCGGCGAGGCGGAGATGGTCAGGGCGGTGCGCGAACAGGCGGCCATGGGCGCCGACTGGATCAAGCTCTACGCCGACTATCGCACCGGCCCCGACGGCGCTACGCGCCCGACCCTCACCGAGAAGGAAATGGCCGCCGCGGTGGAGGTGGCCCACGCCTCGGGCCGCCCGGTGGCGGTCCACGCGGCCAGCGACCAGGGCATCCGCAACGCCGTCGAGGCCGGCGTCGACACCATCGAGCACGGCTATGGCGCAACCACCGCCACCTTCCAGATGATGAAGGCCAAGGGCGTGGCCTATGTGCCGACGCTCACCGCGCCGGAGGCCACCTCGATCTACTTCCAGCACTACATCCCCGGCCAGACGCCGCCGACCCGCGGCATGACCGAGGCCGCCGAGGCGTTCAAGCGGGCGCTGGCGGTGGGCGTGACCATCGGCGCGGGCTCCGACGTGGGCGTCTTCCCGCACGGCGAAAGCTGGCGCGAACTGGCCTGGATGGTGAAGGACGGCATGACGCCTGTGCAGGCCCTGACCGCGGCCACCCAGACCAACGCCCGGATCCTCGGCCGCGCGGACCGCCTGGGCGAGGTCAAGGCCGGCTATCTGGCCGACCTCGCCGCCTTCCAGGGCGACCCGACCAAGGATATCGCGGCCCTGAAGAACGTCGGCTTCGTCATGAAGGCCGGCAAGGTCTATCGCGCGCCGACGGGCGCTTCCGGAGAGCTGAAATGAGTGTCGAGCACACGCCTCACGAGCGGATCGCCGAGCGATCCAAGGTCGGTCCCCACACCACCAAGGCCGAGCACATCGGCTTCAATGGCCGGGTCGCCATCCTGATCACCAATTCGGTGGGCACCATGTGGTGCGCCTACGCCTTCGCGCTCCTGGCGCTGATCAGCCTGCCGGACGCGATCAAGGCGGGAACCGCGGCGCTGATCGCCTGGATCGCCCAGACCTTCCTGCAACTCGTCCTGCTGTCGGTGATCATGGTGGGCCAGAAGGTCTCGGCGGCGGCCTCCGACAAGCAGGCCCTGCAGACCTACAAGGACGCCGAGGCCCTGCTGCGGATCCAGGACGACGTGCACCGCCTGATCAAGGTCAACAACGACCTGACCGCCCAGATCCACGCCGCAACCTGCGCCGTGCCCGCGCCGGCAGCCAAGCCGAAGGCTCCACGCAAGGGGTAGTTTATTCCGCTCATCCCGGCGAAGGCCGGGATCCAGATGGGATGACTCAGATGTGAGTTCTCGGTCCCCGGAGCCATTCCAATCCGCTACCCAGCTTTGAGATCTGGATCCCGGCCTTCGCCGGGATGAGCGGATGGAAATTCAGCAAAAGCCTCAAACCGGGACATCCCCCGCCACGGTCGTCCTGTGCATCAGCCGCAGGTGGCCGTCGTAGCCGCCCTCGGCGAAATGCATGGTGCAGCGGTTGTCCCACATCAGCAGCATCTGCTCGCGCCAGCGGTGGCGGTAGATGAACCGGTCCTGGGTCAGGTGGGCGAACAGGAAGCCCAGGATCGCCTTGGCCTCCTCCGGGGTCATGCCCTCGATCCCGACCGTGTAGACCGGCGAGACGAACAGCACCTTGCGGCCGGTGACCGGATGGGTGCGGACCAGCGGGTGGGTGAGCGAGCCGTCGGCCTCTTCGGAGACGATGATCTGCATCGTCCGCTTCTCGGTGTCCTTGGCGAAGACGCCCTTGGTCCCGTAGGACTGCCGCGCCGAGTGGACCGCCCGCAGCGGCGCCAGCATGGCCTGCATGACCGGCGACAGGGCCTCGTAGGCCCGGGCGGCGTCGACGAACAGGGTGTCGCCGCCCACCGGCGGCACGACCTTGGAGTGCAGGAGGGTGGCGGCCGGGGGCGTCGCCTGGAAACTCCAGTCCGAGTGCCAGCCGGCACCGAAGTTGGTGGCCTTCTCGTCGGGCTCGCGGCGCAGCTCCAGCACATTGGGATGGCCGGGCATGGGCTTGATGTAGGGGTCGTGGCCGAAGCCGCCCATGGCCTCGGTGAAGGCCTCCTGCGCCTCGAGGCTCAGGGGCTGGTCGGGGAAGGCCACCACGCCATGGGCGGCCCAGGCGGCCTTGACCTCCTCCAGCACCGGCGGCGGCAGCGGACGGCCAAGGTCGAGCCCGGTGATCTCGGCGCCGAAGCCGCTCGGCTGCGGGGTGACTTCGATGCAGCGGTACGCGCCCTTGCGTTCCTTCAGCATGGCCTTACCTCCCTGGCGCCGCCTGCCGGCGCCTCCGGGGCGACAAACACCCGTTTGCGTCCATCCCGGCAAGCCTGTAATCGGACCCGGCCATGACCGCCTTCGACACCCAAGACGACAAGCTCCTGACCCTGGTCCCGGACCACGAGGTCAATGCGCGTAAAACCTTCGACGTGGATTTCGACTTCAAGGCCCCGGCCTTCAAGGAACGCGATCCGCACGTTCCGGACCTGGACGAGAACTACAAGTTCGATCCGGAAACCACCCGCGCCATCCTGGCCGGCTTCGCCCACGACCGCCGGGTGATGGTGCAAGGCTATCACGGCACCGGCAAGTCGACCCACATCGAGCAGGTGGCCGCGCGCCTGAACTGGCCGCTTGTCCGGGTGAACCTGGACAGCCACGTCTCCCGCATCGACCTGGTCGGCAAGGACGCGATCGTCCTGAAGGACGGCAAGCAGGTCACCGAGTTCCGCGAAGGCATGCTGCCCTGGGCGATCCAGCGGCCCATCGCCCTGGTGTTCGACGAATACGACGCCGGCCGGCCGGACGTGATGTTCGTGATCCAGCGGGTGCTGGAGGCGCAAGGCAAGCTGACCCTGCTCGACCAGAACCGGGTGATCCGCCCGAACCCCTGGTTCCGGCTGTTCTCGACCACCAACACCATCGGCCTTGGCGACACCACCGGCCTCTATCACGGCACCCAGCAGATCAACCAAGGCCAGATGGACCGCTGGTCGATCGTCACCACGCTGAACTACCTGGCCCACGACGTGGAGGCCGAGATCGTCCTGGCCAAGGCGCCGACCTACAACACCGCCGACGGCAAGCGCACGATCAACGCCATGGTTCGCGTCGCCGACATGACCCGCAACGCCTTCATGAACGGCGACATCTCCACCGTGATGAGCCCCAGGACCGTGATCACCTGGGCCCAGAACGCCGAGATCTTCGGCGGCGACATCGCCCTGGGCTTCCGGATGACCTTCCTGAACAAGTGCGACGAGCTGGAGCGCGGCACGGTGGCCGAGTTCTTCCAGCGCGCGTTCGGCCAGGACCTGCCGGAAAGCACGGCGCGGGTGCGGGTGGCTTAGGGCGCCTCGAACTCCCCCGCAACGAACCGGTCGCGGAGTACGAACTTCTGTATCTTGCCGGAGCCAGTGAGCGGCCAGTCCTGCACGGCGATCCAATGAGCGGGCGTCTTCTGCGGCGAGATGCGATCTCGGCAATGGGCGACCAGGGCGGCGCGGTCGAGGCTGGAGCCCGTGGCTAGGCGAACGAAGCCGACCACGATCTCGCCCCAACGCTCGTCCGGAACCCCCACGACGGCCGCCTCCGCGACGTCGCCGTGTTCCAGCAGCACGTTCTCGATCTCCGCCGGGAACAGGTTTTCGCCCCCGCGGATGATCATCTCCTTCACCCGGCCGGTGACCTTCAGATAGCCGCGCGCGTCGAGGGCGCCGAGGTCGCCGGTGTGCAGCCAGCCTTCGGCGTCGATGGCGGCTGCAGTCGCCTCCGGATCGTCGTTGTAGCCGAGCATGACGCCGTAGCCCCGCGCGCAGATCTCGCCGATGTCGCCGGGCGGCTGCACGGCGTTTGTCTGGGGATGGCGGATGGAAATCTCGGTCTGCGCCAGGGGCTGGCCGACGGTTGCGCAATCGGCAGCGTCGGTGATCGTGAGCAGACACGAGCTCTCGGTCTGGCCGTAGACGATGTAGAAGTCGCAGCCGAACTCGGCCCGGACGCGCCTCGCCAGCTCCGGGGGGACCATGGCGCCGCCCGATCCCATCGTTCGGACACATTGCAAATCGCGCGGTCGCGCGGCTTGGGCTTCGAGCAGCGCGACCAGCATGGTCGGCACGCCGAGCACGAACTCCACACCCTCGGCTTCGACGATGTCCAGCATCGCCGCTGGCTCGAACAGCCTCGCTACGATCAGGCGGCTGCCGAACTGCACGGCGCCCAAGGTCAGTAAACCGCAACCCGCCGTGTGAAAGAGCGGCATGACATTGAGGACCGCATCGCCCCTCCGCAGGCCCATCCGCTCCATCGAGAACCGCGCATTGTTGGTGATGCCGCGGTGATGCAGCACGACGCCCTTTGGGAAGCCCGTGGTGCCGGATGTGTACTGGATCTGCACAGGATCGCCCGGCCGGACCTCGGGCAGCGCGCCGCCGGTGGCCTCGCCGGCGTAGAGCGTCAAAGCATCCTCAAGGTCGACGACCTCGCGCACCGCGGGAGCCTGCGCCGCCACCTCGGCGGCGATCTCCGCCATCGGGTTTCCCCGATGCTCTTTTACGATGAACAGTCCGACGGCGCCCGACTGCTCCAGGAGGTACAGCAGCTCACGGGGGCGGTAGGCCGGATTGGCCGTGACCAGGGTCAGGCCCGCGAGGCCCGAGGCATATTCCAGGATCACCCATTCGGGGATGTTCGGCGCCCAGACCGCGATGCGCTCGCCGGGCCGGTATCGGGAGAGCAGCGCCCGGGCCAGACGCTCGGCGTCGGCCAAGAGCTCGCCGTAGGTCCAACGGCGTTTGAGCGTCCCGGCGATGTCGGCCTCGACCAAGGCCTCGGCGCCCGGTGTTTTCCCGGCTTGCGCCCGCAGGACGCCGCCCACTGTGGTTTCGCTCACCCCGTGGTCGGCCTGAGCGGGGAAATGCGACTCGTGGAGATTGACCGAATACAAGCTACCCCCAGTTGCTCGTGGATCCGAGCTGAGGCTAGCAGATCAAACGGAAGTCTAGGAACAGAGGTATTCGGGTTTCCGGCGAACGCTTTGCAGGCGCGAAATGGCTGGACCCCGCGGACTCGTCGCGCGATCCTGTAGGCACGGCTGACCAACGAAAAACGGGGGGATCTGATGACCAGGAAGATGCTGGGCGCGCTGGGCCTGGGCGCCGTGCTTGCGATGACCGCCATGGCGGCGGGCGCGCAGACTGCGCCGGCGGCGCCGAAGAACGACTACGCCAAGCCCGAGACCTGGCTCTGCCGGCCGGACAAGGCGACGGACAACTATTGCAACGTCGACCTCTCCACGACGATCGTGAAGGGCGACGGGAGCGAAACCACCGAGGCCTACAAGGCCGATCCCAAGGCGCCGATCGACTGCTTCTACGTCTATCCCACCGTCTCCAACGATCCGGGGATCATCAGCGGGATGACGCCCACGGCGGCCGAGATCAACGTCGTGAAGGCGCAGTTCGCGCGGCTGGGAACCAAGTGCCGCCTCTACGCGCCGATGTACCGCCAGTTCACGCTCACCGCCCTGCGCGCGGCCCAGTCGGGCCATCCGATGCCGGGCGGGCGGCCGACCACCGGCTATGACGACGTGGTCGACGCCTGGAACTACTACCTGGCGCACGACAACAACGGCCGGGGCGTGGTCCTGGTGGGCCACAGCCAGGGCTCGGGCGTGCTGACCCAGTTGATCTCCAAGGAGATCGACGGCAAGCCGGTGGAGAAAAAGGTGATCTCCGCGGTCCTGATGGGCACCCGCCTGCCGATCGACAAGGGCAAGGACACCGGCCTCTTCAAGGACTTCCCGCTCTGCAGATCGGCCAGCCAGACGCAGTGCGCCATCGCCTACTCCAGCTTCCGCGACACCATTCCGCCGCCGGAGAACAGCCTCTTCGGCAAGGCGCCGAGCGACAGTCAGATCGCCGCCTGCGCCAACCCCGCGGCCCTCGGCGGCGGCAAGGCCGACCTCCACGCCTATCTGTCGAACGGAGCCCAGATCACCAACTCCGGCGCCCAGTCCACCTGGGTGAAGGACAAGCCCAATCCGAAGACGCCCTTCGTCTCGACGCCCGGCCTGTTGACCGGCGAGTGCGTTCAGAAGAACGGGTTCTCCTACCTTGAGGTGCACGTGAACGCCGTGCCCGCCGATCCGCGCACCGACGACATCGCCGGCGACGTGGTTCAGGGCGGCAAGGTCAACGCCGCCTGGGGCCTGCACCTGATCGACGCCAACCTGGTGATGGGCAACCTGGTCGACGTGGTCGGCGCCGAGGGCAAGGCCTGGCTGGCCAAGGCGAAGAAGTAGCGCCTCCCCCCGTTATCGGGAGGGACGGATCGCGTGAGCGATCAGGGTGAGGAAGCGGCGTTCAAGCGGCAAGTCAGCACGCCGGCCCACGCTTCCCCACCCGTCTCGTTTCACTCGCCACCCTCCCCATGAAGGGGAGGGAAAGGGTTAGCGTCCGCTCAGCCGCTTGCCGGCCATCAGGCCCAGCGCCAGGAAGACCAGGAAGCCGACCACGAACAGGAAGAACAGGATCTTGGCCACGCCGGCCGCCGCGCCGGCGATGCCGCCGAAGCCCAGGAAGCCGGCGACCAGGGCCACCACCGCGAAAATCAAAGCCCACCTAAGCATGTCTCTCTCCCAGCTTGAGCCCGCGGAACGCGGGACCTGCGCAGCCAAACGCCGGCTTTGCCATGGCGTTCCGCGAAGACAGATCGTCGGTATTCCACCTGCTCCGTCATCCTCCGGTCGGCCGTGGAGCGATCCGGGGATGGCGCGCGAAGGAGGGCGGCGGCCAAATCCTTGTTTCACCGCGTGGCCGCCCTGATCTAAGACGAGCCGATGGCCAAGAACCCGGAAAGTCCGCTGGAGCCCTTCAAGCGCGCGCTAGTCAATGCGACGCGCTCGCTGGCCGAGTCGCCCGACCTGGAGATCGTCTATTCCGGCGAGGGGCCGCAGCTTTCCGGCAACCGCGCGGTGCTGCCGCACCCGCCGCGCGACCTGACCGAGGTCGACGCCGCGCGCATCCGCGGCTTCGCCGACCAGATGGCGCTGCGCATCGCCCACCACGATCCGGTGGCCCACGCCAAGACGCGGCCCGCCACCGCCCAGGGCCAGCCGATCTACGACGGCATCGAACAGGCCCGCCTCGAGGCGATCGGCGCCAATGCCTTGGGCGGGGTCCGGGAAAACCTCAAAGCCGTCCACGAGCAGGCCTGGGCCAAGCGCGGCTTCAACCAGATCGAGGCGCTGTCCAACCCGCCCTACGCCGACATCGTCAGCCTGATGGTCCGCGAGCGGCTGACCGGCGAGAAGCCGCCGGCCATGGCCCGGCCGCTGGTCGACCTGTTCCGCGACGAGATCGAGTCCAAGGCCGGGCCGGAGCTGGACCGCCTGACCGAGGCGGTGCAGGATCAGAAGGCCTACGCCCGCATCGCCCGCGCCATCATCCGCGACCTGCAGATGGGCGACGACCTCTCCGACGCGCCGGAGCAGCCTGACGACGACGAGGGCTCCAGCGAAGAGGGCGAACCCGACGCCAGCGAGGACAACGACGAGGGCGATGGCGAAGGCCAGTCCCCGCAGCAGGCCTCGATGGACGAGAACGACGCCACCCATCGCGAAAGCGAGGACGCCGACTCGCAGATGATGCAGGCGGAGGACGACCCCAACGCCGAGGACACCGACGAGCCCCCGGACATGGGCGAAGGCGAGCAGCCCGCGCGCCCCGACCTGAAAGGCGAAGGCAAGGTCGTCACCTACAAGGTCTTCACCACCGCCCACGACGAGATCGTGGCCGCCGAGGAGCTGTGCGACGCCGAGGAGCTGACGCGGCTGCGCGCCTATCTCGACCAGCAGCTCGCCAGCCTGTCGAACGTGGTCAGCCGCCTGGCCAACCGCCTGCAGCGCAAGCTGCTGGCCCAGCAGAACCGCTCCTGGTCCTTCGACCTGGAGGAAGGCATCCTCGACGTGGCGCGCCTGACGCGGGTGATCGTCGACCCGACCGCGCCGCTCAGCTTCAAGGAAGAGCAGGACACCGAGTTCCGCGACACCGTGGTCTCGATCCTGATCGACAACTCCGGCTCCATGCGGGGCCGGCCGATCATGGTGGCCGCCGTCTGCGCCGACATCCTGGCGCGCACCCTGGAGCGCTGCGGGGTCAAGACCGAGATCCTGGGCTTCACGACGCGGGCCTGGAAGGGCGGCTCGAGCCGAGAGGACTGGCTGAAGGCCGGCAAGCCGCCGCAGCCCGGCCGCCTGAACGACCTGCGCCACATCATCTACAAGGCCGCCGACGCCCCCTGGCGGCGCGCCCGGCGCAACCTCGGCCTGATGATGCGCGAGGGGCTGCTGAAGGAGAACATCGACGGCGAGGCGCTGATGTGGGCCCACCATCGGCTGATCGGCCGCCCGGAGGCCAGGCGCATCCTGATGGTGATCTCCGACGGGGCGCCGGTGGACGATTCCACCCTGTCGGTGAACTCCGGCCACTACCTGGAGCGGCATCTGCGCGAGGTGATCGGCGAGATCGAGGCCAAGAGCCCGGTGCAGCTCATCGCCATCGGCATCGGCCATGACGTGACGCGCTACTACCGCCGCGCGGTGACCATCGTCGACGTGGAGCAACTGGCCGGCGCCATCACCGACCAGTTGGCCGAGCTCTTCGAGGAAGAGCCACGCCGCATGACCCGCCGCAACGCCGGCCTGCTGGAGCCGCCGCCCAACACCCAAGGGCCCTCCGGGGCGCCGCGGCGCTCGACCTTCAAGGAAGTTCGGAAGGCGGTCGCTTGAGGCCGCTCGCCGCAGCGCTCGCAGCCCTGCTGCTGGCCGCGTGCGGTGAGCGCGCCGCCGAGCAGCCCAGGGCGCCGGAGCCGGCCAATCCGGCCATCGAGATCAAGGCGCGGGCCGTGCCGCTGAACCCGGTCGATCCGACGCAGGACCGCGTGGGGAACTTCGTCTACGCCGGGGGCCTGGCGCTCACCTCCGCCCAGACCACGCGGCTGCACGGGCTCTCCGACCTCGACGTCCTGGCGGACGGGCGGCTGATCTCGGTGGGCGACGAGGACGACAACTTGAAGGCCCGGGTGGTGCTGGACGGCGCCGGGCGGCTGGTGGGGGCCACGGACGCCAGGCTGACGGCGCTCACCGGCCTCGACGGCAAGTCCCTGGAGGGCAAGGACAACCGCGATTCCGAAGGCCAGGCGCTGATGCCGAACGGCGACCTCCTGGTCAGCTTCGAACGGCACGACCGCATCTGGCTCTATCCCGCGGACGGCACGCCGCCGCGGCCCGTGCCCTCGCCGGACGCCAAGTTCCCCTTCAACGAAGGGATGGAAGCCCTGGCGCCCGATCCGGCCCGCGGGCCCGACGCCTATTTCACCGGGGCGGAGACCACCGGGCGCACCTGGACCTGCACCCTCACCACCGCCTGCGCCGAGGGGCCGACGGTGCCGCTCAGCCTGGGCTTCGGCCTGGTGGCGGCGCGCCGGCTGCCGGAAGGCCGCACCGCCTGGCTGCTGCGCGCCTTCAACCCGATCACCCGGAGCGTCATCGACCTGCGGATCACCGACGCCGACGGGCGCGTCGTGGACCGGATGGAGCTGCGCGGGCCGCTCACCGTGGACAATTTCGAGGGCCTGGGCGTGGTGCCGGACAAGACCGGCGGCGGGGTCCGCTTCTACCTGATTTCCGACGACAACTTTTCGAAGTCCCAGCGGACGCTGCTGCTGGCCTTCGACTGGAAGCCGCCAGCCGGAAGGTGAGCCCATGAAGACCGACGTTTCCATTCCGACGCCCGAGGGCGACGCCCGCGCTTTCGTTTTCACCCCCGATACGGGGTCCGGCCCCTGGCCGGCGGCCATCCTCTACATGGATGCGCCGGCGATCCGCCCGGCGATGTTCGAGATGGGCGAACGGCTGGCGCAGGCCGGCTACTACGTGCTGCTCCCCGACGTCTTCTGGCGCGCCGGGCCCTATCCGCCGCTGGACATCGTCAAGGCGCGCGGCGGCGATCCCGAGCAGGTGGCCCTGTTCCAGCGGCTGCGCGCGTCGACCGACCCGGCCCGCGCCATGGCCGATACCGCCGCCTATCTCGACTGGCTGACCCGGCAGCCGCAGGCGATCGCCGACCGCGTGGGCGTCACCGGCTACTGCATGGGCGGCGGCATCGCGCTGCGGGCCGCGGGAACCTTCCCGGAGCGGATCGCGGTGGCGGCCTCCTTCCATGGGGGCGGCATGGCGACCGACGCCGAGGACAGCCCGCACCTCCTGGCCCCGGCCATGAAGGCCAAGATCCTGGTGGCCGGCGCCGACCAGGACAGCAGCTTCGACGAGGCCCAGTGCGCGCGGCTGGACAAGGCGCTGAACGACGCCGGCCTCGACGCCAAGGTGACCATCTGGACGGGCATGAAGCACGGCTGGGTGCCCGCCGACATGCCGGTGCACGACGCCGCCGGCGCCGAACGCCACTGGACGGAGCTCGTCGCCCTGTTCGACGAGGTGCTGAAGGCCTAGGAGGCCGTCCGCAACACGGTCATCAGCATCTCCGCGCGCACGGCGTAGCCCAGGGTTTCGTAGAGGCCGATCGCGCCGGTGTTGCTGGCGAAGACGTGCAGGAACGGGATCTCGCCCCGCGCCAGGATCCGCCCGGCCACGACGCCCATCAAGCCGGCGGCGTAGCCCTTGCCGCGATGGTCGGGATGGGTGCAGACGCCGCTGACCTCGGTGAAGCCGGTGGGCTTCATCCGTTCGCCGGCCATGGCGATCAGCTCACCGCCCTGTTTGACGCCCACGAAGTCGCCGAGCTGGTGGGTGCGCACGAAGAACGGGCCGGGCGCGGTCAGGGTGGCCAGGGCCAGCATCTGCGGCCCATCGGCGTCGGCCAGGTCCACGACCTCGAAACCGGGCGGCGCCGGCGAGAGGCGCTCGGCGATCATCTGCAGGACCGTCGGCTGCGGCGCGGCGATCAGGCCAGGCGGCAGGGGCTGGGCCTCGGTCTCCACGGTGGCGACCGGGCCGTGCGCGGCCACCAGGCGCGCCAGCGCGGCCTGCGCCGGCTCCGAGCTGTCAGCCGCGGCGGCAAACAGGCCGTAGTCCGGCTGGAGCCGCAGCGCCCGCCCGTCGCCGAGGGCCAAGGCCGCCTGCCGCGTGCTGAGCGCGCTCCAGACGGGACGATCGAGCGGATGGGTCATGGCGCAGCTATAGCCCCGGCCCGACGCCAAAAGAAAAGGGCCGCTGTCGCCAGCGGCCCTTTTCGGAACGACAATCTAGGGGGCGATCAGGCGGCGACCTGTTCGGCGAGCTTGGCCTTCACCTGGCGCTTGATCTTCAGCGCCTTGGGCGACAGCTCTTCATCGCCGGCCTTCAGCAGGAAGGCGTCGAGCCCGCCGCGGAAGTCCAGGGTGCGGAGCGCTGCGTTGGTCACGCGCAGGCGGAAGCTCTGGCCGAGCGCGTCCGACTGCAGCGTCGCAGGCGAGAGCGCCGGCAGGAAGCGGCGCTTGGTCTTGATATTCGAGTGGCTCACATTGTGGCCGACCATGGGGCCGACACCGGTGAGTTCGCAGCGACGCGACATGGGACGAAAACCTTCGCAGAAACGGGATCGCGGCGGGCCGGGCCCGCGCGAGAGCGGGCGATATAGAGGAAGGGCGGGCTCCGCGTCAAGGTAAGGCGGCCAATCGGCGGGCCTTGCGGCGAAGTTTCCGCTTCCCGCTGTGCGTCCCTATACACTGGCCCAGGCCCTTGAGGCGACGATGGAGCGCGCGGTGACCCGACTGGCCCTGGTGATGATCGCCCGCGACGAGGCGCGCGCCATCGCCCGCGCCCTGGAGAGCGCCCGGCCCCACGTCGACCGGATGGTCGTGCTCGACACCGGCTCGACGGACGCCACCCGCGAGATCGCCCGCGCGGCGGGGGCGCAGGTGCGCGAGTTCGCCTGGATCGACGACTTCGCCGCGGCGCGCAACGCGGCGCTGGCGCACTCCGACGCCGACTGGAACCTGGTGCTGGACGCGGACGAGTGGATCGCCGGCGGCGCCGAGGCGCTGGGCCCGGCGGTGCTGCCCCCGGGCGCGGGCGGCTTCCTGGGCGAGGTGCGGGTCGAGAGCGCCATGAACCAGCCAGGCGCCGAGGGGGCCGGCCAGTCCTGGATCGCCCGCGTCCTGCCGCGCGGCGTCGGCTACGAGGGCCGCATCCACGAACAGCCGGTCTCACAACTGCCGCGCGTGCGCCTGCCGCTCAACCTCGGCCACGACGGCTACCTGGCGGAGAACCTGGCGCGAAAGGGCGCGCGCAACGAAACGCTGCTGATGGCCGAGCTGCAGGCGCAACCGCAAGACGCCTACCTGTGGTTCCAGCTCGCCAAGGAGCACCAGGCGCGCGGGCGGGCGGCCCAGGCGGCGCTGTGCTTCACCGAGGCCCTGCGGCTGGCGGGGCCGGATGTCGCCTGGCGCCACGCCCTGGTGGTCCGCGCCCTGATCGCGTTGAAGGCCAACGGCCAGCTCGCCGACGCCCTGGCCCTGGCCGACGCCGAGGTGGCCCACTGGCTGGACTCGCCCGACTTCTACTTCGTGATCGGCGAGCTCTATCTGGAGGCCGCCAGCCAGGAGCCGGACCGGGCGCTCGACCATTTCCTGCCGGTGGCCGAGCTGGCCTGGAAGCGGTGCCTGGAGATCGGCGAGCGGCCGGACCTCGACGGGGCCGTCGCCGGGCGCGGCGGCTTCATGGCCGCCCACAACCTGGCGGTCTTCTACGAGGCCCTGGGACGGGCCGAACCCGCCGCCCAGCATCGCGAACTGGCGGTCCGCCTGCGCGGACAAGCTTGACCGTCTTGTGTCCGAACCGCGTTTTGATACAATATGTTGGGGTGAACAAAGGCTGAATCCAGCGGGGTCGCTGATTCGGTCCCGATTCGTTTCGCCCGCGTTCCACGGCCGCGCTTAACCGAGTGCGCCGGCCGACCCCTAGGCCGGCGCCTGGGCCCGGGTCCGCGGCGGGTTGGCCAGCACGCCGCCCAGGATCAACAGGGCGAAGGCCGGCACGGTGGCCTTGATGAACCAGGGGTCGAAGGCCGAGCCGGCGTGCGACAGCCACAGGCCGAAGAACTGCACCGAGTTCCAGACGATCAGGGTCTGGCCGGTGGCCCAGTTGGTCTGGAAGCCGAACAGCCCCACGAAGCAGAGCAGGCCCCAGGCCCACTTGTGCCTCAGGCCCGGCGTGCGCAGCACCTTGACCAGGGCCGCGATCATCATCAGCGGCGAGGCGAGCGCCAGGGCCAGGTAGGCGTACTGCAGCATCGACTTGCCGACCGGCGACAGGCGGTTGGGCGCCAGCTCCCTGGCCGTCGCCACATGCAGGTTGAAGGCCGCCACCCGCCAGTCGCGGACGCCCGCAGGGCGGAACAGCCGGGTCTGGAACAGGGTCTTGCTGGCCCCGTAGTCGTACTCCAGCGACACCGCCTCCGCTCGGCCCTTGCCGGGGAAGTCGCGCACGGCCTGGCCGACCACCTTCATGCTGCGCGGCTCGCCGGCTGGTATGACGCCGCGAAGCCGGGCGAGCTGCACGGCGGCCTGGGGCGAGCCGAACATCGCCGGGGCCTGGGCGGCCAGCGCCGCGTCCTTCCCCAGCCGGATCTCGTCATAGATCGCCCGCGTCAGGGTCATGGCGTCCGGATCGACCTTCGCCGGCTGACAGGCGACGGCCGCCAGGGCCAGCAGGATGATCAAGGCCGCGCGACGCATCGTCCAACCCCCGTTCCACGAACCGCCATAGAAGCCCTTTGCGGGCGCGGCGCAAACCCGCGAGTTGCGAAGACCCGCCGACCGCGCCTCGCAACCGGCCCGGTTCCCTTGGCGACGGGAAGTCGGTAGACATTTCCGTCCCTTGGGTTCGCACGGGACTTTCCCCTGATGACCGACCTTTCGCAGATCGCCGGCAAGCTGCGCGCGCTTCTGCCGCGGGCGCACGCCCCCTATTCCGGCGTGCAGGTCGCCTGCGCGGTGGAGGGCGCCGACGGGACCACGCACCTGGGCGTCAACGTCGAGAACGCGGCCTATCCGCAAGGCCTCTGCGCCGAGGCCAGCGCCATCTCCGCGGCGGTGACCCAAGGGACCACCGCCCTGACCCGCGTCTACGTCGCCTCATCCCTGCCGGGCCTCGTCTGGCCGTGCGGCGGCTGCCGGCAGAAGATCTTCGAATTCGCCTCTGAAGGCTGCGAAATCGTCGCCCTCGGCCCGGACGGCGAAGTGGGGCGCCAGACGATCGAGCAACTGCTGCCTCTGGGGTTTCGTCTGGACCCTGCGCAGGTTCGCCGCGGCTAGCACCGCTTGCCCGACTCTCGCCGGCCCCCCAAATTCAGATCATGAGCGACCGGCCCACAGGCGCAGCTCCGCCAAGACTGGCGGCCGTGTTGGGCCCAACCAACACCGGCAAGACGCACCTGGCGGTCGAGCGGATGCTGGGCCACGCCTCGGGCATGATCGGCCTGCCGCTGCGCCTCCTGGCCCGCGAGATCTACGACCGCATCGTCAAGCTGCGCGGGCCCCGGGCCGTGGCGCTGATCACCGGCGAGGAAAAGATCGTCCCGCCGAAGCCGCACTATTTCGTCTGCACCGTGGAGGCCATGCCGCTGTCGCGGGAGGTCGAGTTCATGGCGGTGGACGAGATCCAGCTCTGCGCGGACCCGGAGCGCGGCCACGTCTTCACCCATCGCCTGCTGCACGCGCGCGGGACCGCCGAGACCCTGCTGCTGGGCGCCGGAACCATGGCGCCGCTGATCCGCCGCCTGCTGCCGCACGCGGAGATCGTCACCCGCGAGCGGTTCTCGAGCCTGACCTATGCGGGGCCGAAGAAGCTGACCCGCCTGCCGCGCCGCTCGGCGGTCGTGGCCTTCAGCGCCGACCAGGTCTACGCCATCGCCGAACTGATCCGCCGCCAGCGCGGTGGCGCGGCGGTGGTCATGGGCAACCTGAGCCCCCGAACCCGCAACGCCCAGGTGGCGCTCTACCAGTCCGGCGAAGTCGATTTCCTGGTGGCCACCGACGCCATCGGCATGGGCCTGAACATGGACGTCGACCATGTGGCGTTCGCCGGCCTCAGGAAGTTCGACGGCAAACGCACCCGCTTCCTCTATCCGCAGGAGGTGGGCCAGATCGCCGGCCGGGCCGGGCGCTATCAGCGCGACGGGACCTTCGGCGTCACCGGCGAGGCCGACGACATGGACGAGGACCTCGTCCATGCGGTTGAAGAGCATCGCTTCGAGCCGGTGACCGGCGCGGAGTGGCGCAACTCCAAGCTCGACTTCGGCTCGGTCCCCAACCTGCTCAAGTCCCTGGCCCAGACGCCAGACCGCGAAGGCCTCAAGCTGTCGGCCGAAGCGCTGGACGAGATCATCCTGCGAAAGCTGGTCCAGGACCCGGAGGTCGCCGAGCGCGCCCGCAGCCGCCACGCGATCGAACAGCTTTGGGAATGCTGCCAGACGCCGGACTTCCGCAAGGTCGCCGCCGAGGAGCACATGGGCCTGGCCCGGGAGTTCTTCCTGCACCTGACCACCGGCCGACAGCGCATCCCCGAGGACTGGATCGCCCAGCAATACCGCCACCTCGACCGCACCGACGGCGAGATCGACACCCTGGCCGCGCGGCTCTCCAGCGTCCGCACCCTGGCCTATGTCGCCAACCGTCCCGACTGGCTGGCTGACCCGGCCGGCTGGCAGGGGCGGATGCGCCAACTGGAGGACCGGCTCTCCGACACCCTGCACGAGAAGCTGATGGCCCGGTTCGTCGACCGGCGGACCAGCGCCCTGATGCGCGGCCTGCGCGTGCGCGAGGACATGCTGGCCGGGGTCGGCGCCGACGGGGCGGTGACCGTCGAGGGCCATTTCGTGGGCCGGCTGACCGGCGTGCGCTTCGAGCCGGCGCAGGGCGCCTCGGTGCTGGAGGAGAAGGCGCTCAGGGCCGCGGCGACCCATGCCGTGGGGCCTGAGATCGCGCGGCGGCTGGGCAGGCTGGCGGCCGAGGCGGACGAGGCCTTCGCCCTGTCGCCGGACGGGACGGTGCTCTGGCGCGGCGAGGCGGCGGGCGTCCTGAGCGGCGGCGAGCCCTTCCGGCCGCGGGTCCGCCTGCTGGGCGAGCTGGGTGCCGATGCGGCGCGCCAGCGCGCGACCCAGCGGCTGGAGGCCTTCGTGGTCGGCGAGGCGGGCCGGCGGCTGGCGGCGCTGCGCAAGCTGGAGGCCGCCGTGGCGGACGGGCGGATCAAGGGCCTGGCCCGCGGCCTCGCCTGGCGGCTGATCGAGGCCGGCGGCGTGCTCGACCGCGCCCTCGTGCGCACCGAGGTCCGCGAGTTGAGCCAGGTGGAGCGCCGGACGCTGCGGGGCCTGGGCGTGCGGCTGGGGGCCTTCTCGGTCTACATGCCCTCCCTGCTGCGGCCCGAGGCGCGGGCGCTGACCCAGGCCCTGGCGGCCCGCGACGTCCCCGGCTGGCGCCCCGCCGCCGACAAGCTCAGCCGCCTGCCCGCCCAGGCGCCCTCGCCCCGCGCATTGGCCGCCTTCGGCCTGCGCGCCGTCCGCGGCCTGGCCGCGCCCGTGGAGCAGCTCGAACGGTTGGACGAGTTGCTGCGCGCCGGCGCGAGGCAGAACGGCGGGGTCGTCCTCTCCGACCAGGCCCGCGAGGAACTGGGCTGGCGCGACGACGAGGCGCGCACCATCCTCAAAGGCCTCGGCTTCGCCGCCGTGAAGCGCGCCGGCGAGCCCCTCGCCTGGCGCCGCCGCGGCGAGCGCGACTTCGCCGTCGAGCACCGCGCGATCCTCGCCCCCAACTCGCCCTTCGCCGCCCTGGCCGCCCTCAAGGGCGAGCCCGCGCCCGCGCGCCGGCCGCGCCGCCGGCGCCGCACGGCCCAGAGCAAGCCATGAGCGACCCCGTGCCCCCCGAAGCGACCCGCGCCGACGTCTGGCTGTGGCGCGCGCGGTTCTTCAAGACCCGCACGCTGGCGGCGACCTTCATCGAGGAGGGCCGCATCCGCCTGACCCGCGCCGGGCACGAAAGCCGCATCGACAAGCCCGCCCGTCCCCTGAAGGTGGGCGACGCCCTGGTCTTCGCGCTGGGCGGCAAACTGGTCGCCGTGACCGTCCTGGCGCTCGGCGAACGCCGTGGCCCGCCGAAGGAAGCGCGTACGCTCTATTCGCCCTTGGAGATTTCTTCGTAGCCCAGGCCGTGCGACGGCATTGACAAGCCGGGGTCCGACCGTGAAAAACCCGCGCCCGCTCGCAAGCTTTGAGGCCCCTCGCCCGCCATGACCTACATCGTGATGGATCCCTGCATCAAATGTAAGTTCATGGACTGCGTGGAGGTGTGCCCGGTCGACTGCTTCTACGAGGGCGAGAATTTCCTGGCGATCAATCCCGACGAGTGCATCGACTGCGGCGTCTGCGAACCGGAGTGCCCGGTGGACGCCATCAAGCCGGACACCGAGGACGACCCGGACGGCAAGTGGCTGCGCATCAACTCCGAATATGCGAAGGTCTGGCCGAACATCACGGTGAAGGGCCAGGCGCCCGCCGACGCCGAAGCCTTCGAGCGCGAGACCGGCAAGCTCGAGAAATACTTCTCCGAGAAGCCCGGCCGCGGCTCCTGAAGCCCGACCGCCCGCCGACGGCGTGGCGGTGCGCCCGCCGGGGCAACCCTTTCATTCGGCTTCATTTTATGTTACCGTTATGAACGACGTGGCGCTGAGGCCCTTGGCCGTGCCCGTCGGTTGAGAAGAAACGCCGATCCGGTGCGACCCCTGCGGGATGGCTCCGGCGCCAGGCGAAGGATGTCTTAAGAGGTCTACTTCCGCTCCCAACCGATGACGCCGCCGCGATCTGCTCCGCGGACCGGATGGCTTATTCACTGGGCGCACGGGCGTCACAGGCCCGCGCAGTCCGGGCCCTGGAATTTGAGAGGACTTTCTCCATGAGCAAGAACGGTATGGATTTCTCGGTTGGCGATCACGTCGTCTATCCGGCCCACGGCGTGGGTCAGGTGCAAGGGATCGAAGTCCAGGAAGTCGCCGGTCTGAAGCTCGAAGTCTACGTCATCACCTTCGACCACGAGAAAATGACGCTGCGGGTGCCGACCGCCAAGGCGCGCACCGCGGGCCTGCGCGCCCTGGCCGAGACCAATGTCGTGACCCAGGCGCTCACCACGCTGAAGGGCCGCGCCCGGGTGAAGCGCACCATGTGGAGCCGCCGCGCCCAGGAATACGAAGCCAAGATCAACTCCGGCGACCTGATCTCCATCGCCGAGGTGGTCCGCGACCTGCACCGCGCGGAGAACCAGCCGGAGCAGTCCTATTCCGAGCGCCAGCTCTATGAGAGCGCGCTGGACCGCATGGCCCGCGAAGTCGCCGCCATCGAGCGCATCGACCGCGACGCGGCCATCGGCATCCTCAACAAGTCGCTGATCAAGGCCGTCGCGGCCTAAGCCCGACAAACGCTCCGAACTGCGAAGCGCCCGGCGGCACCGCCGGGCGCTTTTGCATGTGGGCGCACTCGGATGACAGCCGCCGCGCCCGACCCTAGGATTGCCGACCTCCATGGAAAGCCTCTTCCAAAACGCGGTGGCGCTGCAACTTGCCGGCCGGCTGGACGAGGCGGAGGCGCTCTACCGGCAGATCACCGACTACCGCCCGGATCAGGTGCAGGCTAATCTGGGCGTGATCTACCGCACCACAGGGCGGCTGGAAGAGGCCGAGGCGGCGTTGCGGGCCGCGCATCGCCTGGATCCGCAGGACGGCCATATCCGGCATTCCCTCGGCATGACCCTGCTGCAGCGGGGCCAGTATGCGGAAGGTTGGGGCCACTACGCGGCCCGTTTCGAGGTTCTGCCCAGGCGCGACCCGCCGCCGGGGATGGCGGAGTGGCGCGGCGAAAACCTGGCCGGCAAGCGGCTGCTCGTGATCGCCGAGCAGGGCCTTGGCGATCAGATCCTGCTGTCGCGCTTCGTGGGCATGACCGGCGCCGACGAGGTGGCGCTGGCCGTTGCACGCCCCCTGGTGCGCCTGCTGTCCGGGCTCGGCGCGGAGGTGTCCAACCCACAGGTCTGGGACGGGGTGACGGCTGACGCCTGGACCTACCTTGGCCAGATTCCGCGCTGGCTGGAGCTTGGGCCAGCGGATGCGCCCGCGCCCTACCTGGCCTGCCAGCCCGGCCCGGTTTCGGGCGTCGGCCTCATGCTGGAGGGCGCGCCCAGGAACCGCAACAACGCCCTTCGCCTGCCGAGCCCCCTGGCGGCGCGCGCGATCCGCGGGCTCGCGGAGTTCGTCGATCTCAGCCCCGAGGCCAGCGGCGCGCAGGATTTCGCCGACACCGCCCGCATCGTCTCGGGTCTCAAGCAGGTGGTGACCGTGGACACCTCCGTCGCTCACCTGGCCGGCGCCATGGGCAAGCCCACCTGGGTGATGATGCCGGCGCGGGCGATCGACTGGTGGGCCAATTGGCATGACGACCGCACGCCCTGGTATCCGTCCGTGCGCCTGATCCGCCAGCGCCAGCCGGGGGACTGGACCAGCGTGGTGGCCCAACTCGCGCGCATGCTGGAGGCCGGCTAGACTCTTCCGCCTTCACGGCTTCGCCGGCTAGCCCGGCAGCGGCCGCTCCAGCATCGCCTCCGGATCGCCGCCCGGGCCACGGTCCAGCTCGGCCTTCAGCGTCTCGCGGTCGAGGTCGCCTTCCCAGCGGGCGATGACCAGGGCCCCCACGCCGTTGCCGACGAAATTGGTCAGCGCCCGGCACTGGCTCATGAACCGGTCGACGCCCAGCAGCAGGCCCAGCGCCGCCACCGGTAGGTCGGGGATCACCGCCAGGGTGGCGGCGAGCGTGATGAAGCCCGCGCCGGAGACGCCGCTGGCGCCCTTCGAGGTCAGCATGGCGACGCCCAGCAGGGTTAGCTCCTGCTGCCAGGTCAGGTGGATGTTGGTCGCCTGGGCCAGGAACAGGGTGGCGAGCGTCATGTAGATGTTGGTGCCGTCGAGGTTGAAGCTGTAGCCGGTCGGCACCACCAGGCCGACGGTGGTCTTGCCGGCGCCCAGCCGCTGCAGCTTGGCGATGATCAGCGGCAGCGCCGCCTCCGACGACGAGGCGCCCAGCACGATCAGCAGCTCCTCGCGGATGTAGCGCAGGAACTTCAGGATCGAGAAGCCGCTCAGCGCGGCCACAGCCCCCAGCACCACCAGCACGAAGAGCGCGCTGGTCAGGTAGAAGGTCCCCACCAGGGCGCCGAGGTTCCTCAGCGAGGCGATGCCGAACTTGCCGATGGTGTAGGCCATGGCCCCGAAGGCCCCGATCGGCGCCAGGCGCACGATCACCCCGATGATCCCGAAGAACACCTGGGCGATACCGTCCAGGACGCCTGCGGTCTTGATCCCGAACTCGCCCATCCGCGTGCAGGCGAACCCGGTCAGGACGGCGATCACCAGCACCTGCAGCAGGTCCCCGCCGGCGAAGGCGCCCAGGAAGGTGTCGGGGATCAGGTGCATCAGGTAGTCGACCACGCCCTGGCCATGGGCGGCCTTGGCGGCGTAGTCGGCGACCGCCTTGGGATCGAGGGTCGCCGGGTCGATGTTGAAGCCCTGGCCGGGATGCAGCAGCTCGCCCACGGCCAGGCCCACCACCAGGGCCAAGGTGGAGACGGCCTCGAAATAGACCAGGGTGCGCACGCCCAGGCGGCCCACGGCCTTCAGGTCCCCCATGTGGGCGATGCCGCCGGCCACGGTGCAGAAGATCACCGGCGCCACGGCCATCTTCACCAGCTTGACGAAGGCGTCGCCCAGCGGCTTCAGCGAGGCGCCGAAGGCCGGCCAGATGGCGCCCACGATCAGCCCGAGCGCCACGGCGACCAGCACCTGCACCCAGAGCTCGCGAAAGATCTTCATCGTCCCGACTCTCTCCCCGGGGCGATGTCGCCCGCGGGCAAGCTAGGGTGCGCGGCCCAGCCGGGCAATCGCCCACTGGCGCGGGACTGCGGCGCGGCGCGAAAGGCTTGGCGCCTGCCGCCGCCCGTGGCATCCGTCGCGCCGCGTGGCCTCGTAGCTCAGCCGGATAGAGCAGGGCTTTCCTAAAGCCCCGATATTCCTCTTTCAGGGGCTTTCAGCGCACTTCGCCTCATCGCCTTTCCCTTTTATAAACAATGACCTTGCCGTTCATCTCCTTTCAGGCATCATCACTGAGTTTCAGAATTCCGTGCCCCATGTGTGCCCCATGGCACCAGCGGGGCACTTTGACGGCGACAGGCGATGGCGACCCTCAAGCTCACCGATAAGACTGTCCAGGCGACCAAGCCACAACCCAAGGAGCGGATCGAGCTTTGGGATGAATCCACGCCTGGACTGTGCCTGCGCGTCTCTAATCCGACCGACCAAGAGGACGGCCCGTTTAGGCGGGTATGGGTCTGGCGATACCGTGCCCTCGACGGCCGGCAGCCGCGGTTGACGCTGAGCGACTACAGCCAGAAGCACGGCCTCAAGTGGGCTCGCGACAGAGTGGAAGAGCTGCGCGTCGAGGTTCGACGCGGCGCAGATCCCGCCGGCGAACTACAGCGCATGCGCGCTGCCGCCAAGGCGCAGCCGCTGAAGACGTTCGACGACCTCGCCGATGCGTACCTGACAGCCTGTGAGAAGGGCCATTGGAAGCCGCGGCGAAAGCAGAAGCGCGAGAGCACGATCGAAGGCGAGCGTAAGATCCTGAAGCGCAACGCGCGGCCGATCCTCGGAAAGGTGCGGCTCGAGGACATCGACAAGGGGATGGTCCGCAAACTGCTCAACGACATGATCGACCGGGGCATCGGCGCCCAGACGAACAAAACGCATGCGCTCATTCGGCAGGTGCTCGCCTATGGGGTGGCGCAGGAACGGCTCGGCAAGAACGTAGCCGCGGCGATCGAGAAGCCGGCGGCCGAGACGCCGCGCGCCCGAGTGCTCCTCGATGCCGAGTTCAAGACGTTCTGGGGCGCCCTTGAGGACTTCCCCGATGGACTACGCCTGCCGCCGAAGGAGGGGGAAGACGAAGGCGCGCGGGTCTATGCCGCCCGACCGATGCGTATCGCGCTGCAACTTGCAGCCCTCCTCCTCGTCCGGCGCGTGGAAGTCGCGGGCATGGCTCGATCGGAGCTCAACCTCGACCAAAAGGTCTGGCTCATTCCCGGCGAGCGGATGAAGGGCGGCGTGCCACACCTGGTGCCGCTTCCGCCGCGCGCGGTCGAGTTGATCGAGGAGGCGTTGACGCTGTCGACACCCGCCAAGGGCGATCCCGCGGATCCGGTGTTTCCCTCGCCTCGCGATCGGCACAAGGCGATGCGGGAGGACAGCGTCACCCACGCGATGGTCAACATTTGCGCCGCCCTCGGGATCGCCCACGCGTCGCCGCATGACCTGCGCCGCACCGGCGCGACCGCCCTCACCTCCGAGCGCATCGGCATCGCGCCATTCGTCCGTTCGCAGGTGTTGGCGCACCGCAGCGACGCCGGCGGTGGCGCCGCGGTCTCCATGACCCATTACGACGTGAACACCTACGTCGCGGAGAAGCGCCGCGCGCTCGCGGCGTGGGAAGACCTGTTGCTGGAAATTGTCGGCGAGCGGCCGCGTGCGTCGAACGTCGAGCCGCTACCGGGGCTGGCCACTGCGCCCCGGTGATCACGTGCCAGGCATGATCGCGGGGACAAGACGAAGGTGAGCGAGCTCGCCTGAGGCGCCCTGTCTGCGGTAGCACCGCCGTGCACTACGCCGGCCGGTGCCTCGGTGAGCCACGAACCACCTCACCGAGGGTACGCTCAGAGGCCCTTGCGCAGCCGCACGCCCGGCCCTTCGCCGTTCTCGTCAATGAAGATCACGCCGGCGCGCGTGAGCGCGGCCACGATCCGCTCACCGGTGCTCTCTCGGCCTCCGATCGCGCCGTCCTGAGCCTCAAGGCGCTTCAGGGTCGGCAGCGACACGCCGCTCTCACGAGCGAGCTGATCTTGGGGCCACCCGAGAAGCGCCCGAGCCGCCTTCACCTGTCTGATTGATACTTTTAGTATTGAATTTCCCCGGGGCTGTTGATACGAAAGGTATCAGTTGAACGGGAGAATCGCAATGACCACCACCCGCCGCACCTTTCTCCGCGACGTGATGGGGTTGCCTTTGGAGCCTGCTCCGCGCCGAGCGCGGCGGCCCTGAGCCTGAGACACAGGCCCCAAATCCTCGCTGAAGCCACCTCCCCCAGCCGCCGTGCCGACTTTCATCACCCCGACAGAGGAATAGACCCCGATGCATCGCAAAGCCCGAGAACGCCACGAGGAAAAAGAATGGCGGAAGCTGAAGAAATGGCTCAAGGCCTCACAGGCTGAGCGTGCGAAGCTGGCGCTCAGAGCTGACGCCTCCGACCGCCTCGCCGACTGGGAATTCGAACGCTCGACGCTCGAATGGGCGATCAGAACGACGCCCGCCACGACCGTCCTTGGGCTGCAGGTGAAGGCGATGGCGCTGCAGGCCTCTTCGCCCCGCCCCTGCGAAATCGTTCTCGCGGGGCTCCGACCTGCGCAGATCGAACTTGCAGAACAGATCGTGCGCGGCGTTCTCGAGATGAGGAAGGCGGCATGAGGGAGCCGCATCTCACCCCCCAGCAGCTCAGTGAACGCTGGGACGGATTGGTCGCCGTGAAGACCCTCGCCAACTGGCGGTGCGGCACCGCGCCGAAGGGGCCAGCGTTCCGGAAGCTCGGCAACAGGGTGCTCTACCCGCTGTCCGCGGTGGAAGCGTTCGAGGAAGAGAACGAGTTCAGGTCCACACACGATTACGGCCGGAGGCTCGCCGCTTGAGCACGGAAGCCGTGTGCGCGTGAGCACGCCGCCCTCGGTTTACCGGTAGACGCAATAGCCCTGCCGGCCTTCACCCACCGCCCTAGCGGTGTCATGCTACCGGAGCACCGCCCCCTCAGCTCGAACTGCCGAACAGATCGCGCGCGGTGTGCTCGAGATGAGGAAGGCCGCATGACTCAGCAGTACCTGTCCCCTCGCGAACTCAGCGAACGCTGGGAGGGTCGGATCGCCACCAAGACCCTCGCGAATTGGCGCTCCGACCCAGAGGCGAAGGGGCCTCGGTTCCGAAAAATTGGACGGCGTGTACTCTACCTTCTGCCGGCCGTGGTGGAGTGGGAGCAGGAGCACGACTTCAAGTCGACGCGCGAGTACGGCGGGAAGTCCGCGAATTGAGCACTGGGGTCGGCGCGGCCTGTGTGTGCGACCAGCCCGACGCGAGGTTCGACTGCTTCGACAGCAAGGCTGTCGGCACCGACCCGACTGAAGGCCGGTACGCCGAAGTCTCACTGCTCCGTTGCCGGCACTGCAGCCGGCGCTGGCTGCGCTACGCCGTCGAGTACGAGTCCTTCTCGCGCAGCGGGCGCTGGGCACGCGGTCTGATCTCGGAGCAGGACGCGAAGACCATCACGCCCGAGACGGCGGCGGCGTTCCTCGCCGGCCTGCCATGGCACCTGTACGGTGGGTCGTATTTCGACGGGGCGTCAGGGCGCCGATCTGGCTGTATGAGTTGGAGCCCATGAGTTTCCGGACTTGCCCGAAAGCAGACTCTCCCAGCCGCTAGGTCCGATGCGACGTTTCTCAAAGACCGCCCGGAACTCCTCGTGGGTGCGAAGAGCGTCCTGCCGCCCCCGGTGGAAATGTCGCGCGTCGCCGATCCACTCGGTGCTTGCCAAGACAATCAGTCATCGAGTCATCTGGCGGGGACAGTGGTAAGTGGCGTGCCGCGGATGTTCCGACGTTTTGCTTGGCGGTCTCGGGAGAAGGCATACGCGGCAGGCGCCTCGGCGCTGATCCATGTCGTCATCCTGGCCTTGATCCTTCACAGCGCCGCGCCGGGATCGCCCGGCATGGTGGGCGCATCGCAGGGCGCCGGTATCGATGTGATCCTGGTGAGCGATGCGTCCCTGGGCACCGCCGCGCCTCACGCGCCGCCGATGAACGCGATGGTCACAGCGCCGCCCCCGGCTCCACCGACCGCCCTCAGCGCCGCTCCGCCGACCGAAGCCGGCCGGTCAGGAAAACCCCTCCTTAAGAGCGAAGAAGATCGATCGCTCTCACCGCCGTCCGCCGCCCCAACGGTGGCCTGGTCGGCAGACGGCGCGGCGCGCCTGGCGGCGAAGGATGATTCCGAACGCCGCGGGGCGAAGGAGGCGGCCGGCGGAGATCCAGCCGCGCCGAGCGAACTCCTCAATCAGATTGCGAAATGCCTGCCGGACGATCTTCGGCCTCACCTCACGGCCCAACGCCTCGTCTTGAAGATCGGACCCAGCGGGGCCTTGGCGGCCGCGCCGGTGATCGACTCGTCCTTCCCGCTCCTGACCCGCGAGGCGAGGGCGGAGGCGGACAAGGTCATCCAGGCGGCTCTCCAGTGCGGACCGTACGCCAACGCCGTGTCCGCGGGCGGCGTCGTCGCGGTGGCTGTGGATTTTTCGGGCATACGCGCCGCGGTGGGAACGGGCGCGGAGCCCGGCTCGCCTGCGCTACGGTGAAGGCGACATTCACTACAAGAAGTTGTGATTGAAGCGTCACCGATCCCCGATTGAACAACCGTTGCGGGTATTCCTACAGTCCCGAGCTAGTTGTATGCGTCGGGGAGGGTGCGTGGTGCGTGCGTTTGTGGGGCGGCTGCGAGACCAATGCGCATGTGATGCTTGGGCCATCCGCGGGTGGCGGCAAATCGATGTCCTCGCCGGCATAAAGCGCGTCTTCCGAACATTTCTCTCGGCTCTCAGGAAGCTCATCGGTCTGGCGGGATTGGCGGCGTTCTTGGTTGGACCGATCATCGTCCTGTCGGCGACGGTCGCGCCGCTGCCGGCCCACGCTCAAACCGCCAACTACGATCCAGGATGTTGGCAGGTCGCATATGCGAACTCCGGATCGTGTGGAGGCTCCACCAATATGTTCCGGAGCATCAACGACGCCTGCCAATCTTGGAACCCAATCTATGGACCGATGAGATTGGGGGGCGACTATACGATGCTCAGCAATGGCATCGCCACCGCAACCTGCTGGGGGCGGACCTACGGGATCGGCGGAATATACCGCGTATCCATGACTTTCTGGTGCCCCTACGGATACAAGCCGTCGCTGCAGGGCTGTTTCAAGGTCTCACAGCCTCCAACGCCAATCTGCATTCCGTGCTTGATGGGGCATGTCCTGGATTTGGTGACCGCGGGCGATCCGGTCGCCTTGGCGACCGGGGACCTCAACGAGACCGAGGTGGACTTCGAGACGGCGGGGCCACATCCATTCCGGTTCGGGCGATCCTATTCCTTCCAGAACCCCACGCCGTCCACGCCGGGGGTCGCTGGACGGACCTCAGCCGTCACGAGCGCCAGTTTCGGCATGAACTGGAGCTCGGTCATTGACCGGCGGCTCGACGATTCGTCGGGTTATTGGGATGTCGTCTCGATCGAAGGCGGCCAGCGCTTCGTATTCGCAGGCGGCTCGCCACACTCCGGCAGCCGGCGGGACAGCCTGACCCATCCCACATCCACCACCTGGGTCTGGACATCCGCCGAAGGCGAGGTCAGCACCTTCACACAGCTCGTCTCCGGCGGCCCAGGGGTTGTCACTAGAATCACCGAGGTTGGGGGGCACACCCTGACCTTCAACTACGACACCTCCGGTGTCCTCCAGACCATCACCGACGACCTGGGCCGCACGGCGACCGTCACCTGGAACGGGGGAAAGGTCACCCATATCGACTTCCCGGACGGCATCGGCATCGACTACGGCTATGCTGCGGCGACCTCTCCCACCGGATTGGCCGTTCAGAACCTGACCAGCGTCGCGCGGACGCAATCGGGCGTCACGCGGACTGTCTCCTACGAATATGAGGATGCGGCATTCCCCAATGCGTTGACCGGCATCACCGACGAGCGCGGCGTCCGATATGTCACCTGGACCTATGACGACGCCAATGGGCGCGTGACGAGCTCTACCCATCCGGGCAGCGCCGATCTGACGACGATCACCTACGACGATACGGCCATGACCCGGACGGTGACCAACGCGCTCGGGAAGCAGTCCACCTACACCTTCGGCAATCCGGACGGCATCACCTGGATCCTCACCCACGTCTCCGGTGCGGCCTCGACCCATACGGCGGCCGCGAGCGCCTCCTTCTCATTCAATGGCTCGGGCTTCCCAACGAGCGCGACCGACGAGAACGGCAACGTCACTCAGTACACCTACACGTCCGGGTACGAGACGAGCCGGACGGAGGCCTATGGCACGGCTCAGGCGCGGACGATCGCGACAACCTGGAACACCACCTTCTCCCTGCCGAGCCAGGTGACTGAGCCGACGCGGACCACGAACTACACGTTCGATAGCTTCGGCAATGTGCTGACCAAGGTGGTGACGGACACCACGACGTTCACCTCGCCCTATACGACCAACGGGCGGACGCAGACCTGGACTTAGACCTATACGACGGCGGGCCTGCTCCAGACCGTTACCAACCCGATCACGGGGGTGACGACCTATGCCTACGATACCGGCGGCTTCCTTGCGAGCGTGACCGATCCGCTGAGCCATGTGACGTCGATTACGGCGCGCAACGGACGGGGCAAGCCCACCACCATCGTCGACCAGAACGGGATCACCACGACGCTGACCTATGATCTGGACGACCGGGTCTCGACGGTGACCGTGAACCCTGGCGCGAGCCAGTCGCAGTATCAGCTCGCCTACACCAATGCCGGCGACATCTCCCAGATCACCCTGCCGGGCGGCGCCTATCTTCAGTACACCTACAATGACGCGCGGCGGCTGACGCTGGTCACCAACGACCGCGGCCAGACCCAGGCCTTCACCTACGACGCCAATGGCGACCGGCTGACGGCGCAGACCAAGGACGCCGCGTCCACCCTGACCCAGCAGGAGACGGCCACCTACGACGAGCTCGGCCGGATGTTGCAGCAGATCGGCGCTGGGTCGCAGACCTGGACCTTCGCCTACGACAAGCTGGACAATCAGGTCCAAGCCACCGACGCGCGCAGCAAGGTCTACGGCGCGACCTTCGATGCGCTGAACCGAGTGATCGTGCAGACCGATCCTGAGAGCCACAGCGTCCACTACGCCTATGACCCCACCGACACGCTGAACGACCATAAGGACGGCCGGAACCTGGACACCGCCCGCGTAGTCGACGGCTTCGGCCAGACGATCCGGGAAACCAGCCCGGACCGCGGGACCCTGACCTACTGGTACGATGCGGCCGATCACCTGACCAAGGTGGTCGATGGTGACGGGGTCGAGGCGGACTACGCCTACGATGTCGCCGGTCGGCTGACTGGGTCGAGCTATCCCGGCCACTCCACTGAGGCGATCACCTACACCTACGATGCGACCGGCGGCGGCAACGCGGGGGTCGGCCGGCTGACGGGGGTAACCGAGGAATCCGGCTCGACCGGCCTGACCTATGACGCCCAGGGCCGCGTCATCACCGACGCCAAGACCATCCAGACCCAGAGTTATGCGGTGGGCTACGCCTATGACGCAAACGGCAAGGTGACCCAGATCACCCTACCGTCGGGCCGGACGGTCTCGTACACCCGCGCGGCCGACGGGCTGATCACGGGGATCGCTACCCAGGCGACGCCAACCTCGTCGTCCCAGACCGTGGCGTCGAGCGTCACCTACTTGCCGTTCGGGCCGTTGCAGAGCCTCGCCTACGGCAACGGGCTCAATCTCACGCGGACCTACGACGCCAACTACTGGCTCTCCCGGACCCAGGTGACCGGCGGTCTCGGCGTCACACGCCTGGACCTGAGTTTCGGGCGCGACGCCAACGGGGCGCTGACGGGCGTCACGGACAACGCCTCCACCGGCCGCGGCGCGACCTATGGTTATACCGACGCTGGGCGCCTGAACTCGGCGACGGGGCCGTGGGGCGCGGACGCCTACACCTATGACGCCGCGGGCAACCGCAGCGACATGACGCGGACCATCGGCGGCGTGACGACGCACGCCACGCCGATCCTGGCGTCGACCAGCAACCAGGTGACCCAGGTCCACGACGGGGGCGGCTCGACCACCCGGACCCTCACCTACCGGACCGGCGGCGACCTCTCGCAGGACGCGGTGACGTCGGGGGCGACCTACAGCTACACCTACAACGCCCGCAAACGGGTCATCGACGTGAATGTCAGCGGCGTGGACGCGGGCTCCTACGGCTACGACTTCAAGGGTCAGCGTGTGTGGCGGACGTCAACGGCCACACCCAACCCGCAGACCCACTACATCTTCGACGAAGCGGGCCACCTGCTGGCCGAGCACAACGGTGCGACCGGCGCGGTCCTGCGCGAGTACGTCTGGCTGGACAACATGCCGGTGGCGATGATCGACTCCACGGGAAGTTCGCCGGCGATCTACTACATCCACACCGGCCAGATCGAAGAGCCGCAGATGATGACCGACGCGGGCCAGGCGAAGGTCTGGGATGCCTACGTGGAGCCGTTCGGCGCGGCGCAGACCTTCGCGACCGGTCCCGATCTCGATCTGCGACTGCCGGGTCAGTTCGCGCAATCCGAGACCGGTGTCGCGATCAGCCAGAACTGGAACCGCGACTACGACACGAGCTTGGCGCGGTACATCGAGGCGGACCCGCTCGGGATCGCCGCCGGGCAGAATGTGTATGGGTACGTCGATGGGAGACCGACCTATTTGGTCGATAGGAACGGCCATATCGGACTTTCCGGCCTCGTGCTCGGTACGATCAGCGGAGGCGTTGGCGGTTACATTTCAAGCGGTGGGACGCTGAAGGGAACATTGAGCGGTGCTGCTGTCGGTGGAGTGGTTGGGCTCGTTCTGCCGACTGAAGGTGTTTCTGCCGTCTTTCTTGCGAACACCGTCGCCAGCTATGCTGGCCAGTTGGTGGGCAACATAGGTTGCACGCCGCGCTATGCCATCGAGCACGCCTCGGTCAGGGTAGCCCTACTCGCAGGCGCCACCTCAATCTTCGGGAATCTAATCGGCGCATCAGCAGAGGCCGGAAAGGTCTACACTTCCATATGGGAGGGTGCTGCTGCTGGCGCGGGTGAAGCAATCGGGGCGCAGGACCCAAGTTACAATGGTTATCGATGAAATATAGTCGAACCCTGGCCCTCCTAGTCGCATCTTGCATTGTCGGTGCGTGGCTGACCCTCGCGTTGGTCCTCACGGACGCCGCACTGGTGAGGCTAGGAATCTATGACTTCGAAGGCACCCTCTGGGGCCTGCTTGGCACGTTTGTAGTCCTCGGGGTTTTGGCTGGCGCTGGATCGCTGATCGCTCGAATTCCGGGCTCCGACCGTCTCAGATTCCCTCTCCTGTTGGGCTGGGAGCGCGGACGCCCCGGACGGAGTCGTGCCCTTCTTTCGGAAGTTGGGCGCGCCTTGATGTTCCGGTGACCTAAGTAGCAATGGCCCCGCGCTCAGAAGTATGCCTTCGCAACGTCCGAGATGGGTCGAAAGCCGCATTAGCTTCCGACCGCAAAGCGGACCGTCGGATGCATTACCCCACCGCACCTCCCACCACGGCCACAACGATCTCCCGCGGTGGCACCTTGCCGGCGTTGATGCACGCCTCCGCGACTGCCACCTGAGAGGCGGTGATCCGCCCAGCGCCTTGGGCGACGATGGCCTTCGCCATGAACTGGTCGCCAAGCTCTCGCACCCGTCCGCGCTGGCGCATGGCCTTCGTCATGGGCTTGGCGTCGTCGCGCTTAAGCGACGAGACCTCATCCTTGAGATCCTCGATCTGCTCGCTCAGGGCGGTGATCACCTTGGTGACCTTGTTGAACATCTTCAGGACAGCGACGTGATCAGGACCAAGTTGGCGTTGACCGCCCGCCTCTTCACCACCGGCTTCAGCGATGCGCTGGTCGTCTTCCGCGGTGTCCAGCGTACTGGCCATTGCCTTAGCGATCTGCGGGTAGTCGGCACAGATTTCATCTAGGAGCGCTTCGAACGCGCTCTTGGGCACTTTGCTCGTCACGGCTCAACCCCACTCGTCGTAGTGCTCGCCCCTCATGACCGCCTTCACGATCTTGGGGGGCGGCGCCTTGCGGGCGTTGATGCTGAGCTCGGCCGTCGTCAGGTGCTGGCTGGTGATATGCCCAGCCTTGTGGGCCTTCAGAGCCTTCGCCATGAACTCCGGGCCACTGATCATTTCGCCCGGCGCCTCGTCGTCGTCCTTCGGCGAACCGAAGGCCCCGGCCACCGTTGATTTCGTCATCTGCGGGGGAGCGCCATAAGCCTTGGCCAGCTCATCATTGAGCCGATCCAGGCCAGCGTTGAATTCGTCGGTGTGGTCTCTCATCTCAGGTTCCTCAAAGTAGCGGCCCGTTCCTCCGAGCCGGGCCGCACCATGCAGCCGCCGACGAAGATATGTTCACGACCAGGCGCGTCGTGATCGCAGGATGATGGCGTCGCGAGTTTGGCTTCTCGCGGCGTTCCTCAACTGGACCCCCGTCGCGAACCCGGTCGCGGCGGGGGTTCTTTTTTCACGGATTGCGGCCGTCGCGAGAGACCGGCTAGGCTTTGCCATGGCCGAAGCTGATGAGGCGCGCGCCGCCGAACTCGATTTTATCGAGACGCTCTACGGGGACCCGCTTCGGCCCGCGACCCTGAAGGCTGGGCGCAATCTCCTGTTATTCAGCCTGCTCCAGGTGGCGGTCGTCAAATTCGGCGCCCAGGTCTCGTCGACGTCCCTCTTCCCACTGACCTTCAAGCATCCCGATGTCCTGCCGACGGTGCTGACCGCCCTCGTCGTCCTCTCGTTGGCGAACTTCACCATCCGCGTCCTCATGGAGATCGGGCTTCTCGTCGAGGTCGAGCAGCGGATTACGGCCTTTACCTGGCGTGTGCAGGTCGAGGCGGCCCGAAAGGCTGCCCGAGACGTGGACGCTAGTATGGACGATCGCGGTGACGAAGATCCGGACCCCTGGTGGAATGACTACTACAAGGTTTGGCAGGCCGCCCAGTCAGCAGTGGAGACTGTCGATCAACGCCTCGGACGCACCAACTTAGTCCGGGCAGTGAGATATTTGCGCGCCGCAGCGGAGGCGTTGATTCCCGTCGCGATCGCGCTTTGGGCGATAGCCCTAGCAGCCCCCCAGCTCCGTTGGCCCGCCTGAACGCCGTCGAACCCTACAAGAAGCGCGTCGCGGTCCGAACAGCCATCCCCGATAGCGGCACACCTGGCGGCAGCCCTCGCTGCGGGCCGGCGCGGGTGGGTCGACCAGGGCGCCCGCGGGGCGCTCTACCGCCACCGACCCGGCACGAGCGCCGAAGTCCCGAACAGCAGCGCCCGATGCCGTTCAATCTTCCGATGAACGCCGCTCCCATCCGGCGCCACGGCGGCGGCGGTGCGGTTGCTCTCGGCCACAAGCTCCGGTTCCGCAGGCCGTTGGCGGCCGCAGTCCGCGCACCGGCAAATCGCCGGCGATCGAACGCTCCGCAGCATGGTCCCGCGGCAGGGGCGGCAGCGGAAGTCAGTGAGGTGCCAACCGTCAGCACCCGCCTCCTCCACCGTCACCTGATCGGCCTCGGTGGCGAGGTCATTCGCCGGCTCGAACGGATCCACCTCGAGCGGCGCCATGCCGCCACCGGCCCAGCCGAATGCGATCTCGCCTTTTGTGGTGCGCGAAATTCGGAGAACAGTCTCGGTCAAACTGCACGTGGCCGGGTCGAGAAACCGGCGGGCGATCCCGTCGACTTCTACCATGACTTCGAGCTTATGCACCGGCCTCTCCAACAGTTCGATCGGACGGTTCCCGCGGGCGTTCTTGCCGGCCTTCATCTCGCGCTGTCTATTGTAACAGGACACGCAGACGCGATTGCCGATCATGCGCGTCGTGCCCTTCGAACAACGGGGACAGATGTCCACGCCATACCAAGTGGAGTAGCGCACCGGTGCATACCCGGCGTGAGGCGCGCCGATCGGACAGCCCCGACAGGCTGCGTACCGATCGGCGGCCTCACCCGTCGCCGTCTGGGCTTGCACCCAGCGGCTGGCGCACCCCGCCATGGAGAGGGTGGCGTGGTAGGCGTCGCAGCGGAAGAACTTCAGCCCAGGGGCGCTCTCGATGGCGCTGTAGACGACGCCGTCGGCCTCTCGTGGAGGTCCCGCCGGCGGTGGTAGCTCCTCGATTTTTCGGCGTCGCGGCAACCGTGGCCCTCCTGACTGATACCGTGAGGTTGGCGTCACGGCGGAGGCGTCGGAGTGTGTGTGGTAGAATAAATCGGAGGGCCGATTAATTCGGCTGCGGATTTTCCGGGGCGGCCGCGAATTATGGTGATCGACCGGCACTGTCGCCCGTCGATCACCTGTCATGGACCAGGCCGCTGAACGCCTGGACAGGCAGGATCACGCTCTCCATTCAGTCCCAGGAAAACGCCTTGACCGAGCCAAGACACGGCGACCCGCTCGATTATCCTGACATTCCCGGCGACAGCGGCCTGAGCGCCGAATATGACGAGGCGACAATGTCGCCGGGCGTGAAGGCGGCGATCGCCAAGCGCAAAGCCGAGAAATTCTCGACGATCGTCCTGGTCGACGAGCTCACGCGATTCCTAGATAGCCTGCCAAAGGCGCGGAGGCCATGAGTGCGGCGGTCGACTTCCCGTTTGGAAGCTCGACCGCCTATCCTGGGCGATGGAAGGCAAATGGGATTTCGGCCCACAAGGGCGCTCTTCATGTCGATCAGCGCGGATATGCCGGCGGCCTTGGCGATCGGTCGTGCCGCAAGGGGGGCGGTCCCAGTGTCCTTTGAAGCCCCAAGTCGCCACTTCGGGATGCCGAGCCTGGGGGCATGTCGCGAAAGCGCAACCTCCCCGAGTGCGCTAAAGGGGAAAATGGGCTTCAACCGCCCGATCCGGGCCATAGTTTCCGGACATGACGCGCCGCCGTTCTTCGGATCGGCGGCGCGTCAAAGTGATCCGTGGTGCCTGCTAGGCAGCGGCCTTCCGCGCGGCCCGAACCGCCCCGCCGGCCAAGCCAAATCCGCCGATCATTAGAATCCAGGTGGCGGGTTCGGGAACGCTAATTAGATCGATGGCGATCTGACCGTTGCCGGCCCCGACCCCGGAAGCCTCGTGAGTGTTCGTGAATCCGGCATCTAGGTAGGACGTGCCTCCGGTTCCGCCGGCTGCTTGGAAGCAGCATGCGGCGTCGCCACCGCTATAGCCGCCGCCGCCGCCGCCTCCATTGTAACCGCCGCCGCCACCACCGCCGAACCCTCCGGTCGGGTAGTCGTAAAATTCGAATGGCGTTGGGGGGACGTACCCAAACGTATTGCCGCCTTGGAATGTCGGCCCGTTTTGACCTCCCAGGCCGTATGGGTAGTGGCCCGCCTGAAGAACGTCCCCGCCCGAGCCCCCATCCTGGCCCGCAGACAGCCAACCAGCACCGCCCCCTCCAGCGCCGCCAGGCCCCCCGGGGCTCGAGCCGCCGCTTCCGTCGCCCTGGCTAACTAAGCCCGCTCCGCCCGGAAGCCGCGTGAAGAAATCTCCTCCGCCACCTCCACCAGCAATAGCGAGCGGCGATGCGGCGCCCTGGACGAACATCCAACTCGCTCCGCCGCCACCCGCCGCAGTTTCGCCGGAGAAGGTGGTTCCGGTCCCGCCCACCACGATCGAATATGAAGTCCCGGCGGTGAACTGGACCTCTCCACCGACCTGCGCACCGAGGCCGCCAATTGCAACGCCAGCCCAGGTGCCTCCTTGAGCGCCCCAGAGGTCGACCTGATAGAGGCCTGTCGTCGGAACCGTCCAGCTTTGTACGGAACCGGTGAAGTCGAAGAGCGTCGTCGCTTCTGCGTGACCAGCGAATGCCAACGCCAACGCCGCGCCTAGTGCCGACAGCTTCATTTTCTTCATGGTCGCGCCCGCCCCCAGTATGCTGAATCAGCCTTCGCGCTCGATGGGCGAAAGTCAACGAGGGCACCTCCAGCAGCACGCGCCTCGCGAGTGGTTCCCGTTGACTCGCGTTAACCTTTCGGCGTTCGCTGGACCCTCAATGGCTGGGGAACCGGTTCAATGGGTAAGTTGTGGTGTTGGGCGCTGAGCGCAGTGGCGATTTCGTGGGCGCTTCCCGTAGGCGCCACGACGACATTCGATTTCACCGGGTCTGTGCAGAGTTGGGCGGTGCCGACGACGGGCATCTACCAAATCGACGCCTGGGGCGCGCAAGGCGGCGGGAATCAAACATTCCCGGGAGGCGCAGGCGCACATGTTGGGGGACAAATCACTCTAGCCGCCGGAACCTCGCTGTCTTTGGTCGTTGGCGGCGCGGGCAAATGGGGTGGGGGCAATTACGCATACGGCGGCGGCGGCGCGTCCTGGATATTCGTCCCCGATGCTTCTGATCCGCTTTTGGTAGCGGGGGGCGGCGGCGGTAGTTCCTGGATTGGCTATCCAGTTCATGGCGGCGGCGCGGGTCAGATAACCACGGGCAACGGCTTCGGCGGTCAAGGAGCAGACGGGGGCGGGGGTGGAGGTTGGTTAGGACCTGGCTCTGATGGCGGCCCACCCAGGAACTTTGCTCAGGGAGATTTTCCTATCGGAACCGGCGGTCAGGGACCTGGCTCATTCCTCGGCGGCAACACGACCGGCTGCGACAACGGGCATCCCTATGAATGCGGGACCGAACAGGGCACCGGCGGCTTTGGCGGCGGCGGCGGCGCGGGTTGGAATGTTGGTGGCGGGGGCGGCGGCTACACCGGCGGCGACTCCTCCACAGTCCATGGAGGAACTGGTGGAAGTTCCTATGTGGCGGCGGCCTTTACGAACACGACGCAAGAAGCGGGGTCTCATTTGGGGAACGGAATACTGACGATTGACTTCATCGAAGCGGTCGATTCAGTCCCCGAACCCGCCGCCTGGGCGCTGATGATCGTCGGGTTCGGCGTGGCAGGTGCCGCGTTACGTCGGCGCCGCACCGGGCACGCCCCGGGCCTCCTGGACAAGGCTCGTCATGTACGAGGGGGCGCGGGCTAGTCCCTGAAACGTTTCAGCCGAAAGCGGCTGACCCCTCGGCCGCCGGAGTGAAGGCGCACACGCATAAGCAGAAGGCGCGCTCCTCAAACACCTCAGGTTTCGCGAGAAAGGGGAATCCTCTTATGGTGACGATCCCGGGATACTCCGGGGTCTTCTGCATGGGGGCGTGATGTTTCGCCGATCGATCCTATTTGCCGCCGCACTCTTAGTCGCCGGGCCTGGCTTTGCGCAGCCACCGGCGAGCCCGCAAATTCAACAAACGGTCGTTCTCAGTTCATTCGATGCCGGGACAGACACCTATTCCGGCTTCGTAAATGTAAACGCGGCTCCATGTCCCGGCACCACCTTCAGCCTGAACGTTGGGTTTTCGGGGGCCAGGAATGCCGACGCTGCTCGCGATCAGGTGAAGGCCAAGGTCGCGAAGATCATTGAGGACATCAGGCAAGAAGCAATGCACTGCACCTCTCGATAAGCTGGTTCAGCCAGTCGCCGCTCACGCCGCCCACGCCGACGTCCGCACGCCACCGCGGTTCCGGCTGTAGCGACCCTCGCCCTTGGTGACCGACCGCGGCGTCACCGGGAAGGTGAAGGTGAGCGCCAGGGCGTCGGCGATGTCCGGCGAGCGGCCCAGCCGGTCCTTGATCTGGTCCTTGGACTCGATCTGGATTTTGTCGCCCTTGAAGAAGAAGGTCGGCGTCGTCAGCTCGCCCACCAGCTCCGGATCGTTCGGCAGCGCGCCGCCGCCCTTCACCCACTGTGCGAGCGCCCACCAGATCTCGGCCCGCTTGTTCACGAAGCCCCCGTTTATTGGCGTGCCGGCGAACTCCACGCCGATCGGGCGACGGGCCATCGACTTCGGCCAAGCGGTCCAGCACCATGCGGGGGCGTGGGGTGAGGACAGGCCTGGACATCACCGGACCCTTCTCAACGTGGCGGGGCGGCTTGACTCAATCCAGATACCGCAGCTCACTCGCGCAACAGTTGTGTCGGGGGAACAATGTTGAAGACGACCGCGGCCTGCGTCGCGATTTTCACACTTGTTGGCGCCGTGCAGGCCGATGCCTCGGTGATATCGCGCTTTCGGGGGCGGCCGGCAGTAAAGCTCTGCGTGGCTGCCACGAAGTCTTACCCGGAGAAGTTCGAGTACGCCTGGTGCTCGAAGACCAAGAAGAAGGGGTGCGCTGAGTACCAGTGCATGACCTGCCAACCGGACGGGACGTGGACGGAGGCGAAGGAGTGCAAGCCTGGGCCGGACGTGAAGATCCTCCCGGCTCCGGCGCCGAAGGGTGATCATTGAGCAGGGGGTCACGATGAGTGGTTTGGCGGAGATTCGGGCGCGTCTCGCTCGTCTTAAGGCGAACGGCCGGGAGCCTCGGCAAATTGTGATGTCGACCGCGGCATGGGACGCGCTCAAGGCCGAGTACGTGGCCGAGACCGGGCGCGATTCGTCGTTGGTGATCTCTGGCCGCGAGGTGCTCGGCGCGCCTTTGGAGATACACGCCGACATGCTCACCATCGCCATTGAATGGGAGAGCGAGGAAGAGAGCGGCATCGACGAGTAGCTGAACTCTCCGGCGGGGCCGGATGAGCTGGGACGGTCGGTCATGCTCTCGCTCCCTGGATAGCAGACGTCTCGGACACGCCGACGACGCGGATTTTCTGAAGGGTCTCGCGGGGCTTTGCACCGTGGACTTCCGGGCTCCGGGCCAAGGCCCGCATCCCACCGCCCGCTTTCCTGCCAGATGTCTACGGGCGCCGCCCATCGGGCTGCCGGCCAGTTCGCGCCAGCCGGCGTATCGGGCTGGGACCAGGCTTCGAAGGTTCGGCCCCGGAGCCGGATGTGGAGGCCGGCCCTCCGGTGCGCTTCACGTCCGGTGGCGGTCCAGATAGTGCAGGAGGCCACCGAGGATGGCCGCCGGATCGTTGAGCCGCCGCAACCTATACGGGGAAGGTCGCGTCTGAGAACGTCGGATACACAACCGGCACCGCCGAGGCCGCTCCAGCGAGCGCGCCGATGTAGTCGGGGTTCACCGTGTCGTAGAGGTTCCCGAGTACGTCGTAGCACTGCAGGCTGGCCGCGCGGGCTGCCTTGTGGGCCGCAAGCTGCCCCGACGCGTTCGGCCGGAAGTCGGCGGACGCCACAGACGCGGTCACGCCGTTGAACAGCGCATTGAAGGTCGACCAGATGAAATCCGTCGTCGCATAGGGCGGGTTGGCGCCGCCGTTCACGTGAGCGTTGTTCTGGACCTGGACGATGGTCGTGGTCTGCCAGGGGGCGCTGTCATACTGGACGTAGTCCCAGATGTTCCGCAGCATGCCGGTGCGCGGCCCGATCTTCTGAGTAGAGGAATTATCCTCGATGAGGAGGCCGTTGTCCGAGGTGCAGTCGATCGCCGCCGTGTGGTCCCCGATCAGCCGGGTTCGATTGAGGTTCGCTGGGCCGCCGGTGCCGGTGAGCTGCTGCCAGGATTGGTTGGTGGCGAAGGACAGGAACGACGCGATGATGATGTCGCGCGCCAGGTTGGTCCCGTTGTTGGCATCGTTGACTTCGATGTGGAAGTGGCCGGTCGACCAGTGAGACTGGGTCTCGATGCAGCGCAGGCACAGGAAGTTCTCGGCGCCGCCGCCGAACGACAGGATGTGCATCCACTCGTTGTGGCTGTCGATCGTGCTGTAGAGCGGGATGTTGCCCGCCTTCAGGTTCGGGGAGTCGTAGGGGTTCTGGTAGTAGTTCGTCCGCATCAGCGTGTAGGCGCAGAAGTTCGCGCCAAGGCCGCCACTGGTCCACGTCGCCGTGAAGTTGGGCTGCGCCGCGATCCAGTTGACGAGCTGCTGCATCGTCGCGGCCGAGCAGCCGGTCGCCGCCGTGCCGATCACTGGGTCGGTGTAGAACCCGGGATTGATGATGCTGATTGAGCCCACCGTCGTCCCGTCGACGACCAGGCTGAAGGTCGGCGTCCCGGTCTGGGTGGTCTCGGCGGCGAAGTGCATCACCGCCACCGTCCCGGTCCCGGTGTAACCGACGCGCATCGCCTCCTTGTTGGCGATCAGGTAAGTCCCGTCGAAGCCGCAGGTGTAGTTCTCGACGATGACGTGGCAGTTGTCGTGCGGGTTCGAGAGGCCGTTGACGCGCTTGCTGCGATAGTCCTGCAGCGCCCCGTAGCCGAAGGTCACGTATTCCTGGACGCTGTCGATCAGCGAGACGCAGACCCGGCTCGGGTTCTGGAGGTACATCGGCCCAGGCCCGATCCCCGGGTGGCTGGTCACGATCCCGCCGGGCAGGCCGTTCCCGTAGACGTGGAACATGTCGTTCGACGTCATCGCCGAGTTGGTGATCTTGGCCCCGTTGAGGACGAAGGTCGCATCTTGCGCCTGGGTCATCAGGTTGTTGAAATTGGCGTGGTCGATCCGTAGCGCGCCGTGCGCCTGGCCATCGGGGGTGGTGCCGTTCGCGCCGCCGTAGAACTCCCAGTTATTGACCCCCAGGAAGGCGTCCCAGGACGGGATAGTGACGGTTGATCCGAACTGCCCATTCCGGGTGACCGGCGTGTTGTAGGGGTCCCAGGTGGAGTTGTGGTAGAGCCGGGCGCTGACCCCCGACGCGGCACGCACCCGCGAGGCCGGAGCCCCGCCCGCACCCCCCGAGGCGTTGACGAAGGTCGACGGGATGCCGAGTTCGTTATTCGCGTCGTGCAGGACGATGTCCCAGTGCTCGGCGGTCCCGGCGTAGATCGCGGACATCAGGGCGTCGCGGCAGGCCCCGAACGTGGTGTAGTCGCCGGTCCCGTCCGCCTTGACGTGCTTCACGGCGTCGAACTGGTTGGGGCGGGGGAAGACCCAGAAAGGCATCCAGGCACCGCTCTCGCCGCTGTCGACCGGAGCGCGGTAGCCGGTCACCGACGTGTCGGCCGGGACGATGTTGCTGTTGAGCGTGCCGTCCTGCCAGCCCAGGGTCCGGGGCTGCATGGTGTTGTCATTGGGCGTGGCCGTGGCGAAGACTCGGGCCACATAGCCGGCGCCGCGCTGGCCAGCCGGAACGCGGAGATAGAACCAGTAGGCGACGCGATTCTCGTAGAGGCCGGTGGAGCTGTCGTAGACCGATTGCTTGGTCCGCTGCACCCGCTGCGTCGTGCCCTCGAACCAGATGTCGACGTACTTTACGCCGCCGACGCACTCCGCCTCGACCGCCATGAGCATGTCCGTCCCGGCGACGACTTGACCGCGGTAGCCATAGATCCAGCCCATCGCCGGCTTGCCGCCGCTTTGCCCGATCCGAAGTGGGTCAGTTGGCGGGGTCCCTCCGGAGAGCTGCGTCCCGTTGTAGTTCGTCGAGGGTGTGATGACCGGGATGGCAACCGGCGGCGTCACGGTGAAGGTGAAGGTGTTGACGCTGGTGACGAAGCCGAACTTCGATTCCGTGATGGTCAAGGTGACCGGACCATCGGTCCATGCCGTCAGCCCCCTTAGGACTGCCGTGCCGTTCACGTTCAGCACAAAGCGGCCATCGCCCGGCGAGATGGATAGCGTCGAGCCTGGGGTCCTCCCTGTGACCGTGGCCAGCGTCGCACCGGCCCCAACGTTGTCCAGGGAGGTCAGGCTGCTCAGGCTCAAAGCATTGAACCTCTGCAGGCTTCCGATGCGTGAACGCAGACGAAAACGACTCGTCATCCATTTATCCTAGGAGAGACCGGAGAAGCCGCCGCCGTTCGGCAGAACGAACGGGGTCGAGCCGAAATTGATGTGCCAGGTCTCGCTCGTGGAGTTCTGGCTGAAGGCGAAATAGTACGGCCCCGGCATGCCACCGCCGTTGACCGGATACGGCCCATAGCGGCCGCGCGGGGTGACCAGATAGGCCAGCTTCGCGTCGACATCGAATTCCATGGCGACGGTGTCACCGGGCTGGGGGGTGTCCCCGGTGTTCCCGCCGCCCCCGACGACCTGATAGGTGCCTGGGAAACCGTCCGAACCGAACCCCCAGCTAGACCACGTGTTGCCGAGGAACTGGCCGTCCAGGGTCCAGCTTCCATCCACAAAGCCCCAGGACCCCGTGTGCGTCGCCCCGAAGGTGATTTCGCACTTGTACTTTCCCGTAGCCACGGGGATCAGACCGCGCACGGCGCTCTCCGCCGCCGTAGTCGTGTACGTCAGCTTGTCGGCACCCACCGACGCAGACGCACCCTTGTGTGCGGGATCTAGCGTCGTTGCCGCGATGACCCCGCCGCCGGCTGCGGCCACCTTCTTCGGGATTAGAAGCGCGCGTCGAGGCCCAAGAAGCAGCGCCATGGGCTAGTCCAGCATCGCTTTGGCAACCACCTTGATGTCCGTGCTCGACCCCAAGGTGGGCGTGGCACGCACGATAAGCGCCGCGTAGAGCGAGCCGGCCGCGGTGAGATATTGCTGGGCGAGGCCGCCGATGCTGGCGACCGATGCGACGTTGCCCGCGTACCAATTCGCCGAGGTAATCGGCACGACGAACGCGACCTTATCGAAGTCAGCCGGCGCCAGGACGAAAGCGGCGTTGTCCGTGATCGTGCTCGAGGTCGGATTGTCGTTGAAGACCCACAGTTCGCCGGCGAAGCTCTGCGCGGACTTGCATTGGATCGTCAGGCTCTCGAAGATCCCGCTCAGGATGCCCGTCCGCCCCATCCCCGCGAAGGTCATCATGCCGCCGATACAGTCACCGGTGCTGTAGGCCGGCGATATCGATACCGCCGGTGCGACGGAAGCCACTGCTGCAGGCGGCCCCTTGACGTTCACGTCCGAGGTGTCGGTCGCGGCGGCGACCAGAGCGTTCAGCGCAGTAAGCGCCGCGGCGTCCTTCACCCGCAGATTGCCGTTGTCGTCGAGGCTCAGGGGTTCTGTGGAGCCCTCTGCATATGCCGGCGCCGAGGCGGTCGCGACCGCACTGACGCTCGCACCGCCGGCCACCACTTCGACGAGGGTGGCGCCGGTCGCTTTGCGCCCCGCCGGCGCAAACGCTTGCCCTGTGGCCTGATCGACCAGTGCTGCAGACATTCCTCACCTTTCGACCGCGTAGATCGGCATCCCGAAATGGAGCGCCTTGGCCTGTCGCCGCCACGGGGAGATCCGACCAGGAATCCTCCGTCCTAATCGGCGGCGTTGCATCCGGTGTAATCTCACGACCAGCTAGGGTGGTTGGGGAGCCCGGTCCCCCGGCGTGGGTTGGGCCACAACTGGCGTGCTCTTCGCGGAGACGGCGGCCGCGTGCGGGAGGGTTGCGACGGAAATTCGGCCGGCCGAGAAATCGACAGTCGCAGGCCGAATTTAATTCAGCGCCGCGCCGGCCGTTGTGGTGTCGCCAGAGGTGTCATGGTGGTGTCAACGAGGCCGGCTCGGGTGTCACGAGCTAGGAGGCGGATTTTCGAGACTGGCACGCCTAGTGGAGCTTGCCGCGAAATGTCACTCTGGGCCGGCACCTGGCCGGGCCACAGACTAGCGAGGCAGTCCGTCGATAAACACGCGCTTGGAGATCTTCGACCATCCCGGGTTCATCCGGACTCCCGACCCGGGATTGGCCCGCAGGTAGTCCGCCACCTCGTCGAGCGTCGACAATAGGACAGGGCGCATGTTGGCCCCGGAAGGCAAGCACGCGTAGAGCCCGTTAGGGGCAGGTTCAGCCCTCTGAACGACGGCACCGTTGATGATCCTTTCGATACGCTCAACCGGCATCATTTCAGCTCCGCCAGAATTGCGCCTTAGCCGACCTGTGCTGCCGCGAGTTCGTCCGCCGTCATCGAGCCGCCTGCAGGCGCCAAGTCGGATTTTCGCAGCGCGAATTCCAGCCGCTGGTCGATCGACGCCATCAGGTATGCGGTACCACCAACGAGCACGATGCTCGACCCTGACACGAGGCCGCCAAACGCCACCACCATTCCAGGTATGGTCGCGCCGTCGACGCCGGCTTCGCTCGCAAAAATGCCCAAGGTCATTGCCGCGCACACTGCGAAGATGATCCCGCCCAGGACGACGAAGACGGCGGCGGCGAACCTGATCAGGTCTCTCATTTCCAAGCCCCGAGTTTCAGTCGCCGCGAGCCTGGCCCTCCCCCCTGATTAGTCAAGGTTGCTCGGCCGGCGACATCACCAGCGGCGGTCGTCGAAGTGTCACCACCGGCCGCCGACGGAATTTCCCCGGACTGATCAGGTCGCGTGTGCGTAAATTCGGCCGGGACCAGTTGGGGGAGAGACGCCGTGCGATTTTCCATGGTGATCGCCGCGTTGGCGGTGGTGAGCGTCGGAGGGTGCCAGAAGTCGGCGCCCGTAGTGGACGCCCACGCTGACCAGGCACCGGCGGCGGAGAACCTGGCGCAGGAAAATGCCGCCAGAGCGGCCGACGCCGCGGCCGACGGCAATGCGGTCAGTGCCGGAAGCGGATCGGCGGCGGCGGCGCCGGCGGCCGCTGCAGGTGATCGGAAGTGGTACGTTGTGGAGGCTGGCTGCACGCCAGTCGAGACGACTCTTGCGATGGCAAAGCCAACGCTGCTGCCCCAGTTGGAATCCGGCGCCTCGTCTGACGAAGTTGAAGTGGATGATGGTGTGGCGAGGCTGCGCCACTCCGGCCCTGAGGGCGGGATGCTCGTCTTCGTCCGCGGTTTGGACGCATGCCGGAACATGAGTAAGCTGATCCATTAGAGCCTGCCGGCAGCGGCAAGGCGAGGCACGGGCGGCACCGGCTCAATGAGCCTCATCATGAACGCTGCCTGTTCCGAAAAACTCGGGGAATTTCAGAGAAACGCTCCAAGTTTTGGCCCTTGGAACAGGCGGAACACCCGGAACAGGTGGGCAAATTCCCCATGTGGGATACGACTGGTTAGCTGGCTCGGATGACGGCTCTCAAGAGGCCAAAGCTGCGTGTGGGAAAATACCTGTTCCACCTGTTCCACCTGTTCCACCCAGGAAATATCTAGAAGAAACAACCAATTATAGTGTGACCGCTGGAACAGGCTGGCACACGCGTCACATGGTGTTAGGTCCGCCCAACAACGGCATCGCCCCAGTCGATGGTATGGCCGATGAACCTCTGGAAGGCCGTCCGACATTCCTCAAGCGATGGGAAAATGTAGGCGCGTCGGCGCTCCCCGTTCAAACGGGGCTGGCTGCTGCGCAGATCAGGCAGCATCTTCCGAAGCTCTGTGCCGATTTGCTCGGCGCTCAACGGATCGCCATCGTGGCGTCGCCGTTCTAGCCATTTGGCCAGCCGATCACGGAGTTCCTCCCGGCCGACCTGGACGTACCCGTGCTCCCACTTCTCTTGATCCGAGAGATCGCCCTCTTGGAGCCGCTCCAACCACCAGCGCGGCAGTCCGCGAAGTGAAGCGAGCTTCTGTTCGGCTAGCCCCTTGGTCTGCGGCACCGCGCGGACATCGAACCCCGCCAGATCGAAATTCTGGAGATAGTGAAGCAGAGCTGCTGGTCCCCGCCCTTCGATCTCCGCGTACAGTGCGCCGAAATACCGCGTGTCGCCGCGCCGTTCCTCGGACGCCTCCAGCACGAAGAACCGCCGCTCGTCGAAGGTCGCCGGGACAACCCACGACGCATTGGCGGAAATGAAGAAGCGCGTGAAATTCGGCACCGAGACGCCATCGACGCCCTTGCGCTCGATGAACACACTGGGTGCTGTAATCAACGATTTCAGGTTTCCCTCGGCGCGGTGGTCGCCCGCCCAGAACGCTTCTTCCACGCGGAGGATGAGCGCGGAGCTGAGGTGGGAATTGAACCTCCCTGTCACCTGGTTGGGATCTGAAACGCCGGGTGCGTGGCGCGAGCCCACCATCCGGCTGACGTATTCCGCAGCAGTGTCCTTGCCCGCCCCCTTGAGCCCGCGAACAACAAACGCCACCCCGGGCTTTTCCCAAGGCCTCTGAACCATATGGGCAAGCCATCCGAGCGCGTAGAGGTAAGCCGTTTCGTTTCCCCGGCAGATGACATCGGCGAGGTGGTTGAGGAACAGCTCGCAACTGGCGAGCGGGTCCGGGGCGACGCCCCAGCCGCGCCACAGATTCAGGGTCCCGGCTTCGGGTTCTCGGCCGGGCGAGAATGTCACGCCGTTCTCGTAAGTCCGGCGCATCGGCGACGCTTTCCACAACTTCGAGATGGGAGCCGGCTTGCCGTCGAGATCGACACGTTCATTATCGGTCAGGCTGTGGAAATCTCTCTCGAGCATAAAGTCGACCCTGTCCGACTTCTCGACGGCGACCATTAGCCGGGAGCCCATGCGCACGAACGCAAACCGCTTGTTGAACGCGTGGATGGCGTCTTCAGCTTGGGGATATTCGCGGGCCTGCTGAGCTTGAGCGGGCGCGGCACCGCCAGCGCGACCGCGAGGCCGAAGCTGGACCACGGTCGCTGGTGCGGCCGGGACAACCGTCAGCGTCGAGCCCGCGGCGGCACTCCCATCTGAAGGATCCGCTTCGACAACGGCGGGCACCCTCTCCTGAAGTTGTGGCAATCGCACCTTGGCGATGGTCCATAATTCCGAAGCGACCCTGAGGGTGACCACCTCGCCGTTCCTCACCGCCGCAATGTAATCCGCGAACACTAGGCCGCGCTGTTCGATGAGAGCATGAGCCTCGTCGGATGCCGCACGGAACGTGTCCCTGATTATGTCCCGATCAGCCTCGGACAGTCTCACCGGGAGGTTCTTCTTGTCGGCGATCGCGTCATTCCCCGCCTTCGTCATCGCCGCGACGTCGTACACAACTGCGCAGCGGCCCGGCGACTCGATCTTCTGCAGCGCGTCGAGGCCGCCCTGCAGGTTGGGCGATGTCGTCATCGCCTCCTGCCACTGCTCCGGCGGGACGTCATCGTCGCGGTCTTCGAATAGGTCGCGGTTCATTTCGCCGCGGCCATCTTCTCGGCAATCCATGACCGCACCTGAGATTCAGGCGTGCCGACGCGGCCCGCGGTGAGGCGCACCGGCGCGGGAAATTGGCCCGTCTTCACGAGGCGCCAGCGGGTCACGTACGAAAGCGATGTCAGGTCTTTCACGACCGGCTCGGGTAGCAGCCGCTCTGGAGGTCCATCGCTCATTTCAACCTCTTTCATTCGATCCCAAGGCTGCTCAAAACCTCCCATGCGGGAGATGACCGCGTCGCGAGGATAAGCGGGTGAAAACGGGTACATGCGGGGACCAACGCGGTATTTTGGAATTCACCGGGATACAGCGGACGCTGCTGGGATATTTCTCGGTCCGGCGCGCGATTTCCGGCGCTCTTAGAAGTCGACAAGACACCCTTCGGCTCGGGCCTCGGCCACCAACAACGCCTCAGTCGGTGTCCGGCGCGCCGTAGGGCCAGTGCGGCCGCCGCCGTGAAAGGCCGTAAGCTCCACGAACGTGGCCCAAGCCCGTGAACCGCCTCGAGGGAACTGGCGGCGCACCTGAGCGTATGCGGCGACCAAGCTTCGAATCCGCAGCCACCAAGCCGTCTCCAAGTCCGACGCCGGCGCCGTGTTGCGCACGGCCTTCGTGGACTCCCGGAGGGCGTCCGTGATGGATGTCGGCGGTACGCTGCCATGGAGCACGGCGCGAACGTCCCAACTCGCGTAGGCCGCTTCCCAGGCAGCGAATGCATGGATGCCCGGCGAGGCAACTACATCGGCGAGCAGGTGAAAGTACGGGCTGCCAGAATTTTCGGCGTACCGGTGCAGCTCCTCGCTGAAATCGACCCGCGCCATCAACTCGGCGTCGTCGATCTCCCCCCAGGCCGCGGCCTCAAGGTCGTGCGGGAACAGGATCTCGGCGGCTTCGTCCGCCTCGGCGAGGTCTTCATCGGATGGTTGGAAGTCGCTTGTGGCCTGATGTTCGGCGGTGTGCATGGCGGTACTCCTCACCGCCAAGTTCAGGTCACGACGCACTGAGGTCCAACGCAGCCCAAGACCGCTCAGCGTCGTGACGCAAAGCTCTCTGAGAAATCGGAGGCCCACCGTCCATGTCTGAACGCTACCTCACCGTCGCCGAAGTCGCTGCACGCCTGCGGATCTGCCGCAACTCAGTCTACAACTTGGTTGACCGCGGGGAGCTGCCGGCACCCGTCCATTTCGGCAGATCCGCGCGCTGGAGACTCTCCGAACTCGAGGCTCACGAGGCGAAGATCGGCGCCGCTCGTCACCGACTTGGGCTGACGCCAGTCGCGGCCTGATCCAATGGTCCAAGAAGTCAAAATTCCCATCCGGGCGGATACCGGCGGCGCCCAGCGCGCCGCGGAGGATCTCGCCGGATCCTTTGAGGACGTCGCCGCCGCCGTCGCCGGCATTGCCGGCGCTACGCAGACCGCGAACCGCGGCTTCGCCGACCTGCTGCGGCGCGCCCGTGAGACCCGTTCCATGCTGTCGCGCGAGTTCGGTACGCCGATCAGCGGCGGCGACGCCACGACGTTCATGCGCAACTTCGCCGGCATGCAGCCGCGCTCGGCGAGCCTGCGCGGCTTCCGAACCGAGCAGGACTGGTATGCCGGACACCAGGGGCTCTTCAGTGATCAGCGGCGAGCCGCGGAGCATCGTCGGCGCGTCCTGACCTACGGAATGCAGGGCACCCAGTTCGCCGGCTCCGGCGTGCCGAACCTCGGCGGCGGCGGCGGGGGCGGAGGTGGTGGGGGCGGCGGCGGTGGCGGGTCGTCCTTCCAGGGCGGCGTCCATCGGGCGATGAACAGCGCCATGGGCTTCGGGCGGTCCATGCTGGCGCTGGCCGGCATCAGTTCCGTCATGGGCATGGCGACCCGGTCTGTGGACCTCGCCACCGAAGAATCGACCGGCTTCGACACGCTGAAGCGCCGCATGGGCGACCTTGGCGTCGACTTCGACCGGCTGCGTGATCAGGTCCGCGGAGCCGGTGTCGGGCTCGGGGTCAGCTTTGTCGAGCTCCAGCGGCTGGGGAACGCCTATGCCGGCGAGGTCGGCAACATCCGCGCCGGAGACAACATCGGCGGCCGCCTGCGCACCGGCGTGGGGTTCGCGCGCGCCTATGGCATCGACCCCATGGAAGGCACGCAGTTCTTCGGCCAGATGGCGCGAAACGGCATCGGTCGCGATGATGCCGGAGCACGCCGCCTGGCGCTCCTGATCGGCGATGCGGTGGCGAAGAGCGGCTACACCGGCAAGGTCGGCGAGCTGCTCTCGGCGATCGCCGACTACACCCAGGCGAACGCCCGGGCCACGCTGGGCGTCTCGAATGTCGGGGCCTATGCGAACGCCCTGACGTCGCTGACCTCGCGCGGCCTGCCGGGTCTCGATCCCGCCGGCGCGGCCGCGCTGATCGGCACCGCCGACTCCGCCATGCGGCGCGGCGGCGCGATGGGCGAGGCGTCGATGAACTTCATGTATGCGGCCCTGCGGAATTCGTCTCCGGGGATCAAGCCCGTCGACGCGCTGGCGCTCATGGAGGGTGGCCTGTTCGGGACGACGCGCGGCACCTTCGGTTCCGGCCCGCTGGCTGGGATGATGGGCCGGGGAGTTGGCCTCAACGACAAGACGAACTTCGAAAAGGTGATCCCGCAGTTCCGGCGCTTCTATGGCAACGGCGGCTATATGCTGGACGCCGTCAAGAACACGTTCGGGCTGTCGTCGCATGCCCAGGCGGCGGCACTGGTCGGACTTCAAGACCAAGGCCTGTTGGGAACCTCCGCGGCGATGCTGGGGCATGCTGGCATAGATCCGGCCTCACTTAGCGCTTCCGGCTACGCGACCATCGGGCAGATCGCCAACACCCACGGCATGGGGAACCTTCAGGCGCTCGCCGGCCAGATCGGCGGCCGCGGCGACCTTACGCCGGCCGCGCGCCAGAAGTTCGCCGAGGCCGTGGCGAACGCCATGAAGAGCGGCAACGAGGACACCGTGCGTCAAGCCATGGCGGGCGCTGTGGCCGGTCTTTACCAGGAGAAGACGCCAGGCAGCGAGACGCGCCAAGCCGTGGTCGACCTGACTGACAAGATGACCCAGGCCGGCGCCGGGCTGCTGCAGGTGCTGAATCCGATCCGCGACGCCGTGGTGCAGATGGCTGAGAAAATCGCGCCGGGCTACGTCGATACGTCGGGCGGTCGCGCTGTTGGGACCGCGCCATGGGCCGGCGGGAACCTCGGCGCTGGCAAAGCAGGCAGTGCCCAGCGCTCGGTGATCGAGAAGGCCATGATGCAGTACTACATGGCCGGAGGTCGTACCCGCGCCCAGGCGGCCGCGATCGTCGGCGCAGGCATCGAGGAAAGCAACCTCGATAGCCATGCGCTCGGCGACTACAAGAACGGGCGACCGACAGCGTTCGGCATGTTCCAGTTGCATGCGAACCGCTGGAAGCCGTTCCTGAAGTGGGCTCAGGCGAATGGGCTGGATCCGTGGAAAACCAGCTCGCAAATGCAGTACGCCGAGGTGGAGTTGGGCGGCAGCGAGTGGGATGCCGGCAACATGCTGGCCACTGCTGGCGACGATCCGCGCAAGGCCGCTGCTGCGATGGTCCAGTTCGAGAGGCCAAGCGGTTACAACCGCGTCCTCGGCAACTATACGGACGCGAAGGACTGGTCCGGCCGCTACGCCCAGACCATGCGCCTGGCCTCCGATGGCGGCTCGGCCGGCCGCACCACGGTGCACGGCGATATTCACGTCACCATCAAGCAGCCGAACGGCTCGACCCAGACGCACAAGGTGCCGGTGCGACCCGTCAGCGCCCCGGCGGCCGCCGGAACCATCGCTCCGGATCCGGCCACAGTCTCACCAGGGGCGGCCCCTCGTGTCGGCGCGATGAGCTATCCCACTGACGTGGACTATGCCCGATGAGCAGTCGAGCCGCGATTGTCCTCCGACCAAGGTCGTCGTTGCCCGGGTTGCTCGACTTCATGCACCCTATCTCTGCGCACCCGGTCAGCCGCAAATGGAAGGGGTATTGGCGGCGAGGGACTTGAGTTGGGACACATTACCAACTAATAACGCGCCGCCTTCGGAATTCCCCTTGCAACCATCTAATTGCGTAGGCATTTTCCCCTCTCGGAGTGGTTGAATCTCCCCCGAGAATCGGGTGTCAACAAAAATATGTGGGCAAAACCCACTAATTGAGTTAAATTCGCGCTTGACGGCGCGGAGCTAGGCAGTTTTTGCCCACTCCGCCTCGTCGCAGGAGAAGCAAATGTCGACGCAAACGGATATCGCGAAGCGTCGTCTCTTTGGAGACGATGGTCTCCACGCGAGTAATTTCAAACTTTTCCCAGGAACGAGCCGGGAAAAGACCCCTCAGCAAATCGCCGAGCAGGTCAACAAAATCGTCACTCAACTTGAAGAGGGCGACTTTGAAGAGGTACAATCCGAGGATTAATCATCCTCGGCGGCGCTGGGGGCATACCCTCGGCGTAAATGACCTATCAAAAGCTTTTTGATCATTGCCAGCCACTAACGCCCGCCATCGGGCGTGGTGTGATTCGCGCGAAGGTCGCCGAGTTGACCGGCATCAAGATTCGCATCGCTAAGACGACAATGGACGTGAAGGTATGCCGGGGGATGTACCTCTCGGCAAGAAACACCAACTCGCGCATAGTCCAGCAGCTCGGAACCAACGTTGTTGTTCTTCCCAGGGAGGGGAACAACAACTGCTGGGAGCGCTTCGTCGAAGTCAAAGAGTACATGCACGCCTTTGATTCCGAAGATGAAGCCACTGATACTGGCGAAGAGTTCGATAATCTACTCAAGGAGTTCACCAGTTCTGAGAACATGAAACGCTCCGAACAGATGACCGGCGAGATAAAAGCTTTCTGGAGGGCCCTCGCAGCCTTGTGCCCGGAGCCCCAGCGTCAAGCGTTAATTGCCGAGCGAGATGCGCGGGGCCCGGATTTGTCAGACTACGCGGTCGCTCTGCGGCTCAAGATACCTGAGCTATATGTGCCGGGACTATTCCAGCCGTGGTATGAGGAAAACCTGAAAGAGGTTCTTGCCTAAGCCAGCCGCCACCCCTTCGTAGTCCCGCGGTAGCCCGTCGTGGCGGGGTGGGGCGGCTACAACGCAGCAGCCGCCCCTACGTGACGCCTTACAGCTTCTGGTGGGAAGGCGGGTTTGGCGTCACGCGTCCGACAAAAGGCGCTGCGCCGGACGCGGTTCCATCAGCCGCCAACCCTTGTAATCCCCGGCTTGCGGAACCTCAGCCCCGGCGCCCGCGCCGGTGGTCCCGTGACTTCCGGCCGCCGCCGCCCTCAGCAGCCCTCGCGCGGTCCAGCGCGCTACGCCACTCCGGATCGACCTCGTGCTTCGCGGCGTACGCCAGGGCGAAAGCCAAGTCGTCCGGCCCGTACTTGGCGAGCGCCTCATCGGCTTCGTCCGCTGTCATGCTGCAACGTCCACTTCGAAGCGTTCCGGCCGGACTGACTTCATCAGCTCCACGGTGCCTTGGGGCGAGTCCAGCCAAGTGCTCCACTCGTCCGGTTCAAGGATCACCGGCGCCCTGTCGTGATAGTCGCTCAGCCAGCCGCCCGAGGGGCCAGTGAAGATCGCGAAGCTCTTGATCTCGCCTTCGTCCAGCGTGCGGCAGGGGCTCCAGAGGCCCGCGAACCAGATCGGCTGGCCATCGGCGCGGGCGAAGCGGTGCTTCGCCTTCGAGTCCTTGTCGCCGGTCCACTCAAACCAGGCGCTCGCCGGCACGATGCAGCGGCGGCTCTTGAAGGGGCCGGCCCAGGTCACCGAAGGCTTGCCGTCCGGGTCGGTGAAGGGCTCGGTCTTGCAGTTGAAGGTGGTCAGCTTGAAGCCGTCGCCCTTGCCCTTCTCGGTGTCCTTCAGCGGCTTGCCGTTCCAGTAGTGGGGGACCAGCGACCAGCGCATATTTTCCACGATCCACCCGCCGTCCTCGACGCGCGCCACAGCCTGGGGCGTGGTCGGCCGCACGTCGGCGCTGGGCTGCACGTTCAGCGGGGCAGAGGTGACGGGCAGCAGCGTCGAGAGCTGGCGGTGAATGTCCGCCCAGGTCAGATGAGACGTGTCGAAGCGGCCGCACATAGGATCAGGCCTCCGCCGCGCCGGGATTGCCCTGGACGATTTCGCGCCACATCGCCCGCCGGGCCTCGGGGATCTCTTCCCAGGGCAGTTGCAGACCGCTTTCGGCCGACGCCTCGTACTCGGCCTTCGCCTTGCGCTCGATCTCGTCGTCGGTCATGGGCGCGATCCTACCCCCGCTGACGCAGGCGCCTAGCCCAAGCCTCGAAATCCCGGCCGGTCAGCCTCCAATACAGCAGCATCGCCCCGGCCCAGGTCCCGAGGGTCTCGCCGTTCGGCTTGTGCCGATCCTCGATCGCCGCGGCGGCGACGCGCACCGGAACGTCCAGGTCGTCCAATGCCGGTGGTGCCCACCCGGGCCGGCAGTCCTCGGCCAACTGCTTGATGCGGCGCGTGTCGCGCCTGGTGAAGCCGAAGGACCGTAGCCAGGCCTTCCGCCGCGCGGCGGGGTCATCCGGAGGCGCGTCGTCGTTGGCTGTCCCCTCCAGCCCGAAGACCTTGCGCCCAGGCGGCGTCAGAAGGGGCCTGAAGGGCGTGCCGTGGCCGAGCGACGCCATGTAGTGGCCCCCTGCCCCGCATATCGGGCACGGCGGGCGGCAGTCCCACAAGGACGTGGCCTTGCCGCGGAACCGCGCCATGCCGGCGACATCGAGCTCGGTCCAGGCCTTGCACTTCGGGTCGTCGCAGCAGAGCGCGAGGACCGTCTTGTGAAACGCCATTTCGCCGAGCGTGCGCTGCCAGGCCAAGACATGGATTGGGCCGCGACGATCTCCCATGCAGCTCTCCGAGAACAATTGCGGAACATGGAGGCGGTGCACCGCTCCTCGTCAAGCTTAATAGGTCGTTCTCCACAGCTAGGGACCCACTCAGCGGCGGGGCGGAATCGTGAGAGCGTCGTCACCATGGTCGATCCCATGCATTGCGCTGCGACGGTCACCGAACTCGCGGATGTCTGGTGCCGCATGGACGCGCACGAGGGACAGGCAGCATGGGCGCAGGCCTTCGGTGTGGTCGCGGCGATCTTGGCCTCGGCGGGTTTCGCGCTTTGGGTGCCTCTGCACATGAGGTCGGTCGAATGCCGATCCGAGTGTCTACGCGCCAAGCGTGCGATCCAGCGAGCCATTGAGATGCTGGCTGCCTCGGTCATCTCGGTGGGCGACCTCATTAAGGCCGGTGAGGTCGGCGACGGAACGGCCCGACTGCAGGACGGTAGAGTGCGGCAAGTGCGGCTATTGCTCGATGGTCTTCCTCGATTCAGCCTCGGCCCCGCTGCCCTTTCGCTGATCGATGATGTCGACGGGAAGTGTATCGTCGTCGACACCCTGATCACAGCCGGCAGGGCAGCAGGTGCAGCCGCACAAGGCCAGGACCCTCAGGTGGCTGGCCTGCTTCAGCAGATGGAAGACGTGTATGCCATCGCTGGGCGCCTTCGAGCGCGCCGCGTACAGGGCGATTGGCTACTGGACCTTCCCGAAGGTGATCCTGACGCTCAGACGCTGGAATGAACACCGGCCAGCCGGTGATACGGGCACTACGCAGTCATTGCGCGGATCGAGCGCCCATGGCATCCGAGCGCGTGATCAGGCTCGAAACCTTGTCGTTTGTGCCCCATGTGTGCCCCACGAAACACACACGGACCAGGGACGGGGCCTAAGTGGCTGATTTCACTCGCGTGGCCTCGTAGCTCAGCCGGATAGAGCAGGGCTTTCCTAAAGCCAAGGTCGGGGGTTCGAGTCCCTCCGAGGCCGCGTAGAGTCCATCGTGGCTGTCGCCAGCCGCTGCACGATGCGCGGGCGTCACACGTGGGCTTCGGCGGCGCGTCGAACCTCGTCGGCGATGGGATGCAGTTCCCGCGCGCTGGCCGAGCCGACGAGGCTGTAGCCCAGGCCCTTGTTGGCCCAGGCGACGCCTCCCACCCCATGGTCGCCATGCTCGGACATCCGGGTGGTCTCGTCGTTCGCCATGGGCCGGACCACCACCGCCAGCCGCTCGCTCTTCGCGCCCTCATAGAGGAACATCGCCGCCGGGCCGTGGGGCGTGGTGACCAGGCGTCCGCCGAGCAGCCGGAACCCGGCGGCGGTCAGGTCGGGAGGGACGACGCGGCGCTGCAGCCGGTCGGAGACCCACGCCACCAGCTTGGGCTCGTCCGCCGCGGCGATCTCCACCGGACGCGTGGTGTCATTGGCATAGACGCGGTAGCTCTCGGCCGCCTCGCGCGCCAAGGCGGCGACGCCGTTCTGCGGGACCGCCACTCCGCGCATGGCCCAGCCGCCGGCGAGGCCGGCTGCAAGAGCCAGGGAGGCGGCGACGGGCATGCGCCAGGCGTCGGACCGGCCACGCCGCGCCTCGACGAGGCGCCGGACGTCGAGCGTCGGCGGTATTGGCGCTTCGGCGAAGGGGCGCAGGGCGTCGCGCAGCATCGCGCGGTCGGCGCTGTAGCCGGCCAAGGTCTCAGCGATCTCGGGGTGATCGGCGAGATAGCCCCGCACGGCGGCCATCCGGGCGTCGTCAAGCCGGCCCTCGACGTAGGCGTGCAAGTCTTCTTCTGTGATGGGGCGATCGGTCATTTGACTATCTTGAGAGCGGGCCGCGCGGCCTTGGCCGGCTGACCCTCCATGATCTTGCGAAGGGTCTCGCGGGCGCGGGCGAGACGCGACATCACCGTTCCCAGCGGCAGGCCCAGCACCCGCGCCGTCTCGGCGTAGGTCAGGTCCTCGACCGACACAAGCAGGAGCACGCTCCGCTGATCCTCCGAGAGTTGGCCGAGGGCGCGCAGCAACTCCCGGCGCCGGACAACGTCCTCCTGGGCCGGCAAGACGGCGAGCGCCGACGCCGGCGCGTCTTCGAGCGCGACGCCCAGGCCGCGGCGCCGGGTCCGGCGGAAGCGGCTGACCGCGAGGTTGTGCAGGATGGAAAACAGCCAGGTGCGCACGTTGCCGTCGGCGCGGCGCTGTCCCCAACGGCCGACGGCCCGCTCGAGGCAGTCCTGCACCAGATCGTCGGCGTCGCCGTCAGGCCCCACCAGGGCGAACGCATAGCGCCGCAGGGCCGGAATGATCGGCTCGATGAGGGCTATGGCGTCCTGCATGGCGGCCGCTACGGCGTCTGGCGCTGCACGACGGCGCCGGGCGCCTGGGGCGTGCCCTGGGCGATCACCAGGTAGCGCCGCATGTCGCCGGCGTCGGCCTGGACGAGCTGGCGGATGGGACCCACGGCGTTGACGATGGCCGAGCCGGCCGGGTTGGTGGTGAAACCCGACAGCGGCTGCAGCGGACCCGTCCCGTCGGGCCTGCCCGCCAGCGCCAGCACATAGGCGGTCTTGGGTTCGAGGCCGGCGGCCGAGGCTTGCACGACCTGGACGAGGCCCTGGTCGAACAGGCTGACGCTCGTTGCAGCCTTCGCCGTCGCGCCGTCGAGGGTCAGGTGCGCCGCCTGGCCGGCGAGGCCCAGCGGCTGGAGGCCGCTCACGCCCTGTCCGTCCGGCACGGCGTTCGGCACATAGGCCAGCGCCTGCGGCGCCTGCCCGATCGGAACGTTGGCGATGACCTTGTTGGCGGTGGTGTCGATCACCGCCAACTGGTCGGCGTTCTCCAGGCCGACATAAACCCGCGAGCCGTCGCCGGACGGCCAGATCCCGTGCGGCAGCTTGCCCACCGGGATCGTGGCCACCCTGGCGAAGGTCGCTGTGTCGAACACCTGCACCTCGTTGAGCCCGCCGATTGTGACATAGGCGAACTGCCCTTTTGACGTGCGGACGAAATTGACGTGGTTGGTGATGGGGCCGGTGTCGATCACCTTCAGCACCTTGAACGGCGGCCTGGCGTCGAAGGCGACGGTCTTGCCGACGTCCTTCAGCGTGAACCAGACCTGCGTTCCGTCCGGCGTGGCGGCGATGTTGGGGCAGAAGGGGCTGGGCTGGACGACCTTGCCGACGATCCTGTGGGCGGCGACCGAGACGACGTCTGTCTCCGGGTTGAAAGAGGAACAGACGTAGCCGTAGCGGCCGTCCGGCGAGAAGATGGTCATGCCAGGTCCCGCCGGCGTCCTGATGCGCGCCTTTTCCTCGAAGGTTCGACCGTCGAGCACCGCCACGTAGTCCTCCCCGCGAACGGTGACCCAGACCTCCTTGCCGTCCTGGGTGAAAAACGCCTCGTGCGGCGAGCGGCCGACGTAGGTCGTGTGCTTCACCGCGTTGGTCGCCGTATCGATGAAGGTCACGGAATTGGAGCCGATCGACACGACCGCGAGGGTCCTGTGGTCCGGCGAGAAGCCCATGCCGTGGACCAGCACCTGGCCCTTGTAGAGCGGCGAGAAATTGCCGGGCTGCGGGTCGCCGAGGCGGATGACGCCCAAGAGCCGATTGTCGACGGGGTCGGTGACCGAGACGGTGTTCGAGAACTGCTCGGCGGCGTAGACGCGATCCTTGTGGCTCACCGCCACATCGGGGCTTGCGGCCTTGCCCGGGGCCTGACCGGCGAGAGCGGCGGTCGCGATCGCGCTGGAGGCCAACAGCGCCGAGACCAGGATCTTCGTATTCATTGACGTGGCTCCGAATGCAGATGATGCGCCGCCGCGTGCGGGCTATCCGCCGCGGGCTGAGTCGGGGAAGGCGTGGAGGCGGGCAGCGGGTCGCCGAGCGCCAGGCGCATGGCCGCGATCTCCTGCTGCTGATCGACGATGATCTCCTGGGCGATGCGTCTGAGCTGCTCGTTCTTGCCGTGGCGCAGCTCGGACTCGGCCATCTCGATCGCACCCTGATGGTGCGGGATCATCATCTCGGCGAAGTCCCGGTCGACATCGCCGGACGGCCGGATCGACATGCCGGCCATCATCCTGTCCATCGCCGTGGCGTTCTCGGCCTTGAAGGCCGCGGCGGCGTCCTGCGCGAGGGCGGCGGACGCGGCAAGCGTACAGGAAGCCGCGGCGAGGACCGCGACGACGGTTCCGATCCGGCGATCGCGTCGAGGCATGGAAATGGGCTCCAGAAGGTGTCTGGCCCGTAAGACGCCCGTGCCTTGCAGTTATTCCGGCCAGCCGAACTTTTTTCTTCGCGCGGGCCGGATGAACGGGGATGCGGGGCGGCCCCGCGTCACACAGCGGGCTAGACTGACGCTACGGCCATCGGCGACGGTGGCGGCCCGCAAACGACAGCCCCGCAGGAAGCGCCATGCCCGAAGCCCTCATCATCGACGCCGTCCGCACGCCCCGCGGCATCGGCAAGGTCGGCAAGGGCGCCCTCGCCGACCACCATCCGCAGGCGCTCGGCGCCACGGTGCTCAAGGCCCTGGCGGAGCGCAACGGCCTGAACACCGCCGAGGTGGACGACATCATCTGGGGCACCTCGTCCCAGCGCGGCAAGCAGGGCGGCGACCTGGGCCGGATGGCGGCGCTCGACGCGGGCTACGACGTGCGCGCCTCGGGCGTCACGCTGGACCGCTACTGCGGCTCCGGCATCACCGCGGTGAACCTGGCCGCGGCGCAGATCATGTCGGGCATGGAGGACCTGGTGATCGGCGGGGGCACCGAGATGATGTCCTACACCGCCTCCAGCGCCCCGCCGCGCGACCCCAACGCCGGCCCGATGCTCATGGATTCCGGCAACCTCTCCCTGCGCGCCAAGCACCCGCAGTCGCACCAGGGCGTCTGCGCCGACGCCATCGCCACCATGGAGGGCATCTCCCGGGAGGCGCTGGACGAGCTCGCCCTGCTCAGCCAGCAGCGCGCCGACCACGCCATCAGGAACGGCCACTTCGACAAGTCGCTGGTCGCCGTCTATCGCGAGGACGGCTCCATCGCCCTCGACCGCGAGGAGTTCCCCCGCCCGCAGACCACGATGGAGGGCCTCTCGGCGCTGAAGCCCTCCTTCGAGGCCATGGCCAATGTTCCGCTGGACGAGAAGGGCACGACCTTCGCGGGCCTGATCAACCAGGTCTATCCGGACCTCAAGATCCAGCACTTCCATCACGCCGGGAATTCCTCGGGCGTCGTGGACGGGGCCGGCGCCGTGCTGCTGGCCTCGCCGGAGTACGCCGCCAGGCACGGGCTGAAGGCCCGCGCCCGGGTGGTCGCCATGGCCAATGTCGGCGACAGCCCGACCCTGATGCTCAACGCCCCGGTTCCGGCGGCGCGCAAGGTGCTGGCCAAGGCCGGCCTGACCGTCGACGACATCGACCTGTGGGAGATCAATGAGGCCTTCGCGGTGGTCGCCGAGAAGTTCATCCGTGACCTGCGGCTCGACCGCAAGAAGGTCAACGTCAACGGCGGCGCCATGGCCCTGGGGCACCCGATCGGCGCCACCGGCTCGATGCTGATCGGCACGATGGTCGACGAGCTGGAGCGCCGTGGCCTCAAGCGCGGCCTGGTCACCATGTGCGCGGCGGGCGGCATGGCCCCGGCGATCATCATCGAGCGGGTCTGAAGCCCGGGCCGGCGCCGCGACAGGATCGCTTGCGTCGGCCCCGGCAAGCTGCTGATCTCTACCGAACGGTCGGTAAGAATCCGGGGAGGGGCACGGTGATGATCACGCGGCGCGCGGCGGCGGCGTCCCTGGCCCTGGGCGGCCTGGCCTGCGGAACGGCGGCCCGGGCCGCGGCGGCCGCGGAATACTGGCCGAGCCTGACCGGCTGGGAGGCCGTGGAGCCGGCGGCGGCGGGCTTCGATCCACAGCGCCTGGCCGCCGCCATGGATGCGGCCATGGCCGACCGCAGCTCCGATGTCCTGGTCCTGCGCGGCGGCCGTATCGCCGCTGAGCGCTATACTCCCGACGGCGGCGTGGACCGCAAGCAGCAGATCGCCTCGGCGGCCAAGAGCATGGTGTCGGTGCTGGTCGGCGTCTGCATCGACCAGGGCAAGATCAAGTCCGTCGACCAGAGCGCCGCCGACTTCATCGCCCCTTGGCGCGGGACGCCGAAGGCCGCGATCACCCTCCGCCACCTGCTGACCATGACCAGCGGCCTCGACGACCGGGGCCTGGCGCTGCGCGGCGTCGCCGGCGACCAGTTCGCGATCAATGCGGCGGCCCCCCAGATGGCGCCGCCCGGGACGCGCTGGGCCTATCAGACGGCCGTGTTCCACCTGCTCTACCACGTGGTGGCGCACGCGGCGGGCGAGCCGTTCGAGGCCTTCGCCACGCGCAACCTCACCGGGCCGCTCGGCATGCGCCATACCGACTGGGTCACCAGCATCGGCCAGGGCGCCGGCGGGCCGGTGACCAACTACTACACGGCCAGTTGCTCGGGCCGCGACCTGGCGCGCTTCGGCCTCTTCGCCCTGCGCGGCGGCCGCTGGGCCGGCCAGCGGGTGGTCAGCGCCGACTATCTGCGCCGAGCGACCTCGCCGTCCCAGGACCTCAACCCGGCCTATGGCTTCCTGTGGTGGGAGAACGCCAGGCCCGGCTTCGGCGCCGAGGAGGCGGTGCGCGGAACCGCGGAACTGCGGTTCGAAGGCTCGCCCCGCGACACCTTCGCGGCCCTGGGCGCCGGCGGGCAGGTGGTCCTCGTGGTCCCGTCCCTCGATCTGGTGGTGGTCCGCCAGGGCCAGGCGCCGGGTCCCCGGATGCTGCAGGACCTGCTCGCCTCGACCTGCGCCGCCCTGCGCCGTCCGGCGTGAACCCTTGTGAGGGAACCGGATCGCCCGTAGGATACAAACCGACCGGTCGGTAAACAGCCGACCCAAAAGGGCCGCCGGAGGCTCATCGTCCCCGGCGAGCCGATCAGAGGCGAGACGGCTTGCGCCGATCCCGCCCCAGCAAGGGGAAACGACATGAGAAGGCTCCTTTTGGGATTCGCCTCCGTGGCGGCGCTCGTCGCCGGCGGTGGCTCCACGGCCCAGGCCCAGTCGTCGGCCGCCACCAAGGCCGGCAAGGCCGACGCCACGGAGGTCGGCGAACTGGTCGTCACCGCGCGCAAGCGCACCGAGCGCCTCCGCGACGTGCCGATCGCCGCCAGCGTGATCGGCTCGGTGGACATCGACCAGCGCGGCGGCCTGCAGGGGGTGAAGGACCTGGTCACCACCATCCCCAGCGTGGCCTTCGGCGACACCTCGACGCCGCTGACCTCCGAGATCTCCATCCGCGGGTCCGGCACCAGCCGCGGCACCAGCGCCGACTCCGGCGTCGGCCTCTACCGCAACGGCGCCTATGTGGGCGGCGGCGCGCAGGGCGGGCGCACCTACAGCCGCTTCGACCTGTTCGACGCCGGCCAGATCGAGGTGCTGCGCGGCACCCAGGGCGCGCTCTACGGCCGCGACGCGGTCGGCGGCGCCATCAACATCCTGACCGCGCGCCCCAACCAGACCGAGTCCGGCTCGCTGTCGGTGAAGGCCGGCAACAAGGAGTTCACGGAGGTCGAGGCGGTGGTCAACCACCCACTGACCGACCACCTGTCCCTGCGCCTGAGCGCCGACGTCATGGGCCAGCCGAAGGGCTTCTATTACAACCCCGACCTCAACGCCTACCTCGACGCCCAGTCGACCCACGCCTACCGCGGCCAGCTGCGCTACGAGAACGGCCCGTTCGACGCCAACCTGATGGTCGAGCACGCCAACAACCGCTACCCGGCGCTCAACCTGCAGCTCTGGGTCTATCCGAACGCCACCGAGCCGAACGGCGTCTTCATCCAGCCCAAGTTCTCGCGGCCGCACAACTTCATGGACGACGACACCGATACGGTGAACGACGTCGAGTTCACCTCGAACTACAAGTTCGACTTCGGCACGCTGAGCTGGATCAGCCTGTGGCGCGACCGCAAGGACATCCAGCAGTTCGACAACGACCTGCTCGACCCGGCGCTCGCCGCCCAGATCGCCGCCGCCGGCCTGTTGGCCAAGGGCGCCGCGCTCGGCGAGGTCAACGGCACGCAGCAGAACCACGGCCACACCCGCAGCTTCAACCAGGAGCTCTACCTGTCCGGCGACCTGACGCCGCGCTGGAAGTACCTGGCGGGCGCGGAGTACCTGCGCATCCAGGACGACGACACCGTCACGGCCACCCGCACGCCGACCAAGGCCAATCCTTCGACCGGCGCGGTCTCCCCGGCGTCGCAGACGCTGAAGTCCTGGGCCGCCTACGCCAGCCTCGACTACGCCGTCACCGACCCGCTGCACGTCACCGGAGAGGTTCGCTACACCAGCGACGACAAGACCTTCACCGCCAACCAGTTCGACTTCGGCACCGGCCTCGCCACCGCCGGCAAGCTGGTCAACGCGACGTTCAGCCCGAGCAACACCGCCTACGACGTGACCGCGGCCTACAAGTTCTCACCCCAGTGGATGGCCTACGCCAAGGTCGGCACGGGCTTCCGCGCCGGCGGCTTCAACTCGAACCTCGGCGTTCCCCAGCAGCCGATCCCCATCCCGGTCAGCTACGGCAACGAGAACACCACCTCCTATGAGCTCGGCGCCAAGGGCAACCTGATCCGGCAGGTCTACGTGACGGCCGCGGCCTACTACACCGACATCGACAACCTGATCATCCAGACCGACAACGGCTGCAAGGCGACCAACCCGGTCTGCCCCGTCGCCCAGACCAACTTCGCCACCGATGGCGGGCGGGCCTGGGTCCGCGGCCTGGAGGTCGAGGCCACGATCAACTTCCATCCGTTCGACGGCGACCTGGTCGGCACGTTCGGCGCCTCGACCCAGGAGGGGAAGATCACCGGCGGCGTCTACAGCGGGGACATGCCGCCGCAACTGCCGCACTACCTGACCTCGGCGAACCTCGACTACAGCCATGCCGTGGCGTTCGACGCGACCGGCTTCGTGAACCTGGTCTACAGCGGCCGTTTCGGCGGGGTGCAGGAGATCGCCCAGACGCCGAAGCTGCACCAGTACCAGCTCTTCAACACCCGGTTCGGCGTCCGCAAGGGCCCGATCGAACTGGCCGCCTACGCCAACAACATCTTCAACACCACCTACATCGAGTTCGAGGCCGCGACCTCCCGGCGCTGGAACGAACCCAGGACCTACGGAGCCCAGCTCATCTACAAGTGGTGAGGGCGCGCGGGGCGCCGCGTCGCGTCAGGCCTTCAGCACCCCGTGCAGGGCCAGCGCGACGATGCTGTCGGCCACCGCCTTCGACGTCAGCCGCCCGCCGGGGCGGCGCCAACGGTTGGTCCACATGACCATGCCGATGATCGAGAAGGCGCTGACCGTGGTGTCGAGCCCGTCGGCCAGGCGCCCTTCGGCCTTGAGTTCGTCCAGCGCGCCGCGGATCACCTCGAACACCTGCCGCAGCCGGCCTTCCATCTCCAGGCGCCGCGCGTCGTTCAGCCCGATCAGGTTCTCGACCAGGGCGGTGACGGGATTGCCCACGTCGGATTCCACGTGGCTGATGTTTTCGACGTGCAGGCGGATCATGGCGGCCAGGCGGGCTTCGGGATCCTTGATCGCCCGCGCGGGCTCGATCACCTCGCGCTCCAGCCGCTCGACCCCGGCGTCGACGATTTCGGTGAGCAGCTCTTCCTTGCTCTCCACGAAGTGGTAGAGGCCGGGCTTGGTCAGGCCCACCGCATCGGCGATGTCCTGCATCGAAGCGCCGTCGAAGCCCTTCTCGACGAACAGGCGCGAGGCCGCCAGTCGGATCTGCTCCTGCCTGGCGACGCCCTTCTCGGCTCTCGAAGTCGTCCGCGGCGCCGTCGCCATTCTGCAAAGGTCTCCAACACGCCGCCGCGACCGCAGCCGACGTAACAAAGGCGCGTCAGGATGGATAGCGATTCAGCGTTTCGCAAGTGATCGAGGCTTGCGCGACGCCGCGGCATGATGACTCTCAAGACAAACGCCATCGCCGTCGGAGCGTGTCTTGAGCCGGACCAAGGTCAGTGATCTTCCCCTCGCCTTCCCGCTGATCCTGCTGGTGCTGGCCCTGCCCTCGGCGGCCGCCGCCCATGTGGTGCGCGGCGAGGCGGTCGGCTTCTTCAGCGGCTTCGAGCATCCGATCTCGGGCCTCGACCACATCGTCGCCATGGTGGCCGTCGGCCTGTGGGGCGCGCAGCTCGGCCGGCCGGCGATCTGGCTGTTGCCGGTGACCTTCCCCCTGGTCATGGCGTTCGGCGGCTTCCTCGGCCTGATCGGCGTGCCCCTGCCGGGCAGCGAGGTGGCGATCGCGTTGTCCGGGGTCTGCCTGGGCGCGGCCGTGCTCGCCGAGTTCCGTCCGCCGCTGTGGGCCGCGGCGATCCTGGTGGGGATCTTCGGGCTCTTCCACGGCTACGCCCACGGCGCCGAACTGCCGCCCGGCGACAACGCCCTGCTCTACAGCCTGGGCTTCGTGCTGGCGACCGGCCTGCTGCACGCCAGCGGCATCGCGCTCGGCCTCGTGCACCGCTGGTCGTGGGGCCGCATGGCCCTGCGGGGAACCGGCGCCGCGATCCTGTCCTGCGGCGCCTTCTTCCTCTGGGCGGCCCTAACCTAACCCTTCGGCGGGGTGAACCAGATGGGCGAGGTCCAGGCCCGCTCCTGGATGGTCGCCGGCGCCTTGGCCGGGATCGGCAGATGGTTGGCGATGGCCAGGTGGGTCGTCCACCGCGCCGTCGGGATCTCCAGCACCCGCGCGTAATAGACCGCCGGCACATGCGGGTCGAAGGTCGGGTCCTGCCACTCGGCGGTCAGGGTCGTCGCGCCGATGGTGTTCGCGGTCTTGCCGGTGGTCAGGTCCACGGTGTTGCCCACGGCCGGCGCCTTGCCGGTCTTGGGGTCCGCCTTGCGCCCGCCCGACAGCGCCACGTCGAAGACCTTTTCCTTGTAGTCCTTGCCCACCAGCCAGACCTTGATGATCTGGGCGCGGTCGAGGTTGGCGCCGTCGGGATCCTTCATGGCTTGCAGGATGAAGCGCGGCGCCTTGCCGCGCGCCACGGCCGGCAGGTCGGAGCCCATGGGAACGCCCTTGGCATAGGCCTCCTTCACCCAGTCGGCCTTGCCGATCAGGGTCGGGGCGAGATCGAAGCCGCCGAACATCCGCACCCGGATGCGGGTGCCCGTCGTGGCGAAGGTCTCCTTGCGCCTCAGGGCGGCGAAGATCGAGGCGCGCGTGTTCTCCTCGGCCCAGACGCCGGTGATCGAGGCGCCCGCGAACTGCAGCGGATCGTTCTCCCGCTGCCCGTTCGGCCGCACGCCCACCTCGCCCTCGGCGCGCGCCATGCCCAGCGCCGTGCGCGCGCCGGCGCCCGTCGGCAGCATGGTGTGCTTGTCCAGGCCGCTGATGCGCCCGGCGAAGCTGTCCTCGTCGCTGACGCTGAGGCCGTTGTGCAGATCCGACGCCCCGACGATGCCCATCTTGAAGGGGTTGGCGCCCACCTGCGACAGGACCACCAGGCCGCGGCCGAAGGCCTCGCGGACATAGGAGCCGTGCTGGTTGGGCGAGGTCTCGCCCTTGTAGACCCGGTCCATGATCTCGAAGTTGGCGAACTCGTCGTTGGGCGACAGCTCCGGCGTGGTGTCGGACGTGCCCTTGGTCTGGGCGATCTCCACCAGCGGCTCATTGAGGGCGCGGTTCTGGGCGTAGGCCTCGTCGATGGGCCGGCCGTCGGACATGTTCCAGTCGAAGTCGCGGCCGTCGCTGAGGTTCGAGTTGTGCGGGATGGCCAGCACGTCGATGCCCTGCTTGCGCACCGAGTTCAGGTATTTCCAGAGGTCTTCCGGCTTGTTGGAATCCACAGCCGTGAACGGGTTCGGCGCGTGATCGGAATTGAAGATCACGTTGCGGTGCATGTGGATGCCCTGGCCCGGCGAGGAGGTCCATTCGTAGGCCACGAAGGTGGTGAACTTGCCGGGCTGATAGTTGGCGTTGGCGGCCCGCATCTCGACGTTCCAGCCGTCGGCGGCCTTGGCCGCCTCCTTCATGATCGGCGGAGTCTCGCCGCCGCCCTCGACGTGCAGCATCTGACCGGCCTTGAAGAAGGCCTGCTGGCCGCCCTTGCCGAGCTCCTTGCCGATGTCCGATTGCGAGAAGGCGCTATTGGGATCGTCGAGCTGGGTCATGGCGCCCAGGTATTCGGAGTGGTCGGTGACCGCGGTGAAGTCCAGCGGCCAGGCGCGGCGGGCCGGGACGGCGGCGGTCGCCTTGACGCCCTGTTCGATGGCCACCTGGCTGGCCGGCACCATGATCGTCTCGCCGCGGGCGAACTTGTAGGCCTGGTCGGGCGTGACCTTGGTGCCGAAGGCCCAGGCGTCGAAGGACATCACCGTGTGCAGGTGCAACTCGCCGAAGAAGGCGCGGCGGGCGGCGGGGTCGATCTTCGTCGGGCGCGCGGCGGCCGCCTTGCGGGCGCCGGCCTCGGTCTGGGTGAAGGCGCTCTGTGTAAACGCCGCCGTCGCGGCCACGGCGACCAGCGCCGTCGTGATCCAAAGTCCGCGATACTTCATCAAAGCCTCCCTCGGGTGTTCTCACTCATGAACCGGTGACACGCGCGCCGTAGCGCCAGACCCAGCCGGCCAGCAGCAGGCCGGACGCGGCCAGCCAACTGCCGCTCACCCGCACGGCGACCACCATCCAGGCGCGTGTCAGGGGCAGGGTCAGGGAGGCGGCGACGGCGAAGACCACGAAGACGCTGGCGGCCATGCCGGCCAGGCTCCCGAGGTGCGGCAGGCTCGCGTCCACGCCGGCGAGGTCCGCCACCCCGCGCAAAGCGCCCAGAGCCGCCGCCGCGGCGGCGCTGCCGATGCGGGGCGGATCGAGGTTTGCCGCAAGGCCGCCGCCGATCAGCAGGAACATCACGGCCGTCGCCCCCGACAAGCCCGCCGCCGGGGGAGAGAGGCCCGCCATGGCGGCGATCCCGCCGGCCAGCCAGGCCAGCGGCAGTACGGCCAGCAGCAGGCGCGTGGTCGCTGGGCCCCGCAGGCCCGCGAAGAAGGCCAGGGCCACCACCGGCAGATAGTCTTCGGGGCTGAGGCCGAAGTGGGTGATCCCGTCGTAGATCGGGCCCATGCCGGTGGCGACCAGGTGCGCCTGGGCGGCCGTCGGGACGGCGGCCGCGAGCGCCAGGGCGGCCAGGACCAGCCGGCGGCGCGCGCCCATCACGTCGCCCCCAGCAGGACGGCGCTGTACTGGAAGGTCCACATCGCGCCCAGCGCCCCGATGGCGTAGGCCGGCAGCGCCGTCACCGGCCGCGGCCAGTCGAGCGCCATCAGCCGGAAGGCGCGGATCAGCGCCAGCACGACGGCCAGGAACGCGAGCTGGCCGATCTCGACGCCGACGTTGAACAGCGCCAGGGCGCCGACCAGCGCGCCCTTGTCGAGGCCCAGCGTCGAGAGGCCATTGGCGAAGCCCATGCCGTGCAGCAGGCCGAAGGCGAAGGCCACGATCCACGGATAGCGGATGGTCAGGCTGGTCCCGCCGCGCGCGGCGCGCAGCGCCTCCGGCGCCACAAACAGGATGGAGAGCGCGATGAGGGCGTTGAGCAGCGGCGTGGAAAGCTGGATGTGGCCCAGCGTCGCCGCCGCCAGCGTCAGGCTGTGCGCCACGGTGAAGGCGCTCACCGTCTTCACCAGCATCCAGCGGTCGCGCACGATCAGCAGCAGGCCGAGCACGAACAGCAGGTGGTCAGGCCCGGTGAGGATGTGCTCGATGCCGAGCAGCAGGAAGGCCGAGACGGCGGTCGGCGCGCCGGCCTTCAGGTCGATGCGGAACTGCGACGCCTCGGGCCGCACGATGGTGTCGACGCCCTCGCCGCCCTTCAGCCGAATGCGCACGAAAACGTCGGTGATGGTGTTCTGCAGGCCCTCGATCGAGACCGTCCGGCCCTGCAGCGGCGACGGCCCCGGCGCGCGCACGGTCCACTGCCGGATCAGGAAGCCGCCGGTGGCGTACTGGTCGGCCGGCGGCTGCTCCAGCCAGCCGTTGGACAGGTGCGGGATCAGGTGGATCGCCACATCGCCCATCACCGGCTGCTTCCAGGTCGCCGTGTAGGTCGAGGGGCCGGTCTGATCGATTTCCAGGTAGGCCGGCCGCACCTCGTGGGCGAGGGCGGCGCGGGCGCCCAGCAGGCCGCAGGCCAGGGCCAGCAGCAGGGCCAGGAGCCGGCGCCTCATGGCGCGGCCTTGCGGTCGGCGCGCACGACGGTGAACCGCCGCGCGATCTGCTCGAAGGCCGCCGCGTTGGCCCGGTCCTGGGCGCCTTGAAGATAGTCGGAGCGCACCCGCTCGCGCACCGCGGCCAGGGGCGGCCGGGTCGGCGCATCGCGCGCGGCCACATAGAGCAGGTGCCAGCCGTAAGCCGAGCGGAACGGCCCGCTCCAGCGGCCCGTGGGCGCGGTGAACACCGCCTGGGCGAATTCGGTGCGGCCGAACAGCCGCTCCACCTGCTCCGGCTCGAAGGCCGAGAAGTCGTAGAGGTCGGGGAAGGGGTCGCCGCGTTCCGGCCCGCGGGTCACGCCCGCCGGTATGCGCGCCAGGGCCCCCTGGGCGCGAGCCCGGGCCGCGGCGTCCCCACCGGGCCCGACGGCGAAATAGATGTGGCTGAACCCGGCCCGCGAGGGGGCCGCGTAGCGGTCGACGTGGGCCGCGTACCAGGCGGCGAGATCTGTCTCGGTCGGTTCGGCCGGCGCGTGCAGGTTCTGGATCAGGAACTGCTCCTTCTGCACCACCCGGCGGCGGACGATCTCGTCGTCCTGGTCGAGCTTCAGCGCCCGGCCCTGGCGGAACAGCATTTCGTCACGCAGGTCGTCCTGGATGAGTTGTTCCAGGGTGGCGGCGTCCGGCGGCGTCCCGAACTGCAGGGCGTAGCTGCGCGCGAGCTGCGCCACATGCGCCGGCGTCACCTCTATGCGATAGACGTCGGTGCGCGTCTGATAGGCCCGCCCGGCGAGGAACAGCAGCAGGCCCAGAATGACGAAGTGGAACAGCGGCTCCCTCAGCACGCGCCGCAGCCAGCCCCGGGCGCCGTCACCGGCTGGGCGAATTCCGCCGCGCGCGGAGGGCTTGTTGATGTCTATCTTGATGACCGCGCCGCCCCAGCTGTCCGCTCCAGACCTTGAATCCTATGGCCTTCCCCAGGCGTGGGACAGCCGGACCTCGCAGCATTCCGCATCCCGAAACAACCGGCCTCACCTTCGCGGCGCGGACGCCTCGAGGCCCAGGTAGCGGAACAGCATCAGCGCCAGCTCGTCGTGCAGCCGCGGATCCTCCACCGAAAACGGGCCGGGACCGTGCAGCATGGCGCTGATGATCTGGCCGTGCAGCATGCGCATCGCCAGGTGGGCGCGGTCGGTCAACGCAGGATCGTCGGGCGCCGCGCCGCGCCGGCGCAACAGCTCCACGATGCGGCCGGCCTCCAGGATCTCGATCCGCCGCATGGGCGGCCAGACGTCGTGGCCGCGCAGGCTGAGCTCGAACAGCGCGCGGTAGTAGCCCTCGATCCCCTTCATGGTGCGCGCGGTGTTGCGCACCAGGCGGACGAACACCTCCATCAGCGGGTCGGTCAGGCAGGCCGGATCGTCGAAGAAGCGGGCGATATTGACCTCGCCGTGCGCGGCCATGTCGGTCTGCAGGGACAGGAAGAAGGCCTCCTTGTCCTGGAACCGCCGATAGAAGCTGCCCACCGAACATCCCGCCCGCTGGGCGATGTCGGCCACGTGCGCCTGCCAGAAGCCCTTTTCGGCGAAGACCCGCTCGCCGGCCTTCAGCAGGCGGTCGCGTTGCTGGCGGCTGCGCTGCTGGTAGGCGGGCTTCGCCCATGCCGGATCGCCGGCCTCCGGGCGGGGCTCCTCCAGGTCCATCGAGCGCGCTCCGGCTGCCTCCACGTCAACCCAGGAACGCGCGGCGGATGAAGCCGCGTCAAGCCCCGGTGAAGCCGACGGTGGGATGCGGGGCGGTTTCGCCATCGTGATCGGCGGGTCCTCAAGTCCGTGCTTCTCGAAGGCGCGCGTCCGGCTGCGGCGAGGCCGGACGCGCGGCCAGGGTCAGTGCTTGACGGTCAGTTCGATCCCGAAGGTTCGCGGGGTCCCGTACCATCCGAAGAAGCCCTGCGCGCCGGCGGTCCCGCCGCCGCTGATCAGGCCGCCCAGCGGCTCGGCGGCGGTGGCGACGTAGTAGGCCTTGTTGGCCAGGTTGCGGCCGTAAAGCGAGACCTTCCAATTGCCTGACTCCGACCCGACACCGATGCGCAGGTTGAGCAGCGAATAGGCGCCCTGCAACGAGCGGGGATCCAGCGTGCCGTCCTCGAGCTGCTTGGCCTGGTAGGTCACGCTGCCGTTGACGAAGCCGTCGAGCCCGGTGGAGCCCAGCGGCGAATCCCAGTTGGCCGACAGGCTGCCGGACGAGGCCGGGTTATAGGCCGGCCGCAGGCCCGTGTAGTTGCAGGTCCCGGGCTTCGCGCCGTCCGGGGTCCTGCCGACATAGCACTGGGCCGAGGGATAGCTGGTGAACTTGGCGTCGTTCACCTGGCCGCTGGCGGCGATAGTCAGGTGCTCGACCGGCGCCCACTGCAGGTCGACCTCCAGGCCGTCGATGCGGCGGTCGCCGGCGTTGCCGACGATGAAGCCGATGCCGGTGAGCGGGTTCAGGGTCGATTCCTGGAAGCCGTTCAGCTCCATCCGGAAGACGTCGGCGTTCAGCAGCACCTTGCGGTCGAAAAAGGTCGACTTGACGCCGGCCTCGTAGGTGGTCGAGGTCTCCGGATTGAAGGCGAGCGGCGTACCGGCCGAGGTCTGGCGCGCGTTGAAGCCGCCGTCCTTGAAGCCGGTCGCGGCGATGGCGTAGGCCATGACGCCCTGGGTGATGTCGTACTGGGTCCCGAGCGACCAGGTCAGCTTGTGGTCCTCGCGGCTGAGCGACTGAAGCGGATTGATCGGAAACGAGGCCTTGAAGGCGGCCGAGGCGCCGGGATTGTCGACGCTGGCGGTGACGGCGTCCTTCTTGTCGTTCGAGTAGCGCAAGCCCCCGGTCACCCGCCAGGCGTCGGTCAGGTGGAAGGTGGCCTGTCCGAAGGCGGCGATGCTCTTGGTCGTCTGGTTGTAGAAATAGAAGGTGTTGTCGCCGGGGGTGATCTTGCCGGTGGCGCCGGGGAACACCCGGTTGGCGCCGACGTGGGCGGTGAGCCGGTTCTGGTAGTCCTCCGACTCGCGGAACAGGTAGATCCCGCCCAGGTATTCGAGGCGCTGGCCGGTCGGCGAGGCGATCCGGAGCTCCTCGCTGTAGCTCATGGACTTCAGCGGCTGCGGGCCGGTGCCGACGTCGATCGGCAGGCCGTCCGCCGACAGGGTCTTGATGTTGTCGTAGAACTCGTTGAACGCGGTGATCGACGTCAGGGTGTGGCCGCCCAGGACCTTGACGTCGACCTGGCTGGAGACCCCGTAGATCTGGGTCACGTCGTCGCCCACGGTCTCGTCGTCCACCGTGAAGTCCAGGCTGGTGAACTTGGTGAAGGGGTGGCCCGCCGCGACCATCGCCGCCAGGAAGCCCGGGGTGGCGATGCCGCCCGGCCCGGTCGGATTGATCGGCTCGCCCGTGCAGCAATGCGAATGCAGGTGGGTGTAGTAGCCGATGAAGTTGGCGGTGATGTCGTCGGTCGGGGTCCACTTGATGCGGCCCCGAACGCCCTGCTGCTGGCCGTCGTTGGTGCGCGAGCCGTCGTAGAGGTTCTTCTCGTAGCCGTCGTGGCCGTTCGTCCAGGCGGTCAGGCGGCCATTCAGATTGTCGGCGATCGCGCCGCCGACATAGGCCGAGACGTGGAATTCGTCGAAGTTGCCGACGCCCGCGGTCATCCCGGCCTCGGGCGCGGCGGTCGGGTCGCGGGTCACGATGTTGATGGCGCCGACGGGCGTGTTGCGGCCGTAGAGCGTGCCTTGCGGACCGCGCAGGACCTCGATCGAAGCGATGTCCTGGATGTTCGACTGGATCGGGCCCGCAGCCGGCATGAAGACGCCGTCCAGGAAGATGCCGACGCTGGGCTCGATGCCCGGATTGGTGCCCGACGAGCCGATGCCGCGGACCAGGATGGTGGTGTTTCGGTTGTTGTTGGAGGCGACCAGTTGGACGCTCGGCATCTGCTTGGCGACGTCGGTGAAGTTGACGATGCCCTGCCGCTCGAGGTTGGAGCCGCTGAACGCCGAGACCGACATCGGCACGTCCTGCAGGTCCTGCGCCCGCTTCGTCGCGGTGACGATCAGGGTCTCGACCTCGGTGGCGCTGGCGGCGGCGGCCGTCGGCGTCGCCTGGGCGTGGGCAAGGCCGGGCGCAGCCATCGCGGCGAGCGAAGCGCCAAGCAGCAGACTGCGGGTGAGCGCGGATGAAATCATGGATGTTCCCCTATGAAGGCCGTTCCGTTCGTCTAGACGCGAACGTGAATTCCGCTTCAGCATCCGCCCGGCCGCCGGGGCTGTCAACCGGAACGGCGGCTCATGTTTTGGACTGTGGCGCGAACGCCTCGGCCAGGCTCAGGTCCTGCAGCCAGCGTTCGACCTCGTGCCGTTCGCGGCCGAACAGGCGGCGGCCGATCCGCTCGCGGATCAGGTCCCGCGACTGCACGGGATAGGTCCGCGTCAGGTAGCTGGCGGGCTCGCCATAGGTGTCGACGGTGAACGCCTTCGCCCCGCTCTCCACCGCCGCGGCGTTGGCCGCCAGGACCGGCGCATAGCGGCTCGCCGTTTCTTCCAGCACGTGCCGGGCGAAGGCGGTGGACGTCGGGAAGGCCGCCCAGGCGCCCAGGCCGTCCCAGTCGTCGGCGCCGCGCTCGGCCCAGGCGACCAGCCGCGGAAAGCGCTCGACGACCTTGCGCGGATCCGGGTCGTGAAGGGTGTGGGCGCGGAACCCTCCGAGCATCATGCAGTCGGCGGCGCTCGGCCGGTCGCCCAGCAGGTAGCGGGTCTGCGCCAACTGGGCGTCGGCGGCGGCCAGCAGGCGCTCGTACTCCGCCTCGGCGGCGGCCTGGTGGAAGGCCGTCTCGGTGCCGGTGGCGCGGCAGGCGCGCGGACCCCAGCCGCGGATGAACTCAGCGGCCGTCTCGTCGCCGCCGGCGATGGCGCGCGAGGCGAACTCGGCGCTGGCCGGGTAGTGCCAGCGGTAGTGCACCATGGTGCGCGCCACCCACTCGTCGAGATATTCCTCGACCACCTGCGCCAGGACGCCGAGCGGGCCCTCCGGGAACAGCCGCCGGTCGGGGAAACGCTGGTCGAGCAGGTCGATAATCGGCGTGGTGTCGGCCAGCATCCAGCGCTCGGGCGTCAGCAGGACCGGGACCTGATGGGTCCCGGCGCGCCGCTCGATCTCCTCGGCGTCCGGCCGCCCGCGCTTCAGGACGAACTCGAAGGGCGCGCCATAAAAGGTCAGCGCCGCCTCGAGCTTGCGCGTGAACAGGCTCTGCCGCGAGCCGTAGAGCACGTACATGGACGGCGCCGGCTCGCGGGCCGCCTATCGCCGATCCGGGCCCGGGATCTGCGCCACCTTGGTCCCCGGCGGCGTGTACCAGATGGGCGAGCACCAGGCCCGCTCCTGGATCGTCTTGTCGCGGCCCGCGGGGAACGGCAGATGCCGCTTGATCGCCAGCAGCGTCGTCCAGCGCGGCGTCGGGATTTCCAGCGCCCGGACATAGTAGACCGCCGGCCGGGCCGGATCGAACTCGGGATCGCGCCAGACGGTCTGCAGCACCGGCGCGCCGATGGTGTTCGTATATTTGCCGGTCTTCAGGTCGACGGTGTCGCCAACCGCCGGGGCCTTGCCGGTCCGCGGGTCGACCTTGCGGCCGCCGGACAGCGCCACGTCGAACACCTTTTCCTTGTAGCCCTGGCCGTCCAGCCAGACCTTCACCATCTGCACCCGGTCGAGGTTGCCGCTCTCGGGCGCCTTCATCGCCTGGACGATGAAGGTCGGCGCCTTGGCTGCGCGCGGAGCCGCCGGCAGGTCGCCGCCCATGGGCGCGCCGGTCGCGTAGGCCTTGGCCACCCAGTCCGGCCTGGCCAGCATCGACGGCGTGAAGGACCACCCGCCGAACGCCCGCACGCGGATGCGCGGGCCCGAGGTCGCGAAGGTCTCCTTGCGCTTGAGCGCCGCGAAGATCGATTCCCGCGTGTTGTGCTCGGCCCAGACGCCGGTCAGGCCGGCGGACGAAAAGATCGTCTGGTCCTCGTTCTGGTGCTCGCCGCCCGTCGCCTCGGCCTGTTCGTCGATGAGCGCCGGCGTCGGGACCAGGTTCAGGCGGTGCTTGGCGGTCTCGACGTCGGGCAGCATGGTGTTCGGGTCGATGCCGAACGGGCCGCCGGCCATGGCGTTCTCGTCGCTGGCGCTCAGGCCGTTGTGGATGTCGGACGCCCCGACGACGCCCATCTTGTACGGGTTGGCCCCGACCTTCTGCTGGATCACCAGGCCGCGCCCGAAGGCCTCGCGGATGTAGCTTCCGTGCGACTTGCTCTTCTCCTCGGGGTGGGTGAGCAGGTGGTCGAAGATCTCGAAATTGGCGAACTCGTCGGAGGATGACAGCTCCGGATTGGTCTCCGACTGGCCCTTGTTCTGGGCGATCTCGGTCAGTGGCTCGTTCAGCGCGCGGCGCTGGGCGTAGGCTTCGTCGATCGGCCGGCCGGCGCTGTCGTTCCAGTCGTACATCAACCCGCCGGAGACGTTGCCGTTGTGCGGGATGGCCAGAGCCTCGACGCCGCCGGCGCGGTTCTTCTCCAGGTAGGACCAGAGGTCCTCGGGCTTCGGCGAGTCGGCCGAGGTGAACGGCAGCGGCGCGTCGTCGCCCTTGAAGATCACGTTGCGGTGCAGGTTATAGCGGCCCTGGTTCATCGACGACCATTCGTAGGCGATGAAGGTCGTGAACTTGCCGGGCTGGTAGTTGCCGTTCGCCGCCTGCTTCTCGGCCTCCCAGGCGTTCTTCATCGCCGGCTTGGCGTTCATCTCCGGGATTGGCGTGCGCCGGTCGACCGCGTTCTTGAGGATGTAGAAGGCCGAGGCCGGATCCTTGGCGATCCGCTTGCCGACCTCGCTCAGCGAGAAGGGGTTCGGCGGATGATCCAGCTGGTTCATCACCCCCATGTTCTCGGAGTGGTCGGTGACCGCGGCGAAATCCAGCGGCCAGGCCCGGTGGGCGTGGGTCGCGCCGAACGGGATCGTCTCGCCGCGCGCGAACTTCAGGGCCTGGTCCGGCGTCGTCTTGGTGCCCATCAGGCTCCAGGCGTCGAAGGAATAGGCGGTGTGCAGGTGCAGTTCGCCAAAATAGGCGCGCCGGTCCGCGGCGGCCGCCGGCGCGTTGGACGCCTTGGGCGCGGGCTTCGCCACCGGATCGGCCTGGGCCGAGCACCCCGCGATGAACAAGGTCGTCGCCATGAGCGCCCAGCGGCGCCCCAGTTCGCCCATCCGCGCACCCATGATGTCCTCCTCCCGATTTGGCCCGCGGCTCTGACGGCCGCCGAGGTTCCGCTTGAACGGAACCGGAATTTCAGTTCACTTAATCCTGAAGCGCGGCCGCCTGTCAACGCGGCGGCGAGCGACGGACCCGAGGAAGCAGGCCATGACCGAATTGTCCCCGATCGCGCTGAAGGGCGTGCCCGGCTCACCCTACACCCGCAAGATGCTCGCGCTGCTGCGCTACCGGCGGCTGCCCTATCGGCTGATCCTCGCCTCGCACGAGGCGCCGGGCCTGCCCATGCCGAAGGTGAGCCTGCTGCCGACCTTTTTCTTCCCCGGCCCGGACGGCGAGTTGCAGGCGGTGACCGATTCCTCGCCGATCCTGCGCCGCCTGGACGCCGAGCATCCGGCCCGGCGCGTCCGGCCCGAAGACCCGGCCCTGGCCTTCCTCGACTCCCTCCTGGAGGACTACGCCGACGAGTGGCTGACCAAGGCCATGTTCCACTACCGCTGGCGCTACGAGCCCGACATCAAGCGGGCCTCCGACGTCCTGCCGGCCTGGCGCGGGCGCGCCTCGGACGCCGCCCTGGCCGAGGCCGGCAAGGCGATCGCCGCGCGCCAGATCCCGCGCCTGCGCTACGTCGGATCGAACGAGGTGACCGGGCCGGTCATCGAGGCCAGCTACATGCGCTTCCTGGACGCCTTCGAGGCGCACCTTCGCGACCATGCCTTCCTGCTGGGCGCCCGGCCGGGCGGCGGCGACTTCGGGGCCTTCGGCCAGCTCACCCAGCTCGCCATGTTCGACCCGACGCCCATGGCCATCACCGCGGCGCGCGCGCAACGGGTGTTCGCCTGGGTCGGCGCGGTGGAGGACCTGTCGGGGCTGGAGCCGGCGCCGTCCGACTGGTTTTCGCCCAGCGCCCTGCCCGCCAGCCTCAAGGCCATCCTGGCGGAGGTCGGCCGCGTCTACGCCCCGCTGCTGATCGCCAACGCCAAGGCCGTGCAGGCCGGCGCCGAGCGGGTCGAAACAGAGATCGGCGGCCAGCCCTGGATCCAGCAGCCCTTCCCCTACCAGGCCAAGTGCCTGGCCTGGCTGCGGGAGGAGTACGCCGCCCTCAACTCCGGCCAGCGCGCAAGCGTGGCGGCGACCCTGGCGGACGCCGGATGCGAGGCGCTGATCGCGGCGTAGAGCCCTCCCCGCTCACCTCGAATTCATCTGGGCGGATACTCGGTGGAACCAATCCCAGATCGGGGCGTTGCGTCTTCGGCGCGGGAAACCTGTGAGGTGCGCCGGGGAGGGTATTGCCATCTTACCGCGCGCAGGCCTTTGGGCGCTCTGATGGCTACAATCCTGGTCGTCGAGGACGAGGTCTTCATCCGCCAAAGCGCCGAATGGGCGATCCAGGACCTGGGTCACACGCCGCTGCTGGCCGGCGATCTGACCGAGGCCCTGGCCCACCTGACGGGCGCGGCCCCCATCGACGGGCTCTTTGTCGATATCCGCCTCAACACCCTGGCCTTCGGAGGCTACGACGTCGCCGACCGGGCCGTCGGCATCCGGCCTGACCTGCGGGTGCTCTACACCTCCGGCACGCCCCTGGCCGAGACCATGAGCCAACGCTTTGTCGAAGGCGGCCGGTTCCTCCAGAAGCCCTACTCCGCCGCGCAACTCGGATTTTCTCTCGGAGAGCTGCTACAATAGCCGCCGCGATGTGTTGCAACCCCCGCAACGCCCGCCCCCGCAGACCTGAACTAGGAAACCCCATCGGGATTTCAAAAACGAAGCCGCTCGCCTCCGGCCGCGGCCCCGCGGCTTCTGAGAACGCGCCCCATCGCCAGACCGAAGAGTCGATCGTCGAGGCCAGCGCCTTGCAGAGCGCGATCTTCAACAGCGCCAACTTCTCCAGCATCGCCACCGACGCCAAGGGCGTGATCCAGATCTTCAACGTCGGCGCCGAGCGGATGCTCGGCTTCACGGCCGCCGAGGTCATCAACACCATCACCCCGGCCGACATCTCCGACCCGCAGGAACTCATCGCCCGCGCCCAGGCCCTCAGCGCCGAGCTTTCGACCCCGATCACCCCGGGGTTCGAGGCCCTGGTGTTCAAGGCCTCGCGCGGCATCGAGGACATCTACGAGCTCACCTATATCCGCAAGGACGGGAGCCGGTTTCCCGCGGTGGTCTCGGTCACCGCGCTCCGCGACGCGCAGGACAAGATCATCGGCTACCTGTTGATCGGCACCGACAACACCGCGCGCAAGCAGGCCGAGGAAGCCCTGATCAAGGCCGGGGCCCTGCAAAGCGCGATCTTCAACAGCGCCAACTTCTCCAGCATCGCCACCGACGCCCAGGGGGTGATCCAGATCTTCAACGTCGGGGCCGAGCGAATGCTCGGCTACACGGCCGCCGAGGTGATGAACAAGATCACGCCGGCGGAGTTCTCCGATCCCCGCGAGCTGATCGCCCGGGCCGAAGCGCTCAGCGTCGAGCTGGCCACCCCGATCACCCCAGGGTTCGAGGCCCTGGTATTCAAGGCCTCGCGCGGCATCGAGGACATCTATGAGCTGACCAAGATCCGCAAGGACGGCACGCGCTTCCCGGCGGTCGTGTCGGTCACCGCCCTCCGCGATCCGCTGGGCGCGATCATCGGCTATCTGCTGATCGGCACCGACAACACCGCGCGCAAGCTGGTCGAGGAAGAACAGAAGAAGTCTGACCAGCGGCTGAGGGACCAGCAGTTCTACACCCGCTCGCTGATCGAATCGAACATCGACGCCCTGATGACCATCGACCCCGCCGGCATCATCACCGACGTCAACAAGCAGACCGAGGCGCTCACCGGCTGCACCCGCGACGAGCTGATCGGCGCGCCGTTCAAGGAGTGCTTCACCGATCCGGAACGCGCAGAGGCCGGTATCAAGCGGGTGCTCAGCGAAAAGTCCGTGACCGACTACGAGCTCACCGCCCGCGCGCGCGACGGCAAGCAGACCGTGGTCTCCTACAACGCCACGACCTTCTACAACCGCAGCCGCACCCTGCAGGGCGTATTCGCCGCCGCCCGCGACGTCACCGAGCGCAAGCGGGTGGAGCGCGAACTGCAGCAGGCCAAGGCGGCGGCCGAAAGCGCCAGTCGGACCAAGTCCGACTTCCTGGCCAGCATGAGCCACGAGATCCGCACGCCGATGAACGCGGTCATGGGCATCGCCGACCTGCTGGCCAAGACCGAGCTCACGCCGCAGCAGGACAAGTACGTTCAGATCTTCCGCCGCTCCGGCGACAACCTCCTGAACCTGATCAACGACATCCTCGACCTCTCCAAGGTGGAAGCCTCCCAGCTCGACCTGGAGCGCACCGGATTCTCCCTGGCCGACCACCTCGAGAAGGTGATCGAGATGGTCGCGCCCCGCGCCCAGGAAAAGGGCCTGACGCTGGTGTGGGAAATCGCGCCTGGCGTCAGCAACGACCTGGTCGGCGACCCGACGCGACTGCGCCAGGTGCTGCTCAATCTGCTCGGCAATGCGATCAAGTTCACGCCGGGCGGAAGCGTTTCGCTGAACGTCGAGCCCGACGGGGACAAGGCCGTGCCGACCGCCCTGCGGTTCACCGTGTCGGACACCGGTATCGGCATCCCGGGCGATAAGCTCAGCCGGGTGTTCGAACGCTTCACCCAGGCGGACTCCTCCACGACCCGCCGGTTCGGAGGCTCGGGCCTGGGCCTGACGATTTCCAAGCGGCTGGTTGAGCTCATGGGCGGCCGGATCTGGGTGGAGAGCGTCCTGGACGAAGGCAGCACCTTCAGCTTCGCCGTGCCTTTCGAGGTCTGGTCCGAGGCCAACCGACCCCTGGCGGCGCCGGCGGGCGCCGGGCCCAAGGGACAGCTTCCGGCGCTCAGGATCCTGCTGGCCGAGGACTCGCCCGACAACTGCACCATCGCGCTCGCCTATCTCGAGCACACGCCCTACCGGATCGACGTCGCCGAGACCGGCGCCATCGCCTGCCAGATGTTCACTGCCGGCCGCTACGACCTGGTCCTCATGGACCGCCAGATGCCGGTCATGGACGGCCTGACCGCGACGCGCACCCTGCGGGCCTGGGAAGAGGCCAACGGCCGGACTCCGACCCCGATCATCGCGCTCACGGCTTCGGCGCTGAAGGGCGATCGGGAGACTTGCCTGGCCGCCGGCTGCACGGCCTATCTGAGCAAGCCCATCAAGCAGGACGTCCTGCTGCAGGCGATCGCCGACTATTCCGCGGCCAGGCCGGCGGCGGACCCGGAGAACCCGCCCACGCGGACGGACCGCAGGCTCGCCGAGCGAACGCCCGCCTATCTGCTCAATTGCCGGCAGAACGTCATCGACATGGACGACGCCCTCGACCGCGCCGACTTCGAGGCGGTGACCGTCCTGGGGCACAATCTGCGCGGCTCGGGCGGCGGCTTCGGCTTCCCGGCCATCACCGACATCGGCGCGGGCCTCGAAGACGCCGCGGAGAAGTCCGACGCCGACGCCTCGCGCAAATGGGTCGCCAAGCTCTCCCGCTATCTGACCCGGCTCGAGACGGTAGCCTAGACCGGCGGGGCCGTCTTCAGATAGCCGATGACGATGTCGGCGATCAGCTTCGGCTGTTCGGGCAGCATGGCGTGGCCGGCGTTGGGGATGGTGACCACCGTCACCCGGTCGGGGTGGGCCTGCTTCAGGGCCTCGGCGTTGGTCGGGGCGGCGACGCGGTCGTTGGCGGCCTGAACGATCAGGATCGGCGCGTGGCCGCCGTCCAGCCATTCGCCGTTGGGGGTCGCGGCGCCGGCGGCCGTCTGGCCGGCCGCCACGTCGGGATACCAGCCCCCGCGCCAGACCGAAGGGTCGTTGCCGGGCGCGAAGAAGGCGGTCTTCACCGCCGCCAGATGCTGCTCCGCCGACAGCGTCTCGACGAAGACGTTCTGCAGGGCCGTCTGCACCTCCGGCTCCATCTTCACCTGCCCGCCGGCGGCCAGCAGGATCAGCCGCGACACCTGCTCGGGCCGGCGTGAGGCGAGCGCGCGGACGATGCGGTTGCCGTGTGCGTGGCCGATGAACACCGCCGGCTTGTCCGACAGTCCCCGGGCGACCATGCCGAAGTCGTCGGCCAGGTCGAACATGGTCACGCCGGTCATGGGCCCGCGGCTCTGGCCCAGGCCCCGCGGATCCACCGCGGCGACCTGGTAGCCGGCCGCCGCCAACCGCGCGGCGAGGTCGTCGAAGTCCGACGCGCCGCGCCCGAGCGAGGGCACGAGCACCACCAAGGGTCCCTTGCCCCGCACCGTGGCCGCGATGGTCACCTTGCCCTTGGCGTCGGTGCGGGAAAAGGTGCGCACGGCCTGGGCCTGGGCCATGGCCGGCGCCAGAGCGGCGGCGACGGCCAGCGTCAGGGCGGATCTGCGGGACAGGGCGGACATCTGCGGACCTCCGAAAGCTTACAGGCCGCCAGTATCTGCCCAATCCGGACCGAAACGGAAAGCGCCGGCCGAACGCCTTGCGAGCCGCCGATCCGCGCGGAGCCGAGGGAGAGCCGACTCAGCGCGCCAATTTCCCCATCACCCGCAGCCGGCTGACGCCGCCGTCAGGGTAGATGTTCAGGCGCACGAACTTCACCGGCCCCAGCGTCGCCAGCTCGTCGCGGAACAGGTGCGCCGTGTCGGCCGCCAGCTTCACCTCCGGCAGCAACACCGGCCAACCCTCGGCCTGCGCCGCGATTTCCTCGGGCGAGCCGTGCGCGCGCGCCGACGCCTGGATCGAGCAGCGGTCGGGGTAATTGCCCTTGAAGTGGGCGGTGTCCACCGTGACCTCCTCGATCCGCCCGAAGGCGCCCAGCTCCAGCACCGCCCAGTCGTGCCCAGGTTCGCGGCGCCGGCGCGTCTCCCAGCCGTCGCCCATGTTCACACCCCGGCCGGGCGCGGTGAGGTTGGCGACCGCGCCATAGTGCTCGTTGTTGGCGATAATCCCGCGCCCGCCGTTCGCCACGGCCAGGAGGTCGATAGCCTCGTCGGCCGGCGCCTTGGTCCAGTCCGGCAGCACCCGGCCCCAGACGCGCAAGCGCGCCACGCCGCCGTCCGGATAGATGTGCAGCCGTACATGGGTGACGGGCTCGGCATGGCCGATCGCGACCCAGACCCGGTCGTCGCCCTTCAGCTCCAGCTTGGGCGTCACCGCCGTCCAGGCCTCGTCGGGCGGGATCTCCGCCTCCGACCGCGCGACCTCCAGCATCGCGCCCGGCGGGTAGTTGCCGGTGAAGAAGGCGGTGTCGATCTCGAAGCCCGCCACCTCACCGGGGACGCCCAGGCGGACCACGCACCAGTCGTGGCCCTCCACGCGCTTGCGGCGGCTTTCCCAGCCGTCCATCCACTTGCCGTTGTCGTCGTACTTGCCGTCGATCCAGACCGGCGCGTCCGGCGAGATGAGGCGGGCCTTGTCGGCGAAGAAGTCGTCGGTGGCGTAGACCACCTGCGACCCCAGCCGGGGCTGGGCCAGGTCCACGTAACGGCGGCGCAGGTCGTCGAACATGGCGCGGTCCCTCTCAGGTCAGCTCGGCAAGCCGGAACCCGGCGATGCGGTGGATCTGGTCGATGGCGGCGGCGAACTCCGTCTCGGGGTCGTTGGCCAGCCGCGCCTCGAACGCCGCCAGGATGTCGGCCCGCGTCATGCCCTTCACCGCGACGATGAAGGGAAAACCGAAGCGTGCGTCATAGGCGCCGTTCAGCCGCTGGAACGCCGCGAACTCCTCGGCGTCGCATTGGTCCAGCCCCGCGCCGGACTGCTCCCGCACCGAGGCCTGCGCCATCCGCGCGCGGCTCGCCAGCTCCGGATGCGCGCGGATCAGCGCCAGCCGCATCTCCTGCGGCGCGGCGTCCACCTGCGCCCGCATCGCCTGCGCCAGCGCCCCCGGCGCATCCAGCCGTCCTGCCTCTGCCGCCGGCCAGACGCCCTCCGCCACCCACGGCGAGGCCTCGTAGACGGGGCCGAAGACGGCGAGGAATTGGGCGTGGGAAAGAGAGCTGGGCTTCACTGTTGAGCCCCAAACGCTGTCGTCATCCTTCCGTCAGCCGCAGGCTGAGCCGGGGGAGCCAAGCTGATCTTCGAAATGGCCAACTCAGCTCGGGTCCCCCGGATCGCCTCTTCGGACGACCGGAGGATGACGGGGGTTGGGGACGCCTCATCCTTCATGGGGATGCCGCTCGCGCCAGTGGCGCGCGATGTCGACGCGGCGGCAGAACCAGACGTCCTTGTGGCCCTGGGCGTAGGCGATGAACCGCTCCAGCCCGGCCATCTTGCCCGGCCGTCCGGCCAGGCGGCCGTGCAGGCCCACCGACATCATCTTCGGCGATGTCTCGCCCTCGGCATAGAGCACGTCGAAGGCGTCCTTCAGGTAGGCGAAGAAATCGTCGCCGGTGACCAGGCCGCCGCCGGAGAAGCGCATGTCGTTGGCCTCCAGGGTGTAGGGCACGATCAGATGCGGCCGCCCCGCGACCTGCGTCCAGAACGGGAGGTCGTCGGAATAGTCGTCGGCGTCGTAGAGGAAGCCACCCGCCTCCGCCGCCAGCCGGCGGGTGTTGGGGCTGGTCCGCCCCGTGTACCAGCCCAGCGGCGGGTCGCCGGTCAGCCGGGTGTGGACCTCGATGGCGCGGGCCATGTGCTCGCGTTCCACCGCCTCGGGCACGTCCTGGTAGTTGATCCAGCGCCAGCCGTGCGAGGCGATCTCGTGGCCCGCCTCCAGGAAGGCCTCGACCACGGCGGGATTGCGCTCCAGGGCCATCGCCACCCCGAACACCGTCACCGGCACATGGCGGCGGGCGAACAGTTGCAAGAGCCGCCACACCCCGGCGCGGCTGCCGTACTCGTAGATCTGTTCCATGCTCATATGCCGCGCGCCGAACACGGGCGCGGGGTTGATCAGGTCGGAGAGGAAGGTTTCGGACGAGGCGTCCCCGTGCAGGACGCTCATCTCCGCGCCCTCCTCGTAGTTCAGCACCAGTTGCACGGCGATCCGCGCCCCGCCAGGCCAGTGGGCGTGCGGCGGCCCGCGGCCGTAGCCGACGAGATCGCGTGGATAGTCGTCGTCACTCATGTCGGACCGCATACTAGGCCAAAGAGTTGCAATTGCATGGGGTTGGACCGACTCTGGGCGGCTGGCGGTCCCGGAAGGCAAATGAGCGGTCTCACCACCCACGTGCTGGACACGGCGAACGGCAGGCCCGCCGCCGGCATGGCCGTGCGCCTGCTGCGGGGCGGTCAGGTTCTGGTCAGCACGCGGACCAATTCCGACGGCCGGTGCGACGCGCCCCTCCTGGCCGGCGAGGCCCTGACGGCCGGCGCCTATCGGCTGGAGTTCGACGTCGGCCCCTACTTCCGGGCGCTCGGAGTCGCCCTGCCCGATCCGGCCTTCCTGGACACCGTCGCCCTCGAGTTCGGGATCGCCGAGCCGGTCCAGCCCTATCACGTGCCCCTGCTGGTCAGCCCGTTCGGCTATTCCACCTATCGCGGTAGCTGACCATGGGCCGCCCGATCCGATTCCTGCTGGACGGCGAGGTTCGGGAACTGGCGGACGCTGACCCGACGCTGACCGTGCTCAACCTGCTGCGCTACGACCTGCGCCGCACCGGCTCCAAGGAAGGCTGCGCCGAGGGCGATTGCGGCGCCTGCACGGTCGTGCTGGGCGAACTGGCGGACGGCAAGGTCGCCTTCCGGGCGGTCAATGCCTGCCTTCTGTTCGCCCCCATGCTGGACGGCCGCGCCCTCTTCACCGTCGAGAGCCTGAAGCGGCCGGACGGCGCCTTGCATCCCGTGCAGCAGGCCGTGGTCGCCTGTCACGCCTCGCAGTGCGGCTTCTGCACCCCGGGCTTCGTCATGAGCCTCTACGCCCACCAGCGTTCCGGCGCCGCCACCGACAGCGCCACCCTGAAGGATGCGCTGGCCGGCAACCTCTGCCGCTGCACCGGCTACGGCCCGATCCTCGCCGCGGGCCAGGCCATGGGCGGCGATCCGGAAGCGGCAGAGACCGGGGCGCTGGCGGCGGCTCTCCTGGGCCTGCGGCGGGCCGAAAGCCTGGAGGTCGAGCACCGGGGCCGCCGCTTCCTGGCCCCCCGCACGGCCGCGGACTTCGCCGCCGCGGTCGAACGGAACCCCGACGCCGTGATCCTCGCCGGCGGCACCGACGTCGGCCTGTGGGTGACCAAGCAGCACCGGGACCTGGCCGTGGTCATCTCCCTGAACGAGGCGGAAGAGCTCCGGCGCATCGACGACCAGGCGGACGCCATCCGCGTCGGCGCGGGCGTGAGGTACGCCGACGCCCATGCCGCCCTGGCCGACCTCCATCCGGAATTCGGCGACCTGCTGCGCCGGCTGGGCGGCCTGCAGGTCCGCAACCTGGGCACTATCTGCGGCAACATCGCCAACGGCTCGCCGATCGGCGACATGCCCCCGGCCCTGATCGCGGCCGGCGCGACCCTGGTGCTGCGCCGCGGCGAGGAAAGGCGGACGCTGCCGCTGGAGGCCTATTTCCTGGCCTACGGGAAACAGGACCGGCGCCCGGGCGAGTTCGTCGAGGCGGTGGTCGTGCCGCGCATCCCGGCGGCCCGGGTGTTCCGCGCCTACAAGCTTTCCAAGCGCTTCGACCAGGACATCTCCGCCGTCTGCGCCGGCGTCTCGATCAGCGTCGAGGCCGGCCGCGTCACCGAGGCCCGCATCGCCTTCGGCGGCATGGCCACGACGCCCAGGCGCGCGGCGGCCTGCGAGGCCGCGCTCACCGGCCAGCCCTGGAGCGAAGCCGCCGTCCGCGCCGCCGCCGAGGCCCTGGCCGAGGACTTCCAGCCCATCGACGACCTGCGCGCCTCGGCCGCCTATCGCCTGCAGGCGGCAGGCAACCTGCTGATCCGCGCCTGGCTGGAGAGCGGCCCCGGCGCGCCGCTCCGCGTCCTCGAAGCCGAGGCGGTGGCCCATGGCTGACGCCGGAGACGCCCTTCGCACGCTTTCCGCCGTCCACAGCGCCATCGCCCACGACAGCGCCGAAAAGCACGTCTCCGGCGAGGCGCTCTACATCGACGACCTGCCCGAGCCGGTGGGCCTGCTGCACCTCTTCGTCGGCCAGAGCGCGCGGGCCCACGCGCGGATCATGCGGCTCGACCTCTCCGCCGTCGCCGCCGCGCCGGGCGTCGCCTGCGTGCTGACCGCCGCCGACGTGCCCGGCAGGAACGAGATCGGCCCGGTGGTGAACGACGAGCCGCTGTTGCCCGAAGGCGTCGTGCGCTTCGTGGGCCAGCCGCTGTTCGCCGTCGCCGCCGAGAGCCTGCCCAAGGCCCGCGCCGCCGCCGCCCTGGCCGTGGTCGAGTACGAGGACCTGCCGCCGCTGCTCACCATCGAGGCGGCCCGGGCGGCCAACGCCCTGATCGAGGACAGCCAGGCCATGCGGCTGGGCGACGCCCGCGCCGCCATCGCCGCGGCGCCGCACGCGCTTTCCGGGACCCTGGCCACCGGCGGCCAGGACCACTTCTACCTGGAAGGCCAGGTCGCCCTGGTCATGCCCGGCGAGGACGGCGACCTGCACGTCTGGTCCTCGACCCAGAATCCGACCGAGACCCAGCACCTGATCGCCCGGTGCCTCGGCCTGCGCGACAACGCCGTGGTGGTCGAGGTGCGGCGCATGGGCGGCGGCTTCGGCGGCAAGGAAACCCAGTCTATCCACTACGCGGCGCTCGCGGCCCTGGCCGTCCGGAAGACCGGCCGCCCGGCCAAGATCCGCCTCGACCGCGACGACGACATGGTGATGACCGGCAAGCGCCACGCCTTCGCCGTCGACTGGCAGGTGGGCTTCAACGCCGACGGCAGGCTGCGCGGCGCGGCCTTCGAACTGGCCTCCCGCTGCGGCCACTCCGCCGACCTGTCCATCGCCATCAACGACCGGGCGATGTTCCATTGCGACAACGCCTACGCCCTGCAGGCCGCCGAGATCGTCAGCCACCGCCTGCGCACCAACACTGTCTCCGACACCGCCTTCCGCGGCTTCGGCGGGCCGCAGGGGATGATGGGCGTCGAACGCGCCATGGACGCCATCGCCTGGCGCCTCGGCAAGGACCCGCTGGATGTGCGCCTGGCCAACCTCTACGGCGTGGCCGGCGATCAGACGCCCTACGGCCAGACCGTCACCGACGCCGTGGCCTTCGAGATCATGACCGAGCTGGCGGAGGACTGCGCCTACCGCGCGCGGCGCGAGGCGGTCGCCGCCTGGAACGCGCGGAACGTCATCCTCAAGCGCGGCCTGGCGCTGACGCCGGTGAAGTTCGGCATCTCCTTCACCGCCAACCATCTGAACCAGGCGGGCGCCCTGGTGCACGTCTACACCGACGGCTCGATCCACCTGAACCACGGTGGGACCGAGATGGGCCAGGGACTGAACATCAAGGTCGCCCAGGTGGTCGCCCACGAGTTCCAGGTCCCGCTGGAGACGGTGAAGATCAGCGCCACCCGGACCGACAAAGTGCCCAACAGCTCGGCCACAGCCGCATCCTCCGGCAGCGACCTCAACGGCATGGCCGCGCAAGCGGCGTGCGAGACGATCAAGGCGCGGCTGGTCGCCTTCGCCGCCGAGGAATTCCGGTGCCCGCCTGAGGCCGTCATCTTCGGCTCCGACGGCGTCCAGGCCGGCGCCACGACCCTGAGCTTCACCGAACTGGTCCGCCGCGCCTACTTCAGCCGCGTCTCGCTCTCGGCCACCGGCTACTATCGAACCCCGGAGATCCACTACGACCGGGCGCGCCACCAGGGGCGGCCCTTCTACTACTTCGCCTATGGCGCGGCCTGTTCGGAGGTCGTCGTCGACACCCTGACCGGCGAGAACAGGGTCACCCGCGTCGACATCCTGCACGACTGCGGCCGTTCGCTGAACCCGGCGGTCGACGCAGGCCAGATCGAGGGCGGCTTCATCCAGGGGATGGGCTGGCTGACCACGGAGGAGCTGGTGTTCGACGGGACCGGCGCGCTCCGCACCCATGCCCCGTCCACCTACAAGATCCCCGCTGCCGGCGACCGGCCCGACGCCTTCAACCTGTCGATCTGGAGCCGGGGCGAAAACCGCGAGGCCACCATCCACCGCTCCAAGGCCGTGGGCGAGCCGCCGCTGATGCTGGCGATCTCGGTGTTCAGCGCGCTCACCGACGCCGTCGCCAGCGCCGCCGACCACAAGATCCTGCCCAGGCTCGACGCCCCGGCCACGCCTGAGCGTATCCTGACGGCGGTCGAGGACGTGCGCCGGAGAGCCGCCCATGAGTGAGTGGATCGCCGAGGCCCTGGAGGCGGTGAGCCGCGGCGAGGCGCTGGCCATGGCCACCGTGGTCGGCGCCCAGGGCTCCACGCCGCGGGAGATCGGGGCGCGGATGCTGATCTGGCCGGACCGCTTCACCGGCACCATCGGCGGCGGCTCGCTGGAGCGCCAGGCGCTGGACCAGGCGCGCAGGCTGCTGGCCCAGGACGCGCGCCGCCACGCCCTGCAGGACTATCCGCTGGGCCCAATGCTGGGCCAGTGCTGCGGCGGCCGCGTGCGCCTGCTGGTGGAACGGATCGACGGCGACAGCCGCCGCTGGCTGGCCGAGGCCGAGCGCGCTCGCCAGGCCCGAACGCCCTTCCGCCTGCAGGCCGACATCGAGAGCTCCCACCTGCGTCGCTCCGTGCAGCCCGCCGCCGGCGAGGACCCCGCCGACAACAGCCCACGCACCCCGATCCCTGAGGTCCGCCGCCTGTCGGAGCTGATGCGGCCCGCCAGGCCCAGGCTGGCGATCTTCGGCGCCGGCCACGTGGGCCAGGCGGTGGCGCGGGCCTTCGCGCCCTTGCCCTTCGACCTGGCCTGGCTGGCCAGCCGCGAGGACCTGCGCCCAGAGGCCGGGGGGACCCACGCCGAGATCCTCGGCGAGGACGAGCTGGAGGCCTGTATCGAGGCCGCGCCGGCCGGGACGCTCTTCGCCATCTTCACCCACAGCCACGACCTGGACTACCGGCTGACCAGGGCCGTGCTGGCAAGGGGCGACTTCCGCTACCTCGGCCTGATCGGCTCGCGCACCAAGCGCGTCCGGTTCGAGAACCGGCTGAAGGCAGACGGCTTCACCGAGGCGGACCTCGCGCGCCTCACCTGCCCGATCGGCATCCCCGGCCTGCCGGGCAAGGCGCCGGCGGTGATCGCCGTGGCCCTGGCCGCGGAGCTCTTGCAACTGACGCGGGACCCGGCGGCGTGAGGTTCGCCAGATGACGTTCGAATGGGGGGCCTGGGCGAACCTGGCGATCCGCTGGCTGCACCTGACGGCCGGCATCGCCTGGATCGGCTCGTCGTTCTATTTCATGTGGCTGGACAGCCACCTGAAGCCGCCGACCAACCCGCCAAAAGGCGTCGCCGGCGAACTCTGGAGCGTCCATTCGGGCGGCTTCTACCGCCAGATGAAGTTCATGGTCGCGCCCGAGGGCCTGCCGGACGAGCTGCACTGGTTCAAGTGGGAGGCCTACACAACCTGGATCTCCGGCGTCCTGCTGCTGGCGCTGATCTTCTACGTCGGCGCCGACGTGAACCTGATCGACGCCTCCCGGCTCGCCCTGACCCGCTGGCAGGCGATCGGCGTGGGCGTGGGTTCGCTGGCGGTGGGATGGCTGGTCTACGACGGCCTCTGCCGCTCGCCCCTGGGGGCCAACCTGCGGGCCTTCGGCGTGGCCTGGTTCCTGATCCTCACGGTGGCGGCCTGGGGCTTGACCCGCATCTTCTCCGACCTGGGCGCGGTGATGCACCTGGGCGCCATCGTCGGCACGGTGATGGCCGGCAACGTCTTCCTGGTCATCATCCCCAATCAGCGGAAGGTCGTGGCCCAGGTCCTGGCTGGCGAGACGCCGGACCCCAGCCTCGGCAAGCAGGCCAAGCAGCGGTCCATCCACAACAACTACATGACCCTGCCGGTGCTGCTGATCATGATCAGCAACCACTATCCGATGATCGTCTCGGCGCCCCTGAACTGGCTGTGGCTGGCGGGCCTGGGCGTGGTCGGCTGGACCATCCGCCACTTCTTCAACCTCAGGAACGCCGGCCAGGTCCGCTACGACGTCCTGCTGCTGGGCGCGCTCGCCTTCGTCACCGTCGCGGTGCTCAACGAGACCGCCAGGCCGCCGCCGCCCGCCACCGTTCCCGTACCGCCCTTCGCCGAGGTGCGCGCCCTGGTGGACCGGCATTGCGTCGCCTGCCACGCGGCCTCGCCAACCCACAAGGGGGTCAGCGCCCCGCCCAACGGGGTGATCCTCGCCACCGACGACGGCCTGACCAAAAACGCCGCCAAGGTCTACGCGCGCGCCGTCGCCACCCATTCCATGCCGCTCAACAACGAGACCCACATGACCGACGCCGAGCGCGCCAGCCTGGGCGCCTGGATCAAGGCCGGCGCGAAGGTGGGATCGTGAACCCATCCACCAGCCTCGTCATCCTCCGGTCGCCCGAAGAGGCGATCCGGGGGACCCAGGCTGAGGTCGCGATTTCGCGAGTCGGCTTGAGTCCCCCGGATCAGCCTGCGGCTGACCGGAGGATGGCGATCTGGAGGTATTCGGATGCGTAATCTCACCCCCGAACCGCTGACCGCCGAAGCCTTCGCGCCCTTCGGGGACGTCATCGAGGCCTCCGATCGAGCCGAGCAGGTCGCGATCAACTATGGCTATACGACCCGCTTCAACGACCTGGCCGCGATCGACGTCGGCGACCAGGGCGGCCGCGCGGTCGTCAGCCTGTTCCGCGCCCGGCCCCTGGCGCCTCCGGTGCTGAAGATCTTCGAGCGCCATCCGCTGGGCAGCCAGAGCTTCACGCCGCTGCAGGGCCGTCCGTTCCTGGCGGCGGCGGCGCCGGCGGGCGACTTCGACCCCGCCGCGGTCCGCGTCTTCCGCGCCGGCCCGCACCAGGGGGTGAACTACCGCAAGGGCGTCTGGCACCACTTCCTGCTGCCGCTGGAGGCGGAGAGCGACTTCCTGGTCATCGACCGCGCCGGACCGGGCCAGAACCTCGACGAGGTCGAACTCACCGAAGCCGACTGGATCCTGGTGGTCTAAGGCCCGCCCGCGCCCGCCGCCAAGACGGCCGGCGTCGCGATGAGCCGGCCTGTCCGATGGCCGCGCCAGGCGTAGAAGAAGATGTAGAGGTAGCAGGGCGCCATCAGGGCCAGGAACACCGCCTGGAAATCGAAGTGCTGCTTCAGGACCGCGAAGGCCTGGGGGATGATCGCCCCGCCGGCGATGCCCATCACCAGCAGCGCCGATCCGGTCTCGGTCGCCCGGCCCAGGCCGCGGATCGCCAGCGGGAAGATCGCCGGCCACATCATGGCGTTGGCGAAGCCCAGCGCCGCGACGCAGGCCACAGAGGCATAGCCATGGGTCGCGAAGGCGCCCGCCGCCAGCGCCACGCCCAGCAGGGCCGAGCCGCGCAGATAGGTCTCCTGCGAGACGACCTTCGGCGTCAGCAGCAGGCCCGACAGATAGCCCAGCAGCATGGCCGCGAGCGTGAAGGCGGTGAAGAACTTGGTCTGGTCGAGCGGCAGTCCGAAGCCGCGGCCATAGGCGCCGATGGCGTCGCCGGCCATGACCTCGACGCCCACATAGACGAAGAGGCAGAGCACCCCCAGCCACAGGTGCGGATAGCGGAAGATGCTGGGCGCGGGCCCGCCGGCGTCGTGCGCCGAAGCGTTGGCCTCCGAGGCCTTCAGCTCCGGCAGCGGCGATTTCAGCACCCCGACAGCGGCGGCAAGTAAAATGGCGGCCATGGCCAGGTAGGGCAGATGGATCTTGGCCGCGAAGCGGTCGAGCAGCGCCTCGCGCGCCGGCCCGCTCAGCCCCTTGAGGGCGTCCGCCAGGTCGCCGATCCCGTGCAGCACCAGGGCGCCGATCACCAGGGGCGCGGCGATGCCGGCGAGCTTGTTGCAGATGCCCATCAGGGCGATGCGCCGCGCGGCCCCCTCGATGGGGCCCAGGATGCTGACGTAGGGATTGATCGCCGTCTGCAGCAGCGCCAGGCCGCCGCCGATGGTGAAGAGGCCGGCGAGCGCGCCGGGATACCAGCGCCGGGTGGCGAACTCCCCGAAGGCGCCGGCCCCGGCCGCCATCACCGTCAGGGCCAACGCCAGGCCCTTCTTCAGGCCGGTGCCCCGCAGGATCCAGGACGCCGGCAGGGCCAGGACGAAATAGGACAGGTAGAAGACCATCAGGATCAGGAACGAGTTCACCTCGTCCAGATCGAAGGCCAGCCGCACGAAGCTGATCAGCGGACCGTTCAGCCAGGTCACGAAGCCCGTGACGAAGAACAGCGCGCCCGCGATCGCGATCGACCGCCCGAGGGTCGGGTCGGACCGGCCGGGTGCGGACGCGCTGTCCGCCATGGTCAGTCGCCGTGCGCCCCGGCGGGCGCCTTGCCGGCCGCCGCCGGGCCGTATTCCAGGGCGTTGAAGACGAACTTGAAGGTGCCGTAGGACTGGCCGCGCATGGCGACTTCCGGCCCGAGCAGGAAGAGTTTGCCCTTCCCGTAGTTGGCGTCGACCACGCCCACCGTCCCGTCCAGCGCCTTCTGGCCCCAGGCCCAGCCGCTGAGCAGCGGGTCGGCGCCCTCGAACCAGGACACCTGCCGGGCCTTGTCCGGGGCGGTGATCTTGAACACCGGGCTGCTATCGAAGAAGACGTCGACCTTGTCGGCGAAGCCGAAGCCGAGCGGCTCCTTGTTGTCGACCTTGGCCGAGAGGATGGAGCCGGGGATGTAGAACTTGGTCGACGGCAGGGGCGCGAGCTTGCCGTCCTTGCCGGGCGCGGCCAGGCCGTTCTCGGTCAGCTTCAGATATTCGCCAAGCCGGGTCGAACTGCCGAGCGCCACCGCCGTGCCGCCCTTGTCGATGAAGGCCTGGACCTGCGGCAGGGTCTTTTCCGCCGTCACCCGGCCCAGCATCTTGCGATACTGCTCGGGCACCTCTTCGGCCGTGGGCAGGCCGCGCCCGCCGCCACCGCCGCCGTAGCGGCTGTCGCCGCCCGGAATGGCCCCGTCGACAAACAGCAGCACGTCGTACTTGGCGTTGAGGTTCCCGGCGTCCAGCTCGGGCGCATAGACCAGGGTGTAGGGGAACTCGAACTGCTCCACGACCCACTGCATCCAGCCGGAGGTGATCAGGCCGCCGTAGCTGTCGACGATGCCGATGCGCGGGGTCTTGAGCGCGATCTTCTCGCCCTTGGGCGCCGAGCTCATGGCGTAGGCGTTGATGCCCAGGTCGGCGACGCTCTTGCCGACGATGGCCTTGGCCGCGCCGGTGGCCGGAACCCAGACCGAGCCCGGCCCGAACGACTGGCCGTCGGCGGTGACGGCGTCCTTGACCCAATAGACCGGGACCTTGGCCTTCTGCAGCCGGTTGGTGAGGGTGAAGCTGTTGTTGGTCCTGTGGTCCAGGATCCAGCCCGCGCCGCCGGAGCCCACGATCCTGCCCGGCGGCGGCGCCATGACCTCGGTGATCGGCTGGAAGGGGCCTGAGAAGCCGTCGAGGATGCGGTCGTACTTCACCCCCATCTGGTAGCTCAGGTTATAGCCGGTGATGTCGTAGGGCTTGATCGGCGGGCCGCCCGGGTACTCGAAGTCCTGCGGGTGGTCCTGCGGCTCGAACATGTCGAGCACGTGCGGCCGGTAGGCCTGGTCGCAGAGCACCACATAGCTGCCGGCCGGATAGGTCTTGCCCTTGACGGTGAAGGGCGCCGTGGCCTTGTCCACCACCACGCCCGACTTGATCAGCGCGTTCAGGAACTTGATCGTCGTAGGCATGTCCGGCTGGTCGGGGGTCAGGATGTAGCCGCGCGGATCGCGCTCGGCCGGATCGTGCAGGACGGTGTCGTAGAGCTTGGCGTCCACCACCGTGCTCTGGTCGCCGTTGCCGGCCAGGCCGTCGCCGCCCCGGGCGCGCGGCGCGGGCCCGGCGGCCTTGGCCGCCTCGACCACTGCGGCCACCCGCTTGGGCGTCACGGTCCAGTTGTCCTGGCTGCCCCGCTTGATGGAGTTCTTGCCCATCAGGTAGCGGTTGTAGAGCACGTCCTCGCGGTTCTTGGACGCATAGTCCATCACCGCCCGGTTCATGGTCTTCACGTACTCGACGGTCTGGCGGAAGTGCCAGGTCTGCGGCGCCACGGGATAGAGCTCGTCCTGGTTGGAGAGCTGCTTGGACGGCACGAACGGCAGTTGCATCGGGGTCGGGCTGCCGATGATCTCGGTCAGGATGCCCACCACGTTGTGGAAATAGCCGGTGGTCCTCAGGCCCCCGTTGAACCAGGTCGAATAGGGCGCGCCCGACCGCTCCGCCGAGCCCGGCTTGTCCTCGGCGATCAGCCGGCCGTGCATGGCCGCCGAGACCCCGTCCAGCTCGCTGAGCACCAGCGGGTCGAAGTGGTAGTTCGACGGATTGCGGAACGGCGGCACGAAGACCACTGCGCCCAGCGGGCCGGTCTGGTGCTCGTTGTAGACGATCTGCGGGAACCAGTCCTTGAACATCGCTCGGTTGATCGCCGTCGTCTCGGGCTGGTTCGACATGTAGTATTCGCGGTTGTTGTCGTGCCCGACGTAGCGCTGGTAGATCACCGGCAGGTCGGCGAGGCTGCGCGCCTTCGGGTCGGCCTTTCGCATGTACCAGTCGGCGACAAGCTGCTGGCCGTCCGGGTTGGGCAGGACGAACAGGGTGACGTCGTCGTTCAGCAGACGCAGGGTCTCCGGGTCGTTCTTCGACAGCATCTCGTAGACGATCTGGATCTGCGACTGGGCGGACGAGACCTCGCTGGCGTGCAGGCCGCCGTCGATCCAGACCATGGCCTTGCCCTCGCGCGCCAGGGCGTGGGCCTGCTCATCGCTCAGGCCCTTGGCCAGCGCCAGCTTCTGGGAGATCTCGCGAAGGTGGTCGAGGTTCTTCAGGTTCTGCGGCGAGGAGACGACGGCCATCCAGATCTCGCGGCCTTCGACGCTCTTGCCGAGGCTGACCAGCTTCATGCGGTCGCTCTCGGCGGCCAGCTTCTTCCAGTAGGCGGTGGTCTGGTCGTAGTTGGCCAGGAAGTAGTCGTCGCCCGGCTCGGAGCCGTTGAACGCCTGCTTGGGCGTGGTGATGTGCTGCGTCTGGGCAACCCCCGCGCTCTGCCACGCCAGGGCCAGGGCCACGCCCGCGAACAACGCCGATTTCATGCAGATCCCCCATCCGACACGCGGGTTCCGATACAGCCGGCCCCGCAGGATGCGGCGACCCTAGCTCGCCGCTGGCGCGAGTCGAGCCCTAAGCGTCAGCACAACGCCACTCTTTGATTGCGGGTTGGAAACAGCGGTGACGGTCGTTCGTGGGCGGACGCTTCGGACGGCTTGGCAGGTGGCCTTTTGTTACGTAACGTAGCAAGTCCTCGGGAGCCAAGGCGCGCCATGCAGACGACCCTCCAGGCCCCTCCGCGCGGCGCGCGCATGGCCCATCCGGCGCGGGCCGTGCAGTTGCTCGACGTGGTGGAGAAGCTGGCGCTCGGCGAGGGCCTGGCGTCGGTCACCATGCAGCGGATCGCCGACGTCGCGGGCGTCGCCAAGCCGGTGGTCTATCGCCATTTCGCCAACGCCAGCGAGGCTCTGCTGACGGTGCTGGAGCGCCGCTGGGCGGAGATCGACACCGATCTCGACGCCATCTTCCGCGGCGGTCCGGACTTCGAAGCCTCGGTCGTCGAGCGGGTCGAGCACTATCTGGTCGCCATGGCCTCCGACCGCTACCGGATCCGCAAGCTGCTGGCGGTCGCCGATGGCGATCCGGTGGTCTTCCAGGCCTGGCGCAAACGGCTGGACCGGCGGACGCGGGACCTGGCCGCCATCCTGGCCCAGGCCCACGGCGTCGCGCCCGGCGCGGCCCAGACGCTCGCCACCCTGTGCATCGGCGCCCTGTCGCGCCTGGGGGACAAGATCGCCGACGCGCCGGAGCCCGCGCCCGCCCAGGCCCGCCGTTTCGCCCGCTTCATCGCCGGCGGCCTCGCGGCCGCCAAGGGAGACGCAGAATGATGATCGACAGACGCCTCGCCACCGCGGGCCTGCTCGGGCTCGCGGCAACCTCGGCGCGGACCGCCGGCGCGCGCGGGGTGGTCGAGGGCCAGCCGACCTGGAGCGAGTCGGCGATGGTCCTCTACTTCGACCCCGAGCTGAGGAACGGCCTGTCGCTGCGCATCTCGCGCTATCCGGACCGCGGCGCGACCTGGGTCTGGCTGCACCTGCTGGTGGACGGGGAGCTCTACGCATTCACCGACAGCGCCGTGCCCTGCTCGCCCGAGCACACCACCGCCGAGCAGCCGACGGCGATCTATCCTTGCCCCGGGCTGAAGGTGAGCATCTCGCGGCTCGGCCCGTCGGCGGAGCTGAAGGCCATGTCGTTCAGCGCCGAACTGATGGCCCACCGCGGCGCGAGCGGGACCGACGGCCCGGGCCGCAGCCCGGTCAAGGTGGAGGGCGTGTTCCATCCCGGCCCGCTGCACGCGGGCTCGCCCGCCGGGCGCTTCGAGCGCACCGGCCGGGTCGAGGCCACCGTGCGCGCGGGCGGCAGGACGGTGCGGCTCTCCGGGGTCGGCAAGGCCCACGAGCAGACCCAGACCAACCCGCGGTTCACCGCCCCCTTCACCTACGCCATGCTGTGGAGCGCCGACGCTGGCCTGATCGGGCTCCTGAGCCCCGCGCGGGGCTATGGCGACCTGGACGCCGATGGGGTCGACACGCCGCTCGCCGCGTTCCGGATCGAGAAATGGGCGCCCACCCGCCGCTTCGTCGCCGTGCTGAAGGACGGCCGGCGGGTGGAGGGTTCGGCCGAGACGGTGCAGCGCTACGAGGTGCCGATCTTCGGCCGGCGCTGGTACGGCCGCGTGGTGCGCGCCGATGTCGGCGGCCGCCCCATGGTCGGCATGATCAACGACTGGAAGCCGGACGAGCAGCCCTACGGCTTGGCCTAGATCCTGTCCCGGCTCTAGGGACCGGCGGGCTCGGTGCGCGCGCGAGCCGCCTCGAGGCCGGCGGAAATCTCGTCGGCGAGGGCCGAGACCAGCGGCAGGTAGCGGCGCGTCGCCTGCGCCTCGGTCATGGTCGAGCGGTAGTAGAAGAAGGCCAGCGCGCCCAACGGCCCGTCCTGGCCCGGCTCCATCACCGGCACCGCGAAGCTGCGCGTCGGGTTGGTGCGCGGCCGCTCGGTCGTGGCGTAGCCGTCGGTCCGCACCCGCGCCAGCAGGGCGTCCAGCTCCACGCGCCGCTCCGGCAGGGCGAGCGCGTCGCCGGCGGCGCGCAGGACGTTCAGCACGAAGCTGCGCTCGTCGTCCGAGCACCAGGCGAAATAGGCGCGGCCGACCGCGCTCTGCAGCATGCCGACCCGCCGGTTCAGGAAGTTCTCCTCCCGGGCGAACGGGCTGATGTGGCGGGTCGAGAAGCGGACCAGCATGCTGTCCGTCTCGCTGGTGGCCAGCGACACCTGCCACTTGTGGCGGCGCGTGAAGGCCTCCATCAGCGGCCGCGCGACGTCGACCACCAGGTC
>Ga0210400_10000080_pt1 | contig 130655 bp, 104 predicted proteins | sample IncBWH26MmetaG_FD_155456 | JGI IMG/M metagenome (GOLD analysis project Ga0210400, IMG submission 155456) | Forest soil microbial communities from Barre Woods Harvard Forest LTER site, Petersham, Massachusetts, United States - Inc-BW-H-26-M | ecosystem: Environmental > Terrestrial > Soil >... | reverse complement strand
TTAACTCAGCGGTAGAGTGCCATCTTCACACGGTGGAAGTCATAGGTTCGAATCCTATAGCGCCCACCATCGTTTCTTTTGCTGAGTTTGCTGATCGATCATGGAGGGACGGGCGTCCTCGCCGGTCCGGCGGGCGAGACGCCCGCCGCTCCAACTCGAGCGCATCCACTGTTGCCATGTGTGCCAGTCTTACTCTCCAACCAACTAATTGTGGCAATAACTGCTCGGCTCCTCGATGTCGGGGCTGCTGAAAGAGTTGCTCCGTAGGCCATCTCCGCGACACGGCGACTTCTCACCCCATGGTCGCTTGGCCGTTGCCGGTCGATTGGAGGTACCCGCGTCATCATGCGATTGTCTTCAGAGCATGACGCATGATTGGACGGGCTGGCACATGGCGGGCGACGACTTTGAAGCCAGCGCGTTTGAATGTAGTGGCGTATCCAGTCCACGAGGAGCTGGGAGTCTTGTCCGCATCCAGCGGATAGGCCTCGACGGCGGCCGCACCGGCACGCTTGGCGACCTTTAACGCTGCTGAAATCAAGGCGGATGTGACGCCCTGCCTCCGGTAGCCGATGCGCACGTAAAAGCATGAGATGGACCAGACAGGAATCTGGTCCACGCGCTGCAGCCGCCACGCACGATCCAGCCCCGGCAGGGCGTCGCGCGGTGTCAGTTGGCACCAGCCGACAGCTACATCGCCATCAAAGGCAACGAGACCAGGGGGCGGGCCGCGTTTCACAATTTCTCGGAATGCCGCCTTGTTCTGGACGCGTGGTAGTTTGCGGTAGGCCGCACCAATACGCCAATACATGCACCAACATCCATTACATGCGCCGTTCTTGCCGAATAAATCCTCCATCGCGGGCCATATATCTGGGGTGAGAGGGCGTACTGTGAGGTGCGCGCTACTTCCTCGTTTCATCTTCGAAGGCAATGGGTACCTCCGTTGACGCTGTCAGACGTCTCGGAATTTCGTACAGCAATTTAATTTTGCCGCACCACGCTGCAACTTGCCAGCGTAAGAGCCGGCCAAACTACGGCAAGAACATTTTGCAGGCGGATTCGCCATCGTGATCAGGGAAGTTTGTTTCAATCGATTCGCGCGGATGAAAAATGGAGAGGCGGGCGTCTCGCCCGCTTCTCCATTCTGTCATGGACCATGTTCATCAAGCTTCTCGGAGTAGGAGATGGTCAGCGGTTGTCGAGGGCGATGGCAACTCCGTAGGGAGGAAGATCGATGGAGCCTTGCTGCTGGCCGTCGAGCATAACCTTCATCGGATGAGGCAGCGTGATGCGTCGATTCTCGGCGGCGTAGTTCACGAACACGAATACCTGCTTGCTGGGACCAATGCGGCGGCTGACCTCGACGCCATCAGGCACGGGACCGAATACGGGCGTTACGCCCGATTTTCGCGTCATCCACTGAGCGGCTGTGGCCATCAGTTTGTCATCGAGCTCCGCTCCGATGTACGTGATGTGTCCTTTGCCGTAGGCGCGGGTAATCGCCGCGGGCTGATCATCGAGCCATCCGTTGCTCTTGCCATACTTGAGAAGAACTTCGTCCCCGGGCGAGAGGCTCTTCAGTTGCTCCGCCCAGATGGTGGCCTGGCCACTGCCCCAGGCACCTGCAACCGGAAAATCTTTTTCGAGCGCGTAGTACTGTTCGACGTGTGCGCCCAACGCATCCACGAGAAATCCCGGCTGTCGCTGTGGAAGTAGCGCGTTGAATTCATCTTTCATGCCGGAGCGCGGGCCGAGCACGAGATGTCCGCCGTTGCGTACGTAGGCGAGCAGATGGTCGGCCAGATCTTTCGGCAGCACGTTGAGACTGGGCGCGACCACCAACTTGTAGCCGTCCAGCGGAGCGTAGGCGCTGACCACGTCGATGGATTGCGAAATCGGGCGGAGGGCGCGGTAGTAATTCGTCAGGAGGCGATTGTCGTCATAGTTCCTGGTGTGTTTCTGAAACTGCAGGGCCCAATGGCTGTCATAGGAATAGAGCAATGCGACTTCTGAGATCGGCTGTGTACCGCGGAAAGCGCTTTCGGCTTTGGCAAACTCGCGGGCGGTTTGCGCAGCTTCGTCATAAAAAGGCACAGGAGTTCCGTCGGGCCCCACCAACACACCGTGTATTTCTTCCTGGCCATTGAGCGCGCTGCGCCATTGCCAGTAGTTGACGTCGTCGGCGCCGTGTCCGATCGCTTGCCACGCCATGGCGCGGGCTTCGCCGCGATTGAGGAAATTGTTGAGCGGGGACCAATTCACGGCGCCCGGCTGCGTCTCCATCACCCAGAAGTTCTCGCGTTTGAACCCGCGGGTGAGATCGTGAAGAAGGCCGTTTTGTGCTGGATCCACATGGCCCGTGCCGACGTAGTCGTCCCAGGAGGCGAAGGTAAGCGACTCGGTGATGGGATAGTGGTCGAAGCCGTCGAAGAATCCCATCAGGTTGCCGGTGATGAACTGCCGCGGCTCGGCGTGTTTGCGGATGACGTCGATTTGATTCTGCTGGTAGGAGGTCCAGGTCGCGGTGATGAAGCGCTTCCACTCGAGCATGAGGCCCGGGTTGTGCGGGCCGATGGGAATCGGGATCTCGGCCCAGTTGTCGTAAGTCTGGCTCCAGTAGGCAGTGGTCCAGTGCGTGTTCAGATTGTCGAGAGTTTTGTATTTTGCCTTCAGCCAATCCTGAAATTGCTTGCGCGTGTCGTCGTCGTAGGACATCTGGGCGTAGCCGTATTCGTTATCGATCTGCCAGCCCACGACGTTTGGATTATGACCAAAGCGGAGGGCCATCTGCTCGGCGATGCGGCGGCAGAAGTTACGGTAACGAGTCGACGTCGCGGAGGCGTGCGCGCGGTTGCCGTGCGCGACGCGTTGACCATCTGGCTCGACGCGCAGAGTGTCTGGATATTTCTGCGTGAGCCAGGCGGGCGGTGTTGCGGTGGGCGTGCCCACCACGGAAACCATGTGGTGTTTGGCAGCGAGATTGATGGCGCGCTCCAGCCAGTCGAGATCGTAGTGACCTTCGGAAGGCTCCATGCGGCTCCAGGCGAATTCGGCGATGCGCACGACTTTCAGGTCGGCCGCTTCCATCAGGCGCAGGTCTTCTTCCCAGCGGGATTCCGGCCATTGCTCGGGATACCAGGCGACGCCCATCAGGATCGCGTTCTGTCCGGGAAGTTGCGTGGGGATGGGAGATGCGGTCTGTGCGTGGACAGTCGCGAAAGTGACGGCATCGGACTGCTGCTGGACGGCGGTGACGGGGTTCATGGGTGTCCACTGCGCACGGGCGAGCGGCACACACGCAAACATGAGAAGCGCGGCGAGCGGGAGGACGGGAGAGATTGTTTTCTGGGGCACAAGAAGAAGGAGCTTGGGAAATGCGGAATCGGTCAGTGGAGAAACAATTGTCTTCATAGAGGAGGCTCAGAGAACCCGGGTCAGGAGATCGAAAGCGTCGTCGAAGAAATGGCTTCTTCGGCGCCGGTACCGTTCGCAATCTGCTGCAAGGCAGGATAGATTTTGCGGTAGCTGCGATAGGCTTGGTCCAGGGTCGCGGAGTCTCTTGCATTGGGCTGAACTTCTTCCGCGATGCGAACCACAGTGTCGCAAGCTGATTCGACAGAATGCCAGTTGCCCGCCCCCACCCCGGCCAGGATGGCAGCGCCATAGGCGGCGCCTTCTTCCACTGCGAGCACTTCGACCGCGTGTCCGTAAACATCCGCCTGGATCTGCCGCCATAAGGGAGACCGGGCGCCGCCGCCTCCCAATCGAATGCGATCGACCGGGACGTTGAGCTCCCGGAAAATCGTGAACGTGTCGCGCAGACTGAAGGCAACTCCCTCCAGAATGGCGCGAATGACGTGGGAACGGGTATGGACAGCGGAGAGGCCGATGAGAGCGGCCCGCGCATTGGGATCGCAGTGAGGAGTACGTTCGCCCATCAGGTAGGGCGCCCAGAAAACGCCATCCGAAGCGGGCGGCGCAGCGGTTGCTTCCTCGGCGAGCTGATCGTAAGGATCGCGGTGCGATTTTGCGAGGACGCCGAAGCGATCGCGGAACCAGCGCAACGACAGTCCGGCCGCCTGCGTCACGCCCATGACGTGCCATCGGCCGGGGACGGCATGGCAGAAGGTGTGAATCCTCCCCTTGCGATCGAGCGCTGGACGATCAGTGGCGCCGAAGACTACGCCCGATGTGCCGATGGTCGCGCTCACGGTGCCGGGACGAACGATTCCCGTGCCGACGGCTCCAGCGGCCTGGTCGCCTGCCCCGACCACGACGGGCGTCCCGGCTCGCAGGCCGGTCGCCTCGGCTCCGCGGGCAGATACTCGACCGCAGATATCCGGCGATTCAAGCAACGTCGGAAGCAGTTGCAGGTTGAGCCCTGTAGCCCCTAGTACTTCAGCAGACCACCGGCGGCGGGCCACGTCGAGGAGCAACGTGCCCGAGGCATCCGCCATATCGATGGCGCGTTCGCCAGTGAGTTGGAAGCGGACAAAATCTTTGGGCAACAGCACGTGCGCTACGCGCTCCCAGTGGTGCGGCTCGTTTTCGCGCACCCAGAGAAGCTTGGTGAGCGTGAAATTCGTGAGCGGCGCGTTGCAGGTGAGATCAATGAGACGGTCTGTGCCGAACTGCTCGGAAAGTTTCCGGACTTGGGGTTCGGTACGTTGATCGCACCAGATGAGGGCGGGGCGGATCACGTCATCGTGGCGATCGAGCAGGACGGCGCCATGCATTTGCCCGGAAAATCCGACGCAGGCAATCTGATCGCTGCCCATTTTTGCCGCAGCGAGCGCGCCGCGGACGGCTAACGTGCAGGCTCGCCACCAGTCGCCCGGGTCCTGCTCAGCCCACCCGACCTGCGGCGAGGCGAAGGGAGCATGCTGTTCCGAGGCGGACGCGATCACGCGCCCGTGCGGGTCGATGATCAGCGCGCGAGTGCCGCTGGTGCCGACATCGATGCCGAGGAACTGGATAACTCCCTCCTGTTTGCGCGACCGTTCAGCATAGCCTGCCGAGCCGAAGTCGTCGACCAATTCTGTAATCTTTTCGCGCGGGCCGGCAACGTGCCAATCACGGTTTCCCGCGTCAACGGCCAGCGGAAGGGTCTGCGGAGCTTGCCGAGTCCACGTCGACGAACAGCTTTTGCGTGGCGAGTCCGGGCGGATAGCAGTTGCCATCACTCGCATAGTTCGCTCGACAACCTGCAGCGACGTCGCGGCGCTTGGGCGACTGGGTGAACTGCCATGCGTCGGCAAACGTCACGCCGCTCTGTGATGGTGATGGAGCGTGCCTCGGAAAGGCGCAGCCCGGCGAGGGCGGACACGCGTCATTCGTGACCCAGTACGCGATTTTTCTGGCGCCTGCATTCTGGCGAATATCTTCGGCGGTAATTACCGTTACTCCGTTTCCCTCGGGCGCGGCAATTCCAGAACAGTAGATGCCAGCGCGAAATCCGCCCGCATTCACGCTATCGACCCAGGCATAGAGGTAGGCCTTTTGCTCAGGAAGCATGCGGCCGCCTTCCTCCTGGTCGAGAAAGATGAGCGTTCCCTCTGGAAATCCTTCTCGACGCGCGGAAGCGATGGCAGTGGCAGCATCGGATCGGCCCAGCGCGGAGGCGTCGCCGGCTTTGCGCAATTCTGTGTCCAGACGGCCGTTGAAGAGCACAAGGAATCCGAATCCGGTCTCTTTGACGATCTTGCGCTTACCTGCCCAGGTGTTGCTGGTCGCTCCCGGCGGCACATTCAGCCAATAGCCCGCGAACGAGAACGTTCGGCGCAGACTTGTAAGATTGGCATCGCCGGGATACTCGTTGCGATCGAATCCGAGATACGCGGCGTGAGAACCAGCTTCGGCTGTCTGCGCTCGTACGTACTCCTTCGATCCGCTCATGGAGTGCAGAAGGCACATGGTCATTGCGCAAAGGATGAGCAAGACGTTCTTCATTCGCTTAGTCCGTTGCGTTTGCTTCGGGCGAAGTGCTGTGTCGGGATCCTTGTGCCCTTCGAGTCCATTGCAGGCGCTCCCTCACAGCAGCTCTGCGCGCTGCAGAATCTTGCGCGCCAGGCCAGTGAGCGGAAGCGATGCGAGCCGCGACCGGGACATCCAGCGGCCGCTTCCTTTCTGGGGAGTCACGATTTCCATAACTTGCACCTGGTAGTCGGTGACCGTGATCGAATGGCGCAGTGATAGCAGTCGCTTTGCGCGTGCGCGGGACGGTAACTCCGGCAGTTCCCACATGCCCGGCATTAGCGATTCGGTTTTGCCGCGCTGGACCAAAAGAACGTGTCCGTTCCGCCGCGCCAGTCCGAAGAAGATTCTGCGCTTTTTTTGCCGAGGTCTCGCTGCCTCGGCTTGCAATTCTCCACGCGCGGCGCAAAATCCTGAAACCGGACAGAGCAAGCACTGAGGTTGCCGGGGCAGGCAGATGGTCGCTCCCAGTTCCATCATTGCCTGATTGAAGTCGCCGGGGCGGTCCTGGGCCAGGAGGTGGTTTGCCGTGTTCCAGGTCTGTTCTCCAGTCAACCGTTTCCCGCTCATTCGTTCGAGGACTCGCTCCACATTCCCGTCGACCACGGCTACCGGTTCGTCGTACGCGATGCTGGCGATCGCCGCGGCAGTGTAGCGCCCGATGCCGGGTAGGTGGCGCAATCCTTCGCTGTCGCGTGGAAACTTTCCCTGATGTTCCTTTACGACGAGCTTTGCTGCCGCGTGCAACATACGAGTGCGCCGGTAATACCCGAGGCCGCTCCAGGCCGCCAGCACGGATGATTCCCGTGCGGCAGCCAACTTGCGCACCGTCGGAAATTTGTTCAGGAAACGGCGATAGTGCTCCAGAACCGCAGCGACGCGCGTTTGCTGCAGCATGATTTCCGAAACCCATACCCGGTAGGGATCGCGGTCCTCCCGCCAGGGAAGCTTGCGCGCGTGTTGTTTGTACCAGGCGAGCAGGCAACAGGCGAAGCCGTTGGCTTTCTCCGTGTTTGGAATTTGCGACAAATCCAGCCCCGAGATTTCGCGCCTTCAGCGGCTAAGCCGCTTTGATTTTGCGGCCCTTCCGCCTCCGCTTAAAGCCGAGCCCTTTCAAAGCCTCAGAGGTTCAAAGTTGTTGTCCGACTGTTGGGGTTCGAAATATCCCCCACACTAACCACGCAAAGAACGCGAGTTAGGACGGGGCACCCTCCGCTTTCAAGGTGCGATTCGCTTACGGCGCGAACTAGATCAGCACTTATTTACTTTCGGTCCCCAACACTGAATGCGCGATGACCACCCAGCCGCGTTTCTGCTCCTGCCAGACTGTCATTCTTCGCTCGGGCTGTGAGTTCAGCGTTTGGCCCCGCGCAGTTCCGCGGAACGTAATCGTGTAGGTCACGATAAAGGTATCGCGGTTCATCTCTGTCGTCAGATCTCCGATTGAGAACTCCTGCAACTGAAGTTGCTGCAGTCGTTGCAGCGCATCGGAGCGCTCGTAGCGGCCCGTGGGCGTGACGTAGACGAAATTCGAGGCGATGTGCGAGTTCAGGTCGTTCCAGTTCTGCTTCTGGACATCCTGCCAGAAGGTGCGCTCCATACCCTCGCCCCCGGTGGCGTCGCTGATCGCTTTTGCCGGGCGCTCTTTGTAGAACGTGCATCCCAGGACGCTCATCGAGACGGCAAGGACTGCGGCAAAGATGACATGCCGGAACATGTTGCCGATTCTAACCCAAGCGGTGCGGGTTCCAATGGGAACCATCAGCGGTCCTCGCGGTGACGCCGGAGGTGCGCTTGCAGTTGACCCTCACCAGAAAGCCACGAATAATAAGGGAGCTTACCTTCGTCTTTCGGCACCGCCGGTTCGCGCCGCAAATTTGAGGAGTGTTATGAGCGACTTCAATCGCCGCGTGGAGGAGACATCGGCTCGCGTCAACAGAAAGGTTTCGAACGCCGCCGAGCGTCTAGAGAAAGAAAGCGCCGACTTGATCGCCTATCTGAACCGGGAAGTAGTTCCGGCGGTGCGCGACCAGTCCTCCAGGGCGCTCCGCATCGCGGCCGAAAAGCTGCGGAGCTTTGCCGACTTCATGGACGAGCACAAAAACACCGACGAGACGAAGAAACCGTAACGTGCGTTTCCGGATACTTGCAAGCATCGGGCTTCTCTCGCTGGCCTTGCTGAGTGGTTGCGCCAGCCATAAGCAGGCGCGCGTCCAGGTTCCGCCGCCTCCGCCGGCGGAGTCAACCACCCCACCCGTGGCAGCTGATCGCGAGCAGCCGGCGGCGACCGCGTCCAGTCATCCTTCTCATCCTTCGAAAGAGACGGCCAAGGACAAGGTCGAAGAGATTCTCACGATTCCGGCGGATGCCGTGCCGCTTTCGACGGAGACAGGCTTAGCGAGCTGGTATGGGGCGCCCTACCACAATCGGCGCGGCTCGAATGGCGAAGTCTACAACATGAATGCGATGACCGCCGCCCATCGCACCTTACCGTTGGGTTCGATTGTGCGCGTGACCAACGTCAAGAGCGGGCACGCGGCTCTGGTGAGAATCACCGACCGGGGCCCATTTGTCGAAGGCCGCATTTTGGATGTCTCCTACGCGGCCGCAAAGCAATTGGATATCTGGCAGCCGGGTGTGGCCCGCGTCAAGCTGGAGGTCATGCAGACGCCCACCTCGCCTGCGACGGGTGGCCGCTGGGCCGTACAGATCGGTTCCTTCGGAAAACAGAAAGATGCGTCGGAAATGGCTGAGCACCTGGCGCGGCGCTACCGCACAGCCAAGGTCGCCCAAATCGCCAGCCCCGTGGGCACGTGGTGGGTACGGGTGCGCGTCCTGAATGACGACCGCCAGCGCGCCGAAGCTCTGATGCATGAGACCGAGACGAAGGAAGGCTCGGTATATTTGGTGAGGCTGGACTGATGCCCGATAGCCGATAGCTGAGAACTGAGACCTGAGACCTGAGACCTGAGAACTCACCCACTATGACTGACTGCCTCTTTTGCCGAATTGTGAAGGGCGAGATTCCTGCCAAGAAAGTATATGAAGACGAGCATAGTCTTGCCTTCGAAGACATAGACCCGCAGGCGCCAACTCACGTCCTCGTCGTCTCTAAGAAACATGTCCGCGGCCTGAAAGAAGCGCAGAAGGAAGATGCGGAGCTTATCGGGCGCCTTCATCTGGTCGCAGCCGAAATCGGCCGGCAGCGTGGGATTGAGGACGGCTACCGGACCGTGCTCAACGTTGGGCCGAAGTCCGGTCAGTCCGTCTTTCACATTCACGTTCACCTGATCGGCGGACGTCCGATGAAATGGCCTCCAGGGTAGTGTTCCGTAGGGGCAGACGCCCCGTGTGTCTAGCCGAGCGAAACTCGGCCTTCAGGAATTACCGCCAACCTGCAGTGTCGCATTCGACTGGAAAACCGATAGGAATTATGACTAGTTGCTGATTTGGCAGCCGGCTGTCTCGAAGCAAAGTGCAGCCGGGCTGGGCCCGGCCGCCCAGACGAGGGCGTCTGGGCCTACGTGTGCATCGCACGTGAAATCTACTGGACTCCTGCTTCTTCCTCTGCTGCTCCATGCCGTCGCAGCAACTGGGGCAGGTTCTGCGAGAAGGCTGAGCGGGGCAGCACCATGTCGCATCCCACCTCGTGCGCCTTTTGTTTGAGGTCGCCCTGCACGTGCGAAAGGAAGCCGATGATCGAAGTTCCTTTTTTCAGGCGGCTCTTGAGCTTGGGAATCAGCGTCAACGGCTTTGCATTAGCATTGTTCAGGTCGAAGATGATCAGCGACGGTTTCTCTTCGCCGTTCTGCTTCATGCGCTCGAGCAGATCTTTGTCGGTCTTCACGAACTCAACCTTGACATTCATCTTGCGTGCTGTCTCCTGGATCTTGGCCAGGAAGAACAAATCGTCGACGAAAGCAAAGATGCGCGAAGTTGCGTCCTCGCGGGTGGGAAGCGGTTCGGGATCCGGCGGCTGATAAGCCGGGGCAAAGCCTGGCCGCATGCCGCGACCACCTTTATGTCCGTTGTCACCGCCCAGTACCGCACGGTAGCTGTGATCCATGGGCGCGCTGTAGATGCCGCCGCCTGTGTTGTGACGATCGCGACCTTGTCCGCCGCCACCGCCGCGATGATTAGGCGGACGCCGACCGCGCCGCCGTCTGCCTCTCCCTCCACCTCCGGAGGGATTTCCGGGTCCTGCATTCATAAGTTTTCTCTTAGCGGTTCCCAACTTCTTCGAAAGGGTTTCGTTCCCGGCTGCCCTAGGTCACCTTTGAGGTAGCATCCCACTGCCGCACAATTCATACGATGCGCGTAGACCCCGATGCGACTGGAAAAACAATTCCTGATGAACTTTTCCGTTTAAGCGCCTGAAGTTAATGGGCGCGGAGGGCCAGCACGAGAAGCGTGGCCGCTGGGAACAGTTCAATGCTACGCTGCGCCGCATAATTCGTGCAAGTCCAAAGTAGTGTCTATTTTGCACAGAGGTGCTGAGCGCGACCCCTCACTTCCGCGCGGGCGCGGTTTGGCAAGTGATGAACGGGCTCATTATTTTGAACCCTCGTCGGCGGTGCTGCTCACCTGGCGCGCCCACTGCATGGCCTGCCACCACATCTCGCCCGCTTCGCTTTCACTGATGCGCAACTGGGCGGCCGATTCTTTCGCGGCCTGCCATTTGCCGGCTTCCTCGGCCAACATGAGATCGTAGACCGGCTTCAGCTTTCCGCCGCCTCCGGAGAGTACGGCTTTGGTTTCCTTATCGAGCGCGATCTTCTGGAGAATCTCATCCATGGAGATCTCGAGAATTGCGTCCATCATCGAGACCATGCCCACCAGGAAAACGTCGGATTGGGTGCGTGGAATTCTCATTGAAACCAGCTCACAAAAACGCGCGCGCACCAGCGCCGACAGTACCAGGTCCGAGGTTTTGTGCAGGCCGGCAGAAACCAGCGTCACCAGACGGATCCAGCGCCGGATCTCTCGCTCTCCGAGCAGGGCCAGGGCATGACGGATGGAATGAATCTCGTTGCGCATGCCGAACAGGGGCGAGTTCAGATAGCGCAGCAGGCGATACAGGACCGAAGCTTCCACCTTGATGATCTGCTCCAGTTCCCGCAGATCCATCTCATCCTTGGAGACGGCCGCAAGCATGCGCAGGTAATTGGCGCGGTTGGTGGGAATCTCCCGGGCGCGCAGCACCTCTGGACGGCGGAAAAAGTAGCCCTGGAAATACACGAAGCCCATTTCCTGCGCGACCGCGAACTGCTCTTGGGTCTCTACCTTTTCCGCCAGCATGCGGCGGCCCATGGGCGCGAAACGTTTGACCAAAGCCTGCTGGTCGGCGCGCGTGGTGCGTTCAAAGTCTACCTTTACAATATCGGCCAGCGCGGTCAGGGGCTCACGCGGATCATTGGCGACGTAGTCGTCCAACGCGATGGTGTAGCCGGCCACCTTCAGGCGCTGGCAGGCGGCCAGCACCAGGTCGTCCGGTTCCACGTTTTCCAGGATCTCGACAACGGTTTGCTCGGAGGGGAGCAGAGTAATGCCGTCTTTCAGCAGCAGGTCGCGGGTGCAGTTAATGAAAGCGCGCTGGCCATCGCATAAAACGTCAAATCCCATTATGAGCGTGCTGTCGAGGGTGCTGCGCGCGGCCGCTTCTGCATCGCTGGCCCGGAAGACGTTCTCGATTCCATCCCGAAACAGGAGTTCGTAGCCGAACACCTGTTGTGCGGCGTTCAGGATGGGTTGCCGGGCAACGAAGCGGAATATCTGCTGCGAAGAACTGTCGAGCTTTTGAACACCGGTTGAGGTTGCCACGACTTTCTTATCGGCGGGCTGGGAAAGTTCTTGAGCCTTACTAAGAGCCGACGGGCGGGACGCCCGTCGCTCCGTGGGCCGGACGTCGGCCGCTGCATGGGCTGGACGCCCGCCGCTCCACGGGCTGGACCGGGCAAAGCCTCCATCCGTTGTTAGTTCGACGTCATCTAAGATAAGAAATACGAAGGATCAGAACACCGGAGGACTAGAACTGATGCCCGCTCTTGCCGTCGGCAAAACCGCACCTGACTTCAAGCTGAGCACACTGGAAGGCAAAACCTTTTCGCTGAAGGATGCTCTCTCGCGGGCCCCGGTGGTGCTGGCATTCTTCAAGGTCTCTTGCCCGACCTGCCATTATGCCTTCCCCTTTTTCGAGCGGTTGTTTCGAGCCTACAAGAACAAGCACGTCATGCTGGTCGGTGTCTCGCAGAATAATGCCGAGGAGACAGCTGCCTTTGCGAAGGAATTCGGCATCAGCTTTCCTCTGCTGCTGGAGGACACGCGTACCTATCCGGTTTCGAACGCTTACGGGCTTACCAATGTGCCGACGCTGTTCTGGATTGGCACGGACGGTAACATCGAAATCAGCAGCGTGGGCTGGGCGAAGCCGGACTTCGAGCTGATCAATCGCCGGATGGCGGAAGCGAGCGCGATCGCGACTGCCCCTATCTTTCGAGCCAGCGATGATGTACGCGACTACCGCGCGGGTTGAAGCTCCAAAAATTGATCCCGCGGTCCGCGGGACAACACAGCTTTAGGGCACCCGGCGACCTCTGGATAGCCGGCAAGATGCCGGCGCTACAAAGGCGGATAGCCCGCAAGATGCTGGCCCTACCAGGTGCGCAGCCGGCGAGATGCCGGCGCTACAACTTAGGCAAGATGACCTCAGGACAGCCACTGGGTCGCCGGTGCTACAACGAAACTGAGACGCTGGTAACCAGACCGACGCGGTTTCGGGTACGACCTTTCCCGTACAATGGGAATATTCCCGAATTTATTAATGATTCATTCAGGAGCCCTCGTCCAACCATGCGCAAGACCTTTCTGCTGTTCTTTTTGGGTCTAGCTGTGCTTGCCGCCTCACAAGCTGCCCCCAAAGGTGTTCCTTTGGCAGTGCCTCGCCCTTCGCCGGCCGCCTTTCAGGCATTGGAAACCATTAATCCTGAGCGTATTCGCGCGCACGTGCGTTTTTTATCTCACGATCTGCTCGAGGGACGTGGTACTGGGCAACGTGGGGGAGATATCGCCGCGGAGTACATCGCAACCCAGTTTGCGCTTTACGGTCTGAAGCCTGTGGGTGACAACGGAACCTATTTGCAGAAGGTCCCTATGGTCGGTATCACGCCTTCGCAGGAAACGACGTTTTCGCTCATCCCTGCAAGCGGGTCTCGGATTACCCTGAAGGTCCTCGACGACTACGTGTCTTACGACCAGACGCAGCAGCCTCAGTCCGACGTCGACGCGCCCATCGTTTACGTCGGCTACGGCATTCATGCCCCGGAGTACGACTGGGACGACTACAAAGACACGGACGTGCGCGGGAAAGTGCTGCTCATGCTGGTGAACGAGCCTGCCTCGGACGATCCCAAGTTCTTCAAAGGCAAGGCGCTGACCTACTACGGACGCTGGACGTACAAATACGAAGAAGCGGCGCGCCGGGGCGCGGTGGGCGTACTCCTCATCCACCAGAACGAGATGGCAAGCTATCCGTGGGAGGTAGTGCGCAACTCGAACTCGGGTGAGAAGTCCTACCTCAAGCTGGACGGCACGCCGAAACTCAAAGCTGCCGCCTGGATCCAGTTAGGGGTGGCGCGCAATCTGGTGAACGGCGCTGGGCTGAATCTCGAAAAACTGATGTCCGATGCGCAGTCGCGCGACTTCAAGGCCGTGGCCCTTCCGGCCAAGTTGCAAGCACACATCTTCAGCAAGATTCGTCCCTTCGAATCCAACAACGTGATTGCCGAGCTTCCCGGCTCAGATGCGAAGCTCAAGAATGAGGCTGTTCTGTATACGGCGCACTACGACCACCTGGGGATTCGTCCCGATATGCCGGGAGACAACATCTACAACGGGGCCAACGACAATGCGACCGGGTGCGGCGTGTTGCTCGAACTGGCGCGGGCCTTTGGCCAGGCTGCGCAAAAGCCGCGCCGCTCGATCCTGTTCGCTTCGGTGACGGGCGAAGAGCAGGGTTTGCTGGGGTCGGACTACCTCGGCAAGCATCCGCCTTTTCCTGTCGGACGAATCACGCTCGATTTGAACTACGATGACCTGCCGCCGCTGGGATCGCCCGAAGAAGTCGAGGTCTCGGGCGCGGAGCGCACCAGTTTCTATCGGATCGTCGAAGCGACAGCCAAGGACTTTCGGCTCACCATTCGTCCCGACGCGCATCCCGAAGCCGGTCATTTCTACCGTTCCGATCATTTCAGCCTCGCGCGGGTTGGCATTCCTTCCTTTTCGATCAACGAGGGCGTTAAGTACAAGGGACACGATGAGGCCTGGGGCCTGCAGCAGGACCAGGAATACAACGAGAAGCACTATCATCAGCCCAGCGACGAGTACCGTCCGGACATGGATTTCACCGGCGACGCGACCATGGCCCGGTTCGGATTCATCCTGGGATGGCAGGCCGCTGTGTTGCCCAAGGTCGTGAGTTGGGAAAAGGGCGATGAGTTTGAGGCGGCACGGCTGAAGAGCGCGGAGTAAACCTCTTCTCATTTCGCTAAACCGCGTGAGGACGCCAGTACCGGGCGGTTCGCGGTGGAAATGCATATCTACTTCTCGTGAGATCCAAACAGCAGCGGGTCTTACGACTCCGTTCGGCTGCCGCCTCACTCCGCTCAAGATGACAGACAATTAAAGCTTGTCAAGATGACAGGCAGTTAAACCTTCTCGAGATGACCGGCAAGTAAACCTTGTGAGGATGACAGACAATTAAATCTTGCGAGAGCGGACTGCCCGATAATCGTGGTAATTGCAAAGCCTTTGGTCAGTAACTTGGGTAACGTTTCCGGCTCCTCGACCCCATGCTAGGCTCGTCACTATAAGTCGTGAAATCAGTGATTTCCGAGGTGGAGCCTTGCGCTGGACTGCCCTGCTGCTGATGTTCTGCGCCGCGGCTTTTGCGACCAACCCCAAGCCGCATCATCCGAAACCCGCCGTCAAGAGTTCCACTCTGTCGGTCACGACGAATTCGCCGGCCGCGCGTAAAGAATTCGAACATGCGATGGCCGATCTGGAGGCGCTGCGTCGGGCCGATGCCGTGAATGATCTGCGAGCCACAGTGAAACGTGACCCTAAGTTCGCGCAGGCCTACATTCTGCTCTCGCACCTGACCCATGATCCCGACGAGCAGGTTTCCACTCGTACCCGAGCCGAGCAACTGGCTTCTCAAGTGACGCCGGGCGAACGGCTGCTGATTCGGTGGCTGAGTGGCGTGCAGGAAAATAATTACGTGCCCGCCATCGCCGCCATGAACGACCTGCTCGCGATGTACCCGCGGGACCATCGCACGGCGTTTCTGGCGGGACGCTGGCTGGTGCATCAACGGCGCTATGCGCAGGGCGTGTTTGTGCTCGAGCATGCTATTGCGCTTTTTCCCGATTATCCGGCGGCTTTGAACGAGCTGGCTTACGCTTATGCCTTCAGTGGAAACTTTGAGAAGGCCTCCGCGCTGATGGAGCGCTACGTCCAGCTCCAGCCCGATCAGCCCAATCCGTACGATTCGTATGGGGAAATTTTGCGGGCTGCCGGGCAGTACGACGCGGCGCTGGACAAATACCGGATGGCAATCCGCATCGACCCCACATTCGGCTCCGAATTTGGCGTGGCCGACACGTACGCTGTGATGGGCCGGGAAGCGGACGCGCGCGAGGAGTATGCCAGGGCGCTAATGTTCGTCAGCAGCGAGAGCGACCGGGTCGAGTACGAGCTGCAGAGCGCGCTGACCTGGATTCGCGAGAACAATCACAAGCAAGTCGATAAATTGCTGCACGAGGTTGCCAAGCACGCGCATTCGGTGGGTCTCGCCAAGCTGGAGGCAGAGGCCAACCGCATCATGGCGATGAGTGCTCCGGACTACAAAGACGCGCTACATCACTTGAAGGCGGCCGAGCATGCTCTAGACGAGGGGCATCCGATCTCGAAATCGGATCGCGAAGAAGAACGCTCCCTGGTTCTGAAAGTCGCGGCCTTGCGGGCCGCGCAGAACGACTCGATGGAGGCAGCTTCGAAGGCAGTCGCGCAACTGGAATCGATGGCCTCGCAGAGTCGCAGCCAGGTAATTCAGCTGGCTTACCATTCCGCGGCGGGCGCGGTGCTGGTCGAAGAAGGGAAGTACGCGGAGGCGATCGCCCATCTTCAGGAAGACACGGAAAACCCCGAATCCATGCAGCTGTTGTGGAAGGCATACAAGCAAACCGGAGCGCAAGAAGACGCCAAGGTGCTCGCGGCGAGGCTGGCGGGCATCAACGAGCCCACGGTCGAGCAGGCATTGGTGGTACCGCAATTTCGCGTGATGCTCGCCGACCAGCAACAGCAGGCGGCGAAATAAAGACAGGATTTCGAGTTCATGCCCCGAATCCCGATTTTCAAGCTCGGCAGCTCCTCGGATGACAACATTCCGCCGGCGCTGGCGAGTTACACGCCCACGCTTTCGCTCGAGGGGCTAACGGTGGGCGTGGACAATCTCCGGCATGATGTTCATCTCAGCCCGAAGTTTACCGATGCGGCCCGCGCGCATATTGCCCGCTTGATCGCGCGCCACGGCGACGTGGAGGGCCTGTTGGCCGCCGAAGCCACTCCATCGGCGCCCCGGACCGCGTTTCTGAATAAGCTCACGACGGTGATGAAGCCCACAAAGAGCGAGGCCTCGGACTTCAAATCGGTGCTGACCGAATTGCACGTGGCCTCGCTGAACCGCGCCAAGGCCGAGAATAATGTCACCATCGACCTGCTGGCGCGGCTGGCAGTGATCAAGTTCCTGCGCCTGGAATTGAACTCGCAATTCGCGCAGGTGCTGGAACGCGGCCGGATGATGCTGAAGAGTTATGAGGGCGTGCGCCAGCAGAAGGCGCTCGAATATCGCGAGCGGGTTGCGTCGTTCCAGGTGCGCAAGAAGATCATCCAGCGCAAAACCGGGCAGGATTTGTTCCTGCTGTTGCGCGATATCGAAAAAGAGACCTTGGCGCGCATGCGCCGCTCGCGTTTTGGTGAGAACGACAGCGAAGGGCACAAGCTCCTGATCAACCGGCTGGTCCTCTCCGAAGACGGCCGCGACGACTACCTGTGCGCCGAACAGTACGTGATGCTGGGCAACTGGGAGCGCGATCCGGACCGGTTCATACGCATGCGCGAAATCTCGTGCGAATTCCTGCGTTCGCTGCAGATCGATCTTCCGGATGACGACGCGGAACTCGATCCCTGGCTGAATGCGCCTGAGAATGCGCATGCGCTGGTCGGCGGCGGGACCGCGTCTGAGTCAACACCCGAGGGCCGTTCCCAAAAAGCGCGCTTGTCGGCTTGGGTTCGCTTGCTCGAAGACCAGTCGGTCATGGAATACGTGATTGCTTCCTATGAGGCGGTGCCGCTGCTCGCGGAGTACGCTTCGCGGATCAATCCGCAGCAGTTGAAGAATGCGCTGGTCGATCGCGCCGAGTGTTCGAGGGTCGAGCGGCTCATCCTGGAAGGGGGAAGGCTTTCGGCGAATAACCTCTATGCCGCAGTGGGACGGGTAGCCAGTTGTCGCGGAGGCGATCGGGCCAAGGTGGCGGGCCGCTTCCTGCGCGACTTCCTTCGCTATCACCGCGATGTGCGCCGGCTGGAGGCATTAAATTCCGCGCTCGACAGCATCAACCTGATCGGCAACGCGAAGCTGCGCGAGCTCTCCAAGGTCAATGGCACGCTTTACGAGTTCCTGCTGCCGGAGGAGCAGAAACCGACCGAAGAGCGGGCGCTGGGGCACGTCATCATCAAGGCCGATATTCGTGATTCGTCGCGGCTCACCCGCTCCTTGATGGACTCCGGACTGAACCCGGCGTCCTACTTCAGTCTGAATTTTTATGATCCGGTAAACAAACTGCTGCCGAAGTACGGCGCCAGCAAGGTATTCATCGAAGGCGATGCCGTCATCCTCGCGCTGCACGAGAAGGAAGGCGAGCCGGGGTTTGCCGTGAGCCGGGCTTGCGTGCTCGCGCGCGAGATGGTCGAAATCGTTCGCGGCTATAACGAGCTGGTCACCAAAGCCGGCTTGCCGCCGCTCGAGCTGGGAGTTGGGATCGCGTACCAGGAAGCGGCTCCCCTGTATTTGATGGATGGCGAGAAGCGCATCATGATTTCCGAAGCGTTGAACGAAAGCGATCGCCTTTCCTCCTGCAACAAGCGCGCTCGTAAGGCCATGGAACCGCTGGGCAGCCCCTTTCACGTGTATGCGTTTCAAACTGTGAGCGATGCGGACGCGGGCGAAGCTGCCGAAGATTTCGTAATGGCCTTCAATTTGGGTGGCATCCGCCTTAGCCCGGCCGCGTTCCAGAAGCTCCGTAAGGAAATCTCGCTGGAGTCGATTACCCTCCAATTGCCCGAGTTGTGGGGGAGTGAGAGTTTTCAGTTGTTCCGCGGACTGGTTACGGTCGACAACGACATCTTTCGGAAAATCGTGTTGCGCGAGAGCCGCGTGGCACAGGTCGACCCGCGTAACTTTACGCTGCAGAAGTGGACCGAGAAGTCCTATTACGAGGTCTGCAGTGATCCGGCCATCTACGAGCAATTGGAGAACGAAAAAGCAGCGGCGGCAGCGCGCAGCTGAAGTCTGCTAAGCACACGTGACCAATGCGGCACCGGTGGTTGGCGATAATTCCTGAAGCCGAGCTTCGCTCGGCTGGGCAGACGGGGCGTCTGCCCCTACGCGAACGTGGCCCTTCAGGGATGCAATTGGAAGCGCACGATCTTGCCTTTAGGACCTACGGCGATCGCTGCTCCGGGGCCAATGTAGACCGCGGCATTCAGATTCAGGTCCCAGGAAATCTTCCAGTTCCGATTGCTGACGTCATCGGTGTAGAAGGCGTGTGTGCTGCCGACAGCCAGTAGTTGGCGGCCGTTCTGGGGATCGAGAGCGACAGCTGAGAAATAGGACTGTGGTTGAATGCCGGAGGCGTTCCACGTGATCCCACCGTCTTCGGTATAGGCGAGGGTCGTGCCTTGCCGCTCAGGGTGCTGGTAGTCACCGCCACCGATCACTCCGTGTCTTGGCCCGTTGAAGGAAGTCGAGAAAATTCCGGAAGAGGCGCTGTCGTGAATGACGGGCGCGTCGGTTGCCGACCAGGTATTACCGCGATCGGTGGAGCGAAATACGCGGGCCGCGTTTCCTCCCGTGACAAACCAGACGTTGCGGTCGCCCTCGACCGTCAGGCACGTGCCGCTGGCGGCGAAAGCTCCTTCGGTGGCGAGGGAACGGGGCGAGTAGGCGGATGACAGCGGGGTCCAGTTTGCGCCTCCGTCATTGGTAATAATCACTTCAAACTGCCCATCAACCGGGTCGCCCAGGGCGATCCCATGATCGTGGTCCCAGAACGCCATGCAATCGAAGAAGCCCCTGGGTTCGTGATTCGTGAACTGAAGCGTCCAAGTCTTGCCGCCATCGTTGGTCTTGTAGATGCGCGACTGCTCGCCCGGCCCCGCCGAGAGCAGGTAAGCTTCGTCTTCGCTGAATGCCTGGACGGCACGGAAATCCAGCGTTTCTGCCCCGGGCACGTTTGCCGCTACCCAAGTCGTTCCGCTGTCGAGCGTGCGCAGGTAGGTGCCGTTTGTGCCGCTCGCCCAGACTATGTGGGACACAGCCGCGCTGAGGCCACGCAGGTCGGCCGTGGTATTGCTGTTCTGAACGGTGAACGACTGCGCCAGGGAGAGCGTGGAAAGCGCGATGGGTAGGAGGCAGAGCGGGCGCATCGTCGAGATTGTCTACAACGAATGCGCCCTCGTCCAATCGGCAGAATGGCTGCGACGGCTAACGCGGGAGCGGAGTGTCATCCTTACCCTGGTGCATCGGGGTGACTGCAGTCTTGAACTCGAGTTTCCAGGATGGCAGACAACGCGTGGCGCCAACCATCCGGGTAGCGTCGGAATCCTTGTCTTCCCGGGCCATCACATAGGTCCGCATCGTATAGCACACGCCGTCGCGCTCGAACTCGGACCCGAAGCGGGCACGCCGAGCCAGGTCCGCGAGGGTTCCGTCCATTGACTGCAACGCTCGAGACTGTTCGGAAGAAGCTGAGGCAACGTTCGCGGTCGCCGTCTGCGCAAAGCTGGCAGCGGGAGCCGCGAAGAACACGATGAGAATAAACAACAGCAGGGCTAGGAGGCCGGTGAGTCGCATGGGAACACCTCCCTCACCGGAAATTATAGCGCCAAACGCGACGTGTGCTGCGTGGCATAACATAGACAATTGATTACAGGGGTGCATGACACGCGAAGTTTTTACCAGGTTAGAGAATCCGCCACCCAACCATGGTGACCAAAGAAATGAAGACCTTACGGAATTTGTTCCTGGTGATAGCCGTGGGCGCCGGTTTACTGCGCCAAGCAGAAGGCCAAGAGCTTACCGTGGCCGCGGCCTCCGACTTGCAGTTTGCGATGCAGGAGATTTCCGCGCGCTTTGAGAAGCAACAGGGAAAAACCGTGAAAGCGGTCTACGGTTCTTCCGGCAATTTCTTCCAGCAGATTCAAAACGGCGCTCCTTTCGACCTGTTCTTCTCCGCAAACCTGGACTATGCGAAAAAGCTCGACGCCGCCGGCCTGACGGAGCCAGGAAGCATGTATGAGTACGCGACCGGAAAAATTGTGATTTGGGTGCCGGCGGATTCCAAACTCGACCTGAAAAATGGTCTGCAGGCTCTGCTCGATCCATCGATCCACAAGATCGCGATCGCCAATCCGGAGCACGCACCTTATGGCCAGGCCGCAGTCGCGGCCATGAAGAAGGAAAACGTCTACGAGCGATTGGCGGGAAAATTCGTTCTCGGTGAGAACATTTCCCAGACTGCTGCGTTCGTGCTCTCCGGCTCCGCGGATGCCGGTATTGTCGCCTTGTCGCTCGCGCTTTCCCCAAACATGAAGGGCAAAGGACGATACGCTGAGGTGCCGGTTGCCGACTATCCTCCCATTGAGCAGGCCTGCGTTGTCGTGAGGGCCTCGCAGAGAAAGGAAGCAGCGCGGGCCTTCCTGGAGTTTGTGAAATCGCCCGCGATCTCCGAGTTGCTGCGCTCTCATGGGTTTGGCGTGAAGTAGCGGCATTCCGTGGTGGAAATGCATATCTGCGGTTCGAGAGTTCCAAACAGCAATGAGATCTTTCGACTCCGTTCGGCTGGCGCCTCACTGCGCTCAAGATGATAGACAATTAAAAATTGCGAGTCTCACCGAGAGGAAGGCCCGCGGCGGTTCTGCGATCAGAATGCCGATTTCTTCGGGATGGGCTTGAAGGGAATCATTACGATCGCTTCCACGTCCACGTTGGCATCGTTCTTCGTGGCTGGACGAAAGTGCCAGCGCGCGAGGGCCTCGCTGGCGTACTGATCGAGACGTGCGTCGGCTCCGTTCACCACCTTGATATCGCCGACGGTGCCGTCCGCCCGGATGATCGCGCGGAGTGTCACCGTTCCCGCCACATTTTCGCGCATGAGTTGCATGGGATAAGCCGGATCCACCATGTGATCGGCGACCGGCGCGAGCAAATCACCTTTCTCGTGATTGATGTCGAGTTCGGCGAATCGCATAACCCAGCTTCCTCCGGCGGAGTTCAGGTTGGGTTTATTGAGCTTCATGGAGTAGAGGCGGCGGTCGTGGAAAATCTGTTGCTCCAGAGGGCTTGGATTCTCCACCAATTCAGCCTTGGGCTGCGGGGCTGCCGAGACACGTGGTCGAGAAATGGATGCCATTTCTGTTTTTTTGGCGCCCGCGGCGTTCCCTGAGCCATTTCCAGCTTTGGAACTCGAATCGCCTCCTGCGATGCTGCTTGTCGGCAGCCGTGAGGCCGCACCTACGTGAAGTCCCGGGGGCACACCCGCGACTGGGGCGGTCGCGGAACCCGACCCAGTTCCGTTCCGCGCAACGGACGTGCCGATGCCGTGCCCATCGGTTCCGCTTGCATCCGAAGCGCGAACGTCGGGCGTTCCTGTTGCACCCGCTTTCCCTTCCGGCGTCGCGGCGAAAGTCCCACGACGATTCCCAACTGGCGGTTCCGCAGGAGGAGCCACCGTAGGGCGGATGCCCAGCGCAATCAGTCGTCCCCCAGCATCGGCTGAATGCGATGCTTGCATGGACGGTGGTGGCGGAACCACTTCCGCTCCAGAACCTCCCAGGCCGCTCTGCGCGCGGACAGGGCGACCGGATCCTGCGGCGCTGGCCCCCGTGTCCACTGCAGGCGGAGGCGGAACAATGGCTTTGCCTCCGCTGCCCAAAGTCGCGAGCGTGCGTTGCGCCTCGACGGACAGCTGCGGCGACGGCGCGATCACGTCCGAGCGTCCGATATTGATGTCGCCGAACTTCCGAATCGAAGCCGCATTGACCGCAGGGGGCGGTTCGACCACCGATGTTTCCGGACCGTTCAGGGTGCGGCGGACGCCTGCTGCGCTGGCATCAGGCATGGGCGCGACCACGTCAATCGACATCGACGCAACCGCCCGTATCCCATGATTAATCTCCGGAGGAGGTCCGACGACACCCTGCGCAAGCGCTGCCGGGTTGCGTTTCCTCGCTTCTTGTAAGTCAGGCACGGGCGCCACGATCTGTCCCGGGAGCGCAGGCAATTGAGGAGACTGGCGCTCGACCGCAGCGCCAGGTACCGGCACGGAATGGTTTCCCCAAGCAACGATGTTCGGAGTCTCTACATCGTGGCTCAGTTTGATGTTGGGCGGGGTGACAATGGTCTGACGGCGATTGTCAGCCTCGGGAGGAACAGAGAGGATCGGCTGCCTGGCAAATTCCGGATCGCCGTGCTGTGGTTTGGGAGCCTGCGAGGCGCCGGTATCGAGCGGAGGCAGATACTCAGACGGCGAGTAGTAGATTACATCCGCCGGGTCGAAGCGGCGAGCCTCAACCACGTGCGGGCGATTCGGCAGCAATGCTGAGAATCCCCAGGCCAGCATGAAAACAATGCCGTGATAGAGCAGCGATTCTGCGAACGCCACCCAAGGCAGCCGGCGCGCGACAAAAACGTCGGGCCAAAACGGCGCGGGTGGGGAACTGATCGCGACCGGCGCAGGGCGGCGGCGCAACAGAAAATCTATCAAGTTGCGCCCAAAACTGCGTCCCCATGGTTCGAGTTCAACCAGGAGTTTCGGAGGCTGGGGGAGATCAGGCGCACTGAACTCCACTTGCGCGGGGATATTTTCCAGCCCTAAGAATGAGTCCATTCCACCACGTCAGAAAGGCACAGAGGTGCGTCAATTATAGCGGAGGGTCCTCGCCTATCCGCATGGGAATGTACTGTTGAGTAGCTCACGAAAGCACCGTAACCATGTAGTACCATTACCGCGAGATAAACATTCATCATGCGGAAACATTGCTTGGCAACCATATTCGCGGGCTGGTTCGCATTGGGCGGCATGATTGCACTCGCCCAGGAAAAACCGCCAGCATCTGAGCCTGCTCCGACTTCGCAAGCGAAACCCCCCGATCGCCCCGGAGCCGAGTACTCAGGCATGTACAGTTTCCTGAAAGAAGGCGAGTTCGTGCAGGTTACGGTCGAAGATGCGGGACGCGTCACTGGATTTGTCTCCCGCTACGGCGATATCGAAAGCGACAAAGGTGTATTTCTCGACCAGTTTTTCAAGACCGGCAAGCTCGAAGGTTCTTCCATGACATTTACCACCGACGTTGTGCATGGAACCGCTTACGAATTCAAAGGCACGGTCGGGCGTGGAGAAGGGAAGAAGCCCGGGGACGAGGCGTATTACGTCCTCAAGGGGATGCTGACCGAGCGCGTAACCGACGTAAACCAGAAGACTTCCTCCAAGTCCCGCGAAGTAACCTTCAAAGCGTTTCCATCCGATGCGGGGTCCGAGCCCTCCCGCAAATAACCGGCCCTTGGAGCGATGGCTTGCCGGGCGCGCGCTGGGGAAGTGTTATCCCATTCCCCGCCTATCCGAGCCCGTGACTCGAGTCACGGCGCCTTGTGAGCACCATCACAGCACCTGCGTACATTCCCTCCGAGAATGACCCTTGCCAAGGTGGGGACGGCATACGGGTTGCCCCGCCAGGGAGGTCTCCATGTCTGACGACAAACGCGACGTGCTCGAAGTCCTCAAATTCGAGCTGAGTTTCCTCGAGCAAGGCGGATATGGCCGCAGCGTGCGCACACCATGGAAAGCGACATCCGTTTTCCAGGACTCGCCCAGCTGCCTCAATTTCAATGATTCGGCGCGCCCGCATGCCTGCAACGAGTGTTTGCTTACCGATCTGGTGCCACCCGAGTCGCGGCACGAAGATATCCCCTGTCACTTCATTCCGCTGAATAATCTGGGCGAAACGGTAGACAGCCTGGAACGGCACGCACATCAATTGGAATTGGAAGAGTCCCTGAAAAACTGGTTGCGCTTGACGATCGCCCGCCTGGAGAACGAGCGCCTCCAGAAAACGTAGCACTGAACGGTTTTCGGGCGACGCACAGGGGAACCTCGTCCAGGGCATTGCTAGCAGGAACCCCATGGCAGTCTCAGAAAGATGACAACAGTTCAAGAACCAAGTTTCATCTAAGCGACGGGAGTGTTTCCCATGCTCGCCAAATGTTTGAATCCGACCTGTTCGGCCACATTTCGTTACCTGAGCGACGGCCGCATCTTTCACTTGGAGATCCCTGTAGCTGGGGACACGGTGACTTCCCGCCGGCGGGAATACTTCTGGCTATGCGACAGTTGCTGCGCCAAGTTTACCGTCGTACTCAAGGACGGTACGGGAGCGGTGGAGTCGCGTTTTCTCGAACTGATGTCGTGCGAGTGCCTGGAGCGGGGAGAGCAAGAAGAGCGGTTTCTGAATCGGCCGGGGTCGACTGCTTTTGGCTCCTAAGTCTTAGAGCTTGGCATTGTCTTAGAGCTGGTCATTCCGTCTTCGGGCTGGTCATTCCGAGCGCAGCGAGGAATCTTGTCCTTTGACAGGCGTCCCGGGCACAGCAGATTCCTCGCTGCGCTCGGAATGACAAGTCTCAGATCCCCACCCTCCGTCCCTTTGCAAGCGCTTATTCGCGTCTCCACCTTCTTGCCGACGATTTGACTTCTCACCACGAACTTCGAAATCATCGTCCTGCTGCCAATGAAGCTGCGTATATTGACGATCGCTTTCGTCCTGCTTGCGATCGTGTACCTTTGCGACGATCTTGCCGTCCGATACCGAATCCCGCGAAGCCGCGAGCCGATGGGCACGGTCACCATTCAGCGCTACGATGCGATCTCGGAAAAAAATAATAAGACCGAGTTCGATTTCGAGAGCCCGATCACAGTGACCTGTGTGCATTCGTTGTTCCCTCACATGGGCTACCAGCCCTGCTGGTACTTGAGTCGGCACTCCGAGCAGCGCATCAATTACTGAGTGGCGGCTGACCCTTCGTATCGAACCCACACTGATACGATAGAGTTCGACCTTGGATGTTTGCTGCGCCATGTTCGCCATTCGCGACAACTTTGCCGAATGCCTCAGCGCTCTCCGCGCCCACAAACTGCGTGCTTCGCTGACCGTGCTGGGACTCACGATGGGTGTGGCCACACTCATCACCGTGATGACGATCGTGCAGGGTGCGAACGTCTACGTGGAGCAGAAGATCGCCAACCTGGGGACCAACGTATTCCAGATTGCGCGCACGCCCTTTGCGGTCACCGATTTCAATATCGTGATCAAGGCGCTGAAGTTCCGCAAAATCGAACTCGAGGATATGCTGGCGGTCATTGCCGGCTGCAGCAATTGTGAACAAGTGGGCGCAACGGCGGGGGCGACAGTTCGAGCACGCTATGGGAACAAGGAAGTCACCGACGTAAACCTTGCCGGCCACACTGCCTCTATGGCCGACATCGACACGCGCTCGGTGGAGCGAGGCCGCTATTTCACCCCGACGGAAGAAGAGCATCGTGCAGGTGTCTGCCTGATTGGCGACACGCTGGTCCAGCAGTTGTTTCTGGGCGTGGACCCTCTGGGAAAGACGTTGCGCCTGGGCACTGAGGAATGCACGGTGATTGGAGTGATGGAAAAGCTGGGCAGCGTGCTCGGCCAGGACCAGGACGACTTCATCACGATTCCGCTCTCGAGCTTCCTGCGTATGCAGGGCGTGCACACCAGCTTGACCATCAACGTGAAAGCCCGTGTCGACCGATTCCAGGATGCGCAAGACCAGGCTATCCTCATCCTGCGAGCTCGACGCCATCTCACGGCGGGAATGGAGAGCGATTTCTTCATTGGCACGAAGGAAAGCTATATGGCGTTGTGGCGCAGCATCAGTTCTGCGTTCTTTGCGGTCTTCATCATGGTGAGCGCGATTTCCGTGATCATCGGCGGAATCGTCATTATGAACGTGATGCTGATGGGTGTAACCGCGCGGCGCCGCGAAATTGGAGTGCGCCGCGCCGTCGGGGCAACCAAAGTCGATATCGCCCGCCAGTTCATTGCCGAAAGTGTGTTGCAGTGCATTGTGGGCGGGGTTATCGGCGTGGGACTGGGCTTCCTGGTGGCGCTGCTGCTGCGCACTTACTCCCCATTCCCGGCCTCGGTGCAGACTGGGGTCGCGATCCTGGGCATGGTGCTGAGCTCAGCGGTCGGTTTGTTTTTTGGAATCTATCCGGCGATGCGCGCTGCCAATCTTGATCCGATTGTGGCCTTGAGGTCCGACTAATGGCGATCATGACCTCCTCCCAAGCCCGTGAGAATTTTCTGGCTGCGCTCGCGACCCTGCGCTCCGCCAAAGTCCGCTCCGGCCTGACCGTCTTGGGGATCATCATCGGAGTCTCTTCGGTGATTTCCATGGCTGCGATTATTCAGGGGTTGAACAAGTTCGTGCAGGACAAGGTGCAATCCCTCGGGTCACGGACTTACTTCGTATCGCGTTTCCCACCAGGATCGGATCCGTCGCGCTGGCCGGAGAGCATCCGCACCCGCAGGTACTTCCAGTATGACTACGCGGATTTTATTCGCGAGGCGGCGCCCCACGTGCAGATCGTGACGACGTTCGGCACGCGCGGCTTCTTTTTCGGCGATAGCAACCAGATCAACTATGAAGGCCGCAGCGTGGAGAAAGTAATCGTGCGCGGAACTGAGCCGCAGTACACTGACGCCATCCCGCTATTCTCGGTTCAGCGTGGCCGCTTCATCAGCGCGTTTGATCAGGAGCACGCCCGGCCGGTCGTCGTTCTGGGCGCGGCCGTCAGTGAGTCGCTGTTTCCCTATGAGGACGCCGTCGGTAAGACGGTGAGAATCAACGGGCAGCTTTATGAAGTTATCGGCGTCTTCGAGCATGATCCGGGCCTCTTCATCGGACCGGGCGTGGATGCCTTTGCCGTGATTCCCCTGAGCAACTTCAAGAAGAGCTACCCGGAAGCCAAGGAACTTATCATGGCCTTCACAGTTCCGGAGAATGTGAGCCTGGCGACTGCGCAGGATGAAGTGATTCAGGCGATGCGCCGCTTGCGCCACATCCCGGCCGACAAGGAAAACGACTTCGAAATCAGCTCGCCCGATTTCCTGAGCAATCTCTGGAACCAGCTTACCGGCGCGCTGGTGATCCTGACAGGCGTGATCAGCTCCATTGGCCTGGTGGTGGGTGGCATTGGCGTTATGAACATCATGCTCATCTCGGTGACCGAGCGCACGCACGAGATCGGGCTTCGGAAAGCGATCGGGGCGCGGCGAGCAGACATTCGCCTGCAATTTCTGCTGGAGGCGGTCGCGCTCACGCTGGTGGGAGGCACGATCGGGATACTTGTGGGAGCTACGGTCTCAACGCTGGTGCGAACCTTCGTGCCTTCGATCCCGGCATCGCTCTCCTACCTGTGGGTCGCGATCGGGTTCACAATTTCTGTCGGGGTAGGCCTGTTCTTTGGCTACTATCCGGCGAATCTGGCCGCGAATCTGGACCCAATCGTGTGCTTGCGTTACGAGTAGTGGCCTGTGCTTTCGGGACGGATTAGTGTCGTGTCCTCGTCTTTCGATTTCCTGATTTGGACCAAACAATGTCCGCCGTCCTGAACAGCCCGTCACTCGGGCGCGATCCCAAGTGTTGGATCAAATCTTTCAGTCCCCTGCAAGTTTTCAAGTTTCTGACCCAAATTTGCTCAAACTTTGGGAGTAGTGCTACGTCTAACCCCCACGGTTCTCTGAAATTGCGACGAAATAAGGAGCAATCTACAAATGAAACGGTCTGCGCTTGCGCTAGTTGCGGTCACTCTTCTTGCTGCCGTCGGAATGAGTCTTCACCTTCAGGCCCAAACGCAGAACCAGCCTCCGAGTCCTGCGCGTTCTCGCTCCGATGAGATGTTGGACAGGTGGAACGACATTGGGAACAAACTCATCGCCATGGCGGAGGACTTTCCCGAAGACAAGTACGATTTCAAGGTGCAGAAGGATCAGCGCACCTTCGCCCTGAATCTTCTGCACGCCGCCGCACTGGATTTCGTCCTGATACGGAGGATTTCCGGATCAAATCTCGGGCCCGACTTCGGCGAGGGCGACAATCCTATGCGTGACCGTTTCAAGACCAAGGCCGACGTCGTCAAATTCGTGCAGGAGGCCGTCGCCGACGGAGCGAAGGTGATTCAACAGCAGGGCGACGCAGGGCTGGACAATACAACGAAATTTTTCGGTAACCGGATGGCCCACAACTCCACCATCTGGACGTTCACCATAGAGCACAGCGGCGAGCATTATGGCCAGCTTGTGGTCTACTATCGCGCGAACAACCTTGTGCCGCCGGACTCGCGCCGATAATGCGGTAATACGGTGGGTGAAAGTTCAAGACTGCAAGTCTTGACTCCCGTATGGTCGGCGATTGGGAGGTGAACCTCCGGATTGCCCATGATTCAAGAGGAATCTGGGGCCAAGCGACAGCAACGCTATGCACTGGCCAACGTGGAGAAAGTGCTACCGTATGCCGCCGGCTGCAAGAATCTGTTTGAGCTCTTCGGCCCAGTGAATCACCACGCGCAGCTTGCTTCCCTGCGAATCACGCCGGAGCATAATGAACCGCCCGTCGCGCGTGACGTCGTAGTTCGGAATCGAGATCGACTGCCCGACATCGTATTCATCCGCGAACAAGGCCGCGGGCTTCCCAAACTTGGGTTCGGGGCCAGACAAGCCGACGGCCACCGCCATGATGTGTTGACTTCCGCGATAATAGATCTCGCGCCCCGTGGTGCTCCACCGTGCCTGCACTCCGCCGCCTTCTGAAAGCTGCCACTGACGATCCAGAGATGGATACCTTCGAACATAGATCTCAGGTTGGCCAGACTGGTTCGATTGATAAAGCATCCAGTGGCCGTCGGGCGAAAGCTCCGGATCTCCTTCAAATGCCTGCGTTGTTAGAAGGGGTTTGGGCTGGAATTTACCGCTAATCGACATCAGGAAAATATCTCCTGAGGTTTCCGGTTGAATCCGGACGTCCAGAACGCTATCGGGATCGGGCCCCGGCGACGAAGGATAGTCGTTGATCAGTCCACCCGGTACGGGGCCGGTTTTGCCACTGCCGTCAGCGGCGGTCCAAAAAGGCACATTGAAGCGCCGGAACACGACCTCTGCGCCGTCGGACGTCCAAATGGGAAAACTTGTTCCTAGCGCCGCGGCGGTGAGCTTGGCATGGGTCCCCCGCGCCAGATCCAGCGTTTCAATGTAGCTTCCCTGGCTCTCGACCAGCAGACTGCGTCCATCGGGCGAAAGGCGTGGAGTGCTATAGCGATCCAGAGGCAGGTTAAGGGCGAGTTCCGACCCGTCACGACCCACAGACACTACACGCTTGGAACCGAAGTTCGCAGGGACATAGACCAGATCCCCGGTGGATGACAACTGGAATCCAAGACTGCCTGAACGCACGGTGCAGATTACGCCGGCGCGTATCACCGGCGCCGCTGTCCCGGTTGTGGTGGCGCTGCGCTCGTCGAAAGGCACGGCCCACACTCCGCCGTCGCGTCCAAACAGCAGATGCCCGGTGGGTGACCACACGGGGGTAACTGCGTGCTCGATCACGACCCACCTTTTCGGAATGACGTTTTTCTGGGCGTCACTTTTCTGCCCGTTAATAGACACCGCTTCGATTCGTTCGGTGCCGGTATCAGTCGTCAAGCTTGCGAACAACACAATGTGCTCCCCGGGCAACACCGTCGGATCACTGTGCAGTACTTCGCGGCGGGCGGCATCGAGCACGGTCAACTGGCGCGACTCGCCGCCCTGCGCTGGAACGATCCATAGGGCGCCCGCACGGGAATAGACAATGCCGTTTCCTACCCAAGCGACGCTGCTGGCAAGGTCAGCGCCCTGCGCCAGGACGGATCGCTGCTGATCGGTCAGGGACAGCCGAGTGACCATTCCCCCGCCCGGTACGAATGTGACGCTCTTGCTGTCGGGAGAGAAATAGGCGGCATTCACGCCCGCGCTGTCGGCGATTTCGACAGCCTCGGGACGGTCGAGCCGCCGGATGTAAAGCCGCCGCACGCCCTCTCTTACGCCGATCATCGCGACACTCTGGCCATCCGGCGAAATCGCGAATCCACCTTGCAGTCCCGAAATCGGTTCCACATTCAGTGGATATCCAATGTCGAGATACATCACCGTGCCCGTGACTGCGCTTGATCCCATACGATGCCACAGTGTCCATGCCGCTACAGCGAGGGCAACGGCGGCGACGGCCCAAGGCAGTACGCGCCAGAATGGAGTCGGCCGGGTCCCCTGCGCGCCTTCCCGCGCTGCAGGCTTCGCATCCTCCAACATGGCATCATCCAGCGCGAGCCTTGCGTCGCCAATGTCGCGCAGACGCCGTTTGTCATCCTTCACTAGGCAGCGCTCGAGCAACTCGCGGACCCGGCGAGGCAAGTTCTTGGGAAGCATGCCCCAGTCGGGATCGGCGCGGATCACCGCTGCCATGATGTCGGTCGTAGTTTCGCCCACGTACATTTGACGGCCTGCGAGCATTTCGAAGAGCACCACGCCAAACGACCAGATGTCTGCCCGCCGATCAACCGCCTTGCCCTTTGCCTGCTCGGGCGCCATGTAGGCTGCCGTCCCGAGAATGATTCCGGCCCTAGTAGCCTCCAACGTCAAGGTTGGAGAATTGGAAATGTTCCGCGGCCCAGCGTCACCCTGCAATGCCTTCGCGAGGCCGAAGTCGAGCACCTTGACTTTGCCATCATGCGTCAGCTTGATGTTGGCCGGCTTCAGGTCGCGGTGAACGATGCCATGCTCGTGCGCGTATTCGAGCGCTTCCGCAATTTGCTTCGCGATGGGCAACGCTTCTTCCAGGGGGACCGCGCCTTCGCTGATCCGGTCGGCGAGCGTCGGCCCTTCCACTAGTTCCATCACCAGCGCACGCATGCCCCCGCTGTCTTCAAGACCGTAGATGGATGCGATGTTGGTGTGGTTGAGCGATGCGAGAACTTGCGCCTCGCGCTGGAAGCGAGCCATCAGCTGCGTGTCCTGGGCGAATTCCGGCAGAATCACTTTCAGCGCGACATCCCGTCCCAGTTTCGAATCCGCAGCGCGATACACCTCGCCCATTCCACCGGTACCCAGCGGCAATCGAATTTCATAGGAACCGAGTTTTGTGCCGGCGAGGAGGACCATCGGTGCGTGCGAATTATAGTCTGGGCACTACGCTTGCGGCGATTCTGGATAGATTGTCTGCAACCCTTACCTTACTGGATTGTGGAAAGCCGTTATTCGGGCAGAATCGCCAGGGAACCACAATAATGAGAAACTGTCGGCCTATGAATCGCGATAGGCTGCCCCTCAGTTTATTTCTCTTCCTTCTTGTGGCGGTGATCATTGCTCCGCCAGCGCTCCGTTCGCAGTCTTCCTCACGCGTCAATGGAGACCGCATGATCGAGCACTTGAACGCCATGGGCGCGATTGGAAAAGATCCAGCGGGAGGTTACGGCCGTGTGGCCTACACGGATGCCGACCGCCAAGGCAGAGAATATGCGATGGGCTTGATGCGGGCCGCGGGGCTTACGGTGAATACCGACGCGGCCGGCAATATATCGGGGCGGCGGGTGGGCAGTGATCCGCGACTGCCGGTGCTGGTTATCGGATCGCATGTCGATTCGGTGCCGCAAGGCGGAAACTATGACGGCATCGTTGGTTCCCTGGGTGCGATCGAAGTGGCACAGGCTTTGGCCGAGGGCCACGTAGAATTGCGCCATACCCTGGAGGTCTTGATTTTCCAGAATGAGGAAGGTGGTTTGCAGGGGAGTCGGGCGATCTCCGGTGAGTTGCACGAAGAAAACCTGAATGAGACGACCCGCAGCGGCAAGACGCTCCGTGACGGGATTGCGTTCATTGGGGGCGATCCCAGTAGCCTGGCCAGCGTACGCCGGAAGCCCGGCGACATATTTGCCTACCTTGAGTTGCATATTGAGCAAGGGGGCACGCTCGCTGCCGAGAAGATCGACATCGGCGTGGTGGAAGGAATCGTCGGTAATGGCCGGTGGGATGTGACCATTGACGGCTTTGCGAATCATGCCGGCAGCACACCCATGAACCAGCGGCACGATGCGCTGCTGGCGGGGGCGAAGTTCATTGAGGCAGTGAACCGGATCGTGACCAGCATTCCTGGTCGCCAAGTGGGCACGGTGGGCAAGATTCAGGCGGTCCCCGGAGCTTACAACGTGGTGCCCGGAAGAGTGGTGCTGGGTCTGGATGTCCGCGATCTGGACCAAGAGAAGATTGATACGTTATTCAGCAAAATGCGCAACGAGGCAGAGCAGATCGGGCAAGCTAGTGGAACAAAGTTCAGCTTTCACCAGGTCGTCGCGGACAAGCCCGCGCTGACCGACCCGCGTTTGCGCCAGATCATCGCAGATGCGGCGAAGCAATTGAACCTGAGCACCAAACTGCTCCCCAGCGGAGCTACGCACGACGCGCAAAGCATGGCACGGCTGGCCCCCGTCGGGATGATTTTTGTTCCGAGCATTGGCGGAATCAGCCATGCCCCGGAAGAGTTTTCGCGCCCGCAGGATATTGTCAACGGGGCGAACGTGCTTCTGGGAGCCGTGCAGCGGCTTGATTCGCAGAACTGGTGAGATGGTGCCGGGCACATCTTGAGCGTATCGTCGGCAATCCGGAAGCCATCGGGGCAGTTGGCTAACCGCGACATTATCAGGACCCATGATTTCGGCAGTTGAGGGTGACACAAAGTGGGCAGGGGACAACTCAACGTGATGTCGTTCGAGCAAATCCGGATTTCACCAACTGCCCCGCAGACAGGGCTGTGAGTGAATTGCCTGATTGCAACATTCGTATTGCTGGCTGCACAATCTAGTCGAGGATCGTTGCGCGGAACTTCTTCACAGTTTTCTAACCCATCCAACATTGGAGTTGTACTATGGGGGTCAGCGATCCAGAGATCCGAAAAAAGGTCTTCGGACCAAGGTGGCAGCACGAAATCGAAAAACAAGGCTGGCCGCTCTGGAGAAGACTCCTCCATCGCCTACAACGCTGCCGGATTTGCAGGCCCAAGGTCGAAACTCAACGTCCAAAGAACCAATGAGTGCAATGGCCTGTCGTTGTGAAAGACTCACTTCCTAAAAAATATTCAGCAAAACTTTGCGTTAGGAAGCTCTACAAGCGACGTTCGCTTCTCGAGTAGACATTTTCTATCCCGGAATTTTCGGCTGTTTTGCTTCACAAAGGGGAGATGCCCGTCAACGAAGAGCTCAGCAGATATCAGCGAACTTCGCTGTAGCCGCCTGCAAGAGAGAAGCATACACACATCACGCTTCAAGAGAAGCACCCCAATGCTCATTAAGAGTGACAAAACCGAGCATGTAGCAATTCACAAAGCTACTGCGCTTCGGCTCGTCTGGACGCGAGCGAGAAAGTCCGACAGAACCAAGAAGGCGAAAAATGGATAGCAGCGATTTCGCAGCGACGAGTTCCCTGGAGAGGAGAGCGGTAAGTTGGTGCAAGTCGACGGCGAGGTGAAGAAAAGCCCCACGTCCCGAGAATTGCGAGACGCGGGGTATCCCTCATTTTCCAGGAACTACGGCAGAGACATGGGCCGCTCGACGCCGCTTCAGCGATGTTTGATGAAGGCGCCCGTCTGCAGCTCCGACATCGCCTGACGCAGCTGCTCTTGCGTGTTCATTACGATGGGACCGTACCAAGCGACAGGTTCCTCGATCGGCTTGCCGGATATCAGCAGGAAGCGAATTCCCTCCGGTCCAGCCTGGACTGCCAGTTCGTCTCCCCGGTCAAACAATACCAGCGAGTGATTGCGGGCATCGTACCTGGCCGGTGCGTTGGCATCGGCAGCTTGTTCGGTGAGCACCGCGCGTGGATCGGATGCATCTCGGAATGTGCCGGAGCCGGAGAATACATACGCAAACGCATTGCGGGTAGTCTCGACCTTGAGCCGCTTTTGCTTTCCTGGCGGTACAAACACGTCAAGATAACTCGGGTCAGCGGCGACTCCTTCGACCGGCCCTTTCTTGCCCCAGAACTCGCCGCAGATAACGCGCACGCGAGTGCCGTCGTCGTCGGTTACCTCGGGAATCGCGCTGGACGGAATATCCTGGTACCGTGGATCGGTCATCTTCAGCGACGAGGGCAGGTTCGCCCACAACTGGAAACCGTGCATGCGCCCATGCTGGTCGCCTTTGGGCATCTCCTGGTGGAGGATGCCACTGCCGGCGGTCATCCATTGCACGTCTCCGGCTCCCATTTTCCCCTGGTTGCCCAGGCTGTCGCCGTGTTCGACGGAACCGGCAAGCACGTAGGTGATCGTCTCGATTCCGCGGTGCGGATGCCACGGGAATCCCGCGCGGTAGTCGTCGGGATTGTCGTTTCGGAAATCATCCAGCAAAAGAAACGGATCGAATTCCGTGGTCTTTCCGAACCCGAAGGCGCGTTGCAGCTTCACGCCCGCGCCTTCGATCGTGGGTTTCGGTTGAATAATCTGTTTCACTGGTCGGAGCGACATAGATTCTCCTTGTCTTGCAACGCGCAGCAGGTTGGAGCCTGCCGCGCGGAGTGACTTAGGCTTTTACGAACTGAATATCGAGCGTGATCGTCACTTCGTCCCCGACGAGAATGCCGCCGGTCTCGAGGGCCGCGTTCCAGGTCAGGCCAAAGTCCTTTCGGTTGATTTTCGTGGTTGCCGATACCGCGACCCGGGTATTTCCCCAAGGATCCTTCGCGGGCGGGGTTGGCCCTTCCACGTTGAAGGTTACCTTGCGGGTGAGACCGCGGATAGTCAGGTCGCCGTCGACTGCCAGCTCGCCGTCTCGAACAAGGCTAATGCGCGAGGACTTAAAGGCGAGGGTCGGAAACTTCTCCACGTCAAAGAAGTCAGGACTCTTGAGGTGCGCATCGCGCTGCGGGTCGCGCGTTTCGATCGAGGCAGCTTCGATCAGGGCGTCGACGCGGGAGTTTGTCAGTTCCGATTCGTCCAAGGTTAACGTCCCCGAGACTTTGGCGAATTGCCCTTTCACGTTCGAGATCATCATATGCTTGACCTTGAACTCGGCCACGGAGTGAGCCGGGTCGATATTCCAGGTGGTGGCAACTTGCGGTGTAGCCAGTGTGGTCATGGTGTGCATCTCCTCTCCGCTTGCTTTAGATGCGTGTACACGATAATCGTTACAACGAATATATGGCCCAAAAATCAGCTTACCCGCGCCCGGGCAGCCGCCAGCAGTTCAGCGAGCGCGCGAAGCCGGTCTTTTCCCAGATGGCCTAATTGTTTGCGATGAGCCTCCTCGACTGGTTGATCGAGGCGGGTCAGCAGTTTAAGCCCGTTGGGTGTAATCCGGCCCAGGACGACTCGCCGGTCTTTGCTTTCCCGCCAGCGTGAGATCAGACCGCGCTTTTCCAGGCGGTCGAGTAGCCGGGTAATGTCCGGATCGCGTGTAATCATGCGGATAGCAATCTCGCCGCAGGGGAGCCCATCCGGCGAGCCACGCAGAATCCGGAGTACGTTGTATTGCGTGGGTGACAGATCCTCGGTTTTGAGAATCTGGGCAGGGCCGCGAGTCAGCAGGTCACAGGTGCGCTGTAGATCGAGAAACGCCATCTCCTCGGGGCAAGCCGGGCGCCGGAGTTTGCCCGTGGATTGAATCGGTTCATTCACGTCACCTTATAATATGCGTTATAACGATTATTGTCAAGTCAGTGATTTCTATGCCCCTGCGGTTCTCGGCAAGCGATTTTGTACCTCCGGCCTGGCACGAAACGAGGGCGCTTCGTCCCCACTCTGTTGCATCAGTTTCGTCACCAATCCGGTCCACCCCGTCTGATGACTCGCGCCCAGACCCGCACCAGAGTCACCGTGAAAATATTCATGGAACGGAACCAGGTCGCGCCAATAAGGGTCGTTCTGAAATCTCTGCACATCCCCGCAGGCGGGTCGCTTCCCGTCCTCATCACGCACGAAAATGCCTGTCAATCGGCGCGATAACTCCGCCGCCACTTCCCATAGAGTCATCACTTTGCCGGATCCGGTGGGGAACTCCACCGTAAAGCTATCTCCCAGGTAATGGTGAAATTTTTGCAGTGACTCGACCAGGAGGAAATTCACCGGAAACCAGATTGGTCCGCGCCAGTTAGAATTCCCGCCGAAGAGTGCTGTCGAAGATTCTCCGGGTTGATAATCGACGCGGTGCTCGGTTCCATCCACGTGAAGTGTGTATGGATGCTCACGATGGAATCGCGAGAGTGCGCGAACTCCATAGCGCGACAGAAACTCCCGCTCATCCAGCATGTAGCTGAGAATCCGGCGCAACTGTTCGGGGCTCGCGATGGAAAGCAGCCGCCGCTCGCCTTTTCCCGGTGTTCTCATGCAAGCCAGGTTGTGGGTCAGATCAGGACGATTGTCGATAAACCATTCCAGCCGGCGTTTGAAGGCCGGCAACCGGTCGAGCAGTTCGGGCTCCAGCGTCTCCACCGCAAACAGCGGAATCAGCCCCACCATAGAGCGGATCTTCATCGGGAACTGCGCGCCCTCCGGCAGCTTCAGCATGTCGTAGAAGAATCCGTCTTCCTCGTTCCACAATCCCGTGTCCTCGTGACCACGATGTCCCATGGCATGCGCGATGTAGACGAAGTGTTCCCAGAATTTGCTGGCCACATCTTCGTAGCACGGTTCTTTCTTAGCCAACTCCATCGCGATGGCCAACAGGTTGAGGGTGTACATCGCCATCCAACTGGTGCCATCCGACTGCTCGAGATAACCGCCGGTGGGCAAAGGCGCGCTGCGATCGAAAACGCCGATGTTGTCCAGCCCGAGGAATCCCCCCTGGAAGATGTTCCTACCTTCCGCGTCCTTGCGGTTCACCCACCAGGTGAAGTTCAGCATCAGCTTGTGAAACACTCGCTTCAGAAATTCGCGATCCCCGACGCCTTTACGTTTTTTCTCAATCTTGTAAACCCGCCACGCCGCCCAGGCGTGTACCGGTGGATTCACGTCTCCAAATGCCCATTCATAGGCGGGAATCTGCCCATTCGGATGCATGTACCACTCGCGGAGCATCAGGGTTATCTGTTCCTTGGCAAACTCCGCGTCCACCAGCGCCAGCGCAACGCAGTGAAATGCCAAGTCCCACGCTGCATACCACGGGTACTCCCATTTGTCGGGCATTGAGATAACATCAGCGTTATAAAGGTGGACCCACTCACGGTTGCGCCCCTTTTTGCGCTCGACCGGAGGCGGTGGATTGCCGGGATCCCCGCGCAGCCAGTCTCTGACCACATAATGATAGAACTGCTTCGACCACAACATTCCCGCGAAGCCTTGCCTCATGATGTTCTGGGCGTCACTCGAGAGTTCCTGCGGAATTATCGTGCGATAAAATTCGTCGGCTTCGTACTGGCGCAGTGCAAGAGCGTTCTCGAATTCGGCGAAGCAATTCTTGCCCGTGAAGTCGCGGTCCGATAGCCGCAGCCGGATTATCCTGGTATCGCTCGCGGGAATCGAAAGCGTGTAGTGAGCTGCTGCCTTTGTGCCTTTGTGCTCCGGATTGACACCATCCCTGGCACCGTGCACGACGTAGTCATTGATGCTGTCCTTCACATAAGGGGTCCGGTTCGGTACACCGAAGAGCCGGTTAAAGTTCGTCTCATTTTCCGTGAACAACAGCTCGGGTGAGCCTTCGCAGTACAGCCAGCGCCGGCCAACCTGTGTCGGATCCAACTCAACCACAGGATCCGACGCCGACCGTGATTGATGCATTTCTGGGCGTTCCAAGCCGTTTCCCCACGACCACGTATTCCGAAACCAGATCGTCGGCAAGACGCGCAGCTTAGCTGGCTCCGGACCGCGATTCGTGACGGCAATCTTGATCAGGATGTCTTCAGGGTCAGTCTTTGCGTACTCCACCACAACATCGAAGTAGCGGTCCTCGTCGAACACGCCCGTATCGAGCAGTTCCAACTCGGGTTCGTCCTTGCCTCGCCGCCGATTCTCTTCGAGCAACCTGGTGTAGGGAAATTCCGATTGCGGATACTTGTATAGATATTTCATGTACGAGTGTGTAGGCGTGCTATCCAGATAAAAGTAGTATTCCTTTACGTCCTCGCCATGATTGCCTTCATTGCCTGCCAGACCGAACAACCGTTCCTTAAGGATGGGATCACGCTCATTCCAGAGCCAAACTGCGAAACAGATGAATTGGTGCCGATCAGAGATGCCCGCCAGTCCATCCTCGTTCCAGCGATACGCGCGTGAGCGAGCGTGGTCGTGTGGAAAGAAATCCCAGGCAAGGCCGTGCAGGCTGTAGTCCTCGCGGACGGTTCCCCACGAACGTTCGCTAAGGTATGGGCCCCAGCGTTTCCAGTGCTTCGTCCGTGCATCAGATTCGGATAGTCTGATTTCTTCTTTGGTCATGGCAGTTAAGAAAAGTCACCCGAGAATGGATCCAGGGTTGCTGGTCAGGCGTCGAGCGTGACATTCTCCAGCGCCCGACTGACGCACGGCAATATATATCCCTGAGATCGCATTTGGTCACTCAGTGCTTCTTCACTTTCCATTTTGACCCGGCCCCGTAACAGCTTGGTTGCGCACGTCCCGCAACTGCCCTGTCGACAACCGAATGGCATTAATACACCATTTCTTTCGGAGCTTTCCAATAAAGTTTCCTCAGGCGAGATCTGAAACGCTACCGCCGAACGAGCAAACCTGATTTCCAGGGAACCTACATCGGTTCGGATGTCCTCGCTCGAACCGTTAAATCTCTTCTCTCTGGGCACGGCGCCGCCAAAACTCTCCTGCAGAATCCTCGACGGCTCGACTCCCAAATCCGCCAGCAACGAGCGGCTAAGTTCCATGAATGCCGGAGGCCCGCATACAAAGAAGGTCGCTTCCAGCGGCTTCTGGACTTCGCGCTCCAGTATCTCGCGCCGCAAACGCCCCTTCCATCCCGTCCATTCGGAACCCGGCCGTGACAGCACGGTCACCCAGCGAAACTGCCTTAGTCGTGTTTGCAGCTGCGACAACTCGCTTCGGAAGAACACATCCTGCCGGGTTCGCACAGAATAGATGAGCGTGACCTCAGCCGGGATACATCGCTCGTCGATATATTTCAGCATCGCCATCATGGGAGTAATGCCGCTACCCGCCGCGACCAGCACAATCCGCTTGTGCTGGCTCTCATCAAAATAAAATTTCCCATAGGGACCCCGCGCTTTGACCGTGAGTCCGACCTCTGCGCGCTCATTCAGGTACCGCGAGACACAGCCGTTTTCGACCCGCTTGGGCGTGATCTCGATGTAGCCCTGCTGCAGTGGGGAGGAGCAGATGGAATAGGAGCGAGTCAGTGGTCTCCCGTCGATGATCCACTCGAATGTGAGGAATTGTCCCGGACGCGTGGACAATTGTCGTCCGAGCGGCAGCAGGAAGCGCAACGTCTTAGCATCCGGGGTCTGCTTCTCAATGCGCGTGAGGTTCAAAACCACCTCGTCGTTCTTGGGTGCGTCTTTGCCCGCTGTCGTGATGTTGTGCGGCAGAGTTGCTGCGCTCATGGCCGCCTTGGACCGCTTAGAGCCGGCGCGATATGCAAAGACCACCGACACCAACACACTCATAATGACCATTGCCGGGGTCCAAGCCGGCACCTTGTGCGGCGATGCCGCTCGCAAAAAATGAATTGCCACATTCATCGCGACCAGCGTGAATGCCATTCCGAAAATTTCAATGCCCAAAACCATCAGCAAACTGCGCGCGGCTTTCTGGTAACGCGCAACCAGCACCTTCCCAACGAGCATTGGAACTAGAAATAGCGCCAGGCCCATATGCAACACGAGCCGCGGCGACAGTTCGTCCTGCCATCCCTTCACCCGCAACAGCATGAAATACAGATTCACTGCGAACACCGCGATGAACGTGTACCCGGCGATCCGATGAACCTGGCTCCACAGTCTGCTCCGCCGCCCCGACGTGGTGCGGTTGCTCAACATGTTCCACATGTTGAAGCCCGCGAGGAACACGAACAGACCCGCAAGAGTAAGGCTGATGAGAACACGCACAGAAGACCCTCGAAATCCGTATGGCGGCGTTGAAAGTATCTGGCTGCCAAGTGGATAACTGGTCTGCCGCCTGATTTATTCCAGTCTGATCACATTCAACCCTGAGTTCGATCACGCCGAAGTTCAGGCCGGCCACTGGTTTCTGTAAAACGCCGCTTACAAAATCAGCCACGCTGGCAGCACTCTTCGGGTTCTCCGCATCCATGTCACAATAAGCCATCGACCAGGGAGGGTTCCCATGGATCAGTCCGCCCTCGGCCCGCTTCGTTCCATCCTGCTCCTCACCTCTGTACTTATTAGTTTCGGTTGCGGCAGTGGAAGTCAATTGCGATCGGTTTCCGTGTCGCCCTCCGCCGCGGATGCCAAAAATTTCGCCAACGGTCAGGTCCAGTTTTCGGCCGTGGGTACATTTAACAATTCGTCCATGCCTCAACCACTCAACAACAACCAGATCACCTGGTGCGTTGGTACAAGGGCCGGAGCCTGTGCGGGAAACATCAACCTTGGCGCCACCGTGACTGCGAACGGCATGGCGGCATGTGTCCCTAGTTTCTCAGGGACGGCTACGATCCTTGCCGGCAAGGCCAAGGCTGCGATGAATCCTGATCAAGGTCAGCAGATGACCGTCTTCGGAGCGGCGCAGTTGAGCTGTCCGTAAAGTTTTGTCAAAGCGGTTCGCTGGCTCTTTGCTCCGCCGGGAGGTCCGCAAACGAACGGCAATGTTTATGCGAGCGCGTCGTCAGACGCATAAAAAGAATGGGTTACCTCGGTACTCAATGTAACCCGTCCATTCATAGACATCTATGTACCGCGACTTTTTGCTGCTTTCCGGGTTTATGACCAACAAGGACGGAGGTGGCAAATGTTCAAGAAGAGTTTCCTTGCGGTGTTTGGATTGGCGCTCGCTCTCGCTTTCGCAAATCCGCCGAAAGCACACGCGGGAGTCGCGGTGGGCGTGACCATCGGAGGCCCGGTATATGGCCCCGCAGTTTACCCATATGGCTACGCGTACGTCTCTCCGCGTCCGGTCTACGTGTACCCTCGGCCCTACGTCTATCCAGGGCCAGTCTATTATGGCCGAGTTTACGGTCGGCCCTATTGGCACAGTGAAGGTTGGGAGCGCCACGAATATCGGGAGCATCGCGATCACGACCGCTTCGACCACGATCGGTATTACCGCGATCGCCGCTAACAAGTAACGCATCGTGCGCGACCCACGGGCGGGCTATAGGCCGCCCGTTCTTTTGTGCAACGGCGGAAAAGGCGGGAGTCTCGCCACCTGGATGGGCGAGACGCCCGTCCCTACACAATCTAACTGCATTTACTCGCGCCCTCCCGCGCCTGCCTTGTCACTCAACTCTGCCTCTTGAACTCTGCTAACATCCCACCAAGATGGCAGCGAAAGTCCATGCCAAATCCAAGCGCGTCGTCAGAAAGGCCGCGCGCGCAGCAGTCGTCCGCGAAGCTCGACCTCGTGCTGAACTCGTGATCATTACCGGACTCAGCGGCTCCGGGAAAGCGTCCGCCCTCAAGGCCTTCGAAGATCTTGGCTACTACTGTGTCGACAATCTCCCCGTCGATCTCATTCCGCGCTTCGCCGAACTCGCCCTGCAGTCACTCGAAACCCGCCGCACCGCTCTCGTCGTCGATATCCGCGAGGGCTCCAAGCTCGAGAAACTGCCCGCCATCGTGAAATCGGTTCGCCGCATGATCCCTACCATGGTGATCTATCTCGAGGCCACCGACGCGTCGCTGATTCGCCGCTACAGCGAGACTCGTCGCCCCCATCCCTTCGGCGCCGATTCTCCCGTGCGTTCGTCTCTGGGTGCGGAGCGTCGCCGCCTGAAGCCCATCCGTGCCATCGCCGACTGGGTCGTCGACACCTCGAAGTTCAATGTCCACGAGCTGCGTGCCCACCTGACAGAACGCTTTCAGAAAGAACCCTCAGACAAAAACATCCTGGTCTCGTGCGTCAGCTTCGGTTTCAAGCATGGTGTCCCCGAAGACGCGGATCTCGTATTCGACGTGCGCTTCCTCCCCAATCCTCACTTCGTTCCCGAATTCCGTCCCCTGACCGGGCGCGACCCGCGCGTCGCGAAATACATTCGGTCTTTTCCCCAGACGCAGGAGTTCATCGATCGCATCTCGGAGTTGCTGATCTACCTGTTGCCCCATTACGTGGGCGAAGGAAAGAGCTATCTCACCATCAGCTTCGGTTGCACCGGAGGCCAGCACCGTTCAGTCATGATCGCCGAAGATGTGAGCAAACACCTTCGTAAAGCCGGTTATCGCGTGAAAGTAATGCATCGCGACAGCTGATAGCTGATAGCAGATAGCTGATAGCCGATACTTTCTGATTACAATCGACTGGTGCGCTTAGGGTTCGTTCTTCTGGTCCTGTCATCTGAGCGACGTGAGCGCCAGCCGACCGAAGTCGAAAGATCGCATGCCCGCATGCGGCACCTCGAACTGCAAAAGGCATTTTCTCCACAGCTCTCAGGCTTTCAAAGCCAAAGTGGGGCTACTGAGTGACCAACCTTCTCCACCACCACCATCTGCCGTTTTCGCTCTGTTTCCAGTAAAATGCCAATTTGCGCCCACTCCAAGGTATCCTTACGCCCACCCGGGTGACCGTACACCGGGATCCCCTTCATCGGGAAGGTCTATGCGGCAATTGACCCGCCTCTTGCGGTACGCGGCCCCGTACTGGTGGCAAGTGCTTGCCTCGGTCATCCTGATGGCAGCCGTCGGGTTTCTCGATGCCTTCCGCCTCCTCCTGATTGGCCCCATTCTTGACCGCGTCCTGAATCCTTCCGCGCCTCCGCACGAGATGAAGCTGCTGCCCATCCCCGGCACGCATCAATCCCTCCACCTTGAACAGTTCGTTCCCTCCAGCTTCCAGAATCCCTGGGCGGTCGTCGCCTTTGCCCTGGTTGCTTCCACGCTGCTGAAGGGAATTTTCGACTACGCAGGCACCTATCTCGTCAGCTACGCCGGATTCGGAATGATCACCGACCTGCGCGACGCCATGTACAACGCGATCCTCCGGCGCTCGGCAGCGTTCTTCCAAAAGCACACCACGGGAACCCTGCTCTCTACCCTTATTAATGACCTCGAGCGCGTGCAGTTTTCCCTCTCAAGCGTGCTGGGAGAATTCCTCCAGCAGGTGTTCACCCTGATTTTCACGATTGCCGCCGTGGTCCTGCTGGGCGGCAAACTTGCTTGGGTGCTGGTTCTTTTTCTTCCCGCGATTCTGTTTTCCTCTACCAAGATTGGCCGCCGCGTCCGCCACACCACTCGCCGCGGACAGGACAAGCTGGCCGAAATCCAGAATATCTTGCACGAAACCATTACGGGCAATCGCATTGTGAAAGCTTTCGGCATGGAATCGTGGGAGGTAGCCCGCTTTCGCACTGCCGCAAAGCGTCTCCTGCGCGCTAACCTGCGTTCGGTGGCCGCCGCCGCCGTCAGTTCTCCCTTGATGGATACTTTCGGCGCGGTCGCCATCGCCCTTCTGCTCCTGCTCGGACGCAACGAGATCCGCCACGGTGCTTTCACCCCGGGTACCTATCTTGCCTTCATCGCGCTGGTCTTCAAGCTGTACGAGCCCATTCGAAAGTTCGCGCTCTTCAACAACAGCTTCCAGCAAGCCGTCGGTGCATCTTCGGAGATCTTCAAGTTCACCGAGAGTGAAGATGATGTCCGCGAGAAGCCGGGAGCCAAGCCGCTGCCGGCGTTTTCCAAGAGCATCGTTTTCGAAGGCGCAAGCTTCTCTTACGGTGACGAGGAGGGCGCCCGCGACATCCTCCGCGCCATCGATCTTGAAGTGAAGCGGGGTGAAGTGCTCGCCATCGTAGGCTCCAGTGGCGCCGGGAAGAGCACTCTCGTCCACCTTATTCCTCGCTTCTTCGATCTGACTTCCGGTCGTCTGCACATCGACGGTCACGATGTCCGCGATGTGACCCTTGCCTCGTTGCGCTCGCAGATCGGCATCGTCACGCAGGAAACCGTGCTCTTTAACGACACGGTGCGCAACAACATCGCTTATGGTCAGCCGCATGTCTCGCAAAAAGCTGTCGAATCGGCGGCCGGTGCCGCTCTCGCCCACGATTTCATCATGGAGATGCCGAACGGTTACGAGACCATCATCGGGGAGCGTGGTCTGCGCCTGTCTGGCGGCGAGCGCCAGCGCATCGCCATTGCCCGCGCCATCCTCAAGAACGCGCCAATCCTTATTCTCGACGAGGCCACTTCAGCGCTTGACAGCGAGTCGGAATCGCTCGTGCAATCGGCCCTGCAGAATTTGGTAGTGGGACGGACGGTCTTCGTAATCGCCCACAGGCTCTCGACCGTGCGCCGCGCCGATCGCATCGTGGTTCTCGAAAACGGGACCATCAGCGACGTGGGCGCGCACGAAGACTTGATGAAGAAATTAGGAACCTATCGCCGCCTGTACGACCTGCAGTTCCTGGAAGTTGATCATCCAAGAGCGGCCCCGGTAGGCGACTGAACGCTGATGGCTGATAGCTGATGGTTGACGGCCGTAATGATTGCCAGCAGCCACCAGCGAGTAGCCAGAAACCACTGGCAACTGGGAACTGAGAACTGCTCTTATGCCCATCCGCTCCATGACCGGCTTCGCCCAGGTGAAGGGCCAGATTAACGGGAAGCTGAGCTTCAGCTTGTCGCTCAAGTCCGTCAATCACCGTTTCCTCGATCTGCACTTCCGCATGCCCTCCGACAATGACACCCTCGAAATGAAACTACGCCGGCTGCTGAAGGAAAAAGTTGCCCGGGGCCATATCGAGCTGACCCTCAGCATCGATCGGGGCACGAATGAAGGCTTCGCCCTCAATCGCGAACTGGTCAGCGGTTACGTGAATGCCTTTCGTGCCGCCGCTTCCGAGTTCGGCATTATCGCGGAGCCCGATTTGAATGTCATTCTGCGCATGCCCGGCGCGATGGACGTCTCTACGGGCGCGGCTGACGGCGAACTCGAAGCTGCCGTTCTAGGCCAGATCGAAGAAGCTCTAACCCGCCTCAACCAGATGCGCGATGAGGAAGGCCGTGGTATCGAACGCGAGCTGCGCGAGCGCATGGAGCATATCCAGAAAGCCAGTGCCGGCGTCGATCGCCACCGCCACGCCATCCTGCAAGGCTACGTCGAAAAGCTGCGCGCGCGCATGCAGGAACTCATCGGGGCGCAGGTAGATCCCGAGCGCCTGCTCCAGGAAGCCGCCCTGCTGGTAGATCGCAGTGACATCCAGGAAGAACTCGTGCGTTTGCAGACGCACATCAAGCACTTTCTCGGATTGCTGGACGAAAAGGGTGAAGTCGGCAAGAAACTCGACTTCCTTCTCCAGGAAATGAACCGCGAGGCCAACACGCTGCTTTCGAAGACCTCTGGCCTGGCCGGCGACGCTCTCAAAATCACCGAGATGGGTCTGATCATGAAGTCGGAAATCGAGAAGTCGCGCGAGCAGGTGCAGAACGTCGAATGACGACTGTCTACATCATCTCTGCGCCTTCCGGCTCGGGAAAATCCACCCTCGTGAATGAAGTCCGCAAGATCGTATCCGGACTCGATTTCTCCATCTCCTATACGACCCGGGCTCCCCGGGGCAGCGAACAGAATGGCCGGGAATATTTCTTCGTATCGCGCGCTGAGTTTGAGGACATGATCCGCAACGACGAATTTCTGGAGCACGCCGACGTTTTCGGAAACTACTATGGCACGGCCCGGCGGTTTCTGCGCGAGGCCCAGGCACACGGGGATGACCTGCTGCTCGACATCGATGTGCAAGGCGCCGAGCAAATCAAGAAAAGGATTCCCGCTGCTGCCAGTATCTTCGTCCTTCCGCCCAATCGAGAGAAATTGGAGTGGCGTCTCCGGAACCGCGGCCTCGATTCCGAGGCCGTCATCTGCCGCCGGTTGGACACGGCCCGTCGGGAGATTGAGAATTATGATAAGTACGACTATATTTTAGTGAACGACCGCTTGGAGCAGTCGATTGACCAACTGAAGGCCATCTTGCTTTCGGAACGTCTGCGACGCTCGGGCCGACCGCTGACCAACGACGAACAAGCAAAAGTCGCGTTGGCGGATCGGAATCGCCTGGAAAACATGCGGACTCGAATTCAACCTATTCTGGATTCCTTCCGCGACACCCCAGGCCATTGCCAGCCCTAGGCGGCGCTTTAGGGGAGAACAGTATGAAGTTGATCGAAGGCTTCGACAGCAACTATCGCTATATCCTCGTGGCCGCCCGCCGGGCCCGCCAACTCCAAGGTGGCGCGCCTCCGGTCGTAGAGACCAGTTCCCGCAAGCCTTGCCGCATCGCCCAGGACGAGATCCGTGCTGGGAAGGTGAAATGGGTCATCCCCGAAGTTCCCAAGTCCACAGCTGAGGTCGCCAGCGAGGCTCTCGATCCAACTCCTCAAACGGATGCATAGGGGCCTTGCCGCTGTTGCTGGTCGACGCCGATCGCCCGGTCTGTTTCGGCTGCACCCGACCGCAACATTCTAAAGCTCCTTTGCTGTCATCTAAACTACGGACACCATGAAGGTAGCTCTTGGCGTAAGCGGCGGGATCGCAGCCTACAAAGCGGCGGAAATCGTCCGCCTGCTGCAGGACCGCGAAATCCGCGTACAGGTCATCATGACCCAGGCTGCGCAGGAATTCGTGCGCCCGCTCACCTTCGCCGCACTTTCCGGGGAAAAGGTCATCACCGGCATGTTCGAAGCCGGAAACGCCGAGCCCAACATCGACTCGGCCGTCGAGCATATTGCGGTTGCACAATCCATCGACGCACTCGTGGTCGCGCCTGCGACCTCCGACATACTGGCGAAGTTTGCGCAGGGGATTGCCAGTGATTTCCTGACCACGCTCTACCTCGCGACCACCGCACCCGTCATCGTCGCTCCCGCGATGAACGTCAACATGTGGAATCACCCTGCCACTCAGGCCAATCTTGAAATTCTGCGCAAGCGCGGCGTGAAGATCGTCGAACCCGACAGCGGGTACCTCGCGTGCGGCATGATTGGCCCCGGGCGCCTCGCCGCCAACGAGAGCATTGTGGCCTCGGTCATGCAGGCTCTGGGCGCTTCGCAGGACTTGGCCGGCGAAACTGTTCTGATTACGGCTGGCCCCACTCGCGAGAAAATCGATCCAGTGCGCTACATCACGAACCGCTCCAGCGGTCGCATGGGTTACGCACTTGCCGAGGCCGCTCTGAGGCGCGGTGCCCGCGTCTTGCTGGTCACCGGGCCAACCTCCATCGTGCCCCCGAACGCCGCCGAGGTCACGCGAATCGAGACCGCCGATCAGATGCGCGCTGCCGTCTTGCAGCTCTTCTCGCAAGCCACCATCGTGATCAAGACCGCTGCGGTGTCCGACTATCGCCCGAAGGCCGCGGCAATCCAAAAGCTCAAACGAACCGGTCCCATGTCGCTCGAACTGGAGCCTACCACCGACATTCTCGCAGAGCTGTCCGTGAAGAAAAGTGCTCAGCTCATCATCGGTTTTGCCGCCGAAACGGAAAATGTCATGGAAAACGCGCGCAAGAAGCTTGCCAAGAAGTCCCTCGACGCCATCGTCGTGAACGACGTCTCGCGCGACGGGGTCGGCTTCGACTCCGATCGCAATGCGGTTACCATCCTCACCCAGGACGAAGTCCTTGAAGTCCCCGAAACCACCAAGTGGGAAGTCGCGCAACGAGTGCTCGATCAAATCGTGAAGCTTCGTCGCCGCGCTCGTATCACCGCCAGCTAGACAGCATGCGGGTCAGTTGAAGCTCCCCGGCGAATGTACCCTCTACCCACACGTACAGGTACCACCGTGCTGCCTGGAATTGAGCAGGCGAGCTCGGGAACGTATTTCGGGGTGTTCTGCCCGCAGTTTTCAGGCTATACTCAAAAAGTAAGTGCTTTTGTGCCATGACCCTGCAGAATCCCAATTCGCATCTGCCCGCGTGCTGGCTGCACCAGCTATGCTGCCCGCGGCGCCATCTGGCAGGGCTTCCTTCCCACCTCCGTCCGAGTCTTTTCGGAAGCGATTAGTTCGAATCCTCTCCTGTGCAAATTTTCTTCGGGACGTAGTCCGCTCAGTTGACTAGCCCGGAGAAAACTCAGCGGCGAATCAAAGCCCTAATCGCCAAGAACCAACGACGAATGACCAAAGATGGAGGAGAATTCCGATGCCAACCAAGACTCTGATTGCCGGCCCCAAGATCAAGACCGCCCTGCCCGGCCCCAATGCCAAACGCGTTCTGGCGGGCGATGACAAGTACATTTCGCCGTCCTATACGCGGTCGTACCCGTTGGTAGCGAAGAGTGGCCGCGGCGTGGTCGTGACCGATGTCGATGGCAACGAGTTCTTTGACTTCTCGGCCGGCATTGCCGTGACTTCGACCGGCCATTGCCATCCTGAGGTGGTCGCCGCCATCCAAAAGCAGGCGGGAGAGCTCATTCACATGTCGGGCACCGACTTCTACTACGAGAATATGGTGCAACTAGCGGAACGGCTCTCGAAGATCGCGCCGATGCCGGGGCCCCACAAGATTTATTACGGCAACTCCGGTACCGAGGCGATTGAAGCCGCGCTGAAGCTGGCCCGCTATCACACCAAGCGGCAGAACGTGATCGCTTTCTTCGGCGCGTTCCATGGTCGGACGATGGGAGCGCTCTCGCTGACCGCCTCCAAGCCTCAACAGAAGCGGCGTTTCGCCCCGTTGGTTCCTGGAGTTACGCACATTCGTTATCCCGATGTGTACCGGGGCTGCTCGGGCGGTCCGCAGGATGCGGAAGCGTTCGCGATGGGGTGCGCGCGGTTTATCGAAGACAAGCTGTTCAAGACAACGCTGGCTCCCGAAGAGGTTGCGGCGATCTTCGTTGAACCGGTGCAGGGAGAAGGCGGGTACGTGATCGCGCCGACGCCCTTCATGCAAGAACTCCGGCGTATTTGCGACCACCATGGAATCCTGCTGGTCGTGGACGAAGTACAAAGCGGCGTCGGCCGAACGGGCAAGTGGTGGGCAGTGGAGCACACGGGCGTCGAGCCGGATATCGTTTGCATGGCAAAGGGCATTGCCTCCGGCATGCCGCTGGGCGTGACTGTATCGCGCGCCGACATCATGGATTGGGTACCGGGCTCGCACGCTTCCACCTTCGGTGGAAACCCGGTGTGTATTGCCGCGGCGCTGGCCACGCTCGACGTGATCGAGAAGGAAGGCCTGCTCGCGCACTCGGCGGAACTCGGCGGCTACATGCTCAAGCGCATGGTGGATTGGCCCGCGAAGTACCGCATCGTGGGCGACGTGCGTGGCCGGGGCCTGATGATTGGTGTGGAGATTGTTAAAGACCAGAAGACGAAGGAATACGGGGCCGAACTGCGGGATCGAATCGTCCAGCGAGCCTTCGAACACGGCATCCTGTTTCTCGGATGCGGGCCGAGCACGGTGCGCATCTCGCCGCCTCTCGTGGTCACGAAAGATGAAGCCGACGCAGCCATCGACATTCTCGAGGAGTCGATCGAAACGGTCAGCAAGGGCGCGTAAGAGCTGAATCTTACGAGTATGTTAATGAGCGAGGCTCGTCGAGAATTCGGCGAGCCTTTCTTGTGTTAAGGACATCCATAAGCAACGGGGGAGACTGTATGTGGAAAGGCAAAGTTGACTCGATTCACATTGCGCCTGCCGCCAAGGCGCCAACCCAGGCCGTGGATCACGTGGAGTTGATTCCGGGAGCAGGTCTGGTGGGGGATCGGTATTTCCTCCGGCAGGGCACGTTCTTCAAGCCCGAGCCGCAGCATGAACTCACCCTGATCGAGGCTGAGGCCATCGAGGCCGCATTGCGGGAGTACAAGGTGAGTCTCGCACCCGGCGAGCCGCGACGGAATGTGGTGACGCGCGATGTTCCCTTGAATCACCTGGTGGGCCGGGACTTCATGATCGGCGGAGTAAAGGTTCACGGTATTCGCTTGTGCGAGCCTTGCAGTCACCTGGAGGGCCTCACTGGATCGCCAGTGATCAAGGCGCTGCGACATCGGGGCGGACTGCGGGCGCAGATCCTTACGCAAGGCGTGATCCGGGTCGGCGACGCGGTGACCGAGCCAATCTCATGAACAAAACAACGTATCGTGAACTGCTGCGCGGCAAGGGCGCGCACGTGGATCCGGTCGCCAGCCTGGAGCACGTTTCAGCCGCGGTCGCCGGACGGAAGATCGAGGGATATCCGCATTCGGTGTGGCAAATTGTCGGCCACATGAATTACTGGATGGATTACGAGCTGCGCCGGATCACGGGGCAAAGGCCGGCGTATCCGGAACACGCCATCGAGGGCTGGCCCGCCGAGTTGGGTCCGGCGAACGAGGCAGAGTGGGACAGTGCGAGGCACGGCTTGGCGGCACGGCTGGAACGGTTCGATGCACTGTCTGAATCCCCGCCCGAAGCCCTGGACGCGCAAGTGGAAGCGATGCATGCGGGCGAAGCGTCGCGTTCGTCGAGCGTAGAGGCCGTGCTGTGGCAGATCCTGGTGCACAACAGCTATCACATCGGGCAGATCACGCTCTTGCTGCGGTGCTTTGGATTGTGGCCGCCGCCTAAAGGTGGAGATAGCTGGTGAGGCTGACGCGATCTTGAAAAAAACCAGCCCCTGATTAAGTCTCGACGGAAATCACCTCAAAGGCTGACGCCGCAAATTCCGGCTGTGAACCGGAAGGCCTGAAGGCCATCGCTTTCAAAGCGTACTTAATCGGAGTGTCCCTAAAGTTAACGAGCTAAAAGTAGCCGACCGCTCGCGCTAAGGCTTATTTGGCGAGCAGCCGTTTCACGAATTCGCCTACGCTTTGCGCTTCCTTGCCGGGACTGCGTTCGATGATGTCGACAATCGCGCTGCCGACCACGGCGGCGTCGGCGTAGCCTCCTACGGCCACGAACTGATCAGGAGTGGAGATCCCGAAACCTACCGCGATGGGGAGCTTGGTGTACTTGCGCAGGCGGCGGACCAGGGTTTGGGCATCTTCGGGAAGTTGTTTTCTGGCACCGGTGACACCCGTGCGTGAGACGGCGTAGACGAATCCGCTTGAAACTTTCGCAATTCTCTTCAGCCGATCGTCGGTGGAAGTGGGAGCGGCCAGGAAGATGGGCGCAAGTTCGTTCTTTCGCATTTCGGCCAGATAGGGAGCGGCCTCTTCCACCGGAAGGTCAGTGACCAGCACGCCATCGACGCCCGCCAGACGCGCGATCTTGCAGAATTTTCCGAGTCCCATTCGGAGGACGGGGTTCAGGTACGTAAAGATGATGAGCCCCACGGATTGGGATTGCTCGCGGATTTCCGCGGCGAGTTTGAGGACCTGATCGAGCGAGGTGCCGTGCTTGAGTGCGCGCTCGCTGGCACGCTGGATGACAGGACCGTCCGCCAGCGGATCGCTGAAGGGGACACCGAGCTCGATGACAGAGGATCCGGCTGCGATGGCAGCAAGGATGACCTCGCGCGTGGTAGCGAGATCAGGGTCCCCCGAGGTGACGTAGGCGACCAGCGACGGCTTTCTTTCGAAGTGAAAAGGCATGCTGGGATTGCAAAGTTTAGATTGCAGATTTCAGATTGTCACATCTATGCAGCTCAATCTGAAATCTACAATCTGAAATCATCCCTCGATTTTCAGATTCTCGCGCATGATTCCAATATCTTTATCGCCGCGACCGGAGACGTTCACCAGCACGATCTCGGACTTCTTCATTTTGGGGGCACGCTTAATGACCTCGGCGACCGCATGCGCGGATTCCAGTGCGGGGATGATTCCTTCCGTGCGAGCAAGGAAGGTAGTCGCTTCCAGCGCTTCTTGGTCGGAGGCGGGAATGTATTCGGCTCGGCCCAGGTCTTTGAGCATGGCGTGCTCGGGGCCGATCGAGGGATAGTCGAGGCCGGCAGAGACGGAGTGCGTGGTAGCAATCTGGCCGGCGCGGTCCTGCAATACATAAGAGTAGGTGCCTTGCAGAACTCCGGGAGAGCCTCCACGAAAACGGGCGGCATGATCACCTAACTGGTCACCTCGACCTCCCGCTTCGACGCCGATCAACTGGACCTTCTTATCTTTAATGAAGTCGTAGAAGATTCCGATGGAATTGGAGCCGCCGCCGACGCAGGCGATGATGGCGGCGGGAAGTTTGCCTTCCGCCTTGAGGATTTGAGCGCGGGCTTCCCGACCAATGACGCGATGGAAATCGCGCACCATGGTGGGGTAGGGATGGGCTCCCAGAACACTGCCCAGCAGGTAATGCGTGGTGCGAACATTGGTGACCCAATCGCGCATGGCTTCGTTGATGGCATCTTTGAGCGTGCGCGAGCCGGACTCCACGCCGCGTACTTCAGCGCCCAGCAGACGCATGCGGAAGACGTTGAGTTCCTGGCGGCGCATGTCCTCGGTGCCCATGTAGACAACGCACTCGAAGCCGAGCAGAGCGCAGACCGTAGCGGTGGCAACGCCGTGCTGGCCGGCTCCGGTCTCAGCGATTACGCGATGCTTGCCCATGCGCTCGACCAGCAATGCCTGGCCAAGGCAGTTGTTGATCTTGTGAGCGCCAGTGTGGAGCAGGTCTTCCCGCTTAAGGTAGATTTTGGCGCCGCCGAGCTTTTCGGTAAGGCGGCGGGCAAAGAAGAGTGGAGTGGGGCGTCCAGCGTAAGTCCGTAGGAGGAGGTCCAGGCGCTTCCGGTATTTAGGATCGCGCTTGGCTTTGTCGTATTCGCATTCGAGTTCCTCGAGCGCGGCCATGAGGGTTTCGGGAACATAGCGGCCACCGTAAACGCCGAAACGTCCGGGCACGGATTTGGGAGCCGGGGATGAGTGTTTGTTCGGCGCGGACGTGATTTTTGCAGTGGCCATATTAGAGAGATATTTCAGATTTCAGATTGTAGATTTCAGATTGATGATCGTCCATGTGTAGCGCCGGCATCCCGCCGGCACGGTTGTTGTGCGAAAGTGCCGATGAAACGCCCGCCCGAGAGCCGGCGAGACGCCGGCGCTACGGTCAGACACGCTTGTCGGCGTGACGGACGGCTTCGATGAAGGCACGAATCCTCTCTGGGTCTTTTTTACCGCGACTGGCCTCGACGCCGGAGGACACGTCGACGCCGAAGGGTTGAAGAATTCTGATGGCTTCTGAGACATTGAATGCGGTCAAGCCTCCGGCGACGATGATGGGAAGCTGGAGACTGATGACCTGCACCATGGCGCGCGTTCCCTTCCAGTCGAAGGTGGTACCGGTTCCGCCGAACATTCCATTGGATTGCGCGTCGAGCAGGAGAGCGAATATTTTTTCCCGAGCATTCTGGGTAATGAGGACCCCACCTTCCTTCAACGAGTCTCCCGGAACCGCCGGAATGACTTTCGAGACTCCGATGTGCTCCAGAGATTGGCGCGAGTCCTGCAAAAGACTCTGCAGCGACTGCCTGCCATGTAGCTGCGCGGAAGTCAGGCCAGTCTGCGAAAGCGGATGTGATCTCCATCGGCATCGACGAATACGCCGACCGTTTCGATGTGCTCGGGCAGATGCTCGATAATATCGCGCACAGTAGCAGGTTCCACCTTGCGCGGACTCTTGTCGTAAAAGACGAAGCCGAGGGCGTTGGCCCCCGCGTCAACCGCCGTGAGCGCGTCTTCAAGATTCGTGATTCCGCAGATTTTAATCCAAGTCATAAAGGCGGTCGTTGGTCGTTGGTCGCCGGCAAAGGCAAAACATCCGGCTCGATTGAGTAGCTCCTTTCGGAAGAACAAATTCATTCGCTCGGGACCGCGGCTGCCTCCAGCAAGCGGCGCAGAGCGCTGCCTGGAAAGGCCGTCTTCATGAGCGATTCGCCGATGAGGAAGGCTTCGTACCCCGCCGTGCGAAGTTCGGCGATGTCGGCAGCGGAGGCGATGCCGCTTTCGGCGACCGCCAATATCCCGCGTGGAAATTTTTTTGCCAGGCGGAGCGGCGTGTTCAAGTCCACCTGAAAGGTGCGCAGGTTGCGGGAATTCACGCCGATAAGATCGGAGCCTGCGTCGACTGCGCGCTGCAATTCTTCTTCGTCGTGGGCCTCGCAAAGGACGTCGAGTTCGTGGGCGCGGGCCTTGGCCGCGAGCCCTTCGAGATCGGGCTGCTCCAGGGCGGCGACGATGAGGAGGATCGCGTCAGCGCGATGGGCGCGGGCTTCGACAATCTGAAGCTCGTCGAGAATGAAGTCTTTGCGCAGGCACGGAAGGCGGGTGTTTTCGGAGGCGAGGCGCAGATTGTCGAGTGAGCCTTGGAAGTAGTCAGATTCGGTGAGAACGGAGAGAGCGGCAGCGCCCCCTTGTTCGAGTTCTCGGGCGAGTTGTGAGGGATCGAACTCAGGGCGAATCAAGCCTCTGGACGGCGAGGCTTTTTTCAGTTCGGCAATAACGGCCACGCCCTGGGATCCTGCCGACGTCAGGGCGTTCCGGAACCCTCGGGGCTTGTGTTCAGCGGCGAGGCGGTCGAGGGCGCGGAGGTCGGCTGCGCGGCGCTTTTGCGAGAGCTTGCGGCGCGTGGTCGCGAGAATTTGATCGAGGGTGGCAAGCATTGCGAGAGTTTCATTATAAGGGACGGGCAGGAATGGGTATGCGGACGAACTGGCTATTCGGGTCCATGATTGATTCAACGGTGGAGCGACGGGCATCTCGCCCGTCCAGTCGGGCGAAACCACGACTCTCTCCAACGATGAATTCCTGCCTACTTCGCGCTTCCGGATTGCGAGTTAGAAGCGGCCTTTTGTTCGGCGATCCAGGACGTGATTCGTTGGTCGAGGACATCGAGAGGCAAGGCGCCGCCGTTGAGGACCTCGTCGTGGAAGGAGCGGATGTCGTAGCGTGGGCCGAGTTCTTTCTGGGCTAGCTGCCGGAGGCGAAGGATGTCGAGCTGGCCAAGTTTGTAACCGAGGGCTTGGGCGGGGGCAGCGATGTAGCGATCGGTTTCCGACTGGACGTCGGGCTCGTCTTCGGCAGAGTGGGCATGGAAATAGTCGACCATCTGGGCGCGCGTCCAGTGTTTGTAGTGGACACCTGTGTCCAGAACGAGCCGAACGGCGCGCAGGAGTTCGTCGGAGAGGCGCCCAAAGTCGGAGTAGGCGTCCTGGTAGAAGCCCACGTCCTTGCCGAGGCTCTCGGAATAAAGCGCCCACCCTTCCACGTACGCGTTATAGCCGGCTTGCTGGCGAAAGGTGGGAAGCGCGGGCATAGTTTGGGCGATTGAAATCTGCATGTGATGGCCGGGGACGCCCTCGTGATAGGCAGTGGACTCGCAGGCGACCAGCGAACGGTGCTGGTAGTCGCCAGTGTTGACCATCACAGTTCCGCGGCGAGAGCCATCAGGGGTGCCGGGTATGTATTCCGCGGAGGGCGCGTCCTTCTCGCGGAATTCTTCGACGGGCTTGACATCGAGCTGGGTCGGTGGGAGCAAGCCGAAAAGTTTGGGAAGTTGGGGCGACATTTGGGCGATGTAGCGCCGGTAGGTCTCGAGAATCTGCTCGCGGGAAGTGGGGATCAGTTTGGGATTGGTGGCCAGAGAGGCGCGGAAGCTCTTGAGATCAGAGAAGCCAAGTTTCTTGGCGATGATGAGCTGTTCGGCTTCAATGCGCTCGACTTCACGCAGGCCGAGTTGATGGATGGTTTCGGGATCCATGCTGGTCGTAGTCTGCTGTCGAATATCGAAACGGTAGAGGGCATCGCCGTTAGGAACCGACCAGATCCCTTCCTGGGCGCGGCCTTTGGGGGCATAGTCTTGGGCGAGGAAGCGGGAGAGCTTACGGTAGGCAGGCCTGACTTCCTGGTCGACGGCAGCGATGATAGCGGCCCGAAGGCGCTTGCGATCGGCTTCAGAGACTGCCTCTGGGAAATGCGTGAGAGGCTGAGCGAACGTGTTGGCATCCCCAGCCTGGCCGGCGATCTCGTCGCACTGCTTGACAGTTTTCTCGAGTAGATAGCGCGGCGGGATGAGTTTGTCCTTCAGGCCTTGCTGAAGGACTCCGGTGATCTGATCAAGGGCACGAGGCAGTGCGCGCAGGCGGGCCAGGTAGTCCTCGTATTGGCGGGTGGTGTTGAAAGGGATAATGGTAAGGGCTTCGGCGAACTGAAGGTGAGCGCCATCCTGCTGGTCGATGGGCATCTCGAAGGTCTTCAGGTTGATGGCCTCGATGCGCTCCTTGAGATTGCGGAGCATGAGGACCTGATTCAGCTTCTCCTGCTCGGGGAAGCCGGTGGTGTCGATGGCCGCGAAGCGCGCGACCCAGTGCGCGAGGTCGTTTTTCTGCTCCTGCACATGCGCGAGGGAGAAATCGCTCCAACGATCGTTGTAGCGGTAGTCGCCGAGCAGCGTGGCGAGTTCGGGAGATTCCCGGAGCTCATATTCCCATTCATCGGCGAGCAGTCGATTGAGGTTTTTGCGGCGTGCCTCGAGCGTGGGATGGTCAGCAGACAACGCAAGCGGCGCGAGCAACGCCCCCGCCATGATCATGAAAGCAAGACTGCTTATCCTCATTCGCATTCCCAGGGAAATTCTAGCATCGTGGATGCGGCACAGGCGCACATTAATTTTCTTTAATCGCGAGACCTTATTGAATATTTTGCAAACTTTTCAATAGATTGCTAGCATGGGTGCCATGAGCGGTGCTGGGCAACGGCATGTCATTCGAACACAGAAGCAGCTGCGGGCGCTGACTTCGGCGGCGCGCCAGGAGGTTGTCGACGTGCTGGCAGAAATGGGGACGGTGTCTGTAGCGGAGATCGCGGCCACGCTGGGAAGGCCGGCAGATGCTCTGTACTTCCACCTGCGCGCACTCAAAAACGCCGGTCTGGTGAAACAAGTCGGGGATCGCTCGCGAGGCCGGCGACGTGAGGCGCTGTTCCGCACAGTCGCTCCCGAGTTGTTTCTCCATTACGAGCCTGCGAATAGGGAGAATCGTCGCGCAGTCACAGCCATCGTGAGCTCGATGTTGCGCCTGGGAATCCGAGATTTCGGGCGCGCTTTCGAGGGCGCAGAAGTGATCGTTTCGGGGCCGCGTCGCGAGCTGTGGGCAATCCGTAAGACGGCCCGCCTGTCACTCCAGCAGATCTCGGGCGTGAATCGCTCGATTGAGCGGCTGAACAAGTCGGTCTCCAACCCGCGTGGGAAGGGACGCCTGTACGGGATTACCGTGCTGCTGACGCCACTCGATCACCGTGCGCGGGAGAGTAAGCGAAGCAAACGATCAAAAGGAATGAGTGAGAAATGATTAGGTCGTGGATTTGCGTAGCCATTGTCACCTGTGTGATCGGCAAAGCGGCCTATTGTTCTCCGCAATCGGTCGCTAGCGGGAAAGCGGTGAAGAACACGCCATGCGCTCGGGGAGTGTTCCTTATCCTCGAGTCGGGCAAGCTTGCGGGCGTCGACTGGGTGGAGAGAGAAGAAGCCAGGGTCCATACGCGGACGGTGTTGACGCAATCGCGCGTGATTGACGCGACCATTGAGCTGCGCCCGGATCAGACGGCAGTGCGTTCCTCCGTGGTGCTTTCGATTGCGGGTGCTGAGTCGGAGAAGCCGAAGACCCGCGAGTTAGGGGAAGGCGCGATTTACTGGTCCGACATGATCGTCAGTTCGGTCGAGCAGGCGGTGGCGCGAGCGCGGGTCCTCAATCAGGCGTCGATGAAGATTCCAGGCGCTTCCCTGTACAGCGATTCGCGTGGCGACGTCCTGGTGGAACGACAGGATGCTACCGACTGGGTGGTCAGCTATCACAACAAACGCTACGAAGTGCTTACGGACGAGCAGGGATGTATGCAGGCGGCGACGCTGCCGGAATTCGGAGTGGTGATTGAACGGCGCGCGGAATTTGACGCACGCCAGTATCCGCTTTGGGCTCCGTATGGAGCACCACCGGACGGCCCATATCGAGCGGAGGAGGTGAGCATCCGCGCCCCCCAGGGGCACACGTTGGTGGGTACTCTTACAACGCCGGAGCGAGCCACTGGCAAACTTCCCGCCGCTGTGCTGATCACGGGCTTGAGTCCAAGTGAGCGCAACGGCGGGACACCGCCGTGGATGCCGCTGCGCGATTTGGCTGATGCTCTGACTCGCGCGGGAATCGTAGTTCTACGGGTGGATGATCGCGGAGTAGGTAAGTCCACCGGGGACCACGCGCCGTCGACAACCTACGACGAGGCCGACGATGTGCAAACTGAAGTCTCATGGCTGCGTAGCAGAGAGGCGATCGATCCCAAACGGGTGGCCCTGGTTGGCTACAGCGAAGGCGGACTGATTGCGCCGATGGTGGCGGCAAAGGATCCGTCGATTGCAGCGATCCTGACGTTCGCGGGCCCAGGCACCTCAGGGGCGGATCTGGCGCACTACCAAATTTCGCAAGCGGTCATGCGAGATGCATCGATTCCGGCGGCGGAGAAGGAAAAAGAAATCGCGAAGCAGTTGGCCGAAGACATGACGCCTCGGGAGCGAGTGGTCTTGACCATCGATCCGTTGGAATTCGCCCGGCGGGTGCATTGCCCGGCTTTGATCCTGCAGGGTGGGATGGATCTCCACGTTCCGATGCGGTCGGCGGAACGAATTGCGGCGGCCATGCGCTCGAATGGTAATTCGGACGTGACAGTGCGTATTTTTCCAGGGGTGAGCCACTCCATGTTGCCAGATCCAATCGGGTTTTCGAGTGGATGGGTGCTGCTGCCTGCTTTTCTGACTTCGCCGCCCGTGCTCGACGTCCTGGCGCGCTGGGCCGCTGAGAAGCTCGGAACGGCAGGCCTCCCTTAGGCTTCTCTAGGAATCATTGTTTCGGAGGAACCTGATTTAAAACGGCAACCAAGAAGTTGCATTTATTCTAGTCTGCTAGTATTATGCAACCTGGAGGTTGCAGGACATGAATGATCGTATTGAGAAGCGCATCGAACTGAAGGCTTCAGTTTCGCGAGTCTGGCAGGCATTGACGGATTATCGTGAGTTTGGCGAGTGGTTTCGAGTGAAACTGGACGGGGCATTTGTGGCTGGTGAGGTTTCCCGCGGACAGATTACTTACCCGGGATACGAGCATCTCAAGTGGGAAGCGGTCGTGCAAAAGATGGAAGCGGAGCGGCTATTTTCTTTTACCTGGCATCCCTATGCAATCGATCCCAAGGTGGACTACTCCAAGGAGCCGCAAACGCTGGTTGAATTCAAGCTGGAGAAGACAGCGACGGGCACGCTATTACTTCTGAGCGAATCTGGTTTCGACAAAATTCCGGCCGGCCGACGCATGGAAGCGTTTCGCATGAATGACGGAGGCTGGACGCAGCAAATGAAAAACATCGAGCGCCATGTCACAGAGAAGCCGTAGAAGAGTTACTGCAGCTGCGCGTGATCGCGCAGAGATTTTTGCCGCTTTGGGCGACGAGACGCGGTTGTTGCTGGTTGCGAAATTATGCAGCGGACAGCTGCACTCGATTTCGGAATTGACTGTGGGCTCGAAGCTCACGCGGCAAGCGATCACCAAGCATCTGCGGGTATTGCAGCGAGCAGGAATCGTGCATGGTGTTCGGGCTGGGCGCGAGAAGCGGTTCGAGTTCGATCCAGAACCCATGCAGGAGATTAAGCAGTATCTCGATATCGTCTCCGAGCAGTGGGACCAGGCATTGGCGAGGTTGAAGTCGTTCGTGGAGGATTGAGAGGCGCGGTGTTTTCTGACAGAGAAGTCATCGGCGCTCACGAGGGCACGATTCCGCGGAGCATTACGGGTTGCTGATGGCATATTACCGCGCGAACGGACTGGTGCCTCCGGCGTCGCGTAGGCAATGAAGGCCGAATCTGGATCATCGCAAGAACGATGAAAACCTGGATGTCAGTAACAGCCACAAGGTTTTCCGCGGAGTGTCTCCCGAGCCTCATAGAGAACAAGAGGCGTGATGGCCAGGGCCGCGACCGGGTCAGCCCATTGGAGCTGCCACACCGCGTGAAGCGTGAGCCCAGCGAGAGCAATGATCGACAGGTATGCGCATAATGCGGATTCGGTGGCATCGGCTCGGAGGGCGGCACTACCGGTTTCAGCCGAGAGACGACGTTTTTGCCTGGCCAACCACGGCATGATGAGGGCGGCAGCAACAAGCACACCGATGCCGAGGTGGCTGGACTTGGGTTCCACATAGCCACGTATGGACAGGACAGAAACCAGAATCACATAGACCGCCAGCAGGATCAGCAACGCTCCCGCAGTGCGGGCCGCAGTTCGCTCGGCGTGTTCGGAGGAAGCACTTCGAAAACGCCACAAAACCACCGCAGCCGACAGGAGTTCGATCGCGCTGTCGCCACCGAAGGCGAGCAGGGCGGGACTGCGGGCTCTCCAGGCCGCCCAGAGCGAAAATGCGGCCTCGAAGGTCATCCATGCAATGGTGACAGCCTGGAGGCGTTGTATCCGTCGCAGAGTGGCTGCGGGCGTGATTGGAAAGGTCGCCACGCAGTCGATTATGACACTCGACGGGAGGCGATTGTGGTCATCGCACGCCTGTTACGGTGTAGAGGACTTGTTGTGGGCGGCGGCAAGGCCATGCGCAATCTGGACCGCGTAGTCCACTGCTTTACGATGGGAGATGGGACCGCGATTCAGGACCTCGCGGAGGCTTTCCCCTTCGAGGAGTTCGGAGACCAGAAAAGGAGCGCGGTCATGCTGGCCGATGTCGTGGAGGGCGAGGATGTTCGGATGGCTCAGAGCGGCGACGGCCCGGGCTTCCTGCTCGAACCGGCGGAGGCGCTCCGGATCGGCGGCAAAAGACGTCGGGAGGACCTTGACTGCGACATCGCGGCCCAGGCGGGCGTCGCGGGCTCGATACACTTCACCCATGCCGCCGGCGCCGATCAAGGCAACGATTTCATAGGGGCCGAGTTTCGTGCCCGGCGTCAGAGTCATGTGCAGCGGGATTATACGCTGAAAAAAGAATGAGATAGAAGGGCGCTGGCCGGAGAAAGAGCTGAGAAATTGACTTCCATTGCTCCCAGGGAACGGTCAGGCCGAAGACGTCGTACCAAAAATAAGTGCGAATGTATGTCGATTTTTCTAGGTCTCGTTCGTCACTAGGTTGTGGGGGATAACAGACGCGGTTGCGGGGTGGGTGAAATCACGCACTTACTTGCAAGGCTTTGAGCAGCCTAGCGAGAATTGGGAATAAAACGTTCCGATGTTGTTTTGTGAATGATTACGTCGAGAAGCGAAATGATAGCGAATCCTTCCAAAAGAAAGTTCAATCTAATGATGGAATGTTTCGAACTGGGGTGTGAGTAATGGTTAAAAGAATGGTGCTAGTGCTGTCCGTGACGGCTGTGTTGCTCACGGCGCTGGGGTTTGTGAAGTACCGGCAAGTGGAGACGGCTGTGCATGCCTCTTCGTCGTTTCAGCCTCCGCCGGAAGCAGTCACCAGCATCGTTGCCAAGCGAGAGCTGTGGCCCGCGACCATGTCGGTCACCGGCACCATGGAGGCAGTACAGGGCGTCACGGTGAGCGCGGACCTTCCCGGAACTGTGGCACGGATTGCGTTCGACTCCGGGCAGACGGTGCAGAAGGGTGACGTGATCGTGGAACTGGACACCCGGCAGGAGCGAGCGCAGTTGGCCGCGCTTGAGGCGCAGCGCGATCTTGCGAAGATCAACTACGGTCGGACGCAGGAACTGGTCAAAGAAGGGGTCATCTCGAAGCAAGACTATGACCAAGCCACCGCTCAGCAGAGGCAGACGGAAGCCAACGTTGCGGAGATCAAGGCAACGATCGAGCGCAAGACGATTCGCGCGCCTTTCACCGGGGTGCTTGGCATTCGGAAGGTGAACCTCGGGCAGTATCTCGCGGCGGGCAACCCTATTGTTCCGCTGCAAGCGCTCAATCCGATTTATGTGGACTTCGGTGTGCCCCAGCAAGCGGCGAACCAGGTGCGCGTGGGGCGCACTTTGCATGTGACATCGGAGGATATCGCCGGACAGACCTTCGCCGGGCGCGTCAACGCGCTGGATTCGATCGTAGATGAGACCACGCGCAACATCCAGGTGCAGGCGACGCTTCCCAATCCGCAGGGCAAGCTGAAGCCGGGAATGTTCGTGCAGGTGGAAGTAGGGTATGGAGTAAATAAGGAGGCGATTACTCTGCCGGCATCGGCGATCAGCTACGCGCCGTATGGAGATTCGGTCTTCATCATCTCGGAAATGAAGGATCCGAAGGGACAGACCTACAAAGGAGTGCGCCAGCAGTTTGTGAAGATTGACGGGTCGCGCGGTGACCAGGTGGCGGTCGTGTCAGGGGTGAACCCGGGGGATGAGGTTGTGACCTCGGGAGTTTTCAAGCTCCGCAATGGAGCGGCAGTCAACGTTAACAACAAAGTGCAGCCCGGGGATAATCCGGCTCCTAAACCGCAGGACAGCTAAGCAAGGAAAGTCCATGAAGTTTACAGACCTGTTTATAAAGCGGCCGGTCCTCGCGATTGTAGTGAACCTGGTAATTCTGATCGCTGGGCTGCAATCGATCCGTTCGTTGAGTGTTCGGCAGTATCCACGCAGCGATATCGCGGTGGTGGAAGTTACCACGACCTACGTGGGAGCGAATGCGGACCTGGTGCGTGGGTTCATCACCACTCCGCTGGAGCGGGTGATTGCCAGCGCGGATGGCATCGATTACATGGAGTCATCGAGCGCTCAGGGTCTCAGTACGATCGATGTGCACCTGAAGCTCAATTACGACACTACTGCCGCGCTAACGCAGATTCAGGCGAAAGTGGCGCAAGTGCGGAATGACCTGCCGACTGAGGCAGAAGCGCCGGTGATCGAGTTACAGACGGCGGACAACCAGTTTGCGGCGATGTACCTCGGCTTCTCGTCGAACGATCTCGATCAAAATCAGATCACCGATTATCTGACCCGCGTAGTGCAGCCGAAACTGAGCGCGGTGAGCGGCGTGCAGCGCGCCGATATTCTCGGTGACCGCACGTTCGCGATGCGCATCTGGCTGAAGCCGGATCGCATGGCGGCATATAGCATCTCGCCGTCGACGGTGCATGATGCCTTGGCGAAAAACAACTACCTGTCGGCGATCGGGAGCACCAAGGGCTCGATGGTGTCGGTGAACCTCATCGCGAACACGAATCTGAAGACCGCGGAAGAATTCAGGCAACTGGTGGTCAAAGAGAGCAACGGCGTGGTTGTTCGTCTCGGCGATATCGCCGACGTCCAGCTGGGTGCTCAGAACTATGACCAGGATGTTCGGTTCAACGGCGAGACTGCGACGTTCATGGGCGTCTGGGTGCTGCCGACAGCGAACTCACTCCAGGTCATCAAGCAAGTTCGCGCGGAAATTCCCGGCATTCAGGCGCAGCTGCCGGCGGGAATGAAGGTAGGCATCCCGTACGATTCGACGGCATACATTCAGGACGCGATCAACGAGGTGCTCAGCACTCTGAGCGAGACGCTGATCATCGTCATTATCGTCATTTTCCTGTTCCTGGGGTCGTTCCGGTCGGTACTCATCCCGATTGTCGCGATTCCGATTTCGCTGATTGGCGCAGTCTTCCTGATGCTGATCGCGGGTTTCACGATCAATTTGCTGACCCTGCTGGCAATCGTTCTGTCGGTCGGCTTGGTCGTGGATGACGCCATTGTCATGGTGGAAAACGTGGAGCGGCATCTGCACATGGGCAAGCCGCCGATTAAGGCTGCGATGGATGCGGCACGTGAATTGGTGGGGCCGATCATCGCCATGACCATTACGCTCGCGGCGGTGTACGCGCCGATTGGCATTCAGGGCGGATTGACTGGCGCCCTGTTCCGCGAATTCGCATTCACGCTTTCCGGTGCTGTGATTGTCTCGGGAATCGTCGCGCTGACGCTGTCGCCGATGATGGGATCGAAGTTGCTGAGGGAAGGCGCGACTGATCGTGGATTCGCCGGTCTGGTCAACCGCTTATTTGAGCGCGTGCGCGCTGCGTATGCCCGCAATCTGGCGGGTACCTTACGGTTCCGACCGGTGGTGCTGGCGGTTTGGGCGATAGTGGCCGCGCTGATGGTTCCGTTCTACATGTTTTCGCAACGGGAACTAGCGCCGGCAGAGGACCAGGGCGTCGTGTTCGGCGTCATTCAGGCGTCGCCGAACTCCACCATCGATCAAACCAATCTGTATACGAACGAGGTTTACGACGTCTACCATTCGTTTCCAGAGAGCCAAAGTATCTTTCAGATTACGAATCCGAATGGTGGCTTTGGCGGCATGGTGACCAAGCCTTGGAGCGAGCGGAAGAAGACAGCGCAGCAATTGCTGGTCGAATCGACCGGGCCGCTGTCGAAGATTGCGGGAATTCGCGTAATTCCGTTGACGCCGCCGCCACTTCCAGGCGGCGGGAACTTCCCCGTGGATTTCGTGATCGCATCGGCGGGTGAGCCGCAACAGTTGGTTCAATTCGCCAATCAACTGGTGCAGAAGGCAATGACGAGCGGCATCTTCATTTACGCCGACTCGGATTTGAAATACGACCAGCCCCAGGCGGAGGTCGTTTTTGATCGCGACAAGCTTCGTTCCCAAGGTGTGGATTTAAGCCAGGCTGGACAGGATCTGTCCACGCTGCTGGGCGGGAACTACGTCAACCGGTTCAGTATTCAGGGGCGGAGTTACAAAGTGATTCCGCAGGTCAAACGCGTGGAGCGTCTGACTCCCGAGCAACTGTCGCAGATTTATGTAACTGGATCGCAGAACAAGATGGTGCCGCTCTCCACCTTTGCCAATCTGCGCACCACGACCGAGCCACGTGAGCTGAAGAAGTTCCAGCAGTTGAACGCGGTGCGGATTCAGGGCGTGCTTCCACCGGGAGTGCCGCTGGACAAGGGGCTGCGATTGCTCGAGGACGAGGCGCAAAAGATCCTGCCGCAGGGCTTCGCGGTCGACTATGCGGGCGAATCGCGGCAGTTGCGCGTGGAAGGCAGCAAGTTCCTGGGAACTTTCTTGCTGTCGGGCGTCCTCATTTATCTGGTGCTGGCCGCGCAGTTTGAAAGCTTCCGCGATCCGTTCATCATTCTGGCTGGATCGGTGCCGTTGGCCATCTCGGGAGCGTTGACGTTCTCGTTCCTGGGATTGACGACGCTCAATATTTACAGCCAGGTGGGCTTGATCACGCTGGTGGGACTGGTGTCGAAGAACGGGATTCTGATCGTGGAGTTTGCGAACCATCTTCAGGAAACCGGCAAAGAAAAACTGGAGGCGATCATTGAGGCGGCGAGTACTCGACTGCGGCCGATCTTGATGACGACCGCCGCCACCGTAATCGGCCACTTCCCGCTGGTGTTGGCCAAGGGGCCGGGCGCGGGAGCACGTAACAGCATCGGTATCATGCTGGTCAGTGGAATGATCATCGGTACAATTTTTACGCTATTCGTGGTGCCATCGATTTATATGCTGGTCGCGAAGAGACACACGGCCGAGGTGAGAGATTCGGACATGGACGTGGATCTCTCGGAGCCGGTGGAATCCGTGGCCTAAGGAGAAATTGTCTGATTGGGCGGCTTCGGCCTTATGGCTGAAGCCGCCATTTTTTTGTGGGGCCGGCAGGTTAGAATTATCGGCTTTTGTAACTGAATGTCACCTTCGTTTCTTCGTCGAGCACGAGTGCCCGGGCAAATTGGAAAGACATGCCGGTGCGCGGTACATCGATTGCGACCGGCAGCACGCCTGCTACGCGTCGTTGCAGGTTCACAACATTGGCAGAAGGGTTAGCGATTTGCTTTTTGGCGTTGCTCTCCAGTTGAGCAAGTTGTTGGTAATTCCGAGCGTTCATTGGGGCGTTCACAGCTTGAGCGCTTACCTCTATGGTTTCGGTGACGCCGCCCAAGCCTAACTTGCTCAGATACTGGGCAGGCCTGCTCGCGTCGTAGTTGAAGGACTGTTCCAGGTTTTGGAATCCATTCGCCTCGACTCGGAGCTTGCCAGGTCCCGAGGGGAAGTTGGAAACGATCCAGCGGCCAGCGGGATTCGTGATTGCACTCATCGTGATACTATTTGCCGAGTTTGTAATCGATACACGGGCGCCGGATACGACAGCGCCGGATGGGTCGAGGACGACACCGCCAAGCTGTCCCGGGAACTCCGCATCGAGACCATACAGGTTGTCGAACGCTCCGCTCGCCACGCCCATCCCTGCGCCCGAGCCCGCGCCCACGCCTCCACCGACCTCGACCATCTCCTCGCGGAAGGTCTCGGGCAGAAGTCCGGCAGAGATAACGTCTCCTCCGAAGTCTTTTACCTGATACCTTTCGGGCAGAAATAACTCCCAGTTCAACATACTGATGGGAAGATCCATGCTGGGAAGTGTCAGCTCAGAGCCGCCCTTTTTTGCAAAGGGCGCGCCCGCGTGCATGAACACGAAAGAGACTTCGTAGGGACCCGTGGGACGAAAGCCGGGACGCAACAAAGGCACGCGATTTCCATCCGGCCCTTGTACCGGCTTTACTCGTTCACCGGCAACCTCAGCGGAAAGAATGCTGACATCGGGCGGCAGAGCTACTTTCAGAAATGGCTGCGCCTGATTTTTTACGGTCAGCTTGATTTCGGTGAGAGTTTTGCCTTCCGAGGTCACGAGTGTGGTGACCGCAGCACTCTCCGCGACGGCGGCTAACACGCTGCTATCGGGGAAGCGCGTCCACGCAAGTGTAAGCGTGGGCTGGTCGTTGGGTTGGCGATGGAAGCGGAAGGCTGCCTGTGGCGAGGAGTGCGCCAGTGCGCGAAGATAGATGCTGGTTTCCTTGACATCCATGCGTTTCAGGCCGCCGCCCTCGGTGGCCGTGAGTTCCATCGTCCCTGCGCCTTCCACCAGTACTTCGCCGGTCTCGCGTTGCGCTTTCTTAAAACTCAAGAAGGGAGCGGTGGTTTTGGTGTCGGTGATCGATCGCTCCAGCGAGATCAGGAACTGATGATGCTGGCTGCCGGTCACCTTGAGTGTCAGTTGATTGCCGTGTGTTTCGGTGGACTCGAGCGACGCTCCGGTGACGCCGGTGACTTCATAGTCTTCCGGAATTGCAATTTCAAATTCGGACGGCTCGCCCTGGACCACATTGACGTCAGCCAGAGCGGCTATGCGCAGCTCTGATTCACTCACGGAGATCAGGGTTTTTATGTCCGCAAGAAAGCGCACTTCCTTGGGAGGAGCTTGAAGCGCGGTTTCACGCGTTGCCCACCAGATGCTAGCGGGTTGGCCCGGGACCAGAGTGGCTTCAACAGTTGTGTTACCGCCGGCAGAGGCGCGGCTGGTGATCAGGCCGGGACTGATGTTGACAAAGGTATGCTCGCCGGGCACAACGAGCGTCAACTGTGCGCTGCTGGAAGGGGGCGCGGGCAAGGAAAACGAGGCTCGTCCCGCATCAATTCGCAATGGCAAGCCAGCGTTGAGAGTGATTACGAAATCGGCGGGCCCATTCAGAATTGCGATCTGCGTTCCATTCTCTTGCTGCAGGGGCACACCTTTTCCATCCTGCTTCGCGTCGAAGGTGGTCATGCCTTTGACCAGCGGGACTTTGATTACGCCTTTCTTGAAAACTTCTCCTTCCAACTGCACACTTCCGACGACGGATGAGCCATCGACACGAAATTTCAAGTCGGCGCACTTGATGGAGAAGTTTTGAGGCGCGACGTCCGGTTTCTTGACGGGCCGGCTCGCGAGTTCCAGCAGCTTGTTGTATTCATCGAGAGGCAACGTGACATCGCCGGAATCCGGTAAGGGCAGTGGGCTCTTCTGAGGTTGTGCGAACATGGCAACCGTGACAAGGATCAGCACGAAAGCAAAAGGATAAGTTTTCATCGCGCACCTGCCTTTTTGTCTCGTTGGTAGTTGAGGTCGGCTGCTGGGAACTGGCCTTCGGTGGTGAGTTCCGATACCAGGTAGGTGGAGGGCCCAAACGCCGGGAAATCCACTCCGATGGGAAGAATGCCCACGACTCGGCCCGCCTTCGATTTCGTGCGAAATTCATCGATGAGATGTTGCGTCGATTGCTCGTCTTTGTCGTCTCTAAGCTTGCTGGCCTCCCCCGGGGTCGCTGCGGGAACTGCAGCTGTAACGGGTGGCGGCAGAGTTGGGTTGAATGCGGACGAGGTTGGCGCGGCGTAGGCCTCAGATCGGAATGCGCCTGGTTCTGCACTCACGCGAAACAGCGGCGGGTAGTACAGGAGAAGGCCGGTCCGGGAGATGGGTAGATCGAGAGCGGGAAGCGCGAGCCGGGCCTTCCCTTTCTCTTGCCATGCGGTTCCACGAATGACGTACAGAATTTCGACAACGAAAGGGGGGGCTTCTTCACCGCCGCGTGCTTTCTCAAGCGGAAGCAGCAGGCTGCCGTCGGGTGATTGACCGGGACGCGTGGGTTTGCCGGCCAGCGAAGCACTCCAGACTACGGCTCCGGGCGGCAACGTGATTTTGACAAAATTTCTCTGATTGTTTCGTATCGCGTAACGAGCCTGTACCAGTGTCTTGCCTTCTTTGCTCATCAGGACGTGGTAACGGGCTTCCTCGACATTGGCCATCAACACGGCTTGCTGGGTGTAACGCGCCACATTCACCGTGAGTTCGCGAGTGTCAGCTGGCTGACCAGCACGGAAGCGAAAAGCGGCGAGAGAAGGCGACTGACGGCTGGCGATGGTATCGCCGAGATCGGTTGCATCGGCCTCTTCGAGGCCGTGGGATTTAAGGTCCTTGATCTCGCCAGCACCCAGGACCTCGACGGCAACTCCGCCGGTATCGCGTTCGGAGTTCAGGAGACGAAGAAGCGGGATATTGAGTTGTCCGTCGCGGGCCAGGCGTGTTTCTCCGTTAATGACGAATTTGGCGCTCTGCTCCATGGGTTCGAGAAACGTGACAATCAAATCTCCGCCGGCGACTTGCCAGTCGGAGACCATCGCACCCGAGATTTGATTGATGGTCACGTTGTCGGGAAACTGCAGCCGTACTTCGCGAGCGGCACCCTGGACCACGTCGATCGTTACCTCGGCATAGATTGAGGTCGAGTCCTCGCCCAGGCTGACCAATTCGGTCAGCGAGTTGCGCATGCGCAGAGGCTGAGTCGTTCGATGATCTTCGGTCTTGCGGCGCCACGTGAAATTGAGCGGCTCGTTGCCTTGTGCGTAAGCGACCCACTTACTGTTAGAGGCGGTCTCAGATTTTTCGGAGAGAAGTCCGCCCGCAACTTGAATCTCGAAGCCCTGACGCGGAAGTTCTACGGCTGCACGCGTCACACCCGAGTCCGCTGATGGGAGCGTGATGCTTTCATTGCCGGCAGCGGAAGTCACAGGTAACGCAATTTCCAGCACGAGCACGGACCGTCCCGGATGCGAGAGAACCGCGTTCAGTTGATGACCACCCTTACCTGTGGAACTGGGCACGAGCGAAACCAGTTTGCTATCCAAGCGGGCTTCGCGCACGAGCAGTCCCGTAGGAACGGGAACACTTACCCAACCGTTCTTAAGGACGTCGACGGTGAGGTTGACATGTCCTGTGGCTAACTCGCCATTGATGCGCAAGTCGTAGTCGATGCGCGTAAGTGTTGCTTGTACCGCAGGACTTTCCGGTTCGGGTTCGACGGGATAAGCTCTGCTGTGAAGCGTGCGATACTCCGCGACTGGAATCACAACCCAACCCGTCGAGTGCTGATCTTGCGCCCAGCAGGACGCTGCGATCAGAAGAGCAATGCCAAACAAAGGCAAAGTGAAACGCAATTTCTTGCAACGCCGAACAGTGTATGGGTGCGACGATCTCATGGCGCGCCTCTCTTTCTTTGAGTCTTGAATTGGACCTGCAATGCATTCCCAGCGCTGGCCTTATTTGAGGCGAGGGAACTTCCTCCTAGGAACGCAAGTGGGTGGCAAAGGTTGCACCTGGGAAGGAGCAGGCCATGCGATTGGCGCAAAGCAGGTCAGGCCCTCAGAAGCCGCATACGTCTGGCTATATTCGGGATACGGGTTTTGGGATAGCTCCGGATCGCATCGGTCTGTGCGGAAGCGAAGGAGTGCCTATGTTACTCCGTGTGACCAAAGTTCAGCGTAGTTCGAGATGCATGTCGTTCTGCTTGCCGTGGAACGTGATTTGCAGGGCTCTTTGCTGCCCGTGAGTGAAGTTCCCCGAGATGGTCTTGAGCTCGTCATAGTCCTCCAAGTTGGACTGGACGTGAACGCGCAAGCGATGTTGTCCGGCAAGCAGCCGCACGGTGCTCGATTCGCGACCCTGCGCCGTTCGAAATAGAACGAGATGCTTTTTGCTCTCGCTCTTCAGCGAATGGGAATAAAGAAGCCCATCATCACTCCAAACCGAGATGCTGCCGTCCGAAAAGTGATGTTCGATGCCGATGACAAGCGTGGAATCGGCGGCGGCGTTAGGCGCAGCGAGGCGCACTGTCGCAGTGCGGTTAGCAACGTGAGTTGAAGATTTAGGTTTCGTGGACTTCCTGTCGGGATCAGGATCGGCGGTTGCCTGGGTCGCTCGCTTCTCTGGTGGCGGAACAGGTTCAAGCTTGTAAGGAGCGACGTTTTTTGCATTCATGCGCTCGATTGCGTAGTGAGCGGGAGGGGCAGAGGTATCGGGTGCGCTGCTGCTCCAGCGGCGCCATGTCATGACTGAGAGCGCTGTCATCAGGAGAGCAAAAGCCGTAAACAGCGCGGAAGGACGGCGAAGGCCCTGACGCAAGAGTGCATTCGTAGAAGCCAACGTTTTTTGCCGCCATCCGTCCGCCGACGCAATTGCTGGATACGGCCTACCGGCTGAAGCAAGGTCAAAAAGGCCTGCGCGCCGGGAAAGGCCCGTGTTTGTACTGGTATGTGATCGGTCCTGGATTGTATCCGAGTTTAGGTTCTCTCTAAGTTCGCGCACATCGAGGGCAAACTCCAAGCCACGCTGGTAACGATCCGCGGGGCTTTTCGCCATGGCGCGCGAAATCACCTTATCGACGCCAGGCGGGAGATCAGGATCGAGAGCGCTCGGCGGAAGGGGATCGTGATTCGCGAGCTTGAAGCAGACGGTGGTGACGCTGTTGCCCTGAAAGGGACGGTATCCGGAGATCATGCTGTAGAGGATCACGCCCAAGGAGAAAAGGTCCGAGCGTCCGTCCACTTTCTCGCCATTCAGTTGCTCGGGAGACATGTAGGCTGGCGTTCCAAGGACGTGTCCCGGCAAGGTCAGATAGGAGAGGTCGCGTTGCGCAATTCCAAAATCGGTGATTTTAGCGCTGCCAGACGTGGTCACCAGAATGTTGGCGGGCTTCATGTCGCGATGAACGATGCCCTGGCCGTGCGCGCAGTCGAGTGCTTCCGCCAACTCTTCGGCAAGCTGCAGTGCTGTGTTTAAGGGAAGCTTGCCGCCTTTTTCTTCGAGAAACTCGCGCAGCGAAACCCCATCGACAAATTCCATCACGATGTAGGGAGTACGAGTGTCAGGCTCCTCACCGACGTCGAAGACGGTGACGATGCCAGGGTGCACCAGGCGTCCGACAGCCTGGGCCTCCTGGAAGAATCGCTCCCGGTAGTCAAGAGCTTCATCGAGATTCGCATCCAGAAGCGAAATGGTCTTGACGGCGACGAAGCGGTCGATCTTGGGATCGCGCGCCTTATAAACGACGCCCATAGCGCCGCGCCCTAACTCGGCGACAAGTTCATAGCGTCCTAAACATTTGCCCCAGCGTGCTTCCACCCGGTTCTCGCTTGATCGGCTGAATTTAGAGGCGGGGAGGTCTATGTATGTTAATGCCAGCCACGTTTCGAGCCTAGAATTGTGGAGTCAAGACTCCATTACTTGGGTAATACGTGGTCACTTAGCAAGGAAGTTCCAGTCTGCGTGCGCCAGCGCACAGGGTGCCCCAAAGGTCCACAGTTTCAACGGGGAAGAAATACAGAATCGACCTTATCCAATGCGGAGGAGCCTTATGGCAGTGTGTGTAGCGCTACGTTCGTTGGTTGGGTGGCGAAACACGGCGCGAATTCAGGGCATTTGAGGCTTGGATTGGCGCAACGTACTTTCGGTGCGGAGTTTCCCTAGGAGGGGGCAAAGTTCATGTTTAGAAAGGTGGCGTGGCTGGGGATTTTAGCGTTCGCCCTGCCATTGGCGGCCTTTGCCAATGAGATTGGTCTGGTTAATGCTGGAGGGGTTGTCATTGGAAACGCGGGTGGCTTGGCCCTGGCGGGCTCAACCTTAATCAAGTATGGGACTGCGGTCGGAACAAACCTGGGATCCTTAACCTTCACGACGGGCGCGTTTACCAGCGGTGACATACAAAACGGCGGTACCCTGGCACCTGGCGGCAACTTCGTCATCACCGGAAATGGAACCAACGGAGTTCCGAACGGCGTTATTTTCAATGGAACCTTCAGTGGCCCGGTAACCTGGTCATTGATAACGCTTAAAGACGGGACGAATCAATACACCCTCACTGGCGCATTGGTCGCAATGAATGGAGAAGTCGGAGCGACCGTGCAATTGACCGTCAACACGGGTACGAGTCTCTTCAGTGGAAGCGCGCAGCTGGCTAGCGGCGACACCTTCCTAAACATCACGGTTCCGGAGCCGGGCACATTGAGCTTGTTGGGAACAGGCTTGATCGGCGTGGCTGGCTACGTTCGCCGGAAGCGCAGAGCGTCTCACCTGTAAGAGAAAGTAAAGATGTAGAAAAAGTACAAAACCTCTCAACCCAAGTCCGCCGCGGCGTGCGGCGGGCTTTTCTTTTGCGCTCAGTAGTTTGCCCTACATTACGCGCTAGCGGCGGAAAAACTCCTTCCTCCCGAAACTTATTCTCCCTCCCGGGGTTCGCACACCCCAGAACCCTAACGCCTGTCGCGTAGGATGTTGTTTGTACCTGGAGCAAGACGACCGACGAAACAGGCGAACTTCAGCAAAAGGAGTCCCTACATGCAGTCCCGCACGCGTGCTCTCTCCATGGTCGTGGTGCTTGCTTTCCTGTTTCTTCCAGGCTGCAGCAACACGCTGAACCCTTTTTGCGGCAGTGCCAGGCCCGCGCCGCTGATCGGTTCGCTAGCTCCAACCAGTGTTCACTTCTCTCAGGTGCAACAGGGAGTTCCCCTGGTGGTCAATGGAAGTCAGTTTGTTGCGGCTTCGGTGGTTCTGATCAATGGGACCCCTCTGGCCACAAGCGTGATGAGCGATTCGAAGCTGAAGGTGATGCTCACGACTGGAATTATTTCCGGGCCGGGAGCCGTCAAAGTTCAGGTGCAGACGCCGAGCGGGAATTCATCGGACTTGGGCTGCACGAGCGGCGGGAACAGCAGCGTACTGATGCTCACCGTGAACTGAATGGCTTAGATTGCCAGACATCCGCGCAGTGCTGAGGCGCCACAGAGGCGGTCTCAGTAAGCCCCATCCCTAAGGCGCGGATACTTTCCAAAGATCAAGTTACACCCGAAGTGATGTACACCACAGGTGGTATTGCGCCTCATGAGCGCAAGAAGCCAGAATTGTCTTCAACGCTGCACGAGAAAGTGCAGTTGGGATGAGAATCCTGCTCATTAGGAGGATTGGTATGCCACGAGCGAATAAGTCCGGGACAGGGCGAAAGGGGCATCGCTGGGTCGCGGGGGTAAAGACGGATTCCACGCATCCGCCGGCCGGCTTATTTACGAAAGACCCGGCTACGATCGCTCGTGTTCTCGCCTCCCGCAAGGTGTCGCCCAAGGGGCCAGGCTCGGGAATGAGGATGCTCACCTACTTCATTAATCGAGCCGGAAAAGAGCTGAGCAAAGCGCGAAGAGCGAAGTTGGAGCGTGCGAAAGAATTATTGGCGAAGAGAAGCCGCGGCTCGTCGCAACGACGGAAAGGGCATGCGAAGGCTGCTGGTAGCCATTAGCTTTTGGTTCTTAACTGCCACTTTGCGTTCTTGCCCAATGTCAAAATCGCGTGTGATACCTTCCGTCGACCGAAACTCCTCCCAGTTCGTCGCGTGAGACGCTGACTGACCAGCGTTTAGTGACTTGGTAATCCCCCTGGACGATTTCCTCCCCGGGCTGCGACACATCGGTGGAAAACGTAAACAGAAAATTCTTCGTGACCCGCTGTTGAATCGCGACGCGGGCAGAAGGATTGCGGCTGTTGCCGCCGAACAGAGGATCAATTTGCAGACTGGAGAGTCCAGCAAACTTCTGAACACTGCTACTGACCTGGCTGGCTGCCTGCGAAGCGACCAGCGCATCTGTGCTCTGACTCGCAGCATTCGACTCTGAGGTGGTGCGTCCACGAGCCAGAAGATTGATGATGTCGGCAGTCGCGAGAGGCGGTTCAGACATGTAGGAGGTGGTGAGCTTGTCGAGAGAACCTCGCAAGTTCAGCGTTAAATTGTATTGTTCGACCGTGGTGGTTACTGCAACGTTCATCACGGGATGGGTCTCATTGGGATCATCAAATGTGATCACACCTCTTTGAAGTTTGTAGCGAACGTTGCGATAAAAAAGCTCGCCACCTGTCAAATCCGTACGGCCGATAATGACTGGGTTGGCGACGGTCCCGATCGCCTGAAGGTTCAGCCGCCCCTCCAAACTGAGTTGTGAACTGGTTGCGCTCAGGCTGCCGGTCGACTGAACCGCAACCTGCAGCTTGATATTGTCAGTGAAACCGGGCTCCGAGGGAACATTACCCTCGATTTGGCCGCCGATCTTGGAGAGATCAAAGTCCGGCGTAAAAGACAAGCTTTCGACCAGCACTCTGCCGTTAAGAGTGGCGGCTTGCGTGGTTCCGACGAGCGCCAGATTTCCCCCGAGCTGGGTGCGTACGCCTTCGGGATAGCGGAAGCGCACCGAGTTCGCTTTCACGGCAACGTTGAACTCGAGCTTTGGACGATAAGTGACGGAGCCCCCAAGATTCACTTCTCCGCCGCCGATCTGGGCGGTGACCTGCGAGATCTGTACTTTTTCGCCGGTCACATCCAGAGTGCCGTTGAGTTTGTCGATTCTCATGGGCGCGTCGGGAGTCGAGACGGCGATGTTCTGTAGATGGATTTGTCCCTGAGTTCCCCAGGATTTTCCCGAGCCGGAGCTGCGAATATCGAGCGTGACCAGGCCTGCCGAGCGCAGATCGGGCTGCACGATTCGGAGAATCTGCGCGTCGATGGTGCCCTTGGCGGCCAGAGTCGCCGGCGCTTTCCCTTCAAAGGGCAGATTCCCCTCAATGCGGAGCGAGGTTCCCGTGCCTCGAATTTCCGTGGGATCGATGGTGAGAATCGATCGCGAGAACCTTGCTCGCATGGGTCGGGCAACGCCGATCTCAATCGATTGATAGTGGGTGCGGAAGACCGGCACGGTCAGGCTGCCTTCCAACTGCGTTTTGTCCTTCAAGGGACCTTTCAATGTGCCGTGCAGTTCTACTTGGCCGTCGAACCCCTCAGGAACCGTGGTATAGGCGGCCAGCAGTGGGCCGACTGCGATGGTTCCAGTATCGACCTGCAAATCAGCCTCATTGTTGCCTCTCAGGTCCACCATACCGTGGGCCTGAATTGCCGCCTGCTCGACTTGGGAGTGCAAAGTGACATCCGCACGATGTTGGGCGACGCGAAGATCGGCCTTCACATCGGAGTACGATCTTTTTTGCATCTCGAGCTTCGTCAATTGGACGGTTGCTGTCAGTTGGGGGTCGTCGATGGTTCCTTTCCCGTCTCCTGAAGCACTGAGAACTCCGTTCAGGCCGATATTCTTGGATTGGACAGCGTGTACTTTTTGCAGGGTTAGAGTTGGAGCGTCGAGATGAAACGTATACGCCTTGCTCTTCGGTGTATAGCCCAGCTGCGCGTTGATGACGCCCGCGGTGGAGGCGACATGAACCTTCGAGGTGACTGAGCCGTTGGCGCCGTTGAAGTCCACGGTGATTTTATCGATGGGTTCGCCGTAGGCGCGCCCGTTTGTCACCTTGAGTGATCCCGATCCCATGGGGTCGAGCTGGGTGCCATGAATCGAGATGTCGCCTGACAAATTGCCTTCGAATGGATAGTTCGCATTGGCGAGGCGCTCAAGATCTGCAATGGAGAGTTGCTGCACAGAAAGCTTGCCAGAAACCGGGTTCGAAGTCAGGTAAGACCAGCGGCGCAGGCCGACGCTCGCGTTGAAAGATGCCGAGCCTTGATGAGCGCTGGCCAGGGTTCCGTGGTCGATCACAAACTGCGCAGGATCGGCATGGAAGTTCACGGTTGCGCGGCTCCATTCACTTCCTTGTACCTGCAGATTCTGCGCCTGTAAATCGCCACTCAGATGGGGCGCTTGCATGGGGCCTTGGATGTTGGCATTCAAAACCGCAGATCCCGCAACGTCGGGAAGCTGAGACTCGGCCGTGCCTCGAATTGCAGATGAAAGCATGGCGAGTTGCTTCAGGTCGTCGACGTGGGCATTCACGCGCACATTGGAGTGCCGGCTTAACTGTCCGTCGGCGGTGAGGGCTGCAGAAGGGATGTTGAGGGTGGTGTGATGCAATGCGATTTGCTCGCTACGGCCGTCGTAACTCACATCGACCAGGCCAGTGACTGGAATCGCAGATGTTGCGGACTGGGGCTTGCGCCCTTCCTCGCGCAGACGTAGGACAGCATGCAGTGTCGAGCTTGCCAGAGTCCCGGCAGAGTAAGCGTCCAGGGTTCCATCTGCTCTGCTGAGCACCGCGACTTGGTTGGCTTGCGGGTTGCGGAGCGAATGTTGCGCGGCCTGCAGCGAGAGATTGCGCACAGCTGCGTGAATTCGAGATACGGGCTGCGTATCAAGGTGCTCTACGTGGATATCCGCGCTGAGATTACCGCCGAGCGTCTCGGCTTTCAAGTCTCTGGCCTCAAACATGCCGTTGGAGAGCGCGTATGTGCCGCAGAGGCGGCGCAGTTCGAATCGTCCGTCGGGCGAGGAGGCCGTAAACGCCTCGCTCGAAATATCCCCATGCAGTAACAGGGTCTTCAGGAGCGGTTGGTTGTCCGCCGCCTGGTAACGCAGGGTTCCCTTGAGGGAGACATCTCCCGCGGGAGTGACTTGCGGGGAAATACCGTTAAAGTCATTCCCATGGAGAAGAATCTCGTATTGTCCATCGGCGCGAGGATGAGCGAAATCGGCCACCTGGGCATGAATGGTTGCGCTAGAGCCTCCCACTTTCAGCACAGCAGAGTCGATCACAAAACGATCGGGTGCCATCCCGAGGCTGGCGTTGAAACTGTGGGAAAAAGGCAGCTGTTGAAGGTATGCGACCTGACCGCGATCGTAAGCGATGCTGCCGAGATAACGGGTGCTCGCCGGATCGAAGTGAAAATCAGCCTTCAGATTGTAGAGATCGGCATTTAGAGGAACGGCCTGGTCGTCGGCGTAGATTTCGCCATTGCTCAGAAGCGCATGAGCGACGGCGAGGTCGAAGACGTTGGTTTGACTCTTAGAAGTGCTCGGAGGTGGTTGCGGGAGATTGCTCTGACCCTGGGCGTTCACGCGCAGATGCACTACTGGATGATTGACCAGCAGTTCCTGGAACGTGAGCTTGCCGTGCAGCAGGGTCTGCAGCCCCATGCGAACCATCAGCCTGTCCGCATGCAACAGAGGAGCGTCGGTGGACGCCTCTTTTCCGCGGACCGTGACGCCATAGAGGTTCGCGCTTAGGGTTGACGGCTCGAAAATAAACTTTTGAATCTCTGTATGACCGCCGGTGGCCTCGTTGGTCGACTGCACAAGCTTGCTGATCACATACCGTTCGAACCCCTGGCTGCGGAGCACGGCATACGCACCTATCAGAATCAAAACGATGAGGCCTAAGATCGCCACAATCCACGTTGTCACTTTTTTTCGACTCATGACTGTTCCTAAAATGCCTGACCCAAGGTGATGAAATACTGTGTCGCGCCAATGCCGGGCACAGGATTCAAGTTTCTTCCGATGTCGATACGAACTGGACCGATGGGAGTGGCGTAGCGGAGACCGACTCCGATAGTGTTCGTGTAGTTGTTCACGAAGCTGGCGAGATTAATCGCGCTGTAGACATTCCCGCCGTCATAAAAAACAACACCGCCCAGAGCCTTCATGATTTTCAAGGGGAAGCGAAGTTCGGAATTCAGGATGAAGAGCTGCCGGCCACCGACTGGAACAGTCACATTTACGCAACCCGGCTGGCCCTGCAAAACCCCGCAAAACGGCACCAGCCGTTGTGGTCCCGCCTGATCGATCGGAAAACCACGAAGTGATGTTCCGCCTCCCGAGAAGTACAACTGACTGGTGGGGACGAAGCTGCCGGCAAATGCCTTGGCAAGGCCAATGCGAATGCTGTTGGCGAAGATCATCGAGTGAATCGGCTTGTGGAAGGCGTACTGGCCGAAAGCTTTCGCGAAGCTTGCGCTCGAGCCAAGCGGGCCGGGCGTCAGTGCCAGGTCCAAGGTGGCCAGGATTCCCTGATGCGCGTCGAGGGGCTTATCGCGAGTGTCGCGAATGAGTGTGCCCGAGAAAGTAGACAAGTGAATGTTTCTGTCTCGCGGCAGAACCAGTTCCGGGACGAGCAGGTGGGACAAGCTCGTCTTATTGAAGTCATAACGGAGCTGCAGACGAGTATTCTTCTTGCGGCTGATCAGCCGCTCTACCTGAAACGAGGCGTCACCGAGCCCGGCTGCGAACAAAGGGTTTTGAGTCGTGCGTTCGATCGAGAAGCTGGTCGCCGAACCCCATTGCGAGCCGATGAAGTGCGGTTGGGTATAGGTGGTGAGTGCCCGCTGGTCGAGGCGAGACAGAAGCAGGGAAGTGCTGAATGTCTCAGCGAGACCGCGCATATTGCGGCGGCTGAATTCCACCAACCCGCGAGGACTGGCAAACGTCGATTGGCTGGGCGCGACCTTGTTGCTTCCCAAGCCGACCGTGGGGAGCCCGGGCACGGCTACCGTTCCGCCGGGAGTGTTCCCGCCGCGATGCGACACTTCAAATCCGAACCCATAGGTGATTTCGTTACGCTTTGCTTCATGCACGCGAACCAGGACTCCTTCTTCGCTCTGATCGGTGATGGGCTTCTTGGGGCCCACCGCCGACCAGTCGAAAACGTTCAAGTCATAGAGTCGCGTTTCGGCTGCAAGCAGTGAGCTTCTACTCATCACAGTCTCAGGCTCGATCTGAGCCGTTTTATGGAGAAGCGAGAGCCGGGTTCGTTTTTGTCCCAGGTACAGGACGTCGCTCACCCGTACCATCTGTCCCTCGGTGATCGCATAGGTGACGTCGACACGATGAGGCTCCGAGGGCTGGCGTGCGACGGTGGTTTTGACCTCCGAGTTGAGATAGCCGCGAGTTTGATACGCTGCGGCGATCTGATTGCGGCCTTCCACCATGCGTCGCTGCGAGAACGGATAGTTGGCACGCAACGGAAGCGCCTTCCCCCCGGTGAGACGGTCGAGAGGGACTGTCTGATTCCCAGTGACCTGAACTGCTTCCACCCAAGTCTGCTGGCCCTCCTGAATTTCAAAGACAACGTCGAGGTAGGGTTCTTTGTCCACAACCTTGGGGGTGACTTTAACGCCCTCGTAGCCGATGTCCTGATAGAGAGCACGCAATTTATCGACGCTTTGCTTCAGTTGCTTCTGGCTGATGCTGCCGTGGGACAGCAGGTGGGCCTTCTTGATCAGCACCTGTGAAAGAAGTGCCTGATCGGAAACCTGCTGATTGCCGCGGAACGAGATGCTTCGCACTTTGTGCTTCTTGCCGCTTTCGATGTCGTAGACGAGAGAAATCCGGTCTGACACGCGCTGGAAATTCACCTTCACGTTAACGTCGAAGAAGCCCTTCTTTTGGAAATAATCGACAAGATTCTGCTGTCCTTCCTGCACGAGATCACGATCGATCGTTCCCTCCGAAAAAATTGGCACCAGCGTTTTCAGCTTCCGGGCGGACATCAAGGGGATACGCGAAATTTTCGCTCCGGTCGTGCGAACCGTCACCACGGGTCCTTCTTCGATTGTGAAGGACACATCGGCGCGGTTTGTCTCGGGATGGTAAATCGGTTGATTTTCGTGGACCTTGCTGGCGAGACGCTGCTCTTTGGCGAGCGATCGTTTCAGCAGCTTAGTGGCGGCTGTGATGCGATCGGGTGTATAGGACTTGCCGGACTTGAGAAGCGCTCCCGTTAAGCGAGCACGGATGGTGCGAACGGTGTGCAACAGCCTGGCGGAATCCTGCGAGGGTGGACCTTCAATGTTTACGTTGCCAATGCGAGCTTGCTTGCCCAAGCGCCCGGCAAAGGTAACGTTCACGAGTTGGTTGGGATCGTCAATCGCGGGTGTCGCATGCAATTCGGCCTGGAAATAGCCGTTGTAATGAAGAAAATCGAGGAGAGCAGTTTCCGCCGTGGGTAGGCGGGCCGGGTTATAAGGCTCTTCGTCGGAGAGATTCGCGACTTGCTGCAGCCTGGTGTAGGCAAAGCGCCGGCTGAACACCGAGAAGTCGACGATGCCCAAACGATAGGCCGGTTCGAGAATGAAGCTCACACGAAGACCGGAGGGATCAGGGATCACCTGAGCGGTCACTTTGGGAAATTTCCCGGCCTTTTCCAGCGCCAAGACGCTCTCAGCAATCTTGTCATGCGAATACGGCTGTCCAATCTTCTGGGTGATCACAGAGCGCAAAGGCTCGGTATCGCGGTGAGGGTTGGCGACGAGGTCAATCGCAGTGACAGTTTGCCCTTCGTACACCCGCGGATCTTGGGTTGGTATTGGACCCTCGGTTTGTGCCCAGCCACACACAGGGCTCAGCAAGGCGTAAAGAGACAGAAATAGCAGCGACGCTGCAGGAACGGAAAGAGACACGCGACCTCGGTCTCCACAAGTGGATTCGTCTTGCCAAAAAGAGCCTTCTTGGGAGACTAGCCCTCGAGCGAGGGCAAACCCATCGGGTGGGCACCCTAAGGTCCTTTGATGTTCACGGTATGGGGAAAAGGAGCAGTGTTATGAGCAGCGTTAAAGGGACCACTGAGGAAGCAGCGAACTACCCGTAAATCGAAGCTCGTACAAAAAAAATTGATGTCTCCCATGCCCTGCATTTAGTGATGGAGTTCGTGCTTGCTTGCCCGCTGTTATGACATTCAGATGAGTGAGGTCTTCCGGACCCGCGGAGCAACGGGCACCCATGTGACGCCAAGAGAGTGCAATATGATCGCATCTCCTATCGTGAGCTTGTGGGGGTCCAGAATAATCTCGTATGCATATTGGACGAAGGGGTTAAGCGTAATGCACCAGCCTTCGTGCTGGAGAATCTTGCCGCAGTGATCGCAGGCGGCCTCGGCCGTGTACTGCTTGATGTGATGCCATGTGCTAGAACTGCTGTTCACCATAAGTCGCCTCCGTTCCCGTCACCGCGTTTTTTGAGCATTCACACGACGTGTCGCGTTCGCTCATCTAGGCGCACAGAGTTATGATGCGAAGTCCGATGAAGCATCAGACCGGGGATTTACCTTATTTCCGAAAAAAAGTTCTGGGCGCGCTTTACGATGTACCGATTACGAACTTTAGCGATCTGACGATGGGGTAGATTTTCTGTGGGCGGCAAGCCGCATATCAGCGTGTTGCTAAAGCTGTCCAACGATCCGTTCAATTCAAGGAATCCAGGCGCATACGCTTCTGGTCCTGGTCCGCAGTCTTGCGCTTCAACTCCTCGAAGGTTGCGAGTTCCTTACGCGCCTGCTCAGTATTGCCCTGCTCCTTATAAAGACTGAACAAAAGGTAATGCGCGTCCTGCTGTTCGGGATCGGACGCAATAACGTTTTTTAGCAATTCCACCGCCTCGGCAACTTTGTTCTGGCGATGATAGGTCTTGGCCATGTCGACTTGGGCATCGACGAGACCGGGTTGGAGAGCGAGAGCCCGTTCCAGATATTGTTGCGCTTGTTCCAACTTGTCCTGCTGCAAGTAGATATCGCCGAGGAAAAATTCGGTCATGGCATCATTGGGTGAGATCTTGAGTTCCTCGTTGAATTCCGCAAGTGCTTCATCGAGCCGGCCCGCTTCCCGATACAAAGTGCCCAGAGCGTAGTGAAGGCCGGCAGCATCGGGCTTTTCGGCGATGGCTTTTTTGTACTCATTCGTCGCAGCCGGATTCTGCCCTTGCTGACGCAACATCTCCGCCCTGAGTTGATACATGCGGTAAGAGTCGGGTGCGGCCTTGGTCAGCTGCACAAATGAGTCTGAGGCGACGTACATCGCGGCTTTGCCCTTGAAATACAGGGCGTCAGGACTGCCTGGTTCCAGTTCCACCCAATGACTGAGCACCGCGAACGCTTTTTCATCTTTCTGCTGTCGGAGGTATGCGAGACCCAGGTGAGCCGTGATGATGGGGTCGTCTTTATTACCCTGATACGCCTTCTCCAGCAGCGGCGTTGCCGCGGCGATGTCGCCAGTATCGAAGTAGCTTAACGCCAGGAGAACCTTTGTGTGGTCAAGGTGGGGATCAAGCTGTAACGCTTTCTGAAATTCACTGATGGCGCGCGGATATTTCGCGCTCATGTAGAGCGCCAATCCTAAGTTTGAATGAGCTTGAGCAGAGCGAGGATCGAGCTTGATGATCTGCTCATAGAGTTCTTGAGCGCGATCGAACTGCTGGTTGCGAAGGGCGGCTTGTCCATCGGTGGACAGCTTTGCGAGATCGGGGGTTTGAGCCGCGCAGATGTTGATCCATGCGGTGAGACTGAGCAGAAGCAGACTGAACGTCCGGCAGAGTCGACGATCATTGGAGCTAACAGCAATGGAGGAATTAACGGATGGTTGCGACTGGGCTGGGCGCCTCATTGAAATCCTCGAGTAAGAAGCCTACCAAAGCTGATCTGGTTCACAGGCGAACGGTAACGGTGATCCGGTGCGGTGTATTGAGTTCGTACGCATCCTGGCGGCCGGGATCACGAACGTCGGGCTGAGTTTTTCCTCCCTCATCAAAGGCGCGCACCTCGAGGGTGTACTTCCCCGCGCTCGGAATGTGCCAGTCGTAGCTCCACGAAGTCCAGGTCAGGGGCGCGGACTGCGCAGCCAGCGTGGCAGTTTGCCAAGCGGCACCGGAGGAGGCGCGGAATTCGACTTTGGCGATTTTTCGTTCTCCCGCCCAGGCGACGCCTTCGACCCGATAGGTTTTCGAACCGATTTCCTCGCCATCGGACGGGCGCAAGAATTTGGAATTCACCAACATGCGAGTGATGGGTCGGCGCTCGCCGTTCGCCTGAAGCGCTACATAATACTGTTGCTGGAAATAGCCCTCGAAAGGTTGGCTGGTGAGTTCAATGCGCGTGAGCCACTTCACGGAATCCATGCCATACCATCCGGCAACAAGAGCGCGAAGCGGAAATCCATGATCGCCGGGGAGTGGCGACCCGTTCATTTCGTAGGCAAGAAGGCTGGAGGCGTCCATTGCTCTTTCAAGTGGGATTGCGCGAGCGAAGTGAGTGTTCGCAGGTACGCCCTCTCCAGTACCGGAGTCCGCTCCGTGCAGAATGACGGCAGTTGCCGCGGTTTTCGCCCCCGCTTGCTTGAGCACGTCCGCTAAGGGGATTCCCGTCCAGACGGCATTACCCACGCCAATTCCGCCCGAAGTATTGCCGGCACACTCCATAGTGGCGGGTCGACGGACCGAATTGGCCAACAAGAGATCGGAATAGGAGAGCTTGAGGGGTGTAGAAACTAGGCCGTCGACGACCAGATTCCAGGAATCCGAACTGATTTGAGGTGTTCGAAAGTGATTGCGCACGAAGAAATCGGAGTTCGAAGTAATCAGTCCTTGCGGCGAAGCGTCGGCCCGCGCGAAAGAGGCGAAAGAGGTGTTTCCCACGAGCAGAGCGCTTTGGAGGGAACGAGATTCGGGCACGAGCCATGGGGATACCAGCATGGCTTTCAGGAACTCGCGGCGCATGATGGTTCGTGGGGGCCGATTTGTGGAATCGTCGGGCAAGGCTCTCCTTTCGGGTTTGGTGGAGGATCGGAAAGCGGTACGGCAGGCGATTATAGCGCGATCGCCCACGGGCTTGACAAATTGAGAGGGTGGCCGATATTGTCTCTAAGCGCTTATTTACTTCCGCCTATTTTCATCTTTGTGCCCAGGCAGAAGTCGCCCAGAAGGGACCTGCTGCGATGTCCGGTGATCACGTTTTAGCCGCTACCCTCGTCGAGCCTGGAAAGTACGAAATACGAGAGTATCCATTCCCCGAACCGGCTCCTGGCTGCGTGGTCGTGAAGATGGAACTCTCGGGAATCTGCGGCACCGATAAGCACACCTACCAAGGTTACATCACCCAGTATGCGGGCAGCGGCGATGGGAAGCAGATTCGATTTCCCATTATCCAGGGTCACGAAAATGTGGGGACAGTCGCCGCGATTGGCGGCAGCGGAGAGTATCTCGATTTCGAAGGCGTTCCTTTGAGAGTCGGTGATCGAGTGGTGGTGGGAGCGAACGTGTCTTGCGGTCAATGCTATTACTGCCGCCACGACTATCCCTACTATTTCTGCCAGAACATGGTCGACTACGGCAACAATATGTGTGCGGCGGACCCTCCTTATCTCTTTGGCGGCTGGTCTCAGTACATGTATATCGTGCCGGGAAGCTTTCTCGTGCGGGTGCCGGATGATCTGCCCTCCGAAGTTGCCGTACTCACCGAGATCATGGCCGTCACGGTGGGACTCGACCGTGCCAAACAGATGTCGGTGTTTCCGAGCGAGGCATTCCAGTTCGATGACACCGTGGTGGTTCTTGGCGTCGGAGCGCTCGGCATGTGCTTTCTGATGAAAGCGCGCATGCTCGGAGCGGGGAACATTATTGCAGCAGATCTTTCGGATTACCGGCTGCAATTTGCGAAGCGACTGGGCGCTGATCATGTCCTGAATGTGGGCAAAACGACTCTGCAGGAGCGCTTGGAATTTGTGCGCAGCCTGACGCAGGGCCGCGGCGCTGACATGGTGATCGAGACAGCGGGCGTGCCGCAAGCCGTTCCGGAGGCATTGGATATGCTGCGGCTTGGCGGATTGCTGGTTGAGGCCGGGAACTTCTCGGATTTGGGCGATGTCCCGATCAGCCCGCATCGGCAACTGTGCGCGAAGAGCGTGCGGATTCTGGGTGTAGGCGGCGAGGAGCCCGCCAGTTACGGTCCCAGCATGCGACAAATGGCGCGCTTCATGCGTATGTATCCACTGCGTGAATTTGTGACTCATCGCTATCCACTGCGTGAGGTGGAGGCAGCTGTGCACAAATCGATTGCTCCCGATTCCATGAAGGTAGCGATCGCACCCTGGTCCTGAATAGAATTCCGATCCAACGAAGTTCAGTTTCAAACAGTTTCTTGCGAAGGAGAACATCGATGGGAAAGCTGGCGATTACCGGTGGCGAAGCAATCCGAAAAAAGCGCTTTGATCCCTGGCCGGTTTTTACAGAAAAAGAGCGAGCGGCGCTGGAGGATGTTCTCACCAATCGGAACTGGGGCGGACAGCCGTTTCCCGGCAAACACACCGAGGTTTTCGGCAAGAAATTCGCGGAATATCACACGGCAAAGTACGGGCAGACCGTAAACACGGGCACGGTGGCCATTCAGGCGGCGTTAAAGGCCATTGATATTCGCCCCGGAGATGAAGTGCTGGTGCCGGCTTACACGTGGGAAGGTACGGTAGGCCCGGTTTTGCTGGTGAATGCCGTTCCTATCTTCGTGGACGTCGATCCCGAGTCGTATTGCATGGACGCGAAGCAGATTGAGAGCCTGCTCACGCCCAAGACGCGTGCGATTCTTCCCGTGCACCTGGGCATGCGATTTGCCGATCTCGATGCCATCATGGCGATTGCGAAGAAGCACAATCTCAAGGTGATTGAAGACTGCGCCCACGTGCATGGCGGCATGTGGAGAGATAAAGGAGCGGGTTCGACCGGCGATCTCGGCGCGTTCAGCTTCCAGTCAAGCAAGTTGATGACCTCGGGCGAGGGTGGAGCGGTCATTACTAATAATCTCGAATACTTCGAGCGAGTCCAGTCCTACATCAATGCGGGTCGACGGAGCGTCACGGATAAATATAAGAAGCGGCTGATCGGCTTCAACTACCGGCTGGGAGAATTTCAGGCGGCGATTTTGGGGCCGCAGCTGGAGCGTCTGCCGGAGCAGGGAAAGGTCCGGCAGGCCAATATGGACTATTTCGAGTCCCGGATCCGAGGCATCCAAGGGATCGGGTTGCTGAAGCCGGAACCACGGATCACACGGCCCGCACCTTACGGATACGTGCTCAAGTATTTTGCAGAACAGGTGAAGGGCATTCCGCGTGCAGCTTTCGTAGGAGCGCTGCAGCTGGAAGGCATACCATGCGACGGGCTCTTTTACGAACCGGTTTATTGCAGTTCCTTATTCCCGCTGGATCCGAATGATTTTCCGGCTTTGAGCTGGGGACGCCCGAAGCCGCTGGATTTGCGCAATATGTACAAGTGCCCGGAGTCGGAGCGCGCCGCGTACCACGAGGCGGTTTGGTTCTCGCATCATCTGTTCCTGGGCAGCAAGGCGGACGTCGACAGCATCGTGAATGCCATGTGCAAGGTGATGGAGAACATCGAGGAGCTGCGCGGGCTGGAACATCCAGCGGTGAAGGCCCAAGGCCAGAGCCGCGCGGATCGAGAGAGCTGAAAAGAATCACAGTCAAACCTAAGGGAGATTCATCGATGCCACCGGTGAAAAGGGTGGGGTACGCCGTGGTCGGCTTGGGAAGCATTTCGCAGGTCGCCGTGTTGCCGGCATTCGCGCACAGCGAAGGTGCCGAGCTGATTGCCTTGGTGAGCGGGGATAAGAGAAAAGCGGAGAAACTGCGGCAGGAGTTCAAGGGGAGTCAGGCGTATTCGTACACGGAGTATGCCGAATGCTTGAAGAATCCCGAGGTTGAGGCCGTCTACATTGCAACTCCGCCGGGAGAGCACGAGAAGTATGCCGTGGCCGCAGCGAAGGTAGGCAAGCACGTGCTGTGCGAGAAGCCTCTCGCCGCGACCGTGCAGCAGGGCCGGAAGATGGTAGAGGCGTGCCGCCGGAACAAAGTGCAATTCATGACGGCCTACCGCAAATACTACGAACCGAGCACCGTGACGCTCAAGAAGATGATCACGCAAGGCGAGTTGGGGCGGATCGACGTCATCCATACGTTGTTCGGAGAGTTCAGGCCTCATGGGGACAACTCGCCGGCATGGCTGTTCTCGCGCAAGTTGTGCGGCGGTGGACCACTGATGGATCTTGGGGTCTACTGTGTGAACACATGCCGCTGGCTCGCAGGAGAGGATCCGATAGCGGCCGAGGCGACCAGCTGGGCTCGTGATCGCCGACGGTTCAAGGAAGTAGAAGAGGGAATTGCGTTCCGGCTGGACTTCGCAAGCGGACTTATTTTGCAGGGAACGGCTGCGTACAGTTCAGTGTTCTCTTCCTTCGTTCACGTGCACGGCGAGAAGGGCTGGGCGGCCTTGTCGCCGGCATTTGCCTTTGAGGAAGAGAGACGGCTTAACGGAAAGATCGGCGGAAAGTGGTTCGAGCAGACGTTTGGGCCGATCGACGAGTTTGCTTTGGAACTCGACGCTTTTGCGCGCTGTGTTCGAGAAGGCTGCAAGCCCGAACCGGATGGAGCGCAGGGGCTGCGCGATCTGATCATCATCGACGCAATCTACAAGGCCGCCAAGAAACGCGGCCGCGTCAAGATTCAATATCAATAAGGACGAGCGAATGCCGAAACTGGGCGTGGGAGTGGTGGGCGTGGGCACGATGGGGAGACAGCATGCCCAGAATCTGCGCTGCCTTATTCCGGAAGCGCGATTGATCGCTGTGGCTGACGCGGATGTAAAGCGCGCCGAGCAGGCAGCGGCGGAACTCGAAATCGAGCACTTCTACGGCAGTGTGGAAGCGCTGGTCGAACGCAAAGACATCCAGGCCGTAGTGATTGTGACTCCCGCCAAATTCCATGGGGCTGCGATACGAGTATGCGCGCAGGCCGGCAAGGATATTTTTTGTGAGAAGCCGTTCACGCTGACAGTCGACGAAGCAGACCAGATGCTGGACTTGACGAAGAAGGCTGGCGCGCGGGTGCAGGTGGGGCATGTTCGTCGCTACGATCCTCCCAACGTGAGAGCGAAGCAGCGGATTGACGCGGGCGAGATCGGCGATCCGGTGATCTTCAAATCACTGGCACGCGATCCCGCGCCTCCACCCGTCAGTTACATGGCCAGCGGTGTAAATGGAATGTTCTTTCAGGATTCCACGGTGCACGAGTTCGACCTGGGACGCTGGCTGATGAATGACGAGATCGCCGAGATTCACGCCTATGGCGGCGTGCTCGTGTTTCCGGAGATTGCGCAGTTCAATGATATCGACACTGCGTTGCTGAATCTGAAATTCTCGCGAGGAACGCTCGGAGCTGTTGAGAACTATATGCAATCCGGCTATGGGTACGACATTCGAACCGAAATTGTAGGCTCGAAAGGCACGATCATGACGGGATATCTTCAGCACACCGCCGAAACGGTTCTTACGGTGAATGGTGCGAAGACGGACGTCGTGGACCACTTCCTGGCGAGGTTTAAGGACGGATACCTGCTTGAAATGCGGGATTTCGTACAGACAATTCTTGCTGACAAGAATCCCAAGGTCGATGCCTTCGATGGACGACAAGCGGTTGCGGCGGCCGCCGCTGCAGAGCGCTCCTATCGCGAAAATCGCCCGGCGGCAGTGCAGAATCGGACCCGGACCGCGTGAGATCCTACCCATCTCGCTAATTATCAGGTTTGCCAGTTTGCGGAATGATGAACTGCTGAATGGTGCTGCGGTTGCGTTTGAGTTCCTCCTGGTGGAGGCGAGCCAGTTCCTGATACTGGGTCAGTTCGGTCGTGGCCAGGTCCAGCTTATTCATCTCGCGATACAGTTGCCCTAAACGGTAGTGGGGCACCGCCGACTTCGGATCTAGCCGTGTGACCTCCAGATATTCATCGACCGCTTTCTGATTCATTTTCTTGGCAGCATAGAGAGCTCCCAGTTCAAGATGAGCGGCGGGAAAATCGGGCCGTAAGCGAACGGATTTCTCGAGCAATGTCTGCGAGCGATCCAAAGCGGCTTTCTGTCCCTTCGCAAACTCCGAACGAAAGAGAGCTGCGCCCAGGCAAAACGTCAGCTCCGCGCTTTGCGGATGCGCGGCCGCGAGACGGTCAAGGCGCGGCAAAAATTCTTGCCAGTCATTCGGAGAGAGAGAATCGAGCACAGAATCCCAGGCCCGGAAGACGGCGGGAGAGTCGGGATCAAGCTCGAGCGCGGTCGTGAAGGCATCGGTGGCCTGCCGGTATTCGCGAACCGCATAATGGCTGAAGCCCAGTCCGAGATACTGCCGCGAGGATGTCGGAAATTTCTGGGTGCCAACCCGGTACACCTCGGCCGCCGGTCCAAACGTGAAGTGGATGAGATATTCGAGGCCAAGGTCGAAATAGTACTGCTCGTTTGTGGGATCGAGTTCCACGGCGCGCTGGTAGCTCTGAACTGCCTCCACGTACTGACCGGACCCTTCCTCGATGCCGCCCAGCGTATTGTAGAGAACGGCCGACGGATGCGATGCGAGTGCACGGTGTAGGCGATCGATCGCGTCGGAAGATTTCCCCGTGTTCTTCTCTGCCAGGGCCAGGTTCAAAATCGCGACTTCGTTGGAAGGATCGGCCTGCAGGACTGCTTGCAAGCGGGGAATGGCTTGATCGAATATGTCGCGAGACGCAAACAGAAGGCCGAGCGCGAGGTTCTGACTGGGCGAGAGTCCTTCGGGCGGAGCCGGCAAAGTCGTTTTGCCAGGCTCGGGATCCATGGAGAGCGTGGCGCGAACGAGGGCAAGATAGATGTCATACGAACTCGGATTCAGCGCATACGCCTGCCCGTAGGACTTCGCAGCTGAGGCGAACTCGTTCATTCGCTCGGCCACAACTCCGGAGAGCGAGTAATACTTGACTGCCGAGTCCGCTTCCTGCGGCGCGGCCAGCTGGCCCAAGACCTTCTTTGCTGCCGAAAGCTGCTTGGCTTCGAGCAGCGCATGCGCCCACTCGTAACCACACTGAAAGTCACCAGGGTGGAGATTCCATGCTTTCTGAAGATAGCCGGCGGCTTCGTCATATTTCTGAAGCGCTGCCAAGGATGTTCCCAGGCCGAGAAGGGCGTTGAAGTTCTGTGGTTCTCGAGTGTGCGCTTCGCGGAAGCTAGTCGCAGCTTCCTGATTTCTTCCGAGCTTCGCGAGCAATACCCCGAGGTTGTTGTAGCCCATGGCCGCGTTCGGCTGGAGACGAATTACGGTCCGGAAACTTTCTTCCGCCTCTTGCGCGTGGCCGAGTTCCCCTGCCGCGAGACCCTTGAGGTTGTAAAGAGAAGGATCGCGAGCACCGGCGGCAATGGCATTGTCTATGGTGGTGAGTGCATCGGCTGTCTTGCCGGCTTGCAGAAGTCCGAGTGCCTGATTGAAAGCGGCTTGCGCGTCGGTTGCCTGGGGCGACGCAAGGCTACGGACCGTGGCCGCGCAGACTAGCAGGAAACTCAGTGCAACCAAAAGTATGCCGCGTTGAATGGGAAGCAACGACAATTTCAAAACGATTCCTGTGTGATGATTCCCTTGCCTTCCTGGATGACAACGAGCCGATTGGCAGGCACGTGCTCCAGTGTTTCTTCGGCGCCGCCCAGCCATCGAATTCGCAAGCGAGCGTCCTTCGCGGCTCCCAAGCCGAAATGCAGCCGAAGATCGTTTTGCGAACAGAAGCTGCCACCACTGCGAACTTCCTGTACCTGGCGCCGGTTCTCGGCTTCGACCACCACGCGCGAGCCAATGGCAGCGCGATTGGTTTTGGTTCCCATCAGCTTAACCAGCAGCCATGAACTGGATGGCGGCGATTGGTTGCGGAGCAAGGAAGGGTAGTCGTTGAGATTATTGATCACGAGATCGATGCGCCCCGTGTTGAAGATATCGCCGCATGCCAAACCTCGACTGCACCGAGCATCGGAGAACGCCGGACCGGAGCGATCGGAAATGTCTGCAAAGCGGTTGCCGTCGAGATTCCGAAGGAGAATCAGTTTGCTCTCCGTCTTGGCGAGTTGATGTTGCTGGCCGCTGCCCGGAGGATAGATAAAGCCGCTGACAATGACGAGATCGGGGCGGCCATCGTCGTCAACATCGATAAACGCAGTGCCCCATTTGACGGAACTCGTCTCGCCTCCGAGACCAGCGGGAATGGTGACGTCCGAAAAGAAGCCTTTGCCTTCGTTGTGAAAAAGGCTCGGAATCTCATCGGAGAAATTCGTCTTCACGAGATCGAGCAATCCGTCGCCATCGTAGTCGACCGAATCCGCACCCATTCCTCCTTGGGCGTGGCCATTGGCATCGTAAGCGACGCCGGCCAGCACGCCGGTCTCTCGGAACGTCCCGTCATGATTGTTCATGAAAAGCAGGCTCGGCGTGGAGTCGTCGGCAACGTAAATGTCCGGCCAGCCGTCATTATCGTAATCGCCGACGCAGGGAGTGAAACCGTAGGTTGGCGTGGCTTTATCGATGCCGGCCGCCTTCGTCACGTCCGTGAAAGTTCCGTTCCCGTTATTGCGATAAAGAAAGTTCGACGTGCCCTTGAGGCCCGCCACGCCATAGAGGATGGGCGACTGCTGTCCGACGAGCGCGGGATTGCTTTCATAGAGCGTGAGTCCGTGCTCGTACGCAACGTAGTTGCTGACAAAGAGATCCAGATGACCGTCGCGGTTGTAGTCGACGAAAGCGGCGCCGGTGTTCCAGTGCTCTTCCGGTTGCAGGAGTCCAGCCTCGCGAGTCACGTCGGTGAACGTGCCATTACCGTTGTTGTGGTAGAGCACGTTCTTGCCGTAGTAGGTCACGAAGAGGTCGAGGTTGCCGTCGTTATCGTAGTCGCCGACGCAGACTCCTTGTCCCCAGCCGTGCCGGATCAGGCCGGCCTTCTCGGTCACGTCCGTAAACGTTCCGTTGCGATTGTTCTTATAGAGATGGTTGGTAGGCTCCTGGCCCTTAGGGAAATCCTTCACTCCCCAGCCATTGACGACAAAAATGTCGAGCCACCCATCGTTGTCATAGTCGAACAGCGCAATTCCGCCCCCGGTAGTAGAGAGCAGGAAGTCTTTGTTCTCGTGACCCACGATGACGGTCTTTGCCAGCAAACCGGCGGCTTTGGCGACATCCACATAGCGGGGAAAGTATTCGGTCTTCGCGGAAGCAAGCACTGGATAAGGACGCAGCAGGTAACCGAGCGCTGCTGTGGCTGCATTCTGGAGCCACCGTCGGCGATTCATCAGGGCCATTCTAACTGGGGTTGTCGGCGGGAGGAAGGGCACGACTCACAGTCGTCGCTGCCCCTTATTCAATAACGCATGGGAAGCTAGGACTCACATCGGCAATGATCCGTTCTTGCCAACGTAGCAAATAGAAGTTTATCAAAAAATGCCCGGCCGCCGTTGCCAGCGACCGGGGGCCTAGAATTGAAGCTTGAGACCAAACTGAATTTCGCGTTGCGCGTCAGGCAGCGTTGAAGTAATAGCTGCACCTCCACCTGACCGCGAGCAAGCTGTAGGGGTCGGCGGGGATGGGTTGGAACAGCTGAAGTTCACGATGCCAGCTCCACTGCTGCCGCCGCCCGAACCTAAGTTCGGCAGGTTGAAGGCGGGATGGTTGAAGATGTTAAAGAATTCGGCTCGGAACTCCAGTCCGAAACGCTCACCCAGTTGGAACGTCTTATAGGCAGAAAAATCAAAATTGACCATGTCGGGACCGCGCAGGGCAGCACGCCTCGCGTTCCCGAAATTGCGGGCAAAACACTGGCCGCCGCAGCCGCCAGGCACCGAGGAAAGTGCCGGCATGTTGAATGCGGCTTGATTGAACCAGCAGTCCAGAGTCTGGTGTCCGGGTTGGCTGCACCCGAGCGCGGCCTGTGTCGCGACATCAAAGGAAAAGTCAGACGGGTTGTGAATGGCGTCTGGACGGGGCGGGAAGGCACCGGTATTGGTGACGTCTCCTCCCAGAAGAACGTCGAACGCTTCTCCACTGCGCGCCCTGGTTACACCCGCAACCTGCCATCCCCCCAGGACGGCCTGGGCTACGCTGTTTGCCGAACTGCCAAAATGTTTGCCTTTGCCGTAAGGCAGTTCATAGACGTAGCTCACGGTCAACTGGTGACGGAAGTCCGGCGTCGTGGGTCCTCTTTCCGCGGCGACATTGTGGGCGTTCTGGACGTCGCACTGGTTGACGTTGCCATCTGCCGTTCCGAGCGACTTCGCGAACGTGTAAGCAGCCAGAATGTTGAAACCCTCCGCGAAGCGATGCTCAACGGACGTCTGCAATCCGTTGTAGAACATGCTCAGTCGCGCAACGTCTAGCGGCAAGACCGTATTCAAGCACGGTCGGGTAGCAAAATAAGGCCGTCCCTGGTTAAAAACGGTAAAGCCACCTGGGCACACGCTACCCGCGTCGTTGAAGTTCGAGTCGAGAGGGACAAGCGGCTGGTTCAAGTTTGACGATTCGTGGTCGAACAAGTTGTTGCTCTTCGTACCGACATATCCGATCCGGAATACCCAGTTCTGACTGAATTGCTGCTCCACGGTCAGGTTCCACTCGTAAATTCGCGGAATCTTCCGCACAGGGTCGAACGAAGATGCCCCGATCTCCCCCGTAGTCCGTACCGTCCCATAGGGATTCGCGGGATCGGGCTGAGTGAATGCCGCTGGGAACGCCTGCAGAAAGTAGCTAGTATTGGGATTGGAACCAGGCCTGTTGAACGACAGGACCGCCAGCGAGGGCGGATTCAAGCCCAGGTCGTCGAAAATATTGCCCTCGGCAGCATAGAAAATTCCAAAGGCGCTTCGAACAACAGTATTCTGCCGGACATTCCAGGCGAAACCCACGCGCGGAGCCCAATCGTTCTTGTCAAATTTTACTCCGCCATGAGACGAGGTATTGACCGTTAGGGTTTGAAGATTGAAGTTACCCACGGTAGGTCCATTCGCGGGCGAATTGATCTCATAGCGCAGGCCCAAATTCAGGGTCAGGTTCGGGGTTACGCGGATATTGTCCTGCACAAACTCCGACAGGTCCCAATACCGCGTGGGATCAACCTTTCCCGCCAGGTGGTCCTGCAGCGTAGATTGTGGAACGCCAAGTAAAACGTCGGCCACGCCATACCCCGAATAGTTGCCGAAGTACTGCAGCCAACCCGAAGGGGCTGTCTGCTGGAAAAAGTTGCGCTGCTGCCGCCGGAAGTCGACACCGAACTTCAGGGAATGTTTTCCACGCGTCCAGCTCAAGGTATCTGCCAGTTGGTACACGTTCTCGGCGATTGTTTCCGGCACCCAGAGAGAGTCACCCAACTGCTGGAAGCCGCTGATGTTGATCTTGGTCAAGCCGGAAGAATTACCGCCATGGTTGGCATTGGGAATCCCCGCGGCATTCCCGGCATTCGTGCCAAAGTCGAGAGGCAGCGTGGCATCCTTGAAACGATTGAAGCCTACCCGAACATCGTTCAGCAGTCCGGGGTTGAAGATATGGTTCCAGTCGAATGCCAAACCCTGCACTCGGTTGTCCAGCGTGGAGGATGTACCGGAGCCGAGTCCGCCGTCTACGTGAGGGAAGTTGGAGGGATTGGTTGCTTTGGGACTGGCAATCGCGTAGTGGGCGAAGAAGCGATCTTTGGTGGAAATGTTGTAGTCGAACCGCATCAGGAAGGCGGTCTCGTCGAACTTGTATTTTCCATTGAAAATGAAATTATTTGTGAGACCCGCGCCGGGGATATTCGGGTCCGGGTACAGATCCACAATACCTTTACCCAGACAGCTGGGCTGAGCAGGGGTCGCACAGTCGGGGATTTTATTACCGGCATAAGGGGTGCCTGTGAATGGGTTGGTAAGTTTTATCGGCTGTGGGAGGTTGAGCAGTTCGCTGAAGTCTCCGGAGTGCATCGGCACACTCGGCACACTGCTAATGAACGGCACCTCTTCCCGGATATCGCGGCGTTGGATCGAACCGAAAAGGAACATTTTGTCTTTCTTGATCGGACCGCCTAGTTGGCCGCCATACTCGTTCCGCTGGAATCCCAAAGAGCTGGTCGCGAAATAGTTCCGCGCATCCAGCCTATTGTTGCGTACGAATTCCCACGCTGCGCCGTGAAGCCGGTTGGTTCCCGACCGGAGCACAAGGCTCACCATCGCTCCGCCGCGCCCATATTCGGCGCTCATCGAATTTTGTTCGATACGGAATTCCTGGATGGAATCGGGCGGTGGCTGAATTACCACGGTGCCATTGCCGAATTCGTTGTTGTCCATTCCGTCGAGCAGGAAATTGTTGTCGAAAATGCGCATACCGTTCACGGAGAGCGCGGTCCCGGGCCGGTTGTTATCGGTTGATCCGGCCCCCGCGCTGGTTCCCGTGGCGCCTTCGTTCGTCCCGGGAGCGAGATAGGTGAGCTTGAAGAAATTTCTGCCATTCAATGGCAGATCTTCGATGCGCTTTTCGGTTTCAATTGTGCCCAGGGAAGAGGTCTCGGTTTGAAGCAGAGGAGGAGCATCGGTCACCTCCACCGTTTGCGAAACGCTGCCCACTTTCAGAGCGATGTCAAAGCGGATGATCTGCGCGATGCCGAGATCCACGTTGCTTTGAACGATGCGCTGGAATCCCTCCTTCTGGAACGTCAATGAGTACTTCCCGATCTTCAGGTTAGTGAAGGTGTAATTGCCGGAGGAGTCGGTCGTCGTCGTGGTTGGAGTGGACGTTTCAATCTGCAAAGCGGTGACCGTCACGCCCGGAATCCGCGATCCGGAAGGATCGCTGACCGTGCCGACGATCCCGCCTGTTGTTAGCTGAGCGAATACCAGAGGCTGGATAACTCCGAACAGCATGATCGCACAGACTAGAATACTTCCTTTGAAGCAGGCGCGTTTCGTCATGACGTGGCTCCCCTCTAGACACGTTGCGATGAACCGCTGCACCTCAGACGGAAGAAGCAGCGGAGACCACTGGTCATAAGCGGTTATGCTCAGACCCCAAGAGCTCCCCACGAGCTGTTGGATAAGCGGTTATCTAATAGATCAGATGCAGAGCGTCTGTCAAGCTTTTTTGTTGCAAAATGCTTGCCTGGAACGAATTGCGCGCACTTCATGCCCGGTTAGCAGACCGGGCTCCGAAGCTCAGGCTCGGGCCAGCGCATTTTCCAGCAAAACGGGCTCAATGGAAACGGTGCGATTTTCGCGAGCCGAGCGGTAAATTGCCTCGACCGTGGCTATATCGCGTACTCCTTCCATGCCATCGGGTTCAGGATCACGACGGCGCCGGATGGCGTCGGCGAAAGCGTCGAGTTCCAGCACGAACTCGTCGATGACCTTGAATTTCTGTTCAAACCATCGACCTTGAATCTTGCCAAAAAGTCGGCGCTCCTCTTCGAAGGCGAAGGCGGGATTCAGTGCCGCCCAACCCTTGTCACCGTGCACCTGCACGAAGGAGGCTGCCATCGCGCTGTAACTTGACGTGCCCTGACAAATCAGACCGCCAGGATGTGTGAGGCGGAAGGCAATGCTGTCTTCGACCCCGCTGAAGCGTTTGGGGTCATCGGTCCATGCATGCGCCGTGGCATCGAGTGGAGAACTTCCTGCGAGCCAACGCATGGTGTTAACGCAGTAGATGCCGATGTCCATGAGGGAGCCTCCGCCGGCGAGTTGCGGATTCAGCTGCCAGTGGCGCGCTTTGATCGGATCCACGATTTCGGTGTAGGTGGAGAAGATGTGACGGAGTCGGCCGAGTTTGCCGCTGCTCACAAGTTTCTTCAAGGCCACGCTGCCCGGCTCAAAGTACTTGCGATAGGCAATCATCAGCCGGACCTGCTTCGTTCGGCAGGCCTCCACCATGCGGCGGCAATCTTCCACGCTGTTGGCCATCGGTTTTTCGCAGAGCACGTGTTTGCCGGCTGCAGCAGCGCGGACGGTTTGTTCAGCATGAGCGCCATTCACCGATGCGATGAAAACGGCGTCCACCCCAGGGTGGCTCAGGCAACGGTCGTAATCGTCGTAGGTGAAACAGTCCTTGACGCCAAACTTCTTGCCCATCTTCCTGGCGCGGCCGAGATCGTGGCTGACCAGGGCAACGACTCGCGATTTCTTGCTCTTCCGAAAGGCCGGCAGAACGGCGACTTCCGCGATGCTGCCTAATCCGAGGACTGCGTATCCCACCGGTTTTGAACCAGCCACGTTTGCATCCTTTCGCGAAGAAATTGGGTTGCGCGAGTCGCTAAGCGACGACCTGTGTACGAATCGCGCTAACATCTTGCCAACTGCGTGTCTCCCAACTGGCCTCAATAGCGTGCAGGACTTCGGCGACGCGCAAAGCGTCGGCGAATCCGGGCTCTCCCTGCCGCTTTTCAGCGATAGATTTCAGGAAATGATGAGTTTCGATGGTCTTCAGGTCGTCGTAACCGAGGCCAGTGCCGGCTGCCGGATTGAATCGCTCGTGAAACGGGTACTTGGGTCCGCTCACGAGCCGCGTATATCCGTCATGCGCGGAATCCCGGCCCGGGGAAAAAACATTCAGTTCGTTCATGCGTTCGAAGTTCCAGTTGAGCGCCCCGGCCGTACCCTCGACTTCGAAAGACCAGTCGCATTTATGTCCCTGGATAACGCGGCAGACTTCCAGATTTCCGTGAGCGCCATTCGCAAATTGAACCAAGGCGCCAACATAGTCCTCGTTGGTGACACTGGTTAGTGTGCCGTCCGTAGCCGGACGACGCCGAATGAAAGTTTCCCGGTTCCCGATCACCTGCTTCATCGGACCCGCGAGGAAGAGGCCCATGTCGACGACGTGCGTGAGCAGGTCTCCAGAAACTCCTGACCCGGAAAATTCATGCTGGAAACGCCACGAGAGCGGTGTTTCAGGACTGGAGGCATAGCCCGCCAAAAAGCGCGAGCGGAAATGCGTAATGCGCCCGAGTTTGCCCTCGTGGATCATTTGACGCGAGTACTGGACCATGGGAGCCCAACGGTAGTTGAATCCGACGAAGGTGAGAACACCGGCGTTTCGCGCGACACGCTCGATTTCAGCTGTTTCTGCCGGGCTTTTTCCTACCGGCTTTTCGCAGAAGATGTGTTTGCCGGCTGCCGCCGCTGCGGTTGCGAGTTCCAAGTGCCTATGGTTGGGGGTAGTGATGTTGACGACCTGCACCTCGGGATCGCGAATCACATCCTGCCACTGAGTGGTGTGCCGTTTGAACCCGAAACGCTGTTGAGCTTCCTGCGCACGGGCTTCGATTTCATCGGCGCAGATGACGAGCCGGGCTCGGATCCCGCTGTCGGAGAAGCGATCGGCGGCCTGAAGGTACGCTCGGCTATGCGCCGTCCCCATCCAGCCTGTTCCGATAACCCCTACGCCGATGATCTCTGCCATGCTGAACCTTGCCAAACGCTTTCAGTGAAACAAATCGAGTTCCGAGTGAGCCGCACCGTTGCCGAATCAGTCGGGGTTCGGAAGCATTGCGTCGCGAACGATGCCGTCCAGATCATGACAGGCAGCGATGAACTGGCGGAGCGTTCTGCGAGTCGGCGCGAAGGAGTCGAATTCGTCGCTGCTCAGGCCGCCCTCGTTCGATGCGCGACGGAAGTCGACGAACTTTCTCGAGAGCTCATCGACAATGTGTGGATCCACCGGCTGATCGATGCGGGAGCGCACCTGGATATCGCTGGCGTTGAAGCGAACTTGCCATGCGTAGGGCGGAGAGACGACGATGTCGCCACCAATCAGCTCGCTCCAATGCATGTGGTTGCGAAACGCCGCCGAGAGCAACCGGATCCGGTAGCCGCGCTCCCGAAAAATCTGATAGGTCTTTTTGAATACCGCCACCCCGGCCCATTCCAGGTAACCCGGATCGACGGTGATGTTTTCTTTTTCGGCGATAACCTTGAGCCAATCGTCGAGACGTCCGACCATGATCGTGCACACCGGGCCCATCGATGAAATGTCCTTGCCTTCGCGCTCACGGCGGCGCAGGCCGCGCTCTACCGCTTCGGCGACGGCGATACATTGAGGAAGAGTGAAGCACACAGTCGCATTGATGCTCACCCCTCGGTAGGTCGCTTCCTCAATGGCCGGGATTCCCGCGCGAGTGACCGGAATCTTCACGATCATGTTAGGCGCGAGCTGGCTGAATTCCTCTGCTTGCGAAAGGATGGCTTGCGAGTCGCGGCAGAAGCGAGGGTCGGTTTGAATCGAGAGCCGGCCATTGCGACCACGATGCGCATCGAATACCGGCTTGAGCAGCGCGGCTGCTTTCACGGAGACTTCGCGGACCAGCTGCCATGAAATTTGCCCTTCGGTTGCGGGAGGAGTAGCGTCAATCAGCGCGCGAATACGATCTTTCCAGAAAGACATTTCCTTCTTGAGCACCCCCACCACAATGACAGGATTGCAGGTTGCTCCGACCGCGCCGTGTTCGATTGAATAGCTGAGTTCCTGAATGGAGGCGGAGTCGTTCCAGAGGCAAGTCGGAGTGACCTGCGTCATCTCATGCAGCGGGCTCTTGAAAGTTGGGGGAGCGGTGACTTGAGCCATAGATTCCTCCAGACGTCCACGGGCGGTCAACAGGCGTTCCTACAGATGCTGCAGGGTTTTGAATGCAAATGAGAACTTTCGGCAGCCACGGCGATTTCTAGAGCGCGCAAGCCGTCCTCACCGGTCACACGAAGCGGCCGATCGTTCAGAATGTTGTGGACAAAATCCCGAACTTCGGCGACATAGGCTGCCTCGAAACGGGTAAGGAAGTGATCCGCGAGAAGCTGTGTGCCTCCATCCTTCGCGAGAAAAGTTACCGGCGTTTGCTGCAGGCTTCCCACGAGTATGGATCCCTTTGACCCTACGATTTCAGTGCGGATGTCGTAGCCATAAACGGCTTGTACGAACGATTCGATATTTCCAATCGCACCACGCTGGTATTTCAGGTTCACGACGCTTGCCACAATGTCACCGTACTGTGCGACCTCCGGCCGGATCGCGACGGTTGTGTAGGCGTGCGTTTCGATCACTTCATCGCGCATAAGCCAGCGAGCCAGGTCGAAGTCATGAATGCTGTTGTTGTAGAGCAGCATGCCGTTCAGCTTGGCTTGATACGAGGCGATGGGGGGAGCGTCTCGATCCCGCCCGATGGACTTAAAGATGACGGGTTCGCCGATCTCACCGGCTTCGACGCGCTTCATGGCGGCTGCATATCCGGGATCGTAGCGGCGCATAAATCCGATTTGCAGACGCACGCCGGTAGCCGCGACAGCCTCGAGGGCTGCACGGGCATCGGCCAGGTTCAGGGCGAGCGGCTTCTCCGAAAGAATGTCCTTGCCAGCCGAGGCCGCCGTGCGGATGGCTTGCGCGTGGAACTTGTCGGGAGCCGCGATGATCACGCAATCGATACCCCGCTGAGCAAGCATGTCTTCTAGAGAGCTAAAGGCGTGTTCGATCTCAAGGTCAGCAGCCACCTGACAGGCGCGCTCTATGGCAGGATCGGCCACAGCGATGAGGCTGGCTTCGGGAACAAGGCGGCGAACGTTTTCCGCGTGCCGTCTGCCCATGTCGCCAACGCCAAGAACGCCAATCCCAAGTTTTCGCATGCCAACTCCCGAGCCAATCTTAGCGCTTTGATGAATTGCCTCAGTCGCGTTGCCCGACCCAGCCTGCGCGAGAAAGGCCGAGTGCGGCAGTCCTATCTCCCGGACAGTGTTCAAGGAGGCCGCAACAAAGAATACTGCAAGTCTTGGCAAACCGCCAGTGCGCCGTAAAAAACTGACAAACCGCTTAGGTGTATTCGCAATCCACTGAATCGGAATTCAACATACCCTCACCCTTCGGGAATCGATGCGCAGCAGAACGCGGTTGTTGGGCTGCCAGCTTTCGGAATGACGGCTTGTGGTATGGTAAAAAGCGCTGTTGAGGTTGAAGAGGCGAACGGACTTTTTTCTTCTTGTCTAAGTCGTGTAAAAGCTGACTTTTTTATGAGCAAGCCCACCAGACGAACCCGAGGGTCGGGACTCTCCAAAGCGCCTAGTATTTACGACGTCGCGCGCGAGGCCAAGGTTTCCGTATTCACCGTGTCGGCGGTCATCAACGATACCGGGCGAGTAAGTGCAACCCTCGGGCGAAGAGTTGAAGCTGCAATTCGCAAGCTCAACTACCGTCCAAATTTGCTGGCGCGCAGCCTGGCAAAGCAAAAAACCCATACCCTGGGCATGGTCGTTACCGACATCGCCAATCCTTTTTTCCCCGCAATTGTGCGAGCTGCCGAAGACGCCGCCCAGAAGGCCGGCTACAGCATGCTGCTCTGCAATAGTGACGACAAGAAAGACAAGGAAGCGGTGTATCTCGAGTTGCTGATTTCTAAGCGCGTGGATGGAATCATCCTGAGCAAGACACCGTCTCCCCTCTCGCTCGCGCAACAACAGATGCTGGAAGAATCGAAGATTCCCATTGTGCTGCTGATGCGGACATGCCCTGGCCTGAAGACGGACATCGTGCAGACCAATGATCGCCAGGGCGCGATGGATGCGATTTCCCATCTCGCGCGCATCGGTCACAAGAAGATTGCTTTCGTCAGCGGTCCGCTGGACGTCAGCAATGCTCGTGCCCGGCGGCAGGGCTATGCGAAGGCGCTAGAGCAGTGGGGTCTCGAATACGTTCCCGAACTCACGTTTGAGGGGGATTATCGAATTGAGTCTGGGCTTAGGGCCGGGCACGCGTTGTTGCCCCATCGTCCCGATGCCGTGCTGGTCACCAATTACCTGATGACAATTGGATTCATGACCGCCGCCGATGAGATCGGAATGCGCTGCCCCGAAGATTTTGCCCTGGTGAGTTTCGACGATTACCCGTGGTTGGGTTGTTTTCGCCCGCGGCTCACGACCATCGAACTGCCCAAGTACGAACTCGGCGACGAGGCGATCCGACTCCTGCTTGAGCGCGTGCAAGGCAAACGCACGACCCCGGTCACAGTAAGCCTGGCACCCCAACTACGCGTCCGCGAGTCCTGCGGATTCATGCTCCGTACCGGAAAGCAGCCCCCTCCGATCCTGGAGACAGTGGCGCAACGCTAGATCACTCTTCCCGGCGGAGATTCGTTTTACTGATTAAGGCAAACCGATATAGATGTGGTCGGCTTCCACTCTCGTGGGATAGGTGTGCAGATCGACACAAACTGGCCCTCCCTTGGCCTTGCCTGAGGGAATGTGGAATCGTCCCTGATGCCTGGGGCACTCAATAATTTCTCCCAGCACCAGGCCATCCGAGAGAACTTCTTCTTCATGCGTACATAGCCCGTCAGTCGCATAGAAGCCGGTAGGCGTGTGATAAATGGCGTACTGCTTGCCGGCGTGTTCGAATGGCGCGACGTCCTCTTCATCAATTTCGTTCACATGACAGACTTGAATCCAGGCAAGCGCGCGATCAGACATAGCGCGCACCCTGAGGAGGCATGGTCACTTTTGTTCCCACCAGCGGCGGCGTTGGCTGACTCGCACCCGGCAGTTCCCGCAACACGAAGTAGTTGGCATCTCTGGACTGGCGGATCAACGTGGGGACAATTTCGCGGAAAACATCCCGCAGGCCGCAATAGGTGCGAGGGAGGTACGGTTCCACTCGCTCGTGCAATCTCGGAAGAGCGTGGAACGGCACCATCGGAAACATGTGATGTTCGATGTGGTAGTTCATGTTGAAGTAGAGAAAACGAAAAACTGGATTGAGCTCGACCGTGCGCGTGTTCAGACGGTGATCGCGGACGTTTTCCGCCAACCCCGCATGTTGCGTGAGAGAGAAGATCTGATGCAGCCATCCTCCGTAGAGCCGCGCCAGTGGAAAGAAAAGCACTGGAAGCCAACTGCGGATCCATACAGACCACGCAATCATTCCCGCATAAAGTAGAAGATAAATGCGCGACCACCAGAACATCTTGCACCATTCACTCTGCGGAACGAACTCTCTTGCCTCCTTGCTGGGCACACCCAGAGCGTGAATGAACATGACCCGGAACATCTGAACTGCGTCCGGAATCCAGAGAAAATCGAGCAGTACGCGCCGGAGATCGGCAGGACGCATGACCTGAATTTCAGGATCAAGACCGACCATGATGGTCTCGGTGTGATGTCGCGTATGACTCCAACGCGTGTATGTCCCCTCTTTCATGTTCATAAGGGAACAGAGGAAGTAAAAGGTCTCGTTCAACCAGCGCGTTCGGAAAGGAGTGCCGTGAGCACATTCGTGCCAGCGCGCGTCACAGGAACTGTAAATCGTGCCGTAGAGAAAAAACGCGGGGAGCACCCAGTGGGTACCGACAGATCGGTACGCCGCATAGCCACTCAAGGCGAGACACGCCCCCCAGAGGCCGAAGTCAATAAGCGCGTGCGTGTCATCGCGCGCCGTAAACGCTTTGAGTTCCTTTCGCGGGATCTCGGGACGATACCAATCGTCTCGCATGATTCGGGTTCTCCCTCAGCCTTGCTTTTAAGACTCGCTGAAGTCGATCGCGACCGGCTGGCCTAGGGCCTTCGTTTTTAAGAGCACATACAGCGCCCCTACTCCGACCCAGATGGCGCCCGCGACCAGGGTTGAATTCTGCAAGCCCAGGAAAATCACCAGACAAAAAAGAAAGCCCAGAGCCGGGACGATGACGTCGAGGAACAGCTTGCGCTTGTTCTTCATTTCAGGGCTGAATCCGAAATATCGAATCGCGGCCAGGTTCACCGCCATGAACGCCATCAATGCCCCGAAATTGAGGATTTCGACAGATCGCTCCCAGCCCATGGTCAGCGTGCCGAGGTAGGCCATGGCCCCGGCAATAATCACGTTATAGGAAGGACTGCCGCGCTCGGCATTCAGATGGCCAAAAATCTTACGGGGCAGAATGTTGTCACGGCCCATGCCGTACAGTAGCCGAACCGCGCCCAGAAGCCCTGCCAGTCCGCAGGCCAGGCTTGAAACCAGCAGAACAATCGCGAAGCCGACGAAAAGGTGATAACCACCGGCAACCCGTGCGACGTCCATGAAGGCCGTTTCCGGATTGGCAAGTGTGCGGAAGTCCGGCCAGATGCGCTGGGCAAGGTAGACCTGGAAGGCGGCGAACAGCCCGGTAAAAACACAAACAAGGACGGAGGCCAGCAGAACGTTTCGTCGGGGATTCTCGACTTCTTCGGCGAGGATGCTCACGCCATCGAAGCCAATATAAGTGGTCGCTGCCAGGGCCGTACCGGCAGCGATCGCGCGAACGCTGAAGGTCTTGGGATCATAGAAAGGCTGCGCCGAGATGAGCCCATGCCATTGCTGGTGCGTGAAAATGTACCAGAGCGCCTCAAAGATGAAGGCGATCATGACAATCGACATAAACGCAAGCAGGATCTGGTTAGCTCGCGCGGTGGTGCGAATTCCAAACCAGCACAGCAAAGTCATAAAACCGACCGCGCCGGCAGACAACAACGCGAATGGAACGTGAGGCAATAGTCGCTGCACCGTGAGCGCCGCATAGAGACTGTTCTGCAAAGGTTGAAACAGATACTCCAAAAACATGGCCCAGCCGACGACGAATCCAATCTGTGCATTGAAGCCCCGACTGACGTATGTATAGACCGATCCCGCGGAAGGATACACAGTTGCCATTCGGCCGAAGCTTACCGCGGTGGCGGTCATGGCGATCATTGCGGCCAGAAGCGTAATGACTGCATGTCCCTGCGAAAGTACTTGCGCCTCACCAAACATCGGCACCACCGCAATGGGCGATGTCAGAATGATTCCGTAATACACCAGGTCCCAAAGGCCAAGAACCCTCTTCAACTTGGGTTGTGAGGCGGCGGCCGCGACATCGGTGGTCGATTGCACTAAAAGTCCCCTGCTGATTGCGAAATCGGATCGTGCTTAACTTACCTGACTCATTGCCAGAGTCGAATGACGATCTCCTGCTAAAAGATGCGTTGTTTCTCGCGAGCTTTGACGTACTTCTCGCGCGCTGCTCGAACCGGCGCAACCTCTGAAACCTCGGCAATGGGAACGTCCCACCAGGATTCATAACCCGGCACCCGCTGGTCGTAGGCTGTTTCGATCACAACGACAGAAGTGCCAGGCCGTTGACCGGCCTCGCGTAGAGCGTTTCGGAGATCATCGCGCGTCTTCGCACGAACGGCGTGCGCGCCTAAGCTCTGCGCGTTGGCGACGAAGTCGACAGGGATGGAGTCGCCCTCAAGCTTCCCGTTGCGGCGATAGCGATATTCGGTTCCCATGCCGCGATTGCCGCAGGCGCGGCTCAGGCCGCCAATGCTCGAAAATCCGTGATTGTCGAGCACCACCACGATGAGCTTTATGCCCTCCTGCGCGGCGGTGACGATTTCCTGCGCCATCATCAGGTACGAACCGTCGCCCACCATGACATAAACGTTGCGATCGGGGGCTGCCATCTTTACCCCCATTCCGCCGGAGATTTCATAGCCCATGCAGGAATAGCCGTATTCGAGGTGATATCCATTGGGCTCGCGCGTGCGCCAGAGTTTATGCAAATCTCCGGGGAGGCTGCCCGCTGCGCAGACCACCACATCGTGAGGTCCGGAGACTTCATTGACCACTCCGATTACTTCTCCCTGACTGACCGGAACTCCAACGTTGAGGTTATAAATGCGATCGACCTCCTGTTCCCAACCCGCGCGAAACTTTTGCATTTGGGCGGAGTACGAATCCTGAACCCGAACGCCTGTGAGCAGGCTGCGTAGTTCTTCGAGTGTGACCTTGGCGTCGCCGACGAGTGGTAAAGCAGCCTGCTTTCCGGCGTCAAATTCGCAGACGTTTATGTTGATGAACCTCACGGAGGGGTGTTGAAACGCGCTCTGCGATGCGGTCGTAAAGTCGCTGTAGCGAGTGCCGACCCCGAGGATCAGATCTGCTTCGCGGGCCAGGATATTGGCGCCCGGTGTGCCAGTAACGCCGATCGCGCCGAGGCACTGGGGGTGATCATAAGGAAGCGAGCCTTTGCCCGCTTGCGTTTCGACTACCGGAATTCCTGTCTGGGATGCGAACGAGGAGAGAGCCTCGCTGGCTTCGGAATAGAGAACACCGCCGCCTGCAATCAGCAACGGATGCCGAGCCGATCGAATCCACTCGACCGCCACGGCCATCAAGGTGCTATCGCACCGGGCGCGCGCGATCGGCCAAACACGTTTGCGAAAGAAGTGCTCGGGGTAGTCGAAAGCTTCCGCTTGAACATCTTGCGGAAGCGCCAGAACGACCGCTCCCGTTTCCGACGGTGACGTGAGAACGCGCATGGCCGCGGGCAGAGCCGTCAGGATCTGTTCCGGTCGCTGAATGCGATCCCAATAGCGCGCGACCGGTTTGAAGCAGTCGTTCACCGAGACATCCTGGCTGCCCGGTGACTCGAGTTGCTGAAGCACCGGGGCGACGTCGCGGCGAGCAAAAATATCTCCCGGCAAAAGCAGCACGGGCAGCCGGTTGACGGTGGCCACCGCGGCTCCCGTCACCATGTTGGTGGCGCCCGGTCCGATGGAGGTCGTGCAAACCAACGTCCGCAAGCGATTGCTGGTTTTTGCGAACGCCGAAGCGGTGTGAACCATCGCCTGCTCGTTGCGGACGAGGTAATACGGCAGGCACGGGTCCTGCTCCAAGGCCTGGCCGATGCCGGCGACGTTCCCGTGTCCGAAAATTCCGAGGCAACCCTCAAAAAACCGGTGCTCTTTGCCGTCGCGCTCGCTGTACTGATTCTTGAGAAACGCGATCACGGCTTGCGCCATGGTGAGGCGTCGAGTCATCCGAACTTCCCCCGCGGAATGGTCCCCCGAGACTTGCTTTCGATGAGCCATGCTCATCCTCTCACGAGGGGCAGCCGCGGATCCGTTTCTTTCCAGGTGGATCGAATCCAGACGTGGTGGGGATCTTCGGTGATGGCCAGGGTGCGAGAAGTTCCCGCCAGGAAGTTCAAGTAATAGACGTCATAGCCCGGTCCGGCGACGACGGGATGAAACCCGCTGTGCACAAGGACGACATCGCCGTCGCGGGCTTTGAGTGTGCGTTCGCCGGCATGCTGGCCAGAGTAGAGGTGTTGAAAAGCGAAGGCGTCGGGCTGGCGCATGCGGTAATAGTAAATCTCGTCCAAGTCGACTTCGCGGGGAGGATCGTGCACGTCATGCTTGTGAGGCGGATAGCTGGACCAGTTTCCGCCGGGCGTGTACACCTCAATAACGATGAGTTTGTCGGCAGGGAACGCGGGCGTGATGATGTCCACGATCTGGCGGGAGACGTTGCCTCCTCCACGCAGATTGCTTACGACTTCAGAAGGGGTGACTAATTTAGCGTCGAGTCGTGCTTGGGAAGGCACCCGGCATTCGGCAATCTCGCACAAGCTCTCTGCTTTGAACTTTACCTGACCGCCGCAAGGCAGGTAGAGCGTGTAGGGAAAACCGTCAAACACATTCTTGCGCTTCCCGATCTTCTGCTCGCCGTTGCCCCAATCGGCCAGGCAGGTTCCTCCCAATAGGACAAACGCGGCTTCTTCTCCGTCGGTATGCGCCTGGTAATGCTCGCCCGGAAGCAAACGACGAACGAAAAAACTCATCCACTCCCATCCAGCTTGCTGACGTGGCAGATGGAAGAGTTCGCCGGCCTGATCCGGAGGCAGATTGCGGGAATGTAGGAGGAAATCGCTTTCGCTCATGTCGTTCTCCGCTAACGGGGCGCGGAAGTTTCTGCAAAGTGGCCGGGAATAAGCTGATCTTGCTAACCGCTTTGACAATATGGCAAATGTCCGGTTCCATTGTCAATTGCAACTTGCAGAGTACGCACTTCCAGCGAGTGGGCGCTGGAAGTTAAGCGCTTCGCTGCTAAGCGGATTTTGGCAGGTCGCCCAGCGGCGGACGTTGTCCCCGTTTGCTGGCGATTTCGAACATCAGGTGGAAGACGTGGCCGTTCTCTGACATGTGGGATGTCGCGGAATCCTCAAGGGACCCATGTACCCAGCGGTCAATCGGGTTGCGCTTCGCGAAATTGGGATCGACAGCCGCGCAGAATTTGCAATCTCGTCCATCAGGCTGCTCTTTGCGATGAGGCTGGCGATGATAGGAATCCATAGGGATGAGTCCTTTTAAAATTCGCGTGAAAATCGATTACCCAGTATAGCCGGGCAGCCATTCGGTGGCCAATCGGGGAAACCTGAGCTCAGGATCGTCCCCGAATTCCATGAGTTCCATCACATTTGCAGAAGATTGGCCTGCAACTTTGCATATCCATGCTCCTGCGCCCAGAGATCGAGCGGAACCGCGGCCATCTCATCGATGACCGGCTCGGCGAGCCCGTTCTTCGTGAGATCGACCGTTTTCAGGTAAGACTTACAGCTGTCGCAACACTCGACGCGCACATGTTGCAGCTCGTGGGCCGTGTACACGGGAAGCTTGGCGTGATTCTCCTCGCCACATGCCGGGCATAGAATGCGGCGAAATTGCCACTCCGCAAGGCAAAACGAACAGATGAGAGAACGCTGCCCGCCATCGCCCAACTGCCGCAGCACGCCCAGGCCCGGCTTTCGGTTGCAGAAAGGACAGTTCGAGTGCGTGTAACCGTCCCACTGCATACCGGAACGCAATCGCACGAACTCGGCATACGGTTGAAGAAAGGCGCGAGCCGGAAATTCATTCATGCCTGTGCCATCTGGAACTGCCGTTCCATTCCAAAAATCATTCAACAATGCGGTGCGATCGTCTTCGGGTATGGACCGGAGCGTGCGAGCATACTCGGCCAGGCGCGCTGGCGCCTGCTGCTCAACTACGGCCAGAAATTCGGGAAAACTGGCCACCAGTTCCGGTAATTCCGGAGGACCGGTAAGCGCATTCGCTGAATTGGTGGGTGCCGCAGAAGCGCTTTCCAGGCGCTGGTAGAGCTGTTTCTGGAATTGCGCGATACGCACATAGAAGCCAAGGATCTCGGCTGCGAAGGAATGCTGGTGCCGGAGTTCCTCCGCCCGTTCGATCCGCCGTTGCCAGCGATCTTGCGACATGACTTAGATTATGGGCTGCAGACGGCAGCGCTGCAATGAGGTGGGTGGACGACCCGATTGACGCCCGTCAACGCGCGGAGTAATATTCCTCCACTTTTTTTAAGCCGTAGATTTGGCCGTTATCGAGCGGTCAAAATTGTTCTCCATCGAACAAACAGCTGCGGAGGCCGTGAATGGAACTTTCCCGGCGTACCTTCCTCAAGAGCACCCTTGTGGGGGGAGTTGGCGTTTCGGTTCTTGGATTTGATCTCACCCCTGTCTATGCGCAAACCCAAACTCTGAAGATTTCGCGCGCCAGCGAGACCCGCAGTACGTGTCCGTACTGCTCGGTCAGTTGCGGCGTAATCATCTACACCTTGGGCGACAAAGCGAAGAATGCGATCCCGCAGGTGGTCCATGTCGAAGGCGATCCGGATCACCCGATTAATCGGGGCACGCTGTGCCCAAAAGGATCTTCGCTCGAGCAGGACATTCTGAACGACCGGCGATTGCTGAAGCCGCAGGTACGCCGTCCCGGGGCCACGGATTGGGAAGATATTTCCTGGGATCAGGCCTACTCAGAGATTGCGCAGAAGGTGAAGAAGACCCGCGACGACTCCTTCCTTGAAAAGGACGCGCAGGGCAAGACCGTGAACCGTTGCGAAGGCATTGCTTTCACCGGCGGCTGCACCGATACCAACGAGTTCAACTATCTGGTCGTGAAGACCATGCGCAGCCTGGGGGTCTGCTACCTGGAAAACCAGGCTCGTGTTTGACACGGCCCTACGGTCTCCAGTTTGGGGCCAACATTCGGACGCGGCGCAATGACCAACGGCTGGATCGACATCAAGAACACCGACATGATGTTGATCATGGGCGGCAACCCAGCCGAAAACCATCCTTGCGGCTTCAAGTGGGCCATCGAAGCCAAGATTCACCGTAACGCGAAGACCATCGTCGTGGATCCACGGCTGACGCGTACGGCCGCCAACGCCGACCTTTATTTGCAGATTCGCGCCGGAGCCGATATCGCGTTTCTGGGCGGACTCATCAATTACGCGATCGAGAACAATCGCATCGCCCGCGACTACCTCGTCAATTACACCAACGCGGCGTTCATTATTAAAGAAGGATTCAAGCTCCCGGAAGATGGCTTGTACTCCGGCTTCGACCAGGACAAGAAGACCTACGACAAGGCGACGTGGAACTACGAGGAGGGCGGAAACCTGGAAGGGAAAGCTGCGGGCGCCACGGCCGCGGCGGCAGGGGCGCCGCATCCATCCGCGCAAGCGCACGATCAGCAACAGGCCCGACAGAGTGGTGGGGACGCGCATAAAGCCGAAGGTCAGGGCTATCAGGCACAAGGGCCTGCCGGTGCGAAGGCCATGGGTGGAGGTCCGATTCCTCCGCCAATGCTGCCGCCCAAGATTGCTTACGATTTGTCGCTTCAGCATCCGCGCTGCGTCTTCCAGCTATTGAAGCAGCAATATTCGCGCTACACCCCCGAGATGGTGGAACGGATCACCGGAATTCCCAAGGATCAGTTCCTCAAAGCTGCTGATATGTACACGTCCATCCGCAAGGATGGCGACATGAAGAAAGTCAGCACCATCATTTACGCCGTGGGTTGGACTCAGCACAGCTTTGGCACGCAGATCATCCGCACGGCCGCAATGCTGCAGTTGCTGATGGGAAACGTCGGACGCGCGGGTGGAGGAGTGAACGCGCTCCGCGGGCATTCCAACATTCAGGGCGCTACCGACATGGCCGGAATCTTCGATATTCTGCCCGGCTATCTGAAAGTGCCGACCCCGGCAGATACGGATTTCGCGACTTACCTCAAGCGCATTACTCCGACGGCCGCAAAGCCCGATCCCTGGGACTCGTTCAATTACTGGTCGAATACGCCGAAATTTGCTGTGTCGTTCTTGAAAGCAATGTACGGTCCTGCGGCCATGAAGGAAAACGATTGGGCCTTCAATTATCTGCCCAAGATCGATCGCAACTATTCCTGGGTGAATATCTGGAACGACATGTACGACGGCAAGATCAAGGGAATTTTTGCCTTCGGCATGAATGGCGTGATGATCGGGCCCGATTCGCAGAAGAACATCGAGGCTCTGAAGAAAGCGGATTGGCTGGTGGTCTGCGAAATTTATCCCGATGAAACCAGCGAATTCTGGCGCGCGCCGGGAATTACTCCCGAGGAGATGAAGAAGATCAACACCACGGTCTACCGTTTGCCCGGCGCCGGCTTCGCCGAGAAAGACGGAACCTTCGTGAACTCGGCGCGCTGGTTGCAGTGGAAGAACGTCGCGGTCCCGCCGCCGGGATTGGCCCAACTCGACCAGGCAATTCTGGCCACAATTTTCTTGAAGGTACGTGATCTCTACAAGAAAGACGGCGGCAAGTTCCCGGACCCGATCCTCAATGCCTGGTTCCCATACACCGATCCTTACAATCCATCGCTGGCGGAAGTCGCGAAAGAGATCAACGGGAAGGCGCTGGCCGATCTGACGGATCCCAAAACAAGCCAGACCATCAAAGCTGGTCAACAACTGCCCGGTTTTGCCTGGTTGAAAGACGACGGCACCACGCTCTCCGGGAACTGGCTCTACTGTGGCTCGTGGACCGAAGCGGGCGCCATGATTCAGCGGCGGGGCACCGATGATCCTTCCGGTCTCGGCATCTATCCGAACTGGGCGTGGTCGTGGCCGGCGAATCGCCGCGTGCTTTATAACCGCGCCTCCTGCGACTTGGACGGCAAGCCGTGGGATCCCTCGCGGCGCCAGGTGTGGTGGGACGAGAGCAAGCAGTCCTGGGTAGGCAATGACGTGCCGGACTTCAAGGCCGATTCCGCGCCCAAGGACCACATGGGACCGTTCATCATGAATCCTGAGGGCGTGGGACGCATATTTGTGCCCCTGGGCGCGATGGCGGACGGTCCTTTCCCCGAACACTACGAACCGATCGAGAGTCCGATCGCGAACCCGTTGCATCCCAACCAGTCCAATAATCCTGTCGTGAAGCGATACAAAACGGACTTGGATAAGTACGCGAATTCGGCGCAGGAATACAACATCGTCTGCACGACCTACCGGCTCACGGAGCATTATCACTATTGGACGAAGAACAATCCCATGAACGTCCAATTAGTGCCCGAGCCGTTCGTGGAGATTCCGGTCGAGCTTGCCGATCGGATGGGCATTCGGGGAGGCGAACGGGTGAAGGTCAGCAGCATCCGTAGCCACTACATCGCCAAAGCGATGGTAACGCGCCGCATCCGTCCCATGAAGATCGACGGCAAGGAGACCTTCCAGATTGGCATTCCGATTCACTGGGGCTTCCGTGGCATTTCCGAGGACGAAGGGAAAACGGCCAAGACCTTGACCAACCAGTTGACGCCGACGGTGATTGATCCCAACGCCTTCACCCCGGAGTTTAAGGGCTTCCTCGTGAAGCTCGAGAAGGCATAACGAGGGCGGACAGATGAGCGATCGAAGAACACTGCAGATCAAACAGATGTCGGCCCACCCGGGAACCATCGCAGGAGGGGACCCGGGACATGAGGTGCAGCGCGACTACGACGTCTGCAAATTGGTGGATACGACGACCTGCATCGGCTGCAAGGCATGCGAGGTCGCGTGTGTTGAATGGAACGACATGCCATTCGCGGCGACGACTTTTGACAATACCTACCAGACCATGCCGGAAACCCGCTGGAATTTCTGGAACCTCATCAAGTTCAACGAGCACCAGAATGCTGACGGCACAATTCAGTGGCTGATGCGCAAGGATCAGTGCATGCACTGCGCCGATCCCGGATGTCTGCGCGCATGCCCTGCGGATGGCGCTATCGTGCAATACACCAACGGCATCGTGGATTTCCAGCAGGAGAACTGCATTGGCTGCGAATTCTGCGTGTCCGGCTGTCCGTTCAATATTCCGAAATTCAACAGCTTCACAAAGAAAGTCTACAAGTGCACACTGTGCTCCGACCGTGTGGGCCAGGGATTGGAGCCTGCTTGCATCAAGGCGTGTCCGACCGGATGCCTGAAGTTCGGCTCAAAAGACGACATGAAGTTCATCGCTGAAGAGCGATCCAAGCAATTGCGCGAAAACTTCGGATTCGAGAAGGCTGGAGTTTACGATCCGCAGTCGATAGGCGGAACGCACGTGATCTACGTCCTGCATGATGCCACCGATCCAGAACGGTACGGCGGCTTGCCGAAGAACCCGACCATCCCGTGGAGCTACACCGTTTGGAAATGGCTCGCCAAGCCGGTCCTGGGTACCTTCGCATTATTTGGATTACTGGGAGTTTGCCTGCACTACGTGATGATAGGTCCGCGGCGGCCGCAACCAAATCCCGATGAGGAGGGCATCCATGGGAACCGCGGTTGAGCGCTTTGACGATAAGGCCCGGGAAACTTTTGAATCCGTCGGTCGAACCGAGGTGTTTCCCGGTGAACTGCTGCGGCATAAGGTCTACACACGCTTCCTGCATTGGATGGTGGCGCTCTTCTTCTTTCTCGCATTGTTCTCGGGATTTGGCATTTACCTGCCGTGGTTGTTCCGATGGTTTACCCCAATCTTCGGGGGCGGCGCGCTCAGCCGCGTAATGCACCCATGGTTCGGCCTGGCATTCGTGTTTTTTTTCGCGTTGCAGACGCTGAACTGGCTGACTCCCATGAAGTGGACCCCGGCGGACTCCCGCTGGATGCGCAACATCAAGAACGCTGTGACGGGAGCGGAGAAGCTCGAGCCACCTGACACGGGGTTCTTCAATGCCGGCCAAAAAGCCCAGTTCTGGGAGATCGTGATCGGCTGCATTGCGTTCCTGATCACAGGAATCATCCTCTGGATTGGGGCAGGCACCTTCGGCCGCGTCACTGTGGCTATCAGCTACGTCCTGCATGACATCTTCGCGCTCATCATGCTCGGTGGAATTTTCATTCACATCTATCTGAGCACGATCGGAGAGCCGGGCACCTTCCAGTCCATGACACGCGGTGCGGTCAGTGAAGCGTGGGCGTGGACCTTTCACCCGGCCTGGTACAAGCAAGTGACTGGTCGCGATCCACGGCAGGCTCACGACGAAGCCCTGCGCCGCATGCGTTCTAGCGCGAAGAATCCGTAGCACTCTCCATTCGGCTATTGGCCACGGACATGTAGGAAGGCTCTAAGGGAAAATCTGTTGTGACCTTGGTCCTGCGTGCCCCTTTGTGTCCTTTGTGCCCTTTGTGTCCTTCGTGTTTAATACTCGGCCTATTTTGCGGAAGAAGTCGCACGCTCCAACTCCGCCCGCGGCCAGTTGCCGAGATTCGCTCCTGTCTCATACGTGCTCTGCAGGAATTCCATCAGCAACTTTTCCGGCTCAGTTGATTGGCGAACATCGTCGTACATCAGGAGAAATTCGCCAAGCGGAGAGTAGAAAGCCTTTTCTGGCCGGACTTGGGCCGTTTTAAATCCGGCTGGTTCCGGTGCAGCATAGGCGTAAAATGCGGCGCCCTTCACATCGCCTCCACCGGGCCAGAATCCCGCACTGATCACTTCATGGGAATAGGCTTCGCGAGTGATCGGGTCCGCATCCTTACGTTCGGGAGCGCGGCGCCCTGAGAAGCGTGTCGAAGCCAGATCGAAGCTGCCCCAGAAGAAATGAATGGGGCTGTGTTTGCCAACGAAGCGACCACGAAACTCTTTGAAGACCGGATCCACGAGTGTGAGAATCCTCCAGAATCGCTGGGCGTATTCCGGGTCATACGATGCATGTTGTGTATCCCGATCGAATCGGATCGGGTTCGGAATCTCGACGGGCATCGGCCAGATATGCACGTCGATTCCGAGCGATTGCAGAGCCGACATGAACTCCGCATAGAAGGCGGCCACCGACTGTGGTCGGAGCTGAAGAACTCGCTGCTGGCCGTCACAAATGGCGATCGTCAGCTTGTGCTCGAGGAAGTTGAACTGGATCTCAAACACCAACTGTTTGTAGGGAATAGCAGACGTCGTCAGGCCCACCGCGTTTACGTACAACGCTACTTCCCACCAATGATTGATTCGGGGACTCAGCGCCAGCCGGACCTTGCCGACAATCTGCGTCCACATATGTAAAGTGGCATACGTGTCTTTCCAGGCCTCTAGACGCAACTCGGGCCACGCAGTTCCTTGCATCGGTTCCCTCCGCGTCCCACGCGCTCTATCGTAGATGGTTTTGTCCAATTTCGCTGAATCGACTGCCAAGGGCGGTGAATGGGCGAGGCCCAAACTGAGACGATTGCTACAAAATATCTCTGCAAAGGTATTCTCTTTGCCGAGTCTTTTTGCGATGATATCCGGCACTCAGTTTCGGCGCGGAGATATCCTCATGCGTACCGCTCTTGGCTGTGCGGTTTTGCTGTGCGAATTGATGCTGGTTTCGTTGGCAGTAGCCCAGCAAGCCTCACCAACTCCCACATCTGAGAGCGCGATCTGCGCCTTCGAGGACGGAAAACAACTGACAGCTCACTACACCGCGATTCCAGCCGGCCATAGCGATGGGCCGCCAATCGGCAAAGTTCTGATGCCCGGCGGTTCGGCAATGACATTTTTTACCGAGACGGACCTTGGCTTCGGCGATGTCCATATTCCGACCGGCGGTTATACCATGTACCTCATTCCCGGCAAGAAGGAATGGACTCTCATTGTGAGCAAGAACACAGCCGTCGACGCCAAGTACGATGAGAAGCAAGATCTAGGCCGTGCCTCTATGGCAACCGGCCAACTGAGTTCGCCGGCCGATCGATTGGCAGTTTATTTCGGACATACCGGCCCCAAGAAGTGCGAGATCAACATTGACTTCGGAAAAACACGCGGCTGGGTGGAGTTCCGGGAGAAGTAGCTCTTTTCGACAGGCATGATTTAGCAAACGACGTTCTCCGAGTTGTTCTCAAGTTCAGTTCCACAGATCACATTCAATTGCGTCTATGGAGAGAAGGGCGTCCTCGCCCGCCTGGACATGCGAGACGCCGGTTCCTCCATTCCGCGCCGACGAGTCTTGCAGTTGATTCACTCTGGCGCGCGAAGGTCCTATGATGGGATTTCAATGGATGGCCCAGAAACGACAAGGAATACCGGGATGAAAATACCTTTGTTCCAGGTCGACGCATTCACGGAGAAGATCTTTTCAGGGAACCCGGCAGCGGTTTGCCCGCTTACTCATTGGCTGAAAGACAAACAGATGCTGGCCATCGCGGCGGAGAACAATCTTTCGGAAACTGCTTTTTTCGTGCCAGAGAATGGGGCGTATTCTCTGCGCTGGTTTTCACCCAAATCGGAGGTCCAACTCTGCGGGCACGCGACTCTGGCGACTGCATTTGTGATTTTCAATTTTCTCCGTCCTGGCACAACTTCGGTTCGTTTTCACACGTGTAGCGGGCCGCTGGATATCAAGAAAGAAGGGGACTACCTTGCGATGGATTTTCCGTCGCTGCCTGCGCGTCCATGTGAGTCAGTTCCCAAAGCTTTGCTCGACGGACTGAACCCATCCCCGAGTGTCGTCCTGGAAAGCGGAGCCACCGCTGCCGAGCGAAACTACTTCGTCGTCTACGAGTCGGAGAAGGACGTTCGCGATGCTATTCCTGATCTACCGATCCTCGAAACGCTTCATCCCGCCGGAGTGTGCATTACAGCGCCGGGTCAGCAGTCAGATTTCGTGTCCCGCTACTTCGCGCCCAGCTACGGAATCTCCGAGGATCCGGTCACAGGTTCAACGCATTGCTCGCTGGGTCCTTACTGGTCCGATCGTCTAAAGAAAAGCGTGCTTCGCGCCCAACAACTCTCGAGTCGGGGCGGAGAATTGCTAGTGGAACCTCGCGGATCTCGAATAACGTTAAAAGGAAAAGCTACCCTCTACCTGATCGCGGAGATTTCCATTTAATTCACAGCTTCGTGTCCCCCGGTCCGTCCCGCATATCTACTCCAAACGATGTAGACAATCACAAATCTTCCCTGACAAATTCTGCTGGCTGACGGCCACCTGTCTCGTTGTTCGTGCACATGTGGGTCCTTACAAATCAATTAGATACAAGCAACATTCAAACGGCAGAACTGGCCTGGAAAAGGCGCCCTTTCGAGTTGAGAAAAGCCGCAAAACCCTGAGCCTTTTAGCGAATGAGGGCATCTTAACGTGGAAGCGTGATGTGGGGCGCGATCGCGCTGGAGGCTTCCGAATATGCCTGTTGCACAGCGGGAAGTTGCGGTCCGGCACGAACTCCTGGACCGCTTGGCGGACGCTCGTACCAACACCGACCGGCTTTTTGATCTCGTCAAGCCAGAGTCCTTATACGACCGCCCCATCGCCGAAAGACACCGTATTATTTTCTATATCGGTCATTTGGAAGCGTTTGACTGGAATCTGCTACGCGAGCGGGCCATCGGCGTAGAGACATTTCATCCCGAATTCGATCGCTTGTTTGCGTTCGGGATTGATCCAGTTGGCGGCGGACTGCCCACCGATTTACCGAAGGATTGGCCTGCCGTATCCGATGTTCGGGAGTACGTAGCAGCCGTACGCCACGCTCTGGACGAAGGTCTGGAAGCCCGAATGTTGAGCGAAACTCCCGGGGAGTTCCCGTTAAATCTGCTCCTGCAGGTCGCCATTGAACATCGGCTGATGCACGCGGAAACATTGGCTTACATGCTGCATCAATTGCCTCTCGATCGCAAAACCCCTCCTCAACTCAAGCCGGAACTTGTTCCGGGTCCCGGGATGCCCGCCACCATCGAAATACCTGCTGGACTGGCGACCTTGGGCTTGCGTCGCGAGGATGCGAGCAGTTTCGGGTGGGACAACGAATACGAAGAGCACACGGTTGAAGTGCCGGCTTTTTCCATCGATCAATTCCCGATCACGAACCAGCAGTATCTGGAATTCCTTACAGCCGGCGGCTATGAGAATCCCGACTTCTGGTCGCGGGAAGGCTGGGATTGGAAGTCGAAGAACAACATCACCCATCCGGTTTTTTGGCGCAATCACACGGGAGTCTGGTACTTCGCGGGAATGTTTGAGGAAGTTCCGCTTCCCATGGATTGTCCGGTATACGTGAGTCATGCGGAGGCCAGCGCGTACGCACGCTGGGCGGGGAAATCGTTGCCCACCGAGGCGCAGTGGCATCGTGCTGCGTACGGAACGCCGGAAGGGCAGGAGCGCCCCTATCCCTGGGGAACGGAAGCACCCAGCCAGACCCGCGGAAACTTTGATTTTCAGCGCTGGGACCCCACTCCGGTAGGTGCCTTCCCGGAAGGCCAGAGCGCCTTCGGAGTGATGGACTTATTGGGCAATGGCTGGGAGTGGACCTCCACCCTCTTCAGCCCATTCCCGGGATTTGAGCCTTTTCCGTTCTATCGCGGATATTCTGCGGACTTCTTCGATAACAAGCACTTTGTCATGAAAGGTGGCTCCGCGCGTACGGCCGCCTGCATGTTGCGCCGATCGTTCCGCAATTGGTTTCAACCGCACTATCCACATGTTTACGCGGGCTTTCGCTGCGTGAGCCACTGAACGAGTTCGAAAGGGCCCGGGAGCGACCATGCTGACACAAGCGATTACTGCCCAACCGTCTCTGGAGTTCGCGGCCGACGTTAGGGCCGGACTCACCAAGCCGCAGAAGGAACTGCTTTCCAAATACCTTTACGACGATGTAGGCTCGGCGCTGTTTGAAGTAATCAGCGTGCTGCCGGAGTATGGGCTGACACGCGCCGACGAGCGGGTTCTCCGTCGCAATGCCTACGACATCGTGGAACGTCTGCCCCTGCCGCTGATGGTCGCGGAACTCGGCAGCGGGAGCGGGAAGAAGACTCGCTGGCTCTTGAAGGCGCTCGCTCGAAGGCAACACACGGCCTATCACCCCATCGAAATTTCGCCGACCGCGCTGGCCATGTGCAAACGTGAACTGGGCGACATTGATTGCATCAGCATTGTCGGCTTCGAGCGTGAGTATCTGGATGGTCTGGCGGAAGTGGCCGCTCGCCGCAAGAACAACCAGCACCTGCTTGTGCTTTTTCTGGGGAGCACGATCGGTAATTTCGACCGTCCCGCGGGCATTGAATTCCTGAAGAGCATCCGACGCAGTCTGTGCCCGGGCGACTCCCTCCTGTTGGGTACAGATCTGCTGAAGCCGATTCCGCACCTGCTGGACGCTTACGACGACGCGCTCGGTGTGACGGCTGCATTCAATCGAAATCTTCTGGTTCGCATCAATCGCGAACTGGACGGAGACTTTGTGCTCGAACAGTTTCAGCATCTGGCGAAGTTCAATCCCCGCGCTCGCAGCGTGGAGATGCACCTGCTGTCGACCCGGGAGCAAACCGTCACGATTCCAGCGGCAGGCTTTTCCGTCCGCTTCCAGGCAGGCGAAACCATCTGGACCGAAAGCAGCCACAAGTATTCGCGGGATGAGATCTTTCAGCTGGCGAGAGATACCGGCTTCCGTTGCGAAGCGCAGTGGGTCGACACAGAGTGGCCCTTTGCCGAAAGCTTGCTGGTGGCTGAATAAGGCGGGCGTTATTTCAGAAGTAGCTCTTGCGAAATGTTTGCGGCCGCAAGCGGAAGCAGGACGCGGAAGATCGAGCCCGCTCCCAGCGTACTTTCCACCACAATTTTTCCGTGATGTTGCTGGACAATCCATTGCGCAATGGAGAGTCCTAATCCCGCTCCGCCCATTTCGCGGCTGCGAGCCTTGTCCACCCGGTAGAACCGCTCAAAGATCCGGCCTTGCTCCCCCTCCGCGATGCCCATCCCGTTGTCGCGCACGCTGATCACCGCGGTTCCATCCTTTTCTTCTGCCGATAAACTTACCGTACCACCCGGAGCGGGCGTGTATTTGAAAGCATTGTCCAGCAGGATGTCGAGCACGCGGCGAAGCGCAGCAGCATCTCCTAAGACCCGCAACTCGGCATCCAGGATTCGTTCGCTGAATTGAAGGCCGCGCACGTTCGCAACCTGCCGCCAGCCTGACGCCACTTCTTTCAGCGCCCCACGCAGATCGATCGGCTGGATGTTCAGCGCCTGGCGGCCGGAATCGGCGCGCGCCAAGGCCAACAGTTCTTCGATCAGCGATGTCGTTCGCTCGGCTTCCAGCAGAATGTGCCGCAGGGCTTCGCGGTATTCTCCTTCTCCCCGCGAACGCCGCAAGGCCACCTCCGCTTCGGTGCGAATAAGGGAAATCGGCGTGCGCAGTTCGTGGGATGCGTCCGCCGTGAATTCGGTCACCCGGTTAAAAGCCACCTCAATACGCGCCAGCATTTCGTTCAGAGTGTCCGACAGGCGCTGCAATTCATCGCCGGTGTGTAACTTCTCGAGGCGACTGCTGAGCGTATGGCCCGTAATGGTGCGCGCGGTACGAGTGAGGGTATCGACAGGGGAGAGCGCCCTCCGGCTGAGCCAATATCCGACTGCCGCTGCCGCCAGCAGCAACAGGGGCGCAAACATCAGTAAATACGTCTGGAACCGTTCCAGAGTTTCGACTTCTTCATGAGTCGGCGTGCCGGTTTGGACGGTGAACGCCCGCCCATGGACATCGATGCGCGCGCTCACAAAACGGAACGGTCGTCTGCCAATGCGTTCATCTTGATGCAGGGGCTTACGCAATAAGCTGGGCGCCACCGCCGGAAGCCCGGTCTGCACCAGAGCGGTCGAGCGATAAATCCAATTGCCGTCTGCATCGACAATTTGCAGGAAGTCACCGCCGGTTTCGGCACTGTACTCACCGGTGACCACGTTACGAAGATCGGCCAGGGTCTGGTCGGATGGCTGAGCTTCCAGAAAACGCCGGACGTCCTCCACCTCTCCCGCCAGGGTACTGTCGGCAATGTCGTGGAGGCTTTCGCGCAGGATGAACCACATCCCAACCCCAAAAATCAGCTGAGCCAGCGCAAAGATGCCCAGATACCATAGCGTCAAACGAAGGCCGATGGAGACCCTGCTCACGACTGGACCTCCGCCCGGATCATGTACCCCACTCCGCGAACCGTATGGATGAGCTTGGGCTGGTCTTCGGTATCGATCTTGGTGCGCAGCAGGCGAACGAATGCGTCGAGGGTATTCTCTTCGATGTCGCGATCGAACCCCCACACCGCCTCGATCAAGGAGCGCCGAGGCACTACTTTGCCGGCTCGGTACATGAGACGCTCAAGCAGGTTGTACTCGGTGCGAGTAAGCAGGATCTCCCTGCCCCCACGGGAAACTTCGCGGGTCGCAGGGTCGAGCACCAGATCGCCCACCTGCAATTTGGTCGCTTGGGGGACGGGGGCCCTTCGCTTTACGGCCCGGAGACGAGCCAGGAGTTCCTCGAACGCGAAAGGCTTGGTCAGATAATCGTCGGCTCCGGAATCCAGGCCACGCACCAGGTCGGGCACGGAGTCCTTCGCGGTAAGCATCAATACGGGAGTTCCAACTTTCTCTTTGCGCAGTTGATGTGCCAGGTCGTAGCCGTTGAGGTTCGGCAACATGATATCGAGGATGATGGCGTCGAATTCATAATTGCGGGCAAGGTCCAGGCCTTCTTTTCCATCGCCCGCGCACACCACGGTGTGACCTTCTTCTGCCAGGCCTTTGCGCAGGAGTTCTACCATGCGCATCTCGTCTTCGACGACCAGTAACTTCAAGCGCACCCCTAAGCTACATATTTCTTCTACATCCGGCCTCTGAAGAGTAGATGAATAAACTCACCCGCCATAACCGTATGGCCGCCCATTGGACGCGGGCCCTCGAAGTATGAGGTACTTCGCCAACACTTGCATATTAACCCGACTTCGCTCTGCGAAGTAGCGCCGGCATCCTGCCGGCAGTCGCGAGTGCGTCCCGCACTCGCAGGCAGGCGAGACGCCCGCCGGACAGCCGCCGGGACGGCGGCGCTACAAAACCGATTGTCTTATTGCTAGGGGTTAACGGGCAACGCCCAACTGGAGGAGGTCGTCTAAGCACGGGTGGCGGGCAAAGCACGCCGAGAGTCACCGAGCCTACCCCGCCAGCCCGTCTGCAGAGGGATGGAATAGAATATCTCGATCCTGTTTTCAATCAAAAACTAGACTTACGCGCGGTACCCGGCGATTTGGGAGTACCCGGCGCAAAGGAGCCGAAACGGTGTCAATGAGAGCCCGCCTCGCGACCATCACCCTTGCCAGCCTGATGGTGCTGGTCGCATGCAGTGGAAGTACTCATCAATTTGCCTACATAACGACTCCCTTCAACAACGGAATCTCGGCATATCGCCTCGACACGAATACCGGGAGCTTCAGCCAGATCCTCGGCTCGCCTTACCAGACAGGGATCTCTCCGACAGCGGTCGTGATTCACCCCTCCGGAAAGTTTGCCTACGTATCCAACGCGGGAGAAAACACGATTTCCCTCTATAAGATTGGCAGCACTGGCGCTCTGACGGAAGTGATGCCTCGCACAAACACCGACCAGCAGCCGGCCGCACTGATGATGGATCCGGGAGGAGCGTTTCTTTTTGCAGCGAATAGTTTCTCGAACACCATCACGGTCTATTCGATCACGGCCAGCTCCGGGGTCCTTAAGCTGATCAGCACGCCCTCTTACCCGACGTCCGGCTTCACTCCTGTCCGTGGGACGATTGCTCCTTCAGGCAAATTTCTCTATGTGGCAAATTCCAATAGCGCGTCGATCTCCGGATTTGCGGTGAGCAGCACAGGAGCGCTGACGGCCGTGCCCAACTCGCCGATTCCTGTCGGAAATGGGCCGAACTGGATTGCGATCGACAACTCGAACAAGTTTCTGTATGTAGCCAACCTCGAGGACGGAACGGTATCCGGATTCACAATCGATTCTGGCACAGGCGCGCTGGCCCCGATGGGTGGATCCCCATTCGGAGTCGCCAACACCAGCACAGCCATTGTTCCCGTCAGCTCAGTAGTGGTGGACGCATCCGGGAAGTACGTGTATGTGACCACGCTGACGACCAGCAGCAGCGTCTATGGCTACACCATCGACGGTACGAGCGGAGTTCCTACCGCTCCGATCACTGGGTCTCCATTTGCAGCCGGCGGCACCGCGGGATTCATCGTCTCGGATACAACGGGCAAGTTGCTGTTCGTCGGCAATCAGACGTCCAACACTATCTCCGGCTATAAGATCACGCCATCGACGGGAGTGTTAACCCTGATCTCGACGACCAGCACGACAACAGCTCCCACCGCAATGGTGGTGATTAAGTAGAGTAGCGTCGCATCCTGTGGTCGCGGGTGACCATCCTAACGTCGCCGGGTGCCCCATCCTAACCTCGCGTTCTTTGCGAGGTTAGGGTGGGGATGTTCCCAGACCAGTGCGAATCTATTTGAAAGAAAGATCTGTGGTTTTGAAAAGCTCGGCTGGAACGAGCCGGGCAACGGCCGCTAACCATCGCTGCTTCAGCCGCAACCGCACGAGGTTACTGCACTCAGCCAGTCCTCCCTGCGCTCTTAATTCTTGTCATTCCGAAGCCAGAACGCGGCGGAGGAATCTTGTTCGCAAGAGCTGCATGCCGGCTCGATACGTCGTGTATGTGGCGGTTCGATTCCTAGGCTCAGCGCGCGCAGACGTTTGAGATGGTCCGGAGAAAATGGCGCCTCCGCCGCGTTTTGCGTCAAAATGACAAAATGGGAGCACTCAGCGAACTGTTTCCGCAGCCTCCGATAAGAACTCCGCGGTAGAGTCACTATCGATGAGTATGAAGACGTGGTCATTGGGGATTTCCGCGGGATTTCCATTGACATCGAGAATCACCGAGTCCAGGGTGATCGCGGCGACGCTGCATTGGCGCAGGATGCGTACCATCTTTTCCCGCTCCGCAGTCTCGATCAGCTGACGATTGCGGTCTGGCCCGCGCTGGAATCGTTCTCCGCGATAGCTCAACGTGACGCGGTTCCGCCCGGTGTGACTTAGAGCCACGGCTGCATGGATAGCGGCGTCCCCGCCGCCCACAATCAGAATATCCTTGTCCTCGTAGTTGGCAGCATCGTCCAATTGGTAGCAGACTTTGGAGAGCTCTTCGCCTGGAATGCCAAGCCGGGAGGCTGACAGGTCCTCTGCCGGCGCAGCCGCCTGCACGACGACCGGCTGCATCTTTGGCTTCTGGGCCATGGCTTCCTTGGTAGCAGCCGCCGTTTTCGCTTCCTCGCTGGCGTGCTTCGTCATATCGCGGGCACCAAAGCCGACGCCGATCTTCTTCAGGAAGTCATTGGGCGGAGTTCCACCGGCAAAAATCCATACATAGTCGTTCGGGAGATCGCGCGTCTGCCCCTGAACGTCGATAACGACGGATTCCTCTTTGAATTCGACTGGATTCGAGTTGAACAGAACTTCAACCTTGCCGGACTTGATGCACTCGGCGATCCGCTGCGAGTTGCGTTCCTTGATGCGGCTGAACTGCGCGCTGCGATAGACCAGCGTGACCTTGTTTCCGATCTGGTGAGCCAGCCCCATGGCTGCTTCGACCGCGCTATCGCCACCGCCCACGACCAGAATCTTCTTGTTGATGTAATGGTCCGCCTCAATCAGCCGGTACATCACCTTAGGTAAGTCCTCGCCCGGCACGCCCAGCTTTCTGGGGGTACCGGTGCGGCCCAAGGCCAGAATGACCGCATGAGCGCGGTATTGAGAGTCCTGGCTGGTCACGGTGAAAATACCGTCCTCGCCTCTTTTGATGTCTTCTACCTTCTGCCCTGTTCGCACCTTGAAGTCGGCGCGGTGGAGGACTTTGTCCCAAAAGGCAAGCAGGTTTTCCTTGGACAGTTCAGTCTTCTTGAACTTGCCATACATCGGGAATTCGACCGGGCTGGTCATCACCAGCTTCTGGCGCGGGTACTTGGCCACAGTGCCGCCAATTTCGTCACGCTCGAGCGTGAGGTACTTCATCTTGTGCTGAATGGCGCGCAGGGAAGCGGCAATGCCGGCCGGACCCGCTCCAATGATCACGACATCGTAGACGTCGGGAACGGTTCGAGCGGTGCCCTTGGCTGTGAATCGATCCAGAACATTGTCGATGCACTCCCGTCCCTGGTTGACTGCATTCTTGATCAGGGCCAGACCGCCGAGTTCCCCGATGATGAACAGGTTCGGAACGGTGGTCTCGAACTCGCCCGTGAGAGTAGGCATGTCCGCCCCCATACTGGGGCTGGCCATCACCATCGTGATGGCGCCGACCGGGCAGGCATCCGCACAAAGGCTATGCCCGATGCACTTGTAGCCGTTGACGATGACGGCCTTACCCCCAAGCATGGCGAGCACGTCGCCTTCGGGACACACGGTCGTGCAGGTCGCGCACCCGATGCAGTAGGTGTTATCGATATGCGGATGTTGTGCTTTGGGTCCCTCGGAAAAGAGTTTGCCTTTTTCCGCGGCAGCGCGCGCTTTCGCGTCCCGTTCCTTGATTCCCTTGAAGTAGTTCCGCAGGAAGAAAAGGGTAAGGGCTGCTGCGACGATAAAGGCTATCAGGGTATCCATACGGCTCTAAAAACTCTACCACCGAAAGCCCATCGCGACCTCAAGGCCGATATGGAATAACGCCAGCAGGGCGAAGGTATAGCTGAACGGCTTGTGAACTACGTGCCAGAGGTGAAAGACCTGCTCCGAACGCTTGAGGAACAGAATGCGCTTGGAGAGCGCAGCATCCTCGCGCGCTACTCCCACTGCTTTTTCTACATCGTGATTGGAAGTCTTGAGAAAGCCTCCCAGCGTCGTGACCTTCTCTCCAAGGCTCAGGGCATGCCGGCGTAGCCTGGCCACACGCAGGGCGCGAGCGATATCGAGGGCAAACATGTAACCCAATGCCGTGACCATCGAGAGCTGCTGCACGCGTTCGCGGCTGGGCAGCGTGAGCAAGGCCCGCAGGTCTTGCTCGGACACCAGGCGTTCTTGCTTCAACTGCCCCGCGAGCTGCTGATGGAACTCTTGCAACTCCTTCTGCGTCATCTCCGCGGCCTTCAGGTTTCGCGGAATCTGACCGTATAGATATCGTCCGATGACACCGCTCACCGAGACCGCGAACATGATCCAGAAAGCCATTCCCGCAAACCCGCGGAATTTGAACGATGAGTGAAACGCAATGACAAACGGCGCTGCAATGCCAAGAATGACGTGATAATCAAGCCAATGCCGGGAATTGCCCTTTTTCATCAACCAGGACCAGTGCTTGCGCAGAGGGTAGAGGAAGATGACCAGGAACATGAATACGCCCAACCAGCCTAACTTCAGTCCAACGGTGCCGCTGGGCCGCAACGCAGCGTATTTGGGCGAGAAGGGACGATCGGCTGAGCCCAGGGTGTAATAGTCGAACCCATAGACGGTCAGCGCGAGAATAAGGGTCGCAAAAAGAAAATAGCCAGCCGCCACGCGAGAGCGATGGCCGCGTTCGCGATTCTGAACCGGCGCAACCGCTGTGGCAACCGAAGCATTAGCACTCATCTGGAAGCAACTTTCTCCTCCGTACTCACAGAGAACTGTTTGTAGTCCGTAAAATTATGGGTGTTGCGCCAGTGCTGCCGCGGGGTTTCGACTTCCACGCTGGCCTGGGCCGGGAACCAGTAGAGATCCTTGGAACCCTTGAACGGCACCGGCTGAAACTCAACTTCGGAGCGCATGGTCTTCAGGCCTATGTCTTCCATGCTATTGGCCAGACCAGCATCGATTTTAGCAATTACTCCAGTTTCCTGGTCAATCCACGCCACTCCCGCAAGGTCAAGAGGGTATTCCCGGCCACGCAAGGCCAGCGCGGCCGGCGACCGCATCCCGGGGATGTGCTTGAACTGAACCTTCGTAAACTTGTGTCCGTTGATCGTGTCGTCGCCGACCTGGGTGAATTCGAAGCCCGAGGAATAGTACGGATGGAAGACGAGGAACAGAGTCGCGAATCCATTGCTGACCAGCATGGAGATCCGCTTTTTCTCTTCCTTCTTCTGCTCATGTACGGCCAGACGGGACTCATCCAGGCTGATTTCGCCCCCCGCATTGGTCAGGATAACCAGATAGTCATAGGTCGATTGTTCCTTCAGTTCGACCTTGCCGTCCGCCTTGAATTTCTCCTGGGTGACGTGCTCCGTGCACTTTACGTCAGAGAACTGTTCGACGAACTTTGCGACCTGGTCATTGGCGCGGCCGATCAGTTCCTGGAGAGAGGAATTCCCTGCGCGCGACGGCACAGCAGCCACACACACGAGTACGCTGGCTAGGAAGAGTTTCACGCTTAAATAGGTGCATTTGGCCTGCCACTTCATTGCCCTTTGGCCCTCCGGGTATCGAAACGATAGCCTAGGGTGAACAGCCACTGATCGTAGTCCTGGCTTACGCCACGGCTAACTGTGAACCCTCCCTGCATGAAATAGTGGGATCCCACGTTCATTTCGAGATTGCTGGTGACGAACTTCGAATTCGTGTTGGAGGACAAGGAGGAAACGAAATTCTGTTGTCCACCAAGGAGTTCCAAGCGGAAATTATCACTCAAGGTGCGCGATAACGAAACCGACTCGTAGCTTCCGTTGCCGAACGAACTGTTGAAGCGGGCATAGTGGCCATCTGCCCGTATGTGAACCCAAGGCAGGCGACCGAAAGTCAGTCCATACAACTGGTTAAGAGAACTCTTGGAGTCGCTCGAGGTGCTGCTGCGTCCCAGGTTCGTATACACCCACACCTGTTTGAGCACTTCCAGACGCACTCCGCCGCTGAATCCCTGGAAAAGGTACTTATCCAGCAAGCTGGTTCCGACAAGGCTGGGATCAAATGCCGGTAAGTCTCTGAAGTAGCTATAGTTTCCGTCGAATTCAATGCGTTCGTGCGGCTGGTAACGCACGGTCAGGAAGTTTCTTCCAACCCCAGCACCGGGCGACCCTCCGGCGGTGTAACCGACGGGGCTATCCATCTGGAGTGAGTCGTAAATCGACACATACCTCTTGTAATAGAGGCTGTTTTCGAAAAAGATAAAAGGCCGGTCGATCTTCCATCCGAGAGTACTCACACCCACGCCAGAGGTGCTGCTGTAACGGAAGTCGTCGTAGCTGCCGCCTTCAAAGTTTACGAACGCTCCGCCGATTCGCCGATTCGGCGCGTAGCTCCAGGAGGTCGGATCCGGAGTCGATCCGGCGAAGATTCCCACCGTCGACCCATGCCCCATGCGGCGCCCAAAGTAGCCTCCGTCGATGGTGTCAAGACTAGTCGCCCAGGGCAGGTACATGCGTCCAAAGCCGGCCACCCAGGGCGAGTTCGGATTGTCGTAGGTCATGCCGATGTGGTAGGTGCGGTTGAGGAGATCCTGCAACGTGTTCGTTCCCGAGTAGCTGTTCGCAGTTAGGTTTCCGCGCCAGTACCCGCTGGCATTCCAATAGGTGCCGCCAATGCGGGTCATATCGAGGCGCGCGACCATGCCCAAGCTGGTATTCGATCCGCCCGTGGCTCCACGGAATTGAGTTCCCATGTAGTCGAAGCCAATCCGTCCGCGCGCCCGGTTGACTGAGGGCATCGGCGGCCGAGGAACCTGCACGCGGGCTTCTTCATCGAGGGTGTCGCCTTCGGTGAAGGAAATGACGGTGGGGTACTTGCGAGTCGCACTCAGAGTGTTCTGCTGAACCAGACTTTGCTCGTCCTGCGCGGACAGATAGGCCAGGTCGCCGGCCTTGACATCGCGTTTCGGCGTGTGGACGTCCGTCACTGCGGAAGCCTCGGCGACCGAGGTCACTTCGAGTTCAGCCACAATGTCGTCCTCTTTGCCGCTGGCCGCCGCCACGACCGAACCCGTAGGAGTCTCGCGGACAACGAGCTTCATACCTTCGGCCAGGCCCGCGCCACGGCCGCCATCCAGATAAGCAGCCCCAGCCGCGACATACTTAACGCGGAAGGAGGTGCGAAAATCCGGATGCGTCGCACGCAGCGCGAGAGCTGCTGGAATCTCAGGCTCTACCGCCTTGGCCACCACTGCGTTCTTGTCGGCTGCAACCGTGTTCGTCTCGGCGCTCTTGTCGGCAGCAACCGTGTTCGTATCGGCCACGACGGCGTTCGTGTCGGCCACGACATTATTCGCATCCGCGCTCGCAGGGTCCGCTTCAACGGGTACAATCTCGGCCGTTTCCCCCGGCGCCAGGCCAAGAGGATTCGAGACGGTCGCACCCTGTGGACCCGATGGGGTGGAGTGCGTCGCCTCAGTCGTACCAGCCTGCGGCAGCCCCAGTGGGTTTGCAACTGTGGCGCCCTGCGTCGTGGGGGCTGTAGTACTCGGGGCGGGGCTCGAAGCGGTGGAGGCGGTTGTGGATGTCGAAGATGTGCCGAGCGGGTTCGCAACGGTTGCGCCCTGCGTGGAACTCGCAACCGGGTTCGCACTAGAGGCGGTCGCTAACGCCGCTGCAGGAGTTCCCAGAGGCTTGGATACTGTCGCGCCTTGGGGCGCAGGAGACGGCACACTGGCAGGCGCCACAGTCGCAGACAGAACCTTCGCGGTGATGTTGGCCGATCCCGCAGAGCTCGGGCTCGATCCCGAAGGGGCTGGTGCGCCAGTCACAGGTATTGTCGCAGGCGCGCTCGCCACAGCTGGAGCGGCTCCCGTTGCATTGGAACTGGAGACAACAACGGCACTGGTGCTGGGAGTGGTTGCTGCGATCGTTGCAGGCGCAGTTAGCTTCGAGGTGGTGCCGGGTGCAATGCTCACCGCGATCGAGGCCGGAGCGTTACCTTTCGTCGAAGGAGCAGGGTTAGCAGTTGCGTTCGATTGCACCGTGAGTGCAGGCGATGACGGATTAGTACCCGGATTTATGTTGCCCTGGGTTCCCGCGGCATTCTGCGCGTTTGGAACTGTTCCCGCTCCCGGAGTCCCCATACCAGGGAATACCGTCCCTTGTTGCAGGCTACCCAGCTTTGGGTGAGTCGCAGGAGGCGTAGAGATCGCGGCTGTCGCTGCCGGTTGCGCAGACGCTGGCGATTGCGTCGCCGCGGCAGCTTGCTTGTCCGGAAAATTGATGGGCGGAAGCTTGGGGGGAACAGAAATCGGGGCGGGTGCGGCAGCGGATTCCGTCGTTGCCGTCTGAGGCTTACGCCGGAACACGTCCATCAACGGAGCACTGGCTGCCGGAGCAGGTCCATTCCTGCGAGCAGCAGAAGCTGTTTCGGTTGCCTGAACGCGCAGGGTGATGGTGTTGCCTTCCGCGTTCAAGGTGTAGGAATGCGCCTCGTTCAAGTC
>Ga0210400_10000079_pt1 | contig 130962 bp, 105 predicted proteins | sample IncBWH26MmetaG_FD_155456 | JGI IMG/M metagenome (GOLD analysis project Ga0210400, IMG submission 155456) | Forest soil microbial communities from Barre Woods Harvard Forest LTER site, Petersham, Massachusetts, United States - Inc-BW-H-26-M | ecosystem: Environmental > Terrestrial > Soil >... | reverse complement strand
TCTCCCCGCTCCAACGACTCCACTCGTTGCCGCCATCGCACTTTCGAGGGCCGTCGCTGCCGCCTCAACGCCTCCGACCCCGCCATCGGCCTCTGCAACAAACACCTCGCCGCTCGCGACCAGCGCATCGAAGACGCCGACATCGTTCTCTCCCTCACCGGAGAGCTCGCCTGCTTCAGCGACCCCAAGCGAATCAATGTATTTCTCTCCCGTTTGTTGCTTTTGCTTGCGCAAGGACGCATTTCGCCGCGCCAGGCGGGCGTCATGGCCTACATCAGCAGTTTGCACCTGCGCACTCTGGAAGCCATCGAGCGCGACAACATCCGCGACGCCAATTCCGAGCCGCGCATCATCCTCGACGGCCCGCGCCCTCAGCGCGACTGGCCGGGAGAACCCTTATGACCACCGCCAACCATCATAAGAGCACCCTTCGATCCCGCTCCCGTGTGTTTGCCTTGTCTCAGGAAGGGCCTGTGCGGTTTGTGGAGCTGGGGGAGTATCTCTGCGAGGTTCGAGCGAAGCAGTATTGGAGACTCGAGAAATTGAAGTCATTTGATGAATTTCTCGAGAAGCGTTTCCCCGAATCGCGCCGCAAAGCCTATTACCTGATGGCGATACACGAGAACCTGAAGCGCGTCCCGAAGCAGCAACTTCGGGAAGTAGGCTGGAGCAAGGCTGTAGAACTGGTCAAGGTAGCGGGGCGGGGCGGGGAAGAGTTTGATTGTGCAGCCTGATTGCACAAAGCCATGGCCCTGCCGAAGGAGGGGTTCAAAGGAGCGGTAGAGCATCACCTCACGGGAAAGGAAACGGAGCCGTGGGAGATTATCTATTTCAAGGTTTATAAGAGTCAGTTGGCGGTGGTTGAGCAAGCCCTGGAAACGGCTGCCTTGATGCTGGGGAGCGACAAATCCCGTGGGTATTGCCTAGAAATGATCTGCGCCGATTTTCTCGCGGGCGCTAACCTTGGAGATACTCATTCATAGAATTGAATATGCAGAACACAGAGAACCCGATATGTCCACGCCGCAAACGACCACGGCTCAGATTAGATCCGGAAGATTACAATCTCCTTCGAAAGCAAGTGTTGGAGAGAGATGGTTGGTGCTGCCAAGAGTGCGGTTCCATGATGCATTTACAGGTACATCATATGAGGCCCAGAAGCCAGCTCGGGGACGATGTGATGCAAAACTTGATTACACTCTGCGTCAGCTGCCACGCGAAATTTCACAGACGTCGGCCACAGGGACTTCGATCGACGGAGTGGCCGAGGGGTTGAACCCAGCGCTCTTGAAAAAAGAAATCGCCGGTTTGCTATCTGATAGAAAAATCAACTAAATCCCTTTGCCAGCTGTCAGATAGCACGATTTTCCATTTTTTGGATTTGCTTCGTTTTTGATCGGTTTGTGCCAGTTTTAGTGACAATTTGGTGACAGTCTAGGGGTTCAACCTCTCGCGCACATGAGTGTCACAAGCTCATGCCATAAAGTTCCAGGTCAACGTTCTCACAGCAGATTTTGCAGAGGCTGCCGCCCAACATGGCCTACAACTTCGGCCAAGTCGAGCTATCGCGACGAAGATGCGACAGCGACACGAGACAACCTCGTCTCGAAGAACTCCAGATTCTGTCGATACCAGTCGGTCGTTAACTCCAAGCCACTACGGAGGTCATAGCTCGGCTTGTAATCGAGGATCTGGCGGGCCTTCTCCAGCGAGGGAACTCGAATCTCGATGTCGGGACATGGCGAGTCCACGAGATTGATGGGAACTGATTTGCCGGTCACGCGAATTACTTCCTGGGCGAGCTGTAAAATCGTGAGTGTGTTCTGCGGATTTCCAATGTTGAAGTCTTCACCGATCGCTGCCGGCCGCCCAATCATTTCGTAAATGCCATCACAAAAATCATCAATGTAGCACCAGGAACGGATCTGTGAGCCATCCCCATGAACTTCAATCGGATTCCCCATCAGGGAATTGAGAACGAATCCCAGGATCGCGTGGGATCCCAGGCGCCGAGGTCCAAAAACATTGAAAGGCCTTACCGTCACGACAGGCAGCCCTGCCTGGCGATGATAGGCTTTCACCAAGTGTTCGCCCGCAAGTTTGGCGATGGCATAGCTCCATCTCGCCTCGGCTGCTGGTCCGACCGCTGTCGGAGCATCTTCATGAACACGGAACGAATTCACTCCGAAGACTTCGCTAGTGGAAAAATAAACAAACCTCTCAAGTCGTGAACTCTTATCGAGTGCCTTTAGGATGCGCGAGGTGCCGATGAAATTGGTTTCGAGCGTCTCTCGCGGGTAGCTACACACTCGACCCACGCCCACGATGGCCGCGGCATGAATCACAATGTCCGCTTCCCGTGCCAAATCCTCGACTTCAGGTCCTTCGAGAATGTCAGCCTCGATCATGCGTACGTTCGGGTTGTTGTGGAGAGACGTAAAGGCAACGGGCTGGTCAGAGAAGAAACGATCCAGGAGTAGAACCTGATTATCTTTTGCAAGACGCTCGGCAAGCGTTGAGCCAATAAAACCGGCGCCACCAGTGATTAGAACGTTTTTATTTCTGATCTCAGTGGGACCGGAGAATTGTACTTGTTGTGAAATGACTCTCACTGCAGGGCTGTCCTCTTGTATATGTTTGTACCCGAGAGCCAGGTGGAGGCCGTCTTTGGAATCCAGAATCTCGGTGATAGTGGGGACAAACTTGCTTGTCACGGGCAAGCCGTCGAGGAGAGCCACCAGACGATTGAAAGAACCTCTTGCTTTGGGTGCAATACAGACCAAAACGGAGTCCACTTTTTTTGATCGGACTATTTCCATTAGGTCGGAGGTAGGCCCTAGAACCTTCGCCCCGCCGATGACGCATCCGATTTTCCGTGGATCATCATCTAGGAAACCCACGACCTTGGCCGTTGAATCCGATGCCATTTCTTTCGCAGCACGCACTCCCATCATTCCGGCTCCAACTAAGAGCAATCGGCGTGGTCTCTCCGTCTTTGCTGAAATGGTTTTTCTGAGCTTAAGTTCATAGACGTAACGGCGCAACAGCCGGATACCCATCGCACCGAGGAGACAGAGCAACAATTCAATTGTAATGACGCTCGCCGGAATTCGAACGATGTCCATACGCCCGGGGAGGCCGAATCGCACCAAGAGTAGAAAGGCAGCGAAAGCCAAATACGAACGGCCGATAGGCAAGACGTCGCGAAAGCTGATATGCCGCCACTGGCCCCGATTGAGGCCGAACAAGAAGTTGGTCAACAACTGGCCTGCGATCACCGGTATTAGCAACGTCCAAAATTGGTACTCGCGGTAGGGCGGTATTAGACCTTCATAGCGAATCAGGAATGCCAAGTAGAAGGAGACTCCGACGATTGCACCTTCGAGGATCCGCTGATTCGTTCGTGAGTAGAGGTCAACCTTCATTTATCTCTCCGGGAAGTAACTACACGAAATCTAACTCAAACGCAATCCCCAACTCAAAACAACCACACGAACTGTGGGGCACGACACCCCCGTGTCGCCGACGAGTTATTCACGCGAGCTGGCAAGCCGTAAGGCGTCACGGATGCAGTATCATACGCCAGGAGTGGTTTAAGCACCACAGAATGAATGTCTATCTGAGCACTAATAGCTACTTCAGCCGTGGGGCACAGTTCGAGAGGTGGTGGAATTAGAGCCCACTGTGTCTCAAGGCGCGTTGCGGACTTTGGCCTCGCACGTCCCTTGTATTGCGGGCTTGTACGCCTATCAGTCAGTACCAGAATTAGAGGCTCATTCTCCGCCGTATTTTCTTCGACTGCAGCTCCAAGTCGAATAAGACATCCGAAAAAAATCTGCTTGAGGAATTCTTTCCCCCGCATCATTCTCAGAATCAAGTTCAACCGAACGGCGAGTCCGCGGACAGCTTGAATGATCTTCTCTGAGAAGCTATCTGCCGAAGCTGGAAATCCGTCAAAGATTTTGGAGTCGAAGTGATTTTCCGCAAGGAGTTCGCGGAGCTCGGGGGCCGCACTGAGCGCGCTAGAGCTGAAATCTTTCCATTCCCTGTTTGCTGAACACATTAGAAGTGTCCCATTCCTTCGCAGAACGCGTCGACATTCTCCCAAGAATTCATGCGGTCTAGCCAGATTGTACAAAGTCTCAAACAACACGACAACGTTGAAACTATCATCTTTAAAAAGAAGGCTTTGGGCATCAACTCTAACCAGAGGTACATGCCCGGCGTAGTGTCTGTGCGCAGATAGCAGCATAGAATTCGGTATAGTCACCACCAACGACTCACCGCGCGTGTTACGCCACGCGTCAACAATTTCTCCAAGAAGTTCTGAAAAGTCTCTTGCAAGCGAACCGTTCGTGAGAAAGGGTTCTAGAATCTGACAGAAATGCACGGCCCCTACTCTAGAACATTCAGGAACGAGACGGGCTGCTTCCAATGGCCGCCTCTCCCATGACCTTTGCGACTGCTGCACAAGTGTCGAGCATGTCGTTCCCGCTCAGCGTAGGGTGTACTAGAAACATGAGACTCGTTTCACCCAGCGCTTGAGCAACAGGCAGACGCTGGGCGGGACGGAATTCCCGAGGAAAAGCTTTCTCTAAGTAAATCTCGCTGCAACTGCCTGTGAAACAAGGAATACCTTCTGCGTTGATGGCCGTCAGAATTCGATCGCGGTCCCACCCTTCTTTAAGGTCCCCAGGGCGGACGAAAACGTAATACTTGTAATAGGAATGACCGATCTCGGCGGAGGGATTCGTCACTCGCAGGCCTGGTATACCCGAGAAATGCTTGGTCAAAATCGCGGCGTTTTCGCGGCGTTTGCGAATCCACTCAGGCAGTTTAGGAAGCATGCGCCGACCGAGCGCGGATTGCATCTCCGTAAGTCTCCAGTTAGTGCCGAAATCCTCGTGGACCCAACGGAAGCCAGGCCCGTGTTTCCTCTGGTGCATAGCGTCAAAGCTCTTACCATGGTCTTTGAAGCTCCATGCCCGGTTCCACCACTCGGCGTCATCCGTCACGAACATTCCGCCCTCTCCGCCCGTAGTCATAATTTTGTCCTGGCAGAATGAAAATGCGGCGACATCACCGAACGCACCCACAGGACGCCCCTTGTAGATTGCCCCTTGGGCTTGGGCGCAGTCCTCAATCACTTTTAACCCATGCTTTCGAGCAAACTCTAAGATCGGATCCATATCGCACGGCCAGCCGGCGAGGTGGACCACTAGAACTGCTCTTGTTCTTGGTGAAATCAGCTTGCGGATAGTTTCGACCGTGATGTTCTGACTCTCCGCGTCTAGGTCCGCAATTATTGGAGCTGCGCCTCGCATCACCACACAGCTTGCAGACGCTATGAAGGTGCGACTCGGAACAATTATTTCATCGCCCGGGCCAATCCCCAGCGCATACAGCGCGAGCTCAAGTGCAACTGTCCCGTTGACGACAGCAACCGCATATTTGCGACCGGTCGAAATCGCGAATTCTTTTTCAAAGAGAGCGCCCTCCTGGCCCGTCCAATAGTTGACCTTCCCGGATCGCAGGACGGTGGAGACAGCTTCAACTAGGTCATCTTCAAAATAGGGCCAAGGCGCGAACGGGAGGTCGCGTACAGGCGATCCGCCATGAATTGCCAAGTTCTCGCTGGAAGAAACAACCGTCATAGATCCATACTCCGAGGAACAGAGTTCAAAGAAAAATGCTGGGTCCTACGCTTCCTCAAAATCTTTGCGGGGAGTCCAACGGACACAACGTCACTCTGCAAATCCTTGAGCACTACAGCCCCGGCACCAATGATACTGCCAACCCCACCTTGACGCCAGGCAGTAATACGGAACCTCGGCCCATATGAACGAGCGAGCCAGCACACAACGCGCCACCAAGGGATGCGTTTGGAGAAATATAAGCGTAGTCACCAATCTCGACATCATGCTCGACGATAGCACCGGTGTTTACACAGCACCCAGTCCAATCTTCGCCTGGGCGTTAACGACTGCGCCCGCCACGACGACTGTTCCGTCACAACTACCGGAAGAACAAATGCTATTGCCTACCCTCTGGCCCTCGTCAGGTCCATAAACTGGGTTGCCAGAATGGAACATGGGGCAATCACCCTTTCACGTCCGTCGGCGCCATTCACGGTGAAAAAGCAAAAGGAGTAGAACGCCATGAAACGGGGGCATGCGCAGAAATTGTCAAGGTTATAAGTCAGCGACAATGCGAGGTATGCTGCTGAGATCCGCAACTGAGAATTCAGCGGCAACGGCAACAGGCATTCCCCGATAGAGTCCCTCGGGCCGAACGATTCGAATCGTCCGCCATTGGCGCTCCCGGGGCGCCACAAAATCCTTCGCTGGATTGTCGGCTATGTATAACAGGCCAGCACCAGTTGCGCACAGACGTTCTTCCATGTCTGTGAAAGCCCGTGGATGGGGCTTCGACAAACCTTCTCCCAGGTCTGCCGTCACGATGATTGCATCGAAAAGTGGCTCCAATTGCAAAGCCCGAATTTTGTTCCATTGCATTTCCGAAGGGCCATCGGTGATCAGCCCCAATTTCCATCTCTCACGTAATTGTTGGATGCACCAGACCGAGTCGCTAGGCAAGGCAATCTGTGGCAAATGACCACGATAAACAGCAACCATGCGCGAAATTGTTTCCCTGGCAGGCGAAATCTCTAAGTGGGAAAACGCGGCATCAAAAATATCACCGCGACGCCCGCCGCGAAACAGTCTCCAAGCGATATCGGCGAAGCCGCGAATGCCGAGCTCCTTCTCGCACCATTCCCCAACGGTGGTCAATCCGCTTTGAACGAAATCAGCTTCAGGATAGAGCGTGTCATCCAGATCGAAAACGACAACGCTCACCATGGCTGCGAGCTCTTGAAGTACACTGCGGAATCGTATCTCAACATGATGAGCTTGTCCGTCCATCCGTCGAACTTGGCGGTGGAAGGCAAGCCCAAAACTCCCTCCAGTAGCCAGACTGGGAAGGCTGCCCCCGCTTCGTTTGCCAACGGAAACCCTCCGCCAAATCTGGCATTGATTTCTGTCACACGCACGGCTCCTGAATCCGAAAGGAAGCATTGGATGTTCAGGGGGCCGAAAGCATCTGGCAGGGACTCGACGATCTGTTTGGCAAGTTGTATCAACAGAGGGTTTTTCACCGTAATGCCCTTGCTAACTTCACCGCCTCTCACCTCGATTCGCCGATGCGGCACTGCACAAACGCAGCGGCCTTGCGAGTCAACAAACACATTGATCGTGTATTCCTCACCCTGCGCAAACTCCTCGATCAGGAGATCGGAATTGTCAGCTAGCATGGCATGAAGCATTTCGTACGATGTTATCTTTCTTACTCCAACCGACGCGCTTCCCCGGCGAGGCTTCACCATAAGCGGCAGCGGCCATTGACCTGCTATTTTGCTGGCTTCCGTTGAATCCGTCTGCCGCAACGTAGGGATGCTCTTGGAGCGCAGCCAGGTGTTGGTCTCGGCCTTGTCGCCAGCGATGTGGACGGTCCTCGGGCCAGAGATGGCGACCTGAATACCGGAGAGCCGAAACCTGTCGCGAGCTGCAGCATAAACCGGCAGTTCGGGGTCAATAGTCGGCACCACCAGGCAGACATCCCGTTCCTGGCAGATGGAGAGCACGCATTCAGCATAGGCCGGATCAGTGCATGGAGGCACATTGCGGCATTCCTCGACGAGATGAGCAGCGGGAGCATAGTCGGGATTGGAATCGACCCCAATCACGCGCCCTTTGATTCCTAGTTGTTCGAATGCTTGCTGAAAACACCGGACAAGCTGAGTTCTGCGGCCAATACTACTGATGAGCACCGTTAAAGGGCCCTGCGGGGATTTGATGTCCGGTTCTTTCATGGAAGCATTTTCTTTGGACCACCGAACTCAGGCATGGTAGCGTGACCAGCCCTCGAGATTCCTTCACCCAGGATTACTCGCTTGACGGTGAGCAGCAAAATGCGCAAATCCAACCAAAAACTCCAGTTATCCACGTACCAAGTATCCAGGGCAAACTTTTGTTCCCAAGAGAGAGTGTTGCGACCGTTAACCTGAGCCCAGCCCGTAATCCCCGGCTTCACCAGATGGCGCCGCGCCTGTTCGGGGCTATACCGGTCAAGGTATCGGGGAAACAGAGGACGAGGCCCGACAGCACTCATTTCGCCCTTCAAAACATTCCAGAGTTCAGGCAGTTCATCGAGACTCCACCGACGCAGGAAGATCCCCAATCGAGTCAACCGTTCTCCATCAGGCAGTAAACGTCGCTGCTGGTCGTGAGACTGACTCATGGTTCTGAACTTGATGATCGTGAATAGCTTACCTCGATAGCCGGTCCTCTTCTGCCGAAACAAAACTGGCTTGCCCATGGTGAACCAAACCAGTAAACCAGTGACGGCCATCAGCGGGGAACATAAGAGCAGGCCGACAAGCGCCAGACATAGATCCAAAGCTCGTTTACAGGCGACTTTCATGAAGAACTCATTAGCGACCCCGAAACAGCGATCGGCTCCGAGGAAGATATCTCCGAGTTGGGCACAGGAAGTCCTTTGATGCGAAGAAGTTGCAGATACTCCTCGGTGAGCGCCCTCCATATCTTCTCCGGGGAAAAGTCATGCGCGACACGCGCGCGCCCGGCAACACCCATTCTTACCGCCAGGACCGGATTCCGGAGCAAATTCCCGAGTGCTTCCGCCATGGCCCGAATGTCTGCGATTGGTACGAGAACGCCGGTATCACCATCAGCGATTGCGTCCACGGTGCCCGTTGCACGCGCTGCCACCACGGCTCTTCCGGCAGCTTGGGCTTCCAAAACAACATTGGGAAACCCCTCTCGATAGGAGGGAAAGGCAAGGATGTCAAAAACATGATAGAAGTCAGAAACTTCATCGACAAATCCCCGGCAAATCACCGAGGGGTCGGACGCTATCACCCGTTGAAGCTGCCCTGGCAAGGGATCCCCGGCTTCATAATCTCCCAAAAGTAACAATTTTAAGGACGGAAATTCCTTGCGCAGACTCTTGTGGGCCTCATAGAGTTCGGAAATTCCCTTGTCGCGTGTAAGCCGCCCAACAAATCCGACCACTGGCGCCCCGGGCATGATTCCCAATTTCTTGCGAATTTCGATCGCCCTACGCAGTCTCTCCTCGGTTGGTTCAAAGCGCGCGGGATCCACACCGTTGCTGCTTCCGGCACCAAAAACAGACGTTCGGTCTGGATCCACCACACCGTACGCCACAGCTGTGTTGCGCACACTTTGGCTGACACAAACCACCCGATGTGCACAATGGCAAGCGATCCAATCGGCCATCATCAGCACAAGCCGTTTTGCACCGGAGGCGGTCTCCCAGCGCAAACCTCGCAGCGTATATATGCGACAGGGGACTCGGCTTAACCATGCGGCGAGGCCGCCCAACAACCCCGCTTTAGGTGTACTTACATTTGTGATCGCGGGACGAATGCGACGCATCAGGCTATAGAGGCGATAGATTGAATACAGGTCCCTTAGCGGAGAATTCTCTCGCACCATCGGCACCGGAATTCCCTTCACCTGCTCAAGATTCGAGGTCGCCTCCAGGTCACGACCAGGTGAAGAGGCCAGAAAGACGTCAAAACCTCTTGCCGAAAGATAACGCAATTGCCCGCGCATCAAACGTGTGCTCAGATGCGAGGTAACTACATGCAATACCCGAGGGGCAACAATTGATTGCGGGACGTTCATCGTTCTCCTCCTGCCATATCTGTAAAGGAAATCCTCGCAAGCACTCGCAGTTTTCTGCGGCCAGAGCACAGCACACCCTCAGTTTGCTCCACCTTCTTGCAAACTCTCGTCGTGCCCTCAGTCAACCCCTGCCTTCGCAGGTTTCACGGCTGCAGAACAATGGGGAGTGGGTTCTTGCCAAACTGTGATGTTGTGCCTAAACCAATCCTGAAAAGCCAGTATATCCCAAAGCAAGTATTGCCAATTTCTTACACCGGACAAATGCTCTTGCCATATTAGCCGGATTGGATGCGCATTCAGCAGACCGTGTTGTTCGAGATTTCTCAGCGAGAGTAGGTCCTCTGCCCATTCTCTCAGGGGCCCCCTAAGCCAGCTATCGATAGGAACACCGAATCCCATTTTCGGGCGTTCCAGCAGCTCAGCCGGAACATACTTATACAAGATTTGGCGCAAAATCCACTTGCTGCAGCCTTTGCGAATCTTAAAGTGCAATGGCAGCTTCCATGCAAACTCGACCACGCGATGGTCCAGCAAAGGGACGCGGGCTTCGAGGCTGACCGCCATGCTGGCGCGATCCACCTTCGTAAGGATGTCGTCCGGCAAATAATTGAGCAGGTCGGTCAACATCATCACTTCTTCTATATTTGAAGAACCGGAGCATTCCGTGATGCCCTCGAGGATGGTATTGGGTTCATGAGAATACGGCACAATTTCTGTCGGGTTTTCCCAATGAGAAAGGGCACGGAAATATAAAGCTTCGGGGCTTTCTGATGAGAGGAAGTCAGCGATCTTATGAACTTTGTCCCCAGGGGTAGCCTGTCGCAACCTCGGAGGTAGAAAGGGCCGGAACAATTTAAACACGCGATCAATCTGGGCTGGCGATACGGAGTGTAGACTTTTTGAGAGAGTCTTGCGGCTGAATTTCGGAAATCTCCTAACCGTCTTCCAGATGCGTTTGGTGAGGAGATAGCGATTGTAGCCGCCGAACAGCTCATCTCCCCCGTCGCCAGAAAGGCTCACCGTGACCTTGCTGCGAGCGAGCTTGGAGACCAAATACGTAGGTATCTGGGAGGAATCGGAGAAAGGTTCGTCGTACATCGAAGGCAGCAAGGGCACCACATCCAGTGCGTCTTTGGGCGTCAGGTAAAGTTCTGTATGATCCGTTCCCAGCTGGGCAGCTACTTGCTTGGCATGCGTTGCTTCGTTGTATCCATCCTCGTGGAATCCGATGGTGAAGGTTTTCACAGGGCGGCTGCTCTGCGCCTGCATGAGCGCGACGACTGTACTGGAATCAATCCCTCCCGAAAGGAATGCGCCAAGAGGAACATCCGAAATCATGCGCAGGCCGATGGCTTTCATGAGCAAGTTGTGAAGCTGGTCAATCGCCTGCGCATCGTCGAGCAGCAGCGGAGACGCTAGTCCGGCGCGGGCCACGCCACGGCCTGACCAAAAACGGTCAATGCAAGGGATCGCCTCCGCGGAGTCAAGCGTAAGAATGGAACCCGGCGGCAACTTATACAAACCGCTAAAAATGCAGTGAGGTGAAGGCACATAATTATGGCGTAAGTAAAGAGCCAAGGAGTCGCGATCAATGTTTGCCTCGAATCCAGGGTACTGGCGTACCGCCTTCAACTCCGAGGCAAAGACAAAATCTCCCGCGACATGTCCATAATAGAGCGGTTTAATTCCCAGGCGATCTCGTACTAAATGAAGTTTTCGTTCCTGGCGATCCCATAGAGCAAGCGCAAACATGCCGACAAAGCGTTTCACAGATGATTCCACACCCCATCGTTCAAACGCCGCTAACATGACTTCAGTGTCGGAATGACCTCTCCACGGGCGGACGCCGAGTTCGGCCCTGATCTCCTCGAAATTGTAGACTTCACCGTTGAAAATGATGACGTAGCGCCCAGACGCAGAAAACATCGGCTGGTGGCCTTCGGGCGAGAGATCGATGATGGAAAGTCGGCGGAAAGCCAAGCCGATCCCGGCCACGCCATCATGGAAAGTTCCAGAGTCGTCGGGGCCGCGATGGGTAAGAGTCGCCCCCATCTGATTCAGGAGTTCGAGGGAATCCTCAGGTCTTCTCTTAGTTTGCCAGTATCCAGCTATTCCACACATTATGAGGCGTTCCGCCCCGGCTACAAATTATAGCAGGCCGCAATCCCGGAGGAAATTGGGTGCGCTTAGTTTCCAGACTCCGGGGAAATCGAAGAAGCGCAAACGGGCGCGCCGCTCCTGGATTAAACTTCCGCTCCTAGTGTGCATATATCCGAAATATCGATTCAATATTAGAAAACTCGCTGCACTCGCCGGTTCCATCAACGTTGACCAGCTTGCCGGATAAATAAGCTGAGATTGCTAGCTGCAATAAAGCCTTTCCGCCGGCGGTGTTTGTATTGGCGGAGAGTCGATTTGTGACCGTTGCGCAAGAGGGAGCTCCGGTAGTCGCCTGAGAAACGTCAATGAGAAAGGTACCGTCGTTTCGTACATCAACAGCAACGATGTTTGCATTACCGGACGTACCAGCATCCACAAAAGTTGGTCGAATAATGAAGCAAAGAATTGCTACAGCCAATAACAAGAGTGTGCGTTTCACTTACAAATCCTCCTATCTAGTAGTCAGATGGAATGCTGCAGAATAGTCGCAATGCTTACTCCAAAATTCCTTGTGCCGCTGGATACAACGCGGGGTCAAAAATGAAAGGCCGCATCGGAGAGAGCTCGACTCGACCGTTCGGACTTACCATCGAGGGTGCAAACACGTGTGCTTCCTGTCCCGGAGAAATCGTAAAACTAATAGTTATCAACTTATTTGAGTTAAATATTTGAGGAAGAGAAATCGTAACTAAGTGTTGCTCCGAAAATCTGCTTGCAATCAGTAATGAATACTGATTCTGAGACAGATAGCCTGACCCGCTGTCAACCACTCTTGTGAAGATGACATCGGGTCTCGACTGAGGGGACATTCGAACAACTCGGCCTTGTTGGTTGTGTTCTCCGTCCGGACCCAAGAGGTCGATAGAGAATACGGGATTACGACTTTCCGTATTATTCGTAAATGCATAGACGTACTTAGAAGCGGAATATAATATGTCTATTTTGCCGTCATGGTTTATGTCGCCGAATCCCACGGCTCCATTTCCATCACATAATTGGTGAAGCGGGTCGCCGGACTTATCCAAAGTGAACGGACGAGATTTTGGTGAGACACGCCGAAAACCAACACCCGTGTTGAGGAGTATCTTGGGATCGCAGTTCACACCGCCTGTGATAACAAGATCCTCTAGACCGTCGTTATTGAGATCATAAGCATTTAACCCGTACGCGTTGTTATAGCTATCCACTGGGAACGCGTTTGGTTGTTTTGCGAACTTGGCGGTGGCGGCCCGGAAGGGGTCGGCTGGTGATCTTAGAGTTGTGGGACCTTGTAACTTATACAGAGAAGGGCCCCCATTGGGGTCGAGAAGCACTAGGCCGAGGAAGCCATCATTATAGGCGTCTATGAATTTGAGCCCTTCCTCCGAAACGGATAGCAGGGGCAAACCAAGGGCTGGCCCCATGTCAATAAAGTGCGGAATGCCGTTCTTTATGCCGGTATTGATAAACATGTGGCTGCCAGCACATAAATCAATAAGACCATCGTTGTTGAGATCAAGGGCCTGCGCCCCCTCGACAGTTACCGGCAGGTTTCTTAGGCTTACCCCTGCTGCATCAGCCACATCTGTAAAGTGCCCTGTACCATCATTCAGCAAGAGATAGGATTGTGTGGAGTTCTGGCAAATACCCCCCGGGGGGCCTTCAGGATCGGGATCTGACGACTTATAGGTATAGTAAGGGACGAAGATATCCAAAAATCCGTCGTTGTTAAAATCTGCTACAACGACGGTCTCGCCGCGACCCTGGAGCGTGATGGGATGCCCATTGAGATCTCGAAACGGATTCTGCACCTCGGTAAACGTACCGTCGCCATTGTTCTCATAAAGTCTAGCTATATCATCTGGATTCATCGGATCGACGCAATCATAAGTATTGCTAAAGATGCCAGGAAGGCCAGTGTTCTTGAAATCAGCTATGCGCGTATCCCGATTTGCACGACCGGTGTGCTGTTCCCGGGGTGCAAGGACCGGGAAGACAAGAGATTCTAAACCGGGAGGAAACACCGAAGTTAAACTCCCGAAACCGTCATTTTTTGTACCTAGCGGTTGGACAGAACCGTTGGCGTACAAATGGCCGATCGACATCGCAAATCCCTGGCTGTATATGCTTCCCAAAAAGTCGAGCTCTTGCAACGTCCCAGCAGAGGGTGGGGGCGTATTGCCTGCTGGCGTATTGCCTGCTGTTTTGAGGGTGTGCAGGTCACTGCACCCCGGAATTCCAATCGATCCGATCAAGAGGGCAACCAACAATCCTCGACGGTTGGCCATCGAATCTCCTTGATGGAGTATTGTTACTGGGACGATGAAAAGTATAAACGGTGTGGTGGGATTGTCGAGACCGATTTCTCAGTGGGGAGGCCTTTCGAATCACTTACTATAAATCATGTTACGTACATACAGATATAATATGGCGATCTCCTTTGATTCAGGCGGTTTCAATGGGTCGACGCAACACTAGCTCGAAGTCTTCTTTTAGGAGCCCACGAGGCCGATTTCGCTCGCGAGTGTTGCTTCAAAAAGAACACTGCCCCGCTTAGGTTCTGATTGAGTCTTGCCGCATAGAACGATTCTCTTGGGGAAGTATTGTCGGATCAACTGGTTAGATGGTGTTGCATCGACCGTCTGAACTGGCACATACTATGAGAAGAATTCTCGCTCACTATAAGATTCTGCAGTTACGGTAAGAATAGCTCCCATACACTTCCTCTATCTTCGAACTGCGACACAATTTCACGCTTTAAACAGAGCGCATTCCCACTACCGTGGCAGCTTTTATTGCACTGGGATGCTGCTACAGAAAACTGACGCACGGCCACTAGTGTAAGATGGTTTAAGTGGAGGGGCTTATGAACGAATTGCGGTTGCAAACATCGGAGACTAGTTTCCTTCGAGCGACTTTATGGACCTCGCTGCTGCTCATCTTTTCGTTATTGGAACCTGGAACTGGGACTGCCGGACCAATGCATGAATCTCGGGCACTGCTTCTGAGCGAGTCCAACCTGGTATTGAACGTAAAAGATTTTCAAGCCACGGGGGACGGAAAAACGGATGACACGCCGGCCTTTGTAAAAGGATTAGAGCAATTGGCGGAGAAGGGAGGTGGGACACTCCTCATCCCACCCGGAACTTACCTGGTAGCTGACCTTAGCATTGGAAGCGGAACAGTGATTAAGGGCTCGGGATCGCCCATCCCTACACTAGTGAGGAGGGCAGACGCCCAAAATATTCTTGATATTTCTTCTCCCCACTTCGCTGATGCAGGAGGTTTCCTACACGATATCACCGTTGAAAACGTGATTCTACAGGGGCGGTCAAAGCAAGATGGGTTTAGCGAACATATTCACAACCTGAACGCCCTGGGAATAGAGCGGCTCTCCATTCTGAATGTGCGCTTCGAGGCATTTCAAGGCGACGGAATATATCTTGGGACGCGTCGGCGAGCGAACGGCGAAATCATCCACAACTCGGAAATCAAAATCATAGACAATGTGTTCGAAGGTGCCAATAACGAGAATCGTAACGGAATCAGTATCATCGATTGTCTTCACTGCACCCTCGAACATAACGTTTTCTATCATATCAGCCGACCGGACATGCCAGGTGCCATCGACATAGAACCAAACCAAACCAATGAGGTCATCCGCGGTGTCATGATCAGGAATAACACAATCACGGGAAATAACGGAGGCGTTGGAGCCATCTCTGTTGCCTTGAATCTTAGAGATTTCTCCGAAGCCCCCAACCAGATCGTTATCGAAGACAACCACATCGAGAATTCCAAAAATGGCATCACTATGCTTTGGAAAGGCGCACCACTCACAGGATCAAGGCCATCGCTTAACTCTGTGATTAGGAACAATGTAGTTCGAGGAGTTGATCGGCCAATGACTTTGGATGGGACAGTAGGGATTACGGTGGATGAAAATGAATTTTCGGATAGCCGGATGGAAATTCAACTTGGCTGCAGTTTCGGGGCGACCGGCTTGCATTTCATACACAATCGCTTTCAGCGTATCGGCAGCAATTCGTTGCAGGGCATAACGATGTGCGGCCCTATGTCGGATGTCGTTTTTGAGAGAAATGAATTTGCTGATCTGGGATCCCCTGAGAAGGAGGGGAGCGCAATTTACGTTAGGAGAGGCACGGCGACAAATGTTCGATTTACCGCCAACACGTTTTCATCGCGGGCTCGCGCTGGCAAGACAACAATCCGGGCGGAACGCGGTACTGCCTCCATCGAAAGGGAAACATTTGTTTGGCAGGAGAACGTCTTGCAGAACGTAAAGCACCCCGGAAGTATGCCCCAGTGATATCATGTAACTCAAAAAAGGAGCGAATGTTCTTATTGGGAGGGCAATGACGATGCATTCAGGGCGGGACAGCGAGACAAAGTCACGATGTGGTGTGGCTTAACAAGTTCAACGATCTCGACTGATAGCCCTACCGTTTGAAAAAGTGCCCTGCTATTGTTTTCGTCGAAGACATGATGATGTAACGCACGGTTCTCAAAATTACGAAGCGACCGCTGATGAAACTGGTCTAAACTGCCGACCCCGGAATCCTTAGAAAGATCGTGCAGTTTCAGGATCTCTTGAAGATGGGTTAGATCGCTCTCGCTCGCCCCCGATTCATAATCTTCCAGCATGTGGTCTACTCTTGTGGGCTGACGTCGATGATCAAACGTCCGGCGGTAATTGGGCAGAATAGCAATGATGGCTCCCCCCGGTTTTATGACTCTCATCCACTCTCTTAAGGCCTTAACCGGATTCGCAATATGTTCCAGATTGTGCGAGGAAAGAACGAAATCGTACGTCTGATCCATGATCCCATGGAGGTCAGTTGCTTCTTTTAGAAAATTATACCCGCTAGACTTTTGTGAATGAAACGTGAATGCTTGACCCTCTGGCCGTCTTCCTTCCCATAAGGTTTCCGCGGCAAAGACGCAGTTATCCAAACCCGCCATATACCGATAGAGAGGAAGAATACCGGAATCCCGAAAGGAGCCACTCGGTCCACCGATTTCTAAACCGAATTTGTTTTCAACCTCAGCGCGAAATAGCTTATGCGACTTGACGTACAAGCGAGTCACACGGCGTATTATTTGCAGAGCTGAGGGAGGAATATTCATAGGGGCTCGCTTGCAATATGAGGACGCGGGCAGAATTGCAACTGGTCCTATACTCTGCCCTCGTCAAGAGATTGAGGCCTTGCATCGATTCCTCGGATGCCATCGCTAGCTCCGGCAAAGAGCAATCTTAATCGGCTCCACTTGTTTTCTCTCGTTAGCACAATCAACGCACATTCGAGCAAGAATCGATAAATGGCAATAAAGTAGTAGAGCGGGCGGTTGCGCGAGCGACGCATCGCGAGAATGAGATTTCGCATCTGATAATAAGTGCGCCATGCCGGCTTGTCGATTGTTCTGCCAAACCGGGTGCGCGTGTATTCGTAATCGTCCCGAAACACTGCGTTGCACACGATCACTTGTCTGTATCCGTGGTTGGATAATCTCCATCCGTATTCAAGATCCTCCCACCCCATCCACATGCTCTCCCACGGGACGATGCCGCGCCGAACGGGGGCTAATGAGTATAATGCTCCGTTACTGCTGCTCCAAAACACATCCAACAACGCAACATGCGGCGGCGAGGGCACGAGCTTAGCTGATAGCGGCAACTCACGGGTTCCGGTGAGATTGTATAAGCCTAAATTAGTGAAATAGCCGAGAGGGTATGCAGCGCCAAGACTGTCCACAAACTCTGTGGCTTTGAGTAGAGATTTAACTACTCCCGCATCAAAGTACCCATCGTGGTTGAGTGCGTGGGCATAATCGGCACCTCCCTCTGCGGCGATGCGCAACCGCTCACAGAGATTTGCACCGGATCCGAGATTATAGTCATAACACCGATAAATTACGTCATTCCATCCCGAATTCTTGAGGAATTCAGGAATCACTCCCGTCCCTTCAGAGTCGACAACTAGAATCTTGTCAATTATCTTTTCGAGAGAAGCGTGCACTTGACAGAGAATTCTTATGACGTCCTCGTCGTTCCGGTACGAAGAAATGACTGCCCAGACGACCATTCATCTTCTCCTCGGTCTACAGAGAGCGGCGAAGCCACTAGAGTCGCTGGAATCGGTGCACAGGTTCCTGATGTGGAACCTCAAGATGCAATCTCAATGTTTCTGTTTTTCTTAGATACTGACTGCCCAGAATCCGCGGGAGAGCCTGCCAAAGCAAAAGGTAAGCAATGACGACTTCCCAAATCTGCTTTATCGAAACTTGCGCAATCGCGTGCCCAATACGGGAAATGGGTTCTATGAATAACGTTGCCAAGAGTAATGTAATTGCGCTGATCGTTTGGAAATTCTTGAATCCGTAAAAAATCCTACTCTGCAGCGAGTAAAATAGGCGCCGGGCTTTCACCTGCCGTGAGCTCCCGCCGCCGGCGTGAGAGCACTGTGTCGTGGCGAGGTAATATGTAAAGCCACCTGCTTGCCGCACCCTGAGGCTCAGATCCACCTCTTCAAAATATAGAAAGAATCTCTCATCAAACCCACCCACTTGTTCGAACAGCGACTCACGCACAAAAAAATAGGCCCCCATAACTTGCTCAACTTGCCGTGAATGCAAATGATCCCATTCCAAATAAAATTGGTCCGGAAACCATTGGGGGAAAAGCTTATTCAAACCGGACATTTTATAAACAAAGCTTTTGGTCGTGGGAAACCTCGAGCAACTTCGCGAAATTTCACCGCCCTTCTCTAATAGCTGTACTCCCAATATTCCAACATTCGCATTTTCCGGACTAGCCATACACTCGACACTCCTAGTCAAAGCGTCAGAATGGATCTTCGTATCTGGATTTAGGAACAGCAAATAGTCTGCGGTAGACCCCGACGCACCTTGATTACAGGCAGCTGCGAAGCCCCGGTTGCTGCTATTCTGTATGACGGTCAAAGGCAGTTCCGGGCAAGACAACTCGTGCGCCGAGCCATCGCTTGAAGCATTGTCCACGACAACAATTCTGCAGAGACTGTAACCTCGCTGGGTTGCCCGAGAGAGTGATAACAAACACTCCTGAATCTGCGGCCCAGCATTCCAATTTACAATGATGATATCTATCGTTGGACTCTGACGGCTCATTGCCTTTGAATGCCCTTAAAGTTCTGTCTTCTCGTGGCGCATCTCGCAGTCTTCACCGGTTCTGACTTGTACTGAAATCCGCAGATTGGATCATACGACGTTCGTATCCGTGAGAAGGTCCTTCCTCCGGTGTAGCGCGGAGCCGAGGGAAGTTGCCGCGCAGACGATGCGTCTCATGGCCCAAACTGCCGTGCGGACCGCTCTTCCTTCTGCTCCTTCTTCATGCGGCAATTTTCTGCCGCGTTTCCCATAGAATCTCGGACCACTCGCGCTCAGCCATCCCCCGCAGCGGGCATCAAGTTGATGGGAATAGTTCGCTGGTTTCGTTCCGCCGCAACCCATTGAGATACGCTACGATAAACGGAAGGAGATAGAGAGCCCGAAAGTTAGTCAAGGCGGTGAATCCCAATTCAAAACCCAAGATGACCAGAAACAGCCAGGTCGCATCGGTTCTTGACAGCAGGCTCCTTTTCAAAAAGAAAAAAAGTCCACCGTAAACCAGCAACACAAGAATAATTGACCCCCTGAGAAGATATTCTACGAGCCCGCTATCTTGAAACATCAGCCCTTCTCTGTCTGCGACACCCACTGGCGAAAAAGGATGGTATTGCAGATACTCCACGGAGTAGCGCAACGTCCCTCCAGATGTCAACCTCCCAAGAAATCCGCTGTCGGACGATGTTAGGATTATTTTTGCGCCTTCTCTAACGTTGGTCCAGTTTTTGAGTACTGAATCCAGTAATTGAAAGCCTGCTATCAGTCCAACAACGGCCAACAAAGCCCCTCCCCAAAACCACCGACGACGAACCGAAAACCAGAAGAGCCACAGCAGTTGGAGGGAGCCGAGAGCAGCTAGAACCAGCCCCGAGACTGAAAGAAGAGCAGCGATCAAAAACAAATAACAAAAGGCAAAGATCAGAAACAATTTTCTGCCTTTGAGCCTGTAGGTTTGCAAATTTGCATAGAAAAACAAGTAAAGGAAAAATGCCGCAATGGAATGGGTCCCAAAAGTAAGAACAGGCTTCCGAAAAAACAGCATATTCGGCACTAATTCGGGGTAATAGATGGCGTAGTGGGTTATAAGAATTTGTCTTACAAAGTCACTTCCTCCCAATATAGCAGCACCCATCAGAATGTTTATTACGTTCACTAATCCAAATAGATAGAAAATTGGCGAAGGCAAGCGAGTTTCTCGAAGATTCATTATCAATAGTACGGAAAGAACCGAGTATCCGCTCAACGCACCAAAAGTATAAATATGAAGATTCGAAGTATAAGTAAAAACGAGCAAGAGGGGGACAATCGACAAGAGAGTTATGCACACAGGGAAGCTCGGTTTGTCCCCAGCTTCAAAAAACAACAGGGAAAGGAGGACAAAACATACTAAGTAATTAGCGCCGAGCAGTGTTGTTGAGGGTTGCTCACCGATCGAAGTGGGAAAATATAATCCCAGTGCAAGCAGTGACCCGGCAATTACACCACTTAAATTTGTTCGCGTCCGTCCAATTTTGCGCAACTGAAGAGCAATCGCAGCCATAATTCAGCATCTCGCGAGCTTCTCTAATCCAACGCACTAAACGGCTGCCCAGCCGCTTCCTCTAATCAACGCTGAGACCGCACCATCATCATATCATCTCCTAAAGGTAGGACATTTTAGAAGAGCATGCAAAGAACCGCAAAAATCGCATTATTCAAGGCGTATATCGATTGCCCGCAATCTAATACTGTTTGGCTCCGGGTTTGTTCCATGAAGAAGACTATGGCAGAGTATTGATCGTATTTTACACATGGGAACGCAGTCAGCGAAGATATAGAGCTCGGGTTGAATTCAATCCAATGTAAACTTTTAAATTCGACATCACTTGTTCGCAATTCGCAATCTATGCAGTATGCGTCCTACTGAAAGGGCTTGATTCAAGTAACCGGTTGGAACCTCAAGCGGACTGGCACGGTGGAGCTACTTGTTTACGACGCACAGACCTTCGACGTACACCACAAGTGATACTTTCTTCGGCTGGCATGCTTCGCCATCAGGTCGGAGGATTGCACTTTGAATTTGTTTGGTGCGCGTATTCAAAGAGTGTGGTCATTGGTCTCACAGTATGGGCTCCGCACAGGAGTTCGGGAGGTCCTTTCGCGGTGGCTAAAGAATCAATTAAGTGTTCCGCGCGACGTTTGGAGAGATTATGGCTGGGTCTTGAATCAAGATCGCCCAGCAATACTCGACAGTTCTAATTCAGGCCGACTCAAAATCAACTGGATTATTCCGGATGTCGGTCAGGGAATCGGTGGATTGCTCAATATTTTTCGCACAGTCCACCAATTGGAGCAGCGGGGGCACAAGCAACGCATATACGTGGTGGGAAAGTCTCTTGCCAGCGGGAATCAAATAAAAGAATTAGTGCGCAAGCACTATTTTCCCATTGCGACGGAAGTCGAAATGTACACCGGCGACGTAATTGATTCGGATGCGCTGATCGCTACGTCTTGGAGGACCGCTTACGTGGCCCGCACGCTTTCGAATACCGCGCGAAAGTTCTACTTTGTGCAGGATTTGGAATACCTTTTTTATCCGGAAGGCAGTCTTTGTGAATTTGCCAAACAAACATATCGATGGGGTTTTAAGGGCATAACTCTGGGTCAGTGGATTGCAGATGTCCTCACCAAACAGTTCAGCATGGAGTGCTCCGCCTTCGGTTTCTCCTACGATCGTGAAATCTATTCGCCACGGGGAGCCCGCCGTTTTTCCGATGAAAAGAAGCGTGTGCTTTTCTACGCGAGGCCAAGCACGGACAGGCGAGGCTTCGAACTAGGAATCCTGGCGTTGTCGCTTGTGGCCAAAAGAATGCCCGGCGTGGAATTTGTGCTAGTCGGATTTCCATCGCAATCAATTCAACTACCTTTTCCTGCTGTTCTTCCCGGGGTACTCGCGCCGTCTGATTTGGCTGCCTTGTACCGCAGTTGCACCCTTGCTCTCGTTCTCTCCCACACGAACCTGTCCATGCTCCCCGTGGAATTGATGGCTTGCGGTTGTGCAGTAGTCTCAAATTCCGGTCCAAATGTGGAATGGCTCCTATCAGAACAAACCACCCAATTGGCCAGTCCCACGCCGGAAGCATTAGCGGAGGCCATGTTGGCTTTGCTAGAGAATCGACAACTCTGCGTCCAGAAAGTTGCGGCGGGTCTTACTTTTGCCGAAAATACTGATTGGAACACCGAGATCAAGAAAATTGAATCAATATTATATCGATGCCTGAATATTCCAGCCCGTAGTCTAGATAATACATAATTGAATGCTTCGCTTTATTTCTGAAGTAAATTTATTTTTTGCGAAGGAAACTAGCTTGGTCGCTGAGATTTTCCGCACGCCCCTCGAGTCGACTGCGGCCCGCGAAATAGCCGATTGCCTTCAAAACCGCTTCCGGGGCGATCGGAAAACCTATCGAACGAGATCAGCCGGCTAGCAATTCAGAAACATCGCGCTTCCTGAGATGACGATTTCTATCTGATAGCTTAGTTGGATTCATGAGCCTTCGAACAGTTCCGTAAGCAGCTAGGGCTAATCTGTATGACGAAGGGTTCTTCTTAATGATTCTTTTTAGAACCCCAATGATTTCGTTTTGGTTCCTCGGAATTTGTGAAGCCAGCTCCCACATGTGGATATAGTCAGATTGTTGAATATTCTCGTGCGAAAAATCAGAAGTCTTAACGGTTCTACACATAACATAGAGCGGAGACTCTGAAACCACTTCAGCCCGCTCTCCATTCTTTGGTTGCTTAACTTCAAACCACTCATCCTGATTTCTCAAGTCGGCCAAAAAGATTTCTGTTTCACTATATCCATTCCCCTGCGTATAGAGCGAGAAAAATAGTTCCGGGGAAAATTGCCAAAATCCATGCCCGCAGAAATTATTCGCCGGAAGTACATGGATGATTTGGCCGCCGGTTGCGCATAATGCTGAGATATTGTTTAGAGCTTGCGGCACATTATAGAAATGTTCGACACAGCCGCCATCGATGATGGTGTCATATTCTCCCCCTGCGATAAGGGGCTTATTCATATCAACAACATGTGTTGCGCCCTCGTAATTGGAACGGTCGTAGGAATCGACAACCTTCGCATCAAAGTATTTCGTGAGAAATTCTTCGCAGAAAGTCCCAAACTCCTTCTTTTCGGGAATTCTCATGATATTGGCGAGCCGGGATGGTGAAATCAGCAATGCCTGTCTACCGATTGTGGCAACGCTGCCCAATCCTTTCTTCTTTGAGGCATATCTTAGAAAATTAAGGGCGTGGACATCAATTCCCATAGGCCTTCTCTTATATATAGAGGCTTGCTTCTGTGAAAACAAAAAAAGATTTAGACTTCGTCATCCTTGTCAGTTGCGGATACCGCCATACCGGAATCTCTAGTTGTCTATGTCGAACGACGATACTTTAGAAATAACCTCTCCTCGGGTTTGAGAAGTAAGAACCAACTAGTAAAAACAAACGCAAGCAAGGCACAAACCAATATAGTGAGCTTGAATGCCAGCCCAGCGGGAAGTGTAGCAAGCTTTAAAGCAAATAGAGCAAGCGCTATGCTTATTCCCATCTGCTTCAACGAGAGCGCTCTTTTGGGCAAAAAATGCTGGCTAAGGGAAAGGAATAACAAAAGTTCTAATATAGAGCGCCCTGTCCAAGCGATGGCAGCCCCTTTGATCCCGAACCGCGACACTAACATCCAAGCTCCAGCCAAGTAGAGAGGCAGCTCTAGAAGAAGCACCTTGCCAGTGATATCTGGGCGGCCAATACCCTGCAACATAGCAAAAGGTATAGTCGACAAGCTGTTCATGAGAATTCCGGCTGCCAACCACCGAAGTACAGTGCTGCCATTTTCAGCAAAGGCAGGGCCGAGCCAGAGTCTGAGAATTTCCGGAGCTAGAGCCACAATTACCAGCATAATGGGAAAAAGGCATAGGAAAACGTACTTCAAGCCTCGGCGAAGCAACAGTTCGGTGCGATTCGGATCTTGTCTTTGGCTAATGGCAAATGCTGGAAACAAGACACCAGCAACGGACACGGGAATCATCAAGAGCCGGCTCACCAAGTCGAAAGGAGCTGTGTAGAAAGCGACAGCGCTTACCGATAGCAGCGCTCCAATCAGGAAGCGGTCCATATATAAAATCGCCGGTCCAACGATGTTGCTTACCGTCATCCACCCGCCGATTGTAAGCAGCGGCGATACAAGAGTACGTTTCAGATTGAGGTTGTGCCGGAGCTCAGGCATCGCACCCAAGCAAGCGAATAGGTGCGCCACGCACCCTATGAGTCGTCCTCCGACCAATACGCCGATTACCGGTACCAAGCTCCGAGAAAACGGCAATACGAGAAGAGGTCCAACGAATGTAAATATGCTCATGGGGATTCGGATGAGATTGAGGATCCGAAACCGCTGTAATGCCTCCAAGACGCCACGCAAACCGGAAGCAACGGTTACCATGGGAATCGATAATCCCAGCAGGTAGAAGCCGTGCAGGGTTTCAATCTGAAGTACTTCTGGTATCTTGAGTGCTCCGTGAACAAGCCATGAAGAGACTATCTCTATGATCAAACCACCGATAAGTCCAAGGAGAAACATAAGCAGGAGCGAAGTCCACACCAATGGAGGGATAGCATCCTCTTGATGGCTGCCAATCTTGTCGGCAACAAGTTTTGTAAGAGCCCTTCCGATGCCAAGGTCAAAAAGACTAAAATAACCTATAACTATCCAAGCTAACGAAAGTACTCCGAATCGCGCCACGCCTATCCCACGAATAAGCAGTGGAATGGTAACTACACCGACGACCATAGGTAGAAATTGGCCGAGCAAGTTCCACACAGTGTTGTGGGCAAGCAAGCGGCCGCTGGTCAGATGTGAAACTGGTTGCGCGACGCTCATGAGAATCTGTGTGCACCAGCCGCGGTCATCAGTCAGTCCTTGTCCGTGCGGGCCGGCGATAAATCATGAACTGGCGTCCGCAAAATCATGTAATCAACCGGCCTTCAAGACAAAGGGTAATTTGATTGTGCCTTAAGGTTTGGAGATTTACGGCTGCGGGACAAATAAAACCGAAGCACCTGGAGCCGCGTGGCGAAGTGTGGATCTTCCTTGGCCTGTTCCAACCTTTCCATGAGAATCACCAGCAAAACAGCGACTAGCAGGGCAAGGATTGTGATACTCAGAACGATTAGCCCGCGGTGAGGCCCGGATTTTCGCTCCGGCACTGAAGCCTTATCCATCTGCTGCACGATGAGAGAATCTCTCGCTTCGTCAATTTTTGCCGCTTCATATTGCTTTGCCAGAAGCTGGAAAAGGGCTTCGTGATACTGTACTTCGCGATACTTCCGGACATATTCCAGACCCGCAGTAGGCACATTTTCTATCGGGACATCGGCAATGGATCTTTTTCCCTGACCACGTTCCAGCTTATCAAGCTGAGCCCGCATGCTGGCGAGCTCCTGTTCGGCGATCACAAGATCGGGGTTTTCGGCCGTAGCAAAGGAGCGCATTGCCTGGACTTTTACTTCTTGCGCTGCGATCTGGGCTCGCAAGGAACTGAGCGATCCAATAATGGCTTTGGACTGGCTATCAAGCAGAATCAGGCCAGTTTTCTCCTGGGTCTGCTTGAGGGCCACCTCGGCATTTGCCAGCTCCTCGTTTTGCATTTTTACTTCACGTTCAAAAAACAGCCGTCGTTTGCCCGCTTCAGTGACATTTAATGTCTTCGTAAGTTTCTCTAATTCTTCGACATAGGCGTTCGCAAGGTTCGCCGCTCGTCGAGGGTCATGGTCGTCCACGGAAATGGAGATTACACCATCCTTTCCGGCGCTTATCTCGGTCTGATCTGCTAGTCGACGGCAGGCGTCGATACGAAACTTTTTTTTATAGACACTCATCAAGGAAAAGCGGTCGATCAAACCGTTGGCCACGGTGTCACTCTTCAGCATGGCAACATAAACGTCACTAGGATTGCGTAATCCCATGCTCTGGCCCGCCAGCGCCGCTAGCGGGCCGAGTTGGCTAAGGGCTGCAATCGCTCCCATAGACTGGTTTTGCTGGGGAGGCAGTATTTTGGCGTTTCCAGTGAATGAATTCTCCAGAAAAAGTACAGCGATCACGGAAAGTATTACCGCGACTCCCACAAACTTGAAGACAAAAAATTTCCGCTTAGCCAATACGATCAAATACTCGGGGAACGGAAAACTCTCCTCTGGCTTGGCGGTCTCGATAGGTCGAGCTTCCTCCATCACCCTCAATTCCACCTCGGTCTTTTCCAGTGGGGTCATGTGTCTCTACGTATTCCTTAACGGAAAATAGTACCGATCCCCCCCGCCGCAAGACCAAGCTGTCCGAGAATTGTCGCGTACTCCGCCAGGAGGCGCACGGAGGCTCCCCGCGGGGGTCTTTGCGGCACTATTATGGCATCCCCCGGCATCAGTCTGAGGTTATCAAAATTTTGACTCAAAAACCCATGGTGTTGCTGACGGCTAACGGTAGAACCATCGGCGCGGAGTACGAACTCCCGGCCTTTGTCCCCGTCTTTTCTCGCCCCCCCTGCAAGTCGAAGATAATCTGCCACCGTCTTACCGCGCCTGAATACAAACGCAGTACTATTGTAAACTGACCCGATGACATTCACGGTCGCAGGCTGAAAGGGAACCAGCAAGCGGTCCCCGTCTTCCAAAACCAGGTCGGGAAGGGCCTGCGCGCCCCTGGCGTCAGGGTTTAGTTCCAATACGATGCGGCCAGTTGCTTTCAATCCCCTCATTCTGTCAGCCAGCGCGCGCTGTTGGTCCGCTTCCGTCTGCGCAGCAGCAGCATCAGCAGGGTTGCCAAGATAGGCTGCAGCCGCAGAGCTCCTTCCTATCGATTGGTCCAGTTGATTGACGAATCGATCGAGCTGTTGCTGCTGGTCAACCCGCGTCGATTCCCGCGTGAACTCCGATCCATATAGATACGCTTGGGGCGTGAAGCCACCGATACGCGTTATGAGGTGTCGCAGCGTTTCTCCAGGTTGTATTTGGTACACTCCCGCCCGCCGCACCTCTCCCTCTACGTGCATGAACTTGCTCTGCTGTCCAATGGGAACTTGAATGTCGGCCTGGGAGAAGATGGTAACCACATCCCCGGGTTGCAGCGGAAGATTTTGCTCTGCGTTGCCCTCGATCGCCTTGCCCAGATTGAACGGTAGGAGGTGCGATGCAAGTTCCTGAGGATCGAACCGCTGAACGACCGCGTACTCCCAGTTGATCTCTGCCGAGACGCGCTTAACGTCGTTCTTCAATTCTGTTTGTCTGATCCGTGTTTCAGGGGTCTGAGCCGCGAGGGCAAGCGCGTTTTGCCGTCTCCAATATTCGTCAGTTACGAGGAAATCTCGGTTGGGAATTAGGTCGTGGACGTGCATCCCTTCATGCCACGGATACCGGCCCGGCACTGCGACGTTTCCCCGAATCGTTACGGCGTTTTCAAATCTTGGCGAGATATGCAGGAAGCGGATAACGTCCCCATCGTGTAACTCGCGTGCCAGCCCATCCTTATCGAGAGGAAATTCATCTTCTTTGCGAACATTATGGTCGTCGATCCGCTCCACTACCGCGTGCTGTCCGGCTACAGTGTTCGTCAAACCACCGGCATAGCCGATTACCTCTGCGAGCGTGCTGTGCTCTCGTAGTTCAAAAATCGCCGGATTGCTTACGCTGCCCGCCAAAGCCACCAACTCCCCCACTGGCGGAACATAGATCACATCACCCGACTGTAACTTGGCGTCTTTCGTCTTATCGCCATTCACGATCAAGTCATAAAGATCGAAAGTGCTGACAACTTTGCCGTCGCGCTTCAGTTGAATGCGGCGCATCGAGCCTCGCTTTGATGGTCCGCCCGAAGCAAATAGGGCATCCACCAGCGAGCTCAGTGAACTGATGGTGTATGTTCCTGGCCTTCTGACTTGGCCGACAACAAAAACTTGCATGGCTCGCAGCCGGCCCATACTCACGCTGAGTTGAAAATTCCGGAATACCCGCCCGATTTCTCCTTGCAGATAGTCATGGAGTTCGGCATATCTGACTCCGGCCACACTGATGGTGCCGACTTGGGGGATATAAATCGCCCCGGTCCGGTCGACGAACGCCCGCCAATTCACGTCCAACTGACCCCATGTCCGGATCATTAATTCATCATCAGGTCCGATGATGTAGTCGGAGGGCACCTGAACGCGATCCAAGGGGGCGAATGTAGAGGGTACATTTTCAAACAGGTTTTGGCCGAAGAAGGAGAGCTTAATCCCCAAGGAGCTGGTGACAAATTCTTGAAACTCGGTATCGGGTTCCGGCGGAAGCGGCAACGGAGGTTCAAGTAAATTCTGCTGCGTATTTCTTCTCTGTTCCGTTAACTCTTGGGTGGGCGACACGTTCGTAATGTGTGGCCTGCCAAGTGGGCCAGTTTGAACCGCAGGAATCGGAGGGGGCTGTGACTCACCAGTTTGTGACTGGGGGTTCTGAGTGTCCTGTGACTGAGGCTGTGACTGTGACTGCGCCGCGGCGAAGGCGGAAGCGCAAAACAGGAGGGTCAAGGCGGCGGCAAATTTCAGGATAACTTTGATCCCAGCTCGATTAAAAGATGAAAAAGGACGAATGCCATCGTTAACTCTGCCCGTTCTCCGAGCCATCAAAAACACTCCATCGCGCAAACTCCTTGAAACTTTGCTGAACAATGCGGAATCAGACAAAGCGATTCGCCATTGAGGTGAATCGAAAGAATACAACATAGCTCAACTTCTCTCAATGAGCGCCAAGCTTCTTGTCGGAGACCAGTGTTCCGGGACAGCCAGTATCTTGCGCTAGAGAGCAATTAGAAACTCTCTCCGGTGATGCCTGTTAGGCGTGCTACTTGCCTGAATTTGCAGGCTATTGGGATGCCCTCTTTTTCGCCCACTCTTTGGGCCAATAGGTGATCTGAATCGAGCTCACGAAATCGGACTGGCGATTCGAGGCGAGCACCGGGATCGTCCACTGTTCGTACTGGAAGTTTGTCAGGAATTCCCAATCATGCCGAATACGAAGTCGCGCGCCAACTGAAAAATCATTTTGCGTTCCGCCGCCGGGAATAAAGCCGTTTGAAATCTTGAAATGTCTGTAGGAGGCTTGAATCGAACTAAAGGAGTTCAGCCAATAATTACTCCACACCTGTGTACCTTGACCTCCCCGACCTATCCAACTTCCCAGTAAATTACCTTTATTGGTGTAACCATCATGATAAATAGTCTCCCAATAAAGAAACCTTCCGATTGCGACGGTGGGGGGCCGGTTGGGAATATCTGTATAACCTGACTCAACCCGGAGATCTAGCTTGTTTAGTTTTGGGAAATGCGAGAGATAAATGCCCGGGACGATCGCCGCACGGCGTGGCGCACTTATGGGATTTGGTTCGTCATGAGCTATGGAATCGCTGTACAGGGTCAGCCAATTCCGAACGAAGGGTAGCTTGTACGAAAAATCAAATGCCCCGTGCCGGGCGCCCGGATCACGAGGAGTCCCCTTAACAGATCCAGGAACATCATTTGCGCTCGTATAGCTGCGCCAGAATGTCCCGAACGTTAAAGGAGTCTTGCCCTGCCCTGCGAATACTGCGGTCCGCGAAAATCCCAGCTCCAAATTCTTGGTCGGTTGAAAACTGATTTTATCGCCATACATGAACGGGTCCGGTGGGAAATGATGGCCGCTCAGCTTTCCAAAAAAATGATCATGCCGCATCGGCCCTAGCAGCTTGGAGAGCAACGGAATGTACAAGGGAAGGGTTCGGTTGATGCGAAGCATGTAGATCGGCTCCGCATTATTGCTGAAAATCATTGCCCCGCCCTCGCCGGGTCCCCACCACAAGCTCTGCTTGCCAACCGAAACTTCGTTGCCCCAAAGCGTCATGCTTGTATAGGCATCCAGCAACCTGAATTGTTCCGCTGATTGAATAGAAGTCGCCGGCTGTACTGGGTTTTGATCCGCTTGCGCAATCACGTTCCGTACGCTGGCTGAATAGGCCCCTGCACTTGGCGCATACTGATATTCCCCGCGAACAAAGAAAGAGAACGGCCCGGTCTCGGCCCGGCTAGTGAATCCAGAAACCGTGTTGAACCCTTGCTGATAGGGACGCCCGAAGTCGTTAATGATCGTCTGCCCGAAGTGGTAGCTGTCATTGAGCGGCGTCCCTGCGATTGGATCAATTCTTGTATAGAGCGATTCGACCCGGATACTTTCATTGACGCCCCCGTCTTCTAGGCTTAATTCCTGTGAAAATTCGCTCCTGAGAGTTGCGAACAGCGATGTCTCCTGAGGACTTAACAACGAGGGATCCCCCATTCGGACGTCCGCATCGATCAGCATTTGCGCAACGGCAGTCCGCGTCCAAGGACGGATACCCAGGAACGCGCTCCGAATAATCCCGAGCGCGGCCAGGCGTTCAACCGCGGGGTAGATCCAGCTGTCGAGTTCGATGTACGTTGAACCCGCGCTGTTCAACCTCACCTGCCGGGGCTCTTTCGTAAAAGTCCCGTAATCTCCTCCGTCGAGCTCCCGGTCGTGATGAGAGCGATAAACATGCTCCCCGATGAAGTAGCCGACGACACCTCCAACGAACACGTCTGAGGAAAAGTGTTGTTTGCCTGTCACGCGCGCAGCGCTGATGGCCGAAGCGCCCCCATAAGCCAGTACTTTTGTCAGCCATCCTGGATATTCATGGGCCAACACAGAGGCGAACGCAAAGGAAAGAGCGGCGTGATCGGAGGGAAAGGAGTCGTGGCTTGTTCCCTGAAAGAAGCGCCCCGTTGTGTTGCCCTCAAATGGGCGCTGCCGCTGGAACACGTATTTGAGTGCCTCATCCACAACCAGCGCATCGAGCATCGCTTCGCCGCCGAGAATTCCAGTTTCTCGCTTTTGCGGGTCCCCAGAAGCGCGGCCCAGTAAATAAATTCCTGCACTCGAAGCTCCCGCGAAAGCGAGTCCGACATTGGAGAAGGTCTCGCTCGCGTTGACGTGGCTGTTGCGGGTGGCCTCGTGGGCGAAAGTCCTATCAGTCATGATCAGGCCGGTTGTGATGCCCGCGAACGGCACGGCCCACCGAAGATCAGCCGGCTTTACCCGAAACGGGCTCGTCCAGATGTACTCCTGGTCTCGGAGCAGGTTCTTGAAGAGGGGAACGGGCGATTCGCTTGCGGGGTGCTCGTCGGCCTTCTTTTCTGGAAGGTTTTCTGTCTTTTCCGCTTCGGTGGAATCAGTAGTTTTCTTGTCTTGCGTCGGCTCAGTCTGTCCCCAGACGCTGACTGCAAAGTTCATGCAAAAGAGCAAAGTGACACATTTGAATCGGCTCATTCGTGCCGTCCGTGATTTTTGGGTATTACATTCATTTTCGCGCCACCTATGGTAGCTATCCCCCGCGTCAACTTCAAACTCCCGTGGCTGCAGGAACATTGGACGCACTTCACGCCGGCAACGTTGTGCCGACTTTGTGGGAAACACACACCTGAACCCCTGCGGGCATCGCCCGGACTCAACAGGGCCAGCATCACACTCTACTTAAGATTTAGCCTCGCAATCTTAGCATTGGTCGAGCGAAAGAAACGTCCCCGCTCCAATTCTGCTTTCCGTAACGCTGTTGCAAGTTATAATTGCAATCGGAGGAGTGGCCGAGCGGTTGAAGGCGGCGGTCTTGAAAACCGTTAGGCTCGAAAGGGCCTCGGGGGTTCGAATCCCTCCTCCTCCGCCACCGTTCCCCAGGCAATCCAACTCGGCGTCCCTGCACTCCCGCTGGTCATCCCTGGCTTCGTTTATCCTTACGCCATTTCATCGCGAACCCTTGCTCCTCTAAGCTCCCCTCGCAATTACAATGAATCCCGGCAAGCGAATGTCTACCTCCCGCATAATTGGCTGGTGCATTGGGTTCAGTCTGTTCGTCCTCGGCGTCTACGCCATTGTTTCGCTCTCTCTGCCTCGAGACAGCCAGACCCTCACCACGTTCGGAGATCTCGTTCAGTGCTTTCTCCCGCTCTTCGCCAACGCCGGTTTACTCCTCAATTCCGGCACTCCTCACTGGCGCCGCAATCTTTTCTGGATGTTGTTCGCCATGGGCTGCACGCTGTGGATGATCGGGCAGTTCGAGTGGACCTACTACGAAGTCTACCTTCGTAAACCGCTTCCGCTAATGTATGCGGGAGATATCATCATCTTCCTTCGAGGAATCCCCATGTTGGCCGCTCTCACGCTGCGATCACACCGCAGGCGCGGTGACTTGCATTTGCGGTTCGGGTACTTAGACTTTATCCTGCTGCTGGCCTTCTGGATTTTCCTCTACGCTTTCGCCGTTCTCCCCTGGATGTACGCCGAACCCCTCGTCGCCCAATACAGCTACAGCTTCAATATAGTGGCCAATATTCAGAACATGATCCTCGTCGGCGGTCTAGGCTATTTCTGCCTGCGGACGCGTGGGGCGTGGCGCGTCGTCTATCTAAACTTGTTCGGCGCCTCTGCGGCTTACATGCTCTCTTCACTGGCCATTAACGTCGCGATCGGTCCAAATGCGTACTACACCGGCAGCCTTTACGACTTGCCTTTGCTCGCCTCCTTCCTTTGGTTTGGTTTTGCGGGAGTGGTTGCCTATCTGAATCGCGCCAAGCTCGATTCATTCTCGGAATCCGGATATGACGACGATTCCGATTCTGCGCGCAGAGAAAACATCTGGCCGGCGCGGCTGGCCATGCTCGCGGTCATCTCTCTTCCCGTCTTTGCCATTTACACTCTGCGGTATTCCCAGGACAGCCTGGCCGTGCGTGAATTTCGCCTGATGGTCACTCTAGTCGCCGCCATCCCTCTCGCCGTGTTAATTTTCCTGCGCACCCATCTCGCGGATTCCGACCGCTCGCGATTGCTCGCGCAATCCCAGCAATCCGTCGAAAACCTCCAGCGCGTGCAAGCGCAACTCGTGCAAACCGAAAAACTCGTTTCTCTCGGCCAACTCGCTGCCGGCGCCGCCCATGAAATCAACAATCCTTTGACGGCCATCCTGGGATTTTCGGATCTCCTCGCCGATGATCCTTCCCTCCCGGAAAAAGCGCGCGGCCTGGCCTCCAAGATTCGCGACCAGGCTCGCCGCACCAAGGGCCTGGTCACGAACCTACTTAGTTTTGCCCGCCAGGTCCCTTCGGAGCGCACTTTGCTCGACGTCAACACTGTCGTCACCAACGCCGTTCAGCTTCGCGCTCTCGATCTTCGCTCCGGCACCACCCGCGTCGATCTTCAACTCGAATCCGTGCTGCCCGGCGTTCGCGGAGACGGCAATCAACTTATGCAGGTATTTTTCAATATCGTCAGCAACGCCATCGATGCCTTGTCCGCCAAAAACAACGGTGCCCTTACCGTCAAAACCATGCGCGATCGTTCCAACGTCGTCATTCTTTTCTCCGACAACGGCCCCGGCATAAAGGAGACTCACCGCGTCTTTGATCCTTTCTACACCACCAAACCTGTCGGCAAGGGCACCGGCCTCGGCCTCAGCATCTGCTTCGGTATCGTCCAGGAGCACGGCGGAAAAATTCACTGTTACAATCGCCAGGAAGGCGGCGCCGTTTTTCGCGTAGAACTGCCCGCTGCCTTGGCGACCGCTCCCGCCCGGGAACTCCAATTCGCGACTCCTCCCACGGGCACGCCAAAGCCTTCTTAATCTCGCCACGCGATTCTTTAAAAGCACCCCCCTGATCCCTAGCGCGCTTCTGAACCATCCGAAAGTCATGCTAGAGTTTTTCAGCCATTTTCGTTGCTTTTCCCAAAGGAAGACCCCGTGGCAGACATCGCCATCTCAACGGAGAAACTTACCCGGCGTTTTGGCGCCCTCACTGCCGTCGATGGCGTCGACCTCCAGGTAGCCGCGGGACAATTCTTTGGCTTTCTGGGTCCAAATGGCGCCGGCAAATCGACCACCATCAAAATGTTGACGGGGTTGCTCGCGCCGACTTCCGGTCGCATGCAGCTGCTCGGTCTGGACTTCGCGGCCCATCCCGTCGAAGTCAAGCGCCAGATCGGCGTCGTCCCTGAAGGCATGGGCCTGTTCGAACGCCTAACCGGCTCCGAATACCTTCACTTCGTTGGACGCATGTACGGCCTCGACTTGCCGACTACCCGTCAGCGCAGCGAGGAGCTGCTGGACTTCATGCAGCTCGCCGACCGTCCCAAGACCCTCATCGCCGATTATTCCCACGGCATGCAGAAAAAACTTGCGCTCGCCGCCGCTGTGATTCACGGCCCCCGCATTCTTTTCCTCGATGAGCCTTTCGAAGGCGTCGACGCGCTCGCGGCGGGCGCGTTGAAGTCTCTTCTAGCCCGCATGGCCGAGCGTGGCGTCACGATTTTCCTTACCTCTCACGTTCTCGAAATCGTCGAGCGCCTCTGCAGCCACGTCGCCATCATTCATCAAGGCCGCCTCGTTGCCCAGGGCTCGCTCGAGGAACTCCGCGCCGGCATCGCTGGTAAAGAAGGCAGCAAAACGACCCTCGAGCAGATCTTCCTTTCCATTGTCGGCCAAGGCGGAGCTGACCGCCCTCAGCTCGAGGAGCTCTCGTGGCTGCTGTAACTCATTTCCCCGGAATTATCGGACAGATTCGCCTCGTCGCGGCGCTTCGCTGGCGTCTTCTCCGCAACGCCATGCGTCAGAAAAACAATCGGTTAGATATTATCGGCCTGTTGATTTCTGGAATTTTTGGTTCTCTCTTGGTTCTCGGCTTCTGCTTCGCGTTTTATGCTGGCTCATACGCTTTCCTCTCTCGCGGCCCATCCAGTTGGATGGCGTTGCCCTACTGGGGGATTTTTGCCTGGTGGCAGATTTTTCCCATCTTCGTCGCGGGCTTCGGGGCAAATTTTGAATTCCGCGCGCTTCTCCGCTTTCCCCTCAGCCGCGGCGCCTTCTATCTCATCGGCCTCGCTTACGGACTCGCTGATTTTTCCGCCCTCGCCGCGCTCTGCTGGCTGCTCTCCATCACCGTTGGCGCCGCTGCCGCGCGGCCCCAGGTAGTGCCCGCTTTGTTACTCGTGAATCTGGTTTTCGTCTTGATGAACGTGAACCTCGAGCGCTTGATTGGCTCCTGGCTCGAACGCCTGCTGGCCCGCCGCCGCACTCGCGAACTCTTTTTTGGGCTTTTCATACTCTCCATGGTCTCGCTCCAGTTCATCTCTCCGCTCGTCCAACGTTACGGAGACGCGGCCCGCCCCTCGCTCCATATCACCCTGCCCTACCTCGCGCCTTTCCCTGGCTCGCTCGCTGGCCGGGCGGTCGCCGGCGCCGCCGCAAATCAGTATGGTGACTTTTTCATTGATCTGGCGGGACTCTTACTCTACGTTCTGCTCTTCGCCGGACTGCTCTGGCTCCGCTTCTCCGCGCAATACCGCGGCGAAGAGCTCACTGAATCACTCGCTCCCTCTCGCGCCATTTCCCGCCCAGTGGCGAAACAAGGTGCCGAAGCCGCCGCCATCCGTCTGCTTTCTCCGCAAGTCGCTGAGGTCGTGCGCAAGGAGTTCCGTTATCTCATCCGCAACGGCTTTTCCTTCTTTCTCTTGGTCATGCCGCCGCTGTTCATCCTTCTGGTCACCATGCAGACGAGTTCGCTCCGCCACGCGAGTTCCCCACGGGAACTTCCGGATGCTTCCCTTTTCCCCGCCCTGATGGGTTATCTCGTTTTGATGTTGACGGCCCCTGCATACAACAGCTTTGCCTACGAGGGTCATGGGATTCAGACCTACTTCATGGCTCCGATCCGCTTCCGCTACGTCTTCCTCGGGAAAAATTTGATGTTGGTTTGCCTGCTGCTCTTTGAGCTCGCTCTTTCCATCGCCTTTTTTGCCTACCGCGTCGGACTTCCTCCCGCTCCCCTGTTCGTCGCCACCCTCGCGGCCATCGTTTTCTCCGTGGCCGGGCAGTTGCCCATCGCCAACTGGTCCGCGCTCAGTTTTCCCCGTAAACTCAACTTTGGCCAGATGCGCGGCCAGCGCCAGTCCGGCATGGCGGTCTTGACGCTCTTTGGCGTGCAAATCGTCCTCGGCGGCATCGGCGCCTTGATCCTTCTTTCCGGCCGCTGGACAGGCAATCCTTGGCTTCCCGCCGAAGCCTTCGCGGGACTTGCCGCCGCTGCTCTGGCCGGGTACTTTGCTTCCCTCGACGCGCTTTCCGAGTTCGCCGAGAAAAAGAAAGAACGCCTGCTCGAAGCTCTTTGCCGCTGACGTAGCGTAGGTAGCATATGCGCAGGCACTTGTTGGGGGCCGCGGCTTTATCCCGAGCGAATGCGAGGGAACGCTGCGCCCCAGCTCGGCAAACACGTATTGTTCTTGGACATCGAGGGGCACTGATGAAAGTTGCTTTGCGAATTTTAACGACCGTTGCGATGCTTATAGGACTTATCGGGCTCGTTCCGCTAGTCTCCGCGCAATGTTTCTCCAGCTCTGAGGATCCTTCTCAAGTTCCCGCCGTCTCGGGTTACGAGCAAGCTCTTGCGGCACGCATCCGCGCCGAAATCCAGCCGCTTTCCCCAACCACGGACAATCTCGGAAACGTTTACGTTACCTTGGGTAGCGGCGCACCCCATCGCCTGATCGTCACGCCTATCGACGAGCCCGGCTACATCGTCAGCAACATCACCCCCGATGGTTTCTTGCGTGTCCAGCGTTTACCGCAAGCGCCGCCGACTCCAGTCTTCGATCTGCTCCATGCCACCCAGCCTGTGTGGGTAATGACTCGCACTGGCCAGCGAATCAACGGCGTTTTTGCCGGTCTCAGCGTCCATCTGCAGCCGCTCCGGCAGAACCCGCCGAAGATGAATCATCCGGACGATATGTTCGTGGACATCGGGGCTGAGAATGCGGATGAAGTGAAGGCAGCCGGAGTGGATGTGCTGGACCCGATCGCGCTCCAACGCGAGAGCTTCATAGTCGGGGATAGTGGACGAGCGGGACCTGCTGCGGGAGACCACTTTGGATGCGAAGCTCTCCTGCAATTGCTCCGCAGGGTCAAGGACGCCCATGCAAAAGGAACAATTATTGTTGCTTTCGTCACCCAGCAGTTGACCGGCGGCCGCGGACTGGACCGCTTGCTCGAGGAAACAAATCCGGACGAGATGATCTTCGTAGGCCGTCTCGCGTCTGGCCCTGCGGCTGAATCAAAATCTGGCGCTCAAACTGCCAAGCCGGGCGCGGGCGTCTTGCTCGGCGTCGCTAATCCCCCTGAACCTCTCAAAGGATTCGCCAGCGAACTCAAAGCCATCGCTGAAAAAGACGGCGTACCCATGATCATTGTAAACGCTGCACCGCCGCGAATCGTCAGCTACGCGAAAACCCGCGAGCTGCCTGAGCGTTTCGCGGAGCTAGGCGTCCCTCTACTCTGGCCAGTCACGCCCGGAGAATTTCTTTCCTTTAGCGACGCAGAAAAGTTGGAGCGAATCCTCGAAGCATATCTCGATGTTCCAAAGCCTACTGCTGCTGGCGGAATAGCGGGATCCAGGGCTGGAAGTGGCGTTTCCGCATTTCAGGCCCTGGTGGAGACTCACGGCGCCAGCGGGCACGAAGAAAACGTTCGCAAGGTAGTCCTCAATCGGCTGGACTCGCGCTTACAGAAGAAAGTCGAGACCGACGCCGCGGGAAATTTGATTCTGCATCTCGGCGATGCCAAGCCCGGCGCCAAAACGCCCAAAATAGCCTTCGTCGCTCACATGGACGAAATCGGCTATCAAGTGAAATCCATCGAGCTCGACGGCCGCGTCTCCGCGGAAGTCCTCGGCGGCGGTTATTCGGAATATTTTCTCGGTCACGTCGTCCTAGTGCACAGTGCAAATAACTTGACCATTGGCGGCGTCCTCGAGCTGCCCGCCGGGTGGGACAAACCCGGCTTCGAATGGCCTCACGGTCCGCGTATGCTCGACGAGCCCGCCCATGTCTACGTCGGCACGCAATCCTCCGCCGCAACGGAAAAGCTCGGCATCAAACCCGGCGACTGGATCACCATCCCCAAGAAATACCGTCCGCTCCTCGGCACCCGCGCCAACGGCCGCAGCTTCGATGACCGCGTCGGCTGCGCCGCCCTCATCGAAGCAGCCAACGCCCTCGGCCCCGACTTACCCGGCCGCGATGTCACCTTCATCTGGTCCACGGAAGAAGAAGTCGGCCTCAATGGCGCGGCGGCCGCCGCCGAGCGCCTGGCTAAGGAAGGCAAGGTTCCCGACTTCGTTTTCGCCATCGATACGTTCGTCAGCGCCGATTCGCCGCTTGAATCCAAGCGCTTCGCCGATGCCGAAATCGGCAAAGGCTTTGTCATCCGCGCCGTGGACAACTCCAACATCACTCCGCCCGAACACGTCGCCCGCGTTATCCAGCTCGCCCGCGACAATAATGTTCCCGTGCAATATGGCGTCACCGGCGGCGGAAACGACGGCGCGGTCTTCACTCGCTACGGCTCCGTCGACATCCCCCTCGGCTGGCCCCTTCGCTATTCCCATTCCCCTGGCGAAGTCATCGACACGCGCGACCTCGACTCGCTCGCCAAGATCATCACCGCCCTGTCTAAAAATTGGTAGCCCTCACCCCCGCCGTCGGTATCCTGCTCTTCTTGAACGCCGTACCTTTGTTCAGCCGTTGTTGGTTGAGCAGATCCATCCCGCGAGAGAAATCCAGAAGACTTGATCCCTTTATCGATCGCTCCAGCGTAGCCATCGTCGTTCCTTTCTTTCTCTTCTCTCGCTGCCAAAAAATTGCTGCGAACCTAGCGGAAGAGATTGATTTTCGCCAGGTCGATGATTTCGTCGCCTCGCCCGCTCAGAACTGCCTTCAGCGCGAATAAGCTGAAGCCCTTTACCTGTTCCGCGGTGATCGTCGGCGGCATGGAGAGTTCCTGCCGGTCTACCACAACTTCAACTAAGGCGGGGCCGTCATGCTTCAACGCCTGCGCAATCATGGGTCGAACCTGAGCGGGTATTTACGCCGCAAGTCCCAGCAGCCCGGCGCCTTCCGCTATTTTTGCAAAATTCGGATTCAGGAGATCGGTTCCGAAATCGAGAATACCGGCCGCCTTCATTTCCAATTCAACAAAGGCCAGCGAATCATTCTTGAAAACGATGATCTTCACCGGCGCATTCAATTGCCGAAGTGAGAGCACATCGCCCAAGAGCATCGCGAAACCTCCGTCTCCCGATAGCGAAACCACTTGGCGTCCGGGATGACTTACCTGAGCTCCAATAGCCTGCGGCAGCGCGTTCGCCATAGACCCGTGGTTGAAGGAACCTAGTAGCCGCCGTTTGCCGTTCATCGTTAGGTATCGCGCTGCCCAGATGGTTGGCGTGCCCCCATCGCAAGAAAAAATTGCGTCCCTGGCGGCAAGCTCGTCCAGCACTCGGACAACATACTGAGGATGGATCGGTTTCTTGCCGGATCCGTCGGTCGCGAGCTCGTCGAGACCCTTACGCGCCTTCCGATAATGTTCCACCGAAGCTTTCAAATGCTTGTTGTTATCGTTTTGATCCAGCTTTGGCAGAAGAGCTCGCAGCGTCGTCTTCGTATCCCCCACAAAGCCGTAATCAACTTTTGTGCGCCGGCCCAGCTGTTCTCCTAGGATATCGATCTGGACGATCGTCGCATGCTTCGGGAAAAATGGTTCGTACGGAAAATCGGTCCCGATCATCAGCAATATGTCGGAGTTCATCATCGCGTGATAGCCGGAAGAGAATCCAAGCAGGCCGGTCATGCCGACATCAAACGGATTGTCGTATTCGATGAACTCTTTTCCGCGCATCGCGTGCACGATCGACGCGTTCAGCTTGCCTGCGAGTTCAATCAGTTCTGCATGAGCTCCCGCGCAGCCGGCTCCGCCCAAAATCGTTATCTTCTTTGATTTATTGAGGATCTTCGCCAGCGTCGCAATTTCTTCCTCAGAGAGACACTCCGTCGGCTTCGGTGGTGGAAAATGCAAACGTGGTTCTTGTTCAACGGCATCGCGCAAGGCCACGTCGCCGGGGATGGCGACCACCGAAACGCCTCGCCGCGACAACGCGGTTTGCATGGCAATCTCCAGAACGCGGGGCATCTGTTCCGCCTGCGAAACCAGCTCGCAATAATGGCTGCACTACGCGAAGAGATGTTCTGGTTTGGTTTCCTGAAAATATCCGCTTCCAATTTCATTGCTTGGAATTTGTGCGGCAATCGCCAGCACGGGAACACGGCTGCGGTGACAGTCATAGAGACATTAAATGCAGGTTCCCGGGGCCGCAGCTCCCGGCACAGACCGCCAGCCGCCCTGTGAGATGCGCTTCCGCTCCTGCGGCAAACGCCGCGGTCTCTTCATGTCTAACATGAATCCACTGAATCTGTTTCTTTGCGCGAATCGAATCCGTGATGCCATTCAGCGAGTCGCCGGATACTCCATAAATCCGCCGAACTCCAGCCTCGGCCAGCACATCCACTAACAACTTCGCTACCCTTTTCTTGGCCATGACGCCACCCTCCTGAGCAAATAGGGGAAGTTCCTGCGCTTACCTCGTCTTTTAGGTTACTGGACTCAGCGTCGTCGCAGCTTCGGGTTTAGTGAGAAGGTGCCAGTCAAGCTGGCCTTGTTGACATGGCGGAGAGGGGGGGATTCGAACCCCCGGTACAAGTTTTAGCTCGTACAACGGTTTAGCAAACCGCCGCCTTCAGCCTCTCGGCCACCTCTCCGGCGTTTTGTTTCAACAGTTTACCACACTGCCCTAATTTATTTGGTGCACAGTTGGTGCACGGAGTTTCATGGCGTCCAAGGTCGTCTCCATTCTCTTCATCGCCGCGAGCAAGTGTTACGACTCTAGGCACAGGGGCTTTTGGGGCGCCCTTCCGAAGGGAGTATGCTAATTGGAGTTTCAGCCATGTCCGAATCAAGCGTAAGCCGTCGCTACCCGCGTATGAAGTCGCCAAAGGGTCTGTGCGTAGCGTGGCAGGACACTACTCGGAAATGGGTGTCATACGTGGATAAGCTGGGTTTGGGTGGCCTGTTCATTCGCACAAAGGGACCGCCTGCGGTTGGGACATTCATCCAGTTGCTAATCGACATCCCGGGCGGGGGAGTACGAGCCCGCGCGATTGTCCGAGATACCAAACCGGACGATGGAATGGGCGTGGGGATCGTCTCGATGAGTCAGGAAGATCGGCAGCGGCTGAGCGCCTTCCTGAAACAACTGCCGTCCTGAATAGAAGCTATTGTCCATCCGTGGCGCGCCAAGGTGCTCGTGCATTGTTCCAGCGCTCTTGCTTGTCTAGAGAAGCCTTTTCGGTTCACTTCTCCGGTAACCCGACTTATCGGGACTTAGAAGTGTATTGCGAACGCGGATGGCCCTTTCCGAGAGTGAGCCACTTTCGATACATTTCCCGATATATAGATGGAAGCAGCGATTCGGCGTCCGTTTCGCGGTTACTTCCGTATAGCCGCATCGGCTGCGGCGGCAGTTGACGTGCGTGCTGCGGGGCGGTACAGTCGACGGCGATTCACCCTTCTCGTTTTGTCCCCGCGGAAACCCATTGCAATGGAGGTTCTTGTCTATGCGTACCCTGCCCACGTTTCTATTTCCGGCCTTGACGATGCTGTGCTTGGCCACGACTCTTCGCGCGCAGCAAAACCAAATTTCTTCCACGGCAAGCACCGCGGTCCCTTCGCCGGTTCCGCGCTTGATCAAATTCACTGGCACTCTCCTCGATGACCAAGGACGGCCCATGAAATCGCCCGTGGGTGTCATGTTTGCGCTCTACGCCAGCCAATCAGGTACGAGCCCGCTCTGGATGGAGACGCAGAACGTGGAAACGGATGCACAGGGCAACTACAGCGTTCTGCTTGGCGCCAACAGCGCCAGCGGCGTGCCCGCGGAAATATTCAGCAGCGGCGAAGCCCGCTGGCTGGGGGTACAAGCCGAACACCAGCCCGAGCAGCCGCGCGTCTTGCTTGTCAGCGTGCCCTATGCGTTGAAAGCGGGAGATGCGCAGACTCTCGGTGGATTGCCCCCGTCCGCTTTCCTGCAAACACAAAGTAGTGGCTCGGCCGTGCTCTTGCCAACCGGAACCAACGCCGCCGCAACAGCGACCGCTGCGCCGCTATCTGGCCTGCTCGCGGTGACGACCGGAGGTTTGACCTCGGCGAGTGTGCCGGTGGCTGACGGCGCGTCCGACATCAAGAATTCCCAGATCACCGATAACGGCACGACTGTAGCGATCGGTGGCTGCACTCCCGACCCCACAACCAAACTGGACGTTTGCGGACCGGCAAGCATTAACGGCACACTGCAACTGCCAACGACAGGCAAAGCGGTCTCGGGATCGACGGGAGGCATGAACTCCCAGCCCTTCGACCTGTTCTCTTCGACCTTCAACTCCGCCTTGAACGGGGCGATTCCCCAGCACTTCCGCTGGCAGTTGGAACCCGTCGGCCAGAACACACCAACCCCCGGCGCAAAAGTGAGCTTGCTCTATGCGGCGGCTCCCGCTGCACTGGCCGAGACCGGGTTTTCCATAGACAACCACGGGCTGGTCACCTTCGCCAAAGGCCAGACCATGCCGGCAGTCACGGGCAATGAAACCGTCAGCGGAAATTTTACCGCCAGCGGCTCCGTTTCCGGCGCTAGCGCAAAATTCACAGGGCCTGTAGCCACCGGCACCGAGACCGTGAACGGAAACATTACCGACACGGGCAACATCAGCGCCACAGGTTCCGTGACTGGCGCTTCGCTCAGTCTTCCGGACACGACAAGCGCCACGAAGGGAGTTATAAGTTTCGGCGGCACAACGTTTGTCCACGATTTCGGAACCCAGAACACCTTCGTCGGCAAAAGCGCCGGCAATCTAACCACCAGCGGGTCGGGTAGAAACGCCGCCTTCGGGATGAGCGCACTCCAAAACAACACGACGGGTGCCTTCAACACAGCCAGCGGATTCGCTTCGCTTTTTTCCAACACCACAGGCTCCTCGAACACCGCCAGTGGGGAGAATGCACTCCTCTTCAATACCGGCGGTTCCTCGAACACCGCCGCTGGACAAGCGGCGCTCTACCGCAACACGACCGGCAACAACAATACGGCGGTCGGCGTCGGGGCGGGACTCACCCTAACCTCCGCGAATGCGAACATGACGGGCTCCAATAACACGTTTATTGGCTACCAGTCCGGCCCAGGAACCGCCACCCAACTGACGAACGCCACTGCGATTGGCGCAAATGCCGTGGTTTCTGAGAGCAACGCCTTGGTGCTGGGAGGCACGGGCGCGAACGCGGTGAACGTGGGCATCGGCACGTCCGTCCCTTTAAGCAGTCTCGACGTGGCTGGCTTACAGCACACGCTGATCGGCAATACTGGCTGCGGAGCCGCTTTCGGCGGGATTGGGTTTGGAGCTGCTTCGCTCAGTGACTGCACACATTATTCCCTGCTCGGAGAGGGAGTCCATACCTACCTAAACCGTCCCGCAGGTGGGCAGATAGCTTTCCGCGAGGGCAATAACACGGAAATGGTGCTGGCACCGGGCGGCAATCTGGGCATCGGGACTCCAAGCCCCGCTCACGCGTTGGAAGTTGTTGACCCAAGTAGTACGGGCCTGCGCGTTCGGACCAATACTACCGGGGGCACGGTAGCCTCGTTCGGAGGAAACGGGGACTTTCAGATTGATGCCCCGAACCTGTTCGGCCCGGACCTGCCCGGCGGCAGGTTGACCGTTAAGGAGAGCGGCCTCGTCGGCATCGGGTCAAATCTTCCGATTGCTTTGCTCGACGTTGAGGGCTCCCAAGCTTCCTCCGCCTTTGGCAACGGCGCTGCGGCTACGCAGGTCCTGCAGGTCGCCGGCGGCAAGGGTGGGAATTCGAACGGTTCGGGAGGGGGTGGCAATGGCGCGAGCATCAACCTCACAGCCGGGGCGGGCGGCGATTCGGCCCTTGGGACGGGCGGCGGACCAGGCGGGACCGTAACGATTCAGGCCGGCGCGGGTGGCGACGGGAGTTTGAGCACGACCCCCGGCAACGGTGGTTCCGTTTCTATTTCGGGTGGGGCGGGCGGTAACAGAGGGGGGTTTTCCGGCAGTCCGGGGAATCCGGGGAACGTGCTTTTGGCCCCTACGGGAGGCCTTGTCGGCGTCGGGACGAACGCCCCGGACAGTCTGCTCACGGTAAACGGATCGGCGGACAAACCTGGCGGAGGCTCTTGGGGCACATTCTCTGACGGCCGGCTGAAGACGGTCGAGGGCGCGTTCCGCGCCAGCCTCGATCAGATTTTGCAACTTCATCCCATTCGCTATCGCTACAAAGAGGACAACGGCCTGGGTATCAGCGACCACCAGGAACATATCGGTTTTGTTGCCCAGGATGTGGCGCGAGTGATTCCTGAAGCCGTGAGCGCGAACGACAAAGGCTATTTGCTGGTGAACAACGACCCGATTTTATGGTCGATGCTCAACGCCATCAAGGAACAGCAGCGGGAGATCCAGCGCCTTGCGAAAGAAATCCGAGAGTTGCGTAAGGCCCAACAAGCGGTGGCGCATTCCCCATCTCCACGAAAACTTGCACCGACCCAATTGCATGACAGTGGCCAGGGTCCAAGCCGGAGCCACTAGAAAAAAAGTGGCCAGACTGGTTTTGAAAGAAGTGAGTTTGATAATCGCTGTAACCTGCCTGATTGACGCGGTAACCCGAGAAGTGAAGTCCTGGAACGAGACTTGTCCGGTTTCCCGACTTACCAGGACTTAGGTACCCGTTTGCGGCCAGGGTCGCTTGGGCCCGCAGTGAGCACCCGCGGGACATAACGCAAAGTGGACTGTCCCAAGACATGCAGATACAGTTTCAACGAGACGATGGAGCGAACTGCTGTATTTCTCTGCGAACGGAATAGCCGTCCTGATTCGCGTCAGACGCGCGCGAATCTACGGAGCACCGGGAGGAGTCCGAGCAAGCCGCTGCCAAAGAGAAGGAGCGAGGAGGGCTCGGGAGTTGTCCCCGTGAAGCCAGGGTCAGTGACCGTGAGGTTCCAACTCACTGTGTTGGAACTCCCAAATGTCGTGGAAGAGCAGTCCGGGACGTTACAGGAAAGAAACAAAAAGGCAAAATCACCTTCCTGCAACGCAAAATCGGCGTCAGTTTCTAACGCAACATTTTCGCCAAATCCCGCGTGAAAGGTTGTTGTAAGGGTGCAGGATGCGCCTGATGCCAGTGAGCTAGCACCGCATGTCCCAAAGTTGGTACCCATGTCGAACGCCAAATCGGAGGAATCCCCAGCGAGGAAACTCCCGCCGCTGCTACCCAAACCGTTAGGTTGGATCGTTACACCGGAATTGTTGTCGACGGTAAATGTCAGGGTGATGTCGCTACCTTCGGCCACAGTTAAGCCGATCGGCTGCAGAGTGAACGTGACGCTTCCGGCCCTCCCGACCGAAGGAACTAGCAATGCCAGCGTAATCGCCAACGTCATGTTCAGGTAGGGGAGAATCTTCCTCATGATCGCTCCTTGTGGCGCAGTGTGAACCATCGCACCAATGGTGGACTTAGCGGGGAAGCGCCATCGTACGCTTCTCCTGCGCTCCATGCAACGAATTGGCCGCCAGAGCGATGACACGCCTGCGGGAGGTTTGGCTTACTCGCCAAAGGTCGAGCCGATTGCTTCCAACTTCGTATTCGACCTCAAGTGCCTGATAAACGCGGTAACCGGAGGAGTGGAGGCTAGTACCCATGTTTCCCCTTCAGATGAAAACCCAATACCGCTGGGTATGCGTGACTTCCCTCTGCTCCGGGAGTTTTCAAAATGAGGGTTGTCAATTCTATTCATCGGAAATAAATCGGTGACATCTTCGGCGTATCTTCGGCTAACGATTTGGCCTCAAGAGAAGGGAGTTGCGGATGGAAGATTCGATTTATTGAGTCGCTTCTACATTCGGATCATTGGGAAGGCGGCTCCTTCGCCCTTAGTCGCTACTAGCGTGCGATCGAATCGTTTGCGCTCGTGCGAGTAGCGGTATTGCCTTTTCCCTTTGCCCTTCGACAAGATAAACAGAGGCGAGATTCTCTAAGCTCACGGCAATCCACATGTCGTTCGACGCCAGCAGCTTCTCTCGAATGGATAACGCGCGTTTCATAATCATTTCTGCTTCCGCGAACTTCTCTTCGTCGCGCTCAGCGAGACCCAGGCGGTTCAGAGTCGTCGACACCTCAATGCTCTCCGTTCCAAGCACCTTTTCCTGGGTCTGGAGTGCAGACACTATTTGTTGTTCATTCCCACAGTAAGCTTCCACTTGCCGTTTCGTTTTTCCCACACATCGAGAAAGCGATGTTTTTCGGTAAGCAGCGCGCCACCATCTTTAGGAGTTAAGACAAGACTGATATAGCCTCGTTCGATCCCCATATTTCCGGAGACTCTGATTTCCTCCGAGACGATATCGAGCACGTGGTTGTAACGGGCGAAGGTATCTTGCAAGGAAGCACGCCACGAATCGAGCGCGTCTTTTCCCGACCGTGTCGGACGTCCCGCCCCGATGTAAACGAGATCGTCGCCGAAAATTCCCATGGTTTTCTCCAAGTCGCCCTGGTTGTATCCATCTTTGAAGTCGCCGATGGCTTTTGCGATCGCGGCAGCTTCGTCACTGGGATTGGGCAACCTCGGCTTTCCGTCCGAGGGAAGTTCCGAGACGAGCTTAGGAGCTCCGAATACCATGAAGAGTAGAAGGAGCGCACCTATAGCCAACCCGAATCTCAATCTCATTTCAACCTCCTTTCGTAGCGAGTGTGGGCGCTACGGATTGAACCCAATACTATGGACGGACTCAACAGTCAAATCGGGATTCCCGATTTGGTTCAATTTCGGGCACACTGTGGCTCGGCCGCCCGGATTCTCGCCGGATAACCAACCCGGCATTCGATTCCCATCAGCTTATCGGCTCGCCATTTCTGATCAGCGCAGAGCGAGGGTGCGGCTGCCACGTCTACCAACTCTTTGAGTGCTATCAGTCTGTCACCCGGCCACTAACGATGGGAACGCTCTGCCGCGCAAGAGATGCGCTTCAGCGCGTTGCAGATTCGGCTTATCGAAAACGTCTTGCGGCTGCGTCTTGCCGGTGGTTTATTCTATGCAACTTGACAAACTTCCCCGTCAGGCAGAATGACGAGAATCAGGGAGACTTGGAATGACAGCATTCGTTCTAAACGGAACCCCACAGTCATTCAGCGGAAATCCACAGATGCCTCTGCTTTGGGTATTGCGCGATGTTCTGAATCTCACTGGAACGAAGTACGGCTGCGGCATGGCACTGTGCGGTGCCTGTACCGTCCACGTGGATGGTGAAGCGACGCGTTCCTGCATCACTGCCATTTCAGCCGTTGCCGGAAAACACGTGACGACCATTGAAGGTCTCTCGGTTGATTCAAGCCATCCTTTGCAACGTGCATGGGTGGAACGGGACGTTCCTCAGTGCGGGTACTGTCAATCGGGGCAACTAATGTCGGCTGCAGCACTGTTGGCTAAGAATCCTAATCCAACCGACGCTCAAATCGATGAGGCGATGAGCGGCAATATCTGCCGGTGTGGGACTTACGGGCGAATTCGTCAAGCAATTCATCTAGCTGCATCGCAAATGGCCACGCATGCTGGAGATGGAAAAGCGAGGGGACGATGAACCGACCTCTGATTTTGAGCCGCCGTAGATTTCTAAACGTGGCCAGCTCGGGGGCTGCTGGCTTGGTGATCGGCCTCTATCTCCCAACTAGCTCGATTGCTCATCAGAAGTCCACTAAGCTCGCACCCAATCCTTTCAACGCCTGGGTTCAAATCTCGACCGCTGGCCGTGTGACCATCTTTATGCCCAAATCCGAGATGGGCCAAGGTGTTATGACGTCGCTACCGATGATTCTCGCGGAAGAGCTCGACGTCGACTGGAAAGTCGTCACGGTGCAACAGGCGCCTACGAATCCGGATATCTATAGGCACGGAACTGGTGGCAGTACCAGCACGTTTCGCTATTGGCTGCCATTGCGCAAGGCGGGCGCGGCCGCCCGGGAGATGCTGATCGGCGCCGCGGCTCAAGCATGGAACGTCTCGGCAAACGAGTGCAATGCGAGCCTCGGAACCATAATGCATGGTCCGACCAAGAGGCGGTTGACCTATGCCCAACTCGCTGAAGCAGCCTCCAAGCTGCCCGTACCTGACCTCGAACAAGTACCGCTCAAGAAAAGCGAGGCCTTCACCATCATAGGTGGCGATATCCATCGTGTTGACAGCTGCGCAAAAGTGAACGGATCCGCCCGGTATGGTATCGATTCACGTGTCGAGGGACTGCTGTTCGCTGTTGTCGCCCGGCCAAAATCGTTCGGCGGCAAGGTTTTGAGCTCGGATTCCTCCCAAGCCAAGCTCGTTCCTGGTGTGAAGGACGTGGTCACGATCGAACCGCTACCCCAATACTTCACTCAGGGAGGATTGGCCGTCGTGGCGGATTCTTCGTGGGCAGCGCTTCAGGGTCGGAAAGCGCTCAGGATCGAGTGGGACCCGGGTTCCAACGCCACCGAAAGCACCGAGACACTCCGACAGCAGTTTCGTAAGCTCGCCCAGAGTCCCGCCCTTGTGGTACGGAATGATGGGGACGCGGAGAAGATCTTGGGCGCAAGCAAACGAACGGTCCAGGCCGAATACGAGCTCCCATTCGCTGCCCACGCCACTATGGAACCGATGAACTGCACCGTCCATATTCAGCGGGACGGCGCGGAGGCTTGGGTGCCGACGCAGGACTCCGCGGATGCGCGCGATACGATTGCTAAAATCGCCGGCCTTTCCCCGGACCGGGTAACGGTCCACACGACATTCATGGGTGGAGGCTTCGGGCGACGGAGCATGGCCGACTACGTCGCCGAGGCCGCCCAAGTCTCGAAGGCGCTCAAGCGGCCTGTTCAGGTGCTGTGGTCCCGAGAGGACGACATGCAACACGGTTTCTACCGCCCAGCCAGTTATCACAAACTCGCAGCAGCGTTCGACGAAAAGCAAAACCTCCTCGCCTGGAAGCACTTCATTTCCTCACCCTCAGTTGGAGCCTTCCTCTATCCCCGTGATAGCGCGAAACCCGAGGGAACCGAGATCGGTGGGGCTGGTTACATTCCGTACGCCACTCCCAACTACCGTATTGAATACGCCCTCGCGAAATCTACTGTGCCCCGCACGTGGTGGCGCTCTGTCGAGGAATCCAGTAGTGGCTTCGTGGTCGAAAGTTTCGTCGACGAACTGGCCCACGCTGCGGGAGAAGACCCCGTACAGTTTCGGCTCCGATTGATGGGTGAGTCGAGAAAAGTTCCATCTCCCCCTTTCCTTGGGACCGATAAGCCGCTTGAGATCGATCGGCTGAAGAACGTTTTGCTTCTTGCCACTTCGCAAGCCGGATGGGGCAAGACTGTCAAAGGAACCGCGCTCGGGGTCGCCGCCTTTCATTCGTATCGGACATATGTTGCCATGGTGGCGCAGGTCGCATTGCGAAACGGCAAGTTGCGATGCGAGCGAGCTTGTGTAGCCGTGGACTGTGGGCAGCCTATCAACCCGTTAGGTATACGCATGCAAGCCGAGAGTGCGGTGATTTATGGATTAACAGCCGCGATCAAGGGTCCGATCACGATCAAGAATGGTGGAGTCGAGCAGAGCAACTTTCACGATTACGATATGGTACGCATGCCCGAAGCTCCAGATATTCAAGTGCACGTCGTAACCAGCCATGAAGACCCCACCGGGGTAGGGGAGCCGGTCGTTCCGGTCGTGGCCCCAGCTGTATGCAACGCGATCTTTGCAGCCACTGGGCAGCGGATCCGAACTCTGCCTATCGGACAAACTCTGTCGAGTTTCGTCCATCATGTAAGTGCACCCATCCCTGAGAGCGTCCACGGATAACGCTGGAACTCGGATCTGGGTTAACATCCGTTCGAGGCGGCAACGGCTTGAAGGAGACTGTCTTAAGCGAGCACGTTTCTCCATCTCTCCAGCGAGGGGCGGAAGGCTCTTTCCCCTTTTCTGCTCACAACAAGCGAGTTGGCAGGCCCGGGCTTTTCTGGATTCTGCAGTGCTGCGGCTGGATTGCATTTGGCGCGGCCATGTTCACTTGGGGGCTGGACTTTTTGTCCCCTCGCGATGCGCTGGTGAACAAGTCTCTATTGGTTGTGACGGGCCTGATCCTCACTCTCTTCTTCCGGGTCCTGTTTAGGAGACTGCGCAAGAAGTCCCGCGGCCCGATCGGCACAATTGTTGGCCTTCTTGCAGTTTCTTTCACCGGAGCTGCGGTGTGGCGAGAGACCCATACTTTGTTATTCCAGGTCTATTATAGTGCGCAGGCGACAGGAAGTATTTCTGCACGATTCGTACGGATTCCACTCGGCACCTTCCTTTATGACGGCTTTGTCTTGCTTGCGTGGTCGTTGCTCTATTTTGCGATCAACGATTGGATGGAGCTAGAGAAGCAACGCGATCGCGCAACAAAAGCCGAGGCGATGGCGCATGCTGCGCGCCTGCGAGCCTTGCAGTCACAACTCGAACCTCACTTCCTCTTCAATACTCTTAACGCGATTTCGACTCTCGTCGTCGAGGGGCAGAATGCCGATGCCGCGCGGATGATCGCTCGTCTGAGTGACTTTCTTCGTCTTACGCTGGAGACAACCGATACACCCGAAATTCCGCTTGCCGAGGAGCTTGAGTTCGTCCGGTGCTATCTCGAGATCGAGCAGGTACGTTTCGGATCCCGTCTCCGCGTAACCATCGATGCCCAGCCTGAGGCGATGATGGGCATGGTGCCAGCGTTGGTGCTCCAACCATTGGTCGAGAACGCCGTCAAACACGGTGTGCTCACTCACGAGCTGGGAGGGTCGGTGTCGGTGACCGCTGAAAAGAACAACGGCGCACTCCGGCTCTGCGTCACTGACAGCGGCCCTGGCATGCCACAAGACCGTGTCGCAGTTCGGGGAGTAGGACTCAGCAATACAGCCACTCGCCTGAGTGAGTTGTATGGCGATACCTCGCGATTTTGGCTAGGCCCTTCCTCTACTGGCGGCCTGTCGGTGAGAATTGAGATTCCATTTCGGGCTGCTGCGTCGGGAATCGCAGGAAATGGCGCCTCCGGAGGTCGTCCATGACCCTGCGCGTTGTGATCGTCGATGATGAAGAACTGGCTCGACGAGGTATTCGCACACGCCTCCAGCGTTTGTCGGATGTGGAGGTGGTCGCGGAGTGCAGCAACGGTCGGCAGGCGATTGATGCAATCCGGCGCTACACTCCCGATCTCGTTTTCCTTGATGTACAAATGCCGGGGAAGACGGGTTTCGACGTGATCGAAGACGTCGGTCGGGATGCGTTTCCGTACGTCATCTTTGTAACCGCGTATGATCGGTACGCAATTCAAGCCTTTGAGGTCAACGCCCTCGATTACCTGCTCAAGCCGATTGACGACGAGCGTTTTGATCTCGCGTTCCAGCGCGCCCGTGACACACTTGCACGGGACCGAGGCCGAGACCTTGGGCAGCGTCTCGCGTCTGTTCTCGGTGATATCCGCGCCAACGGCGCTATCGCAAGACAGACAGAGCGCATTGTGGTGCGATCTGCGGGTCGCATCGTATTCGTCAAAACGTCGGAGATCGACTGGGTGGGGGCGGCTGGCGATTACGTGACGCTTCACGTCGGTAAGAAGTCGTGGCTTTTGCGTGAAACGATCGTGGAGATGGACAGGAAACTTCAAGACAAAGGTTTCACGCGTGTCCATCGGTCCGCCATCGTCAACAACGAACGGATCGGCGAGATGCACCCGCTCGATAACGGCGAGTACCGTCTCCTTCTGCATGACGGCACCGAACTCAAACTAAGCCGCAGCTACCGTCACCATCTGCGGGGCCTTTTGGGTAGCAACTCCTGATTTCGCCTTGATCCTTCCGTCTGGCAGAAAACATGCTCGCGGCTTGCTTGGGGTTGTGATCTGACCGCAGGCGTATCAATCAGGTGGCTCAAGATTCCCCCTACGACTCCCTCGCCACAAATTCACCACGAAGAATGAAATGATTCTCCCTTTTCTGTCACTACTAATTGCAGTGCAGAATTTGCGCAAGCATTTACGCGGGCACTCTTCCTTGACCTTTCCGGGCGTCGTCACGGAAGCCACGCATCGCAGTACGTTTCCAATCGCTGGCTCGTCGGAAGGAGATTTCCATGGCAAGAGCTTTGCTTGGGTTGGTTGCGCGTGAATGACGCAAACGTCGACACTCAGGCCTCCCCAGAACGTTCAAAGTATCAGCAATCTCTGAATCCCTCTGGTCATTCTGGAACAGGAATGCCGCAGGATCTGGTCTGGATCTTAGCCGAGTATGGCTTCAATCTGTTTGAGATTGTTGATGTCGTGACCAGCAAACATTCGGACAATCGTTTCGATAGTTTCTTCGCCGCGCTCGGAGTGCAGGCCGAAATGCTTCCATTGTTCGGGCGAGAGCGTTTTTAACAACTGCAAGTTTGCTTCGCGCAGAGCGCGAAATTGCTCGAGTCCTTCCCGGACATCGCGCTTGTCTCTGTGTCACCAAGATGCAAGACGATTTCTGCGATGGACCACTTGTCAGGAGAAGGCCGCTTCCGGAGTTTCGAGGCATGCACACCTTTTAAGAGGCGATCGAGTCTCTGTGCGGCTACGGCCTGCAGCTTCAGTGGGTCAGACCCTTCCGAATGCCGAAGGATTCGGTTGCGATATTGTTCCGGTGTTTCAGGCATCGGTTGTTAACCTCCGGGTTCGTCTGCGCGGTGTCGCGTCGAATGTTTTTCGCCTGCAGTGCGTCCGAAAGAGCGAGGCGATTTTAGTTATCGGAAAGACACGATCAACTCTCAAAATGGATTTTACGTGGATATCGGTACCTGATTGTAGATCCGGCTGCCGCGTGGGAGATTTCCCTTGGGACGAGCACATCGGAAACAGTGACAGACGGCAGACCTGCGATCACAGCGAGGGGTACCCGTGTTACATAGCTTTTGCCTCTGAAACAAAATTGAAAGAGGGGCGACGTTCAAGCGTTGGGGCATTTTTTTGCGGGATGCTTCAATAGAGCCGGCGTGGCAGTAAGAGAGGGAAGCGGAGCGGCTTGCCAAGTTTTTCTCGCATGTCGAGTATTTGCGCGATGTGGCGTTCACTGTGGTCAGCGTACAGTTCCAATAGATTTCTTAAGGAGATCGAACCAAATTCTGGATGGATGATGACGTGTTCCCAATCGGCCTTTCGTGCGCGGGTGAAGATTGGCAGAGTCGTCTGCCGGAGGAGAGCGAAGAGCTCGAGACTAAGCCCTCGGGCACTCGTCTCGGCGTGCTGATGGCCAAGCTCGCGAGTCCACTTGTCCTGGTCATAGCAGGGGGATTTTGTGCCCGGCTCTGCCCACGCTTTGCGAATACGGAACGCACCTTGAATCTCGGAATCTGCGACATGCATCACAATCTCCTGAATGGACCATTTCTCCGGGCCGCGCACCCGAGAACGGATCTCGCCCTCCGTGAGGCCCGTGAGCACTTGAGCCAAACGCAGGGGACCGGTGGAGTAGGCATGAAGCAGTTCTTCGGTAGTGTAGAACTCATACGGGGCTAATGCCACGGTGCCACCCTGCATTGACAATCCTCCGCTGGGCAGTCTTGCCTTGCTTGACGGAATTTCAGTTCGTCAACCGGAATGCAGATACTTGTACGACTCCATAGCCGAGGTGGATTCTATGTTGCAGAGAGCACGCCAATTTAGATGATGTTATGAATAGCGCATCATCGAGGTCCAATTGTGGGATTCTAGGGTCGAACGGAGTTGAACCAATCCTCCGAGGATGAACACCCATTCTGTCAAAGTAATCCATTCCAGTCTCAATCCGGCGGAACCTGTGGTTTGACTTCATCCAGCCGTGGCCTCGTTGAGATGGCGCCTTACATTAAGAAAGCCGATGCAAATAGAAAGTGATCGCCGCACCAAGCAGCATCGCTGCAACTACCAGCGCGATAATCCCGGCCGCGAACCACACACGCCCTGGAAGCGCCCCAACTAGGATCGAATGTGAAGAGTTTTGTGGCCCATCCCCGGGACTCGGCCGGTTCTTGGCGGTCGATGGCGATATTGTCGCAGCCTGGTCTACATATTGGACTTTTGCAATGAGCGTGTATCCCTTGCGAGGCACCGTCTCGATCAAGCTCGACGCCCTCCCGCAATCACCAAGCGTTTTCCGCAATTTGTTGACGGTCGTGTTTATATTCGACTCGTAGGTCGGGAGCAATTCTTCCGGCCACAATCGGTCCCGCAGCGTATCTCGCGTCACGATCTCACCTGGGGTTTCGAGCAAAGCGGTTAGGACTACATACATCTTGCCAGCGAGTGGTATTCGCACCCCGTTTTTGCTGAGCTCTTGCCTTTGCAAGTCGAGATGGAATTGGTTGAATCGTAAGTATTGCGTCGGAAAAGGCTTTTCCTCGCCTCTTTGCTGATCAACTGATGCCAAAATCATATCCACGTAATCTCCTTACTGCGGACTTAGCGTTCTGGAGTGGCTTCTCACAAATTCTGACCGAACATTCAATCCAGTTTTCTATCTTTACCGCTTTTAACACTTTGCGCACTGCCGCCACCTCGAGCTCAACCCGGTCGCCTCATTAAGCCTCCTATACCCTGCTGCCAACAATTTCAGAATAATGAACAAGCACATCGGAGCGACCATCTCGCTGCCAAATGAAGTCATACTTCTTGCTGGTGTTAAACCATTTCACGGTCCCAACACCACCTTTACAAATGGAGGGCCTGCGGCCGGTTCTTTTGATCGGCTCGCGTAAAAGGGCCGAATCGTAAAGAACGCAACCGACGCGACTAGCGCTACCCGAGGTACGCCAGCAAATATGCTCCTCAAATCGGGTTTGTGGTGCGAATTCTGTGCGAATTTTTGCCTAACCGGATATTCGCAGAATGCACAGCATATTCCTCTTATGCCTAAGTATTCATGAAGCCGCTTTGCTTAATCTTGCGTGAGGAACCTACAAGGTTCGCTAGAAATTGATTATTTTTGGAATAGAACTATGTTTTCCTGGATTTACCTTTCTACGTCCAGCCACCACTGTCAGCAAGGGTACGGGCTACAGCCATCACGTTCACGACGGCTGGGCAGTGCTGATTTCGGTTGAGTATTGCATGCGCGCTTACAGTAGCGGCGCAGCCTACGCGGAGTTCGAGGAAGGGAGGAAAGGTGAGTTGAGACAGGGCGAGTACGCCGACTTCATCGTGCTATCGAACGATCTCACCAAAGTGCCGCCATCGGAATACATGAAAACCCAGGTGCTGCGACCGGTGGTGGGCGGCCGGGTGGTCTACGAGAAGAAGTAGTATTGCGATCGTTTGCAAGGCCGGGGGGCGCGCTCCGGTCTCGATTATTGACTCCGCGCCTTTCGTTGGACTTCGTGTTCCTGGATCTTGCTCAATATCTCCTGCGCTGACCGTTGTTCGAGGGACGTGCGGGCCGTTCTCAATACATTTTCCGCCAGGCTGCGCGCCTCCGAATCGCGGTAATTGTTTACGAGCAGATCCCCCAGATTCAGTAGATAGAACGTGGATCCCGGCGCGAGTTCCGCTGCTCGTCGCGCTGCTGCGATCGCCTCGCTCTGCCTTGCTTGACCCTGAGAATAGAGCAGGGAAAGCCGGAAGTGAGCGGGCGCATAGGAGGGATTCCGACGGACGGCTTCTTCGAGGCTGTCTTGCGCCGCCTGAAGGCTCTCCTGGGAAAAGGAGTGGTTCTCGAGGAGTGCTGTGCCGTACAGAAAATGGGCCAGAAAGCCCGAGCCGTGCAAACGGATGGCTTCCTGCGCTTCCCGGATGGCTGCTTCGTAATTCTTCTGCTGGAAATAACAAAACCCCATGGCTTCGTGAACCGCTGCCAGGCTCGGTTCCAACTGAAGAGCTTGTACAAGAGCTTCCTGCCCAAGTTCCATCTGCTCCCCGCGGACATGAAAGTCGCCACGCAAGACAAGAATCTCCGCCGGCGAGAGTTTCCGCTCCGGATATGAATCGCCAGAGACGGCCAGAGCGACGGGGACTTGGGTCATTGAAAAATTGGGCATCCGCACGTAGTTTCGCAAGAGCAAGTCGAGCCGCTGCGTGTCACCAAAAGTCTTATTCGCTGCTTCCCCTTGGTCGCCAGATTCCTGCCAGGCGGCGAGAAATTTGAGAATCAAGTGCTCCGCGTTCGCTTGCGGATCCAATATCAAGTAGTGCACGAAGGCCCAAGACTCCGCGTAGAAGAGAGAGGCATCGTTTTCTTCGTTGTAATAGACCGAGTCCTGTTTTGAACGGAACAATTCGGCGAGGGGTAGGAGCTGGCTTTCAGCAAGAGTGCGCAGATGATTGCGGTCGATCTGTCCGACACGGACGTCCTTTTCACCGACAGAGCAATTTCCAAAGAATTCGGCCAAACCTTCGTTCAACCAGGGCGGAAGGGTGCGGAAATTCAGGTGGAGCAGCGCGTGCGCATATTCATGACAGAGAGTGTGATAGGGGTCTTCCCCAGCGGGATCCACACGGAATACCACGAAATCTTTTTCCGGAGTTGAAATGTAGACGCCCGAAGGTTGGAAATGGACTTTTTCCTCCCAGCTTGGTGGCAACCACTCCCTCATCTCTTCTGCATTTTTAAGAGCCACGATGACGATGGGTTGTCCCAGGTCAACGCGGAAAGCAGGGAAGGAGGAGTGAAAGGCAGCGCGCAACTCCTCGAACTGCTGCGCAATGTGTTTTTCCCGGTTGGATCCGACGTCGCCTGCGACAACAAAGTGAGGGGAGCGCACCTCACTCCAAGCGACGGGGTGCTCGCTTGCAGAGGCGCGTCCACTTGGGAGGAGCGCACATAGAAAGATAAACGCGCAGATGTGGAAGGTGGTTCTGGGACGCATGACTAGAGTTCACTGGAGGGCAGGCGGCAAGTCAAGGTAACTCTAAACAAGTCCATCTAACTTTGGTCCTGAGATAAGACCAAGGGGGCCTTGCGGCCCCCTCGGTTGGTTGAATTGTTTTTTGGTCGAGTCTCGCTATAGCTGCTCTTACCAGCGGATGCGAAGCGCGAGCTGGATGACGCGGTTGGCGCCGGCGCTTGTGCCCAACGCGGTCGCAGCTGGATCGCCCAAGCTGTTGAAGTTGGTATTGTTCAGGTTCTTGTCCGGCCGACCGCTCCGGAAAACGCCAAGGGTCAGCGGGGCGCCGTTAGCCCCGAGATACAGACCACTGAAGGGGCTGATGCAAGAGGCCGCGCAAGTGAAATTCGCGTTCGTGCCGGTTGAAAATGTGCCCGTCGGATCAAGCGAGACGAGGGATGGCATGTGAAGCGCGTTGATCGTGTCGTTGGAGTCATTCCCGATGAAATTCGGATGGTTAAAGATGTTGAAGACGTCCAGCTTAACCTCCACTCTCATAGACTCCCTCTTCGGAATCGGGAAGGCTTTCAAGAGCGAGATGTCAAAGTTCGTCAGCCCTTTGGTCAGGCCTAGGTTGCGGCCAAGGTTGCCACTAAGGTACCGGAAGTCGACTGGGATGCGGCGAGGAAAGAGTGCGTTTCCCAAGGCGTCAGTTGCGCCGCAACTGCCGATGACCCCAGCAGCGTTTTTGCACGCAAGGCTGTCTACAGGACCCGAACCACTGGCCCCTGCTGGGGCAACAAACGTTGTTTGAATACCAGCGCAGTTCGCAGACGCGGGTCCATACGCCGCCCCCCCGCCTGGATTGGGACTATTGCAAGCTGCAGTTGCAGCTTCGCTGAGCTGGACGGTACTGCCCCCGTGAGACGCGATGTCGGTGGCCACAAGGGCACCTGCTGGCGCACCGGCGCAGCCAATGATCGTTGACGCGTCACCCGCGTTGCAGACGTTTGGACGCTGATTGGTCTCTGCCCCGAGTGCCGGGAAATTATCTCCGGAGAACGAACCATCACCCGTCGAAATAGGGTAGGGCCGGCCAGTCTGGATGGAGCCAATGAAGGAGAACGTCCAGTTGTTAACCACAGTTCTCAGGATTGGCGTCCCGACGAGCTTTTCGGTATCTGCCACGAAGGTAAAGTTGGCCAAGTGGCGGATGTCCTGCTGCGACGGTGCCCTGTCTGCACCCAAGCCGATCAACGGATTGCCAGGTTCGGACAGACCGAAGAAGTCTTCGCCGGTCCCTAGAGTCTTCGAGAAGGTATAGTTGGCTCCGAACTGGAAGTGATGCGAAAGACGCTTGTTCGCGGTCAAGACAAGACCGTTATACGAGGAGGTGCGGTTGCTGAAGTTGGTGCGCTTGGCGGTGAACCTCGGATCCGGCCGCGGCGGCAGGTAAAAGAAACCAGGGTGAGCGGGATCCGCGATCGGCGTCGGGAAGTTCTCGTCGGTTTCGCCGAAGAGCCCGTTGCCGAATACGCCCTGGTAGCCCACGCTGTAAACGAAGGACTGACCAACCTGGCGAGTGATTGACAGGGAACCCTCATAGATATTGGGGTTCTTGATCGTCGGCGAGATGGGACGAACCCTCCCGAAAAAGCCGGGGGTTAGAAGGCCTTGGAGTTGTACTTGGCTCGGGAAGTTCGGGAACTGCTTAAGAATTGTAGCTCCGAGTGGTGTCGAGCCGTCTGCGGAAGCGGTATTGAGGCTGACACCATCGAAGTTCAGGGAGTCCAAGACCACGTTGAGATAGGCCAGTTCGGTAATTACGGCGCCAGCCGCTCGCACCACGGATTTGCCGGGATCGCCGAAGAGGGTATGCAGGAAGCCGCTCTGGTACTGCGGGCTCCATGCGAAGCCGAGGCGAGGCTGCCAGTTGTTGAAGTCGTGCCCGCAGGCGGGAATTATGTCGTTTCGTTGAAAGCACTGACCGTTGTTATGCAGAGTCGGATCCTGGGTTCGATCAAGGGTACCGCCTTTAAACGCACCGATTTCCACATCATATCGCAACCCTACGTTCATAGTCAGGTTACGTTTCAGCTGCCAGGTATCCTGTATATAGGCGCCATAAGCAGTATCCGGGACGTGATTGAAGGCATTGCCCACACCCACGGTAAACGCTGTTGGGCAGAGCCCCTGAGCCTGAGGAAACTGGGGGAAAGCTGGATCAGTGCAGGGGCCGGAGACAAAACTCTCGAACCGGCCGAAGCGGAACTGGGTGAAGAGCGAGTCGAACGCAAGGTGCTGGATGAGCGTGCCGGCTTTCAGCGTATGGGAGCCGTGCGTCCAGGAGACGTTGTCGATGTACTCGAAGCGATTGTTCAAGCTGGCTTGCGGGCAGCAGAAGTCCGCGCCGAGATACGCAGTAGGCAACGCCTGCCCAGGGACCGTGCTTTTGTCCGGTGTCCCCGTCCGCGACCAGTGCCAGAAGAACCGTGCCTCATTGACCGTGTGCGAAGTCGGGGTTGAGATCATGGATACGTTGACTGTGTGGCCGTGCGTAAACATGGAAACCAAGCCGCTCGCGTCTGTGGCGAGGCCGGTCTGAGAGACCAAGTTGTCGCTCAGATCCCGCTGTTCGCTGAAGCGCGCCGCAAGGGTGTGCTTGTCGGTTAGCTTTGCATCCACCTTGGCCGACCATAGAATCTCTGTCACCGGCGAGTCAGTGCTGACGCTCTGCCCGAAGGGGGTTGTAAGTGTGGGTGAACCCTGCTGTACCTGCTCAAGGCTGGTAAACCAAAAGAGCTTGTCCTTGATGAAAGGGCCCCCGGCCGTGAAACCATACTCATGCTTATAAAACGGCGCGCGTCCGCAACCGTCTATTTTTTGCAACCCAGCGCCGGTGGCACTATACACACCGCCAGCGAAATCGCTCGCCGGACATCCGGCTGGATTAGCCCCAGAGTTGTTGTAAAAGAAATCGGAAGCGTTCATGTTACGGCCGCGGATATAAGCGTGGCCGTCGCCGTGGATGGTGTTCGTGCCGGACTTGGTGATAACGTTCAAGATTATGCCCCCGGCTTGGCCATATTCCGCGTTATAGTCATTTGTAATAACTTGAAACTCTTTTACCTCTTCGACGCTAGCCCCAAGAACATCTCGAGCCTGGGAGTTAATATTGGTAACGTCTCCCCCGTCTACGTTGTGAACAATGCCCCTGCTGTTCACACTTCCAGGTCCCACGAGTTCGCTGCTGTTGCCGGTGAAATCGCCCTTTACCCCAGGTGCCGCATACGCTAAACCTTGCCAATCATTAGCAGACCCCCCGACACCTCCAAACGACGTAGTGGTGGGAAGGTTCGCAACGTCCCTGTCGTCGAGATTGATGGAAACGTCTGTCTTGGTCGTTTCAACCAGCGGAATCTCTGAAGTTACTACAACCGACTCTTTCTGCCCCGCCAACTCCAGGTTGAAATTAACGTCGCGAGACTCGCCGACAAGGATTTTAACTCCCCTGGCAACGGCTCCCGTGAACGACGTTGCTCCGACGGTGACGTCGTAAGTGCTTGGTGGCAGATTCTCGAATCGGTAGAGGCCGTCCGACGTCGTCGTGGTCGTTCGAGAGATTCCCGTTTCCACGTTGGTGGCCGTCACCGTGGCATCCGGGATAGAAGCGCCCTTCGGATCCAAGACACGTCCTGTGATATTCGCGAATCCTGCGCTTTGCCCGTAAGCCGCATTTGCGGAAAGGACCAGAATTACTGCTATTGCAAAAACGATGACACCGTAACTACGTCCCCGATTAACGAGGTTCATAAACACCCTCCTTAAAGGAATTGAACAAAACACCTCTTGCGTTCAAACAAGTCACCCTGGTCATTCACTCAGGACCAAACATCCCGACTCGCGCAAGCTGTGTGGCCTTCGGCTTCTGCTGGATCTCTTAATTGCACGCAGGTGGCAGAAATGGAGCTTTGGGCCCCGAAATTAACCCTAAAACCAGACTAAGAAGAACTGGAAAGATCGGACAACTCTTAAGGCTGATCACTAAAGAGGGCGACAGGTTGGGAGTCCCGCGAATCGGAGGCAGATGACGCTGTTCCCCGATAGATCTACGAAATCTAAGATATACGGTTCAGAATTTCACAGAATCACTTTGGCCAATAGTGCTTGACAGAACTAGAATTGGCGAGAGTCCTGCGGGTTGCTACTAGAAACAGACGCACAGTTCACTCGAAGGGCATACTGGGGTCTTAAACGCGATGTTATAACAACCACATCCAGAACGCGTCGAGGGTACTTTCTGGGAAATACGGAGCTAGATGGCATAGCGGCATATACTCTAGCAGACGAGCGTATCTGTTATGACTGAGGAGCAGAGGAGACGCCATGGATCTTTGAGTTTGGGAATCCCCTTTTGGCAATCATCTGCTTGAACCACAACTCATTATGAATGCTCTCAAGTAACGGGTCATCCGCGAGATACAGCAACTCGAAAGATCGTTGCTCAAAGGCTCGTTCGAGGGCTTGGCGTGCCTGTTCAAGGTCACCGAGAGTTGCGTACACCTTAGCAAGTGAGTAGGCTGAAACATAGTTTCGTTGGGATCGTTGAAGTAATTCTCCGAGAAGTTTCCGGGCTTCTTGCTTGTTGCCACATGCAGCATAATTGCTAGCGAGGGCCGCCACCATCATGCTTACATCTCCGCTAAGCTCTCTCGCAGCCCGGTGTTCGAGCACTGCTTTCTGATAGAGATGTTTCCCAGAGTACGCTTCACCCAGGAAGTAGTGAGCGGAGCCGAAACTGGGGTCGAGTTCAATCGCCTTTTTGCACTCAGAAACCGCATCATCGTATTGATGTGCATGCACGTAGATGTAACATACCAGCGAGTTCGTAATCATGGATAGGGGATCCAGGCGTTGAGCTCCACGGAGTTCCGCTAGAGCGTCCAAGTAACGACCGGCATGGGTCAGATACTCTGCGTAGAGTTTGTGGCCAGTGGCCGAACTTGGATTCAGCTGTAGAGCTCGCAGGTATTCTTTTTCTGCCCCAGACCAATCCCAATCATACTCGTGGAGGATCTCTGCAGTTACGAAATGAGCTTGGGCGATTGTATCGTCGATGGACAATGCTTTCTGGGCAGCCTCCCTGGCGTTCGGGTAGGCATCCTTTGGACTGAGAAATGTCCAGCTAGCGGCGGTTGTGTAAGAATAGGCCAGAGCAGCATATCCGGAGCCAAACTTAGGATCTCTTTCGATCGCCTGCCGAAAATACTGAATACTCTGTCGCAAACCATCCTCTGTTCGCTTGTTGAACTCGAAGAGTCCTTTCAGATAATCGTCGTATGCTTCGGGAGCAACAGCAATCGAACCTGCAAATGGTTTCGGTAGCGAGGTTAGGAGTTCAACCAACAACGAGTCTGTAATCTTGTTTGCTACGTCACGCTGTGCCAAGAGCATATCGTTCGCGTCCCGTTCGTACACCTCGGCCCAGAGACTGCCGCGCCTCCGGGCGTCATAAAGCTGCACAGTAATGCGGACGTTGTTACCGGCCAGCCGCAAACTCCCTTCCAGAATGTAGTCCGCATTCTGTTCAACTGCGATTTCCTCGACGGCCTTATGTGTGCCCTTGTACTGCATGGAAGCACTTCGAGCGATTACGCTCAACTGCTCAGGAGCGCTTTCCCCCAGCTGGGTTATCATTTCTTCCGTTAAACCGTCGCTCAGGTATTCTTTGCTGGCGTCGCCGCTGAGGTTTTCAAACGGCGTCACAACAATCGTTACATGGTGCGACGCGGTGGCGGCACGGGAGGAGTACCGCAACCGCGTAAAGTAGACGAGTCGTAATGTGAATGTTCCCAATAAGAGCAACCCTGCCAGTGCCAAAGTGCGTCGACGCCGGAACAGGACGTTTCCTGTTTGTAACGCCACATTTGCGGGGGGGGGCGCTCCACTCGTCGCCGCTGAATTCACGGTGGACTTCTCATTCGTTGTCTGGACCGAACTTATCGGTGCAATGAAGCGATAACCTCGTCGCGGTACGGTTTCAATAAAAAGTGGTCTGTCGGGTGAATCGCTCAGAACTTGGCGCAATTTGGCGAGAATTACGCTAAGGTTGCCGTCGAAGTCTACAAAGGTATTCGATCCCCAAAGGCGCTCTCGTACTTGCTCACGATTGACGATCGTTCCGTGGTGTTCGACGAGAAGGTTTAACAGTTGAAATGGTTTGTCGGGCAGACGGATGTGCGAGCCATCCTTACGCAGTTCTCCCGCAACGTTGTCGAGTTCGAAAGTCCCGAATCGAAAGAGCATTACAAGGTGCCGCCTTAATCATTCTAGTTCAGAGTTCTGGGCCTCACAATTGCAATCCGAGCACTAGTCCATCAGGATCATCTTTGGAACCATCTTAGTGAACCACAAGCGGGTTCGATCCCAATTCGATCGTTCACGGCGTTGCAGAGTCGTTGCGTACACCCCAGGGATTTCTCCGTGGTTTGCACTGAGATATGATCGAGGAGAAATTGCCTCTGCTCCAATTCGTCCGAGCATTTGTGAGTAATCCCCTCCGGAGAGCTTCGTCGTTGCGCCCGGTGGTATGGGACCCAGCTGATCTCTTCCTGAACTACTGCAGGCAGCCCCCCGCCACGATCACCGCCATCAGAAGCCGATTTATCACCTCTCCCTCCGTGCTCATCTACATTGAGCGCAGCAAACCGACCAAATCTGGAAGGAGCAAGCCACCCCTTTCCAGGGTGAGCGGCACGTTTAAGTCCCGTGGGCAATTAAGAGCTGGGTTCTTGTTCTTCAGGATTGGACGGTCGAAAGGCAGAATGGTGAGGGTGTAGGCTGGCGGGTCCGGAGTCGGATACTGACCGATTAACGCTTATCGGATATGTGAAATCGCACATGGTCCAGCACGGCGTGTTGGTGACCAAAACCGGAGTGCACATGAACCAGACGCCCCTGAGAACTGAGCGGTACTGGGTCCATATTTGAGTTGGAGCGGTAAGGAATTTTGAAACCTTTGATGAAAGAGCGCGTCTACAAGAGTAAGCTTTTGGGGGCATGTGTTTCTACGTCAAATTCTTGAGAATCTTGGATTGCCGGAGAGGCATAACTTACGCGGGGGTCAGGGGACTGGCCATTGACGCGCCTTTTCGTTAGATGTTTCATTGGGGCGGTCTCAGCCTTAGATCTTGCAGCAGACGCGAAAGGTCCGTCTTAGTCAGCAGTTTGCCTCGGAGCACGACCGCGTCGATTTTCCGAACATTTCCGATTTCCTCAAGGGGATTTGCGTCGAGCAGAACGAGATTTGCCACGCTGCCTTCCCTAATCGATCCATGGTCAGGCAATCCGAGGAAGTGCGCCGGTTTGATTGTGGCGGCTTCGATGGCCTCCAGGGGCGTAAAGCCGGAATCCACGAGCAGCTCCAGTTCCTTCGGAAGGCTGAAACCAACTACGTGATGTGGGTCAAGAGAATCTGTTCCGGCAAGAATTCTGACACCTGCCGCGTGCATCTGCCGAACTAGCGCAATCTCGCGGATCAGTTCTTTTTGATACCATGCGAGCTTCTCGGGCTGCAACGCGCGCCGAAGCGCGTCCTTCGTCCATTGCGAACTCATGGTTCTAGGCAAATAGTCGGCCGCCGGGTCTTCTGTGACGAGACGGTCCATTTGGCTGTGCACGTACACCGAACTCAGAGTCGGTACAACCCAGGTACCATTCTGGGCGAGAACTTTCCATAATGACTGAGCCTTCTGTGGATCGAAGGTTGCTGCCGCCTCGTCCTCAACTTTCGCCATGGCCATGATGGCGCCACTTTGCATAGAGGTGGCCAATTCCTTGCGCAGTTTCTCTTCTTGGCTTGAGCAAGCAATAGTAAAGCCCCCGTAGAGAATGTGCTCAAGACTCTTCTGGCCGGCGTCGGACGCTTCTCCCGTTCCAACCAGCGGCGGAACATGACCAACAAAGGTCATTCCTCGCTTGCGACTCTCTTTGGCTACGGCGAAGTAAGTATCGCGGTTGAGACCCGAGAGTATTTTGATGAAGTCGACTCCATCGGCCTGTAATTCCTTCACTCGGTCTCTTGCTTCGTCCGGGGTTCCGATCTTAAGAACGCTCGGATCGTCAGATTCCCCGTCCAGCATCGGACCGGCAATCACCATCTCAGGTCCCAGAAGTTTTCCGCTACTTGTCTGTTGTTTCCACTCCTTCAGCGCTGTCAGATCTCCGCCCATATCACGAACACCGGTGATTCCATTGGCGACAAGGAGTGGGAGAAGCCGGTCCCGGTCCCACTTCGGGTCGGCGCTCAACCCGGTTAAATGAACGTGCATGTCCCACAAGCCGGGGATCAAGAACTTGCCTAGACCGTTGACCACAATACTTCCAGCAGGCGGGGCGAGCCCTTTACCGATTCTAAGTATGCGGTCGCGCTGAATGAGAACGTCAACGCCGTTTATGGGAGGTGACCCGGTCCAATCGATCGGCGTGACCGATGTAATAATGACGGAAGGGGCCGACTCTTGCGAGTGAAGCCCATGGTCGAAAAGGCCGGCGCTCGGGTTCCTGCAAACTCTCCAGCAGAGCGCGAGCAGAAAGACGACGAAGAGCGCTAATTTTCGACAGAAATTCTTTAAAGGCATGCCATTCCCTTCAATTCGGTGATTCCGAGCAGGACGATATTCGACTATCTGCCGGAAAACATGACTGCAAGAACCGTCAATATCGAAGACCCCGTGCGGGTTCTGGTTCTGGACAAATGGACTGGGCCCGCGGGTAAAAGCCAGGCCATATTGTGCCCGGCGATCTCGCTATGCTGCATAGAAGTCGCACTTCATCCTACTTCTCGTTATTCACCGTGACGCATATGGACTTCCCACTGGCCGCCTTCTCTCCTCAAACTTCAAACAAGCGTTGCGGGTGCGGCTTTCCCGGCAACCAATCCGTTAGTTTGAGAATATCAAGCGCCGCCAAGCAGTGGCTTCAGTCATGAATCAGTGGGGTCGCTGTATTCAGCTTTTGTACACCAAGGGCTCGTTCTTCGACATATATATTCAAACTACACATCCAGTGGACCGTGAAGTCGCAAGTTCCCTCAACGGAACTTGAACGAAGCTGCCTCAAGCGAACCGTCCGCCGCTAAACGAAAAGATTGATTGGAGTCAGAACTCATAACGCAGCGCGAACTCCATTACGCGCGGATTGGTTGTGGTCTGACTGTACTGGCCAAATGTTGCAGCGTTTTGCACGTTAGCGCTGATAGTCGCTGCATCGAACCGAACCGAGTTGGTCAGGTTAAATGCGGAAGCGCTGAAACGCAGGCTTTGCCGCTCGGTGATTCGAAATGTCTTGTTCACACTAAGGTCCAGACCGTAGAAGCCATCACCGCGGAAGTTGTTGCGCTGCCCGGACTCACCCGGCAACGCAAAACGGAACTGCGGATTCGCCGGACCCCCCGGAGCATTGGTCGTGTCCGCCTTCGGCCCTAACTTGAAAGCGAAGGGATCGCCGTTTGGCCCCAGGAATGAGGTGCCGGTGGCTGGAGCAGTCCCGTTCACGAAGACATCTCCGGCTAGCTGGAAGTTCGTCGGAAAGGTGCCACCGGGTGTGACACTGAACGGGAATCCGCTAGTCCAGCGTAACAGACCGGAAACCTGCCACCCGCCAATAAGGGCGTCGGTAAACCGGTTCAAGTCATGACCGAAGTGTCTCCCTCGGCCAACGGGAAGGTCGTAGACCCAGTTAGAGTTGAGCTGATGGCGCGCATCGAAGTCCGAAGGACCTCGAAGTTGATTTGGAGCCCAGGTGTTAATGACTGCGCAAAGGCCGCCAAAGGCGGGAACCCTTTCCGCGTCCGAGCAAACGTCCAAGGATTGCGAGAACGAATAGTTAAAATCCATCTGGAGCCCGTGCGTGGGCCGGCTCCGAAGGACCAGTTGGGCGGCATTGTATGCGCTTTTTCCGATGCTGGACCAGGCGTACAAGGCGGTGAATTGCGGATTATAGAATTGGAACGGAACCCCTCCCGCCGGCTGCCCGGGAAGCTGGAGGCATGTGGGGAAGCAGAACGAGTCAAAGCCAAAGATCGCGTTCGTCTCCCCAAACGTCCCCGGACCGATGTTCCCCGAGTACAACGAACTGTACATGCATTGCGTTGCTGAAGTGCCTGCGCCGCATGTGCCTGCTGCACCAGGAAACAGATCTTCCCAGTAGGGGATTGGCGCAACTGTCGCCCCGGGCCCCTGCGCATAGAAAATCTTCGAGAACATGCTGGCAGCCATGAAATAGTCCATGCCAGACTTTGGATCTTTCAAGTTCAGTGGCATGGCAAGATCGCGCTGCTGGAGCAGGCGATGCGCAAACCGGCCTACGTAAGCGAGTTCCAACACGAAGCCCCCCGGCAACTCGCGGGTGAACGACAGGTCAACGAGCTCGGAATAGGGAGTCTTCAGTTTGTCGTCTAGCCCGTTTGCGATCTGCTGGGTATTATTGGTCAATGTGCTGATCGGAGGAGTGAAAGGAAAAGGTCCACTCGGCGCCGGGGCAAGTAGCTGACCGTCGTTACTGGAGGCCGGAACATTGTGGACTCCGGTAAAGCGGGCGCCGCCGTCGACGGTCTGAACCGAAGCCGGATTAATAATCACAGTGGTCAACCCAAAGGAGCCGGTGGTGTCAAACGTGTTGATTAGGCCCTCTCCGAAGTGGTCGTAGACGATGCCGTAACCCGCTCGAATGGAAGACTTGCCCGCTCCTCCAAAGATCGACTTGAGGAGACCTCCGGAGGGATTCGGCGAATAGGCTATCGCGAAGCGGGGCCCGAGATCCTTGTAGTCATAGGGCCAGTACGGTTTTCCCCCATTGGCCTGCCCACTCAGCCCCAAGCCAAAAACCGGGCTGGCTACTTGCCCATGTTCCATCAACCTTGCCCGGTTATTGACGAAGTCATTCAAGCTCAAGTTCGGCGCCACTTGATTTCCGCTGGTTTCATAAGGAGGTTCCAGCAGGGTGTAGCGCAGGCCGGCGGTGACGGTGAGATTGGATTTCAGATGCCAACTGTCCTGGGCGTACCAATCGTATTCCCATGACTTAAAGTGCCGGGGGATCAGAGAACCTTGTGCGAACTGATTATTGTTCTTGTCGCGATTAAACTCGCCCGTGACCTGGTCCACGATCCCGACGAGGTCAATGATGGCGTTGTCGTATACCGCGAGGTTGTTGGGATCAACCTTGGGAAACCCGAAAGCTGCCGGATCAAGACTGCCACCGCTTCCCGCGGGCGCTTTGTTTAAGAAGAACGGATTGATTAACCCGTTGTTAAAATTGAAGGCATCCGAGGCGCGCACGTTGTTGATCAAACGTATGTTTGTCCCGAACTGCAGCGTGTGCTTGCCTTTGGTCCATGTTACGTCGTCGATGAAGTTATGCACCGGAACGTGGAACTTGGTGGTGAACGAAGTCTCCGGAGACAGCGAAGACACGCCAGGCACGAGGTCGTCGATAAAACGGAATGAAGTCAGCTGGGCGCTCTCGATTCCCACGTTGCCGCGGCTCTGCCGTGTTAGTCCGTAATGGAAACTGTTCACCACGGTATTGGAGAGAACTGCCGTATATCCGACGGCGATGGCCCTGCTCGTATCCCGAATCGTATTTGCCGGCAGTTGCCCTGGAAATTGCGGGGGTTGTGCGGTGCGATCTGTTTGATAGTTGCCGCGTACAAACAGCCGGTGACTTCCCGAACGCGTGAGGTTGTAATCGATTTTCGCAATGGTCGTGTTCTTGCGGGTAGGGTTCGCGGCCGAAAACGAAAAACACGAGATGTTGAATCCGTCGTTGTTGATGCAAGAGGTTGAGTTGGGCAGCGGGTATTGATTGAACACGGCCACAGCGGCGGGGTCGGGGCCGTTCCCCTGGGGACAGGTAACCGGAACCTCGGTGAGGCACTTTTGATCCATTTGCTTGATCTGTGCACTGGTAAGCGTTTGTACGCCGCCACCTGCGGTGGGGTAGCTCACAATTCCTTTACGCAGAGTTAGTCCAGGCACGTTGCGGTTTACCTCTACGTCTTCAGCCTGACGTTGTCCCTCATAGGTTCCAAAGAAAAAAAGCCGGTCTTTGAGAATCGGTCCGCCCAGCGCGCCGCCGAATGTGTTGCGTATGATTTTCTGCGGGTCATTCGGCTGGCCATTCAGCAACTCCGTGTGCTTGTTGAACCATCCGTTTGCCGCCGTGACCGTGGGGCGATTTTGTTCGTACAGCGAGCCGTGAAAATCATTAGTTCCGCTCTTCGTAATTAGCGTGACTTGTCCTCCGGAGGAACGTCCCTGGTCCGCATTGTCACCCGCGGTTGTCACGCGAAACTCCTCGATGGAGTCCAGCGTCGAGCGCACAGCCCCTTGGTACGCCGTGCCGCGCAATTGGTCGTTGTTATCAACGCCATCCAAGGTGATATTGGCCTGGTCGCTTCGTCCGCCGTTCAGCGCCCCATTCCGCGTGTCAACGTTGTCATCCACGTTATTTCCCAGGAATGTGGCGCCTGGTTGAAGGCTCAACACGGCCGCCGCGTCGCGTCCTTCAAAGGGTAAAGACAGAATTTGCTTGGAGTTAAATGCATTGCCGAGCGTCGCATCGGTTGTATTTACGGCCGCGATCGCCGTCTCAGTCACCGTCACCGTTTGCGTTATTTCACCCAATTCCAGTTTGATGATGACCTTCTGCGTGGTGGAAACCAGAGCCTCGATCTTTTCGGTCACCGCGGTTCGAAATCCCGTAATTTCCACGCGAAGAACATAGGAACCTGGTTGTAACGAGAGAAATTGAAAGTGTCCAGCGCTGTCCGTCTTCAGTTCGCGGCTCACCCCGCTCGATGCGTCACTGGCAGTGACTCTTGCGCCTTCCACCGCGGCGCCCTGCGGATCGGTGACATCCCCAACGATTGCCGTCGTAGCTGTCTGGGCCCACATTCCCGTCGCCGCTAAAAGCATCGAGCAAATCAACACCACGATGTTGCGTTGAGTCAATGACAAATTCATAGACCACTCCTTTTCTTGTTCTTGCCCCATTCAATTAAGGATTTGCAGCCATTACCAGCCAGGGATTTACAATTTCCAACTGCCGCCGTAGGACGATTTCTCTCTTGTACCCTTTGTTCGCTACCCTCAATGAATCTAGTGCACCCCTTATTCTCAGAGCCTTGTCGGTCGCAATTCCGCGGTCGCGTGCATGCTTCCACTTCGTTTTTCCTCCGCACGTACGTGGCAGAAACATAAGTTTGGGGCACGAAAATCGTCCTAAGAGCAGAGTAAGAAGGACTCGGAGGAAAAGACGATGGTTAAGACCAGTGACTAAATGTCTTGACTGTCTGAGAAATGCGGCGAATGGGGTTCAGATGAGGTGGTCCCAAACGGATCTACGGAATATAAGAGATGCAATTCAGAATTCCGCAGAATTAGTTCAGTTGGCAAATGACAAGCGGGCCAGCAGAGTGCAGCTAGCTGCAACGGATTCATCGCTCACATTTGAGAAAAACTAAGTCATGAGGTTGGCGTGTCCCCCAACGAGCCTTGTAGCTCGTAATAGGAGCGCCTCACGAACACCGTGAGAAAGTAGTTCGCGAAATCTTCTAACCGGCCGTCGGGAAGCGACAGATCGGCTGCGTATGCGCGCGCACTCGTGGCCATTTGCTTCTGTATTTGATCGAGAGTGAGGCTCTTGGCTTTAGCGCCCTTGACATCGGCAAGAACATGAAGAAAAAGCGTGAGGTTCTGACGCAAGTAAGTTCGGTCATGTTCCGCATCACCGTGGCCGGGCACAATGATGTTAATTTCCATGGCGTCGAGGAGTTTCAGAGCTTCAATCCATTCCTGAGGGAAACTTCCTCCCACCGCAAATGGGACGGGGTAGACCAGGATGTCCACGGTAATCAGCAGTTTTTCCTGCGGAAGATATACGTAGGTATCCCCAGGAGTAATCGCGCGGGCGTGAAGCACCTGGATCTCACGGCCGCCCAAATGAAGCGTAACCTGGTCAGAAAAAGTCACGTTCGGGAAGGTATAGGTCACCGAACGCTTTTGATTGAGAAAGTCGTCATCAGCCGCCAGCAAGGTTCGCAGTCGAGCCAGATCCTGTTCCGCAGCATGGCGTGCTTCCATCGCCTTGAGCTTCTCTTTGAGCTGGCTGATGTACTCTGGCAGGTCCTTCTCGAGTCCCGGAGCAATCCACGGGATGGCCACGTGCATCATCTGATCGAGGTTCTTCTCGTGGGAGAGAAACCGCACGTTTGGATAGGCCGCCTTAAACACCTGGTTGCCGCCCCAGTGGTCCCAGTGCCAGTGTGAGTTGATGACGTAGAGCACCGGCTTGTTCGTTAGTTGCTGGATACCGTCAAGGATCGCCTTGCCGCTCGCTGGTGTTCCGCTGGTGTCGAAAACCACGACGCCCTCGTCCGTCAAAATGGCAACGGAGTTTCCACCAAATCCCACGTCGCCGTATGCTGTGGTCTGAAACAGATAAACGCCTTTCGCAATCTGGGTGCTGATAACCCTGCCGTTGTCTGCTGTCGAGCTAGGCGCGCAAAGCCAGGCTCCCGACATCAACGCGAGCGCGATTAATCGGGCAACTCGTCTCAACCGACTTGACTTAAGTCTGCGGTCTGGACTGCTTAATTCTTGCCGGAGATAACGCCCGACCACTAAGATAGGAGTGAAAGATGCTTTATCCATCTGCTCTACCGTCTTCGCCAATGCAGCTGAAGTCCTTGTAAGCGCTCAGCTAGACTTCATGAAACATTGCAAAATTACTCAGTTACTCATGGGATCTGCCCAACCTGTTGATCGCCTCGATGGCACGTTCATCCTATAGGTTTGGTCCAAGTAACTTAAGCGTACTTCTCCAAGCTGCGTGCAGCACTTCCCGATGAAGACCGAGTTCTCCAAGCTGCGGCGCGAAATTTTGGTCAGAGATTGCTTTCGATCAATTTTTGCAACTGAAGCCGGTAACTGCGGCCGCAGGAAAGCTCCTTGCCGTCTTTCAGAACTGCTATATATTCGCCGGCATTGCAGGGTTGCAGTGCTTTGATTTTGCGGACATTCACAATCGTCGAGCGGTGAACGCGAACGAAGTGGGCAGCGTCGAGTCTATCGGAAATGTGACCTATACCTTCGCGCAGTACATAAGACTCTCTCCCAACATTCAATTTGACGTAATTCGCAGCGGCCTCGATCCAATCTATCTCGTCTAGATCCAAGAACACCACGCGCCCTCCTGCTTTGATAGCTAGCCGCCGATCAGTCCGCTGGGCCTCGTGTTTCGTTTCGGCAAGCAAGTCAAGAATCCGATCTGTGAGATGTCCATCGTGGAGCTTAAGAAGCTCGGTTCTGGCTCGCTCGATCGCACGGTGAAGGCGTTCCCTGTCGAAAGGTTTGAGCAAGCAATCAAGAGCATGCGCTTCAAATGCTCGAATCGCATATCGATCGTAAGCCGTCGTAAAGATAAGCAGCGGCATGTTATTGGTAGGAATCTCATGCAGCACTTGAAAGCCGTCTTCGTTTGGCATTCGTATGTCGAGTAACAACAAGTCGGGATTGTGGGTTTTTACGGCGGCGACGGTTTGTTTCCCCTCCCGGCACTCGGCCACAATCTCCACGCCCGGCTCCATACTGAGTAAAATGCGCAACTTTTTGCGCGCCAACCGTTCGCTGTCTGCGATTATGGTACGGATTATCGGGATCATTTTGCGATTGTCACTACCAAGGGTGAACGCCGGAGCGGCCCCACTTCGTGCCTGATCGGAGGCGGTACAAAGCACAAAGGTATGCTGACGGCAACGTCCACGCCTCCTTTTGCTGACTCCCACCCTGGGCAATGTTTTGGCATATGACACTGACCAGCGATCTGCCATGCGCGATCGATGCCTGGTGTGAAAGCATACCCAGCCTATGGATGCGTTGGCAGCTCATTCGTCGCGCAAGGCGGTGATGGGGTCCACAGACATCGCACGGCGCGCGGGAAGATAGCAGGCAAGCAACCCCACTGCTATCAGCAATCCGCCCACACCGGTGAGTGTGAAGGGATCACGCGCGCTGACCTGAAAGAGTATTGCCGCGAAGAACCGAGTCAGCGCAAGGGACCCAGCGGTCCCGAGTATCACGCCAACGACAATCAGCACCAACCCATGCCGTACGATCAGTCTCAGGATTTTGCCAGGGCTGGCGCCGAGCGCGATGCGAATCGCTATCTCGTGTTTTCGCTGGATCACCAAATAGGCCATAACACCATAGATACCGATCGCCGCCAATAACAGAGCCAAGAGGCCAAAAATCGCCGTAAGGCGCGCTGTGAGGCGAGGTTGAGCGACTGATGTGGAAATCGCGTCGTCCATGCTGAGAATGTTGGACGTGGGCAGATCCGGGTCGAGCTTCGCGACAATAGCGCGGACGGAAGCGACGAGCGGCTGCGGTGAACCTTCCGCGCGCACAACGAGCGACGACGAGGCGACCGGAATGGGACTCTGTTCCTGTGGCAGGTACAGTTCAGCGGTTTCTGGCGCATTTAATCCCCCATATTTCACGTTGCCTACGACGCCGACCACTTCCGTCTGGATGTTGCCCCGGAACTGAACAATGTGCTTGGCGACCACGTTCTGGGCGGGGAAATATTGATTGGCCAGCGCCTCGTTAATGATGCAGACGGTCTTTGAATTCGCATTGTCGTATTTATCGAAGACACGCCCGCGAAGCAGAGGGATACGCATGGCCTTGAAATAGTCTGGAGTAATGTGACGAACGGCCGCAACGGGGTCCTTGCCCGAACCCTGGCACGGAATTCCTTCCGGACAAATATACACAAATCGAAGGTTTCCGCTGATGGGAAGATAGGTGTTGGCAGCGGCGGATTGAACGTTAGGAAGTTCCTGCACAGCCTCTACGAGGCGGCGATAAAACTCCGCCTGTTGGGACTGTTGTGGATACTTGCCTAGCGGAAGCGAAAAAGAGAATGTCATGACGTGATGAGGATCAAAGCCCGGGCTGACCCGCATCAGTTTGCCGAAGCTCTTGATCAGGAGACCTGCGCTACTGACGAGAACCAACGCCACAGCCACCTGAGCGACAACGAGGGCCGCGCGGGAACGTCCAGCGCGCGTCCCTCCGGTGGATCCACGCGTGGCCTCCTTCAACGCATTATGGAGTTTATCTCCAGAAATCTGGATGGCCGGGACGAGGCCGAACGTAAGGCCGGTCAAAACGCACAACGCCAGCGAGAACCAGACCACGTGCGAATCCACTGTAACCTCCCGAAGCCGGGGCAGACTGGCGGGCGGCAAGAGACGAAGCAAGAGCGGCGCGTTTGCGGCGAAGAAAAGCCCGATTCCTCCTCCGAGAAATGAAAGGAGAAGGCTTTCCACTAGGAGCTGGCGCACCAAGCGTGCACGGGAAGCCCCAAGGGCGCGTCGGATTGCCATTTCTTTTCCACGCGCCGTCGCGCGCGCCAACTGCAAGCTGGCGAGATTTGTACAACCGATCAGTAGAACAAATCCGACCGCGGCAAGAAGAACAAGCAACGAAGTGCGCAAGGGGCCCACAAGACTCTCCTTGAGAGATTCGGCGCGGGCCGTGAACTTTTGCGCGTCCGCAAAGCCGGGATAGGTCTTGGTGTATATGCTGCCGAGCGAATCGAGTTCCGCCTGGCCTCGGGGTATCGACTCGCTCGCGCGCAGGCGCGCGTAAACCGTGAGAAATGCCGCACCGGAGTGAACCCGATCCGGTGTGAATGCAGAATTTTCAAACACACGGGGAAACCATACTTGTGGCTCTGGCTCCAGGAATGGGAATCGAAATCCGGCGGGAAGGACGCCGATGATTTCGACGCTGCGTCCATCTATTGGAATGGATCTCCCGACCACATCCGGCTGGCCGCCGAAATGGCTCTGCCAAAATGCGTCGCTGATGATGGCAACATTTGCGCCGCCGGGTTGATCTTCCTCGCGCAGAAAGCCCCGGCCAAATCTGGGCTTGACTCTGAGGATGTCAAAAAAGTTGCGCGTCGCCATGGCCGAGGGAACCTGTTCTGGGTCCCCGTGGGTGGTGAGACTGGAGTTTGATGCCAAATACGCTCCGATACCTTCCAGAACACGCGATTGCTCCTGAATCAGATTCAGACGCGTGAAGGAAACGTTCAGCCCCTTAATTCCCCTCGACGGGTCCTCCGTCGTAACTGAAATAAGCCGGTCCGCATCAGGATAAGGCAGGGGCCGAAGCAGCACAGCATTGATGATGGAGAACATAACGGCGCTGGCGCCGATGCCAAACACCATGGTGAGCAGCGCTACAGCCGTGAAACCCGGCGATTTGAGCAGCATGCGCACTGCGTAGCGAAGGTCGTTCCAAGCATATCTCATACTTTTGCCCCCTTTGTTTCGTCAGGCCCACCCCCATTTGGCGACTCTATTCACTGAACGTTTGCTGGGCATCTGACGTTTCCCGAATTTCTGAGACCGGAAGGTCTTCGGATGAGCTTCTCGATTTCTTTCAAGGGCGACCTTCGTATCGTTTTAGGATCTGGCCCGATTAGATTGTCAAGAAGTCTCTCGGACCCTCTGGCACACTGCTGGCATTCATCGCCTCCCAGCGGTAACGCGTGCTAACCAAGGTTTTGTGAGAAGAATCACGCTAAGGTGATCTTCGGATCGAAATGCTCTAGGTGGAACATGAATCAGCCAGCGAGTATGTCCAATTGCCCTTTTGGCTAGTAGTTACAAAGCGTCCGACTGCACCGCTCCGTGGCTCAAAACGGTACGAGCCTATGGGCATTAAGCAGATGAATGAGTTTGCTCAACGATTCCGGGGAGAGCCGCTGCCCTCGATACAAGCGAACGGGCTAGTGCCCGCAGGTACAACGTCTTGAAAGACCACAGTACCCCAGCCCGCAGGAATTTCCCGACAACTGACACCATCTGCGAACACTTTCTCTGGCACACACAGGGGCAAGTTGTGTGATTACAACGCGATCGCGCGGCACGCCATGTGCGTTGTTCGTTCCCGTAAGTCAAACCTAATTCGCGTTGAGGTGAAGCGATGCGCTGGAAAGTTCTCTTGATTGCAATCGCAGCAGGCATAATCGTGATGGGGGCGCCCGGGCTGGCCCTGGCGCAGTCGCAGGACCAAACCCCGCGCTTTGAAGCCGGTGCGCAGTTTGTGGGGTTGCACTTGGATCGTACGGGCGAGGGGGCAGCCGGGATCGGCGGGCGATTCGTCGTCAATTTGACGAAGTACGTGTCGCTCGAGGCAGACACGAATTATTTTCCAAAGAACCCAAGCGGGAACTACGGAGAGACGCTGAGCCTCTTTGGCATGAAACTGACAGAACGGTTCGACCGGTTCGGCGTCTTCGCGAAAGCCCGTCCGGGATTCATCCACTTTAGCGGAGACCTCGCATCACGCCTTAGCCGAAAGGATCAGTTTGCGTTTGACGTCGGCGGCGGCTTCGAGTTCTACCCGAACCGCCACACCGCGTTCCGGTTCGATATTGGAGACACGATCATTCCTTACGGAAACACTACGATCCTCTTCGGGCCGTCGCCGACCACGCTCGGAACAAGAAACAACGTCCAGTTCGAAATCGGATTCGCGGCGAGGTTTTAGGTCTGATCGCGGTACGCCGTGCAAGCCGGCTAGATGAGGCACGTGCGGTCGTACTTCGCTCGGGGGTCTGCAGCAATTGAACAGGGCACGAATTTCCCGATGGGCCGGACCAGTTGGCAGGTAGTTTCATTTTTCCGGTAAGCGCTGCCGGATATTGTCCATTCGAAGTAGTTGGTGAGCGAGTGCTTCACGTCAATCGAATAACACTCACAAGTAGTCCAATTTGGGTGAATTTGCGGGACCGTCGAACTTTGACTATGTTCCTGGCCCAACGTATGAGTGACTTTCGGAGGTTCGCATGAGATTGAAGACGTTCCTACTCGACCAATGGCTGCAACAGCATTCGCGTCGCGTTGAATTCAATCTGGGAGGCAGCACTGGACCAGAATGGGCCGTTCGCGAACTTCTCGACCTGGGAGGTGAGAGCGGTCGCGAAGCTCTGCTCGCCTCGGAACTCGTGTACGCCCCGACGCAGGGTAAGCTAAGTCTCCGGCAGGCCATCGCCGAGGTGCATGGCGTCCAGGCGGAGGAGGTCATGGTTCTGTCCGGCGGAGCTGAGGCGTTGTTGCAGATCTTTCTCCTGGCTGCAGATCCGGGGGCGAACGTGATCATCCCGTTTCCATGCTTCCCCTCGTATGAAGTACTCCCTGAGGCCTTTGGTTATGAGCTTCGTCGCTACAACCTACGCCGTGAGAATTCGTATCAAATGGATCTCGATGAAGTTATGCATCTGGTTGATCGGAAAACAAAGATTCTTGTTGTGAACTCGCCTCACAATCCGACCGGCGCCACCCTCAGCAATCAGGAAATACGAGCTCTTCACGATTTCGCGACCGAGCGGGGCATTCAGTTCGTCTGCGACGAAGTTTTCCATCCCATCTACCACGGACGGCTTACCGAGTCTGCTTCCGTGCTTCCTCATGCCACGGTCATCGGCGATTTCTCTAAAGCACTCTCCTTGCCCGGTCTGCGCCTCGGATGGATCATCGAGCGTGATTCCCGCCGCCGCGAAGAATATTTGAACGCACGCGAATATTGCACGGTCTCGAATTCACCGGTGTCGGAATTCTTGGGTGAAATAGCAATAGCACACCGAGAAGATATTCTGGGGCGCACGCGGAAGGTCGCAGGCAGGAATTTGCAATTGCTCGAGGGTGTTTTACGGGAATTCCCGCATATTATCGATTGGGTTCGGCCGCAGGGAGGCATGACTGGCTTCGCACGTCTGGTTTCCGGTATGGACGCTCGTCCCTTCTGCCAGGCTGCACTAAGCCATGGCCTGCTGCTCGATCCCGGCGACTTCTGGGGAGTTCCCGATCATATTCGCATTGGATTCGGGGTGGGCATGGAGTGGTTTCCCCGCGCAATCGAAAGATTATTTGTGCTACTCCGCAGCTGGGCAGAATCTCAGATGCCGCGCCTCACGACATTAGCGGAAAATTACCCGCCTAGTAAGTAGTCACCCAGCTGCTCGCGGATATTCTTCTTGGGTACAGGGATTAGCTGCGACTGTGCACCCGGTTGAGAATCCGCGCATCACCCGCCCGCGGAAGTCGTCTTCAGACCGGGAAGCGTAAGTTCAAGGAAAATCTGGTTTATCTGTTCGGGCAACAATCGGACTTTGGGATCCATCCACCATGTCGCCAACGACATGAGCGCACCGACCACGTGCTGGATAGCGGCTTCCAATAACACCCCGGTTCGAGGGGCCTGTGGAGAGACAACTTTCCGCCGCATGAATTTCAACCCCTCGTATTGGTCTGGCACCGCTCAATGGAAGAGACAGCCCGGAGAATCCTGGAGCCCTTTTTGATGTGGCCGTGGAGAAGCCTTGTGAACAGCGAGACGTATTCCCTAGTGAATGTTCGTCGAAATCTGCGGGGCGCGGCGAGCCTAAGCGCTTGTTATCGGCCGAGATCAATCGCTAATGTAACTGAGCCAAGAGTCTGGTTCACGCTTGGATTTGACCACATTCATACCCAAGGAGATGCATCTCTTCCCCTTACCTGAGGTGTTCGTACCAATTCGCTCACATTTCACGATCTGAGGGGTCCAAACTCTCAAGGGGTGAATTTCGTCTGGGAGTCTATGGGGACAAGGATTGTTGCGGAGATGACTCTTCGGACCGAGTTGCAGAAGTTCCGGGAGAACTCGATTGAATTTTCACTCGAAGATTAGGCTGCAAACGAAAGCTACCAAGACCTACAACGACGGTCAAAAGATCCAACGGCCGCTCAGTATTCCAATCCATGCAGCCGTGAATTTTGAGTCAGAGTCCAGTCGTCAACTCGGTAGAGATTTCCGCGATGGGTCGGAACTGGTGTATCAGCGATTTGGCCATCCTACTTCGAAAGCGGCCGGCGAGAAGATCGCACTACTCGAAGGCGCGGAGACGGGGCTCGTATTTAGTTCAGGAATGGGCGCAATCTCGACAACACTCTTGGCACTGGCAGGCTCTGCCGGGGCACATGTGGTCGCGCAGAGGGAAATCTTTGCGCAGACGTTTACGTTCTTGGATGAAACGTTGCGGCCACTCGGAGTCGAGACGACGTTTGTCAATGTTTTGGACAATACAGAACTCACGAACGCGATTCGACCCACCACGAAACTGGTTTACATCGAAAGTCCATCCAATCCTCTTCTTCGCGTCGCCGACATCGCTGCAATCTCGGCTATCACCAGGGAAAGGGAAGTTCCCCTTCTAATTGACAGCACCTTTGCGAGCCCCTACTTGCAGAATCCGATTGCTATAGGTGCAAGCGTGGTGTTGCATTCGGCAACGAAGTTTCTCGCAGGCCATTCTGACGTGATGTGCGGAGCGGCAGCAGGGAGCCACAAACTGATCCAGAAGATCAGTGGTATGCAAAAGCTGCTGGGCACGATTCTTGATTCACATGCCGCCTGGCTGCTATTGAGAGGTATCAAATCCCTCGGAGTGCGAGTGCAAAGACAGACCGACTCCGCTCTCGCCATAGGAAAATTCCTGAAGGATCAGAAGGCAATCCACAGGGTTAACTATCCCTATCTCGAGGATTCGCCCTATTACCGGATCGCCACCAAGCAAATGCGGGGCGGAGGCGGGGTAGTTTCGTTTCAGTTCAAGGGTGGCTACGAAGCGGCTACGAGATTCGTCGACGCGCTCCAATTGATTCCCGTGGCTACAAGCCTGGGGGGAGTCGAGTCGGTCATTGAAATTCCGTATGATCTGGACTTCAGCGAGGAGGAGCTCGGGGCAGCGGCCCACAAGACGGGAATCGCCGAGGGCCTGATACGCCTATCGGTGGGTATCGAAGATCTAACCGACCTTCTGGACGACATCTGCCGTGGGCTCCGGGCGGTAGACGTTAGTGCAAGGTTGCGCTGAACAGAGCCCCTCGTGATCCGTCGGCCAGCGGGACTACGGGCTCTCCGTGGACCATCGAGCTAGCTGAGAGGGGTCGAGACGGTTGTCCCACACCGAAGCAATCGCAAGAATCGCATGCAAAATTTGAGTATAATTTGTGTTTTCGAGGAGTTCGAATGCGATGTTGTCATCACGCCGGCTGTTTCTGACTGCACTCATGACCGCAAGTACTCTCTCGCTCCCGACCAGCACGCGAGAAAATAGCCTCAGCCCAAACGCCGCCAGTAACATCCTGTTTGAAAACGCCGAGAAGGTGAATATGCTCGCGTTAGGCGAACACCATTGGAGTCTTCCCGAGCACCGTTTTCTCAGGGAGTTGATCTTAGACCCTCGATTTCCCAAAGTGTTTCCCACGATCATTGTTGAATTCGGGAATTCTCTTTACCAGAGGACGATTGAAAGATATCTATCCGGCGAGAATGTTTCCAGCCGCGACTTGAACAGGGTATGGCAAGACACCACCATGCCGCGGGCTTGGGACTCGCCTCTCTATGCTGAGTTCTTTGAGACCGTAAGAGCGGTGAACAAACGCCTACCCAACACCAAGAAATTGCGCGTATTTCTCGGCGATCCGCCTGTCGACTGGTCAAAGGTGAAAGACGTGGCGGACTTTAAGCCGTTTATGGACAGAGATGCCTTCTATGCAGAAGTAATGACGCGAAATTGCAGGCGTAAACGTTGTCTGTTGATTTGCGGAAGTGAACATTTCCATTGGAAAGATCCATTAGCAAATTTACGCCCTCCTTCCACACACAAGAATGCTTTAGAGTATTACACGACCAAAGTAGGTAACGCGAAGAAGATCGAGTCAGTCCTGCCGGTCTACTCGCAGGCCGAGATATGGACTCAGTACTCAGTTCCTTCACTGCTCTCCACCCATTCACCTCCGCTCGACACAATGCGCTTCGGTCAAGTTGATCAATCTCCCGTAATGATCTTGAAACAGGTTGATGGGGAGACCAAACCGGTGGAGGTTCGGGCTGACGACACCCTGCCTGTCTCTGATGTGGTTGACTGGGTGCTTTATCTTGGCAAATCAGACGAGAAGAGTGAGCCGCCGCCCTCGTTGTATCAAGATAGGGCCTATGTTCGCGAACTATATCGTCGTTCCGAGATTGTGGGGGACGCTTTCGGTTTTGATCTGAGTGCGAGTGTCAAAGAAATCGATCCTGACGCGAAACGCTAGGATTGATAGCTGAAATGCAGAAACCGGACCCTGCCGTACAACTTGTCAAACCGATCAAGCAATATGCATTGGCGGCAATCAATGCGACGGCTGCTTCGTGAACGTCTGGCGATCTCCTACCTGCGATGTCTTTCCGTTACTCCGGAGTCCCGCCTCGGATGATCCTCACTCTCCGCCCATAACACTCAAGTCTGAGTTTGCAGAGTTGGACATCAACGCAGCTATGCACCACCCATTGTAAGAAAACGTGATTTGTTTATGCGTGACAGACAGGTCGAATGGATTTCATCAACGAGAGAGCCTTTACCCCATTCTCAGGCCCGGCTGTGATCTCAGGCAGGGTGAAATTCAACTGGCTAAGTGTAAGGGGTGCATGCTCATCCGCGGGGCGCGAGGACCACGCCAAGAACGAGAGTAGAAGAAGTGGATCGATTGTAGCAACAATCTTTGGCCGGTGCCGCTCATGGTGTTGGAGTTAGCAGTCCGTCACCATCCAAAGGGTATTCATCCCTACATTCGCCCTCTCGAGCTGCGTAACGGATATAGATATGCAGGGATCGACGGGGACGTTCTCGTTGAGTAGTTATGAAGCAGCCGGGATCTGGCCTCGGAGGTCTTCTACGAGGTCTTCAACGATCCTGGCGCTTGAAAAAAACATCTTCCGCCGCCGGGGTCTTAATTCGCCAAGGGAGTGTGACCAAACAATGCTCTCATTGAAATCTGGGTCGGTCTGTGCAGCAGCAATCGTTTTACTGAGCGCGCCGCAACTATCACCCGCGCCAGCTGCTAAGAAACAGTTGTCGCGCGTCACGGAACACCGAATAATTACTTTCGATCCGAATAACCTTGCGACTGTGCCCATCACTCCTCCGGGAGAGTCGACGCGGGGGCCCCGGGGTAGCGACAACGCGCGCATTACGCAAACAATTGACGATGCTGCGACGGCGAGGATCGTTCGAAGCACTCATCCGCTTGCCACGCTTGCAAATGATCGGGGCCGTGTTGAGGCCGACCTGCCCATGAAACGAATTCTCTTGTTGCTGAAGCCCAGCGCGAACCAAGAGATAGCCTTGAAAAAACTCATCGACAGCCAGCACGATCCGGAATCATCCAGTTATCAGCAATGGCTTACTCCCGAACAATACGCGGTGCAATTCGGACCTGATCAAAATGACCTCGACGTGATCACCTCTTGGCTTCAGCGGCACCAGTTCACCGTCGATTCGGTCGCCCGCGGAAAGCAGTGGATCGAGTTCTCGGGTACGGCATCGCAGGTCGAGACCACGTTTCACACGGAAATTCACAGATACCTGGTAAATGGCGAAACGCACATAGCAAATGCAACCGACATTTCCCTTCCACAAGCGCTAGTCCCCGTGGTCAGCGGCATTTTGTCGCTCCACGATTTTCGCCTCAGACCTTTGCATAGGAACGCCTTTCAAGTACACCGAGATTCAGCGACGGGTAAATTAGTTCCGTTCAGCGCCACGATTCCAGGCGGTAGTGCAGAACTGGGGAGCAAGTCAGAGTTCACACCGGCGGGTATCCCAGATCCCGGCCATTTCCTAGCCCCAGGCGATTGGTCAAAAATCTACAACACGGCCCCATTGCTCGAAAGCAACTTGACCGGTTCCGGTATCTCGATTGCCATCGTAGGGTCTGACTCAGACATTCAGCTCTCCGACGTGCGAACGTTTCGGCAAATATTCAAACTGCCAGCGAAAGACCCCGTTTTCTTGGTTAACGGTCTGGACCCTGGCGTCAACGTCTGGAGTGATGCAGAAGTTGAAGCTGATCTGGACGTCGAATGGTCCGGAGCGATCGCTCCGGACGCTACCATAAAATTCGTAACCTCTTCTTCTACACCAGCGACTTTTGGCGCGTTCCTATCGATCTCCTATATCGTAGACAATCGCCTCGCTCCCATCATGAGCGTCAGCTTCGGCGCGTGCGAGGCCTTTCTGGGCCCTGGCGGCAATGCGTTCTTGAACTCTGCGTACGAACAAGCCGCCGCCGAGGGCATCTCCGTCTTTGTGGCGTCCGGCGATACCGGGGCGGCGGGTTGTGACAGTCAGATTTCTTTCGGTCCTGCAGCATTCGGACCGAATGTCAGTGGCTTTGCGTCCACACCCTACAACGTGGCAGTAGGAGGGACGATGTTTGCAGAGAACGGCCGCGACAGTACTTTCTGGGACGCCAATAACCGTGCTGATCTCTCCTCCGCCGTCGGTTATATCCCCGAAACAGTTTGGGATGAACCGTGCGATCCTACGATTGATCCGAATCAGTGCTCAGGTACATTTGCATATTTTCTGTCTGCGGGAAGCGGGGGGCCAAGCAGTTGCACACAATCAACCCTCCTGTCAGACGGAACCGTCCTCTGCCAAGGCGGCTATCCGAAACCATCCTGGCAATCCGGTAATGGCGTGCCGAGGGACGGCGACCGGGATATTCCTGATGTTTCGCTTGCGGCCGGCGCTGGGCACGACGGATACCTGGTTTGCGTCGAGGGTACGTGCCAGAGCACAACGTCCAATGGCCACACGACACTGCATAGTGCTTACGTAGTCGGCGGCACATCGGCCGGAGCCCCGTCGATGGCCGGCTTGATGGCGCTCATTGAGCAAAAGACGGGAGTTTATCAAGGCTTGATCAACTACAACTTGTATAAACTCGCAGCAGCGGATCATCCCGCCACCTGCAATTCAACTCTGTTGCTGGATCCCAACCAGTCGAGCGATTGTACTTTTTTTGACGTGACGTCAGGCAATAACGATGTTCCCGGTCAGCCTGGATACGAGGCCACGACCGGCTACGATCTCGCGACCGGACTCGGCTCGGTGAATGCCGCGAACTTATTGAATCGGTGGCATACGTCGGCCAAGCTGCGTACGGCCACGGACCTTTCCGCGAATACAGAGCGGATTGCGATTCAACACGGTCAGTCCATTCCCGTTAATGTAGTCGTGAAGCCCATTTCTGGAGGAGGTGAACCGGCCGGTGACTTCTCCCTTGCGACAGACAACAGGACGTGGACATTTGGCGGGACACTTGCCAACGGCCGTTTTGCGGGCAGTGTAACAGGGGTGCCCGGCGGTGACCATACGATCACGGCGCGGTATGGAGGCGATGCCATGTTTGCGGCCAGCGTTTCCAATCCGGTGAAGGTCCGCGTTACACCGGAAGAGTCGGTCGTAAACGTTCAGCCCTTGGAGATTAACTTCATCGGCGCCGTCAGCCCCGTCACAGGTCCGCTGGTATACGGGCAGCCGTTCGGATTACAGGTGAACGTCCTAGGAAAGTCGGGAGTCGGTTCACCCACCGGAAACTTGACAGTCCAAATGGACAGCGGCCAATTGTTGGGGACATTCCCGCTCAACCAAAGTGGTAGCGCCTTTGTGGAGCTCGATGGCTTGGGGTCCGTCGTCCCGGATGCCTTGCGTTCGACTGGCCTGACAGTGGGTCTTCACACGTTCAAAGTTTCCTACAGTGGTGACAACAGCTTCAACCCGTCAATCGCTGGGCCTGTTTCCGTTAGCGTGAATAAAGTCCAAACTCAAACGTTGGTCATCCCGGTACAGAATGTGTATACGGTGGGGATACCTATCGACTTTATTCTTTTGGTCGCTGATGAGGGGATAGAAAATCCAACGGGAACCGTACGCCTATATGATTGTGGACTTGATCCGAGCAATCACTGTTCGCAAGGCGTCCCCATCAGCGAACCTATCGCGCTCAAGACCACCGGGCCGTTAGGCGGACCGGGAACGGGCGGGGCTCAAGCGACATACCGGGCTTTGCTTTCGGCCGGGACTCATTCCTTGAAGCTGGCATATTTCGGCGACTCGAATTACGAGCTGGTAGCGCTCGATACACACTTTTCCTTCCCTGCGAAGATCACGGTAAACCCGCTTGCCCAAATGAAACCGAACATCGAGATAAAGCAGTCACCGGGCACCATCACGGTCGGGCAATCGGAAAGCTATCTAGTCTCTGCTACTTCCTCACAAGCACAGGGCCCCCGTCCGACCGGCGCCGTCACTCTTTTCGATATGTTTGGGAACCCATTAGCCGGACCCACGTCGCTCAGCGAGGGCAACGCTAGCTTCACGCTGCCATGGAATCAGGCCGGCCAACAACTCGTGTTTGCGAGTTATTCCGGTGATGCAAATTATGGCCCACTGAACAGTCCGACCGTCACGACTGCGGTTAATCCGGCACAAACAACGGTTATGCTGACTTCATCTTCTGCAGACAACTCGCCCAGTATTCTCACAGCAGCCGTAGCAGGATTGGTTTTCGATCCCAACATCTCTACTCCCGTGGCGGAAGGCGGGCAGGTCGCATTTTTTGACTCCGTAAATGGAGGCGCACCTCAACTGCTTGGCTCCGGCCCGCAACCTCTTACGACGGCAAATGGCGGAAGTTCGATTCGTATTTTTTCTGTTGTACTGCCCGCTGGGGACAACACGATTACAGCGCGGTTCTTGGGAACCCCCGACTGGAAACCGGGAGTCTCGAATCCTGTAGTTGTATCCGTTCGTAAAGGCAAGTCCACGCGGGATGCTGAAAATTAGCTTAAAGGTTAAGGGGTTCTTTTGCCGGAAGAGATGTTCTCGAATTACCAGCGCGGCAACCCTATCGAGGGTTTGCTTGGCAGGCGAGGCTGAGTGTAAGGGACGACTTGCTCATCGGCGCGTCGCAAGGGCCACACCGCAAGCAAGAGTGAAAGAACTGGACGGGTTGTAGCAAACACCTTGTTGGTTGGTGCTGCTCATGGCACCAGAGTTGGCAGTCCGTCCCCATCCAAATGGTATTCATCCCTGCACTTGCCCAATCGAGAGGAGAAACATATAGATATGCAGGGAACATTCCAACCAAGTGGTTATGGAGCAACGGGGCCGTGTCCTCTTCGATCATAGGAAACTAGTTTCAGAAGTAACGGTTGTGCCGTCGATTCCGTGGGTCTCCTGCGCTCGGAATAGCGGGGGCAAGCCTGGTCGGCGGGTGATCGGTTGGGCACCATTCTGTCAGGGCACGCAGGACGTGGGAGAGTCAGGAGTTGGAGTGCAGGGAAGTGACAAGACCAAGGAGCGAGAGATGAAAGACCGGCAGATCAATCTGGTCGCAGTTGGGTTGGCAGGGATCTTGTTCTGGTTCTTGCAGGCAGGCTGGTACACGCTTCTTAAGAGGCCTTGGCTGGAAGGTGTCGGGAAAACGATGGCCGACCTACAAAATCGCGGCGGGTCGCCTTACTTCATCGCCCTGGCGTGCGATGTCGTCGTGGCTTATGTGCTCGCCTGGGTGATCGCTCGGACAGGCGAGCAAACCGCTGCTCGAGGTGTTGTGTGCGGAATTCTACTCTGGTTCGGACTGATCGATACCACGCTCGCAACTAACTACGCTTTTGAGGCTCGCTCGCTCCAATTTTATCTCATCAATACAGGTTGTCCACTTGTCGGTCTCATGCTCGTCGGCGCGCTCGTGGGCTACTGGAAAAAGAAGGAATCGTGATGAATGCGATGAATGGGATCCATTTGGGTATTCTGGTCTTTGTAACTTCGGTGCCAGTGTTCGGGCGGCGCCCGACCATCGTCCAACCGGCACAGCCGGGTGGATCCGTGCCGCAAGATTTGGCTCTGGGTGCTCACGGATTATGAGAGCGCTTGAATGCACAAGGGTGCTGCCGCGCCAAGCGCAACTGTTTGCGGAAGACGGCTTGGTCTAGTCACCCTGCATGCCCAGGGGCCAGTAACACAATTGGGCGACCCCATCGCGAAGCAGGCGGCCACTATCGCTTTACGCCGTTGCCTTTGCAGTGGACGGGACTTGGTCTGGACGCCTGAAGTCTTCATAGTGCGTTGAAGCTATCGGCGGAAGTACCCCAAGCGGACACGACAGCGCCTGCCAAGTTCGCTGGCGTCGTCCATATCATACTGTAAAATAAGACTTTACGGTAAGCGTAGAATAATGCGTAGAATATGCGTACATTACACTGGACAACGCGTCGAATAGTGCGTAGAATAAGCGTCGAATATGATGTACATCTATATGTCCGAAGACTGGCCCCGGTTCATGTGGAACGCGGAGATTCTCGTTCCTCATTTATCGGCTACCCGTTACGAGCAAGGTTTGCTACTCGGAAAAATGAAAGACCTCGGCTATGAATTAAAAAGCGAAGCGACGCTCGCCGCGTTGACCGAAGAAACGGTGAAATCGGCGTCGATTGAAGGCGAAGAACTGAGTGCGGACAGCGTCCGCTCTTCGCTCGCTCGGCGCATGGGGCTCGAAACTGCAGGCACCCGGCCCGCAGACCGCCATGTGGAGGGGGTGGTCGAGATGACGCTCGATGCGACGCAGCACTATGAATCCCCACTGACCGAGGAGAGAATCTTAGGCTGGCACGCAGCGTTGTTCCCGACAGGCCGCAGCGGAATGCGCAAGATGGCAACCGGAGCGTGGCGCAAGGGCGCAATGGAAGTCGTTTCCGGTCCCGAGGGAAAACAAAAAGTTCACTTTGAAGCTCCCGCGGCGGAACGCGTCGAGCAAGAAATGAAGAAATTTCTGTCCTGGTATGAGGACAGCACTGCGAGGATCGAGCCGCTCATAAAGGCAGGCCTCGCCCATCTTTATTTCGTTACCATCCATCCTTTTGAAGACGGGAACGGAAGGATCACGCGCGCCATCACGGAGATGTCCCTGGCTCGGCTCGAAAACAGTACGCAGCGTTTCTACAGCATGTCATCGCAGATTCGCGAAGAGCGCAAGAGCTACTACGAGATTCTTGAATCCACGCAGAAAGGCGGGCTGGACGTCACGGACTGGCTCGTTTGGTTTCTGGATTGTCTTGGGCGTGCGATTGGGAAAGCGAAGAATCTGACCGCCGGTGTTCTTGCGAAGGACGCATTCTGGAGGCACTTCAACGAGGGATCGATCGAAGTCAGCGAACGACAGAGAAAAATCATCAACCTTTTGCTCGACGGTTTCGAAGGCAAACTGACCACGGAAAAGTGGGGGAAGCTTGCGCAGACTTCGCACGACACGGCGTTGCGGGATATTCAGGACTTAATCGAAAAACGGATTCTTAACCGGGAAAAAGGCGGCGGCCGGAGTACGTCATACGTTCTAGTTCGGGAGAGCTCCGCATGAACGTGCGAAACGGCAGCAATTTGGCATCATGTTAAGGTCATGGAATCATTTGCCTCTCATGGGATTCGGACTTGGCTGCTTGATAGCCGTCACGGTTTGCTCAGCGCTACCTGAAAAGGACCGAGGTCAACCGCCCCGCGTCAAAAACAACACATTCATTTCTCGGGATAACCCAAAGATGCGCGTTAGTGTGGACAGCAAATTTCAATATATAGGGAACGTATCCTTCACAATTGACAATGTTGCCGGGGGGAATCGCTATGTGTTTGTTCGCACCACTCCCTGACAAGCATATTCAGCAGATGTTCATAATTCAACAGGAAGGATTTTTCCCCACCTCCACCAACACCCCTGCGAATAGGCTCTTACCCGCGCCGCTTCAAAATCGGCCGAGTCAGATCCGCCAAGCGCGCCCGCTGTTGACTACTTGCGTCGAAGTTGGCCGGATCAAGCCATCGCCGAAACGCGACTTCCAGTGCCGGCCACTCCTGATCGGTCGTTGCATACCAAGCCGTGTCGCGATTGCGACCTTTGTAGACGGTGGCTTGCCGGAAGATACCTTCAAAGGACAGCCCGAGGCGCTGAGCTGCCGCACGAGATGGCGCATTCAGTGCATCACATTTCCACTCGTACCTCCGGTAGCCGAGATCGAAAGCACGTTTCATCATCAGGTACATCGCTTCAGTCGCGGCCGGCGTACGCTGCAATAACAGCGAGTAGTTGATATGACCTACCTCAATCGAGCCGTTGACAGGATCAATCCGCAGATAGCTCGCCACTCCAGCTGCCTTGCCCGTTTTGCCGTCGATCACGGCGTGAAATAACGGATCGTCGCCGAAGCAGAGGCCATCCATCCAAGCGAGGTAACTCCCCAGGCTGTCGAAAGGCCCGTAGGTCAAATAGGTCCAGATGCGATTGTCGGTGTCCAACTGATTGGCACGATAGAGGTCAGCCGCATGGCGGTCGTTATCGAGAGGTTCGACGCGACAGAAGTGCCCTATCATGGATTCGCGCGGCGGGCGTTTCGGCGGAATCCATCTGGGAACTTCAAAACCGATGGGCTGACCAAGGCTATTCAAGGTTTGCGTCATCGAGATTCTTCACTCCATATTCGGTCCTTCAGATGAGTGTGGGCGCAACCCGCTTTTTCCGCGGGCGAGCGTATTGCCAGCAGAATCTATCCCCATAGTCTTTTGATCCCGACTTCAGTCAATTCGGCCATGCGCTCAAGAGAGCGGGTCAAGCCATACGTGCCGGCCCTCTAGCATCAGCGCGACTGTAATTTCACTCGAAGCTACCGCGAGAATGTCCCTCGCCACCGTCTACGCAAGCACCAATATGGATGCGTCAATTCACCAGTCGTCGAAATCGACGCTATTGGCAAACTCTGTGAGATATTTGCGATCAGCCTCACTGAGAACCTTGCCGTCGTCATCTTTCCCTTCACGGACTTGCTTGCGGAGATTCGCGGCATACTCAGGAAGTCGATCGGCAGTCTTCAGACATTTCGGATCGCGCTCGATAATGGCTTTCTTGGTGGCGGCCGCACTCACGATTGTGATACTGGGAAACGCTACGCGATACTCGCTGTCTCCGAGAAGGTGATCGATATGCCAGTGCGTATGAACGAGGAAACGAACCGGCTGGTTTGTCTTCGCTTGATCTCGGCGATCATTTGCCGGGCGTGGGAAGGGAAATTAGTGGAATCCACGACCAGGACGCCATCATGGCCGATTACCGCCACCGAGTTACCGTTGACAACATCCGTATCTGGTTCCGAGGCAATAAAAGCGGTTATGCCTTCGGCAACCCGGACCGTTTCGTACGTATGTTTCGGTGCATTCCATTTGCCCGCTTCCTTGCTCAGGATCTCCAGCACGCGTCAGCGGCCTAGTCGCGCCCTTTCCATGCTGTACTGGCGTACTCCAGGTATTGCGCGGTGCTTTCCGCGACCTGTTCACCAAATCTCTTGGCAACAAGATGCAGGGCGAGGTCCACTCCAGAGGTGAGACCCCCGGCCGTCCAAATCGTATCGGACGATCTCACAAAACGCTTCCCTTCGAGCCAAATCGTCTTTGTATACCCTTCCCGGAAGTCCTTGAGGAAGGCGTGGTGTGTGGTGCTTGCCGTCGAGAAGCCCAGCGTCGGCTAACAGCCCAGATCCGACGCAGACGGACATGATTGTGACGCCCTCGGAATTTTCCTTTTTGAGCCAAGCGTACAAACCCGGTATTTCTTTCCGCCAGTCTTGCGCCCCCACCACGATGATGTCGGGCTTCGGAGCATTGTCAAAGGTGAAGTCCGGAGAAAGCTTGGTCTGGGTCAACTCAATTACTACCGGCGAAATCGCTGCCGAGACAGTGAAAGTCTCAAATAATGGCCCGTCCGCGCGGATTCTTGCCACGTTGAACACTTCCCACGGACCGCCGAAATCAATCATGTTAAACCCTTCAGAAACCACAAATGCAACCTTAACCCGTCGGTCCTCTTTAGCGGGGCTCGTGTTTTTTTTCGCGACGGCGAATGAGCTGGTCAACAAGACCAGAATTGAGACTGTCGAAAGCCTTCGATAGACTGACATTGACTCCTCCTGACCTATGCGCATTTGCTCGCGTACGGACGAACTCGGAGACGGCGGCGAGTGCAAAATCTCAAGGACTAGTTTTCGGTGTTAGCCATCACGCGGAAAGACTTCCATTTGCCGGCTTCCTTCCGCAGTATCTCCATCACCTGCCCCTTCATGACCGTAGTCTCACCTCCACCCTTTGGTGTCACTGCAGTGGTAAATGTCGCACGGTCAAATGCCATGTCGCCGAAAACCCTTACTTCCTGGACGTTTACGTTCACTTGTGCCGTATAGCCCGAAAAAAACTCCTTGTAGCTTTGCGCGACGGCCGCTTTTCCCTCAAGGTTCGCCATGCCCGCATGCATGTAGATCACCTCGGGACTGTAAACCTCGGCGATGTGTTCGACATCTCCAGTCTTATTCCATTGCTCAAAATCCTTTGCGATCTGCACGATGGCGACGACGTCCGGATTGGAGAGATCGAGCGGGCTGTTCGACTCGATTCGAGATCGCCCGCATGAAGCGGCGGTCAGGCTCATGACGCCTGCCATCAAAACGACCAAAGCCCTCGAGACTGTGAAGCGACTGCCCATCAACGTACCCTCCTTCAACCAGTGCTCGGAACAACCGGACTTACGCTGTCCGGGGCCGGTTCAAAAGCTTTCTGGATCGCGCTATCGACAGGACTTTGTCCAGCCTCTGTGCTTCAGTCGAAGCCAACTGTCGCCCACTAGCAGTCAGCCGGTAGTACCGCCGCCGCTCGTCTTCGCTGGTTTCCCCGGGCTTCGCGCGAAGCTCCGTGATCAGCCCGTCGTTCAGCAACCGCTTGATGATCCCATAGAGCGTCCCAGGGCTCAGGCGGACTTTGCCACCGGTGCGCAGTCCCGCTTCCTTGAGGATGGCGTAGCCGTGCAAGTCCTCGCTAGCCAGCGCCAGCATGACGTGAAACATGGCCGGGGTGAGGGGTTCGTGAAACTCTTGCTTGTCATTTTTTGTCGGACTCAAGGGACTTCTCTGCCAAGCTAATCAGTCGTCTTACGCTATATCGTGGTACGCCATAGTGTCAAGAGAAAAGAATTTCTGCACTGTGGTGCTATGGCATGATTCGCTATGTTGAATAAGACCGTGAAGAAGGCATCGGGATCATATTTCAAGAAGGAAGGCATTCCGACGCGTGAGCTGCTCTTCCATTTTTCGAGAAACCCGATGTGGAACACGAGCGAAATTGGAAGAGACTAATAGCAAGGCAACCGTAAGGGTTGCCGGGGCAAGCTTCTTCGACATGAGGATCTCCCAGGGTTGTGAAAGTGAGGACGCCGCTGTAGGGATCCTCCTCCGACAGACATATAGCAGTAGTTGGTGCGAAACTCCAAGCCTTCCTCGCAAGCAAGCGATAGGGATGGGACGAATACACCGTTATTAGGGACGTGATTTACCCAGTTGCATTGGTGCCGTTATACACTTCCGCGATCTACATACGGACGGCGTGCCGCTTACATCCGAGAGGTTCAAGTTTGAAAAAGCAACTCGCAAGGGGAATCACAAAATCATGAGTCGATGGAAGCAAGTCGTGGTTGCTGTTCCGGCGTTGGCGTGTCTTCTGGTAGTTAACGGCAAAAGTACGCAAGCATCCGGTGCGAAGAAGATCGGAGATGATCACAAAACTAAGGCGGAGGTTTTGTCGCTTCGCCTGGATTTGATGGAAGAAAGACATGGATCTGATCCAGCCGGGAAATGGTCGGACACTGTCCCAAGAGGAAAAGAAACAAGTTCAAGAACTTCTGCCCGGATTGGAGCAGGCAGAAGCGGAGTTCAAGACCTTGGTGTACCAATCTCCGACGCTCACTTTTACCGATAAAATCGCTCTCGACCTGGGGAATTGTGAAGTGCAAGTGATGCACCTAGGGTGGGGCAACACTCCAGGAGACGCCATTGTTTATCTGCCCAAGGAAAAAATCATCATTCCGGGCGACCTGCTTGTGAAGCCCATCCCATCACCTACGATGGCTATCCCGCCGAATGGGTTCAGACGCTTCATAGAACGGGCGAATTGGACGCGACATCCTCCGGTGCCGAGCGAAAGCCTGGAGCCGCGAACCAAGCTGAAAAGCTGCACTACCGTGAGGACGTTTTCCTTAACTTGCTGAAAGGGGTCTACCAATGAGAATCCATGGTTTTGTGATGTTTCTTGTGATTGCCTCGCATCTCTCTGCCGCCGGTATGACGGCTGCGAAAGACATGACCGACAACGACCGGGAGCACTTACTGGTGCACTTTGAAATGACCGGGCAAGTCTTGGCCGAGGAGGTGCGCGGACTTTCACCGGCTCAGCTTGAATACCGCGCTTCACCCGATCGCTGGTCAATCCGGGAGTGCGTTTCTCATTTGGCGGTCGCCGAACCGGATTATTGGCGCGATTTAATGAAATCGGTGAAAGCGCCACCGGATATGAAGGGAAAGAAATCAGCGAATACAGATGCTGACATTCTGTGGTACGGCATCGACCGCGTTGTGCACACCAAAACGGGCGGCGGGCACGAGAAGGTTGACACTTATAAAGACCTCGGAGAGGCCCTGGCGAAATTCCAAGCGCTGCGTGCGACCATGATTGAATATATCAAATCAACCCACGACGACTTGCGCGCCCACAGCTTCGGCACACGAGACCCGATCGATTGCTGGCAGTGGATGCTCGAAATCTCCACGCATGCCGAACGACATATTCAACAGATTCGAGAGATCAAAGTCGATCCCAACTTTCCAAAGAGTTGAGCCGCAATGCCAAGCGGCAGATTCACAACGCAGGATTATTGGGTAGTTAGAGACACTTTAAGTGAGGGTGCAAATGTTCCGAATCATTCGCTTCGCAGTGTCACTTTCCATCGCGGCTGGTATTGCCGCGAATGCCCAGCAGGATCAACCGAGAGTAGTCAAGATCAACGACTCGGTCTACATGGCAACGGTGATCGGCACTATATATCTGGTTACGACGCCGGCCGGAAATGTCGTCATCGATACTGCCTCGGCAAACGACGCTCCAGCAGCCAGAAAACTTCTGGCTGAGGTAAGTCACGCGCCGGTGAAGTACATCATTCTGACGCATGGCCATGCTGACCATATCGGTGGAATCGATCTGTGGAAAGAAGACGGGACGCAGATTATCGCCCAAAGGAACTACTTTGAATTCGTCAATTACGTCACCCGGCTCGAGGGTTTCTTTGTCCCACGCAATGCGGCGGCGTTCGGCCGAACGCCAAAGGAGGCAGGCCCGTGGGCGGGCAACTATGGCGCCAAAATCGCCCCGACAATCTTCTTCGACGAAACGTACAAGTTTACATTGGGAGGTGTTGAGTTCGACTTGTTCAGCACGCCAGGGGAAACCCCTGACCATCTGACGGTTTGGATTCCCCAGTTCAAAGTTGCCTTCATCGGCGACAACTACAAGGGGGCCGGGCTGCCGGAACCCATGTCGTTCCCAAATCTCTTTGCGATCAGAGGGACCAAACCACGCTGGGCACTGGACTGGATCAGTTCGATTGATAAAGTCATCTCACTCAAACCTGAGATCGTTCTGTCGGGCCACGGCGATCCGATGAACGGGAACGCGGAGATTACCAGGCTCCTCACCCGGTATCGCAACGCAATTCAGTACGTCCACGATGAAACCGTCAAGGGGATGAACGCCGGCAAGGACGTGTTCACACTGATGCAGGAGATAAAACTGCCGGCAAGTTTCGACCTGACTGAATCGTTTGGAAAGGTCAGCTGGTCTGTGCGAGGAATTTACGACGGATATGCAGGATGGTTCGACCTGAATCCCTCAACAATGTACGAATTGCCGCCGTCTTCGGTGTACCCGGAACTGGTCAAGCTCGCTGGGGGACCGGAACCCGTGGTGAAGCTAGCTCTGGAAAAAGTTGCAGCCGGGAAACCGGTCGACACCCTTCACCTGACCGACGTGGTTCTCACTTCCGATCCGAACAATCGCGCGGCTCTCGAGGCCCGGCTTAAAGCGCTGGAATACCTGCAGGAGCACTGTGAGAACTACGTTGAAGCCGGCTACTTGGATTACGGAATCAAAAAAACAAAGGAGAAGCTGGCATCCCAATAACTCAAAACGGTGCAGCGAAAGTGCACTCGGCATTTGAAGTCTTTGCGCCGATGTCCAGTTTAGGTGGGGGATTTATGCTCTCTGACCGGGTGCTGCAGGCCGCTTGGTACACGGTTCTGTCGCGGCAATGGCTGGAAGGTGTCGGGAAGACCATGGCAGAGCTACAGCAACACAGGTCGTTCTTACCGTACATGGTCGCCCTGGCAAGCGATGTCGTGCTGGCCTATGTACTGGGTTGGGTGATTGCTCGGACGGGTGAGCTAACTGCTGTGCGTGGCATGGTGTGCGGAATTCTGCGCTGGTTCGGCTTGGTCGAGACCACACTGGCAACAAACTATGCTTTTGAGGCTCGCTCGAGTTTTATCTGATCAACACAGGTTGCCCACTTGCCGGTTTCATCCTCATTGGGGCGGTCCTCGGCTCCTGGAAAAAGAACGAGGCGTGAAGGATGCGATGAAAGGGATCTATTTTGGCTATTCAGCGTGCGAGCAAACCTGAAATTCCACCGCTACGAGCGACCGCCGTTCACGTAGGTCATTGCATGTAACACCTCCGGGTTGTGCGATCCTGTACCGTCCCTCAGGCCGGTTAATAGATCTTTGCAATACAAAGGTATGTCCCGATTTTATGCTTATTGGTCCCAAGTCTATGGTTATTAATCCCAGCAATCGAGACGCACCTCAGTCACGATAGTAACTTTACGTCTCATCGGCCGTAGACCTAGAACGACCTTTGGCTGCTACTCGCGTGAGCCACCGTACTCCATGCTTTGCATCCGGATCCGAAGGCTCAACTTCGATGAATGCACTTGCGGTCGTTTCTGGAGAAATCATCGGTAACACGTTAGAGTTTAGATTCGAGTGTGTACGAAACGATGGCAGGATATAGGAAATCTATGCTGAGAATGATTCTGATTGGTCTTCTTGTCGGTGCGGGCTCGGAGGCTTACGCGCAGTCCGATTTGCCAAAACCAAAGTATGACTTTTCGTTACCGCGTGAGGAGAGAATCAAGTTGGCGGAGAGCGCGGCACCTCCGGGGATCTCCGGTAAGGCCACCGTGTACCTTCTGGAGCGCAGCGGGTATGTGAAGGTGCGCGACGGCACAAACGGGTTCTCGTGCTTTGTGGACCGTCAAACTCCTATCAACTTAGAGCCCACGTGCTTTGACGCGGAGGGTAGTGCCACGACGTTAGCGACGAGATTGTATGTTGAAGAGCAGCGTGCCAAGGGTAAAAGCGAAGAGCAGATTAAGAAAGAAATTGACGAGGGTTATAAGACCGGGAGATTCCAGGCCCCGAAAAAAGCGGGAATCGTCTATATGATGTCCGACAATGGCTACCTCCTGGTTCCGGATACGAATCAGGTCGTTCATATTCCGCCACACTTGATGTTTTATGCTCCGTATGCGACGGAGAAAGACATTGGCTCCCCGCCGCCCAATCCAGACATGCCGCGTCTGATAAGAGCCGGCCAGCCGGATGCCTATATTATTGTCGTGCCCGGCCATCACACAGGTCATTAGACCGTTGCCCCATGGGAGGTTTGATTGTCGACGGAGATGAAATACGACGCCGAAGTGTTCCGGCGTCTTCAGTGCGCGATATGGGAAAGCTCTTAGTCAGGAGATTACCAAATGAAGAGATACAAAATCGGAACGGCAGTCCTGATTCTTGCACTGGCCGTTAGTGTTTCAATCGCAGCCCCTAGTCATTCTGCTGCGGCTTTTAAGAAAATGCTATCTCTGGTGGGTGACTGGGTAGGAAAAGACGAGCATGGAATGGACGCCAAAACGAACTTCAAGGCTATCGTTGCAAACACAACTGTAATGGAAACTCTCGCGGCTTCGGGCATGGAGGAGATGATTACGTTTTACCATGTCGACGGAGACGCAATCACGCTCGTGCACTATTGTCCCACGAACAACCAGCCGCGGATGCGAGCTGTTCCGGAAACCGAGAACGTCGAGGAGCTTAAGTTTTCTTTTGAAGGAGCTGGAAATTTGCCATCTCTCTCCGTGGGTCACCAGCATCAGCTGACCATCCGGTTCGAAGACAACGATCACATTACGGAGACTTGGGTCTGGCAGCAGGACGGCCGCGATACGCCCATGACCTTTCACTTGACGCGGAAGAGGAGTTGAATCCGAGGGGGTCATCAGCTTTCGGGTACATTTGAGGCCGGTGTGGCGGTAGTCAGTTCAGTTTTCATGGTACGTTCATTTCGCGGCAAACCTTTTACCGTTGGCGGCGCTACGATGCGCTGGATTTGACCAGCCTGGAAGAGTGCGGTCAGTGCCCCGATCGCCGCCGCCAGCCGACTTGGTCTTCCCCCTTAAAAAGGAAGATTTTGACTTTGCGTTTGCAGTTTCCTCGCTTCGGCAAAGACAAGCTGGCGGGCGAACGGCGTGGCGCAACAGCAACCACGACCAGGGCGGCGATAGAAAAGAGGCGAGCAGGTGGCCAACAGACTGGAGCGGGCCAAAACCATGCACAGCATCTCACGAATTAATATTAGCTTTATATTATAGACGTGTGAATATTCGGTCGGTTCGCGGAGAAGGTAGAATGAGGGCGTTGGAAGTTCAAGATATGAAGGAAGATGCGATTCAGGAAACAGATAGAAGCTGGGGGCCGTCTAACACGGAAAGGGGGAGTGGATGGGTGCGAGCGAACCAGCAAAATCGAAAAAAGGGCGCAGCGCAATCGGATCTAAGTGACAGTGAACAGATTGTCGAGCGCCGGCGGGTTGAAGGTTTCGAGGCCATCGAGCTGCTTCGGGGTTTGGACGTAACGCAGGAATATCCGCGGCATTGGCATGAAGAGGTTTACCTGTGCGCGACTCTCGGCGGAACGTCGTATCTGGACTGGCGGGGAACTTCCCTGTTGACGCGACCTGGAACACTGGCAATGGTAGCCCCGGGAGACATTCATGCGAATCGGAAGATTGGGTGCAGTTTCCGCTGTATATTCATGGAATTCCGTGCACTGCAGAATGCGGTGGAGCAATTCATGGATCGGAATGTTCATGAGCTTAGTTTTCGCACCGGTCTAATTGAAGACCAGCGCACGAGGAGGAGGTTTTTGACGGTTCACCACTCGCTGGAAGATGACGAGCCGGGCTTGGGAAGAGATGATTTTGCGTTTTCCTTTTTGCACGAGTTGGCGGTTCGGCATAGCACTGCAAGCATTCCACTGCCGCGTAATGGGAACGAAGACTTTGCAGTTCGGCGAACGAAGCAACTCCTGGACGAGCGCTATGCGGAGCGTTTATCTCTTCACGAGCTGGCGAGATTGATGGAATTGAGCGCGTATCATTTGAACCGCTCGTTTTGCCAAAAAGTTGGAATGCCGCCTCACGAGTACCAGGTACAAGTGCGTATCATGAAAGCAAAATCATTTCTGCGGCTCGGCCGGTCAATTTCTGAGACGGCTTTGCTGGTGGGCTTTGTTGACCAAAGCCATTTTACGCGGCACTTTAAGCGCTTCGTCGGCGTAACGCCCGGCAAGTTCCTGCGGTAGAGCAAGAACGTACAAGACAGGCAGGCTGGTGCACGACAGGTAGCGTGTTTGTGTGATGGAAGAAGCCTTATCTGATTGTGAATGATCTGAAGCTCGGGGGACGCGCGGGGGCAGATTGGGCTGTGGCCGTACATTGCGACCGATGCATATTTGTCGAATTTGAAAGTGACGCAGACGAATTGAAGATCGGCGTTGCGCGATGACCGGCGTGAATGGCGGCGGGGCCTTTATTGATTCCGCAAACGAATTTCTGCGCGTGCCCGTTTCATTCGAAACGCAGAACCACCATGGGATCAACGCGCGTGGCGCGCCGCGCCGGAAGATAACAGGCGGCGAGCGCCGTTATCGCGAGGAGCACCGCTGCGAGTGAGAAAGCCACGGGGTCAGTGGCGTTCACGCTAAAAAGGAGCCCGGAGATCAGGCGCGTCAGCGCTAGCGATGCCGCGATGCCGATGGCTACGCCTAAGAGCGCAAGGAGCATACCCTGCCCCACAACAAGCTTCACGATGTCGCGCGGTTTCGCGCCCAGCGACATGCGTATCCCCATTTCCTGCGTTCGCGCGCCCACGGAATACGACATCACGCCGTAGATGCCGATGGCGGAGAGCAACAGCGCGAACCCGGCAAACACTCCGACGAAGCGCGAGAGGACGCGGGGATGGGCCACCGAAGCGGCCACGATGGAATTCCAGCTGGCGACGCTGGTGACCGGGAGATTGGAATCAATCTCTGCAATCTTGGTGCGAACTCCCGATACGAGCGCCTGAGGGTCTCCTTGCGAGTGCACAATCAGTGTGGTCGCCGGCCACGGAACTTGTTCCAACGGCAAGTACAGTTCTTCCGAATTAACAATGTTCAATGCATTAAACTTCACGTCGGAAACTACGCCCACAACTTCGCGTTGAATCATGTCGCGCGAATTAGCAATGTGCTTGCCGATGGGATTCTTGCCGGGCCAGTAGCGCTCGGCCACCGTCTGATTCACTATGGCCACCGGCGGCGACGATGCACCATCCCGCTCATTAAACACCCGGCCCTGGAGAAGCGGCGTGCCTACCGTTTCAAAATATCCGCTGCTGACCTGCCGAAGCGCGGTGAGTGGATCTTTACCAACTCCCTGGCAGACGGTGTCTTCCGGGCAGAAATAAACGAAACGGATCGCGCCGGATAGCGGCAAATAACTGGTCACTCCCGCGGATTCGACTCCCGGCAGTGTTTTCACTCGTTCGAACAATTGGCGGTAGAACTGCCTCTGAGTCTCGGGCTGTGCGTAGCGGTTAGGCGGGAGGTTCAGTAAAAACGTCATGCGACGATTGGACGAAAAACCGGGATTCACTTTCATGAGCCGAGAAAAACTTTGTATGAGCAACCCGGCGCCGGTCATCAGCACCAGCGCGATGGCCATCTCCGCGACGACGAGAACCGCGCGAAACTTTCCGCGATGGCCGCTTGATGACCCGCGCGCTCCCTCCTTTAATGATTCGTGCAGGCCCCGGGACGTCGCTTGCAACGCCGGAACAAGGCCAAACAGGATCCCGGTTACAAAACTTAATAAAACGGAGAACAAGAGTACATTTGCATCCAGCCGAGTCTCCGCAAGCCGCGGAACGGAACCGGGACTGAACGCGCGCACGGCCGGAAGAATTCCCGCTGCGAGAACAAGACCAAGAGCTCCGCCGAACAGCGACAGCAACACGCTCTCGCTGAGCAACTGCCTCACGAGCCGGCTGCCGGAAGCACCCAGCGCTTTGCGGAGCGCCATCTCGCGCTCTCGTGAAGTGGCGCGCGCCAGCAGCAGATTCGCGACATTGGCGCAGGCAATCAACAAGAGGAAACCGACCGCCGCAAGCAGTGCTGCGAATCCCGGACGCAGCGGCCCGACCAGGCCTTCTTCGAGAGGCACCGTCGACACGCCAAATTTTTCCGCATCCACAAAGCCCGTGAACTGGCTGCGATAGCGCGCATCAATCGTGTCTAACTCCACCTTCGCTTCTCCCAACGTCTCGCCCAGGCGCAAACGCGCAATGGCGCCGAGATACCCTGCACCGGACCTCACCTGTTCCGGACGCAAGAACGTGGGGTCGGATACGCGCGGCAACCAGATATCCGGCTCCGGAAACTGGAGTGGAAAACGAAAACTCTGCGGAAGAATTCCCACGATAGTCACCACCTGACCATCGAGCGTGACGGACCGGCCTAGAGCGTTTGGGTCTCCAGCAAAGTGGTTGTGCCAGAACCCATCGGAGATAATCGCCACACCCGCGGCGCCGAGAGCTTCTTCCTCGGGCAAAAAGTCGCGGCCGCGTATGGAAGAAATGCCGAGAACCTTGAAAAAATCACTGGAGGTCCGTCCTGCGTTCACTGCCTCGGGCTCCCCCCTGCTTTCCAGGCTGACCGTTGTCGTATAAAAAGCCGCAGCGTTCTCCAGCGTATGGCTTTGCTCCCTAATCTGCGAAAACTTCGTGAACGACAGGTTCGCCCCTGCCGCTCCGGTCTGCCGGAGCACCCCAGCGAGATATAAGAGGCGTCCCGGATCCTGATAGGGAAGCGGTTGAAGCAACACCGTGTTCACCATGCTGAAAATCGTGGAATTCGCGCCGATGCCCAGCGCCAACGTTAACGTCACCACGATGGCGAAGCCGGGATTTTTGCGCAACGTCCGGAGCGCGAATGTAAAGTCTTGAAAAATCATAGCCATGGCATACCTCGAGACGTAGCAAAGTCAATTCCTACAGCTTTAGACCATCGCGGTTCTCGAAGCGTAAGCAACCAATCCAGGGAGGATAGTCGGCAGGTCGATTGGATAACAGGCGATAGCCGGGAGCCATCAAGCCGCAGACCACGAGAAGAACGAGCGCGAGAGCCAACTGTTCGGCCACTAAGGCGCGCTGGAAGCCATTTTACGCGGCACTTTAAACGCTTCTCGGCGTAACGTCCGGCAAGTCCCGGCGGTAGAGCAAGAACGTACAAGACGGGCAGGCTGGTGCCCGGTAGGGTAGGTCTTTGGGCAATGGTGGAAGTGTGTCGAGATAGGTGGTAGCGGTGGCAAGGAGGGATATGCGCAAGATTGCTAGCGCGCTTTGCTTGATGAGTTCTGCGTTGATGGTTCTGAACATGGGTGGACAAATGACGGGGGCACGAACAAAGGTTCTTCGGCTGGATTCGATGGAGGGATTGGAAACGGTCAACACCAAGGCAGACATTCTCATGTACCGCGGGAGGAGAGCTTTGCATCTTGCCCCGGCGCAGGATCATGAAACGGATCGAGATTCGATGATTGCATTGGTGAGCGGTACCGACTTCAAAGATGGAACCATCGAGGCGGAGGTTGCCGGTGTGCCGATCACCGCGATGGACTCCACGGCGCGAGGATTTGTTGGGGTGGAGTTTCGGGCACAGGAGCATGGTGCGCGGGCGGAAAACATTTATCTGAGGCCGACGAATGGGCGAGCGGATGACCAACTCCGCCGCAATCACTCGGTGCAATACGAGTCGTTGCCGGAGTTTCCGTGGTACCGATTAAGGAAAGAGACGCCGGGAGTATACGAGTCGTACGTGGATCTTGACCCTGGCGCATGGACAAAGATGAGGATTGAAGTTGCAGGGACGAAGGCGCGGTTATACGTGAACGGAGCAGCGCAGCCTTGCCTGATTGTAAATGATCTGAAGCTGGGAGAGGCGCGGGGGCAGATTGGACTGTGGGCGTTCATCGCGACCGATGCGTATTTTTCGAATTTGAAAGTGACCGGGACGAAGTGAAGATCGGCGTGGCGTGTTCACCGGCCGCAGCAAGAGAGGAAGTGAGGAACTATGCGGGTTGCGCAAACAGGTCTCTTCAAATGATGACGCGAAGAAACGCAATTCGTCTCTTGGGTTCTGTTCCGGTCGGGGGGTGGTTTGCCGCGGCCGAGACAGGTCTTAGCTTTTCGATTGCACCAAAAACCTCTGCTCCGGCAGCAAAGGGCGATTCCACTCCTGCGCTCGCGCCCGGAACTCCTATGTCGCCGGAGAGATTAGCCTTAATCGAAACCTTTAAAAAGCAATCCGAAGGGTTGCAAGACAAGTTCGAGGCGCGCACGCACAAGAGTGACTGGGTGATGCCCTATCGGCTGTTCCGGCCGGAAGCAGCCGGGAAACTGCCGTTGGTGCTGTATCTGCATGGCAGCGGCGGGCTGGGCGACGACAACCTGAAACAGCTCAGCCTCGGCAATATTTTTGGCACACGCGTCTGGCTTCTTCCGGAAAACCAGAAGTGTTTTCCCTGCTATGTCGTCGTACCGCAGACCGATCGGGGATGGATCCGATACGATTTTTCGCAGCAGACTGAGGGGCCCGCGAAAGAGCTTCCCGGCTTTGGGGACGGAAACCGGTTAGCCACCGAGATTGTCGACCACCTACGCCACGAGTTCCCCGTCGATGCGAGCCGCATTTACGTAACGGGGCAATCCATGGGTGGCGCGGGCGTGTGGAATATCATCGCGAATCGTCCGAAGGTCTTCGCCGCCGCAGTAATCTGTTGTGGAAGCGTCTCTCCCGACGATGGCACCGGGGCGATTGACATGCCGTTATGGAGCTTCCACGGGGACTCGGACCAGACCGTCCCCGTGTCCTTGTCGCGCGACCGTATCGCGGCAAGACGGAAAGCGGGCGGACACCCACTCTACACCGAGTACGCTGGCGTGGACCACAACGTATGGCAGTGGACTTTCACCGAACCAGAAATAGTGAAGTGGGTGTTCTCTCAACGCCGGGGGTAACTCGGTTGTTTGGAATTAGCCCGGGCGAGCTCTGATGCGAGCCTCTCTACCTAAAGGCCGCTGTTGAAGACACTGTTTCATGGAGACCCGAATGCTACCCAAGTGCACCTCGCTCCGACTGCTCTCGATGGCCATTTCGATCGGGCTCTTAGCTGCAGCAGCTATGCCTCTATTGGGCCAGACGGAACGAACTGTTACAAAGCTAAGCGAAGGCGTATATGAAATCGAGCACCGCCAGGGGGGCGGCGGCAACACTACAGTGATTATCGGAGACCGGCAGGTCTTTGTTGTTGATACCTGCTTTCTCCCATCTGCTGCCCGCGAAGACATCTCCCAAATCCGCCGGTGGACCGACAAGCCCGTCAGCTTTGTGCTCAACACGCACTTTCACAACGATCACAACTTCGGGAACCGTGTCTACATGGATGCTTTCCCGGCTCTTACGGTCATCGCTCATGTCGAAACAAAAAAGGAGATGGATAGGTTTGGACCGGGTTCATTGATGCGGGAGGAAAAAGACAGTTACGGCATCCAGCAGATCCTCCAGAAAATGCTGGAAACGGGTAAGACCCAGGATGGCAGGGTTTTGACCGAAGAAGACAAGAAGGAAGTAAAAGCCGAGCTTGCCCGGCGGCCCGCGATCATCGCAGAACTCAAGAACGTCAATTTCCAGAGCGCTACTCTAACCTTCGATCGCGACCTCAGCATTGATATCGGAAACCGCGAAGTCCAGGTCAAATTTCTGGGACGAGGTAACACTCCAGGAGATGCCGTGGTTTATCTCCCTAAGGAGAAAATTCTGGTGGCTGGCGACCTCGTAGTACACCCGCTTCCCAATGTGCTCGATGGCTATCCCGTGGAGTGGATCCAAACGCTGCAAAAGCTGGCGCAGTTGGATGCGGAAACGGTTGTTCCTGGCCACGGGTCCATCCTGCACGATAAGACTTACATTCATTTGCTTCGCGACCTGATGCAGAGCGCGGTGGATCAGATAAATGAAAAGCTCCGGCAAACTGCCCCCGCTATGTTTCAGACCCTCGACGACATCAAGGGCAGCGTGGACTTAACTCCTTTCCGGCAACGTTTCGCCGGCAATGATGCGGATCTGGCAGCGGCTTTCGACGAGGTCGCGGCACGATTGGTCAAACTCGTATTCGAGGAGGCTAGTTTGCGCTGATGAGTCGGGTGCCCCATCTTCATCGGACTGCTGGTTCAGAGTATTAGGCTCGTCTGCTGGTTCTCTGAAGTTTTGGTGGTTGAGCAGACAAACTCACTATTTTCGTCACTAGGCCAAGCTTCGCGAGGCGACCACGGAAAAGTGAGCATCAGCCAGAGTTTGCTCTAGAGAATTCGGTATTACGCTAGTGACCGGGTAGGAGATAAGCCTTCGGGCTGAAGAACCTAGCTGGAATTGAGGATTGAAGTGGGTGCAATCAAATTCAACTACGCCGTTCCACTTGAGCAAACGATGGCCTTTGAAGCGGTGTATCACGAAGCCTTGCAACTGGACCTATCCGAGAAGCGGCGATTTTGGGATTTACGAGGATCAATCTTTGTGTGGATGTATCTGGATGGCAACCTCGTCGGTGAATCGTATGGCTTCCCGATCACGAGTTCTTGTGAGCGAATCAAAGGATTACCTGAATTAACCGACCGCGAAAAGAAAGCCGGAATCTATTGCTACTCAAACACCGTGCTCCCCTCCTTCCAAAGGCGGGGATTGGGAACAATTCTTAAAGCTCACTGGCTAGGACTGGCGGTCGGGAAGGGATTTGACATTGTCTACGGCCATGCTCGTCCAGGAGCAAGTCAGGCGCTGAATTGTAAGTTTGGTGCCGTGTTTCTTGATTGTTTTCCTGATTGGAGTGGCTCTGGAGAGGAATATCGGATGTACCGCCTAGCCCTCAAGTGAGATTTCCGATTTTGGCGAAAAGGCCCAAGAACTTGCAGAAGCCGGGGTTTGTCCCCACGGAAGGAAGACGGAAGAGTTTCACCAGATGGCGGATTTGGGCATGAAGCCTTGAGCCCACCAATCTATATGGGTTATCAGAGATATGAAAATAAAAGAGTTATTGACAAAATCGGGGATTTAGTTGAATGTTCAACTAAATGAAAACTGTTTCCAAACCGACGCGGGAACGCATTGTCGAAGCTGCGCTATACCTCTTCTGGCTGCGAGGGTACACGGCTACGGGAATAGCGGAGATTTTGGACCGGGCGAAGGCCAACGCCGGGAGTTTCTACTACTCCTTTAAAACGAAGGAAGACTTGCTGTTGGCGGTGCTGGAGCTGTACATCCAAACGCTTATGCCGATTGTGGTTGAGCCGGTACTTTGCCAAGTGCAGGATCCGGTGGAACGTGTGTTTGGGATTTTGGAGTTCTACCGAAGGAATCTGCTGGCCACGGGGTGCACGTATGGCTGTCCCATCGGCAGGCTGGCGCTGGAGATTCCCGAGGAGCAATTCCGGGTTCACAAACGCCTAGCAGACAATTTTGACGGGTGGACAGCGGCGGTGAAGAAGTGCCTGGAGGATGCGCGCGATCGGATTCCGGAGGATGTGAATCTGCAGACGCTCTCGAAGTTTGTGCTGAGCGTGATGGAGGGTGGCGTGATGCAGTCCCGGGCGCACCGAGCGGTTGAGCCGTTTGACGCTTCGGTGGAGCACTTGCGCGGATATTTTCGCTTGCTCATGGGCCAGCGCGAGCAAACCGATTACACAAGAAAGCAGCAGGAATCAATTCAGAAGAAAACGGAGGACGATCGATGAAGCAAGTAGGGGTGTGTTTGGTGGCGTTATTCCTTGGAGTGGCGATGGGATGGAGCCAGGAAACAGAAAAAAAACAGGAAGCCCCGAAACCTATTTCCGCGCTGACGTGGCTGGTCGGAGGAGTGTGGACCGCGGACGCTTCGAAGATGGCCCCGGGGATGCAGCGCATCGAGACCAGGTATCAATGGTCGGACAACAGCGCGTATATCCGGTTCAACACTCATTTTGTTTTTGACAAGGGAACGGCGAAGGCCTACGACGGGAATTTTTTCTGGAACTCGGAGCAGAAGACGCTGGCTATGTGGTACATGAGCGCGCAAAACGAAATCACGGAAGGGCCCGTGGAAGTGAATGGTGACGTAATGAAAGTAAGTTTTCGCGGCCCGGACTTCGACGGGAAGGTGGCCGATATGCAGGTGTTCGTCAAACGCAAGACGAACGATGACTATCGCTGGTCTGTTCAGGAGAAGGAGGGAGACACTTGGAAAGAGGTTGCCGCGCTGGAATATTTGCGTGTCGCCGGTTCGTGAACTCGCTGCTTCAGCACGGATGGATAGTGTGTAAGGGCGTACGGAACTTGGAAATTAGACTTCAGGAAGCCAATAGGGCTGTTCGCAAGAATCACAGGCGGAGGACGCAATTTGCATTCCGGCATATTCCGACTTCGCACTAGAAAGAGACAAGGAGGTCAATCAGTCATTCTTCGATTTGGCACTTTCGAGCTCGAGTGTGCTTCGGGTGTTTTACGGCATGATGGGTTGCGTGTTCGCCCTTCCAACAAGCCGTTTCAATTACCCAGCCTTCTCGCCCGAGCAGCAGGGGAAAATTGTGAGTCGTGACGAGGCAAGGAAACGCCTTAGGCTTTCCTCCCAACCGACTTCCGCCTGCTTTTCCTATCTTAGGGGATCGGCTTGGCCTTCTTCAGATTCGTGGTTCGAGCCTCGAACTGTCTGGCGTCAGATTCGACATTTTCCTGGCTCGGCCAGAAGGCGACTCGCTACTCGTAGTATATGAAATTCGGTATCACCTCTTGAATAACGAAACTCTCTGTGCCGATGTAGAGGTTTAGAAACAGCAAGTGGGCAATCCTGTCTGACAGTGCGCTTTGGTATGGGAAGGATCCAGTTATACATGAACAGCTTAGATAGTTGGGTGATTTCTGTAAGAATTTAGTGAGGCGCGCTAGTCAGTTGGTCGTGATATTGCCGCGTTTATCGGTTTAGCCCTTGTTCGAGAATGCGGCACGATGTGGTGTCTCAAAAGGCTCCTTGAGAGGTGAGATTCAGAGCGTCGCGAGCCGCTATGATCGGAGCCTTTACTTTCAGTACGGGACAATAGGCCAGGTTGGTGGCCGATTGAAAACCAGCCTAGTTCTGAGAGCGATATGAGAGCGACTGCAAACGCTTTACGGCAGCGAGCAAAGCATCGGTATTCAGAATCTAGCACAACGTGGCGTAGTAGTTTTCGTCAGAATGCCCATTTGCAGTATCCCGCGCCCAATAGGCTACGAGATTACTTCGAAGGGCTTGACCCGCACGTCAACGACGACCGTACGATGATCCCGGTAGTCCGTGCGATTATTGCCGGTGAAGAACGTTTAGCTCGTAAGAAGTTACGTATCTTGTTGGATAGGGAAGCGGGAATTCAGATTGTGGCCGAATGTCGAGATGGCGAACAGACTGTCGCCGCAGTGAAAACCCACAATCCTGACTTGCTACTGCTCGACATACCAATGCCAGGTGAGGACGGCTTTCAGGTGCTGAGCAAGATTGCAGCCCATGAGATGCCCATTGTTATTTTTACTTCGGCTTTCGACCGATATGCGATTCGAGCGTTTGAAGCGAATGCCCTGGACTATCTGCTCAAACCGTTTAATCAGGAACGGCTTCATCATGCGATCGATAAAGCGAGAGCCGAACTTCTAAAAGTGCACGATCGCGATCTCACACGTAGGGTCCTTGATTTGCTGGCCGAAGCCCAGAGCGGGGCACGACGGATTGATGGGCGATTGGCCATCAAAACCCATGGGCGCGTAGTATTTTTTGATCAGGACGAGATTGACTGGATCGAAGCAGCCGCAAACTACGTGAGAGTCAACGTTGGTAAAGAGTCTTATCTGTTGCGCAAAGGTATTGGACACATCTCGGAAAGACTCGATCCCGCGCGGTTCATGCGCATTCACCGCTCGACAATTGTAAATGTCCGCAAAATCAAAGCACTGCAGCCCTGCAACACTGGTGAATATATCGCAATTCTTGATGGAAAGGAGCTTTCTTGCGGCCGAACTTACCGCCTCGAGCTACAAAGATTAATCGAAAACAATCTCTGACCGTTTTGGGTGCGTAGTCGACTCCAGACGATCGCTATGGTTGCGGCCATCGTCGAGTGACGGAGGGGCGAGATGAGGAAGTTCCCTTTCGACAACAAAAATGGTCAGCCCCTAATGATGTAATCGGTCAGTGCGTGTCGATTTTTCTGAGGAACCGCATTGGCGGTCGAATTCAAGAACTTCGCGGCGCTCGATGGGTTCGAAGCCAAGGAACTGTCAATCGTGGATAGACTGCTTGGATCCAAACAGGTTGCGGCACAGGTGTTGGGAGAGAAGCGCGTCGAAATGAGAGAAATCGTAAGCACGAGCTCGTTCAAGAGCTGATGTTGAATTGAGGCTCAAGGCTAGTCCCACGGCCGTGAGTGGGATCACGGGACGGGAGGGAGACTCTATGAAAGCATTTGGAACGTCCGTGGCTATCGGGGCGGTCGGGCTGATGGCCTTTACCAGCTTGGGGCAAGGTGCGACGAAACAGAAGCCACTAAGTCCAGCGTTGACGTCGAGCGAAGCCGTTCTTCAATCGTGGAAGGAGATTGGGCGAAAACTGATTGCCATGGCGGAAGATTTTCCTGAGGACAAATACGATTTCAAACCTAGCCCTGTGCAACGCACATTCGCTGAGCAGTTGCTGCACGTCGCCGGCTCAAACGATTTGTTCACGGACGTGGCAAAAGGAAAGAAACCCACTGACGATGAGTCCCGCACGAACTACAAAACGAAAGCTGCGGTCATCGCTTATTTGAAAAAGTCTTTCGCCGACGGTGCTGCGGTGATTGGTGAAAAGGGTGAGGCAGGAATGGCGCAAATAGCTTTGGATTCCGAGTCAGGACAGCGGCTGACACTGGCGGCTTTGGCTTGGGAATTGATCGAACACTCTGGCGAACACTACGGCCAGCTGGTTGTCTACTACCGTGTGGCGGGGCTTGTGCCACCGGAGTCGCGGCCGAGTAAATGAACAGGTTCCAGGCGGATTACTCAGTGGAAGTTAGAAGCTTATGTTTCACGTGATTTAGGAAACCCACGGGCTATGAAGGGCTACAGTGGCCAGGGAGTGAGCTTGGGATGGCGCGCGTGCCAGTCTTCATACAGCTTTGAGAGCCAACCGAACGGGACTTTGTTCGGAATCTCGGTTTTTCACGGTTGTTGCAGTGAGTAGTTCACACGACCAAAGGAAGCCCAGGACGCCCATGAACCCAATATTTGCTGTGCGGCCAGCTTTGTTGTTTGTTTGTCTGGGACTTGGTCTTATCCCTGCAACGCCTGGAGAGAGCGCGCCGGGGTCTCTGCTGGGCACATGGTCCGGCGAAGTGCATCACGGGAGCGATAGCAAGGTGATGGCTCTACGATTCGAAGTTGACGAAAAAAAGAACGCAATCGTCGCGTTTTTTGATCTACCCGATCTGAAATTTCACAACCTCGGCCCGATCCCTGTTCAGCAACAAGGCGAAGAATACAAAGCGGATGATATTGCTTTTCGGTTCGCCCCGGACGAGCAGAAGCTGACGGGCCTTTGGTCCTTCGACGGTCATAAGCTGCCGTTCGAGCTTAAGCCGAGCGCGCCACTGCCAGCACCCGGGCGGAGAAGGACTACGGAGCTGGTGGCCAAGCCGGTTTGGACCTTCAAGACCGGCGGTGCGATCTGGTCTTCCCCCTCTTCAACAGGTGACACGGTCTATTTTGGCAGTGATGATGGGATCATTTACGCGTTGGGGGCTGATTCGGGGAAGCCGCTTTGGCAATTCAAAACCAGCGGGCGGGTGAAGGGACGTCCCACACTGGACGGGTCTTACCTGTACGCACTTTCAGACGATGGACAACTTTATAAACTTGAGAGACATTCCGGGAAGTGCGTCTGGCAGTTCGATACCCACGGGGGGAGTGTCCCTCGTGATCCTTCGGGTTCCGGCACCGCCGCCTACGACGACTTTACATCGGCTGCCAGTATTTCAGACGGGACAGTTTACATCGGCAGCGCCGACAAAAAGCTCTATGCCGTCGACGCTAAAGCCGGACAAGAGATATGGCATTTCGACACTCAGGGAATCGTGCGGTCAACCCCGACCGTGGCAGGCAGACGCGTATTCTTTGGGAGCAGAGACCACAATATCTACGCCGTTGACGCTCGAACTGGCGTGCTGCAATGGAAATACGACACACTTCGGGAGGTGGTGTCTTCCCCATTGGTCGTCCGTGGAAACGTTTACATTGGTAGCCGCTCCTCTGATCTGCTTGCGCTCGATGCCAACACTGGCAAGGTGAAGTGGAAGTATTTCTACTGGTCCTCGTGGGTGGAGTCCTCCGCCAGGACACGCGGCGGCATCCTGTACGTGGGGTCATCCGACGCCCAGCAGTTGTTTGCTCTTAACGCCGACACAGGGGAGCGAGTCTGGAATTTTGACACGGACGGCTCCGCCTGGTCCACACCAGCAGTTACTGAGAAGCGCGTTTTCATAGGTGTCGTTGGTGTTCTCAACTACATAGTTGATCATCACGGTGGATTCTTCGCAATTGATCGTTCTACTGGTAGCGCCGTGTGGAGCTATCCCATGGGTGTGATTGCCGGATCGGTCAGCTATGGCGTGGCATCCTCGCCGACAGTGAGCCACGGGCTCGTATTTTTCGGGGGAATTGATGGGGTTTTCTATGCATTTCGCGCAGACCAGTGATCAGGTGAAAAAAAGAGTTCATGATGTGCGCCTTGGAACGAAGCTCGAAAGTGTTTCGAAGGATCTCGTATACGCGGCCAGAATACTTGCTAAGAAACCGGTTTTCACCGCCGTCGCGATCCTAACTCTGGCGGTGGGAATGGGAGCCAATACCGCTATCTTCACGGTAGTGAATGCCGTTCTATTGCAACCGCTGCCGTATCCAAATGAGGATCGATTGGCGATCGTGTGGTCAGTTTTAGGACATGAAGGCCGTGCGCCAGCGTCCGGGCCGGAGCTAGTCTCCTTGCAACAGCGGAGTCGCCTCTTCGAAGAATTTGCAGGGATCTGGGTGCAGAGCGGCGAATTGAACGGTAACGGCGAGCCGGAACAGGTTAAGTTAGGTTTGGTTACGTACAATTTCCCTGCTCTTCTGAGCTCCCATCCGCAGCTAGGTCGATTCTTTTTGCCAGAGGAGCAAGGCACAGGACGAGATCCGGTGGTCATCCTCAGCGATGGACTCTGGCGCCGCCGTTACGGGGCGGATCCCGACCTCATCGGTCGGACAATACTTTTGAGCGGGCGTACCTGCACAGTCGTGGGTGTGATGCCAGCCGGTTTCAGGATTGCCTTCCCAGACGACACGAGAATGTCCAACGTCGGAGCTTTTGTTCCGTTCCCGAACGACTTAGCCAAGGATGAAAGAGATCAGGCATACGTTCGTGTAATCGGCAGGTTGCGAAAGGGTGTGACCGTCCCGCGGGCCCAGGCGGAGGCGGACAACCTAGCTACGCAATTGCGGTCGGAATTCACAGAATATTCCGAGGAGAGCCTTGGCTTGCAGGTGGTGCCGCTCCAGGGAGATGTCGTACGCAACGTGCGACCGGTTCTCCTGGCGCTTTTCGGCAGTGTTGGCTTGGTCCTTCTAATTACTTGCGCGAATGTCGGGAACCTCCTGCTCTCTCGAGCAAACGAACGCCAGAAGGAAATCACGGTTCGAACGGCGTTGGGAGCGCCGCCATCAAGGATCATTCGACAACTCCTTACGGAAAGCATTCTTCTGTCCTGTTTGGGTGGAGTGGCGGCACTGGTCGTTGGATGGGGGGCGCTAAAGTGGTTTTTGGTGATGTGGCCGGAAGGTCTCCAGCGCACGAATTCGATTGAGCTGAACTTCCTGGTCCTTGGATTTACGCTCGTGATTTCTGTAGGTGCGGGAGTCTTGTTCGGATTGGCACCGGCTTGGCAAGCGGCGAGGGTCGACTTGGTTGAAACGCTTAGAGAAACGGGCAGAACCGCTAGCGGTGACCGGCGTGGTTTCCGGAATCTGCTGGTAGTCTGCGAGGTTGCTCTGGGATTGGTCCTGTTGATCGGCACGGGCCTAATGATTCGCACGTTTCAGGGACTACTGCGGGTTGATCCTGGATTTGATCCGAGCCACGTATTGACCTTTCAAGTCTCGCTTCCTTCAGTACGATACCCGAAGCCGGAATTGGGTGTGAGCTTTGTTCGCGAATTGCAGAAGCGGTTGTCGGCGCTGCCGGGAGTCCAGTCGGCAGGAGCTGTGTCGCACTTACCGTTTGACGACGATTTTGGCAACTGGTACAGCTACTATTGGCCGGAAGGCGCTCCTAAGCAGGAGCAGAATACACGCATGGCGGATCATCGGTCCGTACTTGCAGGATTCTTTCCAAGCTTGGGTGTGACTTTCGTCACCGGCAGAAACTTTGATACTTCGGACGAGGTTGCAAATCGCAAGGTGGTGATTGTAGACGATACACTCGCCGGGCAGTTGTGGCCGAATGGCGATGCAATCGGCAAGAGGTTGAATATTGAGAACGGCCACTTTGTACGCGATGTCGCCGAAATCGTCGGTGTCGTCAAACACGTGCAGTACCATTCACTCGCGAACCACCGGTAATGAATCCAAAATATCGCGGCCCTGTTGCCGCGACAGTGGCGGGTGATCCAAACCTATCGAGTTGCTCGATCACTTCCCCGGGGTCGAGTCCAAGATCGTTCCACGTGCCTCCAAGTGCATCAAGGTTGGCGATATCGTCGGGCGTAGGAACCACGCGACGTTTCTTGATCTGCTCCACGCAGCGTGCCGCGCGCATTGCTGTCATTTCCCACAAAGAATTACTGCTCATCGGCAAATATCCTGTGGCCTTGTTCCGGCAATCAGTGGCCAGCCAGCATTCCCCGCAAAAATAATCGAATCCTATCGCCTTACCGAGCGGACGTCCGCGTAACAGGTATTCCACACCGACTAACTACGCGATGCTTGTTGCGGTAAGCACGGCGTTCGTCTGGCCGCCTCGAGCCTGCTGTCTGGCGGACTAGAAGTTAATGTCCATCGTGGGGCCATTTTCGGCACGGGTTTTATCGCAGCAAGTACCAATTTGGCGCGGGCCATCACAAAACTCAGATGTTGTCCCGAGCGCTGATTTCACAAGTCGTAGTTGTGGAGATGACTAAGAGCAGAGCGGTCCCTATGCAAGGGAGTGAGGGCCGAATGCCAGCCCAATCCATTGCAAAAGCCTACCCGCATTGGGCACGGCCCCTCTAGAAATCGAACCGTAGGGCGAACTGCATCACACGCGCTGGTTCTTGACCCGCCAGAGTGGTGATCACGCCAAAAGTGGGGCTGGTTATGCCGGTGTCGGGCAGTCCGAAATTCGCATGGTTGAAGGCGTTGAAAGCTTCCGCGCGGAACTGCAGCTTGTACTTTTCGCCAAACAGCGGGAAGTTTTTGACAACCGCCAAATCCGTGTTCGTGAAACTAGGACCTCGCAAAGTATCTCGGCTGCCGACGGTCAACCCGCTGACAAAGGAGAATGCTTTCAGCGCGGCCTTCGGATCTGCAAAGAACTGAATCTGGTTATTGTTGGCCGTGTCGGTATGGATGCCGCTTGCTACTGCGCCTTGGGTGCCGGTGAAAAACACCCCATTGTCTGCAGCGAGGCTCAGAGTGGAATTACCGCCGATCGCAGGAATGGCCAATCCCGTGCGCCACGTCACAATTCCGGATACCTGCCAACCTCCGATGACCTCATCCAGCAACCGCGAAGAATTCCTGCCGATAAACTGGCTTCGCCCGAAAGGCAGATCGTAGATGAAATCGCTGCTGATCTGGTGTGTTACGTCGAATTCGGCATTGCCTCGGCAGACGTTCAGGTTGAGGGCATCGCACAAAACATTCGTGGAGCCACCCACAAAGTTGCCGTTGTTGTTGGCGATTACCGAGCTGTTGTCGAGGGTGTGGGAAAACGTGTAATTCAAGTCGAACTGGAGGTTCCGAGACAACCGTTTGCGCAAGATTACAAGCAGTCCGTTGTATGAAGACCAGCCTTTGTTGGTGCCCAAGGCGTTCACGTCAAACTGTGAAGGAATACCCACGTTTGGCGGTAGAAGAGGTATTGAAAAGCCCTTGGCAAGGGCAAATATAGGTATACCTGGGCCCCCCTGCTTAAGGGTACTCTGGAACGTGCTGTAGAAGAACTGGGTGCAGCTAGAACCGAGAACTACCTGGCAAGAAGGCAACCCGAGCGCCTGAAGCTCCTGAGTCATCTGATTTTCGAAGAACGGAAGCGGCTGGACGACAGTAAGATTCTGACGGGCCTCCTGCTCCAAAGTTGAAACATCGCCGGACAAGGTATGCTTGGATTTGGGGTCAGTGAAGTCCATGATCTGTGCGGCGTCACCGAGCACGAAAAGTCTGCGGCCGTACCTTCCGTAATAATCGACTTCCAATTGAAAGTTTCCAGGCAGTTCCCGTTGCAGCCCTAATGAGATGGTCTCTGCGTAGGGTGTTTTCAATTTGTTGTCGATTCCAAAATTGAAGATCGCGTTCGGCGTCACTGGGGTCTTAAATGATGGTACCACGAGGGGAAAGGGCAGCTGGCTAACGGATGACATCCGTGGTCCGCTTGTCAAGCCGCCGAAAACAGCTGCAACCGTATTCCCGAACACATAGTTGCCCTGATCTTCGAGATTGGTAACGGCGTTAATTACAGTCTCGTCGTAAATCAACGCACCCTGCGCCCGCAGCACCGTCTTGCGATCGCCGAAGACCCGGCCCAACAGCCCGCCGCGAAAGGCGGGGTTCCACGCGGCGGCAAGCCGAGGAGAAAAATCATGCTTGTCCGGGGTATAGAGGTCCGGGGCCCCCGAGTTTCCTTTTCCAGAAAGTTGGTAGGTCAACTGCGGTGTCGCATTGGGGCCGGAAACGCCCTGTAAGCCGTTCGCGCCACGAGCCGCCAGGATTTGGTTGAGACTGGTGTTTACAAACTGAGCTTGTAAGCCATTGACCTCGTAAGGAACAGCGGCGTATTGATAACGGAGGCCCAGGGTAAGAGTCAGGTCGCTGCGGATCTTCCAACTGTCTTGTGCGTAGGCTGCGTACTGGTTGTCGCGGTAATCCCGCCGATGAGTCTCGGCTCCCTGTGGAATCACCTGGCCACTCTTGCTGTATACAATGCTGCTTTGAAGGTTGTTAATGTAGCCTAAGGAGGAGACAAAAAAATTGTCCCAATTGGAGTTGGCGATACCATTCGGATCCTGCAGGATATTGGCGGGTCTCTGTGAAGGGGTAAGATTCGGAACGGCACCACCGAGCCCCTCCTGAATGAAGTTGAAATTATTGGTGAGCGTGCTGCGATTCTTAATTGGTTGCCATTCACCTCCCACCTGGATGGAGTGTTTGCCGCGGAGAAGAGTGACGTCGTCGCGGAATGTTGGCTCAGGGGTAATGTGTCCTATCTGGCTCTGGCGTACAAACGGGTTGGAAAGTGCTGTCCCATAAAAGGTCAGTTCTACGAGGCCCCCCGATGGGTTAAATAAGATTGGCTGGTCAAGATTGGCCCGCGTTTCCCCATACGTGAACTGATTTACCAAGCGCGCGTTTGGGATCCAGGTTTCGCCAATGACCCATGCGCGGTCGCGGACGATATTAGGGGCTGTCAGAGGATCACCCTTAAATTGAATGGGAACATTAATGGAATCAAGATTGTTGAAGTTAAATCTGGTAAACATTTTGTGCTTGCTGTTGATGTTGTAATCCACTCGGGCGGTATAAATATTCTCTGTGAGGGGATTGGGGGCGTTGAAACGGAAACCTGCGGTGTTAAGACCATCGCCCGACGTAAAGTCGTTTGGAGCTGGATAGCGGGTCTGAAAGAGTTGCTTCAGGATGGGAGCGACGCCAGGGGCGACGAAGCCAGGGGTAGTGGCATTCGTGCAGCCGGCCGTGGAGCAGGGATCCAGCATCGCTACTTGCGCGGCCGGAAGTATCGTGACGCAATCTGTATTTACATCCTGGGAGCCCAGACGACTGTTGGGACTGCAGGGCTGGCCGGTTTTGGTGCTGGTGGCATTAATGTAGGCAATTTCGCCCTGCGCAACGTGGGGGAAAGGTACAGACCGCAACTCAGCGGATTGCTGCGCATCGCGCCTTCCTTGGTAGTTAAAGAAGAAGAATAGCTTATCTTTCTTGATCGGGCCGCCAAGATTTGCGCCGAACTGGTTGCGGACCAGGTTGGTCCGTGGAACCTTTGCTTTGTTGTTAAAAAAGGTGTTGGCTTCGGTAGCGGCAGTGCGATTGTACTCGCTCGCGGATCCGTGCCACTGGTTAGAACCGCTCTTGGTCGTGATGACAGTCTGCGCGCCGCTCCTGCCGCCAAATGCAGCCGTCGGATCTCCCACTTGCGTGCTGAATTCCTGAACCGCGTCTACGGGAATGGCAGCCTGTGTGGCGAACGATGTTCCGAAGGCAAAATCCGTTGCGTCAATTCCGTCCACAGTAATATTGTTCTGGTCGGCGCGCGCGCCGGCCACAGCGCCGTCCCGGCTGCCGCTGGGATCGAAACCCTGCGCGCTCACCACACCGGGTTGGAGCCGTAACAGGGCGGCAGGGTCGTCGCGGAACTCGGAAGGGAGGGCTGCCACGGCTCGTAAGTCGAAATTGTTTCCAATGGTGCTATCGGTCGTGTTCAAACTAACCGAGCCCTCCGATTTCACTTCGATGGTTTCGCTGACCGACCCGATCTGCAACTGAACGTTCCTTGTGGTTGCCGTGGCAACGGGCAAATAAAGATTTGAAATACTAGTGGTCTGAAATCCATCTTTACTGAGCGTGAGGGTATAGCCCGGTCCAGGAGCTAATTGCTGGAACCGATAGATTCCGTCGGGTCCAGTTTTGGTCGCGTAATTCGCGCCCGTGCGCGTGTCGGCAAGCTTGACGGCCACGTCAGAAATCGCCCCGCCGTCCTTGTCTGTGAGGATTCCGATGAGGGATGCCACATCTTGCGCGCGAGCCGATAAAACACCCATTGTGAGCACCACAGCCAATGAAACAGCAACTACCCCTAAGATTCTCTTAATCATTGAGATATACCCCCCCAAAAGTATTTGAAAATGTTTGTGTGTCAACGAATGCTTCATAGGCAGCTAGAGCGAGGATGCGCTACCCCTCGAATGAGCCCCGGACGGTCTCCTTGTGCTTACTTAACAGCACGTAGGTGGCAGAAATGGAAGTCTGGGCCCCGAAAATCGCCCTAAAACCAAACTAAGAAGAATTTGAGAGATAGGACAACCGTTAAGGTCGGTCACTAATGATCGCGATAGCCTGAGAAACCCGCGGATCGGGTCACACCGCAGTGTTCCCCTGAGGATCTACGGAATCTAAGATATGCTGTTCAGAATTTCACAGAATCACTTCAACCAGTAGATCTTGACAGAACTAGAGCTGGCGAGAGTTCCGCGGGTTTGAACCGCGGACCTCCTGCGCCCAAGGCAAGAGCAGAAACGCTAAGTAGTTGGTTCGTCTAGCATTTTCCTATGTCTTGCCTCACGGTTTTGCACGGTATTCGTCAATGTTTGTTCCCAAGTTGTTCCCAAATGTTGGGATGAACCCCTGTAGTGCCCTGTTCCGCAGGCGTATATCATGGCAGTAGTTTGCATAGAAGGGCATCGCTGATAAACACTGGGGGAGAAGTGGAATCGGAAGATAGACCAAGCAATTTCAAGTTTCATCCAAATGCTGCTACGAACTTTGACGAAACAGTGAAACTGACTTCGACGGGACCGCTTACAGTTGCCCCTTCTACCACGATTCCGCGCTTACCAAGAATCCGTCGGATCGCAACGAGAACCAGACATCAAGGGCCGACCTACGTGTATCGATGCACAGTTTGTGGAAGGACATTCAACAAGAAACGGATGGATGGTGCTCTTAATCCTCACATGAATCGTCGCGGATCGCCGTCTTACGGGCGGTATGGCGCGTATGTGAGAACGAAATACTAGGGTTTAAGGATCGCGAAGGGCTACAACATCCCAGTTGAGAACATGCCGGCGATGGACAAAGAGGGGCGTCTTCAACAGCACAAGTGGATTCCAAATGGCGCCCGATTCCCGCTGACCACGAGTGTCTGAGTTCGGTTCGGCCTAGCTGTGCAATACGCGAAGGGTTTCTTCGAACCCCAGCGGCGGACGTTTGGCCCAGTAGAATCCCGGCTCCAAGGAGAGCACCTCAGAGCCTTCCCGAGATTTCGATGGTTGTGGCCGGCGTATCGTCGGCCGCAAAGGTTGGGAAGTTGCCGCCAAATGGAAAACTTGCAGGGTTGCGCCGGGTTTGGCCGGTAGGCTTGGATGCCCAAAAACTACTCGCTGCCGAGAAAAAACAGCTAGTGGAAGCCTACGGCTCCCGCGACGGCGTCGGCTAGTTTTTGGGGGTCGTAGGCTATGCCGTCTTTGAAGACTAGCTCAACATTTTCTATGTCTTGGATTTTGCGGCTGGGATCGCCTTTGAGTACGACTATGTCGGCGCGGCGGCCAGATTTCAGGGTGCCGATGCGATCGGATTCGCCGAGGAAGTCAGCACCGTTTTCCGTGGCGATGTGAATGGCTTCGAGCGGACTGAAGCCAGCTTCGACGAGGAGCTCGACTTGGCGCTGGTCGCCGTAGCCGGCCAGGACGCCGCCGTAACCGGTGGGGTCCTCTCCCGAGAGTAGCACTCCGCCGGCTTTGACGAAAGCGTACTCGAACTGCATTTCTTTTTTGAGGAGATTAACGGAGGGCGGTGGGCCTTCAGCGATTTGGGTGCGGACAGCGAGATAGTCCGTGCGCGAAGGCTGCGAGAGCGCTTGCAGGACGCGGTGCTGTAGCGGCGGCCGATTTTGTTGAAAGGTTTCGAAGATGACCAACGTCGATGTGATGGCTATGTGGTGGTCGACCAGTTTGCGGATCATGGCTTGGACTGGAGCACTCTCGATATCGACATTTTCTATTGCCGTGTCGGCGTCTGGGGGGCACTGATCGAGTTGCTTGTGCGGATTGAACTCCTGGTCGACGATGATGCCGTGCTCAAGATTGTCGATGCCGAGGTCGGCGGCTTCGGTAAAGCCTACGGAACAGAGATGGCCAGTGACTTTGATGCCGCGCGCGTGAGCGGCTTTGATGGCGGCGCTGAGTTCGGCGCGCGTGATGTGCATAAAGGCTTTGAAGGAGGTGGCGCCAGTGTCGATCCAATAATTGACCATGCGGGTGGCTTCCTCGGGACCGGAGAGTTCGTGAAACTGCGGAACGAAAGAGCCCAGGCCTTCAAGGTACGGGCCGGTGATGTGCATCTTGGGGCCGGGTTGCTGACCCGAGTCGATTAATTTCTTTAGGGCGAGATCGGTGTACGGCTCGAGACTGCCTGCGGTGCGAATGGTGGTAACGCCACCGGCGAGATACAGGCGCGGAAAACTGAAGCCCATTTCGTCGAGGAGTGCGGGAGCGCCGGGAACCGGTCCCGTGCCCGAGGCTGCGGGATAAAACATGTGGTCATGCATGCCGACGAGGCCCGGGATAACGGAGTGGCCGGAGAGGTCGACAATTTTTGCGCCTTCGGGGATCTTGATCGACGCATCTGGGCCGAGTTCGCGGATGTTACCTTGGTCGATGAGGACGGTTTGGTTTTCGGTGGCAGGCGCTCCAGTACCGTCAATGACTCGGACGTGCTGGAGAGCGATTACCGGCGCGTCGATAGCGACGAAGGATCTTGTGACCGGCGAGAGCGGGGACTTTTCCTGCGCTGAGAGAGCTGCGGCGGAACCAGCGAGCACAGCCGCGGCTTGGGGATCGGTTGCTTGCGGCGAAGGCGAGAATTGGGGCGTTTGCGCTGCTGCGGGGAGTGCGCCGGGAATGAGAAGAAGAAAAGCCAGAAACAAGCGAGTGGTCAATCGCACAAAACCCCCGTAATGGCGCCGAGTCCACGGACCACTCGCGGTATACGTTGTGAACCTGGTGCGGTATTGGATACCGATGTCTCTCGGTCGAAATGAGAAACGATGCGCAGGAAGATAGCCGCGTGCGGCATTTCTGTCAAGACACATTACACGACAGAGTTATGGTCGCAACCGAAAATGGCAGACGACTAAAACACGGGGCGAAGTGACAGCAAGACGGTTTCATTCTCGGGAACTTGGGGGATGGCGGAAGAAGTTAGGTCCTGCGGGGCAGCTCAAACCCTGCGCCCAAGGCAGATACTCTCCAGGTAAACGGTACTAAGGAGCTACTTCTGTTTCGAACCGGCAAGAAGGTCAAATCGATTTCTTGGTGCACAAATGGTGCACAATAGACCGCGAACGAAGTCATTCAGCGCAAATCACAGCGTTCTAAGTTGCTGAAAATACGTGAGGCATGGTGAGCACGAACAGGGCAAGATGAATTAGCAAACCGCCGCCTTCAGCCTCTCGGCCACCTCTCCGCTGTTTGCTTTCGATATCTTACCATATGCCCTAACTCACGGGATGCACTCTTGGTTCGCTCGAATTCATGGTTTCGAAACCGGACCGTCTGCCTAGGATATCGTGATTCCCAATCGCTCGAATTCGAAACTGGATTCCTCTTGGAAGTGCTTGCTCCGCAATTTCCGAAGTTTTCGAGCGCGTCGGTGCCATTTGCAACTGATTTCGTTTCTCTTCTTTTTGTTCCTTTTTGTTTCTCTTACATGTAAACTCAGCGCGAAAGCTCAGTTTGTCTTCCTCGCCCGCCGGCAAATGAGAGGTGAAGAGTTGCCGCCGGGCGCAGCGAAGGGGGAGAAAATGGCGTTATATCGACAGCGGAGCAACTCGGACGGCATGAATCATTTCCGCATATACGCGGGACTTTTGTTTTTTCTCATCGCCTCGGGCAGCTTAGGCAACGCGCTCGGTCAAGATATCCAGTATGCCCAGGATCCGAACGCGAGCAAGCGCATGACCTTGTTGCTGAAGGATTTCGAGCCGCACTCGATGCTGCATGCGGCGGTGCATGAGGTTCCGCGCGCAAAGTTTTCCGTAATTGATGTCCATAACCACGTAAATGACCCCGGCGGAATTCACGGCGAGGAAATTCCTCCAGCGACCGTTGTAAAGACCATGGACCAGGCCAACATTTCCAAAATTGTGATCCTCACTGGCATGTGGGGAGACAAACTCCAGGGCCTCATCGACAAAATGGTGAAGCCTTATCCCGATCGTTTCCTGGTGTTCACGCAAATTGACTGGAGCAAGATTGATGACCCGGATTTCAGCGCAAAGATGGTCCGCCAATTGGATGACGCGGTGCGGCGGGGCGCGCGCGGTCTGAAGGTTCTGAAGGATCTCGGATTGGGAGTGAAGGATAAATCGGGAAAGCTGGTGGCCATCGATGATCCCAGGATTGATCCAGTCTGGGAAGAGTGCGGGCGCCTGGGAATTCCAGTTGCGATTCATACCAGCGACCCGGAGGCGTTTTTTACGCCGGTGGACAAATACAACGAGCGCTACGAAGAGCTGCATCAAAATCCTACCTGGAGTTTCTACGGCGCTAAGTTCCCAAGCAAATCCATCTTGCTCGAGCAGCGGAATCATGTCATCGAAAAACATCCGCAAACCACTTTCATCGCGCTGCACGTCGCCAACTGGCCGGAGAATCTCGACGCGGTTTCCGCCTGGCTCGACAAATACCCGAACATGTCGGTCGAATTCGGCGCACGGGAAGCCGAACTCGGTCGGCAGCCGCGGCGGGCCCGCAAGTTTTTTCTGGATTATCAGGATCGTATTCTCTTTGGAACGGATGCGGAGCCTTCGACCGGGATGTACGCCAATTATTTTCACTGGCTGGAGACGCCGGACGAGTATTTTGAATATTGGGACTATCCAGGACAAGGGCGCTGGGAAATCTACGGCATGGAGCTTCCCGACAATGTTCTCGAGAAGGTCTATCATCTGAATGCCGAGAAAATATTTGCGCGGTTCCACGGCCTGAGTGAGTCAGGAGGAGTCAGACCGTGAGGGACTATCGCTTAACTTTGCCTTTTCCAGTTGGATTTTTGCGCCGAGATCTTCCGGCTGCGCACATTATTTTTTTCTGCGTCTCGATTTTCTATTTGTCGGGCTGTCAGAAGAAAGAGGCTTCACCGCCCGCGGCGCAGCTGAGGCCTGCCCAGATTTCTGTCATTCGAATAAAGACAGCCGATGACAGCATTTCCGTGCAAACGCCCACCGCGGAGTTTGTACTCTCACCCACGGGCTATTTGAAGGCAAGCCTGACTCAGGAAGGCAAGACGCGGACGCTTGACGAACCAGGAAAAGAATCCGGACAAACCATTCGAATTTCACAGAGGGAAGTGAAGGATTTAGTATTTGACCTCAGCCACGCAGCGGTAAGCGAGGCGCAGGGGAAGCTCGGAAAACTGGGAAAGCAAGTGGAAGTGCGCGCCTCGAGCGCTTCCACGGGACTCGAGGAAAGTCTGATCCTTGAAGTCTATGATGATTTTCCTGGCCTGGCCTTGCTCTCGGCGTCGTTTCGAAACACGCGACAAAACGATGTTTCTTTAGGCAGCGTCGCCCTTCAACAGCACCGCTTGAATGCTTCCCTTGCGGATCCCGCAGCGGCCCCTCACCAGATGTGGTCCTTTGATGGTGCGAGCCTAAAGTGGGGCAAGGACGAGACATTCCCGATGCCTGCCAAATTTTCGCAGGAAAATCCCTTCGGCGCGCCGGTGGAAACGAAAGACGATCTTGGCAGGGTAGGCGGGGGCCTCCCGGTGGTAGCGTTCTGGACGAAGAGCGTCGGTGAGGCCATCGGACACATCGAAACGCTGCCCCTGGTTCTTTCGATTCCCGTGGCCACGCAGCCAGACGGGCGAGTCAGCGCTGCCGTCCGCTTGCCTGCAAACGTGACGCTCAAGCCGGGAGAGACCTACTCCACGCCGCGCACGTTTGTTGCGGTATATTCCGGCGATTTCTATGAGCCGCTGAGCTTATGGTCGAACGCCCTCGAGCGCGAAGGGCTAACGAAGCCCGCCAATAATGATGAGAACTACGCCGTTAGCTGGTGCGGCTGGGGCTATGATCACGACTTTACGCCCGCTCAGATGGTCGAAACGATCCCCAAGCTGAAAGAACTCGGCGTTCATTGGGCCACGCTGGATGACCGATGGTTCGACAATTACGGGGACTGGCAGCCTCGCTCGGACACTTTCCCGGGTGATGCCATTCAGAAGATGGTAGCCACTTTCCACGCGCAAGGTATGAAGGTGCAACTGTGGTGGCTGCCGCTGGCGGTGGAAGACGGCCACTACCGCTATGAGGAGCACGCCTACGGCATTTCTCAGGTAATGAAGCAACATCCGGACTGGCTGATCCTCGACAAGAGTAGAAAACCGGCACGTATGGCGCGCAACCTCGCCACTTTATGCCCCGCGCTGCCGGAGGTTCAGGACTATTACAAAAAGCTTACGGAGCGTTTTATTCGTGATTGGGACTTCGATGGCCACAAGCTCGATAACATTTATTCGACACCGCCCTGCTACAACCCCAAACACCATCACAAATCGCCTTACGACGCCGTCTATGCGATGGGTGAAGTCTATAAGGTAATTTTCGAAACGACGCGCGCGCTCAAACCCAACAGCATCACGCAGAGTTGTCCTTGTGGCACGCCACCGAGCCTCGCCTGGATGCGCTATATGGACCAAGCGGTTACGGCAGACCCGGTCGGGTCGGTCCAGGTTCGCCGCCGCATTAAAATGTACAAAGCCATACTTGGACCTCGCGCGGCCATCTACGGCGACCATGTGGAATTGACTCGCATGACCGGCGCCAACACCGACAACGAACAGGACATCGGCTGGGATTTTGCCTCCACGATGGGTCCGGGCGGCGTGCTGGGAACAAAATTCACCTGGCCCGACTACGGCCCGAAATTCAAAACCGTCTATCTCAATCCTGATAAAGACGCCCACTGGAAAAAATGGATCGGCCTCTACAACCAGAAAATGCTTTCCAAGGGAAATTTCTTAGACTTGTACGTTTATGGATATGATTTCCCCGAAGCCTACGCCATCGAAAAAAACAGCCATCTCTACTATGCCTTCTACGCCCCCACGAAACAGACGGCTCCCGCAGGTGAGACCAGTCCTCCGGGCACCTTTGCGGGTGAGGTGGAGCTGCGCGGCTTGGCGCCGCGGGCTTACAAAGTTCTGGATTATGTGCACGGCAGAGACTACGGAACCATCACCGGCCCAGTTGTGAAGCTGGCCGTGCAGTTCTCGGACTATCTCCTGCTCGAAGCCATTCCCGAGCCGGCTACGCCCACGGCCCGGAAGAATTAGGCCGGAAGAGTTTGCGGCCTTACTTGCGAATCGTTCGCGCCGCAGAAGCTGCTGGCGACGCGGCGCTCCAGTGCTCGCGGAGAAACTGCTCGCGGTGTTTCGTGTCCCGAAAGGCTTCCGTTCCCCCCGCGCGAGTGGTCGAAAGCGCCCCAGTGATATTGGCGAATTTCAGGCAGTCTTCAATTTTCACGCGGCGAATGAACTGGTGAATGAATCCCGCGTCAAAACTGTCCCCCGCCCCTACAGGGTCAACGACGCTCGTCACCAGCGGGGACGCTGTATATTTTTCTGCTCCGCAGTAGCAAAGGACCGGCTGAGGTCCCCGCTTGACCACCACCAACGGGACCTTTTGGGAAAGAATCGCCGCTGCGTCTTTCACGTCTTCCACCTGCGCGATTTTGCAGGCTTCTCGCTCGTTCGGCAGGAAAACATCAACGTATTTCAGGAGGTGCTGTACGTCCGCCGGCCAGAGGTCTTCCGGATCGTCATTCGTGTCCAGCGAGGTAGTCATTCCGGCCCCCTTCGCTTCTTGGAACAGCTCCACGAGGCCGGGGCGCAATGCGCGCTGCAAGTAATACGAAGAAACATGCAGATGCCGGGCGCTGAAAACGTAATTCAGGTCCAGATCCTTGAGCGTCATGTCATACATCGTGCCGGGATAGGTAAGGATGTACCGCTGTTTTTGTTGCGGCAGAATCACCGACAAGCCGGTGGTTTTTCCTGAAAAGCGGTGCACTCGCGAAAGGTTCACCCCACTCTCTCCCAACCTCTGAACACAAACCTCGCCCAGAGGATCGTCTCCAATGCACGAGCTGAAACCGACCTTGTTCCCGAGAAGCGCGAGATTGTGAGCGAAAATGGCCGAAGAACTTCCGAGCGTAATGCTCAGGTCCTTGGCGAGATGTTCGTGGTCCAGCGCCAGCTCTGGAGGCGCTCCGTAGAAGATGAGGTCCAGATTCAGTTCGCCCACGACACTGACGTCAAAGTCGCTCACGCGGCAGTCTCCTCGGCGCCGTCAGTCCAGAATCACGACGCGCGTGAGGTTTCGCGGGCTGTCGGGATTGAGGTTTTTCTTGATCCCGGTGAAAAAGCCCAGCATCTGCGCGGGGACTACTGCCGGCGCGAGCGTGGCAAGCTCCGGCCCCTCGAAACCCAAATCGAACACCAAGTCGCTCGAGCGCCGGATGAGGTCATTTGCGCGGTTGCACACGGCGATCGTCACGCCGCCAAGTTCCTTCATTTCCGAAAGGACTTCGCTCTCTGAACCCGATCCCCTCTCGCTCAAAAAGAACATCAAGCAAGTGTCTGGACTCACGATGGCTTTCGGACCGTGACGAAATTCCAGCGAATGAAACACCTGGCTGTAGGAGCACGACATCTCCATCACCTTGAGTGCTGCTTCGCGCGCAATGCTGTGGAACGGCCCTTGCCCGAGGAATACATAATCCGCGAACGAATGCTTCTCTACGAAAGTTTCCATCCGTTCGGCCATGGTGTTCCGCGCAGTAGCGAAATGCGCTGCCATGCGCACCAAGCCGGCGCTGAATTCCTTGTCGCCGGCTCTTAGGGCCGCAAGTTGTTGCAGCGCCAAAAGCATTGAAGTGAAAGATCGCGTCATCACCATGCTTTTTTCGTCCGCGCGCGAGACGCACAGCGTCAGGTCGCACATTCCAACAAGAGGAGAACTGGCCGCGCAGGTGACGCCCAGCGTGGGAATATGAAATTCCCGTGCGAGAACATTTGCGGCACGCAGCGCTTCTGAAGTTTGGCCGGAGCGTGAAATAATCACCGATTGGAGATTCTCCGCCTCGGTGAATGTCAATTCCGGATAGAGCAATGGCTCCGACGCAGGGAGAGCCCGCGCTCTTTCCCCTGTCAGCAGTGTCCAGGACGCTGCCGCCGCTTCGGCCAGATAGAAGCTCGTTCCGCATCCCAGGAAAAGCCATTCGGTGCGGTTTCGCGCATTTTCAAGAATCTTTTCGAGCTCTCCATTGCCCAGAAAATCCGCCAGCGATTCCTGCCAAACTTCCGCCTGCGACACTATTTCCTGCAGGGTCGCGCTTTGCCTCGCGCTGGTCTTCGTAATCTCCATTCTCTCCCTCGGTGAAAGAGCCGCTCCGTTCAGTCTGATGGATTCGAGTGCTCCAAGTCTCCAGCGTCAAACCAGCGTTACTTTCACTTCCGCTTCCCGCAAAGCCTTCAGATCGTGTTTCGGTATTTTCTTGTCCGTGATTGTTTCATGGACGGACGATGTGGGCATAATCAACGAGAGGCTCCTTCGCCCGAATTTGCTGGAATCGCAGACCACTATCGTACGCCGCGCCGCATCCGCCATCGCGCGGTTCACACGCGCCTCAAGCAGATTGGGCGTGGTCAGACCATAGCGAAGGTCAAACCCGTCCACCGCGAGAAACAGCAAATCCGCGCTCAACCGCCGCAACGTTTCCTCCGCGAGCGGGCCCACCAGCGAAAAAGAGTTCTTGCGCAGCGTGCCTCCGGTGAGAATTACCTCCACCGAGGTGCCCGCAAGCTCCGCCGCGATATTGATCGCGTTCGTGATGACGGTCAGGCTGCGGAAATGCCGGCAAGCCCGGGCGATCGCCGTGGTGGTCGTGCCGGAGTCCAGAATGATCACCTGGCCCTGCCGGATCATACGGGCCGCGGCGGCGGCGATGCCCAGCTTCTCGTGACGGTGCAGGCGCTCTTTTTCTTCCAGGGTGCGGTCGTTCAACGCGCCCGTGCGCAGAGGCAACGCCCCGCCGTGCGTCCGCTCCAGGCGCCCCTGATGGTGCAAGTACTCGAGGTCCTTGCGGATGGTAATCAGCGATGTGTGGAACTTCTTGGAAAGATCGCGCACCAGCACCCGCCCGTCCGTCAGCAGCAGGTCCAGGATTTCGCGCCGGCGCTCTTCGTTCAACATGGAGCCACCGCTTGCAAGCAGGTTTCCTTTCCTTTCGATTCTATTTCTTTTTCTTCTTAGAAACTCTTGCATGTTTCCACACTGTCCGCAAGCGGGTGTCCGTGGTTCAAGAAAGAATCTCAATCCGGACTTCCTTTTGCAGGCGCCGGATGTCCGCCGCTTGTACATTCCCTGGCGATTTCGCCAGGCAGTTCGCGGCGCCGCATGCTGCCGCGAGCCGTAGGGTCTCTTCTGGGGACATTCCTGAATCCGCCGCGAACGCGAATGCGGCGACGGTAGCGTCCCCGGAGCCGACCGCGGACCGTACCGCCACCTTGACCGGATGCGCGCAATAGACGCATTCTGACTCCGCAGGGCGCCACAACAATCCGGAGTCGCCCAGGCTGATGGCCGCGCTCTTTGCGCCCTCCGCAATCAATTGCCGGACGGCGCCGGCGCCCGCCGCTGCGTTCCCAAGAGACTTTCCTGTCAGCCATTCCGCCTCTTCTCGATTCGGCTTCACAAAATAAGGCTGCGCCGCCAAGCCCAGGCGCAACGCTTCACCGCTGCTATCGAGAAACATCTTGCAACCATGCGAATTCCCCAGACGGATCAATCTTGCGTACAAATCCGTCGGCGCGCTCTGCGGCAAACTTCCCGAAAGAACTGAAATCTTCGGCTCTTCCGGCGCGGCGAGCGCCGATCCGCAAACGTCCAACAGATTCTTTATTTCCAATTCCGAACACGCAGGTCCTGGCTCGAGAATCTCCGTTACCACCCCGTCGTCCTCGATAATTTCCAGATTCTCCCTCGTAGCCTCCTTGATGGGAATGCCAAGAACGCGGATATTCCGTCTGCGCAGGCCCGACATCAATTCCTGGCCATTCGCGCCGCCGGCAAAGCCAATCCACAACGGATCGGCGCCTAACTCATGCAGGACCATTGCGACGTGCGCCGCTTTCCCGCCGGGCGTCGGCAGCGCCTCAACTGCTCTGTGGACGTGGCCAGGCGTTAACCTTGTCAATCTCAGGCGTTTGTCGATCGCCGGATTTGCGCTCACGCAAAGAAACATCGATCTGCGCCTGCCTATAATCCTTACTTACGCTCGACATGGGCTGAAATCTCCCGGTTGTCGAACCAGGGCCGCGCCGCTGCGAGTCTCTCTTTCACATTCTGAAGGTTTCGCGCGCCTTGGTGACTCAGCCACTCTTCCAGCGCCGGCAACCCGTGCTTCGCGAAAATTGCTACGCCATCTTTCCAGATGGCGCGTCCGCAGAGAACTCCCGAAAAATTTGCGCCTGCCTCGGCCGCGAGTTCCAGGCCAAAGTTAAACGCTTCGTTGCTCACCCCTTCTGAGAGATAAATAAACGGGAGCCGCGCCGCCGTGGCGGATTTCCGGAAATGTGCCTTTGCCTCCTCTCGGGAATAAAGAATTTCTCCCGAAGCGGATGGCGAACCTTCCGCGTACATCAAGTTCACGGGCATTCCGACTTTCAACACGTCCACACAGTAACGCGCTTTCGAAAACTCTTCCACGCCGCCGATCGTTGCCTCCGGCTTGATTCGCGCAAATTCGACGCCTTTTTCGTCCAGACCTTCCTGATAACTCACAAGCTCGAGAAAGAACGGGACATCGGCGGCCGCGCACTCTGCTCCCACGCGTTGCACCCAATCATGTTTCTTGTCGTTGATCTCTCCCGCACTCGACGGCGAATAGTAGACAAGAACCTTGATGCCATCCGCGCCGGCTTCAACCAGCCGTTTCACGGACCACGAATCCAGAAGTTGGGGCAAACGCCCTGGGACATTCTTGTCGTAGCCTGTCCTTTCGTAAGCTAGAAGTAACCCCGAGCTTTCCGCGCGGAGCTTCGCTGCCGGCAGGCCGTATTCCGGGTCGAGCAGAATGGCGCTCGCATGAGGCGTCAGGCTGCGGCTTACCGCTTCTTTGAATTGCACCAGCATTTCTGCAGGCACGCTGTCGGCGTCGCGCTCCATCGCTTTGGAAAGCAAGCTGCGCAGCGCGCTGCGTTGGTCGATGGCTAGCGCGGCGATCACGCCGCGCACACTCGACACGGCCTGTAACCCTTTCCATTTCCCTGGCGAAATCTTCACGAAATTCTCCAAGGGATCGGCGAACGGACAATGATTCGGCAAAATGCACCACGCAAATTCTTATTGTGCATCTTCCAGCCAGACTGCCGCTCCCCGCTCGATCGGCGGGAGAAAAAAGACGAGGCGGCCCCCCATTTGCCGGCCTTTCAAAATTTGTGGCTCGCCGAGAAAAGGAAGGAAGTGCAGCGTATAGTTTTTCCTCGAAGGTACGGAGATGCGCACGTCGGTTTGCGGCGAAGGAACAGCAACTTTATGGGGGACCAGACCGGCAAAATTAGCGAGAAAGACATGCGGCTTGCCCTCCACGGCGCCAAAATTAGTGGCGATTAGTGGCGAAGCGTCCACCTGGAGTTCCGCCGAGACGCGGAGAGCGGCCAGGAATTCCGTTGGATTTTCCGCCACGCCATTCGCAAAATCTTTTTCGAGACCGGCGAGATACGCCCTGCCGGGGCAATCAGGGAACCGCGCGATTTCCGGCGAAGGCCCGAAACCAGTGGCATCTGCTCCCGTAACGACCAGCCGGCCTCCCTTCGATGCAAAGTTTCGCAACGTCGTTTTCTCAGTTTCCGCAAGAGTGCTGACGTTCGGGAGTACGAGAAGTTCCCCGTGAAAATTGGGCAGAGTTCGTGGGGTTACGACCTGGAATTCGAAATGCTTCTGCAGCAGTAAAAGAAGGGTGCCACGGAAAGAAGAAAGAAACTCGGTTGCGCCGTAGTTCCGGCTAGCCGGCGAAAAATAAACGCCTACCGGATGCATTGGAATGCGCGGCCGGTAAAACGTTTTCTCATGCCGCTCGATCCATCGAAATATTAGCGTGCGCGTGGCGATGTTGTTGGACCCTGCCATGGAGTGTCCGCGCGCGTCCCATACGTTGACGCCCGCCATGATCTGAGACATAAAAAGGTTTTTCATGGCTTCGCGGGGGTCTACCCCTTTGTCGCCGTCCCAGGAATAGTTCAGAATCCAGGTCGCTTTGCCCTGGGCAAAGGCGCGGAAGGACAGCATGCCCGCCTGGTAGAGAAACCAATCGAGCTGCGCGCGCGAGGAAGCCATGTGCTCGCCGGAACCAAATTCGTATTCGTGGGCGATGGCGTCCACGACGTCGTACAACTGATAGACGTCCGCGCCGACGCGCACGGCTTCTTCTTCGATGCCCGGGTAGATTTCTGGGATCACCATTATGGCTGGATTAACAGCGTGGGCGTTATCTCGAATGTCGCGCATGAAGTCCGTGAAGGTCTCGATGCGAAAATCAACCCACTTGCGGAACCTGGCGTCGGAAAAATCGCCGAGCCGGAGATCGTGGCGGGCGTCGAGCCCGGTCT